>ERZ1674246.2-NODE-2-length-173350-cov-29.408004_pt1 | contig 173350 bp, 126 predicted proteins | sample MGYA00581200_ERZ1674246 | MGnify/ENA primary metagenome ERZ1674246 (study PRJEB41354, sample SAMEA4873323) | human saliva metagenome | biome: human-associated habitat [ENVO:00009003]; feature: mouth environment [ENVO:08000002]; material: saliva material... | reverse complement strand
TAATAAACAATTTGATAAGTGGTAAAATAGACTGTTTTATTGTGCAAAGGTCTCATAAAGATAATTCGCCACACTGAACACGCCTATTAACTATTTATTTAACGACTATTTAAACAACGCTTCGCATGCGAAGTCATCTTCACACGACCCTTGCGTGAGCTATAAGGCTAATATTTCTAAAGCACATTTCGCATCAAGAAGGTGCAATTTATATTATTCGGGAGGCATGCTTATCAAAATTAAGACACAGCAGCCTGATTAAAGCGAATCATTTAGTTCGTTTTAGGCGATTAACGTGCGTCGGACAGGCATACCTTTATATAGTTGTATGCGGCCCAAAGAAAGCACAGGTTTCATTAGCGCCATTTGAAGCAAATCCTTTCTATCGTGCTTTGAATCGTTATGATGATCCGCAGTTGCTATTCTCGATTCTTTAATCTCCTGTATCGCCTCAAAGCCTTCGTGGTAAAAACAAAAAAAAGGAAGTTGCCTTGCGTAGCTACTTTACTGCACGTCGATCCGGAGTCGTTTATTATTTCTCTTTTACGCTGTATTGACCAAAAATAAAAGCAAAACGCAGACAAAACACCCTGCAAATAATGGGGTTCTCGCCATCGTTTACAAAGACCCCAAAAGGAAAAGATAAAAAATTCATGTTACGAATAAAAAACGTAAGCCATTGATATAAAAGAATTAATGGGAGTTTCCGACGCTACGGTACTCCCATTAACCAACACAAAAACTAAACTAGACTTAACTAAACACGTTATCTCACGACAACAATCACTGCAAAAGTATAACTTCTTCGCTAAACTCCCAAATATATTTGATAGAAATATACCATGAAAAGAATAAAATCTTCGATTGAAGTGAAGAAATTTCCTTTTACACTTTCGTAACTTGGCTAAAAAGAGCGCAAAGGCATAAAAATGGCGGGACAAGGATTTTGGCGTAAGCGGAGTGAGGTCGGGGGCAGCGGAACTTGCCGGGTAACGAAAGGTGCACGGAGATTTGAGCGCAAAAGAAGTAGGAGGTAAGAGCCGCGTAGAAAGCGTCCGAACAAGGAGAAACCAATGGAAAAAGGGAAACAAGAAGCGCTTGAACAAGGAGCGAAGAGCGCAAAAGCCGCACAAAAACACATGGACAAGGAGCGGCAAAGCGCAAGAAGGGCGCAAGAAGTATTATGAACGAGAGGCAACCGAAGGTAAAAAGAGGCAACGTGGCAGAGGCTGCGGCAATATAGAAAAAGCAGTGATGGCCGAAGCTCATTGCTGCTTTATATTTTTTGCATAGTACGATCTGTTGCTATAAAAAAGATAGCTTACTTAGCCACCTCAGTAGGTGGGAAAGGCTTGCTCAGCGGATTATTGCGCGCCTCAGTAATATAATGGCGCACATAAGGATTTTCAAGGAACGACTGAGGTACGCTCGTCAAAATGCGCCGGATCTGCTCCGTCACGATCGGCGTCGGATATTTGCTGCAAAGGATGCGGAAGAAACCGGGTCCAAGTACGTTATTCCAATTATCGACAATAAAGCGAATTTCAAGGTTCTCTGAAGCCGCATTGAGGTTGTCGATCTTGCCTTTCCACTTCGCCTCAATCGTCTCCATCGTATGCCCTTGCTGCATTTCCCGAATCACGTTTTGCTGAATATCCCAAAGCGCGTTCTCATACTTATCGCGCCGCTTAAAGAATCGGTAAAGGCGACTATTGAGCGGCCCGCCGGAGACGGTCTGCCCTAAATTATCAAGCTGAACCGTCACGGTGCTCGCTTCTATGACGAGCGGCATCACTCGCGTATTGCCCATATACAACTGGGCCATACAGGTTGAATCAATTGCGCCGTAAAAACTGAAACGTCCGTGGACTACTTTGCAAGAATCCAAGTCAGTCGAAGCAATGCCATCGGGAGAAACTTTAAGGTAAAGCATACGTCCATCGTAGGCAGATACCGTAGAACTACCATTGATGTTATACGATGAAGCACACGAAGCGGACAGCACCAAAAGAGCTATGTATGTCAATACCTTCATCATTTTTATCGTCACCTTGCCTTACTATTGTCAGGCAAATATACGCTTAACACTATAAATTCTTGCTGTTTCGATTGTTACAAATTCTTGAAATAATATATTTTTGGGGTTTTATGGGCAATTTCTTTGCTTAAAGAGGCGGATTTTTATACTTCACTCGCTTTTTTAAGTTCCGATGGCAAGCGAAATGCGGTATAAAGTTCGAAGACGACCGCTATGGCCAACGTGATTTTCCATTCGTCGCCGCGAAAAGGCGGGAGGAGCTGCCAATGCATATACATTAAAACGCTCGTAACCAATAAAAAGCCGGCACCAAGCAACTGCTGGCGATGCAAACGCCGCGCCGTGAAGCTCCGGCTGGTAAAGGGACTTAAAAATTGTGCGCCGGCAAAAAGAACGGCCCCCAAGGTGAATACGAGAAATGTGTACATAAAGTCGGCCACAAAAAGCGGCAGCAATGCGCCGATAGGCAAGAGCAAACCGCCTACGACCGTAGCCGAGTTTAGCAGGATTGGAGAGATCTTCATTGTTCCTTTTCGATTACGTAAACATCCTCATCATCGGTCTTCATGAACAAGTGGACGCGCGCCACTTTCTCTACCGCCGCCGGATCAGTATGCAGCTCGTAAAGCGTGCGTGCATCGGCGGCGTATTGCTGCTCATAGCGCCGAATATCTTCGCGCAGCGTTTCGTTACGCTCATACAAGCGATAGCGACGCCACAGACTGTTGGGATCCACGAAGCCTATCAAAATCAGAAAGGCCAAAATAGTCCACAAGTATTTATGGCGCGCCAAAGACCGACCAAAAGCAGAAAAGTTGAGTTTCACCATACGTATTTTTATCACTTACGCAGCTATGCGCTGAAGAGGTTTATAAGTCGTGCTGCTCCAAGCGGTGGCGAGCCATTTCTTCATACTTCGTTCCGGGGCGTCCATAGTTGGCATAAGGAAAAATGCTAATGCCGCCGCGGGGCGTGAATAGGCCGCACACCTCAATATACTTTGGATCCATCAGGCGAATAAGGTCTTTCATAATCACGTTGACGCAGTCTTCGTGGAAGTCGCCGTGATTGCGAAAACTGAAGAGGTAAAGTTTCAAACTCTTACTCTCAACCATACGCTTATCGGGCATATAACTGATGCGCAATTCGGCAAAGTCGGGCTGACCCGTAATCGGGCAGAGCGACGTAAACTCCGGACAATTAAAGCGCACCCAATAGTCGTTGTCGGGATGTTTGTTTTCAAACACCTCAAGCACCTCGGGTGCATAATCCATTTTATAATCCGTCTTACGCCCCAGCGCGTGTAAATTATCGAGTTCTCTATTCATCTGTTTATGATTTTTGTGCGGCATCCTTTAGTGCCAAATATTCTTCTAAACCGCGGCGGCGCAATGTGCAAGCGGGGCAGTGGCCACAGCCATCGCCTTTCACGCCGTTATAGCAAGTCAGCGTCTCGTTTCTGACCAAATCGAGCACGCCCAGCTCGTCAGCCAACGCCCAAGTAGCGGCTTTGTCGCGCCACATCAGCGGCGTATGGATCACAAACTGCTCATCCATCGCCAAATTAAGCGTCACGTTCAGACTCTTCATAAACGAATCGCGACAATCAGGGTAACCGGAAAAATCGGTCTGCGATACGCCCGTCACCAAATGCCTAATATCGTGCTCACGAGCATAGACGGCGGCAATGCTTAAAAAGAACAAATTGCGCCCCGGCACGAATGTGTTTGGAAAAGAACCTTCGGGCTGCTCCGCATCCATTTCGAGCGAAGCATCAGTCAGCGAATTGCGCCCCAACTGCCCGATCAGTGGCGCTTCAAGGCTTTGGAAATGCACACCGGCCTCGCGGGCAATGCGTTCGGCCAACTCAACTTCGTTTGCGTGCTTCTGCCCGTAGCGAAAAGAGAGGGCAAAAACTTCCTTAAATTGCCTTTTGGCCCAAAAGAGGCACGTAGTAGAATCCTGACCGCCGCTAAAGACGACCAAGGCGCGTTCATTATTTAATAGTTTCATCTTGTCTTGTTTTTAGGAGCTTGTCCAAGCGCGCGCTTGGGAAGGGCACGATAATCCGAACAAGGGCGATTACACCAAAAGGCACAAATCGCTACCACCGCATCGTGCTTCTGTCTATCTCGGAAGCAAAGGTAGCAAAAGCCCTTCGCCCGACAAAGTCTAAAAGGCTTTAAGAGGGGCAAAGACAGGACTTTTATAGCTGTCGGACACTCATTTGAACCAAGATAAACAACGATTCGCAAGCCCGACGAAGCGCTTGCTTTATTCCGTTTTGCTGGACAGCAGATACATTATATATATAACGACAAGCCCTTCAAGTTTGACCTCGCAAGTGCGTCGGCGCCCGGAAACCGGCCTATTATAATACGCTTCGCCATACTTCACTCGCGGCGCACAATAAAAGAGACTATTTCGGTATAATTAAAACAATGCCGCACCGGAAAAGCAGCCCATACCATTGTTTTTTTTAGTTCAATAATTCTAAAAATGAGCGCCGGTAACCACATTTACATATTATATGATGGGATGAAAATGCGCCAAAGCGTCCAAAAGAGATGTACTTTCACATCCTTCCATGCCCAAAACCATCGCCACCGTTGTAGGTATGTCCACCATTTCAGTATGATGATATGAATAATGTCTATGATGACCAAATAGCTAAAAAGGCGCTGTCGACCGATGCTGCTCGTGCGCGAAAAAGCGGCGTGGGATTAAAAGAGGCGAATCCGCTTTATTTTCAACACATTATATCGACGCTTTCACCACGCTCTATCCCCCTTAAAATTTGCTTAGGTGAAAGTAAAAACTTTCTCCTATGATCGTAAAAATTCTCTCCTAAGACAAAAAAAATTGTCCTATAAGAAAGTTTTTCTTTTCTTAGGTGAAAGTTTTAAGACTTCTATAATCTCTGAAATACAATTACTTACAAACCCCATTGATACCCCATAAACGGCTTGATTATCTGCATCGGTTTTTGAGGCAGACTCACTTGTACAACGCAAAGCGTTATGTACCGCAAAGACAAGCTTACGATGACGCGCAAAAGAATAAGGAATCGGGACAACTTTCATGCTAAAAAAATAAGATTTAAACTTGCAAAAGTGCTGTTTTCACAATATATTTGCGTCATAAAACACCTATAGCTGCGCATCTTTCCGCGAGCTAGCAGTAAAGCTCCCCCTATTTGCCGCCTGAAAACCCTTAAAAACAAGACGACAAAGCTTACCGATCAAGGAAGAAAAGGCGTGGAAACACGGCATTTGACCGGAATCCTGCGGACTATATCATAAAACCACAAATCACATGAAGAGAACGATACTTTTGTTAGCCGCTTTGGCGCTTGTCTGCTCACAAAAAATCTTTGGGCAAGTGAATTTCTTTGATGTCCACGTGAGCAAGTACGGAGAATTGGAGCAGGTCTTGGGGGAAAAATGGGACAAAATCGATTCATTAATCGTACATGGACCAATCAATGAAGCTGATTTCACAACGATGTGGAAATGCAGCTTTGAGGGGAAACTTACTGTGCTGAACCTGGAGCATGCGCAAGTAGAAAACAATAAGATACCTACGCGTGCACTTTTTAAGGCTGATAGGCAGGTTATTGATGACCCGAGAGCATATCAAGGAGTTGTTTATCTGCCAATACGTCATCTGATCCTTCCTGAGGGTATTCAGGAAATAGGAGACTATGCTTTCTCGCGAATGAGATTAGAACAAGTGAACCTTCCTAAGAGCCTAAGGAAGTTGGGCCGTTCATGTTTTTCAAGTTGCCATTGGCTGAGTACCGATCCTTTGATTATCCCGGAGGGGATCACGTCTATTCCACCACAATGCTTTATAAATTGCCAATGCTTCAAGAAATTGGTGTTGCCCTCTACACTTAAAACCATCGAAGGCGCAGCTTTCTATAACACGAGAGTGGAAGAGGCAAACTTCCCTGAGGGATTGGAGTATATCAAAGGGCTTGCTTTTGAGGGTTCTGACTTAAAAAAAGCAATATTGCCAAGTACCCTTAAAGAATTGTCCGAATATACCTTTTCACTGTGTCTCAAATTGCAAGAGATTAAAATCCCAGAAGGTGTCACCACAATACCCAATGCTTTTGCGTATGATTGCCCTTTATTGGAAAAAGTGAATATTCCAAGGAGTGTAACAGTAATAGAAGCCTATGCTTTCGGAAGTAACGTAATGCTTAAACCAATAGACTTGCCGGAAGGTTTGAAGCGTATAGAAAACGATGCTTTTTATTATTGTGCAGTTGATTCTATTGTTTTCCCCGCTTCGTTGGAATACTTGGGTGGAGGGAGCTGTGCTTGTTGGAAATATGTAAAGAAAATATATTCGCTCTCTGCCAACCCTCCTTATTGCTCCAAAGATATACCCAATCCGGGAGAGGGTCCGTTTTATGGTTATACTCCAAAGGAAACTCCTCTCTATGTTCCCATCGGTTCGGGAGAAAAATATCGGCAGGCTTTCGGCTGGAACTACTTCACGAACATCATTGAAACAGACAAGTTCCCAACCGGAATCGTTTCGCCTAAGATGGGCAAAAACGAACAATGTAGGGTATATGGGAAAGACAACGAACTCGTAATAGAAATTCCTAATTTGCTTTCATCGCCTATTCATTATTCCATTTATAGTATAGAGGGAACCATGATAGAGCAAGGCAACCTGATAAAGTCTTATACATTAAGAATGCCTGCAAAGGGAGTTTACATTGTACGTGTTGGAAATACTACACATAAAATATTTATGTAAGTGTACAATCATAAGAAGTAGGAATTAAGTTGGTTCTCATTTAAATACATTGCAGATATGAAAAGAATAATACTTTTGTTACTGCCTCTTATATTTGCCTATTCTCAAAAGATGTGGGGACAAGTCAATTTCTTCGATGCTAATGTGAGCAAGTATGGAGAGTTGGAACAGGTCTTGGGGGAAAAATGGGACAAAATCGATTCATTAATCGTACATGGACCAATCAATGAAGCTGATTTCACAACGATGTGGAAATGCAGCTTTGAGGGGAAACTTACTGTGCTGAACCTGGAGCATGCGCAAGTAGAAAACAATAAGATACCTACGCGTGCACTTTTTAAGGCTGATAGGCAGGTTATTGATGACCCGAGAGCATATCAAGGAGTTGTTTATCTGCCAATACGTCATCTGATCCTTCCTGAGGGTATTCAGGAAATAGGAGACTATGCTTTCTCGCGAATGAGATTAGAACAAGTGAACCTTCCTAAGAGCCTAAGGAAGTTGGGCCGTTCATGTTTTTCAAGTTGCCATTGGCTGAGTACCGATCCTTTGATTATCCCGGAGGGGATCACGTCTATTCCACCACAATGCTTTATAAATTGCCAATGCTTCAAGAAATTGGTGTTACCCTCTACACTTAAAGTTATTGGCGAATCAGCTTTCTACAACACAAGAATAGAGGAGGTAAACTTGCCAGAGGGATTGGAGAAAATCGAGCAAGGTGCCTTTGCCGGCTGTAATATAAAAAAAGTGATAATACCTGCTTCCCTAAATGAATTACCCGGATTTCTTTTTTCTATGTGTCCCTATCTGAAAGAAATTTATATTCCCAATCACATTACAAAAATTCCCAACTCTTTTGCTTCCTGGTGTCCTTTGCTTGAAAAGGTGAATATTCCCAAGTCTATAACAGAAATTGGAGTTGACGCTTTCGCAGGCGATGTAAAACTTAAACCGATAGACTTGCCGGAAGGACTAAAACGCATAGAGCAGGATGCTTTATGGTACTGTGCAATTGATTCCATCGTTTTCCCTGCTTCGTTGGAATATTTGGGTGGAGGAAGTTGTGCAAATTGGAAATACATAAAAAAAATATATTCCCTTGCACCAATACCTCCTTATTGTGCAGAAGACATGGATAATCCCGGTGATGGACCATTTCACGGATATACGCCGAACGATGTTCCTCTCTACGTTCCCATCGGTTCGGGAGAAAAATATCGGCAGGCTTTCGGCTGGAACTACTTCACGAACATCATTGAAACAGACAAGTTCCCAACCGGAATAATGTCGCCTAAGATGGGCAACAACGAGCCTTGTAAGGTGTATGGAAGAGATGGCAAACTTGTCATAGAGACGCCTCAAAAACTTTCTGCTCCCATTCATTATATTGTGTATGCAATCAATGGTCAGGTGGTGACGCAAGGCACACTGGCTACATCGTATAGTTTGTCCACATTGGCTAAAGGCATTTATATTGTGCGCATTGGCAACACTATACACAAAGTACGCTTATAATATGACATACGATAATGATAGTTGCCTTGTAGACTAAAACTACAAGGCAATTATTATATGGTTTGCATCAAGTGTACAAGCATATCCACCCAACTGCACGCACAAAAAAATTGCCGGACATCTAACAAGTTTACGCGTCTATTTGTCAACTTGAAAAAATTACTTACTTCCGCATAACCTTAAAGCCAAATCTCTAAGTTTGCAGTATGAATTGCAACAAACAAAGAGGTTGGACTTAAGCCCTTACAGCAACTAATTCAGATAATAGCACAAAGAAAAGCAAAAAAATCATCTCAAAATTTGGGAATAAAAGACTCCTTATTTAATTTTGTCATCAAAAGAGATCTCTGCCTGATCATATATAACTAAAAACCCCTTTGCAACGAAACAACTTTCTACTATATGGATGGTTTTTTGGCACATTCGCTGAAATCTACGATTCAGATAGCGCGCCCCCACTCCTATTATCCACTACCGGATTAAGCTGTACCTGCTTACATCAACTTATCGATGGGCGGCAGCTTTAAAGTCAGTCTCTAACTTACCATTTTTAATATTTAAACTAACTAATTATGAAGAAGAAAACATTACTTTCAGCAGCGTTGGCACTCATTACCACCGCAGCAATGGCGCAGCCGGCCTACAACATGAAAGTAACTAAGAACGATGGATCATCCATTGTAATTCCGGTAAAAGACGTAGCCGACGTTACGTTTAATACGGTCGAGAATCAAGAGATGACGTTCAAGTCGGGCGTAGGTAGCTTTGTACATCGCGACCAGCAGTCTAACACAGCCGTTTATCTGCTTGAACTCTCTACCAACATCTTTGGCGACAACACCACGATGCCGATGTCAAAGCTCTACATAACGCTTCTCGGCAAAGCTGATACCGTGAACATCAAGCAGCTGAGCGCGCCTATAGGAACATTTACCATAGGTGATCCGAATGAACCTGAGAGCAGCAAATTCTATCCGGGCGTACTCAACGAAAACGGTGAGGCTGCCAACACTTTCTTAGGCACGCTGAACTCCGCTCAAGACCCGATGGATATCAAGCTCATTAACGGCGGTACGCTGACCATTACGCCGAAGACGAACAGAAAATACGCACTGGAAGGCAACTTCACCTTCGACGATGGCTCTACACTTAAAGCATCTTATGAAGGAATGCTCGTTATTGACAACAACTCCGGCGAAATAGCACCTGCCGATACGCTCCCGCTTCCGGAAAGCAAGCTCGCGGCTGATACGACTTTGGTGTTTGGCAATAAGAAGTATGGTATGGCTACAAACTATGGCATTGGCCGCTTCGGCATTAAAAACAAATCAGAAGTCTACTTGCAATTGTACACCGATGATAGCTACGCGACCTGCCTTGACCTTTATCTGCTGATCGACAATGAGAAATATCCGGACACGAAGCAACTTCCGATCGGTAAGTATCCGGTATTGTCAAAAATCGACTGGGAAAATATCAGCGCCAACGAGTTGAGCGCCGAGCCGGCATGGAGAGTGAAGACGCCCGAAGGCACTCGCGTAGATCTGGGCTGCTGGTTTACGTGGAACTATGCGTTCAAAGCACCAATTGTGGGCGGCGAAATTGAAGTATTGAATGGAAATATGAATTCGTCTGAACTACATCTGAAATTCAATCTTAAGGATGCAAAGGGCCACTCGATAATGGGTGAATGGAAAGGCAAGTTTGAATAACGCCGCTTGCTCTTGATATGCAAGGTAGCTAAGGTTCGCTGAGTAGAACTTTAGCTACCTTGTTTTAGTTGTAAGCTCAGTCTCAAGGAAATACGGTTGATCGACTGCGAAAAGAGGAGGATAATTTGTTTCAACCTGATACAAATATGGCTTTTTAGCCTCACGCGGGCAGAAAGCCACTTGCCGGCCCATCGAATTGAGCGATGGGCTTAAATTGAAAGTTCTTCTGACAGCATATCCCAATAGAAATCGCCGCCAAACCATTTTGTGCAAGCCAACTCTTCGGTAAGCGGGTAAAAGCGTACGGAACAAGGGCCGCAATTTACCCGACCGCCACCCACAAGCGGCGGATGATCGGCCGTATGTGGCTGAATTTCGATCACTTGGTTGCGAAGAATTGTCCCATCGGGCAAATGCAAACGACTTACGGCTATGCGTTTCATAAAAGTGAAGGGTGAAAATAAAAAGGAAGTTTGCTCGGACGATTCGCAGCAAGCGAAGACCATATATAATAGGCGGTGCGCTCCCCTTACGGCCTTACATATCGCTTAGATGGCCCATAGGCGGGCGACGACGTAGAAGCTTCGTCGAGCGAATGGAAGGTGGTATCGCTCACCGGCTCAGCCGGCCGCGACGACTCTGAAGCCGGCGTAGATGCAGAGGCAGGCACACGCGCAAGGCGTGGAGACAGCAACATCATTTTTTGAATAACGGCAGGAGAAGAAGCTGGCTGCAATAGTACGAAGCCCTCGATCTGCTTTACGGCGCGCGAGGCAAGGGTGAGCGAAAGCTGCTGATGGCCATCGCCAAGCACAGGCGCGCTGTAAGTAGCAATGGAGTCGCCAACGTAGCGCACATAAAGTACGGCGAAGGCTGTGCGCTCTCCTTCGCGCCCCACCCAGTGCGACTCGAAACTCCAAGTGAGTTGGTCGCCGGCATGAAAGGCCGTATCGGCCGGCTGACTAAACGTCATACGATTATTAGCCGCAGAAGAGAGCAGATAACCAGAGGCCCCGCGCCAATGATTAACGCCATCAGAACCCGGCACGGCAGCGCCTCCGGCATTCTCCATCGTACCGAAGCGGGCATTTACTCGTCGATAAACAGCCAGCAATGCGTCGCTATGCCGCGAGTAATACTCCATCGACCGATCGAAGTCGGCCTGCGTAAGATCATACTTGCGCAAGACGGCATCCGTATAGAGGCGTGTATCGATGTCTGCACTATCGGAATTTGATTGCCCTAAAGCTAAGGCTACGTGATAGTCATACAACAAATTGGCCATCTTACTTTCCGACAAGACACCGGATGGGCGACTATTCTTGCAGGCGGAAAACAGCAGCAGGACCAGCAGCAAGAAGAGTCCGCCGCGGCTGAGACGTGCCGTGACGGACAAACAATACTTGATATTACTACTGCCTAATTGCCGCATTCGTGATTATTGATCGTCGGACGCTTGACGAACCGCCACGCGAGGTTTTCCGGTAAGGAAGCGCCAATAAAAGATAAGGATCGCTACTGCACCGCAAGAGATCGATGCATCAGCAAAATTGAAGATAGCGTTAAAAAAGACTTTCCCTCCAAGCAAAGGCACCCAATCAGGCCAAGTAAAGAGCGGGAAATAGAACATATCGACGACGTGGCCCGTGAGAAACGAACCGTTGCCCTCGCCAAAAGCGGTGAGCACGGCGGGCGTTGCGCCGGGCGTGCCTTCAAGCGGACTCGCCGTAAAGATCAAGCCGTAAAAACAATTGTCGATAATGTTGCCGGCTGCACCTGCAATGACCATAGAAAGGCAGATAATCAGTCCGGCAGGAAGCCGCCGCCGAATTGCCTTGGCCAAAAGACCGACAAAGAAGCAGATGGCCACGACGCGAAAGAGCGTGAGCAGCATCGTGCCAATAAAGTCCATACCGAAAGCCATTCCTTGGTTCTCGGTAAAGAGGATCTTAAACCAACTCGTCACGTCGTAGGCTTGGTAAAGGAGCATTCCTGTCTTGACCTTGAACTTGATAAGTTGATCGATGACCAAGACCAAGAGGATGATCCCGCCGGATATCCAGGACAAAGTGCGGACCGACAGACGAGAAGACGTAGCGGATTCGGACAAAAGCTTATGCCCCGCTGTATTGCTCGATAGTTTCGAGTTGCTCATCTACTGAAGCTTCAGATTTTATTCTTCTTCTCTTGCATCTTTCCCTCGATGCTGGTCGTAGCGTGAGGCACGGCGCGCAGGCGTTCTTTCGGGATGAGTTTGCCCGTAACGCGGCAAACGCCATAGGTCTTGTTGTCAATACGCACGAGTGCAGACTTCAGACCTTGGATAAACTTCAATTGGCGGGCAGCCATATTAGTCATTTCCTCCTTGCTTTGCACGGCAGAGCCTTCTTCAAGCGTCTTGTAGGTCGGAGATGTATCGACAACGTCATTGCTTCCGCGATTCATCAAGCTATCCATCAGTTGGTCATACTCTCGCGTAGCCAACTTTAATTTCTCCTCAATCAATTGCTTAAACTCTGCTAATTCTCCGTCATTATAGCGTGCTTTCCCTTCCATATCTGATTTTTTTAATTTCGTCTGCAAGGCGAACCTCGCAGACGAAACACATTATACTTTTTCTATTTTAATGCGTACTTGGCGGCCATCAAAGTCCATCTCTTCGCCTTCTGCTAATGCCTCAACGAGCGTGAAGCCATCGGCCAACACTTGCCCACGAATGTAATCGCCAAAAGCTACTACGGCTTCTGCCAATTCGCCTTGGTGCGTCATCGTTACTTGTATGTGGTCCGTAATCTCAAAGCCACTGTCCTTACGATAAGCCTGAATGCGCTTCACAATCTCGCGCGCCAAGCCTTCACGGCGCAAGTCGTCGTCAAGTTCTAAGTCGAGCGCAACGGTGAGCGTGCCTTCATTGGCCACGGTCCAGCCCGGAATGTCTTCGCTGACGATCTCTACTGACTCTCTTTCGATCGTTGCCGGTCCGTCAGCTAAGGTGAGCGTCAAACTTCCTTCTTGCTCCAAGCGGGCAATATCGGCTTGCGACAAAGCGCCTACGGCCTCGGCCACAGCTTTCATTCGTTTGCCAAACTGCTTACCCATCACGCGGAAGTTACACTTCACGGTTTTCTCGAGCAAATCGCCTTCGACAAAGACTAACTCTTTCACGTTAACTTCATCTAAGATCAGTTGCTGCACGGCTTCAATCGCAGCGCGTTGACTTGCGTCAGTAGCAGGAATAGAGATGCGGCGCAGCGGTTGGCGAACGATGATATGTTCTTTCTTACGCAGCGAGAGCACCATCGAAGTAATCTTCTGCGCCATTTCCATACGATTCTCTAAGTCGGCATCCACTAAAGCGTGGTCGCAGACGGGGAAATTTTCGAGGTGAACGCTTTCCAAACCTTCGCCGGTCGGCGCTGTCAGGTCGCGATAGAGGCGATCAGCAAAGAAGGGAGCAATCGGTGCCATCAGTTTGCAGGTCGTCAAGAGGCAAACGTAGAGCGTTTGATAAGCGCTCAACTTATCCTCCGTCATCGTACCGGCCCAGAAGCGTTTACGATTCAAGCGCACATACCAATTAGACAAATTGTCGGCGATGAAAGTATTGATCAAGCGCCCTGCTTTAGTCGGCTCGTAATCGTCCAAAGCTGCCGTCACTTCTGCCACCATCGTATTGAGTTCACTCAGTATCCAACGATCAATTTCGGGGCGCTTATTAAATGCTACTTGCGGTGCGTGCGCATCGAAGTCGTCAACGTTGGCATACATGGCAAAGAAAGAGTAAGTCTGATAGAGTTTACCGAAGAAGGTGCGAGATACTTCCTTGATGCCCTCTTCATCAAACTTCAAATTGTCCCACGGCGAAGCATTGGTAATCATATACCAGCGCAAGGGGTCAGAGCCATATTTTGCAATCGTCTCAAACGGATCTATCGCATTGCCGAGGCGCTTCGACATTTTATTGCCGTTCTTATCCAAGACAAGGCCGTTAGAGATCACATTCTTGAAGGAAACAGAATCGAAGATCATCGTCGCAATAGCGTGGAGCGTAAAGAACCAGCCGCGCGTTTGATCAACGCCTTCAGCGATGAAGTCGGCGGGGAAGCAGCGACCGCTCTCCACCTCTTCTTTGTGCTCGAAAGGATAGTGTTGTTGTGCAAAAGGCATTGCACCTGAATCGAACCAAACATCGATCAAATCGCTTTCGCGGTGAAGCGGCTTACCCGTCTCCGAAACTAAAACAATCTCGTCTACATACGGACGGTGCAGGTCTATCTTATGGTAGTTCTCCTCACTATAATCGCCGGGCGTGAAGCCTTTTTCCTTAAGCGGGTTAGACGTCATAACGCCGGCAGCCACACTCTTCTCGATCTCGTCATAGAGTTCTGCGATGCTACCGATGCAGATCACCTCATCGTCGTCATTGCGCCACACGGGAAGCGGCGTGCCCCAGAAGCGACTGCGACTCAAATTCCAATCGTTCAAGTTTTCGAGCCATTTCCCAAAGCGTCCCGAGCCTGTCGAAGCCGGCTTCCACTTAATCGTTTCGTTCAATTCGGACATCCGCTCCTTAGCGGCAGTGCTCCGAATAAACCAGCTATCCAAAGGATAATACAAGACAGGCTTATCCGTGCGCCAGCAGTGCGGATAACTATGTGCGTGCTTGGCAATATTAAATGCCTTGCCCTCCTGCTTCATATCCATACAAATCGATACGTCGAGCGTTTCGTCTTTATCGGTCAGCGTACTATCGTAAGCATTCTTTACGTAGCGGCCGGCATAAGGGCCATAGGCCTCTATATTAACGTGAGTCTTCACAAACTCTTCGTCCAAGTCTTCTATACGGAAGAAGCGGCCTTGCAGGTCGACCATCGGCGCAAACTTTCCTTTCTTCGTAATCATTTGCAATCCGGGGACGCCGGCCTTCTTCGCCACAAGTGCGTCGTCTGCACCAAAAGTCGGTGCGATATGCACAATGCCCGTACCATCCTCCGTACTTACATAGTCGCCTAAGATGACGCGGAAGGGCTCTCCCTCGCCATAAGGGCGAACGTAGGGGAAGAGTTGCTCATAGTGCATATTTTCAAGTTCGCGGCCTGTCCAGCGACCTACTACGCGATATGGCAGCACCTTATCGCCTTTCTTGTAAGCCTCCATATCCGCCGTAGCGCCTTCAGGATTGAAGTAAGCACTTAGGCGCGCCTCCGCCATCACAACGGAAATCTTCTCGCCCGTATAAGGGTTGTAAGTCTGCACGCAGACATAATCAATCTTCGGGCCTACACAAAGGGCCGTATTGCTAGCAAGCGTCCACGGCGTAGTCGTCCACGCAATAAAATAGGGTTTACCCCAAGCCGTCATCTCGGGTTTGGGGTCGCCAATCGCAAACTGTGCTACGACCGTCGTATCTTTCACGTCGCGGTAGCAACCGGGCAAGTTCAATTCGTGGCTGGACAAGCCCGTACCGGCAGCGGGCGAATAGGGCTGGATCGTATAGCCTTTATACAGCAAGCCCTTTTTATGAAGCTCTTTCAATAGCCACCAAAGACTTTCGATATAGCCGGTTTCATACGTGATATAAGGGTGCTTCATATCTACCCAATAGCCCATCTTGTCGGTCAAGTCTTCCCATTCGCGGGTAAACTTCATCACATTCTCACGGCAGTGAGAATTGTAATCTCCGATGCTGATCTTCTTACCGATGTCTACTTTCGTGATGCCCAAGTCCTTCTCTACACCAAGCTCTACGGGGAGGCCGTGCGTATCCCATCCGGCTTTGCGCTCTACGCGATAACCTTGCATCGTCTTATAACGACAGAAGAGGTCTTTGATCGTACGAGCCATCACGTGATGGATGCCCGGGTGGCCGTTAGCTGAGGGGGGGCCATCATAAAAGACATAGTCGGGTTTTCCCTCGCGGGAGCTTATGCTTTTGTGAAACAGGTCTTGTTGCAGCCAATCGGCTAAAACTTCCTCATTCACTTTAGATAGGTCTAAATTGGGGCGTTCGGTAAACTTCATACAGCTGTTTATTTTTCGTCTAATAATAATAGTGTGCAAAGATAGCGTAAGGGCGGAGTATTGCAAAACAAAACGCATTCTTTTTCAAGCGAAAGGCGTGGGTAACGCCCTCTTAAGGAAGCGTCAAAAAGCCCTAAAGTCCGTCAATCATCTAAGGTCTTGCACGCGACTGAGGATGCAAGGATCTTTCAAAGCCTCCTCAAACAACTTTGCGCGATAAGCTTTAAAGGATCTCGACCGACTATCTCCCTTCAAGAAGACGGCCGGATAGACAAAAAGGCAAAAGACTATTCCCTTTGCCACACCATTATATATAAGGCGGTCGAGAAGTCTTGCTCCCCGACCGCCTTAAAAAGATCTACGTCTTATCGTATATACTTCTTCCCATTCACGATGTAGACGCCGCGCTGCGGAATGGCTTGCAAGCGCCGACCGCTCAAGTCGTAAATAGCCGCCTTATCGGTCGCATCAAGCTTAGGCACGGTAATGCCGCTCAAGTCGTGATGATACAAAATCTCGTCGCCAACTGAACATTCCTCTAAGACGTGTTGGCGCGAACCAATGAGCCAAGTGGTAGTAATAGCGTGCTGAAAGGCATTGCCCGTACTCCCCAGACATTCAATCCAGGCTTCTCTGGCATATCCAACTTCAACATCCGTATTATATTCATCCGGATTGTAGTAATTATAAGTCCACTCTCGATACAGGTTATAGCTACGATAGGCGTGTCCGGTATTCTCTATCACTTCATTGGTGGCTACGACAGCAACAGAATCCCAATTACGACAAAGCCTTTCATAATCCTCTGCCGTATCTCCATTATAGAACTCGCGAATATCACGATAAGCGACCGTATCGCCCACAGCGACATTAAAGTCGTACATCAACTCTTCGCGCCCGGGATAAGGAGTGTAGTAGACGCGCTTGTTTTCTTCGCGCACCAAGAAGTCAAACTTACTGAAGGAGGTGTGATACACTTTCTTCCAAGTCTTACCATCCACGACAGTATCTCCTTTCATAAAGTAATATTCGTGGTCTACGGGATACGTCGGATCATCATTCAACGGAATGAGAGAGGCAATCCGCCACTTCTTTCCCTCTTCTACAAAAGGGCGATATTGCTGCGCCGCGGCGTAAAGGCCAAAAAGCGCAAAGACAAAACTGAGTAATACGTGTTTCATAAAGCAATTTATTGAGTCGTTTCTAATTGTAGACCACTAATCCGCCACAAGATAAGGCGGCGAAGCGCAGCCGTCAACTACTTTTTAGCGAATATACGTCTTTCCATTCATCATATAGACGCCACGCTGCGGGGCAGTCTGCAAGCGCCGGCCGCTCAAGTCGTAAATTGCATCGTTTGTAATAGGATTCACTTGGGGCGTGGTAAGGCCCGTTATTTCTCTATGATAAATAACTTCATCCCCCACCGCGCAAGTCTCTAAAAGAAAAAATCCTGATCCTTTCCGCAATGCATTATGACACGTATGTCGAAAGAAAGGATGTATGGAACTTCCTATACGTTCAGTCCATATATCTTTTGCATTCTCAAATGAGTAGCGTTCGTTATACTCTACGACAATTTGGCGATAACGCTGCCCGCTATTCTCCAACTCTTCTACCTTTTTCACAACAGTAGGCCCTAAAAGCGGATTTTTCGCCTCAAACTGCGCCTTACTGCTATACTCAAAAATATCATAGAAAGAGAGCGAATCGCCTTCTTTGACATTAAAGTCGTAAAGTAAAGCATCTGTCTGAGCGCCAAAATAAGGACGAAAATAGACGCGCTTATTTTCCTCGCGCACTAAGATCCAATACTTTTCCAAGTTTGCCCCTTCATAAACCTTCTTCCAAGTTTTGCCCGCAATAATGGTATCACCCTCCATCTTATAGGAAATATAAGCGTCCGGAGACTGTGTAGAGGCAGATATTCTCACAATTCTCCACCTCTTCCCCTCTTCTACGAAAGGACGATAATCCTGCGCCGCGGCTCGAAAGCCGAAGAGCACCAAAGCGATTGTAAGTAAAACGTTTTTCATAAGCGATGTTATTTAATGGGTATAAGTTGTCGGCTTGACATTGTTTTAGCAACTAAGCCAAGCCGACAAGTATTCGTTATCGTATATACTTCTTCCCATTCACGATATAGACGCCGCGCTGCGGAATGGCTTGCAAGCGCCGACCGCTCAAGTCGTAAATAGCCGCCTTATCGGTCGCATCAAGCTTTGGCGCAGTAATACTGTTCAAGTCGCGATGATACAAAATTTCATCGCCAACGGAACATTCCTCTAAGACATTCGTCCCGGAACCAATGATCCAAGTGGGGTTAGAAATATCGTGCTGAAAGGGATTGAACGGGCTCCCCAAACACTCAACCCAAATGTCCCAAGCTTCTCCAACTTGAACGTACTTATTATAGTCTTTCGGATCGTCGTAATTATAAGTCCATTTTCGATACAAACAATAACAACGATAGGCGTGGCCGGTTTTATCTTTCACTTCATCAATAGTGTCGACAGCAATAGAATCCCAATTACGACAATACTTTTCATAATTCTCAGCCGTATCTCCATTATAGAACCCTTGAATATCACGATAGGCGACCGTATCGCCCACAGCAACATTAAAATCATACATCAACTCTTCGCGCCCGGGATAAGGGGCGTAATAGACACGCTTATTTTCTTCGCGCACCAAGAAGTCAAACTTACTAAAAGAGGTGTGATACACTTTCTTCCAAGTCTTACCGGCCACGATGGTATCACCTTTCATAAGGTAATATTCGTGGTCTACGGGATACGTCAGATCATCATTCCGCGGACTAATGTAGGCTACCCGCCACATTTTCCCTTCCTCCACGAAAGGACGATAATCCTGCGCCGCGGCGCGAAAGCCGAAGAGCGCCAAAGCGATTGTAAGTAAAACGTTTTTCATAAGCGATGTTATTTAATTGTTCTCAATTTGATCTGCCATTTGCCTCCTAAAGCGCCAAAACCGAGGAAAAGCAGGCAAGATTTCAATTATAAAATTTAAGTTAGCGGCAGAAAACCGTCGCAATTATATGATTTTGCCACAAAGTTACAGCGACTATTGCAAATAAGCAAGTTCTTACGCTTATTTTTATCGTTTCTTCACCCCCCCGATTTCTATAAAAGCATTTTGTAAACATTCTTGCGAAAAAAGCGAACCATTATACACATCCTATTCCAATCGATAAAAGGGGTAACAAGACCTTGTATGACAAGGATTTTAAGGAATATTATTTTCTTTCCGGCACTCTGCCGTCGGCATTCACGTTTGTCTACATTTTGTCAACGAAAAAAAATCTGCCAAATCGCACAAAATAGAGAAAGGGTGAGGACACAGCAGAAAAATAATGCGTTTGTCTCGCGGCGTATGATTTGTGGGCAAGAAGATAAGCAGGGGGAGGATACAAAGTAAAAGGCTACCGACACAAACGCACCTTTATGCTCAATCAGAAAATCTTCATCGAAGCGCACACAAAGCATAGTTTGACAACCGGCATAGGCATTGGCGCGACCAAGGTTTGTAAAGATTTTCCCACACACAAGACCCCCGAAAAATTTGCTTAGGAGAACGGAAAAACTTTCACCTAAGAAAAGAAAAATTGTCTCCTAAGACAATTTTAATTCTCCTAAGGACAATTTTTACTTTCCTATAAGAAAGTTTTTAGACACATATAGAGTCTGATTATCACATACTTATAATGTCGTTTTTTAAGGTGTATAGCCATAAAAAGGTCTTTGGTGAAAAATATCACGTAAATATTTTTCATCAAAGACTAACCTATTGCCTCATCGGTCGCCTACGCGCGCGTATATTATAAGATGTGTAGCGCGCCTTAGAAGATGGGCAACTGATAAACGAAGCCGGCCGAGAGGCGAGCCTCCGTATGATCCTTCGCACCAAAGGCCTTGGCACGCGGGGTATGCACGTGGGAGCGGCCGTAATAATTGATGAAGAAATGCAGATTCTCCTTCATCGGATAAAATTCTACGCCGGCCATGTAAGCATAAGAGCGGCGATAGAGTCCCTTTTCTGCCGTCAGCGTCGGCTTGGTCAATGCGGACGTCTCATAATAGCCCTTGGCAAAGACGTTCCAGCGCGGCAGGAAGCGATAATTGAGCTTGAGAATCACCGAATTGTAACGCGTATGGCGGACGTGATCTTTCACATCGGGCGTCAGCGTATGCAGCATGTCGGTCACATAGCCGTGGGCGTCGATGTTTTCTTCTGAGAGCATATAATCGAAATACCCATTGAAGCGCCCGAGCGTCCATTCGTGACCGAAGGCGAAGTAGTAGCCGTTGTTGCCCTTCGCCTGCTTGATCAAAGAGGCCGACCAGCGCGTAGTCAGTTTTTCGTTAAAGAAACTACCGTTCCAATTGAGCGTATAAATCATCGGCAACTTTGCATCGGCATAGGACGGGCCGTACATTTCCGCCGTCGGCGTGCGCCGACTGTTGACTACTTGAAATTGGAGTTCCTGCGTAGGCTTGATCATATAACTGGCATTGACGCCCGTCAAATAAACCTCCACGCGGTCGAGCATCTCGCTGAATCGGTAGACATCGATCGGGTTGAGCCAAGCTTCGTAACCGCCATAAACGGCGCATTGGCGACCAAGGTCGAAGCGCAACTTATCATTGGGGTGAACGCCTATGTTCATTACATCGACCGCTGAAGAAAGGCCGTCAATAGTGCGACCGGTACCGCTATGCCCTATGCGCTGCTGCAAGTGGTAAGAGACATATTTGTTTAGCCGTCCTAAGACGCCAAGGCGCATCACGGGGATGCGAAACGTGCCGTCTTGAAACTGTCCTTCGTCAAAATTGGCATCAAACTCGCCGCGCATATTCAGAAATACATTGATCTTGTCTTGCTTCTTCTCGAGCTTACTGATCATTTCCCACAGCGTACTCTCGCCCTGCGGATAATTCTCGCGCGAAGGCTCTTGCGCTTGAACGGATAAAAATACAAACAAGAGTGCGGCGAGCGCAAATATCTTTTTCATAGATTGTTTTGTTAAAAAAGTAAGGCGACATACTGCCCTTTTGCCGACTGCAAGGGCAGAGGCAAAGCGCTAACGAGAGGCAAAAGTAGTCAAAAAGTTAACATTCTCAAGAATAGTAGGCAAAGAATCCACCACATCGCATTAAATTCATCGCCCCACAATTATTTATTCTTTCAGAATGTAGTTTATCCCAAAGAAAGCGCTAACTTAGCCCCGTAATTAAAAAGAACAATATAAAACTTGAAACTCAATGACTACTGAAAACACGAAAAAGACCCGCACCGAAAGCGACTTGATCGGTGCGCGCGAAGTGCCTTATGAAGCGCTTTATGGCGTACAAACGCTACGTGGTATGGAAAACTTCCCCATCAGCCACTTTAAGTTAAGCCAATACCCGCTCTTCATCAAGGGCCTCGGCGTAACGAAGCTCGGAGCAGTGCGTGCTAACCACAAGCTCGGCCTCATCCCCGACGATATGGCAAAAGCAATCGAGCAGGCTTGCTTAGAACTCATCGAAGGACGCCACACAGAGGCTTTTCCCGTAGATATGATTCAAGGAGGAGCCGGCACAACGACCAACATGAACGCCAACGAGGTGATTGCTAACCGCGCTCTCGAACTGATGGGTTGCGAACGCGGCGACTACAAACGCTGCTCGCCCAACGACCACGTGAACCGCTCGCAATCTACTAACGATGCTTACCCGACGGCTATCCACATCGGTCTCTACGAAACGCACCTCCGATTGCGTCAGCACTTGGAGCAACTGATCGAGGCTTTTGAAAAGAAAGCTGAAGAGTTTGCTGGCATACTCAAGATGGGCCGCACGCAACTTCAGGACGCTGTGCCGATGACATTGGGCCAGACATTCCACGGCTTTGCCTCTATCTTGCGCAACGAATTGCCGCACCTCGACGCTGCAGCAGCTGAATTCTTGGTGATCAATATGGGTGCTACGGCAATCGGCACGGGCATTTGTGCCGAACCAAACTATGCGGAAATGAGCACAGCGGAGATCGCAGCCATTACGGGCTATGCTTATCGCCTTTCTGACGACCTCGTGGGCGCTACGTCTGACACGTCTTGCATGGCAGGCTATTCGAGCGCAATGCGTATGGTTGCTTTGAAGATGAACAAGATATGCAACGACTTGCGCCTCCTCTCTTCCGGCCCGCGCTGCGGCTTGGGCGAGATCACGCTACCGGGTGTGCAACCGGGTTCTTCAATTATGCCGGGCAAGATCAATCCGGTTATCCCCGAAGTAATGAACCAAGTGGCTTACAAAGTGATTGGCAACGATCTTTGCGTAAGTATGAGTTCGGAAGCTGCGCAAATGGAGCTTAACGCAATGGAGCCGGTAATGGCACAGTGCTGCTTCGAATCGGCAGATCTCTTGATGAACGGCTTCGACACCTTGCGCATCCGTTGCGTAGACGGCATTATCGCCAACAAGGAAGCTTGTCTCGAACACGTACACCGCAGCATCGGTATCGTAACGGCACTTAACCCCGTAATCGGCTATAAGAACTCTACCCGCATCGCTAAGGAAGCGCTCGAAACGGGCCGTAGCGTCTACGACTTGATCCTCGAGCACGACATCCTCTCCAAAGAAGATTTGGACACGCTCTTCAGACCGGAGAACTTGATCAGTCCGGTTAAATTGGACATCAAGCCCAAACACTAAAAACATACAGGCCGAGCCGCTGCCCGCGCAGTAGCTCGGCCTTTTTATTTCTCTTTTGTAATCGGAGCAGCGGCCTTTTTTCGCGTCAGGCCGATGGCCGCTAAGCGACCGGCCGAACTGTCTCCCACCGATCTTGGAAACCGTTTGCCGCGACCTTATTTTCAACGCCGCCAACGCCACAAAGCGGTCAAGACCGACCAAGTTATTTTAAGCCCCACCACATGAAATTATCAGAAGAACGTAGCAGTATGCTCCACGGCGTGTTGCTGATGGCTCTCTTCGCCTGCGCCTCGTTCGCCATCGGCGATTTGAGCTTCGTAAAGCACCTATCTTTCAGCCCAATGATTGTCGGCATTATTCTGGGAATGCTGTATGCCAACTCTTTGCGCAATAATCTGCCCGAGACGTGGGTACCCGGCATTAAATTCTGCGCAAAGCGCATCCTGCGCTTCGGTATCATCCTCTACGGTTTCAAACTCTCTTTTCAGGACGTTACGGCCGTAGGCTTGCCGGGTATTTGCATCGACGCCATAATCGTAACTGTCACCATCCTTGGCGGCATTTTGCTCGGCAAACTCCTCAAGGTAGATCGCGACATCGCCTTGCTGACCTCCGTCGGCAGCGGAATTTGCGGCGCGGCAGCCGTATTGGGCGCAGAATCCGCCGTGCGCACACAACCTTATAAGACGGCCGTGGCCGTAGCTACGGTTGTCATCTTCGGAACAACCGCCATGTTCCTCTATCCCGTCCTTTACCGCAGCGGCATCTTTGCTTTGCCGCCCGAGACGATGGGCATTTTCGCCGGTTCGACCATTCACGAAGTGGCCCACGTCGTAGGTGCGGGCAACGCAATGGGGCCGGAAGTGTCCAACGTCGCGATCATTGTCAAAATGATCCGCGTCATTATGCTCGTCCCCGTACTGTTTATTATCAGTTATGCGATGGCGCGCCGCGCAATGGCGGGCAGCACCGAGGGAGGCAAGAGCAAGATCGACATCCCTTGGTTTGCCATCCTTTTCCTCTTGGTTATCGGCTTCAATTCGCTGCACCTGCTCTCCGCAGAAGTCGTAGAATTTATCAATAAGTTAGATACATTTTTGCTGACAATGGCTATGACGGCCTTAGGCGCTGAAACGAGCTTCGACAAGTTTAAGAAAGCCGGTTTCAAGCCCTTCCTTTTGGCCGCCCTGCTCTTCTGCTGGCTCATCTGCGGCGGTTATTTCTTAGCCAAATACGTTGTGCCGATGATCGGCTAAGCCATAAATAGAGCAGCGCCGCACACTTTCGTATGCAGCGCCATCATCTCCATTCCCTCACCGCCAAGGTGGGGGATCATTATATATAATTGTGTGTCGGTCTCGTTGGGGAGTAAGCCGTCGGGGGGCTTTCATCTCTTCAGTTGTCTGCTTTGGCGGCCCGCAAGGCTTCATCGGCGGTGGCCTCGGCGGCTCACTGCATTATTCAAAATAGAACACGAGCGATACCATATTAAGATGTGCGGCATCAACGCTTTCCGTAAAGATGCGCTGAGCGGGATCGGTGAGTTCGGGGCGCTGCTTGTCAAGCACATTGCCCAAGCCGAAATCAAACTTCAACTCGGGCACAAGCTTGAAATACGGCAGATATATTTCGCAGCCCAAGCCTACTTCCAGGCAGGTATTGAGCGCCTTCGTGCGCAGCAGCGAATGTTTGCTCGTAGTCAGATCATAAAAGGGCGCAATGCCGAACATCACGTAGGGGCGATAGTTGTTGAAGCGCGGCGCCGCCACTTTCAGATCGATGGGTAGGCCAATGTAGGTCGACTTCATATCTTGCGACTGCCGCTCGCCCGTACTTAAATCGCGAAAGCTCAAATGCTTACTACCAAACTGCAACTGGGGCAAGGCGCGTAGGGAGACGTAGCGGCCCAAACGCAGATCGCCCAAAATACCCACTGAAAAGCCAAAGTTCTGACTATCGTTTTCGGCCATCCACTGCCGCCCCGTGCCGGGCTGGATAAAACCATTGTTGCGCAACTTCAATCCCTGATCCGCCAGCCCCACGAAGAATCCGTAGTGGAAGCGGCGCTCATCGATAAAGGGCTTGTTCTGCAACTTCCGTTCTTGGGCAGCGAGCGGCAGTTGCAGGCTTGCGAGGAGCAAACAGGCGAGAAGGAGTAATCGGGTCTTCATATCTGTATTGTGAAGGCCCACTTTGAGCGCTTCATCTTATTGTTCTAAACGTGCGGAGGCGGCGAATATTGCCCGCAGCGCCTTTTTTTACGACCTTATGGCCCAATATCGAGGAAGAAGTTATTGATAAGCGGATAAAAAGCAGCGGCCCGAAGCAAATTACCTCGGGCCGCCGTAAGTCGTAAGTCTGACTAATTATTCGCCGGGAGCGATTGCGCCCGTCGGGCAAGCGTCTGCGCAAGCACCGCAATCAACGCAAGAGTCAGGATTGATTGAATATTTTTCGCCTTCAGAGATAGATTCTGTCGGGCATTCGCCGATGCACGTTCCACATGCAACGCATTCGTCGCTAATAACGTAAGCCATAGTAATTTTGAAAATTTAAATTGTTGTTATGTAGTTTGTTCCTCTCCGGAACGGGTGCAAAGATACGCATTTCTATTTAATCTCACGTGCTGACTACTTAATTTTTTATCCCGACTCACCATATTTTTCCGCTAAATAGGGCTTCAACGCGTGAGCCAATCTTGCTTTTCAGGGGCGAAATATAGACTGTCAGGCCGCTCTGCCTTGCCGGCTAAGCGTACACTCACGAGCGCAAGCCTTTTTATCGTGAGCGCAAACTGCGAACTCAAAGTTGCAAAGCACCATTTCCTTCTGCTGATCCTTCATAAACCAAGCATCGGGCTTCGCATAGCTATACGAAACAGACCAAACGGAGGCGCAAGGTTGCCGTATCGAAAAGAGAAAAAGACGTTTACTGACCCTTGGCCCACGAAAATCTGTCTGATCAAGTACGGCTGACCTTCCGACTATCGACCTTACGGGCCGAGCGAGCTTGGCGACTTGCACAACGAGAAGGAAAAAGGTAGGCTGCCACTCAACAATCGACTTTAGTAGACTTTCGCCGCTATCTGCTTGCATAATTACCCATCGGAGTAAACATATAGCATATATATGCATCATAAAACTTTACATATGCCACATATATTGACATCATCAAAAGTCAACAGAACAACTAAAAAGCAGAAATAAATAATGTTTAACACTTAAAATCCAAACAAACATCCCATAAGGATTGACAAAGATAAAATAAAGGCGGATATTTGCAAAATCTGACCAGAAAATGAGAATCTTTCTTTTTATTATTCACTAAAATCATTTCGACCATGACTAGAAGTCTATCTACCCTGATGACGGGAACCCTACTCCTTAGTATGGTTTTTTCCGGAAGTTCGATGGCGCAAGTCGATCTTAGGCAACGCCCGACACACCCTATCGGCGGCGCCAAAGAAAAGATGGAGACGCAAGTCGACCTACAAAAAAACTACCCGGCTTGGGCGCCGGTAAAACTGCGACATTCGCAATCAAACAATTTGCGCACGACATCTATCAACCTGAAACGCACAGCTCAACAGACGAAGAGTACGGCTCTACCCGGACTTTTGGACACTCCGGCTCCAACAACCTTATGGGGCAACGTAATCTACCAAAAATCTTGGGGGGATGAGGAGACGCATTATGGCTTCTACTCATTTTCAACCGCAGCACCGATGGCGCCGCTAAACTTGCTCGCTGAAGATCCTACAATGATTGCCAACGGCGGTAGCGGCGTAGTCAATGGCGTAATGCACACGGTATTTCTGGACCTGAGCCTTTCGATGTGGGGCGTTATCAATGCCTATCATAGGCAGTATGATCCGAGCAGTTGGCAAAGGGTGGCTCCTGAACAGAAAATCGACCTGAGCCTGGCGGCCTTCGAAACGGCGCAGGATCAGACGACAGGAGAGATTTACGGCGAGTTTTATAATTCAGACTTGACGCAACGCGAATTTGGCGTGATCGATTTTGAAAACGAAACGCGTACTACGTTTGGCACAACAACGAAAGCTTACGTCGCACTCGGACTCTCAAGCGACGGTTATCTATATGGTGTAGCTACGGATGGCAACTTATATAAAATAGATAAGACCAATGGCGCAGAAACGATGATCGGATCTACCGGCGTACAAATCTTAGACGCCGAAGGCTCGTACTTCAACCAAAGTGGCGAGATCGACCAGAAGACAAATACGTTCTACTGGGCCAGCGTTGACAACCAGGAGCAGTGTGTCTTATACACGGTCGACCTTACTACGGGGGCGGTGACGAAAGTTTCCGACTTCCCCAATGGCGACGTTGTGCTCGCGCTGACTGTTCCAAAGCCACTAGCCGCACCGGGAGCTCCGGCTGCTGCTGAAGAACTCGGCACCGCGTTTAATCAAGCCTCTCTGAGCGGTAAAGTAAACTTCAAGGCTCCGACTAAAACTTATGATGGCAGCGCGCTGACGGGCGAACTTACTTATCGCGTTTCGCAGGGCAAGAAACTCTTGGCTTCCGGAAAAACACAGCCGGGCGCTGACGTCGCAGCTAATGTTACGGTAGAAAAAGAGGGCATGGTGCGCTTCGTCGTACAACTTGAAAATGCCGCAGGACCGGGCCTCTTCGCTCGTTTGGAGAAATGGATTGGCTACGATGAGCCTAAAGCCATCGAGGGCGCAACCCTCACGATCGACAACACGACCGGAGCAGTAGACCTCACGTGGACAGCACCGACAAGCACAATCCACGAAGGCTACCTCGGCCCGTTGACATACGACGTCGTACGCTATCCGGATTCTACAAAGGTGGTAACGAAAGGGACGAATACGCGGTTTGCGGAAACCTTGCAAAAAGGCGACATGAAGTACTACACGTACGGCGTAATAGCCCACAACGGCACGCAGCAGAGCGTTGAAAGCCTGTCAAACGGCGCTATTCTGGGCGATACGGTCAGCCTGCCATATCTAGAAAACTTCGTAACGCCTGCATCAATGAACCTTTATAAGATAATTGACGTCAACGGCGACGGAAAGACGTGGGACTGGAACCCGTATGCAAGCTGGGAAAAAGGCACAACAGGACAGGCTGCGACGTATCAGTATAATAAAGATATGGACGCCGACGACTGGATGCTGACACCGCCGGTTTATATGAAGCAAGGCTACCTCTATCACCTCACATTCAAAACCAGATCGCGCCTAAATAAATATAAGGAGCGCTTAGAGGTGAAGTTTGGCAAGGGCGACAACGTCGAGGATATGACCAACGAGATTTTGCCACCGACAGAGATTGCTTCGCAAGAATATATCACGTACGAAAAAGATCTCAAGATTGGCGCTGACGGCAAATATCGCATCGGCTTCCACGCAATCAGCCCCAAAGATCAGCTCCTTCTCTACATTGATAGTGTTTTAATCGAAAAGGGAGTAGCACTCAATGCACCCGATACCGTGAAAAACTTCACCATCACGCCCGATCCGCAAGCCGGAAAGAAAGCAACGATTACGTTTACCACACCTACTGTGGACATAGACGGCCAGCCGCTGTCCGGTCTCTTCCGCTACACGGTCGAACGCGAAGGCAAGGGCGTTGTAAGAATGATTGAATACCCCGCTCGCGGCAAGCAATACACCTTTGAGGACGAAGTAGGAGAAAGCGGCTTCGCCACTTACACCATCTATTGCACCAACAAGAACGGCGACGGCCGCAAGCTGAGCAAAAGAGCCTACGTTGGCCTCGACGTTCCGAAAGCGCCGGCCAATGGTCGCTTGACTGACTTACAAAACAGCATCAAGATAGACTGGGATGCCGTAGAAAGAATCGGCACAAACGGAGGCGTAGTACTGCCTGAAAATGTTCTTTATCAAGTTTACAATATTGTTTACGACAGCAAAGGCAAACCCAACGTCGAAGTTTTAGACGAGACGAATCAGACTACCTATCAAATAACTCGCAACACCGAGGAAGGAAGTCAGGAATTTGTCTTCTACGCCCTTTCAGCAAAGAACGATGCGGGTATAAGTACCATCGCAGGAACCAAGGGAATCGTAGTAGGAACGCCTTACACGCTACCACTAGCTGAATCCGTAAGCGGAGGAAAACTAAGTACGCTATGGTGGCTGGAGCGAACGGGCAGCACATCATTTGCTCTTACAGGCGCCCTCACCTACGACAACGACGGCGGAGCATTCGTTTTCAACACGAAAGCCGCAGGCGACGAAGCCTACCTCAACACCGGTAAGATCACGCTTAAGGGTACGAAACATCCGCAGCTGACATTCTACCACTATTCACTTCCCGGAAAGCCCATGAAACTGCAAGTAGAAGTACGCAAGCCCGATAATACACTCGTAAAAGTCGGACAATTCGACTACGCAACCTTTACCGGCGAAGAAGGATGGCAAAAGATGGTCTGCAATCTTGACCCGAATCTATTCGCAAAAGAGCGCTTCATCGAGATCGGCTTCCACGTTATCAGCGGAGAAGCAAAAGTGCCAATCTGCATCGACAACATCAGCTTGCGCAACCTCAACGAACGCGACTTAAAGGTATCGCTTTCCGCACCGGATATGATGATAAAGGGCGAAACGGCCCGCACGACCATCTCCGTGGAGAACTATGGCGCAGAAGCAGTCAACACCTACAAAGTGCGCCTCACGGCCGCCGACGAGCTCATCAAGGAGGCAACCGCCGAGCAACCCATCCAACCGGGTGAAGTTCGCAACCTCGACATCGACTACAAAGCCGGCGTCTTATTAGGAGGCAATAACGTCCGACTAAAAGCTGAAATCGTCTACGATGAAGACCAAGACAAGGACAACAACACCGACGAAGCAACCGTAATGCTCAAAGATTCCGAGCTGCCGAAGCCGGAGAACGTAACGATCCAAAACAAGAGCGGAAACAACACAACGCTCAATTGGGCCGCACCGTCACTCAGCGAGCAAACCATCACGGACGACTTCGAATTCTACACGCCCTGGTCAATCGACACATTCGGCGATTGGACAACCATCGACGGCGATAAAGGCCTTACGGGAGGATTCTGGAAATCCTACCCCTACAAGCACCAAGGCACGCCTTTCGCTTTCATCGCCTTCAACCCCGAGAGCCTTTTCACCGGCTGCATTGAAAACAACCCGAGCCTGGCGCCCCACTCCGGCGATCAATTCCTGGCCGCCGTCTATTCATCCGATGCAAATGGCGAAGACTTCTTAGACGCCGACAACTGGCTCGTCAGTCCGAAACTCTCCGGTAAAGCACAGACCATCAACCTTTGGATCAACAACCTCAAGATGAGTTCAAAGGACTACGTCGAACAAGTCGACATCCTCTACTCTACGACCGGGCGCAAGGCCGAAGACTTCCGGAAGATCGGCGAAACTCACGCCATAGCAGGCGGAGCATTCCAAAACCTCTCAATCGAAATCCCCGAAGGTGCTAAATACTTCGCCATCCATCACATCACAGAAAAAGACAACGCTTGTCTTTTGATGATCGACGATGTAACATTTGCCAAAGGCTTCGAAGCACCGAAGGGCTACAACGTTTACCGCGACGGCAAACTAATTATCAGCCTCGACAGCAACACGCTGAAACTTGACGACAACGCAGGTACCGAAGGCGCTCACACATACGGCGTCACGGCAGTCTACGAAAAGGGCGAGTCGCAACCCGTTATGATCAACGTAACGACGGCGCTGCAACTCATCGAAGCACTCAGCGGCAAGCCGGTCGACATCTACACGATCGACGGCCGACTCATAGGCAAGGGACTCGACAGTCTGCCTCGCCTCGAACGCGGTATCTACGTCATAAATGGTCAAAAGGTAGTAGTCAAGTAGCAACTATCATCCATTAGTGACCACACTATTTTTCCGACAACCTCTTCACCACAAGAGGTTGTCGTTTTTTAAGCCCGCGAGGAGCTAAACCGGCATCTGAACACCTCGCCGCACCCCGATGTATGCTCAACTCACGAAAGGGCCTTCTCGCATACGTCAGCGTCGGTAGCACTTCAGCAGTCGGCTCATCTTCATTCACGAACCTGCCGCCCCCTTATATTTGAATGCTAGCAGACATTTACTCCGCCCCGCCCTTTCAGTTGTCAGACAACACTCAACGAAGCGTGAGCAACACCCCGTTGAGAAGGCGAGGAGCAAGAAAAAAATACGTCTAAGTACCAATTCTTCGTTGCCCCTCCGTAATCAAAACTGTTTTCATCACGAGCGCAAACCTTTTTTATCACGAGCGTAAGCTCTTTTTATCACGAGCGTAAACCTTTTTCGTCGTCATAAAAAAAAGGCGAACGCAACGTCTGCGGCTTCAGATATGCAGTCTCGAGCGCGTACAATCAAGTTGCGCGCCGGTCGGCCTACGATTTTCTTACGCTAACTTATGAGGGCAGAAAAGGGAAATGAACTCAGAAACTGCAACAGGAGGCACAAAACGCACGAATGGAAGGCACAGAAAGGAGAGAGGAAGAGTGGCATTGATTATTATCACGTTTTTCTTCTAAAATGTATGGACGCCACGCTGTCGACTTACCTCGTTCGTTAGTTGAATCTTGACAAATGAAACTTTAATTCAGGATAACGCAAATATGAACACCTCCTTGCGAATAAATACGAACATTATTTGACCAACAAGTTTGTATAAAAAACAACAAAGAAAACTTGTTTACAAGTAAAAGTTAAGTATATTTGCGCAGTCGCTAAGAAAACTTAGCGTTAACTTTTAACCCATTTAATTTTACCTTGATCATGACTAAACGACTATCAAACCTTCGGATGGGAGCCATAGCAGCTTGCTTGGCCTTCTCCGGACAAGCGATGTCACAAGTCGCCACAACGCAGATGCAGGTGCATCCGCGCGGCGCGACTGAACAGCAGTCGAGAGAGCGCATCGACGTTCGCGCGCTCTACCCGAACATTGCCGGCATGGGAGCACGCTATGCGCAGCCCGACCGCGTACAGACAGTGCCCCAAACCCTAAGCAAGCCGGCGGCAAAAGCGCAAAAGCGCTCCGTACCCGTCAACTTCTTGGCTCCTCCCGTACCCACAAATCTCTGGGGTAATATGGTGAAGAGCAAAGCCTGGACGGCAGGCGATCAGTATGGCTACTACTCATTTTCTACAGCGGCGCCCATCACCACATTCAACGTCTTAGGCAAAAACCAGAAAATGGTGGCCGACGGCGGTAGCGTAATCTACGACGGCGTGCTGCACCTCTTCTATTTAGATACGTCCATGGCGCTCTTTGGAGGCGAGGTAAAAGCCTTCCATATGCAGTTTGACCCCGAAACGTGGGAAAAAGTGGCCGAGCCGGTGCAGGTAAGTTTGGACCTTACGACGTCCGACTTTGCGCAAGATCAAGCCACAGGCACGGTCTACGGACAATTCTACAACTCAACTACGAACCAGCGCGAACTGGCCGTGATCGATTTGGAGAATAACACGCGCTCGACGTTTGCTACGACAGATAAGACTTACGTCACAATGGGCTTTTCGAGCGATGGTTACTTATATGGTATCGCTACGGATGGGAACTTATATAAAATAGATAAGACAAACGGCGCGGAAACGCTCGTCGGCGAAACCGGCGTCAGACTCATGAACGATAAAGACTTGTTCTGGAACCAAAGCGGCGAAATCGATCAGGAGACAAATACGTTCTACTGGGCCGGCGTCGACTTCACGCAGCACTCAGCCTTGTACACGGTAGACCTCTCTACGGGTGCGGCTACGAAAATTTCCGACTTCCCCAACAACGAGACGTTCTTGGGCATTTTATTGCCGAAAGCCATGGTGGCAGGCAACGCTCCGGCGGCAGCAGAACAGCTGACGGCAGCGTTTAGCGGCGGCTCGCTCACGGGCAGCGTGAAGTTCAAAGTCCCAACAAAGACTTACAGCGGCGGCACATTGAACGGCGCAGTGACTTACACCGTAACGCAGGAAAAAAATGTCTTGGCTACGGGCACGGCACAGCCGGGTGAGGAAGTCACAGCCAACGTAACAATTCCCGAAGAAGGATTGGCACGACTCGCCGTAAGACTCAAAAACAGCGCAGGAAAGAGTAAATATACGCGCTGCGAACAATGGGTGGGCTACGATGAACCCCTGCCGGCACAAAACGTGAAACTCGAAATCAACAACGAGACCGGCGTAGCAAATCTTACGTGGGACGCACCGACAAGCACCGTACACAACGGCTATCTCGGCGCATTGTCATACGACGTCGTACGCTACCCCGATAAGGTTAAGGTCCTCACGAAAGGAACCGACACCCACTTCACGGAAACCTTAACGAAGAAGGGCGTAGTTTACTATTCGTATGGCGTCACGGTAAACAACGACAAGCAAGTCAGCCAACAAAAGAATTCTAACGGCGCTATTTTGGGCGACTCCGTCGGACTGCCTTACTTGGAAGAGTTTAAGACGCCCGCAGCGCTCAACATTTTTAAAATTATCGACGCAAATAATGACGGAAATACTTGGGAGTATAATAAATACGCCAACTGGGATCCGGGCACAACAGGACAAGCGGTTACGTATCACTATAGCGAAACCAACGATGGCGACGACTGGTTGATGACACCCCCGATCAGCTTGAAGCAAAACTTCCTCTACCATTTCTCCTTCAAGGCAAAATCGCGCGATGCTAAATACAAGGAGCGCTTAGAAGTGAAATTCGGAAAGGGCGACAAGGTAGAAGATATGACAGGCGAACTCCTAGCGCCGACAGACGTAGCTTCAAAAGAGTATATTACGTATGAAAAATACTTCTCTGTAGACGCCGACGGCGCCTATCGCATCGGCTTCCACGCGCTAAGCCCCAAAAACCAGTTCTTCCTTTACGTTGATAGCATCAGCGTGGAACAAGGCATCTCGTTTAGTGCGCCCGACACCGTGCAAAACCTAACGATCACGCCAGATCCGCAAGGCACCAACAAAGCTACGATAACTTTCACGACGCCGACGCTTGACATCGCCGGCAACGCACTTTCCTTCCTCACGCGCCTTACAGTCATTCGCGAAGGCAAAGGCGTCATCAAGGAAGTAGATTACCCCAGACGCGGGAAGCAGTTTACCATCGAGGACGAAGTAGAAAACACGGGTCACGTCAAATACACCGTCTACTGTACCTTTAGAGATTTCGACGGCCGCAAGCTTACGAAAAACGCCTACATAGGTTTAGATACGCCTGAGCCTCCCCAGAACGGCCGACTCACAGATTTGAACAACAGCATCAAGATCGATTGGGAGCCGGTAGGACGTCGAGGCAAGCACGGCGGCATCGTAGTCCCCGAAAGAGTAAGCTACCAAGTTTACAACATCGTTTACGATCCACGAACTGGCAGTCCGAGCCCCGAAATCTTGGATGACACCCCCAACACGACGTATAGCGTGACTCGCAACACGCAAGAAGGCAAACAAGAGTTCGTTCTATACGCCCTTTCAGCCACAAACGACATCGGCACGAGTACACTTGTATCCACGAGCGGCCTTGTTGTCGGCGAGCCCTACACGTTACCGATCGAAGAATCCTTAGCCGGATCCCGCATGAACCTATTATGGTGGAGCGAGCACGTAGGTAAAACGACCATCGACATTACCAACGACCGCCCCTACGATAATGACGGCGGCGACTTCTGCTTCAACGCCAAAGCCGTCGGAGATGAAGCCCGCATGAACTCCGGAAAAATCTCCTTAAATGGCACGAAGCACCCACGAATCGCTTTCTACCACTACTCTACGCCAGGAAAACCCATCAAGTTGCAAGTAGATGTGCGCAAGCCCGACAACACGCTAATCAACGTGGGCGAGTTTGACTACGCCACCTTCTCAGGCCAGAGAGGCTGGCAGCTGATGGAATGCGACCTCGACGTAACGAAATTCGCCAACGAGCCATACATCCAATTCAGCATCCACGCTAAGGCCGGCGAAACCAAAGTGCCACTCTGGATCGACAAGATCTCGATGCGCGACGTATTGGAAAGCGATTTAGCAGCAGCTATTTCTGCACCGACAATTATGACTAAGGGCGACACAATTCGCACTTCCGTTCGCGTAAACAACAGAGGCTTGAAGCCCATCTCCGATTACAAAGTACGACTCACCGCCGGCGGCGAACTCGTAAAAGAAGTGGCAGCAACGCAAGCCCTCCAACCGGGCCAAGCAGCCAACTTCGAGTTCGACTACAAGGCCAGCGCAATCAACGAAGATAGCACAGTGACGCTCAAGGCTGAAGCCGTATACGAGGCAGATCAGAATAAAGAAGACAACACCGCCGAAACCACCCTACGATTGAAGAATTCCGACTTACCAAAACCGGAAAACGTCATTGCACAGGCCAAAGGCGGAAAGAGCGTACAGCTCAAATGGGCAGCACCCTCTATAACGTCAGAGACCGTCACTGAAAACTTCGAAGACTACTCTCCGTGGTCGATCGATACCTTCGGCGATTGGGCTTCAATAGATGGAGATAAAGGCAACAACGGCGGCTTCTGGAAGGCTCACCCCTACAAACACCAAGGCACGCCCTTCGCTTACATCGCCTTCAACCCCGAAAACCTCTTCGCAGGTTGCATTGCGAGCAACCCGGGCCTTAAACCCCACTCCGGCGACCAATTCCTCGCAGCTGTATTCTCCGTACAACCAAGCGCAGGCAATAAGTTTGTCGATGCCGACAACTGGTTGATCAGCCCCTTGCTCTCAGGCGAGGCACAAAAGATCGACTTCTGGGCCAACAACTACAAGGCCGGCACGCAAGACTTCACGGAAAACGTTGAAATCCTCTACTCTACGACCGGACGCAATCAGAGCGACTTCCAAAAAGTAGGCGATACACACCTCATTAGTGGCGGCGAATTCCAAAATATCTCAGCCGATCTCCCGAAAGGCGCAAAATATTTTGCCATCCACCACATTACAGGAAAAGACCAAGTCTGCCTCTTAATGCTCGACGACGTAACCTTCGTCAAAGGCTATACGAAGCCTAAGGGCTACAACGTATATCGCGACGGCAAACTCGTAGCAGGCTTAGACGCCGGCACGCTGACGCTCGACGACCAAGCCGATGCCGACGGCGAACATCGCTACGCCATCACCGCAGTCTACGACAACGGCGAGTCGCAACCGGCTTGGATCAACGTAACCACCGCGCTGCAACTCATTGAATCACTTGCCGGCAAGCAAGTCGACATCTACACGATCGACGGCCGCCTCATCGGCAAGAACCTCAACAATCTGCCGCGCCTTGATCGAGGAATCTACGTCATCAATGGTCAAAAAGTAATGATCAAATAAGACGTACAAGTCCCCCGCGACAACACACCTTTACGACAACCTCCCCACCACAGGAGGTTGTCGTTTTTTTAGTCCGCAAGGAGCCGGACTGCCCCCTCACGACTCACCCCATCGAGACCGAAGCCCCAAACACTAATGGCAACCGCCCACGCGCACCTTTACCCGTCAGACCCGGCAAAGCCCCCATCGCCCATTTTCCGGCAGGCCGCCCCCTCACTTATCGCGTAAGTCCAACAAATCCTCAGCCCCACCCCATCAGCCGCCGCCCGGCACAAACCTACTTACGAGCAACGCCCCGCTTCTTCAGCGCACAACGGGAAAAATTACACCCAAACATCTATTTAGCCTCGCCTCCCGCTCTCCCGAAACCTTTTTTATCACGAGCGCAAACCCTTATCCTCACGAGCACAAACCTTTTTTATCACGAGCGCAAGCCTTTATCCTCACGAGCGCAACCCCCCCGCACCCATCCTGCGCGCCTCCGCACCAATGCAAAATACGCTGAAAATAAGCTATGCATAGAAAATGTTAACAACATCCGAACTCAGCAGAGCCTCGACCGCAAACTCCCGCCAACCCATCAGCCATCAAAGAACAGAAAAAGACTATTTTGTTTGCTTACTTCGAGATAAGTTTGTAATTTTGCGCCGATTTAGAGTCCGTTGGGGCAAAACAAGAGAAGCCGATCGGCATCCGCCTTGCGGAGAAATCCGTTATCTAACAAAACATCAATGTACGCAATCGTAGAAATTAACGGTCAGCAGTTTAAGGCAGAAGAAGGCAAGAAGCTCTTCGTGGCTCACATCCAAGCCGCTGAAGCTAATCAGACTGTTGAATTTGAGAAAGTTTTACTCGTAGACAACGACGGCACAATCAACGTTGGCACACCGACAGTGGCCGGCGCAAAAGTTGTTTGCGAAGTGATCACGCCGCTGGTTAAAGGCGAAAAAGTATTGGTCTTCCACAAGAAGCGCCGCAAAGGACATCGCAAACTCAAAGGCCATCGCCAACAGTTTACAGAGGTCACAATCAAGAATGTAATTGCTTAACTCCAAAAACGTAGAAGAAAATGGCACATAAGAAAGGTGTAGGTAGTTCTAAGAACGGCCGCGAATCAGCTTCGCAGCGATTAGGTGTTAAGATTTGGGGCGGCCAATATTGCCAAGCAGGCAATATCATCGTCCGTCAGCGTGGTACGGCTCACTATCCGGGAAAAAATGTCGGAATGGGCAGCGATCATACGCTCTATGCCCTAGTTGAAGGCACGGTAACGTTCCGTAAAGGTAAACACTTCGGAAAGCCCAACCGTAGCGTAGTCTCTGTTGAGCCCAAAGCTGAAGCTTAACCATCCATAAAGAAAAAAAGGGGGATGGATTCGGCATATGCCAAAATCTATCCCTTTTTTAATTCTCTGAAAGGTAAGAAAAAGGAGGTCGTGCGACAACGCATAACCTCCTTTTTACACATCCTAACGCCGCACAACCAGCAACACACAACCCTACAACATCACGAATATGACCACGATCCAAATACAATCGGAAGCCGACTTAACACAAGCCGCACGCAGCTTTATCGCCGCGATGAAAGACCGCACCATATTTGCCTTTTACGGCAAAATGGGAGTCGGCAAAACCACTTTCATCAAAGCGCTCTGCGAGGAAATGGGCATCGTTGACGTCGTCAACTCACCCACCTTTGCCATCGTTAACGAATACCACAACGCGGCGGCCGACAAGCACATCTTCCACTTCGACTTCTACCGCATAAAGCGCCTGGAAGAAGTCTACGATATGGGCTATGAAGATTATCTTTACTCAGGTGACGTCTGCCTGCTCGAATGGCCCGAACTGATCGAACAACTACTGCCCGAAGACACCGTCCGCGTCAACCTTACGGAAAATGCCGACGGATCTCGCACGCTGACAATGGACTAAGCGCTACGCCAAACGGCGCGCGGCACGCCCCAAGTTCAGCCGGTCGCCAGAGTATCTCGGACAGCGCCGGCCCGCCCTAAAAGCGCAGCGACTCGCCACCGAACAGCCGCATTAAATTCTCGGCCGGCAGCCATAAAATATGCCCCTAAGCTGAAGCGCTTAGGGGCATAATTTTATATTGTAGCGGCGGCAGCCTCGCAAATCTATTGCCAGTCGCCCGGCTTCGTACCTATGCGGTAATAAGCCTTGAGTTGGATCTCCATAATCAGCATCGAGCCGGCAGGAAGTTTGCCATAATTGCTCGGAAAGTAAGCCAAATCAGCCGGAATATACAGACGCCAGCGATCGCCGATGCGCATTTGCATCAACGCAGTGGCCACTGCGGCGCGCCAATAGCTGACGCCAAACTTCGCCGGCGCAGACATCGTCGGACTGAAGATGGACGCTACGTCCACGCTTTGGCCCGAATGCGCCATAAGTTTGCCTTCCGGATGCTGCGCAGTCGGCATCAGGCGCACGGTATAGTTGATTCGCACCGTGTCGGTAAAGTATGGCGATCCGCTGCCCGTACCGCGCTCCAAGATCTGCACACAAAGCGTGTCGCGATATTTGACTTGCGATTGATCAGTCAGCGAAAACTTTCGCAAAAGTCGATAGTTGCAGTTCGCCTCCCAAGCATTGCCGTATTGCGCTTTGGCTGACGCAATATTTTGTCGGGCTACGTTGAGCTGCGTTTTGAACGCCGCCTCGTTACGGGCCTTCCAATTATCAAACTCCGGGTCTTTCGGCTCTACGTTTTCCTGACAAGCCACCAGCAAAATAAGACCTGTGAGCAAGAATAAGATTCGTTTCATCATAATTCAAGAAGCTTTTGAAAGCCTATGCGGCTATTGGAGTTGCTTTAGGAGCGACGTGATCGAAACCTTGTCCTCTATCAGCGCGCGAAGTTGCTCTACCGGAACGCGCTCTTGCGTCATCGTATCGCGATCACGCAGCGTCACTGTATTTTCTTTGAGTGTGTCGTGATCAATCGTGATACAATAAGGCGTACCTACGGCATCGGCGCGACGATAACGCTTTCCGATCGTATCTTTCTCCTCGTATTTGCAGTTGAAATGGAATTTTAGTTCGTTCATAATCTCGCGTGCCTTCTCGGGCAAGCCATCTTTACGAACGAGCGGCAAGACGGCCAACTTCACAGGCGCTAAGGCAGCCGGCAGGCGCAAGACTACACGCGTCTCGTCGTTGTCTAACTGCTCTTCCGTATAAGCGTGGCACATCACAGATAGGAACATGCGGTCTACACCGATTGATGTTTCAATATCATAGGGCGTATAACTTTCGTTTGTCTCCGGATCGAAGTATTTAATGCTCTTACCTGAAAATTCTTCGTGACGGCGCAGGTCGTAGTCTGTGCGAGAATGGATGCCCTCAACCTCCTTGAAGCCGAAGGGCATCTTAAATTCGATGTCGGTGGCTGCGTTGGCGTAGTGCGCAAGCTTTTCGTGGTCGTGGAAACGATAACATTCCGCGCCGAAGCCCAAGGCTTGGTGCCACTTCATACGCCATTCTTTCCACCGATTAAACCATTCGTGCTCCGTGCCCGGCTTTACGAAAAATTGCATCTCCATCTGCTCAAACTCGCGCATACGGAAGATAAACTGGCGGGCCACGATTTCGTTGCGAAAGGCTTTACCAATCTGCGCGATGCCGAAGGGAAGCTTCATACGTCCCGTCTTCTGCACGTTCAGATAGTTGACAAAAATGCCTTGCGCCGTCTCCGGACGCAGATAGATGGCTGATGCGCCCTCGGCGGTACTACCCACTTCGGTCTTAAACATTAGATTAAACTGCCGCACCTCGGTCCAGTTGCGCGTGCCACTGATCGGATCCACGATTTCTTCGTCGATGATGATCTGATACAAGGCTTTGAGGTCGTTGGCGTTCATTGCCTCCTCGTAGCGCTTGTGGAGCGCGTCGCGGCGCGTTTGATTATCGATCACGCGCTGATTTGTGGCGCAGAATTGCGCTTCATCAAAGGCCTCGCCAAAGCGTTTGCGCGCCTTAGCCACCTCTTTTTCAATCTTCTCTTCGTATTTCGCAATCTGATCTTCGATCAAGACATCGGCGCGGTAGCGCTTTTTGCTATCGCGGTTATCGATCAGCGGATCGTTGAACGCATCAACGTGGCCCGAAGCCTTCCATACCGTCGGGTGCATAAAGACTGCGGAGTCGATACCTACGATATTTTCGTGGAGCAGCACCATACTCTGCCACCAATATTGCTTGATGTTATTCTTTAGTTCTACGCCGTTTTGCCCGTAGTCGTAAACGGCTCCGAGGCCATCGTAAATATCACTGCCGGGAAAGACAAATCCATATTCCTTGCAATGGGCTACGATTTTCTTAAATACATCTTCTTGCGCCATACTTCTAATTTTCTGCTTTGTATATTTGAGGCAAAATTACATTTTTCTCCCGACATACATCTTCTTACCTGAATTTAATTACGCCCTACCGATTGTGAAGGCCTCCTTCGCAAATGGCAGTGTGTAGCGGCCGACTGCCTCTCACCATTGTCCCGATTGCCACGGGACATATTATATATATAATGTCTGCCTACGCACTTTTCGAGTAGCCAACCGGGCCGAGCGGCGCGAGAAGTTGGCTGCTGATACCGTGCGCCTCATAAGTCGACTGCAAAACTTGGGTACGCCTTGCCGGAATAGGCCTTGCACGGCGCGGTGCGAAAGGTCTCGCTTCGTTTGCTCCCGCCAAACGATGGTTTGCTCCCACCAAACGATAGTATGCTCCGACCAAACGATGGTTTGCTGCCACCAAACGAAATAGAAAAGCGATGCGAGGACGAACCGCGGGGCACTGTGCCGCACGAAATAAGCACGTATTCAACTCATTTTCAAATCGTCCTCCTTAAATATCCCTATTCGCTTGCACCGCAGCCTACGCTTGGCCGCAAAATGGCGATCTGCCGAATCATTTTCCGGAACCTCCGCGCTCGCCACGGCACTATAATCGGCGCTGAATAAGAGAAAAACTGTCAAAATGGCAGTATATACGACAAAAAGTTAGTTGTTTTGCAGTTTATCTGTGAGAAACACCATAAAATCCGGTTGGCACGCGACTTGCGATAGGGTAAAGTGTAAACAAAGGTCGGAAGGCCGGAGAATAAAGCATATAATATAACCAAACAAATAAAGAAAGGAGATTTAATTATGGTACCTGTAAGAAAATATGATCAAAACTGGTTGCCCAATTGGTTTGACGATTTTTTTGATAACGAATGGATGCGCAAGGCAAATGCCACCGCGCCGGCCATCAATGTCTTGGTCAATGAGCATCAATACGAAGTTGAGGTTGCCGCGCCGGGCATGACGAAGGACGATTTCAAGATCCACGTCGACGCTGACAATAACCTCGTCATCGAAATGGAGAAGCAGCAAGCCAATACGACCGAAGGGGACGAAAAAGCCAAAGCACGCTACTTGCGCCGCGAGTTTTCGTATACCAAATTCAGTCAGACGCTGATCCTGCCCGAAGATGTTGACAAGCGAAAGATTGGCGCAAACGTAGAGAACGGTGTATTGCGCATTACGCTTCCCAAACTCACGCCGGAGCAGAAGCAAGAGACACTGCAACAGATCGAAGTGAAATAATTATTTTTAAGATTTATTCCCCTGAAAGTAAGCCGCAGGCCCTCCGCTTGCGGCTTATTGCGGTTGTTTGGCTTACGTACGGAAAGTTTTTTCCGCAAGTAGTGGAGAAATACGTTGTAAAACTTTAATTTTGCAGCATCAATTTGTAGCATACAACTAAATTCTTGCTGTATTATGGCAGATCATTACAAACTTTTCCTTGCTGCGCTGACGCCGGCCTTTGCCGTCTGTGCGCACGCTCAAGTGACGACGTCCGCGCTTGGCGGCCTCATCACTGACGAAAGCGGCCAACCGGCTGTCGGTGCGACCATTCGCGCCATCCACACGCCGAGCGGTACGCGCTATACGGCTACGACGAACGCCGACGGCCGCTTTACGATTCAGGGTATGCGCCCCGGCGGCCCCTACACCGTGCAGGTAACTTACTTAGGCTACGGTACGAAATCGGTCGACAAACTCTTTTTGCAATTGGGCGATCAGTTGCCCTTCGATCTCCAGCTGAAGCCGAACGAGAGCGAACTTTCGGAGGCTGTCGTTACGGCTGCCGGGAAGAGCCATGCAGGCGCCGGACAGAATTTCTCATTGCAGAAAATCACAACCACGCCGACCATCGACCGCAACATATTGGAGGTGGTAAAATTCTCGCCGATGGCTATTTCAAGCAAGACGGGTGGCATCTCTTTCGTGGGATCTAACAACCGCTACAACTCGTTCAACATCGACGGCGTCGTAGCTAACGACGTCTTCGGCTTGTCGGCGGGCGGCACAAACGGAAGCGGATCCGGCGCAAACCCAATCAGTATGGACGCTATCCAAGAGGTGCAAGTTGTCGTTGCGCCTTATGATGTGCGCCAAGGTGGATTTACGGGCGGCGGCATCAACGCCGTGACGAAGCAAGGTACGAACACGACGCACGGTTCGGCTTATGGATTCTTCAATAATCAAAATATGTATGGGCGCTATAGCGCTGCACGCGACCACGAATACAACAAGCTGCCCACACAATACGAACGCACCTTCGGCGCAACGCTCGGCGGCGCTTTCGCGAAGGACAAACTCTTCTATTTCGTAAGCTTTGAGCACAAGAAATCGAGCTATCCTTCAATCATTTACCCTGGTTATACGGACAAATACATCTCTGCTGCCACGGCACAGCAAATCGCTGATCGCTACTACGCACTTACCGGCATCCGAGAAAGCTTTGGCCAGCGCGATGTAGATAGCCGAAGCAACAGTTTCTTGGGCCGCTTGGACTGGAACATCGACGAGTCGAACAAACTCTCGTTCCGCTATCAATATAACGAGGCTTACCGCGACGCGTATGGCGTCAACGCGAAGACATTCTTCTTCAACAATTCGGCATATCGCATCGCCAACGAATCGCACTCGTTCGTAACTGAGCTCAACAGCCACATCACTGACGCGCTCTACAACGAACTCCGCGCCAGCGCAAGCATCGTTAAGGACCACCGCGAAGTACCCTATCAAGGCCCGACCGTAGAGATCGCCAACGTAACCGGCGCTGACGGCAAGACGAATACGAAAGTCAATATCGGTACGGAATTTTCCAGCGGCGCAAACGCGCTCTACCAGCGCATTTACTCGCTCGAAGACAACCTGTCTTGGTATCTCGGCAACCACACGCTCACCTTCGGTACGCACAATGAGTTCTACCACATTCAGAACACGTTCATACAAGGCTCAAACGGCATGTGGTATTTCCAAACCCTCGACGATTTCTTGAAAGACAATCCTTACAAGTTCTTCTATCAATATACTGATCCTACTGCGCCCCGCGTCAACGGCAGCTTGATTTATGCACCGTCAATGAGCGCCGGACAGTTTGGATTCTATGCACAGGATAAGTGGAACGTAACTTCGCAATTCAACTTCACGCTTGGCGTGCGCGTGGATATACCTATGTTCTTCAACCGTCCGAGTGTCAACACGGCCTTCAACACGTATGCCGATTCAAAACACTTCGGCGTTCACACGGGCGACGTTCCGAATGCTCGCGTAATGTGGTCTCCGCGCCTCGGTTTCAACTGGAATGTTGACCAAGCGCGCTGCACGCTGATTCGCGGTGGTGTGGGTATCTTCACCGGCCGCGTTCCGTTCGTTTGGATCTCGAATGCGTTCACCAATACCGGCGTAGAGAAGAAGGGCACGACGATTTCTTCGAGCGTCCCCGGTATGGCCAATTACCACCAAGCCATTCAAGACGTCATCACAGCGGGCACAACGAAAAAGCCCGAGATTGCAGTCGTTCAAAAGAGCTTCAAATACCCGCAAGTATTCCGTGCTAATCTTGCCGTAGAGCAGACTTTGCCCGGCAACGTCAAGTTGCAGTTGGAGGGTATCTATTCTAAGACGATGAACAACGTCTTCTTCGAAAACTTAGCTTTGACGAAAGTCGGCGAAGTCTTTGCAGTACCCGGCGTAAACGCAAGTGCAGCGCCTTTCTACAGCAATGCCTCCAGCGCCTACGAAAATATCATCAACCTCAAGAACACGAACAAGGGCTACAGTTACGCTTTGAGCGCACAACTTGAGAAATATTTCGACTTCGGTCTTGATGTTGCAGCAAGCTATACCTATGGTCGCTCAAGAAGTGTCAACGATGGAACCAGCTCTGTGGCTTATTCCAACTGGAAATACAACTACTCACGCGACACGAACGGCCCCGGCGAAATGGGTTATTCGAAGTTTGATATCCCGCATCGCGTTATGGTGCGCCTCAACTACAACTCACCGAAATACTGTCAAGGTTGGTTGAGCACATCAGTTGGCATCGTCTACACCGGAACTTCCGGCGGACGCTACAGCCTCACGATGAACGAGAAAGACGACTTCAATGGCGACGGCTGGCGCGGAAATAACCTCCTCTACATCCCGACGAAAGACGAGTTGAGCAAAATGAACTTCATCGCGTCTACGGATAAGAAGGGCAATGTTACCACTGCCGATCAAGCACGTCAACTCTTTGAAGACTGGATTCAAGGCAACAGCTACGCAAGAACGCACCGCGGCCAATACGCAGAGCGCAATTCTTGCATGACCGATTGGGAAAACAACATCGACCTCCACTTCGGCCAGAGCATCCACTTGAAGAATCTCGTGCGCCTCGAGTTTACGCTCGACGTAATCAACTTCACCAATATGCTCAACAAGCGTTGGGGTACGACCTACGGAAATGCCTACAACGTGAGCCCGATTATGGTAAACAAGATCGTAACGACGGGCGCTGCCGGCAACATCGTAGCCGAGCCGAGTTATACATACAACCCCAATGCTAACCCCACGCCGAGCGACATCGCCAGCCGTTGGCACATGCAATTGGGCTTCCGCATCGCCTTCTAAGCCTTGCGACCACACAAATGTAAAAGCGGCGCGACCTCCTCGGGTTGCGCCGCTTTTGCCTTTACTCATGGCTAATGAGGTCCGGCCATCAGCGGTAGTGCTCCAAACTTATTTCCCTCCGGACCTCCCCTATTGAGACAACAAACAGCGCGCGCAAAGCTTTCGACCTTGTTCCGCCCATTCAAGAGCGAAAATCGAGAGCCTTGCGCGCGCTTCTTGTATTTAATTATGCGGTTATCTTAGTGCTAATTAAAAGCCCACGTTGAAACCGACGCTAAACGTACTGAATTGTGGGCCGTGGCCGCTCCGCAGGACGCTGCAAGGGTTGTATTGCACGTAGAAATTGACGACATCATACTGCACCTGCAACCTAAAGTCTACCGTCACGGGCGTCAAGGGAAGATTCATCTGTTCTTCCTCAATCTTTTGACCGTTGAGTTTATATTTTGTGCATACCGACGACTTTTGCTTCCATGCGAAATTCGTAATGACGCTCGCGCCCAGCCAAACATCTTGGCTCACTCTCCGCCGGTAGCCCAACTCAATATTATTATAGACCGCCTTCAAGCGCGCATTATGCTTCGTAGAGCCGACCGGAAAATCCTCAAATCCCACAACGTGTCCGGGCAGGAGCGCAAAGCGATGATTACCCTTCATTCGATAATTGCGCCAACTCATCCCATAATTTACATACAGCTTATTTTTTCGCCAAGTGTAGTCTAAACCCAGAATCTTTAGGCTCAACGCCATAGAGCTTCCCATTCTGAAGTCGTAATCTTCAGATGCATCAATCGGCAAGAGCCATTCAAAACCAAGGCCCAACGCACTAAGGTTAAGGCTGCCTCCACGCGACGCACTACACTTCTGACGATCGTTCACGTCGAGTCCACCGATTGAAAACTTCCACCGATCCGCGTGTTCGTCCAGCAGCGTTTCGCTACCCGAGCGGCGCTGATAGGTATAATGATAAGCCGAATCAGCTCCCATACCTTTGATTTCCACACTACTTGTGCTATCGTTTTCCGTAATGATCACCCGATGCACGTTTTTTACATCCACGATCGTATCGTTCACCATCGCGGCGTTCGCCGTCATGCCGGCCATGGCAGAGAGCAAGAGTAAAGTTATAGTCTTCATATACTGATTGATTTTTTCTTCGAGTTAGATATTCTCTTATTTCTTACCTGTGAGCAGCCGCCCAAGGCCTTATTTCGCAAAGCGCTGTTTCAGTTCCGCAAGCGTCGCAGTGCCTTCCATGTAGATCAGCGTCAGCGTGGGCGATGCACCGGCCCGCAGCGTATTGTTGCGATAAAAGATAAATCGATTCGTAGTCCCTACCGAGCGCAGGCGGTAAAAGCCATAATACAGTCGGCCCTGTCGCAGCCCCGCTTCGCGGTCTAAAGCGCCCACGACGTCGGCTTTTACGTTTGCCTCAAACTCATTCACTTCAGCTGCCGAGGGTTTAATGGTCAAACTCCGAAAAACTTGCAACTTATAAGGTTTGAGTTGGTCGCCGCTGATCACCACCTCCGTTGCGTCCTTGCGGTAGCGGAAGCGCTCACCGAAAAGATTGGCAATGTGCAAACCCGCTTGGGCAAAGCCCGCCACGGACATCATGCAGCACAAAAGCAAGATCTCTATTCGTTTCATTCTCATTTCGTTTTATGGTTCATTGATGGTTGCAAACATATCGTTCAAGGCGTGCTCCACGTTAGCCTCATCGGCAGGTTTTTGCGTCGCTTGCAGCGCGTTGTGCGCCTCGTTCATCACGCGAGTGGGGTCCGTGATGCGCTCGCCGCCCACATAGGCCACGCAGACGTCTTGTTCCTCGACAAGGGGGATAAAGCGCGTGCCGGCAAAGATCAATCCGCCCACCACGGCCGCCACGGCCCATTTTCGCCCCGTGCGTTGCCAAGTCGTGCGTTTCCGCTTGGCGCGGTGCAGGCGTCGGCCCGTAGCGAGCAGGCCCATCACGGCGCGCACATCATCGTAGCGTGCGTCGGCCGCCTCCGGTTCTAAGAGCCAAAAGGCCAAGCGCCGCTCCTCCTCGGGTGTAGTTTCCGCTTCCCAGTAGCGTCTTACCAGTTCATCTAATGCCGCTTTGTTCATAATATACCTCCCTAATCAGTTTTCTAGCTCGCGAGAGCTGCATTCTTACAGCCGCCGGCTGCATGTTAAGTGTGGCCGCAATTTCCTCAAAGGCCTCTTCGCGCGTCTCCCTACGCTCCAAAATTTCGCGTTGTAGGGGCGTGAGTCGCTGATCTATGATCTGCTTGACGCGTCGATAGCGTTCGGCCGCCTCATCTTCCGCATCGGTCGCCTCAGCCGGGTCGCAGCCCTCCTCGAGTCGCGTTTCGCCCAACTTCTGTCGGCGGCGCAGTTCGTCGATGCCTATGTGTCGAGCCGTGACGTTCAGCACGCGCGCCGCTTCGTCGGCATCAGCCCAGCGCTCGCGCTCGGGCCAGAGTCGGCAGAAGGCTTCTTGCAGTGCGTCGTCGGCTTCATCTTCGCCCAACCACCTACTTAGCGTCGGTCGCAAACGTCTGCGCAATCCGCTAAAGGCTGTCAGCAGCGGATTTTCGGTGGTTGTTACACGTGAAGGCTTCATACTTTTTTGATGCGTTACATTAGCTTAACGCGGAAGGTGGAGTTTTGTAACATCAATGTTTTACTTTTTTTCGTCAAGGGCGTTGATTTTTTCGAAGCCATTGGCGGTTTTCATTCTTTAACAGTCTTATAATGAGATGAATAAACGAATTATTTTTAATTTGCTTCCGATTGAAAATAAGCGAGACTTCATGTCGATTTCGGCCCGCCGATCGCGCCGCGCGCCGCCCCATTGCAGCTCCGCACAGGCGACTTTCTGCAACGCGAAGGGCCGCAACAGCGCGCGCCAAAACGTGGTTTCCATAACGCCAACAAGGGGTTAACAAGGGCGCTCGGCCGACAAAGTTAGTTTGTTGTCGTGAGAACAAACCCTTTTTCTCACGAGCGTACACCTTTTTTATCGTGAGAACAAACCTTTTTTATCGTGAGAACAAAGCCGGCAAGTCGAAGCGGAGCGCAAGGACGAGGGGCAAAGAGTGCTTAAAAATCAAATGCGGGATTTGGCTTTTCAGCCGGAATCATTCGGCCGACTGTTCGTATTTTACCCGTTCGCGCTTGGGTAGCGTGGCAACGAGCGTGGCGTGGGCGCGACGCAGGAGTTGGCGTATGAAATCATCATCCAGCGTCCCCTCCAGTGAGACGGTAATCCAATGGCGCTTATTCATGTGCCAACCGGGGCGCACTTCCTCGTAAGTTTTTCGGAGTTGGAGGGCCTCTTCCGGCGGATACTTGATCGTAAAGTTGTTAAACTCATCTACATCTACGAGGCAATACCAGCGATCGGCGACGCAGAAGACCAAGATTCCGCGCACCTCCGCCCGATGGGCCTCGGTAAAGGGCATTTTCTCGGTCGTGCCGGGCAGAGATAGGCAATAGTCGCGAAATTCTTCAATATTCATCAGTCGTTTCCTTTTCGTCAGTCGTAAAAATTGCAATGGCCAAGGCTTGGGCGGCGGCCTACTTACTGCAAAGCAAACACAAAAAACAGATTCGAGCAAGGCGAGGGGCAAAAAATGAACGCGAAGGCGGACCTCGGTCGTCGGCATCTTGCAAAAATAGTAGCGGCGTACCGGCTCGCACATACTCGGCGGCGCGAAACGAGCCGAAAAGCTTTTTTTTCGGTAACTTTGCCGGCACGACTAAGCTCATTAAAGCAATGAAGCAATATCTTGACCTCTTAAACGAAATAAACACGCACGGCACGGTCAAACACGACCGCACGGGAACGGGAACGAAGAGCATTTTTGGACACCAAATGCGCTTCCGAATGGCCGATGGGTTTCCTTTATTGACGACGAAAAAGCTCCACGTCAAATCGATTATTCACGAACTTCTGTGGTTCATACGTGGGGAGACGAACATAAAATCGCTCAAGGAGGCCGGCGTCAGCATCTGGGACGAATGGGCGGACAAAAACGGCGACTTGGGGCCAATCTACGGCTATCAATGGCGCCACTGGCCTGACGGACGCGACGGGGAGATTGACCAACTGGCGCAGGCGGTGGAGCTGATCAAGCACAAGCCCGACTCGCGGCGCATCATCGTAAGTGCGTGGAACGTGGGTTGCATTGACCAAATGAAATTGCCGCCTTGCCACGTTTTGTTTCAGTATTATGTGGCCGATGGGCGACTCTCTTTGCAGCTCTATCAGCGCAGTGCGGATACGTTCTTGGGCGTGCCGTTTAACATTGCAAGTTATGCGCTCCTCTTAATGATGACGGCGCAGGTCACTGATTTGGAGCCGGGCGATTTTATCTATACGACGGGCGATACGCACCTTTACTTGAACCACTTGGAGCAAGCGCGCCTGCAACTCACGCGCACGCCCGGCCCGCTGCCGACGATGCGCCTGAATCCGGAACGCCGACGCTTGGAGGACTTCCGCTACGAAGACTTTGAATTGATTGACTATAATCCGCAGCCTCACATCGCTGCACCGGTATCTGTTTGACCTTATGATTTCTATTATTTGTGCCATCGCGCAAAATGGCGCCATTGGCTACGACAACCATTTACTTTATCGCCTCTCGGCGGACTTGAAGCGCTTCAAAGCCTTGACGTCGGGGCATACGGTCGTGATGGGCCGACGCACGTTTGAGTCGCTCCCCAAGGGGGCTTTGCCCAATCGGCGCAATATCGTACTCTCACACACGGCTACGGCGTGGCCGAACACGGAGGTCTTCTCCTCACTGGACGAGGCCTTGGCGGCCTGCGCGCCGGACGAGGAGGTCTTCATCATCGGCGGAGCGGCGGTCTACGAGGCGGCGATCGGGCGGGCGGACCGTCTATGCTTGACGCTCATCGATGCGACACCGGACAAGGCGGATACGTTCTTTCCGGATTATGATAAGGCAGCGTGGCACGAAACGCAGCGCGAGCATTACGCGGCCGATGAAAAGAACGAAGCAGATTTTACTTTTGTAGACTATATACGCAAATAAACAGAGGACATTGACTGATATGAGAATCTTATCTTTTATCTTGCTGGCGCTGTTTTCGCTACCCGTCAGCACGAGCCACGCGCGGCCGGCAGCGGAGAAAGGGCCGGCAAAAATGAAGAACGTGCGCCTGAAAATTATTGAGACATCGGACGTGCACGGCAACTATTTTCCTTACGACTTTATGGACCGTAAGCCGGGCATAGGAAGCTTGGCGCGCATCGAAACCTATGTGAAGGGGGCGCGAAAGCAGATGGGCGCGGACAAGGTCTTGCTCCTCGACAACGGGGATATTCTGCAAGGACAGCCAACGGCTTACTACTATAATTATATCGACACGACGTCGACGCACGCTTGCGCCGCGGTGCTCAACTATATGCGCTATGATGCGGCAGCAGTGGGCAATCACGATGTGGAAACGGGACACGCGGTCTATGATCGTTGGGTGAGAGAGTGTAAATTTCCGATGCTCGGCGCGAATACGATTGAGGTTAAAACGGGCAAGCCGTATTGGAAGCCTTATACGATTATTCGTAAAGGCGGCGTGCGCATCGCTGTGCTGGGTATGCTAACGCCGGGGATCCCGACGTGGCTCCCGGAAAACCTCTGGCGCGGCTTGCGCTTCGACGACCTTGTGCTCACGGCGCAAAAGTATATGCCGGAAATGCGCCGCCAAGCGGACCTCGTCGTGGGCTTGTTTCACAGCGGCGTAGGGCGCGAGGACGCCACGGGAACGCTGAATGAAAACGCTTCGCTGCAAGTGGCGCGCGAGGTGCCGGGCTTTGACATTATTCTCTGTGGGCACGATCATCGGCAGGCTTGCCGCACGATTGCGAATAAGGAGGGCGGCATCGTGCAGATCTTAAACCCCGCAGCCAACGCGGGCTTTGTGGCCGTAGCGGACGTGAGTTTCGATGCACAGGGCCACAAGACGATCACGGGGAGCATTGTCGATGTGCGCGACTTAGCGCCGGATGCGGACTTCGTAAAGGAGTTTTCGCCGCAGATTGAGGCGGTGAAGGCGTTTACGGGTGCGGTGATCGGCTACAATAAAATAGCCATTGATACGCGGCCTTCTTTCTTTGGGCCTTCGGCTTTTGTAGATTTTATTCACCAACTGCAAATGCGCATCTCGGGCGCGTCACTTTCGTTTGCAGCACCCTTGACATTTGACGCGGAAATTCCGGCCGGAGAAATTCATATGAGTGATATGTTTAACCTTTACCGGTATGAGAACCAACTCTATACAATGCGGCTCTCAGGAAAGGAAATCAAAGGTTTCTTGGAATATAGTTATGCCAACTGGGCTAACACGATGCAGCAACCGACGGACCACTTGCTGATTTTTAATCCGAAAACGATTGAGGCGAAAGAGACTTGGCAGCGCTTGGCGCACCCGAATTACAACTTTGACTCGGCAGCAGGCTTAATCTATACGGTCGACGTGCGCCGTCCAAAAGGTGAAAAGGTGCACATCATCAGTTTGGCCAACGGCGAACCTTTTGATTTGGAGAAAAAAGATTATCTCGTGGCGGTCAATTCTTATCGCGGCAATGGCGGCGGCGGACTCTTGACGCAGGGGGCCGGTATTCCGAAAGAGGAATTGCCGAAGCGCATCGTCAAAAGTACGGACAAAGACTTGCGTTTCTACCTGATGCAGGAAATTAAACGCCAAGGCACGATCACCCCAAAAGCGCTTAACCAATGGAAGTTTGTGCCGGAAGACTGGGCCACGAAGGCCGCTCACGCGGATTCGCTCATTCTCTTCAAATAAACGGATAGGCGAAGGCATACATTATATATAAGGCGCCGCAAGGTCAACACGGCATCAGCACTTGCACGTTATCATTGGCTGCATTAGGGAGAGAAGCGCCGCAATCGCTTTTCTTCACCGCGCGAAAGAGACTTAAAAGCACTGCCATCCCGACAAACTAAAAAGAAGGCCATAAAAAAAGAGTCTTTTTGCCTGTTCTATGAAAAAATAGTGTTACTTTTGCGGCCGATTCCGCTATGTTAATCGGCCGCAAACTTTTTACCGGCAACGCATAGCAAACAAAGGATTCACAAAGCCAAGGAGAGGTGCTCGAGTGGCTGAAGAGGCACGCCTGGAAAGCGTGTAAACGTCAAAAGCGTTTCGGGGGTTCGAATCCCCCTCTCTCCGCTGAAGGGCTTCAGAAAGCCTTCACGAGGGTCTTCAATTTACTTCTTTTCGATTTCACCTAAATTCTAAGTTTGCAATATGAATTGCAAACTTAGAATTTAGGTGAAATCGAAACACAAAGAAAATAGAACAGAAACTCAGGCTACTGCCCGATGATCCCAAGATGAGCTGGTTGCGATTGCTGATAACACATCTTCTTCATCGGCAAGTCCGACACGTCCAAGTGAACGGACTGCTGTATCATAACAATCGTGTGATACAACATCTTTCATTTGGTTGAGAGGTGGTTTTACTTGATGAGGAACTTCATTGATTTCATTTGGTTGTTGCCGTCGATTTGCAGTATATATGCATTGGGCGCCAAACAACCGGTGTCCAATTCATGGTCGGTTGTGGTAAGAAGCAGTTGCCCGTTGGCATTGTAAAGCTGTGCACACTTGAAACTGCCGATAATCGCAACCTTTCCGTTTCTAATTGAAACCCTTAAGGGCTCTTGCTTAACGCCATTCACGCCCGAGACAGGGTCATCTTCACCAACATACGCTTGCCGTTCGGTATAGTCACCATTAAAGTCCATCACTTTCCATCCCTTGTCTGTAGCAATTTTTACATCACTTTTATAGCATACATTTTTGTCCTCGACAGATGTATTGACAATCATGATTTCTCCACCGCCTTCACCTGTAACACTTATCCCATTTATATCGGGCAGACTGTTCATAAGGTTTTTCATAGCGTCGCCTTTTAGCTGATTATTAAAGCAGGTTACAGACAGTAACGTGGGATTTTCTGGAAGGGAGATGGATGTAAGCTTATTATTGGCACAAGATAGTACGGTAAGCTTCACGTTATTTGACAAGTCTAATGTCTTCAACAGATTATTCTTAGCCGATAATTTGGTGAGTTTTGAATTCGTCGCAAGGTTAAGTGATTCTATATTGTTGTAGTAACATTCCAGCAATTGAAGATTCTTGCATCCTTGCAAATTCAAACTGCGTAACTCGTTGCCGCTACATAGAATTTCTTCAATGGCATTCTCATCAGCCAATTGTATATCCTCAATCTGATTACTTAAGCAATAGAGAGAAGTGAGTTGTTTATTATTTCTTAAATCAAGATGCTTAATGCGATTGTACGGGCACAGGAGATCTTTAAGTAGAGGATTATGGCTTAAATCAAGTGATTCTATAGAATTGTAATCGCATGATAGATTCACAAGATTACTGTTTTTGTCAAGCAGAAGTTCAGTTAAAGAATTTTCGTAGCATAGTAGTTCAGTGAGAGTGATACATCCGCTCACATCAAGTGAATTAAGGTCATTATCCGAGCAGTCGAATTTTGTTATGTCGCCTATTATGTTCACATTTTGCGACGTTAAGGTGAGTATCGCTTCTCCATTGCCAATTGTAGCCGGCTTTGCTCCCTCTACCTTGTACTCTCCACTTCCATTTATTACGAGTTTAATCTGTTCTTTAGGGCTGCGCAATGTTTTCATCTTAATGACGTTGGAAGCCTCGATTGTAACACCATGGATAGTTAGAAATATTGTAGTAAGGATAACTGTGCAAATCAACTGTTTTGCATTTTTGATGACTTGTGTAAATGATCTTTTCATTTCTTCGGTTTTTAGGATTAACTATTAAAGTGCTATTTATACAAACAATAATAAAGCGTTTGTTCTCTACATTGATGTGTAAAGATAGAAATAAGGATTCATAATATCAAGCATTCTCATCATTTTTTGTAAATCTTACGCCAGTTCGGGATAAGAACGTTCCATGAAAAGTTGGTAATCTCGCTATTATTTTTTTACCTACAAAATACATACAGCGATGATTACCACTGACAAAGTTTCTGAAATAGTAATGTCAAAAAAAAGCAGTCAACAACTAATAAAGAAGTCGACTGCCTTACAATTTGGGTTCATTTATAAGCAACTTGCATAACTCGGCACGATTGCCCGTAAACGTTACGGCATTCGTATAAAGATTAAACTGCGCAAAAGGGGTTTCAAGGTCAATCCCTAAGTTTGACATTACCTTTTGATAGGCTTCATCTGCCGTGTCATCGTACAAACGCGATTCTATCAAGTAGTTCTTTATTTTTCCGACAGCATAAAATTGCTTTACATAAGTTTATTCTCCGTTCGTTCAAGATGTTAGCCAACTGCCAACAGCCTTATGGTTTCTTTCAGTGCCCCACGGGCGTCGCGGATAAAGTAGGCGGTTAATTCGTTGAAGAGAAAGGACTACTTGTCCTTTTTCCCAAAGATGGAGAAATGAACGTAGCGCTTCGGATGTGCCTTGACGTTGATTAGCAAAGAATCTGCACTACTTACCGTATGATTTAGATTGTCATAAAGTTTACGATCATTTAGCAAAAGACCGAACGTATTATCCCGACTATTCAATTTGCTATTCAAGTCGTTAGTCATCGCATTTATATTAGCCGAGAAACGTTTTACCTCTGCCAACGAAGCATTGACCTCGTTCATCGTCTCTTGTAGATTGATTGCCGCCAGATTATTGCTCAAGCGCTCGACGTTACTACTCGTCTTATTCAAATTTTGCATCATTTGCGGCAAGTCTCGGCCGACCATAGCATCAAGTTTGGCCGACGTCCGTCGAAGATTGTTCGTAATCTCCGCCGTATTGCGTAGCGTTTGTGCCAAAGCAGGGTCTGCTGAGAGGCGCGCCATATTCGTCACAATCGAATCCAACTTTGGCAACATATCCATGATCGTCGGCATCAGCGCCTCCACTTTTTCGACCGCGCCTTCGTGCAGACCGCCGCTAATGGTATCGCCCTGCGCCAAGTTGTCGGTGGGATTCGGCCCTAAAATCAAAGACATCGTCACACCGCCCATCAAGGAGGTGACCAATTCGGCCTTCGTTCCGCGAGGCATATGCATTTCTTTATCCAACTCAATCGCCACAACAACGCGCTCGTGATTGCCATAGTCGTACTGAATGCCCCGCACAATGCCGACGGGATAGCCATTGGCGTACACGGCATTGGAGACCGCCAAGCCCGCAATGTTATCAAAGCGCACGTAATAGGTGTTACTCGACTTGAAGACATTGACACCCTTCATAAAATTGATGAGCAAATAGACGAGCACAATGGCCACAATGGCTGAGAGTGCGATCTTAACTTCCCTAGTAAATATTTTCATAAGTTCGTTGTTAATATGTACGCCTCGATCTTATTCTGCAGCTGATCGAAGGGCTACTGGTTGATGCTTGGGTTTACGTAAATGACTCTATTGCGGATTTACCTCTCCTCTGATCAGGGTACGTGGGTATCTCCATTAAACTTGACGATAAAGGCGTCAGTAAACGACTTTTTGACTTCTTTTAGGGCGGCCTGCGCCTCTGCCTTTGTAGCATAAATACCCGTGACATACTTAAAGCGTCCACCCTCCTTAAAGATATAAAGATGACTCAGACCTCGAAATTGCTTGTCGCTCGAGGAAAGACGATCAGCGTTGACGGCAATCTGTATACGATAGTGTAAGCCCTTCGCGGTCTTTTGCTTGTCCTTGTCGCCCCCGGTCGTCTTCTCTGTTTTACCAGCCTTGTCTTTGGTCGAAGTAGAAGAGGCCTTTGCGGACTGAGCGGGTTTAGTCGGCGCAATCGACTTGGCGGGCGTAGTTACAGCGTTCTTAGTCTGCGTGCGGGCTACCGGCTTATTTGCGGCTTTAGCAGGAGCAGGATCTACAATGATTACCCGCTCGGCCGGTTTTGTCGGTTGCTGCGTGGTGGAGGGTAAGGGCACGACTTCTGCCGGTGGCGTATTCTTATCTTCAGCGTCAGCGGTTGATTCATCAGAAGAGGTGAATATCGGTTGCGGCAAGCCTACGGCCGTGCGATCATGCGTCTTACGATATTGAAGGAAACCATTGTAAATGCACGTGGCCAGCGTGATAACGCCACGATCGGAATTGAGGTAAGCCTCTTCGTCGGGCGTCGTGATAAAGCCCAACTCTGTGAGTACGGCAGGCATAGACGTCTTACGCAAGACTAAGAATCCGGCTTGATGCACACCCTTATCTCTGCGATTATTGCGAACGTACTGGCGCTGAATAGCTTGGGCTAAATCAACGCTCTGCTGCATATAGCGATCTTGCATCAATTCGAAGATCACATAACTCTCACTTTTGCGCGGATCGAAGCCTTCATAGCGTTGGCGATAATCTTGTTCGTAAGTAATCACACTATTTTCGCGCTTCGCCACGTCGAGATTGGCTTCTGCACGCGCCATACCGAGCGTATACGTTTCGCTACCATAGGCCGAACGATTGCCATCGACAGCATTGGTATGGATAGAGATAAAAAGATCGGCTTTAGCGTTGTTGGCGATGTCGGCTCGGGTCTGCAAAGGGATAAATATATCCGTCTTGCGGGTATAGATGACTTTCACGTCGGGACAGTTGCGCTCCACGAGCTGACCGAAAGCCAGCGCCACTTTCAAGTTGATATTCTTTTCTACGGAGTATGCGCCGGGCGCACCTGTATCTTTACCGCCATGGCCGGGGTCGATAACAAGCGTAAAGCGTTTACCGTTTTGGGCGAAAGCAGCCTCGCACAGCAAGCATAAGTACAGCAAGAGATAAGTTGCCAGTCTTTTCGTCATAGTTTACGATACACAATCGGTTAGAACCAATATTTGGCCTACGCTCTACCCTTTCCAAGGAATGTTATCTGTTTTACGGCAGAGAATCAGCCCTATGAGCGGAGCAAAGATAGGTGAAAGTCGGCAGAAGACCAAAGAAAGCGCGCGGTTTGTCTAACAAGATGAGGCTTACAGTCTGCACAAGTGGCCAACTTTAGCGAACACGCTTGAAAGCACAGCGTGCGTTTTACGTAATCTGCGGACAAGAGGCAAGCTAAATGTAGCACACCAGAGGGCAGAAGGTTGCAAAAGCCGACTATCGTTGAGCAAAGAAATTCAATGATAGGTGACCGTTGAAATTCTCTTAGGTGGGAAATAAAATTCCCTTAGGTGGGAAATAAAATTCCCATAAGGGGAATTAAAATTTTAACAGGTGAGAATTTTAACGAAGCGTGTGCTTTCTTCAAATAGTAGCACTGATAGCAGATAAAAGATAGGGTGAGCGAGAGTTAAAATAAGCAATGCGCTACGTGGCTACCCAATGATTGATAATTGATGGAAGATAAGAGGGCGCAGCATAAAGCTTAGAAAGCCGTCGAAGAGCAGGGTTGAAGGAAGAATGAATGGGTTTACATTTAAAAGAGAGCATGTGGAGCGTCGTGATAAAACACAAAAAAAGCAGCCTCGCCGGAATAGGGCGAAGCTGCAAATTATAGGTCTAAATCGAAGGTCGATTATTTATTCTTGAACAATTGAACGTTCTTCAATTCGAACTTAGGCGTCTTGTGAATCATAGCGGGAGCTTCATCACGAGGAATCTCATTCTGTAAAACGAAAACATCAGTCATTGGTTTGAATGAACCTGCCTTCACGAAGTAAACAACGTTAAAGGTAAACACCTTGCCGGTAGCATCGTAAGAACTGGGCACTGCACCATTTGCACCTTTGGTCACTGCGTCGCTGACGAATATATGACCATAAGGCTGCCCATCTTGAGTGAAGTCGTACATAGTGTCCTGATCTTTAATCACGATCACGCCGGTAGACTTATTATAAGTAAAGTACATACCGTCAGGGTTTTGAACGAAGGGCTTGATCTGATACTTAGACTCGTCCTTGTTGCTCTGATATAGCGTACAATTTCCAAGAGAATTGAACAAACCTGACGTGTAGACACCTTCATAGATAGGAATCATGATCTCAGGTTCAGCCTTGCTCTGTGCAGGATCCAAAATCACCTGCTGACCATTGATGGTCATAACGAGCTGGCCGTTGGCATTGTAGCTCACAGAACCTTGCGTGCCGTCAGCGAAGGTAATCACACCCGCGCCATTAGCAAACTGATGCGTGATGGTTGTCTTCGCGCCACCCTCAGGGGTTGATGTGCTTTTACCTTTATCGTTGAGTACCAAAGTAGTTTGTACGCCATTGATGTTTGCGGTCCAAGTGCCATAGATGTCAGAGGGTTGACTCTTCACTAAGGTAGAAACCACTTGACGCGTGCTATCTGCTGCCTTCAACACGTTAAGAGTAACCTTGTTGTTATCTTTTTGGAATGCAGCGTAAGCAAGTACCGGGAAGTCATAAAGAGAGCCTTCAGAAGAAGCACTCAAGATACCGGTAGCAGGATCGTATTTTACGTCAGACGTTGCAATAATGTTGCGATAAACTCCGCTGTCGGCACCGGTAGATTTACCACGCATCTTTACAACAAGAATGGGCTGGCCGGTCGAAGTTGTCGTATAAGTGAGCGCGTATTCAGAGTTTCCCTCCGGCGTATACTGCGATTGGTAGTAGCCATAAGGCATCTGTGCCGGATAGCTCACTTTCGTATTTTCGAAGTCATTGTTGCAAGAGGTCAAGCCAAGGCCGGTAACCACTAATGCAGCTAATGATAAAATAAACTTTTTCATTGTGTCTCTGTTTTTTTTCCTTTCGTATTGTAATTGTAAGTAGAAGGCCGCCACCAACTGCAAGTTTGCAGCGGCCTTCTGCTCGCTCTTATCGAGGAATGAACTTATTTCTGCTTACGTCGTCTTAATCGAACAACTCAACATTCGGGTTCATCTCCTTCTCTTGCGTCGGGATGTCAAACGTCCAATTGTCATGGAAAGTAGGTTCGACCGTCAAACCGATGTTGGCAGAAGCGTTAGCTGAATAAACAATATTCGCAGCTCCCGTTTGCGGGGTAGCGTCACGTTGGAAGCCAAGACCCCAACGCTTGAGTACGTGGAAGTACATACCTTCACCCATGAACTCGCGCTTCCATTCCATTCTGATCTCCTTTGCCAAGCTCTCACCCGTCTCTGACGTTGCGAGCAAGCCGCGCTTCGTGCGCAAAGCGTTGAGATATTGCTGTGCCTTTGCTACATTATTGAGGCGATAAGCTGCCTCAGCTGCAATCAGGTACGTCTCTGCAATACGGAACAATTTCGGAAGGCTGTATTGAGCATACTTGCTATCACCCTTCTTCCCCAAGTTGGGGTTGTTCAAGAATTTGTTGAAAAGAGCTACATTAGACGCCTTTTGATCTTGACACTTCATATCCTTCGGATCTAAGTAGATCTTCGTACGCCAGTCGTTAGTAGAATACATTTCGACAGTAGCTTTTGAAGGAATCCAGTCGGGGCTAAATGCGCCTGCAGCTGTACTGTAAGCGTGGAAGTTGTTACCATTTGTAGATGTGCCATATTCATAACGCTCGTCGGGCGTTCCGGCCGGCACATAGATAAACTCAGACCCTTGGTCATTGATCCACATATCTTTCAATGCGTTAGCGCTATTAGCCAAGGCGAAGTGACCACTATTGATCAAAGCCTCTGCTTCGGCCAAAGCGTTCGTATAGTCGCCCATATTGAGTAACACACGAGCGCGAAGCGCTTTCGTCATTGTTTTATTGATCAGCACACCTACAGCCGCATCTTCGTCCGGACCATCCGCTTGAAGCAGATCGTCAGCCATTTTGAGGTCGTTGAGGATGAACTCATACGTAGCCTTCAAGTTAGCACTTCTGGGCTTTGCGCTCACGTCTACCTTCGTCAAGAGCGGAAGTCCGCGCGTCGTAGCTGCCGTACCTGCATCATAAGTGCGGCAATAGTAGCTAACAATGTTAGAATAAGCCACGGCGCGGATAAAGTATGCTTCACCTTTATATTGTCTTAACAAGATAGAGTCAGTAGCACGATCCGTGCTCTTGCTATAATCAATCTTATCAACGCTCGTCAAGTAGTAATTGCAATCAGAGATCGCACTATAGCCGCTTGACCAAGGCCCACCCACGTCATTCGCACTATAAGTCCAAGTGTAGAGCAAGCCACCACGGTTACCATAGCTGATGGTTGGCTGGAAGTAGTCCATCATAATGTCGCCCCACAAATAACCGGTCCCTGCAAGGCTACGCAATGTAGAGTAGAGGCCCTTGTGGAAGTTAGTAGCATCACTTGGCTTCTCCCAAGATTTTTCACCCGGAATAGAAGTCGTGGGATATTGGTCTAATTCGCACGCGGTGAAGGTCGGCACGATGAGTGCTGCGATCATCAGCGATTTGAAAAAAGTCTTTTTCATAATTCTATTTGTCTAAACGATTAGAATGTTACTTCAATGCCCAAGAAGAATTCGCGCGTATTCGGGAATGTAGCCTTAGAGATGTTGCCACCGTACTCAGGATCTGCGCCCTTCCACTTCGTGAAGGTCAAGAGGTTACGAGCCGTTGCAGAGAGGCGAACATTGCGAATCACCTTAGTAGCCTCCATCCAAGACTTCGGAAGGTCATAAGAGAGCGACAAGTTCTTGAGGCGGAGGAAAGAAGAGTTGTGTAATAAAGAAGTATCGAAGCGGTTTGCTACACCAAAACGCGGAACGTCCGTGATGTCACCCGGCTTCTTCCAAGCATTAACGAGCGCGCGGTCGTGGTTGTCTTGCGTAAAGTTGTGGTTGAATGTAAAGAACTCCATGTTGTCTACCATCCATTTACCCAACGTGAATGCGAAGTCTGCATTCAAAGTCAAGCCTTTCCAAGAAGCATTTAGACCGAAACCACCATTGATCGGAGCGTAGAGACGCTTGCCTGTATCTTGGTAAAGATCTTCAGAGTAAGTTTCCGTTGTACCACCGCTCGGCTTAGCCCAAACGATGTTACCATTATCAGGATTAACACCTACACGTACCGGCAAAAGGTATGTAACGCTCTGGCCTACCTTATATACAAGCGTGCTACTCGGGAGTTTCCACTCGTCGATGCCGTAGAAGAGCTTCGTAATCTTATCAGCGTTGTACGTAAAGTTACCATAAACGTTAACGTTCAGGTCATTCCAGTTGCGTACAGCGTCAACGTCGAATTGGATCTCTATACCGTTATTAACCATAGAACCGATGTTCAACGTTTGGCTGTTGAAACCGGTCGTGTAAGGCAACGGCGTATCCATCAACATGTCTTTCGTGCGACGGTTGTAGTAGTTTACTTCAAGGTTCAAGCGATCGAAGAGGCGCGTAGAGATACCTACCGTCGTTTGGATTTGTGTTTCCCAACCGAGGTTCTTGTTCTCCGGCGTAGCAAGGCCCCAACCATTAGAACCATTGTACAACACCTGACCCGTCTTCGTCAATGCATCATAATAGCCGATACCTTGAGAGTTACCCGTAGAACCCATGCTGGCCTTAAACTTGAGGTCAGTGAGCCATTCGATATCTTTCAAGAAGTCTTCGCGCTTCATATTCCACATAAAACCACCGGAAGCAAACATTGCAGAGCGGTTGTTCGCACCGAAGCGAGAGCTGCGGTCGTTACGTACTGTTACGTCGAAGAAGTACTTGTTCATTAATGCGTAGTCTACACGACCGAAGAATGATAGATATTCAACCGTGGCGAGACCTTCCAAGTTGGGCAATTCAGCTTTCGTACCGTGGCCAAGCTCGATCAAGCGATCGTCAGACTGACCCTTCGTGTAAGAGTTGAAGCCGGAGTCTTGTGATTTGATACCTTCTTGACCGAGTAGGAATGTCAACTGATGATCTTGGTTGAGTTCCATCTTATATTCGGCCGTATTGGTAATCGTGAAGCTTGACATGCGGCTGAAATATTCATTTCTCAAACCGCCATCCTTCGTATCGTTCCAAGGCGCGCTGGGATAGCCGATCACCGTCGAGCGCGTATCAGCAGCATCAACACCCAATTGAGAACGAAGCGTCAAGCCCTTAACCGGCGTCAATTCGATGAAAGCCGTACCCGTAAGGCGCGCATCATTTGTGAATGACGGATTAAGTTTCGTCCAAAGCTCATTATTATAAGCATTCATCACCGGAATGATATCCAACTTACGGCCATTCTTATCATAAGGATTGATGTAAGGCTTGTTGGTTACCGTAGAGAATGCACCGTTATTACCGGCATAGAGACCGCCAAACATTCTATCAGAAGTACGCTCATCGTAGTTCAAACCGAGGTTCACGCCATAGTGGAACCAATCCGTTGCGCGAGAATCCAAGTTAAAACGAACCGTGTAGCGTTTGAAGCGAGAAGAAGGCGTCAAACCGTTTTTCTTCATATAAGACGCAGAAGTATAATACGTCGTACGGTCGCTACCACCGGCAACGCTGAAGTTCGTATTATACATCGGAGCGTTATCATTGAAGTAGTACTTCTGCCAGTCAGTATTCACGCCTGAAGCCTTGTAAGCTGCATACTGTGCACCATTGATGATACCATTCTGCAACTCATACTCCAACAATTCGTTAGAGCTCATCGGGTTACCAATGCGGCGAGCCAATTGGCTCCAACCGATGCTCTGGCCGATTTTGATAACAGCCTTTTCATTGCGGTGACCTTTCTTCGTTGTTACGAAGATTACACCATTGGCAGCACGAGAACCATAGATAGACGTAGCTGAAGCGTCACGCAACACCGTGTAGCTTTCGATATCGTTCGGGTTCAACATATAGAACACAGAAGCGCCTACCGGCATACCATCGACCACGTAGAGCGGCGTGTTACCACCATTGAGTGAACCTGTACCACGAACCTTCGTACTTGTACCATTGATGTTACCAACGTCACCCGTGTTGTTCGAGATCTGCACACCGGCTACTTTACCCTGCAAAGCGTCGAGGGCGGTAGTCACCGGTTTGTTTTCAATTTTGTCGGCAGAGACTTTAGACACAGTACCAACGACCGTACCCAATTTCTTTGCCGTACCGTAACCTACAACGACTGCTTCAGTCAGGTTGCTATCACCAGACTCTTTCATCGTCACTTGCATATTGCCCGTGATGCTCACAGTCTCGGGGTTCATACCCACGTTGGTGATGTTAATGTACTTAGCCGTGGCGGGCAAGCTCGAGAACGTAAAATTACCGTTGTCATCGGTTTGCGTCATGAGCTTAGTCCCTTGCACACGTACGACAGCACCGCTCACGGGTGAGCCATGTTCGTCGACTACCCGGCCGGTTACGTGTTGCTGCGCATAAATAGAGCCTGCTGAAAGCAGACACGCAGACAAAAGCACTAACTTCTTGTTCATAATATAACCGTTAAATTAAACATATATTCAATCATCGTGCGTTTTTCGTGAAGAGAGGCAGACGCAGTAAAAGCGGTTATTTTGCTATGTTCTCGTCCGATCTTCTCCCTCCTTATTTTTGCTAATTCCAGACCTCGGAGAGAGGGGTTTCTAAGGCCTATTGCGAGGCTTTTTCGCATTTTCGGAATATTAGCTATTGGCAAATGTACGGATATTTTCAGTAAACGCAAACTTTTCATTCCATTTTTCTCACTTTTTTTCTACTTCCACAATCGCTCGCCGCGATTTGGGGAGGATAAAAAACGCTAAAATGCCCATTTTGGGCGCTTTATGGGCTTGGTTTACACGTTGAGATTTTAGCCGATCAGCCTTTGATTGAAAGCGTTTTTAGCAAGACGACATGGCAGATTTCTTTCGTTGCCCTTCAGCCGAGGAACGTTGTTGCTATATTCATTAGAATTTGTTTGTTTATAAGAATCAATGCAGAGGGTTTAACGAGTTGAGGATAATCACGCCCAAAACAAAGGCCGTAATGCCGGCATACAGCCAATCGCGCTGCTTGAGGAAGTCAAAAAAAGAAATGACGACGCGCAAGAAGGGCGTAAGGATCAAAACCAAGACGCCGAGCTGTATCCACCCGATGGGATTCATTTGCCCTACGCTGCCGAAGATGCCGCCAAGCGTCGTGTAGGCTTCCGCATTTTCCGGCAAGGCATTGTAAGTAAAATGAGAGAGGTCGGGTAGCGTTTCCGAGCCGTGACGCCACAAATAGCCTATCCCGCCCGCAAGGGCGATCAGTCCGGCCAGCGCCACGCCGATTCGAAGCGTGCGCGCCACGAGCAACGAAAGATCGCGCGAAGTGCCGTCGCCGGAAGTCTCGCCCGCCGCATCCTTCGTGCAGGGCTTGTCTTGAGGCGCTGCGGAGCGCGCTTTTTCGGTTGATGTCGGTTGCCTCATTGTTTCGAAAGGTTATTGCTCTTGCAAGAGACGTGATACATATATATAATGTGTACGGACCGATCGTTTAGAACCTACCGGTAAATCCGTTGTATAGCATATTGAGCGCCACAAGTAGAATGGCGAAGAAGAAAATCTGCCGCAAGCGTTTTACGTTCATACTTTGCAGGAGTCGCGCGCCCGTCAGTGCACCGAGTAAGACGCCGATCAGCGTCGGGAAGGCCACAGACGGAAGAATGATGCCGCGCTGCACGTAGACAACGGCCGAAGCGCAGGCCGTAACGCCCATCATAAAATTGCTCGTCGTCGTACTCACCTTAAACGGCACTTTCATAATGCCATCCATCGCTATGACTTTCAAGACACCCGATCCAATGCCGAGCACACCCGACAAGACACCGGCGACATACATTACGCCAAGTCCGCCCCCAACGTTGCGCAATTCATAATGCTTCAGCGTTCCGTCGCGCTGCGGCCAAGCTCCGAAGAGCTTTAAGCGCCGCGCGGCTTCCGAACCGACCACGCCCTCGTGATCCAGCTTGCGCCGCTGCTGCATCACGACCGTCAGGATGAGCACAAAGCCAAAGATAACGGCAATAACAGAACTATTGAGCCAGACGGCGACAAAAGCGCCCGTAACGGCGCCTACCGTGGTAGCGACTTCGAGAAACATACCGAGGCGCACGTTGGTAATCCCCTCCTTGACATACGCACTTCCGGAGCCGGAACTTGTGGCTATCGTGCTAACCAATGCCGCTCCGACGGCATAATGGAAGTCGATGCCAAACCCAAGCGTAAGAAAAGGAATGACCACGACCCCACCGCCGAGTCCGGTGAGCGAACCCAACAAGCCTGCGCAATAAGCAGCGAGCAATACCAACAATGTAAAAACAACTACTGTCATAATTTCGGCCAAGCCGCGTACAGATCATTTTTGCTTGTTACGGGTTGCAAATATAGCATATTTAACTTTTGCCGACCTATTCTCACCTAAAAAAATGCGATTTCCCATTTTAGGACATTACGTCGCTTAGCGCCATCACGCACACTGCACAGCCTTCGATGATGGGCGATGGCCGAACGCAGCCATCCCACCCTTTGCCACCCGAGCGGCTGCAGCGCAAACTCGGCACGCAACGGTGACGCGCCAAATGTCGATCGCGCAAAGCGAGACTATTCATTTCGTTCCGAAAAAGTTAGTGCTGCGATGCTTTTCATCGTGAGCGCAAAGGTTTTTTCTCACGAGCGCAAGGTCTTTTTATCGTGAGCGCAAACCTTTGTTGTCGTGATGAAAAAGGTAGTAGGCCAAGTTTGGTCCACGCTACCTTTACGCTTCAGCGAATAAAGTCTTGCGAAAGGACGTGCAAAAAAGCCTTGGCAGCATAGTCGACACCGATAAAGCCACTCAAAATTCGATAAAAAGGGTTCGGTAACAGGCCCGCCGACATCCGATTTTGACCACCGACTACACATTATTATATATAGCGCCTCAAAAATGAGCCTTACAGGAGCAAAAACAGACCTTCGCAATGGGCTTTCGGACCAACTGCCGCACGCGGCGACGCAAAACGAAACCGCTTTATAAGATTTCCTGCCTTAAAAAAGGCAAATGTGCAGAATAATCTCTACTTTTGCTGTTTGGTTAGACGATAGAAAAATCTTCAGAGATGACTGACGCTGCTCCCGATTACCACATTCCCGTACTGCTGCAAGCCACAGTAGACGGATTAAACGTTCGGCCGGATGGCTGCTACGTCGATTGCACCTTCGGCGGGGGCGGTCATAGTCGGGAGATCCTGCGCCGATTGGGCCCTAACGGGCGCTTGCTGGCTTTTGACCAAGATGCCGACGCGCAGCGCAATATTCCGGCCGGCGAAGATCGACTGACCTTTGTGCAAAGCAATTTTCGCTATCTGCCAAACTGGCTGCACTATTACGGCTATGCGCAGATCGATGGTATTTTGGCCGACTTGGGCGTTTCCAGTCACCACTTCGATGCGGCCGACAGGGGGTTCTCCTTTCGCTTTGAAGGGGCGCTGGATATGCGGATGAACAAACGCGCGCACACCTCAGCGGCCGGCGTCGTCAATACGTACAGCGAAGAGCAGTTGGCAAACCTGTTTTATCTCTACGGCGAACTCAACAATGGGCGCCGCTTGGCCGCAGCCATCATCAAGGCCCGCGCCGCCGCGCCGATTGAGCGCGTGGAGCAATTGGTCGACGTCGTTACGCCCTATCTCGGCGCAGCCCGCGCGAAGAAGGATATGGCCAAGGTGTTTCAAGCCCTGCGCATTGAGGTGAACCACGAAATGGAGGCCTTGGAAGCTATGCTGACGGCAGCACTGACGTTGCTGAAACCGGGGGGACGCCTGACGATACTGACTTACCATTCATTGGAAGATCGCTTGGTGAAAAACTTCATCAAAGCCGGCAATGCGACGGGCAAAGTCGAACAAGACTTCTACGGCAACCGACTCGCTCCGATGAAACCCGTCAACGGACGCGTGATAAGGCCCGACGAGGCAGAAATGGCAGCGAACCCACGCAGCCGAAGCGCGAAGTTGCGCATTGGAGCGTGCATCGCCAAACGAACAGACGGCAAGTAAGACCCATGACAAAAACAACTGACGAGAAAACAGACGGACGAAAGGTGATCGAAGCCTTGGAGCGGTCGGCGGCTGAAAAGCAGCGCCATCGCCGCACTGAAACGCCCCAAAAGCAGACTGAAGACGACAACGAAACGAAAGCGAAGCGGGCCTTCAAGAACCTGACGGGGGAGGAGGAGTTTAACCTCCGACGCTCGCTATCCCTGCGCGCCATTCTCGGTGGCGACATCTTGGCGGGTGCTTGGTTTCGCCGGCATTTTTGGTATATTGTGATGATCATCGTCATGTGTCTCCTTTACGTTGGCAATCGCTATGCGTGCCAGCAGCAAATGATCGAAGGGACGCATTTGGCCGACACGCTGCTCGATCGGCGCTACAAAGCACTGACGCTCTCCGGACAATTGAAAGAAATGACGCGACGCAGCAGCGTAGAAGAGCATCTGGCTGACACGACGCTCCATACGTCGACGACGCCCAATTATAACTTGCCTGTAGAGGCTGAGACTTCCTCGAGTAGCAAACAGCCTTAATGGCTTATCGCCCGGACAGTTTAGGGAAAAGTTACAGGCTTTTAAACATGAAAGTATATTTAGACAAATTCAGTTCGCGCTTTTCGGTCATCGCAATACTCTTGGCGCTTGTCGGACTGGTCATTGTGGGTAAATCGCTCTACATTATGACCGTCAAAAAGGACTATTGGATGGCGGTAAACGATCGCTTCCAGCGGCGAAATGTGTCGCTCACGCCGATGCGTGGCAACATTTTGGCCGATGATGGGGAGGTATTGGCGGCGTCTTTGCCTGAATATAAAATGTATATGGACTTTATGGTCGAAATCGATGATTCGACCCGTCAACGTAAAGAACAACTGATTCGCGACTCGCTCCTGACGGTCAAGATGGATAGCATCTGTCAGGGGATGCACCGCATTTTTCCTGACATAGATCCGGCGAAGTTGGCCGAACACTTGCGCGAAGGGCGCCGTAAAAAGAGTAAGAACTGGCCTGTCTATCCCAAGCGCGTCAGTTATATAGAATATCGCCGCGTGAAGCAATTACCCTTGCTGCGCTTAGCGCCCTATCGCGGCGGCTTCCACGTCGAAACGTTCAGAACCCGCGTTAACCCCTTCGGCGCTTTGGCGCCGCGCACCGTGGGCGACCTCTATCGCGGCAAAGATGAGGCGCGAAGCGGCATCGAAAAGACGTACGATGCCATCTTGCGCGGTAAACCCGGCCGCTATCACCGGCAAAAAGTGCTCAATCAATACTTGAGCATCGTAGACCTTCCGGCAGAAGATGGTTGCGACGTGCAAACGACGCTCAACATTGCGATGCAGGACATTACGCAAAAGGCGCTGGGCGACCGCTTGCGCGAGATTCAGGGAGAAGGGCGCGGGCAGGTAAACTTTGGCGTGGCTATTGTGATGGATGTCAAGACGGGCGACGTGAAGGCCATATCGAGTCTGTCGCGTGTGGGCGATGGTTCGTTTCAAGAAATCTCCAACAAGGCGGTGAGCAACTTGATGGAACCAGGATCAGTATTCAAACCGATGTCGTTCTTGGTGGCCTTCAACGATGGCTTTCTTCACTTGAATGATCAAATTGACACCGGCTATGGCATTATGGAAATGCACGGCCGACAAATGAAAGACCACAACTGGCGCAATGGTGGCTACGGACGCTTGACGGCACGAATGTGTATCGCAAACTCGTCGAACGTCGGCGTCAGCAAGTTTATCGATCGTTTCTACGGCAACAACCCCGATAAATTCGTTGACGGCATCTATGCGACCGGCATCGGCGAAGACCTGCACATCCCCATTCCGGGCTATGCCAAGCCTCGCATTCGCCGTCCGCGCGACTTAGGCGACCGCTGGGCAAAGACGGACTTGCCGTGGATGAGTATCGGTTACGTGACGCAGATACCACCTATTAGTACGCTGACTTTTTACAACGGCATAGCCAACGATGGTAAGATGATGCGCCCACGCTTCATCAAAGCAATCTTGCGCAACGGAGAGGTCATCGAGGAAAAGCCGCCCGTTGTCGTTCGCGAACAGATGGCGAAGCCGGAGGCTATCAAGGATGTGCAGGCTTGTCTGCGCGCCGTGGTGACGGATGGCGTCGGGCGCAAGATCAACTCCAAACTCTTTCACATCTCGGGAAAGACGGGGACGGCACAGGTTTGGACGGCTCACGGCCGCTCGGCTGAATATCTCGTTTCCTTCGCCGGCTATTTCCCCTCGGAATCGCCGCGCTATTCTTGCATTGTCTGCATCGAAAAAGCCGGTAGTGCGGGCGGCGCGCTGGATTGTGGGCCTGTATTCAAACGCATTGCGGAAACAGTGATGGCGCAGGATCGCTCATCGGATTATACGGCTGCACGCGACTCTGTGAATGTTCCGCTACCCATCGTGAATCCGGGTAACATCCTGGCTGCAAATTATCTGTTGGACGTCTTTGGCATCCCACACTCCACGAACGTGGGCGGCAATGCGGACGGCGTAAGCTGGGGAACTTGTGCTACGCGCTCCGGCAGCGTTGCGCTGACCAACAGAGTGACTCCGAAAGATGAAATGCCGGATGTGCGCGGCTATGGTTTGCGTGATGCGGTATTCCGTCTCGAGCAAGCAGGCTTGTTGGTAAACTGCGCAGGCATCGGACGCGTGACGGCGCAAAGTATTCCGCCGGGGGCAAAGATCAAGCGTGGAGAACACGTCAACCTCGTTTTGGGCGAAGGCGCTGAAGCGCAGGATCTCGTGGTCACTGAAGAGGAGGCGACTACTGAACCGGCGCAACGGGCTACACCGGAAAACGCGACACCGGCGGCGACTAACACGCCGGCACCTGCTCCCAAGCCTGAAAAGCCACAACCCAAGCCGGCTAAAGAGGGCATCAAACCCGAAAAACCGAAGGTGACCAATACGGCGAAACCGAAAGAGAAACCGAAAGAACCGACGCGCACGGCGGCACGCGAAGCTACGCCACAGCGCCGAACAGAGGAAAACAAGGTAAAGGACAAGCCCAAGACGGCTACCAAAGATAAACCCAAAGACAAGCCGAAGGCAAACACTAAAACCACAGCGGAAGCCACCGGCAAGTCGAAACCCAAACCCGCTTCATCCACATCCGGAACGAGCGGTAAGAAAAAAGAATCAACAACAACGAATACTACACCGAACAAGGGCAAAAAGAAATGATGCCTGCTTTCAGTGTCAGTAAATCATTCAACGCATACAATATATATACATGATGAAATTGTCGGACCTCTTGCAGAAAATCAGTCCCCTCGAAACGCGAGGGAGTCTCTCTATTGATATTAACGGCGTGAACATGGACTCGCGCTTGGTGGAAAAAGGCAACCTCTTTGTGGCTGTCAAAGGCACACAGGCCGATGGGCACGCTTTTATTGCCGGCGCAATTGAGAAAGGCGCTTCAGCCGTCTTGGTGAGTGAACCCATTCCGGTTGAAACGCCGGCTGACGTCACTTTTGTACGTGTGGCGGACACGGAAGATGCGATTGGAAAGGTGGCGACTACGTTTTATGGAGATCCTACGCAACGCTTGAAACTCGTCGGTGTGACGGGAACGAACGGCAAAACGACAATTGCTACCGTATTGTATCATTTGTTTACGGAACTGGGCTTCAAATGTGGCCTTTGCTCTACGGTATGCAACTATATCGGAACGCGTGCTGTACCTACAGAACACACGACGCCGGACCCCGTAACTTTAAATAGACTCCTTGGGGAAATGGCCGACGAAGGCTGCGAATATGCCTTTATGGAATGTAGTTCGCACGCTATTCATCAAAAGCGAATCGGCGGTTTAGACTTCGCCGGCGCGCTCTTTACCAACCTGACGCGCGACCACCTCGATTATCATAAGACGTTTGAGAATTATCGCGACGCGAAGAAGGCGTTCTTTGACGGCTTGGGCAAAGACGCTTTTGCCATCACCAACGCCGACGACAAGAACGGGCTGATTATGGTGCAAAACACGAAGGCGCGCATCAAGACGTATTCGACGAGAGCTGCTGCCGACTACAAAGGAAAGATCCTTGAAGAGTCGCTCGAAGGTATGCTGCTCGAAATAAATGGTCGCGAAGTTAGCGTGCGGTTTGTCGGCCGCTTTAATGTCTCTAATCTGCTCGCGGTGTATGGTGCAGCCATCGAACTTGGGGTATCTCCCGATGAGACTTTGCGCGTACTCTCTTCGCTCCATCCCGTCAACGGGCGCTTTGAAGCCATTCGCTCCCCAAAAGGCGTAAGTGCAATAATTGACTATGCTCACACGCCGGATGCTTTGGCCAACGTGCTCTCGTCTATTGATGAAATTGTGCGCGGCAAGGCGCAGGTGATTACGGTCTGCGGCGCCGGCGGCAATCGAGATAAAGGTAAGCGTCCCTTGATGGCCCAAGAAGCGGCCAATCGTAGCGATCGCGTGATCATCACGAGCGACAATCCGCGCTTTGAAGAGCCGCAAGCTATTGTAGATGATATGCTCGCGGGCTTGGATGATGCGCAACGCGCGAAGACTATCGCCATCGTAGACCGCCGCGAAGCCATCCGCGCAGCAGCGGCAATGGCTCAACCCGGCGACGTAATCCTCATTGCAGGGAAAGGCCACGAACCTTATCAAGAGGTCAAAGGCGTAAAGCACCATTTTGACGACCATGAAGAAGTGCGAAAAGCTTTCGGTTTAGAAGCATAAGCGCCCACTAAACACTTTCAGATATGTTATACTATCTCTTTCGTGCATTAGAAAGCATTGGCGTACCCGGCTCGGGCCTATGGAGCTACACCTCCTTCCGCGCTCTGCTCGCCTTGATGCTTGCGCTGATTATCTCAACGTGGTTTGGTGAGTATTTCATCAAACTCATGAAGCGCAAGAACATTAGTGAGACGCAGCGCGATGCAACCATCGACCCCTTTGGTACGCAGAAAATAAATGTACCCTCAATGGGCGGCATCATCATTATTATAGCTATTCTTGTACCCGTACTCTTACTCGGTCGACTGCGCAATATCTACCTTATATTGATGATTATTTCGACCGTTTGGTTGGGTATCATTGGCTTCTTAGACGACTATATCAAGATCTTTAAGAAAAAGAAAGACGGTTTGCCCGGACGCTATAAAATCTTAGGGCAGGTAGTCTTGGGCTTAGGCATAGGCTTGACGCTTTATCTGAGTCCGGATGCCGTGATGCACGAGAATGTAGAAACTGTCAACGTCAACCACGTAACGATCGTCAAGCATAAGAGTCAGCCCGTCAAGGCGACGCAGACAACTATCCCATTTGTAAAGAACCACAACCTTGACTATGCTAAGATCGTCTCATTTGTAGGCGAGCACAAGCAAGCTGTCGGCTGGATTCTCTTCGTGCTGATGACCATCTTCGTGATCACTGCCGTCTCTAACGGCGCGAACCTCAACGATGGCATGGATGGTATGGCCGCCGGCAATTCGGCTATTATCTGTATAGCGCTGGCCATCTTTGCCTATGTATCCGGCCACGTCCAATGGGCCGGATACCTGAACATTATGTACATTCCGGGGGCGGAGGAACTCGTCATCTTTATCTTTGCGATGATTGGAGCGCTCATCGGCTTTCTATGGTACAACGCCTACCCCGCCCAAATATTTATGGGCGATACCGGCTCACTTACCATTGGTGGTTTGATCGGCGTTTTGGCCATCATTACCCACAAAGAGCTCCTTCTCCCGCTCCTCTGCTTCATCTTCTTTGTAGAAAGTCTGAGCGTAATCTTGCAAGTAGAATATTTCAAATTCTTCAAGCGCAAAGGCTTGAAGCGTAGAATCTTTAAGCGCACACCGATTCACGACAACTTTAGGGTTTTGAGCAAACAACTTGATCCGGAATGCAGCTATTTACTAAAGAACTGGCCACGCACTACCACGCACGAGTCAAAGATCACGGTTCGCTTTTGGATTACGACCATTTTGCTGGCCGCAGTAGCCATCATAACGTTGAAGATCAGATAAGGAAACACAATGAAAATAGTCATTTTAGGTGCAGGCGAAAGCGGCGTGGGCGCCGCAATTCTCGCACAGCAAAAAGGTTATGAAGTATTTGTGTCCGATATGGGGCACATCCAAGATAAATACAAGGCTCAACTCTCAGTCCACAACTTGCGTTGGGAGGAAGGCAAACATACGCCCGAAGCAATACTCGATGCGGATGAAGTCATCAAGAGTCCCGGCATTCCGGAAACCGCACCGATGGTGCGTGCACTGCGCGAAAAGGGCATTCCCATCATTAGCGAAATCGAATTTGCCGGTCGTTACACGCAAGCCCGCACTATTTGCATCACGGGCAGCAATGGCAAGACGACGACGACGTCACTCATTTATCATATCCTGCAGAAGGCCGGCTTTAACGTAGGCCTCGCCGGAAACATTGGACGAAGTTTCGCGTTGCAAGTAGCTGAAGGCGATGTAGATTGGTACGTGATCGAACTCTCTTCTTTTCAATTGGATGATATGTTCCACTTCCGCGCCGACATTGCCGTTCTGCTGAACATTACGCCCGACCACCTCGATCGCTATGACTTTAAGATGGAGAACTACGTGGCATCAAAAATGCGCATCCTGCAAAACCAGCGCCCGCAAGACACATTTATATATTGGGCCGGCGACGAACACATCCCGGCCCAACTCCAACAACTTGCGCCCACAAGCCGCCTATTGGCTTTTGCCGACGCTCCTGAAGCAGGTGCAGCTGCCTATGCGGAAAATGGTTTGTTGACGATTGATCAGCCCACACCCTTCACGATGGCTCTGAGCGAACTCTCACTGCCCGGCCGCCACAATCTACGCAACAGTATGGCCGCAGCCTTAGCAGCCCAATCAGCGGGCGTAGATGAGGCAACGATCCGCGCCGGCTTGGCCGACTTCCCCGGTGTGCCTCATCGCCTTGAGAAGGTGGCAGATGTAGCCGGCGTATATTATGTTAACGACTCGAAAGCGACCAACGTCGACGCTTGCTATTGTGCGCTTGAAAGTATGCAGACGCCCGTCGTACTCATCTTGGGTGGTACGGACAAGGGCAACGACTATAACGAAATAGCACCACTCGTGCGAGAGAAATGCCGCGCCCTCGTTTTCCTTGGAGCTGATAACAGCAAACTGCAAGACTTCTTTGCCAACTTTAATCTCCCGATTAGCGATACGCATAGTATGAAAGATTGCGTAGCAGCTTGCGCAGCCGCAGCTCAACCCGGCGATACGGTTCTATTGAGTCCGTGTTGTGCCAGCTTCGATCTCTTCCGCAATATGGGCGATCGCGGCGATCAATTTAAGGCACTCGTTCGCGCCATGCAAAGCGCCGAAAAGGCCTAAGCAACAACAGTAAACGACTATGGCAAGAGTAAGTAATATCTTCAAGGGCGACCGCGTTATCTGGGCCATCTTCTTCTTTCTTTGCGCTATCTCGCTCGTCGAGGTCTTTAGCGCAGCCAGCACACTGACTTACAAAAGCGGCAGCTTTTGGATGCCTATGTTCAAGCAAGCTCTTTTCTTAGGCTTGGGTACGGCCATCGTCATAGCTTTTCAGATGATCCAGCCGCGTTTCTTTCAAGTCATACCCGTCATTGGCTTGCCTATAACGTTGATCTTACTCATCTTTTCCTTTTTCCTCGGTGCTTCGGCCAACGATGCCCAGCGTTGGGTCGACGTCGGTTTCATCCAATTCCAACCCTCTGAATTAGCTAAATGTGTGATGGTTCTGACTACAGCCCTCATTCTCTCCCGCTTGCAGCGCGACGATGGAGCAGATCCAAAGGCCATCAAATATGTTCTGATCATCACGGGCATTATCGAACTCTTTATTTTTACGGAGAACCTCTCGACGGCCGCCTTGCTTTTTGCCGTCATCTTCTTGATGATGTACATTGGTCGCGTACCTTTTCGGCAATTGGGTTCGCTACTCGGCGTCATGGCGATCGTTGTGGCGCTCGTTCTCTTGGTCGTAGCACTCTCGCCCTCATCTACCTCTCCGAACGATTCAGGTGTGCTCCACCGTTTCTCTACGTGGAAGGCACGTATTACGAAACACTTTGGCGATGATAAGCAACTTACCCCCGAAGATTTTGATATTGACAAGGACGCCCAAGTGGCCCACGCAAATATCGCTATTGCTTCCTCCAATGTCGTAGGTAAATTGCCCGGCAACTCCATTCAGCGCGACTTCCTCAGTCAGGCATATTCCGACTTTATATATGCCATCATCATTGAAGAACTGGGCATCTGGGGCGGGGCTATCGTCGTGATTCTCTATATTTGGCTCCTCTTCCGGGCCGGACGAATAGCGACGCGATGTCGAGATATGCAGCGCACGCCAACCCAGTCACGCTACTTTTATGCCTTAACGGTAATGGGCGCAGCCTTGATGCTCGTACTCCAAGCCTTGTTTAATATGCTCGTGGCCGTGGGCATCGCACCCGTCACGGGGCAGCCGCTCCCGCTTATCAGTCGAGGCGGTACATCGACCTTGATCAATTGCTTCTACATCGGCATTATTCTCAGCATTAGCCGATTGGTTGTGCGCCGCACAAAGGTTAAGGCTGCTACCGAAAGGGCTGCTAATCCTAAAGATGCAACTACCAATGAGGAGGAAGCGATTGTAGCCGATGAGGAAGTGCAAATCGCCACAGAAAACTGACATTTCATAATCTCGGAGGTCCTTTAGGGCTGCCATAAACTCATAAAAACTATGCATCTCTTCCAAAAGCTACTCCTCGTATGTCTGCTTTGCCCCTTACAACTCTTGGCAAAGGAAGACACGCGGGTGCGGGTGCGCTTCGAAACCTCCCTCGGAAAGTTTACGGTGGAGCTTTACAACGAAACGCCGAAGAACCGCGACAACTTTATCTCTTTAGTGCGCAATGGCTATTTTAAGCAAACGCTCTTTCATCGCGTGATCCGCGACTTTATGATCCAAGGCGGCGACCCTGATTCGCGCAATGCTGCGCCCGGCCAACGCTTGGGCGAAGGTGGGCCGAACTATACCGTGCCCGCCGAGATTTGCCTGCCGCGCTACTTCCACAAACGCGGTGCACTGGCTGCCGCTCGCGAGAGCGATGATGTAAACCCGCTACACGAAGGAAGCGGTTCACAGTTTTATATTGTATGGGGCAAGACCTACTCCAATGAAAAACTGATGGAAATGATGTTCAACGCTTCGCGGCGCAAGCCCGCCAAGCCCATGCCAATGACGCCCGAGATGATGATGACTTACGAAAAACTGGGCGGGACGCCTTGGTTAGACGGCAACTACACCGTCTTTGGACAAATCGTAAAAGGCTTGGACGTCATTGAGAAGATACAACAAGTACCCACAGACAAAAACGACCGCCCACTCACCGATGTCATCGTGCGGCGCACGTATATTCTTAACCCCAAATCCTTAAAGCGCCTCGGCCTGCAATGATCGACAAAGCCCATTAAGGTTATAATATGCACCGATGAGGACTATGCAACAAATGCATAGTCCTCTTATGTTTCTGACAAGCAACTTATAAAAATCGTCCTATTTTACGATGGCAAAGGATACTTTTTCAAACGGTCATACGGTATCCTGCCCAAATGCGGTTTAAGCAAAGCTTTATTACCGCTTGTCAATAGCGCGCGCTTCTCCCCTTTCCGGCCTTCGCTTAGAACGATAGAATATGATAAAGCAGAAGAATTCATGATACAAAGCCATCATCCACCTTTTATAACTTTTATTCTCCTCCATCACATGTTAATAAAACACAAATACCAATACTACGCTTTGCTCTTGTAAAACTATTTTCTACTTTTGAGGCCTTGAAAGGAAGCAAACACGATAGATGTCGTATAAGCTTTTTCTATTTTAAAAGATTATTATCGTGGGGAAACCCCAAAAAATATTGTAACACTTTAAACAATTATCATTATGAAAAAAATTCTACTTCTCGCTCTCGTAGCAATCATGGGCATGGGTGCAAAAGCACAAGGTACGCCTGAAGTTATTAAAGATCAGCCGGCCGGTACCGAAATGGTTTACAAGCGTGTTAGCGGTAAAATGCTCTTTATTCAAGATAAGCAGCTCAAAGTTGATGACATCGCAAAAATAATCGAAGGCGGTAACCAAGTAGGCGATTTGAAGGTCATTACTGACGCTGACGGCAAGACTGTTTATGTGAAATATGCGCTCGCTTATGCATCATTCATCAAGGACGACCAAGTAGGCGGCTGGTTGAAAGGTACTAAGGAAGGTAACAAGATCACAATTCCTGCAGGTCAATACATTATGTATGGCAAATTCCAAGATGGAGACTATGGCATATGCGTAGGCTACATGGAGTACAAGAACAACAAGTTTGAGGTATTAGATGAGCCTATCACTTACACGCTTGAGGGCATCACGGCTAAGCTCGATGACACCTATATGGAAACAGAGTCTCAAGACAACGTGAGAGTAAAGATCTTAGGTGGTTATTGGAGTGACGAAAAGAGCTTCTGGTGCGGTGAAGTTCAAACCGTATGCTCCACTGACCCTGCCGGCATCGAAACAGTTGAGAAAGCTGACAACAAGCAAATTGTTGGTGAAACATACTTCGACCTCTCCGGCCGCAAGCTTTCTGAGGCTGGCAAGGGCTTAGTTATCAAGAACATTAAGTTTGCTGACGGCACAACGAAGACCATAAAGTACATCGGTAAGTAATTAGCCGCGGTACATTAGTAAATTATATATGGGGCAACTCCTTTATGGAGTTGCCCCTATTCTTTTGCGCTATGCTTTGCAGCGTCTATACAGCCGGCATATGACTTCTTATTCTCAAATAGAGAGGAGCTTTTTAAGGCTATGAGGATCAGGTGTTTACCCTGATTATAGAATAAAACATTTGCTCCTATTGATTTCTTTGTTAATTTTGCACCGCAAAAGATAAGATTTCTATTAAAAGAATGAAAGTGTCAGTCTTGATGTTGCGAGTCCTCTTTTATGTAACTTGAATCTTAATTACATAATAACGTTATGAAACACGTAAACCTTAAAAACGGAGCCTTTTTTTTAGGCTTAAGTGCCCACTTCTTATTTTCTTGTTCCATCTAACATAGAAGAATATGAAAAGAATAAGCTTTTTTCTACTGTTCATACTCTGCATTGTATCTGCGCAAGCGCAACGCAAATTTCGCTTTGGCTTAGGCTTAAATTACCCCATACCTATTGAGAAGGGTGGTAACACAAGCAGCCACCTTAGCGCTTATCTTCAAGCAAGTTATCGACTGACGGATCGTTTTAACGTAGATTTTGGTGTGCATAGCGAAAGCTATACAACGAATGACGATGGCTGGTACGTAGGTTCTTACTCTTTGGCCGTCGTACCCGGTGCAAACTATCTTTTTCCTTTGAAGACGGAAAAAGTGCTGCCCTACGTCGGGCTTGGTACCGGAATTTCTTTTGATTTTGACAGTGCTAGCGATGGTCTTTCTGGCCCCACGATGCGCGTTCATCCGGTCTTAGTGCCGAAAGTCGGCATTCAATTCTTCAAGCACTTGGATGTAACGTTCCGCTATTATATTACGCATCCCGACTTCGACCGCTTAATGGTGGGCATTGGCTATACATTCTAAACGCTTGCTTCACACTTGATCTTTGCGGCGTGGATTTTCCTAAGTAAACTGCACACGCAAAAGGCTCATTTGGTGAATATAATTCATAAGAAAAGTCTGTTCCTTACTTAAAAGGGGCAGACTTTTTCAGTTTTCTGGAAGCAATGCTGCGTAAGCGTAAGGCGTATTCTTGATTTCACATACCGACACATCCAAAGCCAAAAGTCAAGGTGAAGCATCGGCAGGCAAAAAAACAGGGCCGAAACATCGCAAAACGCGCCTGATTTTCAAACTATTAAGGAGGCCTAAAACTTTCCTATAAGAGAAGAAAAATTGTCTTATAAGAGAATTTTTCCGATCATAGGAGAAAGTTTTTCCGATCACCTAAGAGAATTTTTGCGATCTCCTATGAAAGTTTAAGCACGCCCCTAAGCTCATTTTTCGAGGCTACGTGCAGACGAAAAATGATGCGCTATGAGGCTTGCCGGAGAAGGCGCGTTGCCGCCCTAATCCTGCATGCTGATGCTGGAATCTCCTACTTTTCAAAGGCACGAAACTATGATTGTCATATTTTAAATAAGACAAACTACCGATCTCTGCTTGAAGGGCTAAATTCTTACCTAAGTTTCTACTTTTGCGGGCGGACTGCAATAAGCTTTTCCGGGCTATATCTGAAAAGCCTTTTAATAAAGAGCCTAAGCTGCTTAGCTTTCTTCCGCCTATTGGTAATGACCCATAAACAAAAACTAAAAGCTTGATAAAATTGCATGTAAGAGGCTTGATTTTGACACACATCGCGTAATAAAGACACCTTTGCAGCCTATACGATGACATAAGAAGAGATATGTGTAGATTCGTGAGACGGAAGCAAAGCCTTGGCCAAATCAAATCAAGAGTAATGTTTCAAGTTATTTTTTTGCCAAAGATCAACCATAATTGTTCGACAAGCAGTATCTTTGCAGCGTTTTACAACTAAACTTAGATAAAATGACACAGGAAAAATTTTTATCGATTCTCGGCTGGGTAGCTACGGCAACAGCGATGGCCATGTACATTTCTTATATCCCGCAGATCAGCTCTAACCTCTCCGGACATAAAGGCGATTGGCTTCAGCCTATGGTGGCAGGCATCAACTGCGTGCTGTGGGTGGGATATGGTTTTATTCGTAAGAAAAAGGATTGGCCGATCGTCATAGCCAACTTCCCCGGCGTAGTGTGTGGCTTCTTGGCCTCTTTCACGGCTTTATAAGGCGCATCATCGGCTTGATAACGAACGAACTACTAAGCAACAGACAAATATCCTGACAGGATAAGTGATCTAAAAAGGGCTCAGGAGAAGGCAAAACATCTCCCGAGGCCCTTTTTATGTAACAGCAAGGTAATGACCGGTTGCGTGGCTGCTCGAAAAATGCAGCATCTTTCTCTTCCGTGTGTTTAGTTACCTTATAAAGTTCTTTTGCTTTAATCCAGAGATAAGCTCAACAATGAAACGAATACTATATCTCCTATTGATCTTTTCGGCTTCGCTTCCGACATATTCGCAAATGCTCTTCTCCGAAAATCTTACCATGAATATAGACAGCACCAAAAGCATACAAGGGACATTATTGCCCGTGCTGGATTTCATAACCGAAAAGAAGAATATACTTACTTTCAAAAATACAGCTAACCTGAACCTGCTGATAAAGCGCAAACGGGTAATCAACTTCATAAACAAGCTGGAGTTTTCTACCTACGGCAAGAAGGTGACGGTAAGCGGAGGATATGTACACTCCGAATATCGCTACTTGTTGGATAAAGCTTTTGAGATTTATCCTTATGCCGAGTCGCAATGGGCCGGTAGTAGAGGTCTGAAATATAAGGTTTCTACGGGTTTGCAATCGCGTTATCGGTTGATCAATACAGATCATTGCTTGATGTTTGCCGCTGCAGGCTTCTTTTTCGAATTCGAAAAGTGGGAGAATCCTAATCCCGGTGCATCAACAGGGATGTATGCTTACAGCCGTAGCCTTAAAAGTCACCTTTCTCTTAGTTTCAGGCATCAGTTGGGGGATCATTGGGAAATTACGACGACGGCTATTCACCAAGGAAAGCCGGATAGTTATTTGAAAAAAGCTCGTTTTGGCGGGGCTCTCGACCTGAAATACCACATCACACCGACAATAGGCTTACGCGGAGCCTATCGCATCATTTACGACACGTCTCCGATTGTACCCGTACGGAAAGATTTTAATTCCGTTGATGTCGGTCTTGATATTTCATTTTAAGCAAATATCAAAATAAAGAAGGCAACCTTAAAATACAACTTGATAATGGTCTGTATACAAGGTTGCCGCTTTTCAATGTTATACCATAAAAAAAACAGCTACGAGGCTGACGGATAACGAGCGCCTCGTAGCTGCTGATGATTTCTCATCTTTTGGTTTTGCTTTTAACGCATAGCACGGAGACAATGAAGATTCTCGCTTTTGCTATGCGCTAAAGGTATGTTTTAATTAAGTTTTACGACGCGGAAACCGGCATCGTCAAAGCGACTGTTGTATTCGCTACCACCACGATAGGCGCTGCGACATTGCAAAGCACGCTTTGTCCAGCTACCGCCGCGCAAGATGCGATACGTTCCGTTGGCAGGCCCTTTCGGATCGGTCTGCTCGGCTTTCGAATACTCCTCGTACCAGTCGGCACACCATTCCTGCACATTGCCGTGCATATCATACAAGCCCCAAGCATTAGGTTGACCAACCGACCCAACGGGTACGGTTTGCTGGCGATAAAGCCCCTGCTCGTGGTTGTTGTAAGGATAAGTGCCGTCATAATTAGCATCATTCGTCGTCAAGTTGTCGCCGGTATTGAACGGTGTAGTGCTGCCGGCGCGGCAAGCATACTCCCACTCAGCTTCAGTAGGCAAGCGGCAACCGGCCCATTCGCAGAAGGCAACGGCATCTTCCCAACTTACGTCAATAACCGGACGATTTTCGCGTCCCCAGCCGTAATCATCAGGCTTTTGGCGGCCCGTTGCTTCGCAAAACTTATCAAATTGCTCGAATGTAACGGGATATTTGCTCATATAAAAGTCCTTCGTCAGCGTGACCTTATGCTGTATTTCGCCCGCTTCGCGCTGCGGTTCGGTTGTGGGGCTTCCCATTACGAAAGAGCCGGCCGGTATTTTCACAAACTCAATACCAATATCTTTCGGGTCTACCGTGCCGACACCGGATTTGAAGAACTTAATGTCCTGCACCTTTTCTGTGGCGATCGTGTCCTTCGTACCATCTGCACGCTTTACGACCATCTTCCAATTTTGTGCACAAACGTTAACTGCAGCAACCATCGCGATCGCTGCACAGAGTAAAAGTCTCTTTTTCATAAATTCGAAGTTTACAAGGATATAAAGTCAGTTGCGCTGCCCAAGGGTTTAGGCGGTTGAGCAGTGCGGTCTGACTTTTATTTCTTCAGCCACTTAAAGGCGCGCGCTCCTGCGGTGATAACATAAACGCCGGCCGGCTGCTCGCGCAAATCAAGCTGTGCACGTCCTTCCTTATCAGTGATAACCTTTGCCACTTGGCGGCCGTTGCTCGTAAAGACGGTAATCTTCGTGCCGGCAGGATACTGCGTGAAGAGGGCTAAACCTTGTGCGAAGTTGGCTTCTCCTTGTTGCTTGTTTTGGTCTACAACTTTACCGATGCCCGTTGCGTCGCGCTCTTCAAAATGATAGTCTTTAAGGTCTTTTAGCGAGAAGTTGAGCTGCTGCTTATCATAAACGACGGCCAAGCTGTCCGCAAAATACATCAACTTAGGGCTTCCCGCTAAAAAAAATACGCTTTCGCCGCCCGCTTGCATTTTAACAACGAGGCAAGGCTGCTTGTCTGCGTCAGCCTGCATAGGATTTTTTAGGCTTGATGCACTGGCTACGCTCGACGCACCACTCAAGAGGCCGGCAGCCAAGATAAATAGGAGTTTTCTTTTGGCTTTCATGTAATGAATGAATTATAATGGTTTAAAAAATCTCATTTCGAGAAACGGCAAAATCATTTGCAGCCTTGCAAATATATATATAAATTGCTACGGAAACAAGCAAACGGATTGATTTTATCGTCATCAAGCCTCAACAAGTGCCTATCGAGACTCGCTGGCACCGATCTGTGCCGCTTTTCGCAGCTTCAGTCGCGCGCTTCTCATTGTTTGCCTCATCGTTGGCCACCATAGGTTGGGCGCGGCTGAGGTACATCTTCTTCAATGGCTGGCAGGCTTGGATACAACAAACAACAAGTCTTCTGCATGGCAGCAAGGCTTGTTGTCAGCAAGACTTAGGGCTACTTTACGTGCGCCCTTATGGCTAATAAGTAAAAGCAAACTGAGGCTTGCTCAATCGAAGCGGCGGGTAAAGGAAAGGGCTTTGACGCGCTTTTTACCTTTTCCGAAATAGACGGCAAAGTTGGCTCTCTTCTGCCGCAACGAGCGCTTTGTTGTGAGTATTACTTTATAGCGTACGCCTTGACCGGGAGCGAGCGAAGAGATATGAACCGCAGGGGAAATGCGCACTTGCGGGTTGTCGCAGACAAGGATGGGAAGCACATTTTGCAGCGTATCGCTCCCATTATTATATATGTCCATCGTCAAAGGCAAAGGATGCTCGGGCGAAAGTGCCACTTCCGTTGTCGAATCGGCTATTTGCACGTTCTTCACATCTAATGCGGTCCACTCGGAATAGGCATATGCCTGTCTCGAAGCGGAACTGCGACCGGCGCGGCCTACTTTTGCGCGGTCGTAAGTATAGCCGTCTTCCTCTTGGCTCGCTGAGGTGTAATTTCCATCACGTGATTTTTTCTGCACAGTAGATGCACCGACAGCGGCGCCCGCTATGCCTCCGATAATTGACCCTAAGTCGGACCCGCGCGACCCGCCTATGACCTCGCCGACAGCAGAGCCAAGCACGCTACCCAGCAAACTTCCGCCGGCCACAGCACTTCCTCCGTCCGAACAAGCGCTTAACAGTAGGGCGGCAGAAAGGAAAATGGGCAATCCACGCTTCATAATTATATACTCCTATTATATACAAACGCCGCACGCCGCAGGCTTTTTTACCCGATGGCGTGCGATGCTTAAATTTATTTTACGGTAATGACCAAATACTTGCTCACACTCCAGAAACGATCCGGATTAGTAATGCGCAAGACATATTGCCCTTGCGCATCGCGCTCGAGCGAATAAGAATCTGCAGGGTGCGAAGTGTTCAGCTGTGCACTCTTGGAATAGAGACGAATCGTCTTCGTCACGCGGTAGTCTATGCGCGTAAAATAGTCGCGGTTAAAGTCTTTCGACTTCAAGACATCGCCGTGCGCCAGAATGCGTTGCTCGCGGAGTTCTTTCTTCGTACCGAAGACGTAATAAGCCGTGTAGATCTGCTGATCCTGCGCGGCAATGGTCTGCGCCTTCTGCTCATTGCTGCTTGAAAGCGAGTTGACGCTATTATTCAAGGAAGTGATCTGCTCATCCTGTGCAGCGATCTTAATGTCCTTTTCAGCCAGTTGTGCCCGAAGTTTATCAACCTCAGCCGACTTCTCTTCAAGTTGCGCTTGAAACTTCTTGACCATTTGCGATAGCGTAGTCTTCAAGCGCGAATTAGCCCCCGTAGATGAGCGAAGTTGATCCTGCAAATTGGCAATCAGCGCCCTGTTCAGCTTCATCTTGTCTTGAATGAGGTGCATATTTTCTGCGATGGCCTGCATATTGGAGTTTTCTCCGTGCTGAGCCTGCACGGTCACAATGTTCTCAGCCTCGTTGATCTGACGGAAGCCTTCTTGAATCTGTTCAACGGTTCCCATTAAATCGTTCGACTCGTTTTGCGCCTCTTTCAAAGCGTTTTTGAGCGAATCAATCTGCTGAGCCGTAGCTTCTACGGCTTCTTCTTTCTGCTTTTTCGTATTGCAACTGAAGAGCAAAGCAGCAGCTGCAACGACTAACAACGCTTTTTTCATAATCTTATTCTATTTAATGTGTGGAAGCTTCCACCTCCTTTGATTTCTTTCTATTTAATCCCTCGACGATCATCACAAATTCGCCGCGGGGAGCTGTTGTCTTGAAGTGCGCCACAAGCTCTTCAAGCGTCCCTCGAAGCGTTTCTTCGTGCAGTTTGGAGATTTCTCTCGACACGGACGCACGCCGATCGCCGCCAAAGGCCTCTGCCAACTCTTCTAAAGTCTTCACGACGCGATAAGGCGATTCGTAAAAGATCATCGTGCGCGGTTCTTCGCAGAGTTGCTGAATGCGCGTTTGCCTACCCTTCTTCTGCGGCAGGAAACCCTCAAAGGTAAAACGCTCACAAGGCAGGCCGCTATTGACCAAGGCCGGCACGAAAGCCGTAGCGCCCGGCAAGCAAATCACGGTTACTCCTTCGGCCGCGCAAGCTCGCACGAGCATAAAGCCCGGATCCGAGATGCCCGGCGTACCGGCATCCGTCACGAGCGCCATCTCCTCGCCTGCCGCCATTCGTTTAGCAAAGGCTTCAGCCGTCTGATGTTCATTGAATTTATGATGTGCGCAGAGCGAATTGCGTATCTCATAATGTTGCAGCAAGATGCCGGTCGTGCGAGTATCCTCGGCCAGAATCAAATCTACCTCTTTCAACACGCGTAGCGCGCGCAGCGTGATGTCTTCTAAGTTGCCCACGGGAGTAGGCACTAAATACAAACAGCCCATTTGAGGGCAAATTTATAGAAATATCGGGGTGAAAGCAAACAATAGTCCCTCCGATTAGACATTTTTGAAAATTCTTCATACATTTGAGGCCCCTAAAAGGGTGACAAAACCGGATTATGATGAAAAAGGAGATTACTTTCGACCGATTTATTCGTGGCGCCTTAGTTGTTGTCGGATTGCTGCTCGCAGGCTACATTATTTCATACCTAAGCACCGTCCTGCTGCCTTTCTTTGTGGCGGTCGCGATTGCTTATCTGTTGTTTCCCATCGTACGCTTCTTGCAGTATAAATGCAGATTAAAGAATAGGATACTAAGTATCTTTGTGGCGCTCACTTTAGTCTTGGGCTCATTCACGGCTTTGGCTTTCATTATTGTACCGCCTTTTATAGATCAATTCAATCATATGCAAACGGTGGCTATCGACTTCTTGAAAGATCCTAAGATGCAAGAGAAGGTGATCCCGCCCCCCGCTCTCCATTTCCTAAAAGAACGCATTAACGAAACGCGCATCGAGCAGTTTCTATCTTCTAAGGACGTGCAAGAAACCGTCAAAAAGGTGCTGCCTAAAGCTTGGGACGTCATTTGGTCGACGGCGGGCGTCGTGCTCAACCTTTTGGCCTCTCTGATCGGCCTGCTCTACCTCTTCTTCCTCTTGAAAGATTATGAGCGCTATGCTTATGGCTGGATCAACTTTGTGCCGCACAGTCGCCGCGAAATTGCGCGCCAACTGGTCGGCGACATTAAGCAAGGGATGAATGGCTACTTTCGCGGCCAAGCCCTCGTGGCTTTAAGCAATTGCGTGATGTTTTCCGTCGGCTTTTGGATCTTAGGCTTTCCGATCCCCGTAGGCTTAGGTTGCTTCATCGGGCTCATCAGTTTCGTACCCTATCTACAAGTTATCGGCTTCGTCCCCGCCTTCTTTTTAGCTCTCCTCCACGCGGCAGAAACGGGGCAAAGTTTTTGGCTGCTATTTGGCGGTGTCTTTTTGGTTTACATCGTCGTGCAAGTGTTGCAAGACACGATTGTCACGCCGCACGTCATGGGCAAGATTATGGGACTATCTCCGGCCGTAATTCTCCTTTCCCTCTCTGTCTGGGGCTACATCTTGGGTATCATCGGCCTGATCATAGCTTTGCCTGTCACGACATTGATGATCTCCTACTACCGACGCTATGTTATCGGCAATGAAGAAGTATCCGCCGAGGAATCGGCCCAAGCACCGGCTGAAGAAGAGGCGCAAGAGCCGGCTTAAGATCCTACAGAATAGAGCTGCGCCACAAGCAAATTATGGCGGAGCTCACAGAGACTTACATATCACCTCTGGCAATTGGGTTATTCTAATTCGTCAGGAGACTAAACTATAAAAAGATGAACACACCAAGAGAAACGCTGAACAACCCCTTTATCAATAAAGGGACGGCCTTTAGCATGGCCGAACGTGAGCAACTAAGCCTCGTAGGCCTACTGCCGTCAAAGGTGCAAACGCTCGAGGAGCAGATGAACAGAACTTACTTGCAATTTCAGAAAAAACTCACTGATTTGGAGAAACGCGTCTATTTAATGACGCTCTTCAATACGAACCGCATATTGTTTTATGCCCTGATGGCGCAGCACGTGGAGGAGTTCATGCCGATTGTCTATGACCCCGTTGTAGCTGATGCCATTCGTCAATACGACGAACTATTTATGAAGCCGCAAGATGCAGCCTTCCTTTCTATTGACCATCCCGAAGATATTGAAAAGTCTTTGCGCAATGCCTCGCAAGGCAAAAACATAAAACTCATCGTCGTAACGGATGCAGAGGCCATCTTAGGAATAGGCGACTGGGGCGTAAACGGAGTTGCTATCTCTATCGGCAAACTTATGGTTTACACTGCAGCAGCCGGAGTTAATCCTAACGAAGTATTGCCTATGGTGCTCGATGTCGGCACAAACAATAAGCAGCTACTCGACGATCCGCTCTATTTAGGCAATCGCCATGCCCGCGTCCGTGGAGAGCAGTATCACGCCTTTGTCGATAAGTTTGTAGAAACAGCTGGGCGCCTCTTCCCCAACCTTTATCTACATTGGGAGGACTTCGGGCGGCCTAATGCGGCAGCAATCCTCGAGCGCTATCAAAATAAAATCACAACCTTCAATGATGATATTCAAGGTACAGGCATCGTCTCTCTGGCCGGCATCTTGGGTGCATTAAACATCTCCAAAGAGAAATTTACTGACCAGCGCGTTATGGTCTTTGGTGCCGGAACGGCCGGTGCCGGCATTGCACGTCAGATTTACGAAGAGTTTATGCAGCAGGGCCTTTCATCTGACGAGGCTAAGCAGCATATCTATTTAGTAGACAAGCAAGGCTTACTCACCAACGACATGGCTGAGCTCACAGAAGGGCAAGCTTTCTTTGCGCGCCCGGCCGGCGAGCTGAAGCAGCCATTACCTTCTTTGCAAGAAGCGGTAGCGGCTATTCACCCCTCAGTGCTGATCGGAACGTCTACTCGCCCCGGAGCATTCACGGAAGAGATCGTAAAAGAGATGGCGGCTCATACGAAACGCCCCATCATCTTCCCGCTCTCGAACCCCACTGAGCTGGCTGAAGCTAAAGCGGCCGACTTGATCGAATGGACTGACGGGCGCGCACTGATCGCAACGGGTATTCCCAGCGCTCCGATCAACTACAAGGGCGTAACTTATAACATCGGACAAGCAAACAATGCCTTAATGTATCCCGGACTCGGATTGGGTGTGATGGCCTCAACTGCGCGACTGGTCGATCAGCCGTTGCTCTCGGCTGCCGCTCACGCATTGGGCGGCATCGTAGATGCTACGCAGCCCGGCGCGGCCGTACTTCCGCCTGTGAGCGAAATCACGTCTTTCTCACAACACTTAGCTGAAGTAGTGGCGCAACACGCCATTGATCATAACAATACGAAAACGCAAATTGCAAACGCTCGTGAGGCTGTAGAGCGCATAAAATGGTATCCGCGTTACGAATAAGGCAGAACATAACTACCGAACGAGCAGGAAGGAAACTCTCCCTTTGAACTATCAAATAGCACCATAGTACCCTCCCTCATCGTCAACAAACATAGCAGAGGAAAAGGATAGCGAAGCGATAAGCGGCGTATACCTTTTCCTCTTTTTTGTAAGACTTCATCTCAACAACCTGCTTTATCGGAATAATGTGCCCCTAAGCGTCTCGCCGCCCTTTAACTCTGTCGGCCGCGGGAGTGCTTATGTTTTATTGCCCCAACAAGGGGAGAAAAGAATTCCAATAAGGAGAAAAAAAATTCCGAATAGGGGAAATAAAGTTCCTATATGTAGGAAATGTAATGTCCTAGAATTAGTTGACAACTTTGGTTCTTAATTTCATTCTTCTTTGACAAGTTTATTTGCTAAGTTCAAATACGCTTGTCGTTGCTTTGTGCGGCCTGTGTGCGACAAGGGTCATATGCAACGAAGAAGACGGCCGCGACGCCCCTCCGCCGTCTCTTAACTGTTTCTAAACGCACTGGGTGTGACGCCCGCCAAGCGCTTAAAATACTTATTGAAAAAACTCGGGTTAGAAAAATTAAGCTTTTCAGCGATGTGAGCAATGGGCAGATTACTGTGCTTGAGCATTACTTTCGCCTCAGTAATAACGGCACGATCTATCCATTCTTTGGCATAGACGCCGCTTTCTTGCTGCACTACGCGGCTGAGATAAGGCTGCGAGATGCACAATTGAGCGGCATAGAAGGCGAGGTTGTGCTGATAACTGCCATACTTATTGACAAGCAAAATAAAACGATCAAAGAGTTGACGCGTGTGTGAACGGCGACTCTGTTGCTTACCAACCTGCTTTTCATAAATCTCACTGAAAACGTGGGCCAATGCCGCTATGAGGTGATGCACCGCGCTGCGGTTATATTCACCCTCAGCAAACGTGAGTGTAAGCGCTTGAATAAGTGCATTTATCTTTTCTCCGGCAGCCTGATTTATGGGGGTAATGAAATCGCGCACCTGCCCATTGAAAGTTGCCGGCGGACAAGCGGAAAAGATTTCGCCGAACAAAGCAGGATCGACAAAGACGCCCTGCACTTCACTATCCGGCGCAATGCTTTGAAGTTGAAAAATAGAGTTATCGCCGATGAATACGGCAGTGGGAGCCTCTACGTGGTAACTCATCAAATTGATCATCACATCGGCCTCCCCAGCCATCAACACCCCCAGTCGGATGCCGGGCAGGCGATAAGGAATCTGCACTTCAACGGCCTTGCCAAAAAGATTGCGTCCTCGACGCAACAAGGCAACGCCATCGGCCAAGATGGGCAACCGTCTTTTGTCTACGGTTTCGCTCAGGCGATCTCTTATCTGCTCGATGGTAAGCGTCTCAGGCTTCTTATCGTTCATCGCGTGTGGTATTATTTCGACCACAAAGATAAATGAAGAGAAGGCTATTTGCGCGCTTTTTCCCCACATTTATGTAGCGTAAGACCATTTTATAGCCATAAAAGATAATGCGGCCTACTTACATCTGCCTTACCTTTGCAACAGAAAAAACGAGCAAACGATGAAAACTCTCTTATTGATGGTGATGATGCTAACGGGATGGGCGATGAGTTGCCGTGCGCAACTTACGCTGGAAGCGTGTCAGCAGATGGCCAAGCAAAACTATCCTTTGATAAAGCGCTATGACTTGATACGCCGCTCAGCAGCCTATAATGTGAGCAACATAAAGAAAGCCTGGTTGCCACAAGTGCAGGCTACGGCGCAAGTAACAGTGCAGAACCGCACAACGCAACTACCCGACAAACTCTCATCGATACTGGCACAAAGCGGCCAAACTTACGAGGGGATAGGCAAGGAGCAATATCGCCTGCAAGTGGAAATCAGCCAGACGCTTTGGGACGGCGGGCGAATCAGTCGACAAGCAGAAGTGGAAAAGCGCAAGACAGAGATAGAAGAGGCGCAGACTGACGTAAATCTCTATGCCTTACGCCGCCGTGTGAGCGACTTATTCTTCTCGCAACTGCTGCTTGACGAACGCATACGCCTCAACGCGCAACTGCAGGCAATGCTGCAAAGCAACGAAGACAAACTCCGAGCGATGCTGCAACGCGGCGTAGCTATGCAAAGTGACGTAGACCGACTCCGCGCCGAACGACTCCGCGCTATACAAGCAGGCGACGAACTCACTGCAGCGCGGCACGCCGTAAGTCGTATGCTTGCACTGTTCTGCGGCGTAGAGCAGGCCGATAGTTTGGTAAAGCCCTCTTCGGAAATCAATACCGATCCTAAGACCAACGAGCGCCCCGAATTGCAACTCATCGACTGCCGCTTGCGTTTAGCAGATACGCAGCAGCAGCTTCTCAAAAGCCGCCTGTTGCCCGTCTTGAGCATATTTGCCCAAGGCTATTACGGGCGCCCCGGCTACAATCTCTTTGAAGATATGCAGCACCGCCGACTCTCGTTTAATGCGCTTGCCGGTGCGCGCCTCTCGTGGAACCTAAGCAGTTTATACACACGCCGCAACGATTTGCACCAATTGGGCATTCAGCGCGAAGAGGCGGAGAATGCACGTGAACTCTTCCTCCTTAACAATCAAATGGAGGAGGCTCAGCAGCAAGCACACATCGCAGGGCGACGCAAAGTAATGCAAGCCGACGACGAAATCGTCAGTCTGCGCCAATCCATAAGACGAGCCACGGAAGCACAACTAACACACGGCACAATCGATGCTGACCGACTCTTGCAAGAAATCACGAAAGAAAACGAAGCTTGCATCACGCGCGCCGTGCACGAGCTTGAACTACTACAAAGTATATACGAACTGAAAATCATCAAAGGTGCTTTCTGAAAAGAGAGCGAGATAAGCGAAAACGCTGCACCTACAAAAGCGCTTAAAACGACGAGACATGAAAAAGACTATAATAGCTATCGCCGCATTCACCCTGCTGGTAAGTGCCTGCGACAACAAGGAAAAAGAGTTTGACGCTACGGGTATCTTCGAAGCGACAGAAGTAACCGTCTCCGCTGAAGCCACAGGGCGACTTATGACTTTCGACGTAAGCGAAGGCAAACTTATAGAGGCGCATCAACAAGTGGGGCTTATAGATACTGTTCAACTCCAACTTAAAGCCCAGCAGATCGGCGCCACTCGAGAAAGCTTTGCCGAACAACGCCCCGACATCAGCGCGCAAATTGCCGCTACACGCCAACAGTTGTCAAAAGCAGAATTGGAGCAGAAGCGCACGGCAGCTCTCTTTGCAGACGGAGCGGCAACACGAAAACAAACGGACGATGCAAGCAATGCCGTGCGGGTATTACAAGGACAACTTAAAGCACAAATCTCAGCACTTTCAAACAGTACGCGCAGCCTAAACAGTCAAGTAAGCGGCGCCGAAATACAACGGCTCCAAGTACTTGATCAATTAAAGAAGTGTCACATCACATCACCGATTGCGGGCACTGTATTAGAAAAGTACGCCGAGCAAGGCGAGTTTGCCACGATAGGAAAGCCTCTTTTCAAAGTAGCCGACACGCGCCATATGTTTATAAGAGCCTACATCACGTCACGTCAACTGGCGCAAGTAAAGTTAGGACAACGTGTAAAAGTATTCAGCAACTATGGCAGCGACACGCGCCGCAGTTATTCCGGCACGGTGACGTGGATCTCGCCCAACGCTGAGTTTACGCCCAAGTCGATTCTCACTGACGATGAGCGGGCAGACATTGTCTATGCCGTGAAGATTGCCGTGATCAACGACGGCTATCTTAAGATGGGTATGTATGGAGAGGTAAAACTATGAATGCGATTGAGGTAAAGCACATATCGAAACGCTACGGAGCAACTGTGGCCTTGGACGATTGCTCTTTCAACGTACCCAAAGGTGCGCTTTACGGACTTATCGGTCCTGACGGAACGGGAAAAACCACGATGTTTCGCATCTTGGCCACCTTACTTTTACCCGATTCCGGCACAGCAACCATCGACAGCTACGATACGGTAAACGATATGCGAGCCATCCGCCGGCGTTTAGGTTATATGCCGGGGCGCTTCAGCCTCTACCAAGACCTCACCGTAGAAGAGAATCTGCGCTTTTTCGCTACGCTTTTCGGAACGACCATCGAAGAAGGTTACGACGATATTAAGGACATTTACGGACAGATAGAGCGCTTCAAAGATCGCCGTGCAGGCGCGCTGTCGGGAGGTATGAAGCAGAAACTGGCTTTAAGTTGCGCACTGATTCATCACCCAAGCGTATTATTATTAGATGAGCCTACGACGGGCGTTGACCCCGTCTCGCGTATCGACTTTTGGGATATGCTGGCCACCTTGAAGCGCCGAGGCATTACAATGTTAGTATCGACGCCCTACGAGGACGAAATAAAGAAGTGCGATGAAATTATCTTAACGCGCCCCGCAACAACACCTGCGCCCGACTTTATTACAACTACTTCTACCTATATAAAGGAACAGGAAACAGAGGCTGCAACAAAAGAGGCGACGGACGTCAATGTAATCTCCGTCAATCATCTCGTGAAAGCTTTCGGCTCTTTCCGCGCCGTCGACGACATTTCATTTACGGTCCGACGCGGTGAGATCTTCGGTTTCCTGGGCGCTAACGGAGCCGGTAAAACTACGGCCATGCGCATTCTTTCAGGGCTGAGTCGGCCCACGTCCGGCACAGCTATCGTCGGCGGCTATGATGTGCGCACACAATATGAAGAGATTAAACGCCACATCGGTTATATGAGTCAGAAGTTTTCGCTTTACGAAGATATGACCGTGCGCGAGAACATTCGCCTCTTCGGCGGCATCTATGGTATGCGCGACCAAGCTATTCGCCGCAAAACTGATGAATTGCTCGACAAACTCGACATCGCGCAATATGCTGACCGATTAGTGGCCTCGCTGCCCTTAGGCTTTAAGCAGAAACTGGCTTTCTCCGTCAGCATTTTCCACTCGCCTGAAGTGGTCTTCTTAGACGAACCTACGGGCGGCGTAGACGGAACTACGCGGCAGCAGTTTTGGCAACTCATTTACCAAGCGGCGGCAAAAGGCATCACAATCTTTGTCACCACCCACTATATGGACGAGGCGGAATATTGCGACCGCATTTCGATTATGGTAGATGGAAAGATACGCGCATTGGGCACGCCCGACGAACTGAAAAGCAGATTTGAAAAAGAGACGCTGGGAGAGGTATTTACGCTCCTTGCGCGCCGGGCAGAAAGAAAAGAAACATAAGGCGGAGGAATAAGAATGAAAATGTTTATAGCCTTTGTGGGAAAAGAGATTCGGCACATCTTGCGCGATCGGCGCACGATGCTTATCCTCTTCGGTATGCCGCTCATTATGATGCTGCTCTTTGGCTTTGCTATTTCTACCGATGTAAAAGACGTGCGCTTGGTCGCTGTGACAACGCCTGCCGACCACCTCACGCAACGTATGCTCACTCGACTCGATGCTTCAGAATACTTTATCCTGACGCATACGGTGCAGACAACCGCTGAAGCGGAGCAACTCATTCGCAACGGACAGGCTGACATAGCCATCGTCTTCTCGCCGCGTTTTGCAGATCGGTTGCACAAAGGTCAGGGCCAAGTACAACTGATCCTTGATGGGGCAGACCCGAATCAGGCCTCTATGCAAGGGGCATACGCTACGCAGATTCTTCAAGCGGGTATGGCGGAAGCAATGTCAGCGGCCCACGTCCCACAATCCACAGAAATCATCACACGATTACTTTACAACCCGCAAATGAAAAGCGCCTACAACTTTGTGCCCGGTATTATGGGCTTATTGCTACTGCTCATCTGCGCGATGATGACTTCTGTAAGCATTGTTCGTGAGAAAGAGCGCGGCACGATGGAGGTTTTGCTCGTCTCGCCCATCCGCCCGCTGTTGATCCTTATCGCTAAAGCTGTGCCCTACTTCTTATTATCTATCATCATCTTGCTTTTCATTCTCGGTATCTCCAACTTTGTACTGAAAGTTCCCGTTTCCGGCAATCTTCTCGCCATCCTCACGCTCTGCCTGCTTTATATTTTTCTTGCCCTCTGCCTTGGCTTGCTCATCAGTGTCGTGGCAAAGACTCAGCTACAAGCTTTGCTTATCTCCGGTATGCTGATGCTGATGCCCAACTTGCTACTTTCGGGCATGATCTACCCTATCGAAAGTATGCCCCTCTCCTTGCAATGGTTCTCGGCCATTATTCCGGCGCGCTGGTTCATTGCCGCCATTCGCAAACTGATGGTTATGGGTGTCGGCTTGCAAATGGTGGGGCGCGAACTCCTCATTCTTACGACTATGAGTCTGTTAATTCTTGGCATTGCACTGAAAAAGTTTAAGACCCGACTGGAATAAATCTCTTTTTACCTTCTCCCAAATGATGTTCCGCTACCTCCTTCAGAAAGAATGGATACAGATACGTCGCAATACTTTCGTCGTCCGACTCATCATCTTTTTTCCCATAATGATTATGGGCATTGCTCCGTGGATTACCAGTATGGAAGTGCGCAACATCGGTGTATCTATAGTTGATCACGACCAGTCAAGCCTTTCTCGGCAATTGATTCAGCGCGTAGAAGCCTCTACTTATTTCAATTTTTGCGGTACGGCATCCTCCTACAATCGCGCCCTGCAAGCCTTAGAGCGGGGAAAGACCGACATTATTATCGTTGTCCCGCGCCATTACGCCCATGACCTCACGCTCGGCAAGCCCACCCGCGTACTCATCGCAGCCAATGCGGTCAATGGCACCAAAGGCGGCATCGGCGCCGCTTATCTCTCCAACATCATCGCAGCAACCGACCTCTCCGGACGCCCATCACCCGCGCCCACACTAAAGCCTCTCGTCGTGCAACGCCTTTACAACCGCCACGAGAGTTATAAAGTCAATATGATTCCTGCCCTTATGGCAATGATAATGATCATGATTTGCGGTTTTCTACCGGCGCTTAACATCGTAGGCGAGAAAGAAGCCGGAACAATTGAGCAAATCAACGTCACGCCCGTCCGTAAGTGGCTTTTTATCCTTGCCAAACTCATTCCTTACTGGGTAATCGCACTCATCGACTTCAGTATTTGCCTGCTACTCGCTTGGCTTCTTTATGGCATCACGCCGGTCGGCAGCATCGCGCTGTTGTTCGTTTTCGCCATCGCGTTGGCTATCGTCTTTAGTAGCATTGGATTGATCATCTCTAATTACAGTGATTCGCTCCAGCAGGCTATGCTTGTGATGTGGTTTACGCTGGTTTGTATGATGCTCCTCAGCGGACTCTTTACGCCGGTGCGCAGTATGCCTGATTGGGCACAGATCCTCACCTACGCCAATCCCGTTCGCCACTATATGGACGCAGCGCGCACAATCTCTATCCGCGGCTCGGCTTTCTCTGGTGTTGTTCTTCAATTTTCTATCCTCGCAGTCATGGGCATCATCTTGGCCTCATTGGCTGTGAAAAGCTATAAGAAGAACGAATGAGTCGCACATTTTAAGCGTTTGTTAGCGGCAATAAGAAAGCAAAACAAAGAATAAGGGAACTTATACTTCCTCAAATAAATCAGAATGTTTACCTTCGCACACCTAAACAAACTCTATCGAAACACTATGAGAAATATTCTCGCGGCTCTCTTACTCCTCTGCACTTTAGGGGCAGGAGCGCAAACTACGGAACAAATCAATAAAGACTTCAAAGCGCGCTATAAAGCCACGCCGTGTGCATTGCCCGCACAAGCCTTGCAGCAAGCCAAGAGCGAAGAGGCGCGCCAAGCCCTCAAGTTCCTATATACTTATATGTATTGGCCCGACGTGGTCGACTATGAGCCAAGTTTCTTCGTCCGGCAAACGGAAGCCGCTTTGCGTGCACGGCGCGAAATGCCTTGGGGTCAACGCGTACCACAGCGCGAGTGGCAGCATTTCGTCCTGCCCGTACGCGTGAACAACGAAGCCTTGGATAGTTTCCGCACGACTTGCTACGAAGCCCTGAAAGCACGCGTTGCCGGTTTATCAATGTACGATGCCATCTTAGCCGTCAACCATTGGTGCCACGAATATGTCACCTACAAGCCCTCCGACGGCCGCACCAGTTCGCCGCTGGCTTCTATGCGAACGGCAACGGGGCGTTGCGGCGAGGAGTCGACGTTTACGGTAGCCGCTTTGCGCGCAGTCGGCATTCCGGCGCGCCAAGTTTATACGCCGCGATGGGCGCATACAGACGACAACCACGCTTGGGTTGAAGCTTGGGCCGATGGCCGGTGGTACTTCCTCGGCGCTTGCGAGCCGGCCGCCCGACTTAACGTAGCCTGGTTCAACCGTCCGGCTTCGCGCGGCATACTTATGAACACGACGGTGCTCGGAAAATACGATGGGCCTGAAGAAGTTTTAGAGCGCCATCCCAATCGGACGACCATTAACGTGACGGAAAATTACGCCCCTACGGCTACAACAAACGTTACTATCGTTGACGAGCAAGGACGCCCCGTCAAGGGCGCAAGCGTGCAGTTCCGACTTTACAATTACGCTGAATTTTACGTCCTCAAAGCGATGCAAACAGCCGCCGACGGCAAGGCTTCGCTCCTCTCCGGTTTGGGCGACCTGATCGTATGGGCCACATACAAAGGCCGCTATGGCTTTGCCAAAGTCCACGCCGGCGAAAAGGCGACGATAAAGTTGGATCGTAAACCCGGTGACCGCTATGCGGTGGATCTCAACATCATACCGCCCGCAGGCACGGATACGCTTCCGACCGTGAGTGTCGCGGCGCAGCGTCTTTGCAACGAGCGCTTGGCTCGCGAAGACAGTATTCGTATGGCCTATGTTCATACTTTCCCCGACTCTGCGGCGTCAGCCGAATTCTGCCGGACCAACCATTACGACTTTAAGCGCCTGCGCCCGCTCATCGAGAAGAGCAAAGGCAATTGGCAGGTACTCTTCGGTTTGCTGCGCACACCGAATATCGATCGCGAACTGACCTTGCGCGTCTTGGAAACACTGACTGAAAAAGACTTGCGCGACTTTGACAGTTCCGTTATCTTGGCCCACATTCAAGCGCTTGCGGGCACAAAAGATTATGATCCGATGATCATCCGTCCTCGCGTGTGGAACGAGCAACTCTCCCCTTGGCGCGCTTATCTGCGCAAGGCTTTCACGCCGAAGCAGCAGGCTGATTTCCGGCGCCAACCGGCCTTGCTGGTCGACTATATCCGAAAAAATATTCGTGAAGATAAGACCGACTATCCGCAACGTAGCACGCAGCGGCCCGAAACGGCTTTTGCTTACCGACTGGCCAACGACTTCAATCGCGGTCTGCTCTTCGTGGCCGCAGCGCGAAGTTTAGGAATACCTGCGCGCCTCGATGAAGTGACGATGAAGTTCCAATATTTTGACCACGATTGGCGCGATACGCCCTTCTGTCGCTCTGAGCAGCAAACGAACAAGCCGCAATCGCGTTTAAGCATCGACTACGTTCCGCAGCAATTTCGCGAGAATCCGGGCTACTATTCGCAGTTTACGATCAGCAAACTCGAGGATGGGGCGCCCGTACTGATGAATTATGACGAGCAGGCTACGTGGAAAAACGACTTTGAAAAGGGTACGCGCATCGACAATGGCGATTACCTCCTCGTGAGCGGTACACGCTTGGCCAGCGGTAGTGTTTTGGCACGCTTATCGGCCTTTTCCCTTACCCACGATACGGCCGTCGTCCTCTCGCTACGCGAAGATCCGGAAGAAGTGAGCGTTATCGGCAACTTTAATGCCGAAAACCACTATTATGATACGCAGGAAAAAGCCGAAAAGGGCTTGATTGCAACGACCGGCCGCGGCTATTACGTCTTGGGGTTGCTAAAAGCCAACAACGAGCCCAGCACGCACATCCTCCACGACATTGAAGCGCAACGCGAAGCGCTCGAAGCTTGGGGGCGCGAACTGATTATGCTCTTCCCGACGCAGGAAGAATACGACGTATTTATGAAACGCCGCGGCGAATTTCCCAATCTGCCGCGCAACCTGCGCTTCGGCGTTGACGCGCAAGGCGAATGCCGCACGGACATCTTCAATAGTCAACTGACGAAGACGCAGGAGTTGCCCGTCATCATTATTGCCGACACCTTCAACCGCGTAGTTTTCTTCAGTCAAGGCTATACGATCGGCATCGGCGACCAACTGAAGCGCGTCATTGGCAAGATTTAGGAAGCCTGCGCTCTATAAGCGCAAAGCTTAAGGGGCTGTAGCTCACCGCAAACGGCCGCAAGGCTCAATCAGCGTTCCTTTGCGCTGCCCACATCCGCTAAAGGAAATGCGGCAAACTCACTTTCCCCGCAGGCCTTCTCTCGCACATCGAGGGGAGGCCTGCTTTTTTTGGCCGTTCTCGATGCTGCGCATAACCAATCACCATTGGAGGCAGACCAATGGCGCATTTGCGTTGCCTTTTTTACAATTATTTTTTCGTTTGCCCTGACCAAACGATAATTTGCCGGCAGCAAACGATGGTTTGTCCCGACCAAACGATGGTTTGCCGCCAGCAAACAAAATCCTTTTACATTTTTGAGGCATCAAAAAGCAGACAAACTCGCGCCATTTGCCCATCAAGAAATTTTGTAAATCTCACTTCCGTTAGCATTATTCAAGCATTTCGTCCATTATTAACCCACTTTATTGCACACCGAAAGCCTCCTATGCACACGAATTTTGCACACCTACTCAAAAAAAGTGCATATTTGGTAAGGTTTTAAAACAAAAAAAGATTGTCCATTCAACATTTGCATCTATTTTTGCAGCGGAACAAGTGCAACATTTTAATTATCCTTATGAAGAAAACCATCACCTCTTTTCTGCTCTTGACGCTGGCGCTACTGCTTCCGGCATCGGGGGGAGCACAACAGGCGCGTAAGTTGGTTAAACCGGGCGCGATGCTGCCCGGCGCTCAACTGGCGCGACTCGTGCCGCAGCAGAAGCTGATCGCGCGTAGAAACGCGAACAACACAATGAAGGCATTCGATGCCACCGTAGCTCTCTGGGGCAACGCACGCATTAACGAGCAGTGGGGCTATTACGCCTTCCGCCCCGTGAATGTAGGCGGAAAGATCGACTTTACCGCAATGGGTAAGCAAGGACAGCGCATCGCGAGAAACGGCGTACAAGTTGCTGACGGCAAACTCTACACGGTCGACTTCCAACGCTATGGCGAAGGAAGCGGCGACTTGACGCTCTATACGTACGACTTGACGACGTGGACGGGAAGCGGACAGAGCTACAACGATTTCTCGCTCGCAGCCATTGAAACCGCACAGGCGGCAGACGGCACTGTGTATGGCGAGTTTTTTAATAGTCGCGCCAGCAACCGCCAGTACGAGCTGGGCACGGTAGATTACCGCACGCAGCAACGCACGACATTCGGCACGACCTCGCGCCGCTATGTGGCGATGGGTATCACAGCCGCAAAGCAACTCTACGGCATCGCGGCTGATGGTAATCTGTATCGCATCTCCATCACAGATGGAAAGGAGACGCTCGTAGGGCCAACCGGACTTGAATTGACCGATGAAGACGGCGGCCCATACGATCAGACGGGCGAGATTAACCCGAAAGACGATACGTTTTTTTGGTACGCACAAGATAAAAATTACGACACGGGCCTCTATACCGTCAACTTGCAGACCGGTGCGGCAACGAAAATCGCCGATACTGACTTCACGATGTATGGTATGCTGATTGCACCGGCCACGGCAGCCGACGACGTTCCCGCGGTGGCAACCGCTCTGGCCGCCACCTTTAGCGGCACGAGCCTCAGTGGCAGCATGCAGTTTACCATGCCGACGCAAACGGCCAGAGGAAAAAGCCTGACCGGCTCATTAAACTATACGATCAAGGGCAATGGCGCCCAACTGGCTTCGGGCACAGCGCTTCCGGGCGCAACGGTGACGATGCCGATCACAGCGCCCTTTAGCGGCAACTTTGTACTGGCCGTGACCGTCACCAATGCAGCCGGCGAGTCGGCCGCAGCAACGCTCAACAAATGGATCGGCTTCGATGAACCCGAAAAAGTAGGCAACCCGACGGCTACTATGGCGGGCGGCATCGTAACAATTGCGTGGAACGCTCCCACTGCCGGCACAAAACAAGGCACATTAGGCCCACTTACCTACGACGTTGTACGCATTCAGGGCCGAGATACGACGATGGTTGCCTCAGGAATCAGCGCTACATCGTGTACCGATGACGTCTCTGCGGCGCAATTGGCGAGCTACACCTATGCCGTTCGGGCCATCAGCGCCAATGTCAAGGGCGCTTGGGCCAATACGCCGATCATCATCGCCGGCGCTGCGATCGAGCCGGATTGGCAGTACACCATCGAGGGCACATCTGCGTTGTCCTTGTTCAAAGTCATTGATGCGAACAACGACAACTTCACTTGGTGGTCCAATGGTGTGACCGGCTACGGCGCCATGAGCAACCAAGCACGCGTCAAAGCAGCCAGCGACGATTGGTTGCTTACCCCGCCCATCCACATTTCCAGCGATCGTGTCTATACAATCTCGTTCAAGGTGCGCAATATTATGGACGCCTACCGCAATACGCTGGAGGTAAAATGGGGTAACGGCGACACGCCGGCCCACATGACCAACACATTGCTCAATACTTTCACGCCCAAATATTCAGAAACAAACGGCCAGTGGCAGGTTTGCACGGTTGATCTCATACCAACGACGAGCGGGAACGTCTACATCGGCTTCCACGACAACACGCCCGCCGGCGAGAAATTCCAAATCGCCATCGACAAACTGACAATCAAGAAGACGGCCTACACCGCTTCGCCCGACTCCGTAAAATCATTGACCGTAACGCCCGCACAGCGCGGCGCGCTGCAAGCTACCGTGCGATTTACTACGCCAAACGTGACGCTCAATGGCGCAACGCTGAGCCGCGTAGACAGCTTCGTAGTGATGCGCGACGATGTTTGGGCCGGCCGCATCAGCGGTTCAACACCGGGAGCGCAAGTAACGTGGACCGACGCCAACGTTCCCAATAACGGCTACCATACCTACACGATCACGCCTTATCTTAACGGCCACCCGGGCCGCGCTACGTCTACGCAGGCCTACATCGGCATGGACCGCCCCAAGAATCCGACCGGCGTAGCCTTTGTAGATAAAGGCACGAGTCTGCAAGCCTCGTGGAATGCTTTCAGCCAGCCGGGCGCCAACGGCGGCTTCCTCGAGCCGGACAGGGTTAGCGTCACCTTCTTCTCGCTTGTCAACGGCCAGTTCAGACATGAATTGGGCGATTCGCTGACGACGAGCCAAGCAGGCGTCACGAGCACCAACATAGCCATTGATCCCAACATCACCCCTGCCGCCGACGGCAAAACGCAAGCCTTGGCGTGGTTCGCCGCGCGAGCTAACAGCGAAGGCGGTCATAGCGATTACGTCTCAGCACGCGGTGTGGTCGTAGGACCTAATATTAAATTACCCTTCAAAGAAAGCTTGACGGGCGGCAAACTCGACAATGGTTTTGCGACCCTCTTGGGTAATGCGCAATACGAGAATCGTAAGACAGCCGCGCCTTGGCGCGTGGTCACCGATGCCGCATCCGACAACGACGGCGGTAGTTTAGTCTGGGCCAACTATGAGGAAAATTACGCCGGACAAACGATTTCTTACACCATTCAGCAAGGCGACGAAACCTCAGTGAACCTTCCGAAGGTAACCCTCTCGGGCGCTGTTCGACCGAAGCTCTTCTTCGACCTCTACTCTTTGGTTGGCAACGAAGCCATGCTGAAAGTACTCGCGCAAACACCTGATGGCGTAGACCACTTGGTGGCGCAATACGATCTCACGCAAACGAGCAAGAACGGCTGGGAGCGCCGGTTGATCGACCTCTCTGCATATACCGCCGAGCGCTATATCATTGTGAAGTTTGATGGTCTGGCACAAGGCAACAAAGTCTTGATCGGCATCGACAACATTAACATCATCGATCAGGTGGATCGCAACTTGGCTGCTACGGGCATCAAAGCGCCCGACTTCATCAATGCCGGCAAGAGCGATAGCGTCACCGTGACGCTGAAGAATCTGGGTACGAAGCCGGCCGATGCTTATCGCATTGTCCTCTTCGCCAACGACAAGCCCTGCGATACGGTTAGCATCAACCGCCCCTTGGCTTCGCTCGCCAACGATACGGTGCGCCTGCATTTACCCGTGGCGATCAACGAGCAGGCGAACAAACTACGCGTGAAGGCCACGATCGCGTACGATGGCGACCAATTGGCAGCCGACGACACCACAGAGATGGTGGAAGTAGGCGTAGTAAAATCGCCCTACGGCCGCATTACAGACCTGCAAGCAACGGCTGCCGATGGCGGACAAGCTACACTCACTTGGGGCAGCCCCGTTCTGCCCGAACCGGAGCGCGTGACGGAAGGCTTCGAAGACTTTAAGCCTTTCGCAAGACAAATGGCGCCTTGGACGCTCTTTGATGGCGACAAAGGAACGGCCGGTGCGCTGCAGCAATCATCATCTTATCCCGGACAAGGTGAGGCCTTTGCCTTCATCGCCTTCAACCCCAACTGGTGGATCGAGGACATGACGACCATCAACCCGGGCTTAGAGCCCTACGATGGCGCGCAATATGCGGCGGCAGTCTATGCTTACAATGCGGATCGCAAACTGGTACAGCAGGACAACTGGCTCATCTCGCCGCGACTCTCGGGCCGCAAGCAGGAGGTCTCGTTCTATGTGATGAACATTGCGACTTCTCGTGGTGAAACGAGATTTGCGGAACACTTCGATGTGCTTTATTCGACGGAGAATACGGATACGACAAGCTTCGTCAAGCTACAAAGTGCAAAAGCTGATGGTACGGAGCCATTTAATCAGACAGCCAACTGGAAACTCATCACCATTGAGCTACCTGAAGGTGCAAAATACTTCGCCATCCATCACAATACGCCTAAGGGCAACGCTTACGCTTTCGGTATCGACAACATCACCTACGAGCAACTCGCCACGGGTGCTGACGATGACGTGACGGCCTACATCATCTATCGCGACGGAAAAGAAATCGCTCGCGTCAGCGGCGACAAGATGACGTTTACCGATACGGATGCCGTGGGTACGCACGTCTACAACGTGACGGCAGTCTATACGTCAAAGCAAGGTGAGGTCAACGAGTCGGGCTTCTCTAACGATGCTTCGATCACCATTTCCTCCCTCTCCACTATCGAGGCGGGCGAGACGCAATTAGACGTGACCAACCTCGGCGGCGTCAGAGTGAAATCGAAAGCAAAGACGCTCAGCGGCCTGCCCGGCGGCGTCTACATCATCAACGGCAAAAAGCGCATCGTAAAATAAAGCGCCTCAACCCCCTTCAGCCTCCGCCAACGGCGGATTGCTGACGACCCATCAACCTGCTCGAAACGCGGTCCGCACGGCTGCCTTCGAGCAGGTTTTTTATAGCGCTACGACGACCGCCTGCCCCATCGACACCCTTGCGAAAGCAAAGCTGTAAGCATTCGCCAAGAGCCGCGCAGCATAGCCAAACGCACCGACAACGTTGGGCGGCGGAGGTTTTTCATCACGAGAAAAAAGGTTTGCGCTCACGATGAAAAAGGTTTGCGCTCGTGAGAAAAAAGGTCTACGCTCGTGAGCGTAAGCCCACAAAGGGCAAGCGAAGCAGCAAGAAAGCAGGCTGCGCGATGCGAAACGCACGTTGCGGAGCGGCAAAAACGGAACGTAGGGCACACACGTCCGGACCGCAATCGGGAAACGTAGGGCGAAGGCTTGTTTAGTCCTGCTCGCGGCAGTATCTGCGGGGCACGTGTTGGCCATCCGGCAGTTTTTTCGTATGTTTGCACCCGATTTTATTTCACACCTGAAGGCTTGAAGCTTTCGCGATAAGCGGAGACACGAACGAGACAGCGTTCGCCTCCCTCTTTTTAGCACTCTAAACAAACCGGAACTTATGATTTCTAAAACATTATTCTCTCATTATCAACAGACATTAAAGTTGGGCCTTCCGATCTCCATCGGGCAGATTGGTACGATCGTACTTTCGTTTGCCGATACGATGATGGTCGGCCGATACGATACGCCCTCGTTGGCTGCTGCTTCGTTTGTGAACAGCGTTTTTAACCTCGTCATTTTTCTCCTTATAGGTTACTCTTTCGGTTTAACGCCCCAAGTGGGCGCCTTGTTTGGCCAAGGCGAGACGGCGTCAGTGGGCGCCGCCGTGCGTCAAGCGCTGCGCGCCAATAGTTTGTTTGCCGCCCTGCTCATGCTGATTATGGGCGTCGGTTATTTCTTCGTTGACCGGATGGGACAGCCCGCAAGTTTGCTACCTTTGATACGCCCTTATTATTTAGTCATACTGGCGTCGATGCCTTTCGTGATGCTCTTCAACGTATTGCGACAATTGTCGGACGGAACGATGCATACGAAGACCGCCATGTGGGCACTTTGGGCCGGCAATGCACTCAATATATTAGGCAACTGGTTGCTGATCTACGGTGTGGGCCCCTTTCCCGAGTTGGGGCTTTTAGGTGCGGGCTTGTCGACACTGATTTCTCGTATATTTATCGTCATTTGGATCTCGGCAGCCCTACTCTTAGAGCGTTGCTACAAGCCTTATCTCAAAGGTTTTTTCGACGTTCGCTTTGATTGGTCCAAACTACGTCGCATCAACGCACAATCCTTGCCCGTCTCGATCCAGATGGGGGCAGAGACGGCTGCGTTTACGTGCTGCGGCGTGATGGCCGGATGGATTGGAAAAGTAGAGTTGGCGGCCTTCCAAGTGATCATGACGGTGAGCACACTGGGCTTTATGTTCTATTATAGCTTGGCCTCGGCTATGTCAATTCGAGTGGCGACGTTTCAAGGTATGAAGGAATGGCTTCAACTGGAGCGCTCGGCGCGTGCCGGACGCGACATTCTGCTGGCCGTTGCGGTCGTAGCCAGTTTCGTGTTTTACTTCTTCGGCCCTCCGCTGATCGGCTTCTTCACGAAAGACGCCGCCGTGGTTCAGATGGCCGTGATGCTTATTCCGGGACTGATCTTCTATCAATATGCTGACGCGATGCAGATCTGCTATGCCAACGCTTTGCGCGGCACGGCTTACGTTAAGCCGATGGCGCCCATCGCTTTGGTATCGTATCTTTGCATCGGTATCCCCGTAGGTTATCTGCTGGGGTTCATTGTCGATTGGAAACTTAACGGACTCTTTCTCGGGTTGCCGGCAGGCTTATTTACGGCAGCGGCGCTTTTCTTCTATTATTTTAGAAAAGCCATGAAGCGCAACCTGCAAACGTCTTTAAGCTGAGCATAGTCGGAGGGGCGAATCAGAGTTGCTGCACGCGTTGCTCGAAATCGGTCTTCGAGAGAACGGATTTGTTTCTGTATTTACTCCTATAATTGTAGATCGTAGCCAGCGAATAGTTGAGGAAATGCGCAATCCGTTTGCTCTCTTTGACACCTAAACGTATCAGTGCAAATACGCGCAACTCCGTATTGAGCAATTCATCGTTTTTCGGGTAAATCTGCGCTTCGGGCAAGAGTAAAGCGTTGAAATCTTCTATAAAATTGGGAAACAGATTCAAGAAAGCTTCATCAAAATCGGCATAGAAGCGCTCCTGCTCGCTCTCTTCCCAAATATCCGAGCGAAGACGATTGGCCACCTCTTGCATATTACCCGCCTTGGCCAACTTCAAAAGCGAACGCCGATAACCTCCGATGGCTTCTATGTAATCTCGACAGCGATCCAGATAGCGAACGATGTAGGCTTCTTTCATCTTATCGGTCATTTGCAGGTGCGCATTGGTCTCCAAGAGTTGCTTATTCGTCTTGGCCAAGACCATACGCGTCTGCGAGAGTTTTTTCATCTGCCGTCGCAGGTAGAAGACGGCGATGAAGAGTAGCAGGGCCAACAGGGAAACGCCGGCAAAGAAGATGCGCTCGATGCGCGTCCATTCTTGCGATTTTTCTTTATAGGCGCGATCGATGAGCGGGAAGATTTTGCTGGCTTCGACTGAGCGCAAACGAGCTTTACAATAGCTGGCATCTTGAATCGTGCAGATCAAATAATTGTAGGCCCGCGTCAGGTCGCCGCGCTGAAAGAGCAACTCTGCCAATAAGGGGAGGGCCTCGTATTCTTTCACACCGGCCTTCAAGTCCATCAACGCCGTCTCAGCCAAATAGTAGGCCGCTTGGTCGTAATCGCCAGAAAGTCGATAACATTCTGCCAAATTAAAAACCGTGAAAACATCGAGCTTTCCCTTGCTCCGCTGGTATTCAGCCTTCGCCAATTGCAAGGCTTCCTTCACTTTTCCTTCACTAAGGAGTTTGTCGATCAAGACAATGTTTCGCCCGTGTCCGGCCGGCTCAAGCGAAAGGATGGAGTCTCTGTAAGCGGCCGTCAACTTGGCAGGCGATCCGCCGGATGCCGTTTCGGCCGCAAAGTCTTTCATCCAGCCGTAAACCGTTCGTTTGATGCGATAATAATGGAGCAGGTCATCGCCCGTCAGATGCAAAGTTGCAGCTTTATCGGCCATCTCCAGCGCCGCCGGATACAAGCCCATCAAAGCCAAAAGTTCGGCACGCCCCAACAAAACATAGGCTCGGAGCGATGGGTCGGTATGTGCCTGCGGCGTCTGCTCGAGCCGCTGCAAATACAAATTGGCTGAATCGGCTTGCGTATGTAGGTAGATTTCGAAAAGCTGGCGGTAGATCGGCGCCCGTTGCGCGTCGGGCACTTTACGTAATACTTGTTTCAACTTCGATGCTCGCTGCTCTCGTTGTTGCAAATAGTAGTCTTTTCGCTCGACCACCTTATCTAATTCCTGCAAAAGCGTTTGCGTTTTCGTGCTGAAGTCATCGCCGGCTACGGCAGAGAAAGCTAAGCAAAAGAGTGCGGAGAACAGGAGCAGTCTTTTCATCATGGAGTAAAGTGTTGATTGGACGATAGTTTGCGCCTACAAAAATAAGCAGCCCGCCTCTCTTCTCCAAACATCTACACTTAAAAAACTCCACATTGCCCTCCGTAGTGCCACTTGCGCCGGGGCATATTTAAGACGAGACGGACGCCACCCACCTTACAACAGATGCCAAAAACGGAAAATCGGGGCAAAACGCTTTCGTTATACATTGGCAAATTTTTAGACAAGACAGCGACGCCGCAGCGCAAAATGGGGAAAAATCGGCCAACTCGTTTATTTAAAAACAGACTCGCGATACATCAGCTTCCTACAATCGCCTGAAAAGGCGAAAGAAAACGACAAAAAAATTCCACACGAATAGTAACAAAGCGTAAAGTAGAGCGTTTCCGAAAAGGACGAATTAACCGCAAGTTTTGTTTAGCTGATAAAGCAAAAGCATAAGGGTAATTGTTAATCGCTCTAAAAATCATTGATTTTCGCCATTAAAATCGACAAAAAGCGCTGCTCAATTTGCGCAAAAGCAAGGAAATCTATAGTTTTGTAGAAATCTCAGACAGATTAGGAACGTGCATTAACCATTAATCAGCACAAAAAGAAAACCGTTTAAACTAGACTTCGATGATCTTACGCCTCCACTCGAAGAGGCTCACAGAAAGAGATTATGACACAACGTCCGAAAGGTTTGAGATAAAGAGCGCCGCCCAAAGTGTCGGTGCTTTTTCTTTTTTGCTTTCTCCTTACTTACTTTTTTATCTCACGATAAGCTCACTGACAATATATTTTGTTGGATTTCGTTTTTGTCTATATATGAGTTTTCACTATCTTCGCGCAAAATCTTCTGATATGAGACGTTTGTTGTCGGCCCTTTTGGGCTGCTTTTTCGCCCTCTTTGCGCTGTCGGCTCAAGCTGATGACGCCAATCCTTCGGCTATGCCGAAAATGCGTGCGACGTATGGCGAGACAATCGGCGAGGAACTTTCAGAATACATAGGCAATGCGCCGATGACGGCTGAGTTTACGGCCAATCCGCAGACAATCGGCAATTATACGCCGCTCTATGAATGGCGCTTTACAAAGGTGGGCGAATCAAAGCCTTTCCTCTTGCGCCACGAAGAGAATACGACTTACGTCTTTCGCGAGAGCGGTGCATTTACCGTCAGCCTTTTGATTAGTTTTGTACAAGGCACGGACACCATAGAATATAGTATGGATGAGCCTTTTAAGATTACAATTTCCGAATCTCGATTGGAAGTGCCTAATGCTTTTACGCCCAATGGTGACGGCATTAACGACATATTCAAAGTAAAGGACGGCTACCAGAGCATCGTCTCTTTTCGGGCTGTCATCTTCGATCGCTGGGGTAAGAAACTCTATGAATGGACTGACCTCAAGGGAGGTTGGGACGGCCGCGCCGGAGGAAGCAATGCGCCCGATGGCGCCTATTACCTCAACCTGCAAGCCAAAGGAGCAGACGGACGTAATTATAACATAAAGAAAACGATCAATCTGCTGCGCGGCTTTGAGGAGGGCTCTTCGGTAGCACCATAAACTATACATGTCTACAGACGCTGAACAATATATCGATGTGCTTGGAGCGCGCGTACACAACTTGAAGAATGTGGACGTACGCTTGCCGCGCCACAGTCTGACGGTTATTACCGGTTTGAGTGGAAGCGGAAAGAGTTCGTTGGCCTTTGATACACTTTATGCCGAAGGCCAGCGGCGCTATATCGAGACGTTTTCAGCCTACGCTCGCGGCTTCTTGGACAATCTTGAGCGACCCGATGTCGACAAGATAACGGGCCTCAGTCCAGTGATCAGCATTGAGCAAAAGACAACCAACAAGAATCCGCGCTCAACCGTAGGTACCGTAACGGAAATCTATGATTTTCTTCGCCTTTTGTATGCTCGCGCAGCCGATGCCTACTCGTATTTGTCGGGCGAACTGATGGTGAAGTATTCTGAAGAGAAGATTACGTCACTGATTTTAGAGCAATATGAAGGCAAAAAGGTGCTTTTGCTCGCGCCACTTGTGCGACAGCGCAAAGGACATTACAAAGAACTCTTTGAAACTGTACGTAGAAAAGGCTTTTTGACCGTCCGCGTCGACGGCGAACTGCGCGAGGCGGTTAGCGGAATGAAACTTGATCGCTATCGTACGCACGACATAGAAGTCGTCGTAGACAAATTAGTCGTTCAAGCCAAAGACGAGAAGCGCTTGGCGCACGGCGTGCACAAGACCTTAGAGCAAGGCCACGGCTTGATGATGCTCTTTGATGTTGCGGCTGATCAAACGCGATATTACAGTAAGCGTTTGATGGACCCTGTCGGCGGTTTGTCGTACAGAGAGCCGGCACCCAACAACTTTTCTTTTAATTCTACGGAAGGCGCTTGCCCTAAATGCAAGGGCTTGGGCTATGTCAGCGTGATAGACCGCGAAAAAGTTATTCCTGACCCCACGCTTTCCATCCGCAAGGGCGCTCTGGTGCCTTTAGGTGCTTATCGCAGCACGCTTATCTTTGCGGAGATTGAGGCTATTTTAGTTCCATTCGGCTGCGATCTTAAGACGCCTTTTAAAGATATTCCGGAAGAAGCCGTTGATATGATCTTCAACGGCACAACCGAACGCTTACACATTCCCGCCGCAGCAATGCATACGACGGAGGACTTCATCGTAAGCTACGACGGCCTTGCGAAATATATCAACCAGATGGCGGATAGCGAGATGACAGCAGCTTCGCAGCGATGGGCTGAGCAATTCTCGCGCACGGCGGTTTGCCCTGAATGTCACGGCAAACGCTTAAATCGCGAAGCGCTCTCTTACCGCTTAGACGGCCGCTCTATCGCCGACTTCGCGGAGATGGACATTAGCGAACTCTACGCTTGTCTCTCCGATCTTGAAGCGCGACTCGATAAGCAGCGCGCCGCCATTGCCCACGAAATTTTGAAAGAATTGCGCACCCGTCTCAAGTTTTTGTTAGACGTAGGTTTGGATTATCTCTCCCTTTCGCGCGCCACGATGAGTCTTTCGGGCGGTGAAAGTCAGCGCATACGTTTGGCCACGCAAATCGGCTCACAGTTGGTCAACGTACTATATATATTAGATGAGCCAAGCATAGGCCTGCACCAGCGCGATAATGTCCGTCTGATTCAGTCGCTCAAGAATTTGCGCGATATAGGCAACACGGTCATCGTCGTAGAGCACGACAAAGATATGATGCTGGCGGCCGACTACATTATAGATATGGGTCCGCACGCCGGGCGCTTGGGCGGCGAAGTTGTTTTTCAAGGAAAGCCGACCACGATGCTGGCTTGTCATACACTGACGGCCGACTATCTGAACGGCGAGCAAGAGATTGCCATTCCTCAGACACGCCGCAAAGGCAACGGGCATAAGCTCCGCCTTATCGGGGCTAAGGGCAATAACCTTAAAAGCGCAAATGTAACGATCCCACTCGGCACCTTCGTCTGCGTGACGGGCGTTTCAGGCAGCGGCAAGTCTACGCTGATCAACGACACCCTACTCCCCATCCTTTCTCAACACTTTTATCGCTCCCTTCGTGCGCCTTTGTCTTACGGCAAACTCGAAGGAATCGAGCAGGTCGACAAGGTCGTAGCCGTCGATCAAAGTCCGTTGGGGCGCACGCCGCGTTCCAATCCGGCCACCTATACGGGCGTCTTTTCAGACATCCGCAATCTCTTTGTCGAATTGCCCGAAGCCAAGATGCGCGGCTATAAGCCCGGACGCTTTTCTTTCAATGTCAAGGGCGGCCGCTGCGAAGTGTGCAAGGGCAATGGCTACAAGACCATCGAGATGAACTTCCTGCCCGACGTCTACGTCCCCTGCGAAGCCTGCCACGGCAAGCGTTATAATCGAGAGACCTTAGAGGTGCGCTTTAAGGGTAAGAGCATCGCCGACGTACTTAATATGACGGTCAACAACGCCGTTGAGTTTTTCGAGAACGTCCCTACTATTCTGCATAAGATCAAAGTATTGCAAGACGTGGGCTTGGGCTATCTCAAATTAGGACAAAGCAGCACGACGCTTTCAGGCGGTGAGAGTCAGCGCGTAAAACTGGCTACCGAACTGGCAAAGCGAGATACGGGCAACACAATATATATATTAGATGAGCCGACCACGGGCCTGCATTTCGAGGATATACGCATCCTGCTCGGCGTCTTAAATCGGTTGGTGGAAAAAGGCAATACCGTTATTGTCATTGAGCACAATTTAGACGTGATCAAGTCTGCCGACTACCTCATCGATATGGGCCCTGAAGGTGGCCGAGGCGGCGGCAAAGTAGTAGCCGCAGGCACGCCCGAGCAAGTCGTAAGCAAGGGCTTAGGCTATACCGCCCGATATTTAAAAGAAGAATTGCACCGATGAGCAAAGAGAAGAAAACCAACGCTGCCCGCCTACTCGACCGCGAAGGCGTCAGCTACGAACTGATTCCTTACGTTGTCGATGAACATGACTTGAGTGCCGCCCACGTAGCCGCCTCTTTAGGTGAAGATGTCAAGAGCGTCTTTAAGACCATCGTCTTGCGTGGTGATAAGCAAGGCTGCCTCGTCTGCGTTGTGCCCGGCGACAGCGAAGTAGATCTAAAGCGAGCGGCCAAGGCGAGCGGCAATAAGAAAGTCGAACCCCTTCCACTCAAAGAGTTGCTCCCCCTCACGGGCTACATTCGCGGCGGCTGTTCCCCGATCGGTATGAAGAAGCACTTCCCGACTTATTTTGATGCGTCGGCTGAGGGGCAACCTTTCATTTATGTCAGTGCCGGCGTACGCGGCTTGCAACTCAAAGTAGCACCGGCCGATTTGCTGCGCTGCTGTGCGGCTGTCTACGCCCCATTAACACCCGATGAGCACGACTTATAAACAAGCAAATTATATACATTAATCCAAGTACTAATAACTCCTTAATTACACAATTATGTTCGAAGGACAACCCAAAGGGCTTTATGCCCTTGCGCTTGCCAACACCGGCGAACGCTTCGGCTACTACACGATGATAGCCGTATTTGCGCTTTTCTTGCGAGCGAATTTTGGTTTTGAACCCGGCACGGCCGGTATGATCTACAGCAGTTTCTTAGGCTTAGTCTATTTTCTGCCCTTGATCGGCGGCTATATGGCCGACAAATTCGGCTACGGCAAGATGGTTACGATCGGTATTCTCATCATGTTTGGTGGTTACCTCCTGCTTTCCGTACCCTTAGGTAGCGGCACCGTAGCAATGATTGCTATGCTCGCAGCCCTGATCTTCATCAGTCTTGGTACGGGTCTCTTCAAAGGCAACTTGCAGGTAATGGTCGGCAATCTTTACGACAGTCCGGAATATGCCGGCAAGCGCGATTCTGCCTTTTCCATCTTCTATATGGCGATCAACATCGGCGCCCTCTTCGCTCCGACAGCCGCTGTGCGCATTAAAGAGTGGGCAGAGTCGATCGGTTATCACGAAAACGACGCTTACCACTTCTCCTTTGCCGTAGCTTGCGCCTCTTTGATTCTTTCAATGGCTATCTACTACGGTTTCCGCTCCTCTTTCCGCCACGTAGAAGGTTCGACAAGCACAAAGAAGTCTGCCGACGATAAGGCAGAAGCACCCGTGCAGGAGATTTCAGCCAAGGAGACGAAGGATCGCATCATCGCCCTTTGTCTCGTCTTTGCCGTAGTGATCTTCTTCTGGATGGCTTTCCACCAAAACGGTTTGACGCTCACATATTTTGCAAATGAGTTCGTACAAAAGACAGCTACCGGCGTACAGAGCATGGCCTTCGACGTGATCAACCTCTTTATGATTATTATCATTATCTACGCCGCATTCTCTCTCGTGCAGGGTAAGACGGGCAAATCCAAACTCATCTCCGGACTCGCTATCATCGCCGCTTTAGCTGTGATCGGCTATAAGTATATGAACCTCGAAGGCGCGGTAGAAGTCAGCGCCCCGATCTTCCAGCAGTTCAACCCCTTCTATGTCGTAGCCCTCACGCCCGTAAGTATGGCGATCTTCGCTTACCTCGGCCGCACCGGCAAGGAACCGAGCGCGCCCCGCAAGATTGCCTACGGTATGCTCGTGGCAGGTGCAGCCTACATCCTCATGGTTTTGGCTTCACAAGGTTTGAATACGCCTGCTCAGCAGGCAGTAGCCGGCGCTAATGCTACCTATACATCGCCCAACTGGCTCATCGGTACTTACCTCGTCCTCACTTTCGGCGAACTCCTACTCTCTCCGATGGGTATCAGCTTTGTCAGCAAGGTAGCGCCACCTAAATATAAAGGTTTGATGATGGGTGGTTGGTTCGTAGCTACGGCTATCGGTAACTTCCTCGTCAGCGTCGGTGGTTACCTCTGGGGCAACCTCCCGCTCTGGTCTGTTTGGGCCGTCTTCATCGGTCTCTGCCTCCTCTCTGCCCTCTTCATGTTTACAATCATGAAGCGCTTGGAGCGCGTAAGCTAATCAGGCATTTTAACTTCAAAAGCGCAAGGCTTCGCCTTTCGCTTTTGAGAATTCAAACGATGCGCATTTCTCGCGGGAAATGCGCATCGTTTACTTTTGGGGTTAGGTCCTGAAGCAGCTTGATAAGGGTTGAGAAACACGCATCCGCCCTTATTTTGTAGAGCAATATCTCCATTATTCCACTTTGATATGTGCATTAGAGTCTCTATCTTTGCAAGAAATGCTATAAAGAGATGAAGCTTGAAAAAAAGACAACCCGGCGTTTAGCATATATTGATATAGCCAAAGCTATTGCTTTAATGCTTATCGTCTATAGCCATACGGCAAATTGCTATGGACAAATATACTTAGGAAGTTTCTTTATAGCTGCGTTTTTCCTACTATCAGGATACACCTCAAAATATAATGTATCTTGGAAGCAACACCTCATCAAACGCGCACAGCGATTATTAATACCATACCTCTTATTTAATGTGGTTTTTATCTTGTTGTGTAGAAATTTTACGACCTATGATTTGTTAGGAGTAGTATATTCGCGTTATAGATTAGGCTTAGAAGGGAGTTCCTTGCCCATCATGTTACGAAGCTTAAACGGACCTCTATGGTTCTTTACTGCTATGTTTTTAGCAGATATGCTCTTTATTAAATTAGCCAAGATGGTTGATGTAATAAACAGCAACATAAGGGTTCATGCTATAGTTGTCATTAGTTTATTGTCCGCAAGTTTTTTACTAAATCAAATTCCTTTCCTGCTTCCCTGGAGTTTGGATATGGTACCATTCTTTGCGCTGTTTATGTATTTAGGGCAGCTATGCCTCAGATACGACATATTTAGGCACATACGTGGAATAAAGGTTTTTATCATACTTCTATTATTAATTGTTAGTTGCCAGATAAATGGACCCATTAATTTATCTATTCGAATTTATGGACATTCCATCTTGCTAACTTTCTTAACAGGCATTTTGGGGACACTTTTATTAGTATGGATAGGAAAACTTTTAGAAGCCTCAAAAATAGGAAGTCTCTTAGCAAGAAGCGGAAAGCACACTTTGACAATTTTCTCACTGCAAATGTTTGTACTCCATTTTGTCAACTCTGCAATTTCATTTGTTGGATATGATGGAACAAGCGTCAGTATTGATATCTTATTAGGAATTGCTGCGGTAATCGTGGTCTTTATTGTTGGAGGAATTACTTCAACAATACTCAAACGCTTTTTGCCTTCTGTCTTCTAAAAAAGGTGACTATCTCACCCATATTTGCATACAAACGATGCGCATTTCTCGTGAGAAATGCGCATCGTTTACTTTTTGGGTGGGCTAATAAACAGCCCGACGTGGGCAATGAACCTACATACTATTTACCATTTCTTGAAGGTCGTTCTGCTGCCGCAGCAGTTGCAAAAACTCTTTGGCCGCATACTTCTCATAAGCGCCCTCGAGTGTATGTATACAACCGATCATTTCATTTTCAGGCAGATCAATCGGAATAGCCACCACCTCTTGATGCCCCTTTACCGTCGAGGCCGACAGTACGGAAACCAACCGACTGCGCCCCACTAAATCAAGGAGCATATGGACCACATTGAGCTGAAAGCGCACATTAAAATGCAAATCCGATTTTTCGGCAAAACGATTAAAGAAGTTGCGCGCTTGCAAGCCGTTCGTCGGCAACGCCAAATCACATTGTGCCAACTCCTTTAACGTGACGCTTTTCTGTCCGGCAAGCGGATGGTCCACAGCCGTAATGGCCGCAAGTTGTGTACGAAAAAGTTCTCTACTTTTAATGGATGGTAGCGCATGCAAGGGCTTGTAAGAAAGCACAAAGTCGACTTGTCGTTTTTGCAAATCCTCCAGCAAATCTTCCATACGCTTATAAAAGATATTCAGGCGAATGGCCGGAAAGCGCCGCATAAAGGTCAGCACCGTCTCCGTCATAATCGGGTGAAACGAATACGTGACTCCCACATTCAGCACGCCAGTCTTAAGATGTTGTAGATCTCGAATATACAGTTTACTCGTTTCTGCATCATCAATAGTACGCCGCGCATTGGGCAGAAATGCTTCACCCGGTTCTGTGAGCACAACCTCGTGACTATTGCGTTCTAAGAGTCTTACGCCCAACTCCTCCTCCAATTGTTTTATTTGCTGTGATAAGGTACTTTGTGTAATGCAAAGCGACTTAGCAGCCGTTGAAAAATTAAGTTGTTCGGCTACAGCTATAAAGTAGTGAAGTTGGCGTAGTTCCATGCGTTCTGTTATACTGAGCGCTGGAGCAACAGCGTGCCACTTAAGCATCGTTCTGCAGGCTACTCTTACAGCCAGCCATCAACGAGTACGCTACCCGCCCCTATGCGTCTGAGTTGAGTTTATAGTCAATCTTCGTCTTCGTAATCCTCATTTTTTGCAAGTTGGTCGGACTTGAAGCAATAAACGGCGTCAAAGATAATAAATAGTACGACGACTGCCGCAATGATCATTCCAATTGTTTGATTAGTCATAATTCTACTTGTTTTGAGTTAACGCTGCAAAAGTAGCCTTACGCCCAACGCTCCACAAGGATTGACAACGGATTGTTTCGATAGTGGCTATCGCAAAAATCAATACAAAGTTACATATACTACTATTCACAATCAAGAAATACAAGCCATATTGCCACGAAAATAGTTAAAAATCAATCTCTAAACTACCACTTTTAAATTTTCACTTTTCGGGCGCCCATAGTCTATTGGTCAATCTCATTTTTCCACAGAAAAAGCAAACAGCGGTGTTAACTCGCACTCAACAAACCCTTAGGCTTGGTCTTTGAAAGTTATTGTAGGCGTACATTGGCGGATTTTGAAAGACCAACCCTATGGGGTTGGCATTACCGCAATGTATTGATGCAGGGTTGATGCCAAACGTCAACCCTGCCCTGCCAAAAGACTAACCCCGATGGGGTTATTTGCGGACGATGAAGCGCGCAGGTAGGAAGAGTTTGGGAGGATTTAGCCGATTTTATTGGTTTAGCCTATAGGGTTCGAGATATATATAGATGAGGATGTGCGGAGAAGTGGATTACACGATTGTATCATTATGAATCAATCATAGCATTCTCCATTCCCCACCAGGCATATTTAGGATTATATGGAATAATACGTACAAAACAACCCCTTAGGCTTGGTCTTTTGGCAGGGCAGGCGTTGGAGCAAAGCGACAACCCTGCCAAAGTCCGCCACAATGTGCAACCCCTTAGGGTTGGTCTCTCAAAATCGTCCGCATATCGGCTTATAGTCAAGCGTTTATGGCGTATTTGGCCGGCTCAGTAGAATTGCTTACCTTTGCATGCGCAAGGGCGAGGAGCGTCCTTGGTTATATTATTCATCTATTAAATCTATACCACAATGATTAAATTCGTCATTAGAGCGAAGAAAAATCCGCTCAAAAAAGATCAAGTAAAATTTTATCCGCAGATGGCGCCGGGCGTGCCCGTGATGTTACGCACGATTGTCGAGCGCATCGAAAAGCGTTCAGGTGTATCTTCTGCCTCCGTCAAGGCGGTATTGGACGCCCTGCAATATGAGATTCTCCAAACACTTGCGGATGGTAATTCGGTTCGCTTAGGAGATCTTGGTTCTTTTCGTCTGACAATGCACGGCGAGGGCGTAACGACGGCGAAAGAGGCAAAGGAAAAAGGAGCAAATCTCATTAAGCGCGTGAGCGTGCGGTTCACGAAAAGTAGTACAATGCGGATGGCCCTCGACAAGCGCAACTTAATCTTCGGTGCACAAGACGATATCCGGAATGCGAAGTAAGCGAAGGGGTGGCACAGCGTAGTGCCGCGAAAAAAATGACATTAAGCGTTAGCCGCGTTTCCGATTTCGGGAGCACGGTTTTTTCGTACTTTGACAAAAATGGGCCGTTTTTCGGTCGCACAGGGATAGGGATTGTTCAAACTTTCACCTATGATCGAAAAAATTTTCTTAGGTGAAAGTTTGAACTTTCTTATAGGCAAATTAAAATTGTCTTATAGGAACTATTCGAGGAAAGGGCATTATAGAGAGGAAGAGAGGTAAGTAGATGGAAATGAGATGGATTTGCGCTATATCTCTATGATTTGCGTATTGAAATAAAGAGCAAAAGATATGGATTTATGCAAAAGTTCCGTTACCAAACCGTTAGTCCATTTCTCGAATGGTAACGAAGAGGTAGAAGAAGGTAATCGACAGAAGAGTATTCGGCAACTCATTTTGCTGAGATGCAGGCTCATAATTTCGTGTTTATGTCGTGTGGCGAGGAGGCGGGGACGAGCTGGTCATTTTGCCTTGCCGCCGCGCGTTAATCCGCCTGATTGAAAAGATCTTGCGCTCCTTGGTCGGCCTCATTCGGGCGCTGGTCGTCAGTGGGTGCCGTGTCGGCTTCCGGCGTAGCGGCTTCCGCCTTGTCTGCCTCGGGAACGCGCAGCGGTTCTAACTCCTTGATGCTTTCGACGGCATTGGTCGTCAGTCGTTTGCCCTTGGCCTTAAAGCCCTTGACCGTTACAAATTCATCCGCCTTGATGATCATCGGGTCGCGATAAGCATCCGCCCCGCCAAAATCGAGTTGCAAGCGCGGATAAGCTGTATCCGTCAGTAGCAGTAAGCGGGTGGCCGGATTTTCGTTTAAGAAACAATTGCGGCGCGCTCCGCTTGTGCGCTCCAAGAGGAAGCGCTTCAAATAGGGGAAACCCTGCTGGTCGCCATCGAAGAGTGCGGCCGTCCAAACCTTTTCCGGATCATACTTTTCGATCCGTAGGATATCGCCCTCGTAGTGGTTATTGGGGTCGTAAGTCGTCGTATAATAATCGCCGTTGGGATGAATGACGAGTACCGCCTCATCGCCGTGAAACTCGCCGAGGTAAGTGCCGCGCTCATCGTAGTTGAGGCGTTGCACATCGGCATCGAACCAAACCTTTCGCCCGCCAAGGGTGGAAACGCCGTGGGCCTTAAACACGACGCGCTGCACATCGAGCTTCGTCAGCATATTGCCCCGACTCTGACGCCCCTTGACGAGTATTTCGGAAAAGTCGCGGTCTAAGAAAGGCTTGCGCAACTTCGGGTTGGGCTTCAAGAGCACCTTGATCGTTTCGGCCTCGCCGTTGGGATTGGCCGTAAAGTATATGATGCGACTGCCCGGCGTCCCTTGCGTGGCGTCATATTCGCGGTCGTGCGTGATGCCGGTTATATTGAAGCGTTTGATGAAGCAAAGGCCGTCTTTACCGTCGCGATAGACAATATTATATATGGTGCGGCGGTCGTTCTTTTTGAAAACGGCAATGTGGATCAACTCAGGCTTGCGGTGCTCTTTCTCGCTTTTTTCCGTGCGCCCGATGAAGACTTTGTCGGCCACACGCACGACCTTGTAAGTGCCGTCGCGATAGAAAAGGATCACGTCGTCGATGTCGGAACAGTTGTCTACAAATTCGTCTTTCTTGAGCGAAGTGCCCATAAAGCCGTCGGCGCGGTTGACGTAGAGTTTTTGATTGGCCTCGACCACCTTCGATGCGACAATCGTATCGAAAGAGCGCAGTTCGGTGCGGCGCGGATGCTCGGCCGCGTATTTGTCGAAAAGCAACTGAAACCAATTGATCGTTACGCCGATCATATTGTTCAGGTCCTTGTTGATGCGCGCCACATCGGCCGTCATACGGGCAATGAGTTCGTCGGCCTTTTCTTTGTTGAATTTCAGGATGCGCGCCATTTTGATTTCGAGCAGGCGCAGGATGTCTTCCTTGGTGACCTCGCGATAAAACTGCGGGTAATAAGGCGTCAGACGCTCGTCAATATGAATGCAGGCAGCATCAGTCGAGACGGCCTGCTCAAAGGCCTTGTCTTTGTAAATGCGCTCTTCGATGAAGATGCGCTCCAATGAGGCGTAGTGGAGACTTTCGAGCAGTTCGTGGCGGCGTATTTCCAATTCGCTACGCAAAAGGCACATCGTGCGATCCACGGATTGCTGCAAAACTTCATTGACCGATAGGAAGTGCGGCTTCTTGTCGGTAATGACGACACAGTTGGGCGAGATGGAAACTTCACAATCGGTAAAGGCATAGAGTGCGTCGATCGCTTTGTCGGAACTCGTGCCGGGGGCTAAGTGAACGAGAATCTCTACTTCTGCGGCGGTGTTGTCGTCGACCTTGCGCACTTTAATCTTGCCTTTTTCATTGGCGCGCAGGATGGAGTCGATGATGCTCTGCGTCGTCGTGCCAAAGGGGATTTCGGTGATGACGAGCGTCTTGTTGTTATCTAATTTGGAAATCTTCGCCCTCACCTTGACCGAGCCGCCGCGGCGTCCTTCTTTATAATTGGAGACATCTATGCTGCCACCCGTTTGAAAGTCGGGGTAGATGGTAAATGCTTCTCCGCGGAGGTATTGAATGGCCGCTTGGCACAATTCGCCAAAGTTGTGGGGCAGGATTTTAGCCGATAGTCCGACGGCGATGCCCTCAGCGCCTTGCGCCAAGAGGAGCGGAAACTTCACGGGCAGCGCGATAGGCTCTTTGTTGCGGCCGTCGTAAGAGAGTTTCCACGCCGTTGTTTTCGGATTGAAGACCACGTCCAGTGCAAACTTTGAGAGGCGCGCTTCGATGTAACGCGGGGCCGCCGCGTCGTCGCCCGTTAAGATGTTGCCCCAGTTGCCCTGCGTATCGATCAGCAGATTCTTCTGCCCGAGTTGGACAAGTGCATCGCCGATCGACGCATCGCCGTGGGGGTGAAACTGCATCGTATGCCCCACGACATTGGCCACCTTATTGTAGCGCCCATCATCGAGGCGCTTCATCGCGTGGAGGATGCGGCGCTGCACGGGCTTCAAGCCGTCGTCGGAGTGAGGAACGGCTCTTTCGAGAATCACATAAGAGGCATAATCGAGAAACCAGTTGCGATACATCCCCGTCAGCGGGTGGCGGCCGGTTTCGCTGCTTGCATCTGCGGGTTTATAAGTAGAGTGGGCTTCCGTTAATGTTGCGTCGTTTTCAATCTGCTCTGCCATATTTGTACGTTTACCGTGAAGAGACGCGCACTGCTCTGCTGCGGTGCGAGTCGTTCGGGTTGAAGGTCGGTTTATTCCGACTTTAGGTGGAGAGGTAAGCGCTCAAGCAAGCGCAGTAGGCCTCCTTTTCGGGCAAAATTACGAAAAAAGCCTTTCTTTTCTGCGTAAATTGTAAGAAAATGCCTAACTTTGCGCCCACGAATGCGCCTGTGGCGAAATTGGTAGACGCGCCAGACTTAGGATCTGGTGATTTCGGTCGTGTAGGTTCGAGTCCTATCAGGCGCACGCTTATTTAGCAGACAAGACCCCTTATCGGTGGTCTTGTTTATTTTTATACCTACACGCAACTTTATATATAGCAGGCGGTGCGATGGCTGTAGCCTTTGTATGTTTGTAAGTGTACCGCAGCTTGCGGTTGTGCTCCTAAATCGGCTTCACTAAAGTTGAGGTGAAAGAGGGTGGCCTCAGAGCTTCGTCAAACACTATTGAACCCATAAAAAAAACGGAGCTGAACGGCTCCGTTATGCGGTTAAAGGTGTTCTAAATCGAGTACTTGCGTGCAATATTGTAAGACTTCCGGACGATGCGTAACGACAATGACTGTGCGCCCTTCGAAAGTGCCGACAATGTTTTGCAACACGCGGCGCTCTGTCTCCGTATCGAGAGCCGACGTAGCCTCATCGAGTAAGAGGAAAGGTGCACGCCGGAGCAAGGCTCTGGCAATGGCGATGCGCTGCGCTTGTCCTTCGGAAAGGCCCGTGCCGCCTTCGCCGCAAATGCTCTCGATGCCGTCGGGCAATTCGCTGATGAAGTCGGCCGCAGCCAAGCGCAAAGCCTCGTGGAGATCTTCGTCGGTGGCATCAGGCCGCCCGAGCAAGAGGTTTTCCTTGATCGTGCCGCTCAGCAGCGTGTTGCCTTGCGGAACATAAGCAAAGTTGCAGCGCGTATCGGGCGATGCCTCTAAGCGCAAACCTTGCGCGTCATAAAGATAAAGCGAACCGGCCTGCGCACGAATCAGATTGAGCAGCAGACGGACGAGTGTCGTCTTTCCGCTACCCGTTTCGCCCAAGATCGCCGTAATACTTTGCGGCGGGAAGTCGTAGGAGAAATTGTCGAAAATCTTTTTACTTCCTTTTTCATAAGCAAAGGTGAGATGCTCCAAGCGCAGTCCGACGCAACCGGAGAGCAGCCGATCGCCTTTGGCCGCTTCGTGGTGTATGTTCTCAAGTTCCATCAATCGCTCCGTAGCCGTAAAGGCACTGATGAAGAGCGGGACGTAGCGCGCCAGTTGACGGGCCGGCCCTTGAATTTGCCCTACGAGTTGGATAAAAGCGATGAGTGCGCCGTAGGTTATCAAGCCCCGCTGCAGACTGACCGTACCCCACGTGAAGGTTAGCATATAGCCGGCGATGAAACCGGCATTGATGACCGTAGAAGAAACCGTGCTGTATTTTGTTTTGCGGAGCGTTTCGCGGTAGAGTAGATTTTGCAGCGAAGCCAATCGGTCGAGCATCGTTCGTTGTCGGCCGAGCGTTTTAATCACAACGACGTGCTGAAGACTTTCTTGAAGCAACGACTGAATCTTGCTGTCGTTATCGCGAATAATGTGCGTCAGTCGGCGCAGTTTGCGCATATACAGTTTGCTGCAAAGAACAAAGAAAGGCACGATCACGACGACGATTAAAGCCAGCGTCTTGTCCATCCAAAAAAGGAAGAGGAAGGCACCCAAGAACTTTACGATGGTCGTGAAGAAAGAGGGGAAGTTCTCCGTTAGCAGCGTGATGACGGTATAGACATCTGTCTCTAAACGGTTCAAGAGGTTGCCCGTATGGTAGGCGCGCAACTCCCGCCAGCCGCTGCCTAAGAGTCGGGCGTAGAGATCGTGCTGTATCTTATTTTGTGCGCGCACACCGAGTACGGCGCTAACCCAGCGCGAGCAGATGCCCAAACCGACTTGCCCGCAGGCAAAGCATACTAAGAGGAAGATGGCCCATTTCAGGCTAAACTGCGTATCAACGCCTGTCGCAATGTCTATGGCCAGCTTCGTGGCCCATACAAAGAGTAGATCCAAAGCAACGACTCCAAGGCCGATGGCTACGTTCATCAGGGCTTGAGCGCGGTAGCCTTGCCACATTTTCCATAACCATTTCAGAAGAGAAGGATATGAAGAGAGGTGGATGGCGCTATCGCCGGCCGAAGAGACTGACGAGCGACGGAAGAGACTCATTAAGCGGTTCAAGCTGATCATTGTCTGTGGCTTATTGAAGGGGATGAAAGCGCGGGGCGTCGGCGGTCAGCTTAATGGCGGTGATCAGCGCCCCAAAGCATTTTATCGCGCAAGGTGTCGAAGAACTTTAAGTGCTCCACTTTGACGACGCCGACTGTGTGGCGTGCGCGGCGCAGATGTATTTCGATCGTCTCAGATAGGCTTTCGCTGCGCCCATCTATGGAAAGCAGATAGCGATGTGAGCGACTCTTGACTGTTAGGCGAATATCAACATCGTCCTTTACAACGAAGGGGCGCACATTCAGACTGTGCGGCGCAACGGGCGCAATACAGAAAGCGTCGGAGTTAGGCGCGATGATCGGACCGCCTACGCTCAGTGCATAAGCCGTAGAGCCGGTTGGCGTACTGACAATAAGGCCGTCGGCAATATAATCGTCCAGCAAATCGCCGTTGATCTCTGTGCGTATGTTGATTAGCGAGGAGTTGTCATGCTTTAGTAAGGCTACCTCATTAAGGGCATAAGGAAAGGTGCGCAGGGGGTGATCGCTGTTGCAACTTACGGCGATTACCGAGTGAGATTCTACGACATTCTGACCATTATTATAAATGGCTTCGAGCGCTTCCGGGATGCGCTCGGGAGAGACGTCGGCCAAAAAGCCAAGATGCCCCGTATTGATACCAAGAATAGGTATGCCGCGGTTACCGATGAAAGCTGCCGTGCGAAGAAACGTACCATCGCCGCCAAGCGATATGGCTAAATCGGCGGTAAAAGGGTCGTTGCGATGCAATAGTTCATAGGGACACAAGTCGCTCAAGCCGCGGCGCCGAAGAAAACCGGCAAAGTTTTCTTCAATCATCACCTGCGCTCCGCGCGCTTTAAGGCCTGCGAACAGGGTTGCGATGCAGCTGCTCTTCTCATCTTGATGTTTGTTGCCGAAAAGAGCTATGCGGAGCTTTTTTTCTGTTGTAAAATTCAAAGTTCCCGATCTCACGTCTCGTCAAATATGCTTAACTTTGCAAAAGTAAGGATTAATAGACGAAAAAGACTGCATAACGCATGACAAAGTTAAGTGTGAACATCAATAAAATAGCGACACTGCGCAATGCTCGCGGAGGCAATAATCCCGACGTCTTGGCTGTGGCGCTTGATTGTGTACGCTTCGGCGCACAAGGTATAACCGTGCATCCGCGGCCGGACGAGCGACATATTCGCCGTAGCGATGTGCACTTGCTGCGGCCGGCATTGGACGTGGAATTTAATATTGAAGGTTATCCTTCTGACGACTTTATTGATCTGGTTTGCGAAATCGGGCCGGCGCAAGTGACGCTGGTGCCTGACAAGCCGGGCCAGCTGACGTCGAACCACGGCTGGGATACGCGGGCCAACCTTTCGCAACTAACAGACGTCGTTGGGCGCTTTAAGGAGAAAGGCATTCGCACGAGTATCTTTATTTCGGCTGAAAGCGAAAAGGCAGAATATGCTAAGCGAGCGGGGGCTGATCGCGTAGAACTCTATACGGAGCCTTATGCGGCCAATTATGCTACCGACAGAGAGGCGGCTATACGCCCCTTTGTGGAGACGGCCAACTATGTGCGTAAAATAGGACTCGGCTTGAATGCAGGCCACGACTTGAGTTTGCAAAACCTCTCCTTCTTTCATCAGCAAATACCTTGGACTGACGAGGTAAGCATCGGGCACGCTCTGATTTCGGATGCGCTTTACCTTGGTCTGCATAACACGATTCAACAATATCTTAACTGTTTAAAGTAATCATACGATGATATATATCTTCTTGGCTGATGGGTTTGAGGAGTCGGAGGCTTTATTGCCGGCTGATATTTTGAAAAGGGCGGGTCTTGATGTGTGCTTGGTGAGCATTACGGCGGACAAACTTGTCGCTTCAAGTCACAGCTTCAAGATTATGGCAGATGCCGTCTTTACTGAGATTGATTTGACGCAGGCCGCAGCGCTTATTATGCCGGGCGGGATGCCGGGCGCTCAAAACTTGTGCGACTTTGCTCCCTTGCGCGAAGCGATTATCAAGCAAAATGAGCGCGGCGGTTTGTTATGCGCTATCTGCGCCGCCCCAATGACGCTTGGTGCTGCCGGAGTCTTGAAAGATAGGCGGGCTACGTGCTATCCGGGCTTTGAGAAGTATTTGGATTGCCAAGTCTATACGGAACGACTCGTAGAAGAAGATGGCCATATCATTACCGGGCGCGGCCCCGGCGCAGCGGCCGAATTTGGTTTTACCATTGCCGAGCGCCTTACGTCGGCAGAATGCGTGGCGCAATTGCGTCAAGGTATGATTTATGCGCCGACCACTTATCGGCCATAAGTTTTTCCGCCCTCGTTCGTCAATATATAATAATGTGCGCGCGCGATGCGTCCTGAGGTTAACAAAGCTTGTTGAGCTCAAGACGCATTATATATATAATGTGTGCGCCGTCGACTGATAAGTTTTATTCAATAGCATTCTCTTTTGACTTCCACTCCGCTCCTCTCACAAGCTATTAAATATCTGAAAGGTGTAGGCCCACGCAGAGCCGAACTGCTCAGCAAGGAACTACATATTGAATCGCTGGGCGACTTGCTGTATACCTTTCCCTTTCGCTACATTGATCGCAGCGAAGTGCACGAGATACAAGCTTTGCAGGAAGGAATGCCTTATGTGCAAATTCGAGGCCGCTTTGTTTCCTTTAGCGAGGAAGGGGAAGGGCGCAAGAAGCGCATTTCAGCCGTGTTTACTGATGGGACGGGGTATGTGGATGTCGTTTGGTTCGCAGGGCTGAAATACGTGAAGGAGACTTTGCGTTACGATGAAACTTATTTATTGCTCGGAACGCCGAAGCTTTTTGCCCGACGCATTTCATTTGCACACCCCGAATTGGAAAAGATTGCGCCCGATGCCCCTTTGCAAAATTTAGGCTTGCAGCCCGTTTATCATACGACGGATCGGATGAAGAAGATGGGCTTTACTTCAAAGTCTATATCAAAGCTAATGCAAACAGCTTTTGCCTTAATTGAGAGTACGTCGCTGCCCGAGACTTTGCCGACGTGGTTTGTGCAAAAGCATCAGTTGATGGAACTGACGAAGGCTTTGCTTACCGCTCATTTTCCGCCCTCTTCCGCGGCGCTCCCCGAAGCCTTACGCCGCCTAAAGTTTGAAGAACTTTTTTATTTGCAGTTGGATATTCTGCGTTATATGAAGCACCGCCAACTTTCGGTGCAAGGTTTTCGTTTCTCTAAAGTTGGTGACCTTTTTCTACGTTTCTTTCACGAACGCCTGCCTTTTGAATTAACGGGGGCGCAAAAGAGAGTGATTCGCGAAATACGCAACGATGCCGGTAGCGGGCGGCAAATGAATCGCTTATTGCAAGGAGATGTCGGCAGTGGAAAGACAATGGTGGCCTTGATGGCTTGCTTGTTGGCGCTCGACAATGGCTTTCAGGCCTGCATTATGGCGCCGACGGAGATTCTCGCCGAGCAGCATTTGGCTACCATTACGGCGTTTCTCGGCGATTTACCTGTACGCGTCGCCCTTCTTACGGGTATTGTGAAAGGCAAGGCGCGCCAAGAAATCTTGGATGGCGTAGCCGATGGCTCTGTTCAATTGCTGATCGGCACGCACACGCTAATAGAGCCGACCGTCCGCTTCCTCAACTTAGGTTTAGCCGTTATTGATGAGCAGCATCGCTTCGGCGTGAAGCAGCGCTCCCAGCTGTGGACAAAAAACATTCGCCCACCCCATATTTTGGTAATGACAGCAACGCCGATCCCGCGCACCTTGGCTATGACCGTTTACGGCGATTTAGATGTCTCTATTATTGACGAACTACCACCCGGAAGAAAGCCCATTAAGACCGTACATTATTATCAAGACAATAGCAACCAATTGTATGATGGCTTGCGTTATCAGCTCGACTTGGGGCGACAGGCCTACGTCGTTTATCCCCTGATTAAAGAAAATGCCCAAATGGATCTGAAAGCTTTGGAGCAAGGTTTCGAATCTTTGCGCGAAGTCTTCTCAGATATGGATATTGGCGTCGTGCACGGGCAAATGCGACCGATTGAGAAGGAATCAGAGATGGCTAGGTTTGTTCGGGGAGAAACGAAGATCCTCGTTTCGACAACGGTTATCGAGGTTGGCGTCAACGTCCCCAATGCAAGTGTTATGGTGATAGAAAATGCCGAGCGTTTTGGCTTGGCCCAACTTCATCAATTGCGCGGACGTGTAGGGCGAGGAGCAGCTCAAAGCTACTGCATTTTAGTAACCAAACGCGAGTTGAGTAAAGATAGTCGGGCGCGTATCGGTATTATGGTTGATACGAACGATGGCTTTGAAATAGCAGAAGCCGACTTGAAGCTCCGTGGCCCCGGCGACTTGGAAGGAACAGCCCAAAGCGGACTTCCTTTCGATCTAAAGATTGCCAATATTGTGCGCGACGGCAATCTGCTGCAAACGGCTCGCGAAGCTGCCGAAGCTATTATAGATGCAGATCCGCTTTTCGAGCAGTCGCAAAATGCGCTTTTCCGTCAGCGTCTTGATCAGTTGAGGCGTGAGAAAATAAACTTTTCAGAGATCTCTTGAGGGTATAAGCCATCGGCAGGCGTTCTTTTTATCAAGCCTTATCTCAAGTAAGCTTGATAGACGGAAGGAGTGGAGTTAATCGACAAAAAAGGCATTTCTATGCAGCAATCATTGTGCTGTTTATTACGATGTTTGCCCTGCCTACGATGGCGCAGACGCAGGCCGACTATAATCTTGTGATTTGTGGCATGAGAGTCTGTTCAGCCAACTGCCACGACCTTTCTAAGATTAGCAGCGTAGAGCTTAAGAGCGAACAGATTTACTGAGCGGTCTGCTTTTATTGTGGAAAGGAAGAATTTCGTCAAGACGTGATGCTCTGATGTCGTGATTTCTCCATTTGTGGGCGCAAATACACCTTACGTTTTTATGGAACTATATAAAAAAGCAACTAAGCGAAGCTCACGCCCCGCTTAGTCTGCCTGATCTAATACAATAGATGCTTACCCGAACGCTATCGGATAATTAAGTCTATAGGATGAGGCGACAATGCTCTGCCGCAGAGTCCCATTTAATTTGATCATAACCAGTATTCTTTCTTGCGAAAAAACTATTCAACTCTTCTATAGACGCTGCAAAGTTAACGCTTATTTCAATTCGCAGCTTGTAATCAGTACAATTATTTTGCGTTTTTTAGTGAAATGACCTCGATTTTGCTTATCCCCCCCCCGTTTTCCCGGATTTAGATGCACTGTGAGCGCCTTTTCTGCCCTTTTATTAAACGACTTCGGCGTCCATTTTCACAAGGACACCGAAGTCGTTAATGGTTTCTAATCCGTTTTTTCGCGGACTATTATATAAAGAGATGTGTACGCAGTATCAAATGCCGGCCAACTCAACCACTTTATCTACAGCCGCAGCCAATCCGCCAAGATCTTTACCGCCGGCCGTGGCGAAATGAGGCGCTCCACCGCCGCCGCCTTTCATCAATTTTGCTGCCTCGCGCACCAATTGGCCCGCATTAAGTTGCTTGCTTTCTACCAATTGCTTGCTAATCATAACTGTCAGCAAGGGCTTTCCGCCTTGGTGACTACCGATTACGCAGAACAAGTTCTCTGGTAATTGTGCGGACATTTGGAAGGCCAAATCCTTTATCAGATCAGGCGCCCACTCATCTTTTACTACATATTTCAAGAGTTTGATGTCGCCGCGATTCTCCGCTATCTTCATCAATTCTTTACCGAGTTCTTTTACGCGTAGCTGCATAAACTTCTCTACTTCTTTCTTCAACTCGTCATTTTCTTCGATGGCATTATGCACAGCTACGGAGATATCCTTCGCATTATTGAAGAGCGCGCGCAGATCGTTGAGTACATCGTTTTGCCGGTAGCACATTTCTTCAGCTGCTTCGGCCGTTACGGCTTCGATGCGGCGAATACCCGCTGCAACGCTGCTTTCGCTCACGATGCGGAACAAGCCGATGCGGCCCGTACTGCGGACGTGGCAACCGCCGCAAAACTCTACGCTCTTGTCAAATTGAACTACGCGCACGCGGTCGCCGTACTTTTCACCAAAGAGCGCAATAGCGCCCATCTTCTTTGCCTCTTCTATAGGCACATCGCGGTGATCTTGCAGCGGAATATCTTCACGTATGCGGCGGTTAATGATGCGCTCTACTTGGCGTAACTCTTCCGGCGTCACTTTTTGGTAGTGAGAAAGGTCGAAGCGCAAATAAGTAGGTGTCACGAGTGAACCTTTTTGCTCTACGTGCGCACCCAAGACTTCGCGCAGGGCTTGGTCGAGCAAGTGGGTAGCCGAGTGGTTGGCTTCGCACGAGCGGCGAGCCGCCTCGTCTACTTCTGCCATAAATTCTGCCGCAGGATTCTCCGGCAGGCGCTTTGTCAAGTGGATCGATAGGTTGTTTTCCTGCTTCGTATCGAAGATTTCCACTGTTTCGTTCGCACTGCGCAATACGCCGCTATCGCCGACTTGTCCACCCATTTCTGCATAAAACGGTGTTTTGTCGATGACTAACTCATAATAGGTTTGTTTCTTCTGCTGTACTTTGCGATAGCGGAGGATGCGACACACTTGTCGGAGCGTATCCCAGCCCACAAAGTGCGATTCGCCTTCGCTCAAGATGACCCAATCGCCCGTTTCCACGCTTGCGGCACTGCGTGCGCGCTCTTTCTGTCGCTGCATTTCTACGTTAAAGCCTGCTTCGTCAACCGTTAGACCGTTTTCGGCGCAGATCAGTTCGGTCAAATCGAGCGGGAAACCGTAAGTATCGAAGAGCGTAAAGGCCTTTTCGCCTTTTACGATGCTGCTGCCGCCGTCTTTCGTCTCCTTCATCACGCCTTCAAGCAGCGAAATACCCGTGGCGAGTGTGCGTAGGAAACTATCCTCCTCTTCTTTCATCACGCGCGTAATCAAATCGCGCTGCGCAACGAGTTCCGGATAAGCCTCGCCCATCTCTTCAACGAGCGTCGGCACAAGCCGATACATAAAAGCCTCCTTCTGATCTAAGAAGGTATATGCATAGCGCACGGCACGGCGCAAGATGCGGCGAATCACGTAGCCGGCTTTCGCATTAGAGGGCAACTGCCCATCGGCAATGCTGAACGAGATGGCGCGCAAATGGTCGGCAATGACGCGCATCGCGATGTCCGTCTCCGTCGACTCGCCATAGCGGCGGCCCGAGAGTTCTGCGATCTTATTCAGAATAGGGCGGAAGACGTCTGTATCATAATTCGACTGCTTTCCTTGCATCACCATACAGAGACGCTCAAAGCCCATACCCGTATCAATCACGCGCTGCGGCAGAGCGTCCAGCGAGCCGTCGGCTTTGCGGTTATATTGCATAAAGACGAGATTCCAAATCTCAATCACCTGCGGATTATCTTTATTGACTAATTCTCGTCCCGCTACGGCCGCCTTTTCTTCAGCCGAACGTATGTCGATATGGATTTCCGAGCAAGGTCCACAAGGGCCCGTTTCACCCATTTCCCAGAAGTTGTCGTGCTTATTGCCGTTGATGATGTGGTCTTCCGGGAAGTGGCGACCCCAGATCGCTGCCGCCTCATCGTCTCTCGAAAGTCCCTCATCGGGTGAACCTTCAAAGACGGTCACATAGAGGTTGGCAGGGTCTATTTTCAAGACGCCGACCAAGTATTCATAAGCAAACTCGATGGCTTCCTCCTTAAAGTAGTCGCCAAAACTCCAGTTGCCCAGCATTTCAAACATCGTATGATGATACGTATCGCGGCCCACCTCTTCGAGGTCGTTGTGCTTGCCACTAACGCGCAGACACTTTTGCGAGTCTGCCTGTCGGCGACTTTTAGGTTCGCGATGGCCGAGGATAATGTCTTTAAACTGATTCATCCCGGCATTGGTAAACATCAGTGTGGGATCATCTTTGATCACCATAGGAGCGGAGGGAACGATCAAATGCCCTTTGCTCTCGAAGAATCTTTTGAAAGATTCGCGTATCTCGTTAGCTGTCATATTCCGTAGTCTGTTTTATCTTCGGCTCACCTACAAAAGATTAGCCTTTTATGGTGCATATTAAAGTGCTGTCTATCTTATGCAAAATTAGTAGAAATATGCTTGAAGTACAAACATTGAGCCGCCTTTTGTAAAATAAGATATATAAGAAGCCTTCCACACCCTGCTCTTGAAGGGTGGAAGGCTTTGTTTAGGCGCGATGGTGGCTGATCAATAACCACACTTTACTTCTTCACCACTTTCTTGCCATTGACAATATATATACCCTTCGGCAGACAAGGCAACAAATCCCAACACATGGCCTATTAAGATTTTTTCCAAAGGTTGGAAATTTAATTCCCACTTGTTGGAATTTTTGTTCCCTTAGGTTGGAAATTTAATTCCCATAGCTTGGAATTTTCGCTATCACAGACTAAAAAGAAAAAACATAAGCACACTATAAAAAATCTCCGGCATCTACGCCAGCCGATATACGGATCCAAAACCGTCTTTCTGCCTTTCACGCTTAGCACCTAAAAGACTTCCCGCCCGCTCTCTATAAGAGGGAATGGCAAATCATACGGCCCAAACCTCGCGCCCGCCTGCCCTCAAAAAAATAGGAGGCAAGCGCGATCTGACAATTCATAGAAAACTATTGTCAGACAACAACCTTTTTCATACCTTTGTACTTGTGAAAATCTGTTCGTCTAAGCCCCCTTATCCTTTGGAGCTTACGCCACACATTTTTCGCTATAACAATGTCCTTTTATGTAAATGTAACGCTATGGAAAATATACCTCACGGACTAAAAGAAGCTATTGAAAATGATGAGTTGGTACTATTTATCGGTGCCGGCCTATCTTGGGACTTAAAGAATACGGAGGGCAAAACCCTTGGAGGATGGAAAGAAATGGTCTCATCTATACTTTCTTTTCTGAAGGATAAGGAATATATCACAGCTGAAGAGCAACAATCTTATGACAAATTAGAACCGATAGGTGCGCTTAAAAAGTTAGAAGAAAAGGGTATAAGCAGAAGAGAAATAGGTGACTTTTTGAAGCATTACTTTACTTTGGAAAAGAGTAAAAAGCTCCCTATTCACAAAAAAGCTTTCCGCTTATCCACAAAAATCATTACTACAAACTATGATAGAGCTTTTGAAATAGCTTTTCCAGAACTCCAAGAGATAAAAGCATATAAGACTAAAGATTACGAACTAAACAAACTAAAGAAAGATCCTATTTTCTTATTCAAACTGCACGGCTGTATAGAACACATCGACTCTATGGTCTTGTTTCCTTCGGACTATGATAAACTTTATAAAAGCACAGGTCGAGAGGCAGAGCATGCCTTATATGCTTTGAGAAATCTCATCTTCAATAAAACTTTTCTCTTCATTGGAACGGGAATGGGCGACCCTCAAATAACCTCTTTTTTTGAAGAGATCAAAAGAACCCAAGGAATCTACAATCAAGAGCACTTTATCATTACTTTCGAACCCTTAAAAGAATCACTAAACTTCCTGACGCTCATCAAAATCAATGATAAAAAAGAAATCCCTGGCGTCATTGATCAACTTTTAGATATTAAGAAAGATGCAGACGCCAAGAAAAGTTCTGAAAAGAAGCTACTTTTAGAACAGCTTAAAGCATCTAAAAAAGAGAAAGAAGCTCATGAAAAAGAACTCAATAAAGAAAAGGACAAGAATAAAAGACAAGCACTCCTTTTAAAGAGAGAAGCCAACAACCGTTTCCGTACGGGACTAAAGCATCACCAAGCCAAAGAATACTTAGAAGCCGCAAAAGAGTATAAGGCCGCAACTGAATTAAAACCTGAATATTCTGAAGCATATATCAGTTGGGGAATTGCTTTAGATGATATAGCAGAAACAAAATCCAGAAACGAAGCGGAAGAATTATACAAAGAAGCTTGCAAAAAATATAATCTGGCAACAAAGTATAAAAAGGACTACCATAAAGTATATTTCATTTGGGGACTTAATTTAAGTCTCATAGCAGTAACAAAATCAGGGTGCGAAGCCGAAGAACTATACGAAGAAGCTTGCAAAAAATATGACGAAGCAACAACTTATAAGCAGGACTACCATGAAGCATATTACTATTGGGGTACCGCTTTAATGGAGCTCGCAAAAACAAAATCAGGAAGCGAAGCCGAAGAACTATACAATGAAGCATTTGAAAAATATAATCTGGCAACTAAGTATAAGAAGGACAAACATGAAGCATATTACAATTGGGCAAATGCTTTAATGGAGCTGGCAGAAACAAAATCAGGAAGCGAAGCCGAAGAACTATACAAAGAAGCATTTGAAAAGTATAATCTGGCAACAACGTATAAGCAAGATGATCATGAAGCATATAACAATTGGGGAAATGTTTTAGGCGATCTAGCACAAACAAAATCCGGTAGCGAAGCGGAAGAACTATACAAAGAAGCTTGCGAAAAATATAATAAAGCAACAACGTATAAGCAGAACAACCATAAAGCATATTACAATTGGGGAAATGTCTTAGGTGATCTAGCACAAACAAAATCCGGTAGCGAAGCGGAAGAACTATACAAAGAAGCTTGTGAAAAATATAATAAAGCAACACAATATAAGCCAGACTTTTATGAAGCATATAACAATTGGGGATCTGCTTTAAGGGAGCTGGCACAAACAAAATCCAGTAACGAAGCGGAAGAACTATACAAAGAAGCTTGTGAAAAATATAAACTGGCAACAACGTATAAGAAGGACAAACATGAAGCATATTACAATTGGGGAATTACTTTAGTTGAGCTAGCAAAGACCAAATCAGGAAGCGAAGCAGAAGAACTACACAAAGAAGCATTTAAAAAGTATAACTTGGCGTTTAAGTATGGAGGGGGCGCTTATAATTTAGCCTGCCTCTATGCCATAAGAAATCAAAAAGCAGAGGCGCTGAAGTATTTAGATATTGCGCTTTCAAGAAATGAAATCACAATAAACTTTGTGGAGCAAGATGAGGATTGGAAGGAACTACGTAATGACCCCGACTTTCAGGATTTACTCTCTCGCTATAAAAAGTAATAATGAGAAGCCATCGGGCGGCTTTATAGCGCTTTCGATAACGTTTATGAAGCAACACGTTTCGAGCATCTACGCATAGAAGCGACCGAGGCCTGTGCTCGTTTGCCCGCATAAAAGTGCGCGGCACTACGGTCTATCTCCCACTCGCAAGCAGATTAAAGCGGCGCGGGGAGCGGAACGTGTCTATTTATTGCGTACCTTTGTTGCACAAGTTACACACAGTCAAGCACAAGGCAACGCAGATCGCCCGCTGACTAAATCCATTTCCAACCAATGAGACCTTTATTTACCCTTTTGCTCGCCTGCAGTTTGAACCTCTTCGCCACAAGCGCTTACGCGCAGATCGGTAGTGCGCAGGCGAAAGTATACCCTTCGTTCTTACAGCGCAGTCAATTGCCCGATGGTCTGCTATACTTGCCTGCGCCGCCCGATACGACAAGTATGGCTTTCTTTTATGACATCGAGCGCCACCAATGGGGTAAGTCGCTCCGCGCCACAGCCCGCGGCCGGCAAGCCGCAAGCGATGCCGACCAGTCGCCCGCGGCCTTGGCCTCACAATTCTCCGAGGCTTTCGGACAAACTATTACAAAGGAAGCAACGCCCGAACTGTTTCGCCTCGTCGAACTCTTAGACAGCGATTGCGGCAATGCGACGTACACGGTTAAAAAGAAATATTTGCGCAAACGCCCTTACGTGCAGTTTAACGAAACGACGGCCATTCCGGCTTCTGAAGCGAAATATCGCCATACAGGCTCTTACCCTTCCGGCCATTCCGCCACCGGTTGGGGCGTAGCGCTCGTATTGGCTGAAATCAACCCCGACCGACAAGAAGCCATCTTGCTGCGTGGTTACGAAATAGGACAAAGTCGCGTCATTGCCGGTTATCATTATCAGAGTGACGTAGACATTGCCCGCTTAGCCGGCAGTGCCGCCATAGCCCGCCTGCACGCAGACGAAGGATTTCAAAAGCAATTGGCCAAAGCCAAGCGCGAGTTTGCACGCCTCAAACGTCAGCAAACGCCCGCGCCGCGCAGCACACAAAAGCAAACAGATAACGACGAGCCGACGATGCCCATAAATAGATGAGCAAAGGCGCGGCGTGCGGCCGATTTCGCACCGCGGCGAAAGGTGCCGATTGCGCGGAAAATCGTAACTTTGCGCCGTCATTCTTACAGAATAAAGCGAAGATTAAGATGAAGATAGAAGAAAAAATGGCGATTGACGTCGTCGAAGCGCTCCAAGCGCTGTATGGCGAGACGATAGCGCCGACAAGTATACAATTACAAAAGACGAAACGCGAATTTGAGGGACATCTGACGCTCGTCGTCTTCCCCTTCTTGCGCATTTCTCGCAAAAAACCCGAAGAGACGGCGCAAGAGATTGGCGCATATCTGAAAGAACACAGCAGCGTCGTAGCCGACTTAAACGTAGTCAAGGGTTTCTTGAATCTATGTATTGACTCGGCCGCGTGGATCGATACGCTCAATGATATACATACGGCAGAAAATTACGGTTTGCAGCCCGTCACGGCAGATGCACCGCTCGTAATGATCGAATTTTCTTCGCCCAACACGAACAAACCGCTCCACCTCGGCCACGTGCGCAACAACCTGCTCGGCTGGTCGCTCGCAAAGATTCTGGAAGCGAACGGCAATCGGGTTGTAAAGACGAACATCGTGAACGATCGCGGCATACACATCTGCAAGTCTATGCTGGCTTGGCTGAAGTATGGCAACGGCGAGACGCCCGAGAGTTCGGGCAAGAAAGGCGACCACCTTATCGGCGATTATTACGTAGCCTTTGACAAGCACTATCGCGAACAGGTAAATGAGCTCAAGGCGCGCTTAGAAAAGGAAGGACTCACCGCCGACGCCGCAAAAGAGCAGGCCGAACGCGAAGCGCCTTTAATGAAAGAGGCGCGCGAAATGCTCGTGAAATGGGAGCAAAACGACCCTGAGGTGCGCAGCCTTTGGGAAAAGATGAATAATTGGGTGTATGCCGGCTTCGATCAGACGTATCGCGCACTCGGCGTAGGCTTCGACAAGATTTATTACGAGAGCAAAACCTATCTGGACGGCAAAGCAAAGGTACTGGAAGGCTTAGCACAAGGACTCTTCTTCCGCAAGGACGACGGTTCTGTATGGATCGACCTCGCGGCCGACGGCTTGGATCAAAAACTCCTCTTGCGCGCTGATGGGACGAGTGTCTATATGACGCAAGACATCGGCACGGCGACGCAACGCTTCAACGACTACGACATTGATAAGATGATCTACGTCGTGGGCAACGAGCAGGATTATCACTTTAAGGTTTTGAGTCTTTTATTGGACAAACTGGGCTTCAAGTGGGGCAAGGAACTCGTGCATTTCTCTTACGGTATGGTTGAACTGCCTAACGGCAAAATGAAGAGTCGCGAGGGAACCGTCGTAGATGCGGACGACTTAATCGCCGCGATGCAGGACGAAGCCGCAGCCACCATCGAAGCAGCCGGTAAGTTTGAAGACCGCCCGGCGGAAGAGAAGCAAGAAGTGGCGCGCATCGTAGGACTCGGCGCCCTCAAATACTTCCTGCTCAAAGTAGACGCGCGCAAGAATATGGTCTTCAACCCCGAAGAGAGCATTGACTTTAACGGCAACACCGGACCCTTTATTCAATATACCTATGCCCGCATCCGCTCTGTCATTCGCAAGGCAGAAGAAGGCGGCATCAGCATCCCCGCAACGCTCGCTGCGGGCGCGAAACTTTCGGATAAAGAAGAAAGCATCGTGCAGCGCTTGGCGGAGTTCCCCGCTATCGTTCGCCAAGCCGGCGTAGAATATGCACCGAACGCGATAGCCAACTATTGCTACGATTTGGTGAAAGAGTACAATCAGTTTTACCACGACTTCAGCATCCTGCGCGAGGCCGACGAAGAGAAAAAGCGCTTCCGCCTCGTGCTTTCCGCTAACGTAGCCAAGGTAATTCGCACCGGTATGTCGCTACTCGGCATCGAAGTGCCGGAAAGAATGTAATTCGCTGCGCCGCAACGGATGAAGAGTAAGTTTTACGTCGTTTGGCAAGGCAAAGTGCCGGGCATTTATACCAATTGGGCCGACTGCCAGGCGCAGGTGAGCGGCTTCGGCGCTGCGCGCTACAAAGCTTTCACCACGCGCCAAGAGGCGGAAGCGGCTTTTGCGGCCGGACCGGAGGCTTATATTGCGCCGCGCCGCCCCAAAGCGAGTGGCGGCGTGAAGACGGCGAAGTCCGGCACGCGCGGAAAAGCCAACGAGCCACTCAATCCGCCCGACTATCGCCACGATACGGTTCTTCCCCTCCCGCCGGAGGTGGAAGCCAATGCGTGGGCCGTAGACGCAGCCTGCTCCGGCAATCCCGGGAAGATGGAATATCGCGGCGTTGACTTGCGAACGGGCGCGGAAGTCTTCCATTTCGGCCCGATCTTCGGCACAAACAACATCGGAGAGTTCTTGGCCATCGTCCACGCCTTGGCTTTGCTCGAGCAGCGGGGCGAAACATTGACCATTTACTCGGATAGTCGCAATGCACAGTTGTGGATTCGGCAGCGCCGGTGCAAAACTAAATTAGCGCGCAACGCAAAAACAGAAGCCGTCTACACGTATATTGAACGCGCCGAACGTTGGCTGCAAACACACTCCTTTACAAACAAAATTCGGAAATGGAAAACGGATGAGTGGGGCGAGATACCGGCCGACTTCGGTCGAAAATAAAGCCGCCTCTTCCATACATTATATATAATAGGACACATTAAGCCGCTCCCCCAACCCACACTCCGCCGCCAAGCGGAAGTTTGGCGGGTAAAAGGCGGCTGATATCGCCTCTCGTTGCTCAAACTCACGATATGAAAGATTTCTTTCGCCTCCTGCTTCACTACGTAGCGCCTTACAAACGCTATCTTTTCGGCTCGCTGTTTTTTAATTTGCTTTCGGCCGTACTCAATGTCTTCTCCTTCTTGTCGCTGATGCCGATGCTGAAGATCTTGTTTCGATTAGACACGACTCGGTACACGTTCATTCCGTGGGACACGCCGGACGCAAGCTTCAAAGATATTCTCCTCAACAACTTATATTACTACACGACCGACCTGATCCACGTCTACGGCGCCTCCACCGCGCTCCTCTTCATCGGCCTCTTTCTCATCACGGCCACTTTGCTGAAGACGAGTTGCTATTTCGCCTCCGTCGGCATAATGGTTCCGATGCGCACGGGCATTGTTCGCGACATCCGCAGCAGCGTTTACCACAAGATTGTCAGTCTCCCGCTCTCCTTCTTTTCAGATGAGCGCAAAGGAGATATTATGGCGCGCATGAGCGGCGACGTTAACGAGATCGAAAACTCTATAACGGGTTCGCTGGATATGTTGATCAAGAACCCCATTCTCCTCTTCTGCTATTTTGGTGTCCTGATTTATACGAGTTGGGAGCTGACGCTCTTTACGCTCATCGTCCTGCCGATTATGGGGTGGGTAATGGGCAAGATCGGGCGCAAACTTAAACACAAATCGCTCGATGCACAGAACAAGTGGAGCGATACGATGGCCCAACTCGAAGAGACTTTGGGTGGCATGCGTATTATTAAGGCTTTCACAGCTGAGAAAAAGATGTGCGAACGCTTTGATCGCAGCACCAACGACTTTCGGCGGGCATCCAATAAGGTCAACATTCGCCAATCGTCCGCCCATCCGGTGAGCGAGTTCTTAGGCACAGTACTCATCGTCACCGTACTTTGGTATGGCGGCACTTTGATTTTGGATGGCAATAATCCGCCGATCGACGCGCCGACGTTTATCTTTTATATGGTCATTCTCTACTCCATCATTCAGCCCCTCAAAGATTTATCGAAGGCGGCTTATAACATACCCAAGGGAATGGCCAGTGTCGTCCGCGTCAACAAGATCCTGAATGCGGAAGATCATATTACCGAGCCTCCAAATCCTGCATCAATTGAGCATCTCACCGACGAAATACGCTTCAACGACGTATCTTTCGGCTACAACGACCACGCCACCGTCCTCCACCATATCAATATGACCGTCAAGCGCGGGCGCACCATCGCCATCGTCGGGCAGAGCGGCTCGGGCAAGTCTACTTTGGTCGATTTACTCCCACGCTTCCACGACGTGAGCGCAGGCAGCGTCACGATCGACGGAAAAGATGTTCGCGACCTCAAGATTGCCGACCTGCGGGGCTTGATTGGCAACGTCAATCAAGAGGCAATTCTCTTCAACGACTCTTTCTTCAACAACATTGCCTTTGGTGTAACCCACGCCACGCGCGAAGAAGTCATTGCCGCCGCCAAGATTGCCAACGCCCACGACTTTATTATGGAGAGCGAACAAGGCTACGACACGCCCGTAGGCGACCGCGGCTGCCGACTTTCGGGCGGTCAGCGGCAGCGCATATCCATCGCGCGCGCCATTTTGAAAAACCCTGACATCCTGATCCTCGACGAAGCAACCTCCGCCCTCGATACGGAGAGCGAGCGACTCGTACAAGAGGCTTTGGAGCACTTGATGAAGACGCGCACGACCATTGCTATCGCGCACCGACTCTCCACCATCCGCAACGCCGACGAGATTTACGTGCTCCACGAAGGGCGCATCGTCGAGCAAGGCTCACACGAAGAACTCCTCGCACTCAACGGCCAATACAAACGGCTCAATGATATGCAACAATTATAGATCGGGCTATGAAGAAGATTATCATTACAGGCGCCAACGGCTTTGTTGGCAGTTACGTAGTCGAGCAGGCACTGGCCGACGGCTATGAAGTATGGGCCGCCGTTCGCCGTGGTGCTGACTTACGCTACCTTACTGATGAGCGCATCCACCTACTCTACCTCGATTATGCGGATGAGGAAGGCATGCGCCAAATCTTTTCTGATCTGCTACGCACGGAAGGGCCGCTCGATGGCGTTATCCATTGCGCCGGGGCCACGAAATGCCGCCATTTGGCCGATTTCAAACGCATCAACACGGAATATACGGAGCGCCTCGCGCGCCTTTTGGTCGAAACAAGCCTGCTCCGCGGGCGCTTTGTCTACGTTAGTTCACTGAGCGTCTTCGGCCCGATCCACGAAGACGATAATCGCCCCTACACCGCGCAAGATACGCCGCGCCCCAATACGGCTTACGGGCGCAGTAAGTTGGACGCCGAAGCCTTACTGCCCACTATTGCCGGCTTAGACTACATTATTCTGCGCCCAACGGGCGTTTACGGGCCGCGCGAGCACGACTATTACAAGATGGCGAAAAGCATTGCGATGGGGATCGACTTCGCCGTGGGCTTCAAGCCGCAGACCATCACCTTCATCTACGTGAAAGATCTCGCCGCGGCTGCCTTGGCCGCCTTGCAGTATGGGAAGACGGGCGCAGCCTACAACCTTTCCGACGGCTGCGACTACAATAGCCGCGACTATTCCGACCTGCTGCAAAAGGAGATCGGGGCAAAGAGCGTCCTCCATCTGAAAGCGCCGCTCTGGGTGCTGAAGGCGGCTTGCTTCGTCAGCGAAACGGTAGCAGGATTTTCGGGTAAAGCGGCCACGCTCAACGGCGATAAATATCGCATCTTGCGGCAACGCAATTGGCGCTGCGACATCCGACCCGCGCAGGACGAACTCCATTACCGCCCGCACTATTCTTTGGCGCAAGGGGTAAAGGAAACGGTCGGCTGGTACTTGGAAAACGGTTGGCTCTGACGCGCTGCCCTTTCGCCGGCGGCGAATATCCTTTGCTGCGCACGCCATCGGCTCAACCGGTCTCCAACTTTCAGCGCGCCCTGCTTCCGCTTAGCTGTCCTTTTATGCGGCCATTTTTTTGATGAGCAACCTGCTTAGCGCACTTACAAAGCCCTTGCGCGCCATTTGATCCATACAGAAAGTTCTGTCCACGCTATTGTGGGCAGAACTTTTTTGTATGCGTTGCCCCAAATACTGCCCTCTCATTCGTCCGCCGCCGCAAGAAACCCCTCCGTAGCGCATCGCTCGCCCCAAGCCTTGGCAGACGCACCTCGAAATGCGAAAAAAAAGAAGGCCGCGAAAGGCGGACAAAACGAGCGTCAACTTTCATTCGCTCAAAATATTGATTTACAACATAATATATCACCAATAAAAGACCTCATATCCCTTTGGTTCAGTGTGTGATCACGATAAAAAGGTCTACGCTCGTGAGAAAAAGAGCTTCACCTCACGATAAAAAAGGTGTACGCTCACGAGCGGAAACAAAATCGTCCAATCGTTGGGCGTCTTACATTGCATTCGAACAACTATGAATCAAAGCACACATAGCTTGCTTTTGAAGAACCCCTGAGTTGGCCATCATACTTGGTCAGAATTATTGCGTAGCTACTGTATCTTAAACCCATTTTTCGGTCTTACTTGCTTACCCGCACTCAGCACACGTTGAAGTAGCTAAAGCAGCTATAATGCAGATGATTTCATGCATTTGACTTGGTCAAAACCGCGCTTATTATAAGCAGGTAGGATTGGCCCTATTTTCGGTAAAATGTTTGACAAAACGATGTAAAGGAGATGGTTTAATACATATCGCACAATCCGACTTGCGCTATAATGACCCAAAATATTTCCCATTCGCAACTTACAAACCTCTGTTTCGTCAATAAATGCGCTCTTTCAAAGAGCTATTGTCAATTCTTTTCTGCTTAGTTGCAAAAAAATACTTATTTTGCGCAGATTGGTCAAATTTTCCGATAGTAAATTTGGTAGTTTATTCCTCTTTCACCTATCTTTGCCGTCGCAAGCAGAAGAGGAACGCACCCCTCGTGGGAAATCACCTTTTCTGAAAGGGAGACAGACGATATAGAGAATGATATGCTACGTATGTGGAGCATGTTGTTGTGACTCTCTTTTCGCATGGTTTCTGCCTGATCGGATTTTGGAAATGTGTGAGCCGAATCCGATTACGGCCGAAAAGGAGAAAGCAATATGAGATCGAAACCGACTCGTAGAAGCTCCCGACTTATCTTTAATGTATATAGGAACAGCACGTCAAGCCGTGTGGGTTTAAGGCTTGTGTTTTGGACACTATGATAAGGAGAACTAGTCTGAACATGGCGGAACAATGTGCGTGATTGCTGCGCACAAGAAAGCGGAGATTATCGTTGCGCTCTATTGAGGACGCAGAGCCTCATGGCGCTCTCCCACGCTTGTTTTTGCTGCTCGACAATGGCCGCGCGGCCTTCTAACAAGAAGCATGACTTATTGAACATATAACCGGTGACAAACGGCCATCGGATGCAGAAAAAAGTGAATTCCCTTTTGAAGTCCTTATCCAAACGTGAGTGAGGGAAAACTTTTTTTGCGTCAGAGAGCTGTCGGATTTTAATTGGAGAATCTATGAGCCGGTTAGTGCGTAGATGCGACCAAGCAACTATGTCACAAAGGAAAAGGCGTGGCCATCCGCTCCGAGTTCTTTGGCGAACTCACACAGGACTTCACGTGCACTACCCGCAAGTGCCGCCGCCAACCTCGGGCGGATTGGACACGCGCCTCTTTCCGTTAGCTTGCAGATCTATCGCTGAAATTGCCGCTGCAAGGGCAGACAACTCGACGCGAGCTGCTCCTTCTTTTAATGTGCCTATTGATTATCAGGCAATAAGCATTCCAAACACAAAATCAAAAGATATAAAACAACGAATGTGCAAGTTTTAACCGGCTTGCGCTTCGTTTCTTTTGCCGTAAAGCGCCGGGCATTTCCACCTATATTTTCACCAAACAAATGGGGAATAAAATTGACGGATACAACGCGCCAACAAAACCAAACAAGGCATTTTTTTACGCCTGTTTTGCACCCAAAATTTCCTTTTCCGGCAAACGCGCAAGGCCAACTGAAAGTGCAGTAAATCAGTCGTATTTGAAAGATTATTCGTCGTCGTGCGGCGCAAGGCAAACAGTTTCTGTAAAGAAAAGGAACTACTTTTACCGGTTTTTACCCTAAGCGATCGCCGCCGCCTTTTTCGCGACGCAATTCGCACATCAAGGCGCGCGCCACAAGGGCGGCCCGATGGTTTTTCCATCCCACTTATGCCACTTTCGGACCGGTCGCGTGTAAACACCACGAACGGGACCTCGCAGCCAAGAGGTTGCCGCGCCCTAAAGGGCTTTGCCACACAGGGGGCGAACTTTTACCCTTGAAACCCCGCTCCGTAGCGTTCGAATGAAATTGGAAATAAAAACAACCTCAACCCGTCTCTCGACGAATTGAGGTCTCACAGAACTTATATAGAGATGAAAAAACTATTATTCCATAATTAGAGGATGACGCCTCTTGTGCATGCAAAGATAGAACGAGATTTTGAAAATCGCAAATTATCTCACGAAAAAAATTGTCGAGAAAGGAAAAAATATTGCTAAACCAAGGTGATTTTTTCGTCGAAAAGTTGGATTAATCTTTGACGATAAAGGGTGCCCAAAGCCCGCTTGAAAGTCTTCTTACTCACACCAAAACGCGCGGAAATCACCTCTGCCGAACTCCGATCCGAAAAGGGCAACTCACCACCTGCGGCCTTGAGTTCGTCGAGCAAGGTTTCAGAGAAATCGCGAAAACGATTCGCACCAATACGTTGCAAGGAAACGTCGAGTTTACCGTCTTCGCGCACCGTCACAACGGTGCCGCTGCAACGATCGCCAATGTTGATCGGTTCAAAAATCTGATTGTCGTAAATCATGCCATCGACTTTGTTGTCCACAATCACTTTGTAGCCAATGGGTGTTTTGCGCCAGATGAGTAATTCTACCTCCTGACCGCGATGAAAGTCTTCCGGTGTGGCCGACTTTAGGTGACGTTCGACCTTCGCAGTGGCAATTAGGCGTTGCGTTTCCTCATCGATGCGTACATAAACTATGTAGGAACGTCCGCGCTCCATGCGCATTCGTTGCTCGCGGAAAGGCACAAAGAGGTCTTTCATCAAGCCCCAGTCTAAGAAAGCACCGTGCTCGTTAGTCCAAGCCACACGCAAAAAGGCAAAATCGCCAACGCGAGCGAGCGGGGTTTCCAAGGTCGCAACAAGGCGCTCTTGCTGATCCAAGCAAACAAAAGCCGTCACTTCATCGTCGGGGCGCATTTCTCGCTCCACATAGGCCTTCGGCAAAAGAATTTCACCGACTTCTCCGCCATCTAAGTACGCGCCGTGGTCGGTAAAACGTATGATGCGTAGCGTATTGTAATCTCCTAACTTAACCATCTATCTTTCCATCTTTTAAATGAATAGTTCTATCGGTCGTGGCGGCGAGTTCTACGTCGTGCGTCACAATAATAAAGGTCTGCCCCAACTGATCGCGCAAATCAAAAAAGAGTTTGTGCAACTCAGCCTTGTTGCGACTATCCAAACTTCCGGACGGCTCGTCGGCTAAAATAACATCAGGCTCATTCATCAAAGCCCGCGCCACGGCCACGCGCTGCTGCTCGCCACCGGAAAGCTCGGAGGGCTTGTGGTGCGCACGCTCGGAAAGTCCGAGATAGTTGAGCAACTCGGCTGCCCGCTCGCGCGCTTTCTTTTCTGATTTGCGCGCAATGAGCGCCGGAATAAACACGTTCTCCAAAGCCGTGAACTCCGGAAGCAATTGGTGAAATTGGAAGATGAAACCAATATGTTCGTTGCGAAAACGCGCCAGCGCCTTTTTGCCAAGTGCGGACAAATCGGTTCCATTAAAAAGAATCGAACCCGCATCGGGACGATAAAGCGTGCCCAAGACCTGCAAAAGGGTTGTCTTTCCGGCACCACTGGGCCCCACAATGCTGATTACTTCTCGCTTATTGACGCTTAAATCAATGCCTTTCAGCACCTCCAAATCGCCAAATGATTTGCGAATTCCTTGTAATTCGATCATAAACAAAAAGATTCTGCGGCGAAGTTACTTATTTTTCCGTTAGCCGCCCCGCTTGGGGCGTCGGTAGTTGCGCATCTTACGCTACGAAAGCGCTTTTTCGGAAGATAAAATCACAATGGGTCGACATCAAAATACACATTCACACCCCGAAAAGCGGCTTGTGAAAGCAGCAGATCGCGAGCGGTGAGCAGCGAGCGGCGCACTCCGCTGACGGGATACGAAACGGGCACCTTGATCATCAAGCGCCGAATAAACTGCAACTGTACGCGGCCCACCGGCGGCCGATCGGGCCCCAACAAATGCTCGCCAAAGGCCGCACGGAGCGAAGCAGTAAACGACTCGGCCGCATGCGCCACCACCTCCTCTTGGCGATGTTTGAAGCAGACGATAATTAGCCGCACGAAGGGCGGATAATCATAGTCCTTGCGCTCGGCAAGCTGCTCGCGATACATCGCTTTGTAGTCATGCGTGACCACTTGGTGCATCAAAGAAAGCTCCGGCTGCCGCGTTTGTAGGATTACGAGCCCCCTTTCGTCGCGCCGGCCGGCCCGGCCGGCCACCTGCGACATCAGTTGATACGCTCTTTCGTGTGCTCGGAAGTCAGGCGCGCTGAGCAGTTGGTCCGCATTGATAATACCGACTACATGAACGCGGTCGAAATCTAAACCTTTCGTCACCATCTGCGTACCTATGAGTACGTCCTTCCCACCTGCGGCGAAGTCGGCTATGATTCGCTCATAAGCCGAGCGCGTACTTGTCGTATCTAAGTCCAAACGAGCCGTGCGGGCCTGCGGCAAAATGGCCTTTACGGCCGCTTCTACCTTCTCCGTGCCCAAGCCTAAATCGAGCAATTTTTTACTGCCGCAATTGGGACACTGCGTAGGCACATCATAAGTCTTGCCGCAATAATGACAAACAAGCCGTTGCTGCCGCTGATGATAAGTCAGCGCCACATCGCAACAAGTGCAGTGGGGCGTCCAGCCGCAAGTATCGCAGACCAGCACCGGCGCATAGCCGCGGCGGTTTTGAAAGAGGATGACCTGCTCGCGCCTTTCGATCGCTCGCGCCATCTCGTCGATGAGTCGGGGCGCAAAGGGCGTCTTCATCAACTTCTTGCGGCGCAGTTCGCCCACATCTTCGACAAGAATCTGCGGCATTTGCAAATCGCCGAAGCGCTGATGCAACTCGACAAGTCCAAACTTCCCTTTCTGCACATTATAATAAGTCTCCACGGCCGGCGTTGCCGTGCCCAGCAACACCTTGGCGCAGCAGCGTTGCGCCAAGACGAGCGCCGTATCTCTTGCGTGGTAGCGCGGAGCCGGGTCTTGCTGTTTATAAGATGCCTCGTGCTCTTCGTCAACGATGATTAGGCCAAGATTTTGAAAGGGCAACAACAGCGCAGAACGCACGCCTAGAATCAGCGGAAAGGGTTCTGAAGAAAGCTGACGCAGCCACGTTTCCACGCGTTCGTTGTCGGGAAACTTTGAATGGTAAACGCCCATTTTGTCGCCAAAGACGCGCCCAAGCCGCTGCATCAATTGCGTCGTCAGGGCTATTTCCGGCAAGAGGTAGAGCACTTGTTTACCCTCGGCGAGCGTATTTTTAATCAATTCGATGTAGACAGCCGTCTTCCCGCTCGAGGTTACGCCATGGAGCAAGCAAGTATCGCGTTGCGAAAAGACGGTTTTGATCTCCGTAAGGGCTTGCTTTTGAAGCGAGGACAACTGAGGTTGTAAGCGTTCGGGCAAGGCTTTGAAACTTTTCAATCGACCTACGGCCACGTCATATTGCTCCAAGATGCCCTTTTTACACAAAGCGGTCAAGGCCGCACCATCATCAGCCGTTCGCTTACGGAGTTCGGCCCGACTCACTTCCATTAGCAGGGCGGCATTGCGCAAATTGAGTGCCGCCGGAGCGCCCGCCGCATCGAGATAAGCCAAGAGGGCCTGCTGCTGTTTGGGCGCTCGCTTCAGGCTGTCGAGCGTTTCATTGAGGCGGCCCTCATCGAAAAAGGCGGAGGCCAAGCGGAGGCGCACTTCGGTCTTGGGCGCAAAGCGGCGGCCCAACTGTTCTTCGACGACGACCCAGCCGCGCTCGACCAGGCGGCGTACGTGGGTGAACACCTCCGTGCTGCCCACGATTTGCTGCAATTGTTTGATCATCGTGGGCTTCGTTTCCGAAAGCGCCGCTAATATTTTTTGCGCTAAAGGTGTGGTTTGCGCCGAGCTATCGCCTGCATCGAGCGACGCAACATCGATTCCCTCTGCGCGGCATACGAGCGTTTCGCTCTGCAACTTCAAACCCGCGGGTAGCGCGGCGGTCATCACCTCGCCAAGCGTACATATATAATAGCTCGCCATCCACTGCCAGAGTTGGAGTTGGCCTTGCGTCACCACCGGAACGCTATCGGCCACGCCGACTACTTCCTTCAATTTGAATTCGGGCCGACGCTCGTGCACTTGCAACACGATACCCGTGTACAACTTTGTTTGTAGCGGCACGACTACCCTACTCCCCGACACGATGGTCGCGGAGAGGGCTTCCGGAATCTGATACGTTAGCGGATCCGTCAGCTTTCGAGGCAAAATAACATCAGCATATTTCATCCACCTGCAAAGTTAAGCGTTTTTCTGCTATGGAGAAGCGCCGGCGGCCTCTCCCTTGCGCCGAGTGGCTATCGAAAGTGGCATATAAAGTGAGCATTCAAGACCAACTTGCCATTGACCTTGAATGCTCACCACAGCCCTGCTGAAAAGTAGGACTCTATCGCTTCATCATATAGACTTGTCCGCCGCGGCTGCCTGCGCCTTGCAGGTTAACGCGCTGGTTCAGGTTAGAACTATAGATGCTCTGGCGGCCGAAGTCGGCTTGCGCCGGCGCGCCGAATTCTGATTCTGACGTGTCGATGATGGCACCGGCATCGCCCGTGAAGTCCATCTTAATGGCCTTGCCCTGCGGTGTGGTCCAGTTGCCCTTAAACGTAATCTTATTGCCGGCTACGCTAACCGTGATCGTGCCGCCACTCAGCAAACCGTACGTATCTCCATAACCGTCGCTCAAGGTTTCATAAAACGAACCTATGGGGTAGAACGTGCCGCCGGTCTTGCGCATTGTACCGCCGATAAATTTCCCTTCTTTATATTCTGCACCGGCTACGGGCATCACTACATCGTAAGTGCCCGCAATGGTGTTTATATCCATCGGTACTTGATATTTCGTCAAGAGTACAAGGCTAAGCAATTCGCCATCGCCCACAACAAATCCTTTGCTATCCACTTCGCAATTGAGGAATGCAAGCGTATAGTCGCAGTATCGGCTCGTGGCTTTGACATACTTACCATTATAATTCACGGGCACGAAGTTGACATCCTCCGTCACATATTTATAACCTGCATTCTTGTCTTTGTTCACAAACGTGAGTGCGCCGTCGTATACAAAGCGCACTTTACCGTGCGTTTGCAGCGTTCCTTCAAGCACGAGGTGGTAATTGCCATCGCCTTTCTCTTCAACCTGCAAGACGCACGTGCTCAACGAATCCAAGAAACCATCAACCTGGCCGGCATCGTTCACTCTATTAGTCTCGATGTATATACTCTGCGCTTTCCAAATGCCGCTTTGATTCGCCGACTCCACCAAAGTATACGTACCGGCCGGTAATTTCGCGTGGTCGGCATCCTGCGAAGGCCTGGCGATCACCGTCAATCTGACGTCGTGCTTATTGTTTTCCTTGGGCAAGCCGCCGGTAGTGAGTTCGCCGTCGCAAAGATGAAGCGTATAGAGTCCCGCTTCCGTTGTCACCGCACCATAATATAAGTTGTACGTATGCGTCACGTTGACATCGGCATAGTAAGAAGCGTTCTCACTATTGAAGAAGGTGACGTCTTGAATATCATTGCAGGGAATTTCTTTTTGTTCGCCTGACGTCAAGCGCACCCTCATTGTCCATTTGCTTTGGGCTAACGCTACGGTAGCACCACATAACACCATAGCGGCTGCGAGTAAAATTCTTTTCATGTTTTGTTTGTTTTTGTGAGTTTATAATCTATTTACCGGTCTACGAGAAAGGCGGCGAAACGCCTGAACTATGCGCCGAATCGTTTCTAATCGCTATGCCGGAGAATGTATTTGTAATGTATGAACTGCGCGAGCAGACCCATAGACAAGCCGGCGAAACGTACAAGACCTGCGCCATCGACGGTAAAGGGAGGCATCGAAACAAGGATCTTGGAGATTTTATCTATCATACCTCGCTCGAGACTTTCAACATTGCACTACTTATGGGCAAATCTACAAACAAATGATTACTCTCCCAAGTATGCGCAGCCTAAAAACACTAAAAAGTGGCGAATTATTTTACTTTTGTTATGCCGGCATCCTACGCGCCGCGAAAGGAAGACGGCATTTGGATGGGCATAGGCCGCTTTTGTCCGCGCACCGCGGTGATTCTTTTCGTTTGCTCCCACCAAACTATCGTTTGCTGCCGGCAAACCATCGTTTGGCCCCAGCATACCATCGTTTGCTCCCGGCAAAACACGAAAGAGACGAACGAAGACTATTAAATAGCGGCCTATGCTGCACCACAATCGCACTGTAATAAGCGAACGATGCGCCGATGACGAGTGGATAACAAACTTAAGCTGCTAAGTGATGGCGAAAGCCAAAACAAGATGGACGTTGCCAATACGCTATGCGACCTTAATCGAGGCAAACTCTGTGCGCGACGATTCCCACTAAGCCGGCCGCAAAAAAAAGCGCTCCCTTGCCTTCGGCTGCACAGAAGGCAGACGATGACAAGGGAGGATAAGGCTTTAGATAGCTAAATGGTGATAGATGAAAGATCTCTGTCAGTTGAGTCAGTTATGCGTCTATGTCGTGACCCTTTTAGGTGGTCCGAACAATCTTTGAGAACAGCGGCAGCACCGAAGCTTTCGCCGCTTTTGGCGTCAAAATAAAGTGCCGCGAAACCTAAGCTTCGCGGCACCTATACTTTATTTTGTTTTATAACGTTCCAAACCTTCTTTGAGGAATTTCACGTAGCCGTCAATGTCTTCTTTATAACTGAAGGTGTGGTTTAAAGGGTTGCCTTCGTTATCTACAGGGACGTAGAGCGGCTGCTGGTTAGAACCAAACTTATGGCGTTGCAAGTAGCTCCACTTGTCGCCGACGGTGCGTAGCGTTGTAGTCTTGCCGTCTTCTTGCACCTCTACGTTCTCCGGCAGCGGCGCTTTCTCGTCGACATAGAGCGAGATGAGGACGTAATCTTTCATCAAAAGGTCGCGCACTTTAGGATCGTGCCATACGGCAAGCTCCATCTTACGGCAGTTGACGCAACCGTGACCGGTGAAGTCTAAGAGTACAGGCTTGTTAACCGACTTCGCGTAAGCCATACCGGCATCGTAGTCACGGAATTTCGCTTCGACCTTAACCGGGTCAAGATTAAAGTCTTGCGTAGATATAGGCGGAGAGAATGCACTCACGGCCTTACACGGTGCACCCCAGAGGCCCGGCACCATATACACGGCAAAGGCAAAGGAAACGACGCCCATAAAGAAGCGGGGTACGCTCGTATGATCTTCGACATCATCGTGGGGGAAGCGCAACCAGCCGAAGAGGTAGCAACCCAAAGCTGCGAAGAGAATGATCCACAAGCTGAGGAATACTTCGCGGTCCAGAATATGCCAGCCGTAAGCCAAATCGGCCACGGAGAAGAACTTCAAGGCGAAAGCAATCTCGACAAAACCTAAGATTACTTTGATCATATTCATCCAGCTACCGCTCTTCGGCGCTTTCTTCATCATCGTGGGGAAGAGCGCAAAGAGCGTAAACGGCAAGGCTAAAGCTAAGGCGAAGCCTACCATACCTACGGCCGGCGCCATTGCGCTACCGGTAGAGGTAGAAGCCTCAACAAGGAGGAAACCTACAATCGGCGCGGTGCAAGAAAAAGAAACCAGCGTAAGCGTGAAAGCCATCAAGAAGATGCCTAAAAGGCCTGCTGTGCTGGAAGCCTTAGAATCGACGGCGTTATTCCATTTGGAGGGAAGCGTAATCTCGAAACCGCCCAAGAAACTTGCACCGAAGATGAGAAGCATCAGGAAGAATATGATGTTGAAAATCGCATTTGTCGACAAACTATTCAGCGCGCTGGCACCGAAAAGTCCGGAGATTACGAGACCTAACGTGACGTAGATTACGACAATACTGATACCATATATAATAGCTTCGCGCACGGCTTTACGACGATCGTCGCTGCGGTGCAGGAAGAAAGAAACGGTCATCGGAATAATCGGCCAAACGCAAGGCGTAAAGAGCGTCACGAGACCGCCGAGGATACCCATCAAGAAAATATAAAAGAGGCTGCGGCCGGCAGTAGAAGAGGCGTTGCCATACTTCTGAAGCTGGTCGATGACGGGCGTGTACCATTTCGCCACCGTAGCACTATCAGCTTGCGGAACATCGACAGCGGCGACAGGAGCGCCTTCAGCGTTCTCCTCCGTTGCGGCCGGAACGGCAGCAGCCGTATCTTTCGGCTGTCCCTCTTTGTCGGCCACGGCTTGTGCTGCATCTGCGGCAGCGCCGGTCGGGCCGTCTTTACCTGCCACCTTGCATTCAACCGTCATAGGCGGGAGGCAGTTTTGATCATTACAAGCACCATACTTCAAGTAAGCCTTAAGTTGGTAGTCTTGTTTCGTAAGCTTAACACGCTGTGTAAACGTACAAGTGTTCTCAAAATAAGAAACCGGCATGTCGAAGATCTCATCTTGTACGTTTTTCACGCCCGGTCCGGGCTTCAATTTGCCTATCGGCTCTGCGCCGTCGGCCTTATCGACACCGAAACTGGCGCGCGTGGGACCGCCTTCGCCGATATTGGTCGAGTAAACGTGCCAGCCCTTTGCAATGGTGGCTTTAAAGATGACATCCACTTCAGTCGGGTTGACCCGCTTGTAGGATACGGAAAAATTAACTTGCGACTTTGCCGCCGTAGCGGCCAAAAGCAGCAGCGTCAGAAGGGTGAAGAACTTCTTCATGGCAGCTTGTATCATGTTTTTAAGTTGACAATATGGGCGCAAATATACGTTTTTTTTCTGAGCGGCAAAGCCCTAAAAGCTCTTTTCGTAGGATGAAATTCGCAAATTTATGAGCCTTACCCGCCTAAAAAGCCGCTCAAAGGGCCACTATTCTCTCTTTGTGGCGATATTTTAGTTGATTCAGACTCCCTAAAATCGGCCTTATTTTACCCTTTTCTTTCACTTACTTGTGGGAAACAATTTTGAGAGCATCATTTTCAAACCGTTTATTGATGAAAGAAAGGGAAATTACGCGCTGTAAGAATCAGGATTATTCGAACAAAATGCGCAACTTTGTAAGTTAAAAGCGTATTACTACGCAATGTTCCCTCGACAGGGAGAGGTCTATCCCTTTCCTAAAGATATGGAATGGCGGCTTGGGGAGTACTCGTTGCCGACAAATGGAGAAAAAGCTCGTCTCCGGTTACACATATATAAAATAAGGAAGTAAACCGATCCTAAAAAGGCGCTTTATGAATAAGTTTTCGTATGCACTTATGCGTTGTTACGTTTGGCTGTGCCGCTTCCGGCATCGCCGAGGCTACGGGATTCACTCGCCATTTGCTTTTGGACTTGTTACAAAAGTATTTTACGAGCGAGGGGCCTTCTATGCCTATGCGCCTTTGCGTAAGATGCGCCGCCAAATAGCGCACGACACGACGGAGCGAGGCGACCGCCTGATGCTACGGATCATCAATGCGTTTCAGCCGGCTGATTGCTTTATCGGCGGCGAGCAAATCCAACTCACGGCGCAGTATCTGCGGGCCGGAAAGCCCTCGTGCCAATTTTGGCCGATCGAATGCTTGGACGCAACGGAAGAACTCGATATGTTGTATCTCGACATGCCTGATTGGGAGTCGTGGGCAACCAAGGCGCTAACCAAAATGAGCGACAAAGGCTGCATCGTAGTAAGGGGAATTCACCGCAATGCACGTATGCTGAAGGCGTGGCGGCGACTGACGAAGCAGGAAGTTGTTCGGGTGAGTTTTGATCTCTATGATTATGGTGTCGCTTGCTTTCGCCAAGATTTGCACAAGCAAGATTACATCATCTGCTTTTAGCGCTTTCAGCAAACAGGAAAGGGCATAGCGACTGAGTAGCGCTCTGAGGCGGCTAAAACCAAGATGTAGGCCGAGCGGAAAGCGATGGAGGAAACTTAAAGCCAAGAATACAAAGCAGAAAATAAATAAAAAAGTAAAGAAAAGACACTTCAAACGACGAAAGTTTGGAGAAAAACACTATTTTTGCGGCTCACAAACGCCTTGAGACTTTATCTCGACAAAAAAGGCACGAATCATGAAAAAGATTCTCACAGAAAATTAGAAATAAAAAAGCGAAGATAGTTATGTATTGGACTTTGGAATTGGCCTCAAAATTAGAGGATGCTCCCTGGCCGGCAAGCAAAGATGAGCTGATTGACTATGCTATGCGCTCCGGCGCCCCAATGGAGGTCGTTGAAAACTTACAGGAGTTGGAAGACGAAGGGGAAGTGTATGAGACGATCGAGGATGTCTGGCCTGATTATCCAACTAAAGAGGACTTTCTCTTTAACGAGGACGAATATTAAGCAAAGGTAGACAGCCACGCCACAATTTAAAGCAACAAGGCGACAAAACGATGACGTTTGTCGCCTTGTTGCTGGTATATGTATATTATAATTGTGTGCGCCGGTTTGAGCCGGGGCTACTCCAAGCCTCAAAGGAGGAGCGCGATATAAGAATAGAAAATACAGCCTACAAGATTTAGATAAAACCGGAAGCGGCCCGCCTCCACAAAGGAAGCGAGCCGCTGACTTTTATATCAAACTTGCGTCGAGAAAGACGCAAACTTCTGCTTAGAGTTTCGGACCTGCTGCGATGAGCGCCTTGCCAGCCTCGTTGCCGGAGAACTTATCGAAGTTCTTGATAAAGCGTGCAGCGAGACCTTTCGCCTTTGTCTCCCACTCAGCTGCGTCAGCATACGTGTCGCGCGGGTCGAGAATAGCAGGATCTACACCCGGCAATTGCGTAGGCACTACGAAGTCGAAGAAAGGAATTGTCTTCGTCGGCGCCTTGTCGATTTCGCCGTTCAAGATATCGTCGATAATGCCGCGCGTATCGCGAATAGAAATACGCTTGCCCGTGCCGTTCCAGCCCGTGTTCACCAAATAAGCCTTAGCGCCTACGCGTTCCATCTTCTTAACAAGCTCTTCCGCATATTTCGTCGGGTGGAGCGACAGGAAAGCTTGGCCGAAGCAAGCAGAGAAGGTCGGCGTCGGTTCCGTAATGCCGCGCTCTGTACCGGCGAGCTTAGCCGTGAAGCCGGAAAGGAAGTAATATTTAGCCTGCTCTGATGTCAAAATAGAAACAGGAGGCAATACGCCGAACGCATCAGCCGACAAGAAAATCACCTGCTTTGCATGCGGGCCTTTAGAAACCGGCTTAACGATGTTGTTAATATGATAGATCGGGTAAGAAACGCGCGTATTTTCCGTCACGCTCTTATCATCGAAGTCGAGTTTACCGGTTTCGCTGCAGATCGTTACGTTTTCGAGCAACGCATCGCGCTTAATTGCGCCATAGATATCCGGCTCGCTTTCCTTGTCGAGGCGAATAACCTTTGCATAGCAGCCACCTTCATAGTTGAAGACGCCCTCATCGTCCCATCCGTGTTCATCGTCGCCGATCAATCTACGCTTCGGATCCGTTGAAAGCGTCGTCTTGCCCGTACCGGAAAGGCCGAAGAAGATCGCCGTGCTTTCGCCGTCGAGGCTCGTATTGGCAGAGCAGTGCATAGATGCGATGCCGCGGAGCGGGTTAAAGTAGTTCATCATAGAGAACATACCCTTTTTCATCTCGCCGCCGTACCATGTATTGATGATCACTTGCTCTCTGCTCGTCAAGTTGAAGACGACAGCCGTCTCAGAGTTGAGGCCCAGCTCCTTGTAGTTTTCTACCTTCGTCTTAGAAGCATTGTAAACGATAAAATCAGGCTCAAACGTTTCGAGTTCTTCCTGTGTCGGGCGAATAAACATATTCGTCACGAAGTGTGCCTGCCAAGCTACTTCCATAATGAAGCGAACGCAAAGGCGCGTAGCAGGGTTTGCACCGCAGTAGCCATCCACTACGAAGAGGCGCTTGTTAGAAAGCTCTTTCTTAGCCAAGTCTTTCAATACAGCCCACGCTTCCGGAGTAGCCGGCTTGTTATCATTAGGATATTCGGGCGTATTCCACCAAACCGTATCTTTGCTGGTTTCGTCCTTAACAATAAACTTATCTTTAGGAGAACGGCCCGTATAAACGCCGGTGAAAACGTCTACAGCGCCGAGTTCTGATACGTGACCTACCTCAAAGCCTTCAAGGCCGGCTTTCGTTTCTTCTTCGAAGAGTTTTTCGTAAGACGGATTGTGCACAATTTCGGTCGTGCCAGTAATGCCGTACTTCGTCAAATCTAATGTTGCCATAGTGATATTTTTTGTAGATGATAAATTTCCTATCTTAAAGAATCAAAGTTCCAAATATGAGTCTTTATTACCGCAGCAAAATTACGGAAATTTTCCGGACGTATCAAGGAAATATGCTTTTTGTAGCTTTCATCATCTATTTCTTTGTCTAAATTTCGACCCTCGCCAAAAATGGTCGGCAAATTGCGAAATTGACTTTGCAAAATCCCAAAATCAAGCCTTCTCACACACCAATCCCGGTGCCGCCCCCATCGTTCGCCGGTCGGTCATCGGTCGGCTGTTGTACACGACAAGATTGCCGATCGAAAAGATTTATGATTTAATGCATTACAACGCCGTTTTGTGAAAATCTTCGACCCTTCTCGCCTACTTCCGTGCCGGTCGGCGCGAGGGGAAGCGCGGGGCGTTTTCTTGGTCGTTTGAAAAAAAAGCCGTACTTTTGGCCGATTTGTAACAAATAACAGCTTTTTCTCGACCCATGGAGGTAATAAATTTAGGGGCGGCCAACTCCGTCATCAACAGCTATATGATGCAACTTCGCGACGTTGATATTCAGCGCAACCGCACGCTTTTTCGCAACAATCTGGAGCGCATAGCGCACGCGATGGCCTACGAACTGAGTCATCGTCTGCAATACGATGTTCGCGAGGTGCAGACGCCGCTCGGCAAGAAGGACGTAAGCGTCTACACGGACCGCATCGTGGTGGGGACGGTCTTGCGCGCCGGCCTCTCGTTTCACCAAGGCTTTCTCGACGTCTTCGACCAAGCCGACAGTGCCTTTGTAGCAGCTTACCGCGAAGAGGGTAAACGCGAAGACATTAAGATTCACCTTGACTATCTGGCTTCGCCGGACCTCGATGGTTGCACATTCCTTATGGTTGATCCCATGTTGGCCACGGGAGGCAGCTTAGAGACGGCGTGGGAGGCTTTTCTGCGCAATGGGCGGCCTAAGAAACTGCACATCTGTGTTGTGATCGCATCTGAGGAGGGCATCAATTATTTGCAGAAACTCTTCCCTACTGACGACGTCACACTATGGGTAGCAGCAATAGACCCGCACTTGAACGAGGATGCCTACATCGTGCCTGGTTTGGGCGATGCCGGCGACCTCTCGTTTGGGCCAAAACTCGCGGCGCGCAAGCATATTTATCGCTAAGACTTGACGCACAATTTAATTTTCATACATCGCACAAAGCGGGGAGCATTCTACGGAGCGTTCCCCGCTCTTTTTGGGGTGCGACAACGCATTTTCCCACTCGTCCTCTCCCCTTTTTGCAGCATTTATATTTTGGGCACGTCGTTTTTTATCACGATAACAAAGGTGTACGCTCGTGATGAAAAGTACTTGCGCTCACGATAAAAAAGGTGTACGCTCGTGAGCGTACAAATTCGGCGCGTACTTTTGTCGGTTTGAGTTTGTTTGTCGTACGATGAAAAACCAAAGCGTATCGCACTAAAAGGTTGCTTTCAGCATTCGCTTTTGTTTCCTGCTCAGCTCCACCTCAACTTGCGTCTGTTTTTGAAAGACCAACCCTAAGGGGTTGCTCAAAGGTATGATGCGTTATGCAGGGTTAAAGCGTTGCCGCTTTAACCCTGCCCTGCCAAAAGACTAACCCCGATGGGGTTATTTGTGGCGGTGCGGTTGCGGAGATAAGTTGGTAGGGTTTGTGTTTGGGCGCGAGTAGATGCGATATTAGGTTAAGGTGAGGTTGTTTGTGGATGAGGTTTTCGGAAAATGGCTTGGTGGGGTTTGTGTTTAAGTTGCAAGTGAAGAGCATGTTGGTTTCAATAGATCGTTTGCAGAGAGGCTGCGTGAAAAAATTGATTGGAATGAACCATAGGTCAAGTTGTGGCGAGTCTATTTTGAAAAGGATTGCGCACGAGACCTGACATTGATTCGATAAAAAGCGACAACAACCCCTTAGGGTTGGTCTTTTGGTAGGCCGGGGTTAAGGCACATCGTGTTTTAACCCTGGATAAACGGATGGAAGTGAGTGCAACCCCATTAGGGGTTGGTCTTTCACTGTGGCAGGGTTGAGGAGCGAAGCGGCAACCTAGCCACTAACGACGTGAGTCGTTGCTCGTACGAGTTATAATTGGGTTTGTTTTCGTTGCATGTCAATCATTGGATATTTTTGAAAGACCAACCCTAAGAGGTTGCCAATGCGGTGGTGCGTTAGACAGGGTTAAAGCGTTGCCGCTTTAGCCCTGCCCTGCCAAAAGACTAACCCAGATGGGGTTATTTGCGACGGATGACGTTTGCGGGCAGAATTGTGGTGCAGGTGGAGCGAGTTTTGACGGGCGATATTTGCGGCATTGGTCGTGGAGATTGGGAAATTCGCTCCGGCGTTTGGTGTTTATTTGGTGCAAGAGGTGAGGATTGAGGGGGTTACTTGCGGCGGGAGGCATTGAGGGGCGGAGTTGCGTGGCGTGGACGACAAGTTTGATGGCGCTATATTAGACGAGCTTCGTTGGCAAGACAATCTTTTACAGAGCGCCATTTGCTTGCGCGGTATGGAGTACAAGCGTGGGAGGGGAAACGCAAAAAAAGCGTGCCGCAAACCGAAAGATCAGTTTGCAGCACGCCTGTTTATTTACCTTAATTGCTAACTTATAGCCTCATTTAATGACGCTGGCGGCGCACACTAAAGCCGGCAGCTTTGGTCGTCTTGCTGCTCTTGGGTTCTTTTGTACTCGGCGTAGATACTTTCGGAGATTTTGTGCGCGTCGTCGTGCGACGGCGAGCTGTTATGCGGCGCTTGGGAGCTGCTGCTTCGGGAGCAACGGCTGCCGTATCAGCAGCTGCTGCTTCGGGTTTCTTCACGACGGGTTCTTCTCCCCAAACGCCTTTGCGCACATCTTTGAGCTGCTTCTCGATACGCGCCTGCTCACGGTGCATATCCGAATCGGAGGGGCAGTAATTACTCAAGAGGCGGTCTTGCAGATTGACGGCCTTATAAATATCTCCTTCATAGCGACCGAGGGTAAAATAGTCGTCGGCTGAGAGCGTGGCCGCGTTGTTATAATTGCTCTCCATGAGCATGAGTTTGCCCAATTTCGGGGCTACTTCGTCAAAGCGTACCCAAAACATCGGGTAGTTTTGATCTGTTCCGCCAAACTCACTATCGCCACGCACAATCACGGGGCAGATCGCAACGACCTTTGTGCGGAAAGTAGCCGTATACTGATCATAATATGTACTCTCTTTCAAGTAGTAAAGTTTGACATCCTCCGAAGGCAGATCGGCATCGTTGACACGCAGGTGGCCGTCCTTCGCCTCATAATAGATATGATAGCGATCCATAAGCGTGCGCGCCGTCACTTCATTGGCCGCAGAAAAGTCTTCGTTGCCATCAAGCTTATAATCGTAAGCTTTTATCTGGCGGCGAAGCAGAAGATGGAAGAGGTAAGTGAAGAGATTTTCGCGTCCATCTTGCGGGGTCGTCGGATAATATAACACGGCATTGGCGTCCTTTTTCAGATTTAAGACGCGATATAAGTCTCTTCGCCAAGCCACATCTTGAGGCATGGCCTGCGCCGTGGGGAAATCGCGATAAGAAACTCCCGTCGGGGCGTTGCGCGTTGCGGCAGAGCGCGCGGCATCTTCAGCCCGACGTTTCGGCGGTTGGGCCGAGAGCGTCGCTATCGTAAAGGTTGCTATGAGCAGCAAAATGTATCGTTTCATATAGTGTGGACTTATATTTTCAAGACTAAAATGATCTGTCGCCCTTAGTTGACGATGATCTCTACCGGTTGCGGCAGCGTGCGTCGCAAACCGTCGGGTCCCACCACGACAACGCGTGAGACGTAGAAGCGTTGGCCGCGTCGGAGCGAGCGCATCAAGTTGCGTTGGTTCTCGGTGAAGTTGGCTCCGTCGGAATTCTCGGGGCGGGCATTGCCCATTCGATCAAAGAAGACGGATTCGAAACTCAAGACGCGGAAAGGTATGTCGAGCAGACCGTCGTCGATGGCTGCGCCGATGCCGGCTGCGCCTAAGACGGAGCCTTTGGCGAGGCGGCCGCCCTTGAAGCGGTCGTTGCCCAATGCGATATAGGCCGTTGGGTCGGGCAATTTGCGCACTTTGAAGGTGTAAGTGCCCATTTTTTGCGTCTTTCCGTTGACTTCTCCGGTGACGGTGAAGGTGACGTTGCTACCAACGGCGGCGGGGCGCGCCGTATAGTGGCCCTTGCCCTGCGAGGTCAGTGATCCGCCGGTCATAGATAGATGGACCTTATCGGGAGCTATGCCCGAAGCGCTCACGCTGATGGGGTTGTTGAAACCGGCATAGAGCACGTTCATCAAATCAGCAGCCACGGTGGCACCGGTTGGCGGCGCTATGACGTTGTATTTTTGCACAAAATTGCGGCGAAGCACCTCTCCGGCTGCGTTTTGGGTGAGAATGTATCCTGAAAAACTATATTCGCCGGGCCCACCAACAGTAAAGTTGTACTCGCCTGAGCCGCTAATCTGCCGCCCGTTGACAAAGATCTGCGGGCGCTGCGTTGTGTCGACCGCAGCCATAAAGATTTTGGAGCGGAAGACCTCTCCGGGCATCAATGTCGTAGCTTCGGGCAGTACGTAAGCGTTGAGTTCGTTGACGCGAATGTCCTTCAAATCGACATTGGCGCGCAAGGTATGCAGGACTTGATTCTCAGCTTTTCGGATGTCACTTTGAAGCTTGGAAAGCATCGTAATAGCAGCGATAGCCGGCATATCTTCAAACATATATTCTTGCCAGTTCTTACCGAGCAAGGAGTTGTCGTTCTTCGGCACGGCTGTGCTCAAATCGGACGTAATAATGGCGCGCTGACGCGGGTCGGTGATGTAGCGGAGGACGTGGGCGCGATAGCTATTGATGGCATTGAAGAGCAACTTTCCTTTCCCACTGATTGGAGCGAGCATTATGTGGCCCGCAGCATCTAAGTTTTCTTCGTTGTTGAGGCGATCGGGATTTCCTTTGCTCCCATCTGCTTCGCGAGCGATGGCCCACTTGAGTTGTTCGGCAAAATTGTAAAGCGAGTCGGACGCGAGGCGCAATTGGTTGGCTTTGGCGTACCACTCGCGCACCTTCGTCGGGTTCTTCTTCATCAAGACGGCAAAATCGTCGTAGAGAGCGCGGTTCTCCTTGGCGGCATTCGTCGTCGTACGCTCCAAACTATCGCCAATAAGGTGAAAGCCTTTCAAGACGTCGTTGGAAACATTAAGCGCCAACATCGCCATCAACAAGATATACATCAAGTTGATCATCTTCTGGCGAGGAGAAACGGGTCTTTTCTTTATTGTAGAAGGCATTTGCTTATTCTGAAATCGTAGAAAGAAGTGAGGGCGCGCTTTAAGATTCGCCTTGTTCGCGTGGTGCAGCGGCCGACTGGTTGACCATATTCACGGTCAAAGCGTCGATCATTCTTGCATACACACTGTTGAGACGCTGAATCTGCTCTGCAAGTTTGTGGGTCTGATTGTTGATATCGTCGATCGTACCTACTTGCAAACTGATGCTCTTCAAGTGAAGCTCATATACTTTATTGATGCCGGTAAGCGTGCGATTGAGATTCTCCATCTCTTCACTGTCGCGCGTCAAGCGGGCACTTTGCTCGTCGACCTTCTGGAAGGTATCCGTCAGCGTTTGTAGTTTTTCGATATAAGTCTTCGTCGCCGTTTCCATTTCAGGTGAAAGCACGGCCTGAGCGCGATGGAGCAATTCGTCGTTGGCCGCACGAATAATGGCTGCCAATTGCTCTGCATCGGCGTCGCGCGGAATTTCGAGCGAGCCTTGTGCAGCCGGCGCAGCAGGTTGCGCCGATGGAGCAGGCGTTTGCGCCGTCTCTGTCGGAGCGGCTTGCGGCTGCGGCGCGGCTGCTTGCGGTGCAGGAGCGACGTAAGCAGGAGCGCTTACGCCGGCCGGCGCTGTAAACACAACCGCCTGCGCAGTTGAGGGAATTGCATCGGGCGTTTCCTGCTCTTCTGTTTCGGGCGCATAGCCCTTTTCTTGCGCGGCGAGGGTTGCCGCTATTTCTTCGTCAGTCTGATAATCGTGGGGAAGTTCCTTGCCAATCTCCGTTTTGTCAAACGGACGGTCGAAAGCGGAAAGGAAGAAAACGAAAACCTCCGTTCCCATACCGGCAAAGAGCATTAAATTACCGCCCGGAAGGTGCGTCAACTTAAAGAGAGCGCCCAAGATAACGATAGAAGCGCCCCAACTGTAGGCATAATTAAGGAATGTTTGCCCGGGAACGCTGTCCATCCAGTGTTGTAGGCGCGTGATGAGATTTATCTTGCTTGACATAAACGCTGCTGTTATTTAGTCTTGCGCAGAGCGATTGCAGTGTTGACACCGCCCTCGCTCTTGCTGTTTATTTTTTCTTTTTTACGCTCACTTTCGCTTTACCTGTTGCCGTTCCGGCTTTGGAACGCACGCAACGGAAGCCAATAAATGATCGCGGTTGATTCTGATATTCCCACGTACGCCACGCTGAACGGATGTAAGAAAGCGGATCTTTCCACGAGCCGCCGCGTACGCTTTTGCGTTTGAGCAGATACGGATCTTCTTTGGCCGCATTGTACTTGAGTTGAGGGTTGATATCGGCCATCGCAGCCACGCCTGCTTCCGTGTAAACCGTACCTGTCCACTCCGCAACGTTGCCTGCCATATCGAAGAGTCCGTTAGAATTCGCGCCGTACGTACCCACGCGGCTCGTAATCAAGTTGCCGTCTTGCGTGTAGTCGCCTTCGTCGGGCTTGAAGTTGGCATAGAAGCATCCCTTTCCGTTTTTCTTCACGTCTTGTTCTTGATCGGTCTCCCAAGGGAAAGGATTACCCTCTTTACCACGTGCAGCATATTCCCACTCTATCTCTGTCGGGAGGCGATAGCGCTGAACGAAGCGCGCCTGTCCGCCCAATCCTTTCATAAGATACTCCGTACGCCAAGCACAGAAAGCATTGGCCTGCTCCCAACTGACGCCCACGACAGGATAATCGTCATAGACGTGCGAAGCAAAGTAAAGGCGCGAATAGAGTTCGTTGTTTGCATTGGGAAAGTCGTTAATCCAGCACGTCGTGTCCGGATATACATTTACTATATATGTATTTAGGAAGTCCCAAGGACCGGTTAAGGGGCGCTCGATCGTTTGTCTGACGATGTTTCCGTTGTCATCTATATAAGCCGTATCTTTAGAAATCATCACCACCTCGTCCGGATCCACCACGTGGTCCGTATTCAAGTCGCGCTCCGCCGGATTCAAGCGATATTTGCGCAGCGCCGCCTTCTCGTAGTCGTAGATTTCGTAGCGATAATTCATCTGGTGCGCATCGAGCATACGCGTTCCCTCGATCGGGTCCGTTTTATAGACGCTGTTGAGCGCTCTTTGTTGGTCCTCGTTGGGTTTTCGCCACGGAATGGGTTTGGTCCAATTGAGGTGCGGGCGCACGGGGTCGCCGTTGCGGTCCTGTGTAATCTTATACGTTTCGTCGCCACCGTAAGAAGGATCGGCCAAACGCTCGCGGATAATGGAATCGCGCACCCAATTGACAAACTGTTTATACATCGAGTTGGTGACTTCCGTCTGATCCATCCAGAAGCCATCGACGGAGATGTCGCGCGAGGGGATGTCAGTGCCCCAAAGCGAGTCGTTTTGTTCTACGCCCGTCTTCAGATAGCCTCTTTTTACTTCAAGCATGCCGTAGGGCGTCGGCTCAGCATAGGCTGCGCCCTTCACGCCGGTCACTTCACCGCCGCTACGCATCGTGCTGCGCCCGCCGAAGCAGGAAGAGAGCATCAGACAAAGCGAAAACAAACAACCAATGACAAGATACTTATTACAACTCATATATTTCATGCACAAAATAGTCGTATTTTTTATAGGAAGCGCACACTCTTGTGAAGATTGCGCTTGCGTTTTTGCAAGTTGAGCGGAAGGCGATAGGAGACGGTCAATTCGTGTTGGCCCGCCTGCAAGCCTAAACCGGACGTGTTGGCTTCATAGGAGTAACTCAAGTCGACTCCGTGGAAAGTGCCGCCCACAAAGAGCGTCACGGAGTGCTGCGGTGCGTAAGAAGCGCCGGCATAGAGCCGTTTTTTCTCCCGTTGATAAACGATCCGCCCCGTCAAATCAGCCCGAAAATCGGCATTGCTGTAGCGCAATAACACTGACGGCACTATAACAACTAACGGATTGCGGAATTTAATATTGTATCCGGCCGTAAAATTATACTGTGGCTTCACGTGATACTGATTGGTTTCACCCAAACGCACGACGGGAGAGGTGAGGTGCAAGAATCCGAAGCCGGCATACCAACGTTTGTGGTGATAATAGACGCCGGCGGAGGCATCAAACGACGATCCGGTAAGCTTCGTTCGCGGAAAAGCGGGGTCGTTCGTTTCGCTCAGGTCGGCCTTAGAGCCGTCTAACGTTTCTTGGAGCATATCTGCTTCGCCGCCCAAACTCATTACGCCGCCAAAGAGCGGGAAATAATAAGCATATTGCACGGAAAAGCGCTGATGAGAGAAGAGTCCGATCTGATCATTCTGAAAAATAGCGCCCACGCCGTGGCGAGTCGGACCGAGCATGAACGCAATATCAGCGCCGGCATACATAGTTCCGCCACTGTTGGTATAGCCTGTGGCGTGCGTTTGATAAGCCATGTTGAGCGAAAGTTGGTCAGAGCGTCCGGCCGTGGCGGGATTAAATTGCGGTTCGAGTTCCCAATAATGGGCGAAAGCGGGATCTTGTTGGGCCAAAGCCTGAAAAGGCAGGCCGACCAAAAGGACTGCTGCCACCAAGCGTATGTATCTCAACAAGTTTCTCATTGCTATTGTATAGGGCGAAGCTTTTTACCGCCGTCATCTCTTTCTAACGTTTCGGCGCGACTTTTATTGTTTGTCGACGTGCCTACTTGCGAGCGACCGGCAACACCAATCGGCAAAATTAGAAAAAAACACGCAATAGCTTGTATGGAATGGGCATAAACTTTCTTTCGCCCTTGACCGAGAAGAGCGGTTCGTAAAGCAAGGGAAACCGCAGCACGCCGGCAGCCGCCGCAGCGGAGAGCTACTAAAGACGATGCCGGAGCTACTTGGGGGCTTTTCGCACCGATATACTTTGTATATTTTTAGGATTTAGTTGGCGAGGCGGCGCAAAAGTCGGGGTGATGGTGTAGGAAATCTTGCTTTATCAAACGAAAATCAAGGCAAGCAGCGAGGCAAATGTCATAAAGAAAGGCGCGATATTGAAAATTTGACTTTTCAATAGGCGTTACGAATTGATAAAAAAGCAGATTAAACGACCATTTTTTGATGGAAAACGCGAAAAAATGGACTTCGGGGCCGTATCTTTGCACCGTGTTTTTCATAGTATTAGATTTAGGGTTAACAAGGTTGGGATACAGAGGTATCCCTTTTTTTATGTCTAAACGTAAGCATAACAAGCCCAACTAAGCGTTGAGAAGGTCTCTGAAACGTATTATTCTTCTTTTCGTACAAGGCGGCGGCGCAACACCACATCGGAGGCGCACCACCTTAAACTTTCATTTTATAAGGGTGCAGGCCGAGAAATTAAGCCGACACACGGAAAGCAGGCCTACGGCATACAGCCTTCGTCGGCAAAGTACACCGGCAGTTTTTGCCGAAATCGAGAAAAGGCACGGTCAACAGCTGGCTTTGGGCGGCGAAAAAGAGAGATGCTTTTCGTTTGGCCCGAGCAAACCATCGTTTGGTGGGAGCAAACCATCGTTTGGCGGCAGCAAACCATCGTTTGGCCCGAGCAAACGACAACCTAAGGGGCAAGGGGAAAAAGAAAAAGGGAGGAAGTAGGAGGAAAAAGGAGACAAGTGAGCCGGCAAACAAGACTGCGCGGCCCGTTATTCATTCCACGCCAAAATCGCGGCGCAACTCGTCGCGCCGCTCTGCACGCGTCTGGCGACGAAAGGTGTGCTGCCAATCTCGGCGGCCGAAGATAGTGGCGTCGGAAGAGGGCGACAGACGAAAACGAAGCGTGGTGTCGGTCAGTTCTTCAATGATGAGTCCGATCAGACCGGTTTCTACTTCTCGAGCGCCGCCATCTACCGGCTCGAAAGCGCTGACTTTGGCGCGTAAAAACCAACCCAATTGCGCCATAGAAAAACGTTCGAAATAAAAATAATTGCGCCCAACGAAATGCCGACTACCATTCATAGTGCCATCTGGGCGGAAAAGTAAAAATTTATGGGCATCGTCGTCGAGCCATCTGCCCAAGAGTTGCGACAGATTGAGGTAAGCATCTACTTCTAAAGGATAGTCGCCCGTACGCGCAAGGAGGCAGTAGCGATCTCCGGCGCGCAACGCGCCAACGCGGCGATGGTTATAGTCGGGCTCGGTGGGAATGGCGAAGCGGAGGGTATCGTGCTCATCGGTAACAAAGGTAAACGTCGAATCTTGGCAACTGAGTATGCTGCCATAAAAGTCGGTTCGCTTCATTTCGGCCACTTGGACCGCCACAACTTGTGCGCGGACTGACAATAGGGGAAGGAGGAAGAGGAGGCAAAGGAGCGGACGGGGTGTAATCTTCATTTGAATCATGTTATTTTGTGCAAAAATAAGGCTTTAATCAAACTTTTTGGGCGCACCTCTATATAAATGTGGGGCGCAGGGGGCGAGAAGCGTTCCGACGGCGACTATGAGTTTGTAAAAAATGGAAGATTCTCGCGAAAAAGGGAAATGCACAGCGCGAAATGTTGCAACAAGCGATGCGCTCAAGGAATATACGCCGCACAGCAGCTGCGAAAGACTGTCGAAAACGGGAAGGCAGGAAAGCAAAGGGCGCAACGCTTTTACACATCGCAACTTTTTGCCTCATCAGGACCAACGCTGCTTAGGCCCAACGGCTATTGGCGCTTCGGATAAGGCGAACAGCTAAAAAAGAAACGGACGCGGACAGCACCAAAGATGCTGCTTCGCGTCCGTTATAAAGTGATCATCCGCCTAAATCTTCGCTTTTCAACATCACTCTCCAATATGACTTGAAAAAAGCGCCTGCGGAATGATTCAATTTAGCGCACTAAGATCTTTTCAACCTTACCGGGCTTGCCGTTTACCTTCGTTTTGCAGATATAAACGCCGCGCGTCAGACCGATTACGTCGCTCTTCTTCGCGTTGGTCAAGACCATCTTGCCCGCCGTATCGTACACGTCCATCAAAACGTTGCCAACCTTCACGTTAGCCACGCTCGTCGGGTTATAATCAAACGTTGCTTTGATTTTCGGGCCGTTCTTATAAGTCGGCTCGCCCATCGTTGTCGGCTCAAAATATTGCAATTGGAACGTCACAACGCACTTGCCTTTTGCCGTGGGCAACCATTCTGTAGCCATCTCCTTCAATTCGCCGGCTTCCAGCGTGCCGGGTTTTGTAATATACTCTTTTGCTTCGCTGTTAGAAGTACATTCTGAAGGGAAACAAACTTGGATGGCGCCGTTATCAATCTGCATAACGTTGAAGATAAGACGCACGCCTGCCGTTTTGTTCTTCGTGTTCTTCACTGACAAGGGCAAAACGATCTGATCATCGCCCCAAGGCGCCTCAACTTCAGTTAAAGTCAGTTCTGCGCCGTTTTCAACGACCTTGCCATCCTTATCTACAAATTGTAAAGTCTGATCGACTTGTGCCTGTGCTGCGAATACGCCGCAAGCAAACAAGGCTAAAATGGATAGAATCTTTTTCATATTACACTCAAATTTATTATTGGATTTTCTTTTTGATGACTTGCAGAACGCCACCGGCATCGTTGTAGATGAAAGCTACGACACTCACATTCTCCGGCTTGTATTTCTCAGCCAGAGTGTAGTCGAACTGCTTCGTTTCGCTGGCTGCCTTAGCTACCGTAACAGGCGTTCCGTAAGGCTCGTTGACGCTGGCGCGGAACACGTGGTTATGCACGTAGTTCTTATTCAGACTTCCATCGGGCATCTGTTGAGGCAAGACGATATTATCTTCGATGAGCCAGATTTGCAACTTGCCTTCGACGGCTTCATTACCGGTCATCTTCACAGCAACGTTTAACTTGCGCGATGCAGCGTTGTAAGTCGTGCCGGTCAAATCCAAATCTACGATTGGCTTCATCTGTAAGCGCCTCACAACTTCAGCACTCCAAGAAGTGTACTCCAAGTTTTCACCGCGATCGACCTTACCTTTCGGCCACGTCGTCACGTTCCAATGTTCGTGATAGGCTTTGCCTTGCTCCGTAGCCAAACCCTTCGGATTCGTTTCGGGGAGCGACAAGGCGCCACCGTGAATGGCAACAGCGATAACGTGATCTTCGCCGTAAAGGCCTTGCAACTCGTGAATAACATCCGTAGCCTTCGGACAATTAATACATTTCTGGCCGGTAAAATCTTCGATCAAGACGTTCTTAGCTTTTTGCACATCAACGGGATCTTTACCGTAGCGCTCAGACTCACTAATATTGTCGCACGCTGCAAAGGCAGCGGCAGCCAAACTCAGGAGCAAAAAATTCTTTATCTTCATATCTTAAAAACCAAAGTTGTAGGAAATCTGCACACCCTTTTGCGCGGGAACCCAACGACAGACACCGCCGGAGCAGTTGAAGCCTGCGCGGGTCTTACCATAGCTCACTTGCAAACGGTGCGGGCCGTTCGTGTAGCAAACGGAGGCCATATAGAAATGTACGGCGTTCTCGTGTCCAGGATTTGAGGCATCAGGAACGTGCGCATTGTATTGGTCGGAAATCGTAAACATCCAGTTGGGCATGAAAGAAAGCTCTAACAAGCCGAAAACCCAATCTTTTTGATCCTGCTTCGTATGTAGGTATTGCGCTTCTCCACGCAAGGTAAACTTACGATTGAATTGGTACTTGCCTTCTGCGATGAAAACGTTGGATTTTATGGTGCCACCCTCGCCTTCTACAACGGTCTTGTTGTAGCGTTGGTTCAAGTACATCAAGTTCAACTTAAACTTCTTTGAAAGCTTCTTCTCAATCTGCACATTGATGTCTTGGAAATAGGTTTGCTTACCCATACCAAAGAATTTTGAGGTATAGCCGTCCGTACCCTTGAGCTCGGTGATGGGTTTGCCCGCTGCATCAACGAGCGGCTGCGTCTCAATACCGCGAATGTGGGAAGCATTTACCTTTACGTGCATTCCGTATTTACCGCCAAGCGCCGTGTTACGCTTAAACTGGTAACCAAATTCGCCTTGGAAAGCCCACTCGCCCGGTACGTTTTGCGTAGCATACGGATAGAGCGCCGCAAGCGCGTAAGTTTGCTGCATAGAGAACGCGGGCAGGTGATTGATGAATGAAGACGTACCCGTCATCGTGCGACGACTGCGCCAACTCATATCTTCGCTGCGTTTGATTTGCAACAAAGCGCTGAGGCCTTTCATCGAATAAGAAGCCGACAGCATCGCCGCGCGACCTTGACGATAAATATAGCCATTGTCGAAACTGGGATCTTGGCTCTTTTGCGCGTATTCGGCCAACACGTTGAAGCCGCCCTTCTGCAAGTTGGCGCGCACATCGAAGCCGCCTACGTTTTTCGGCAGGTTAAGCTTGTAGTTTCCCATTATGTCATTGCCAAATGCATCCTTTTGGCCCGTGGGGCGAAGCGCAAGAATGTCCTCGTCGCCTTCGTGTTTCGTCACAGCCGACAAGCCGAGCGTAAGATATGTATCGTGCTCGCGCAACGGCTTTATCCATTGGTCTAAATTCAACTCTACATCGGCGCCGGTAATCCAACTCTTGTTGTGATTCCAATAGCGGCGCTGCTTACCCGTGAGGGCTTTCAGCGTAACGCCTTTGACGGGGCGCAATACAAGACGTGCGCCGCGCAGCGAATTGTCGATGCCGAGGCTACGCTCTTCGTAAGTACGGAAGATAAAGCCCGAACCAAACTGATCGTAAGTATCGCCAAGCGTCAATTCGGCCCATTTATAATGGCCTTTTACGTAGAAGTAAGGAATACCCCAACCACCGTAATCTTTCTCAAAGCCCGGTAGCGGATACTTTGTAAACTCAAAACGCGTGCCGGCTTCTACATACTTACTCATTAAGTGAATTTCGGCGAAAGTATTAGTGCGCGCCCATTCTTTATAAGAGCCCGTACCAATTTTTTTATCCTCTTGCGGAATCAGGATATCGCTCTGCACGCTACCGACGAGTTTCAACTTACGGCCCTCATCGCCATTTTCCTGCGCCAAAACAGGAAGTGCAGTAGCCAATGCCAATAGGCTTATGTAAAATCTATTCATAATAAACAACAAGGCACTTGTCGCAGCGTTATCACCCTGCGACAAGTGCTCATTAAAGTTATTTTACGCCGGCTATTTCTTTGACTTTCTCATAGAGTTCTGCCTCTGCGCCCTCCGTATATCCGCTGTGGCTGTAAGCTACTTTGCCATTGCCATCGATAATGAAGGAGTGCGGAATGAGATTCACGCCCATTGCGCGGCGGAAGTCTGAGTTAGGATCCAGCAAGATCTGATATTCCCACCCATAACCATCTACGAGCGGCTTCACTTTCTGAATATTCTGACCCTCATCAATTGAAATCGCAATAATGCGTACACCGGTCTCTTGTTGCCAGTCCGCATATACCTCTTGGATGGCCTTCAATTCGCGGTTGCAAGGTTTGCACCAAGTTGCGAAGAAACTGATAACGATAGGTTTTCCTCCATTTGAAAGCGTATCCGTGCGGATTGCTTTGCCATTAATGTCTTTCAACTGAATGGCAGGAAGTTGTGCGAAGCTTGCGCAAGCAAAGCCTGCGAACAAGAGAGCGGCTAATAAGAATCTTTTCATAGCTCAATTTTTATTTCTTTGGTTACGACGGCAAAAGTATATATTTAGTCGGAAACAACAACCTTTTATTCTCTTTTTTTATTCATTTATCGTAGTTCTACACAGTATGGGCGGCGCTGCAGCGCAATGTATCTATAAAAGCATCAAGCTGTGATTGAGAAAGCGAAAGTCGGTCGAAGCAGATCTGAGGACGCACACAGTTACCACCTTAATGCCGCGCCGCTTTCCGATCAATCGTCTGCTTTTCGCGCACGAGTTTAGCGGCCGTCTGCAAGTTGGCAAAGACAAGCATACGCAGTTTGCGCGTGGCCTCGTTCTCTGCAATCGGGCGATACTTTCCTTGATCTACGGCGTAAGTATACGCTCGTTCCGCGTCCGGACTGTAAAGATACAAATACTCAGCATTGCGTGCGGCCACCACATTATCGGCCGAATAGAAAATAGCTTCGCGGCGGCGCGTCGTTAAGTCTACGCCGAAGTTGTTTTGCACGTAAGGCAGGCGTAGCAGGCCCAATATGGTCGGTGCAATGTCCACTTGCCCCGCAAAATCTTTGCGTTGCTCGCGCGGCAATCCCGCACCATATATAATAAGGGGCACGTGGTTGCAACTTTCCGGCAGAATCAGGCCGTCAGTAGGCAGATGCTCGATGCGTTTGCCGTGATCGCCGACAAAGACAAACAACGTATGTGCAAACCAAGGTTGCTTGCGAGCCTCGGCCATAAACTTACCGATGCTCCAATCGGCATATTCTACGATTTGGTCTTCTATCTGCTTACTTTTGGGGTGAAAATCGGGCGGAATGATGTAAGGCGGATGATTCGAAACGGTCAAAATCGTCGCGAAGAAAGGCTTTCCGCTGCGTGCACGCTGATTGATGATGGGTAGCGCGTAAGAAAAGAGGTAATCATCTGAAACACCGAAATGGTTGACAACCTTATCGCGCGGATAGTCTTCTTGCGCATAAACTTCGGCAAAGCCATTGGTCCGCAAGAAGGCGTTCATGTTATCATACTGTCCCTCATGAGGAATAAAGAACAGCGTTTGGTAGCCCTTTTCTCGCAATACGGTGGGCAGTCCGGCGTAGCGAGGCACGACGGAGCCGCGCATCATGTTGCGTTTGAGTTGGGCGGGAAAGCCGTAGAGCGTAGCATAAACGCCTTGGTTCGTATGATTACCGGCCGAATAGCAATTTTCAAAACTCAAACCTTGGGCAAAGAGGCTGTCAAGGGTTGGTGTAAGATGTGAGGGGTTGCCAAATGTGCCCATAAACTTCGTACTCATCGACTCCATAAAGACGACTACGACGTTATCATAGCGAGGTTCTCCCTCAGGGCGCACGATCTGCGCCAGCGGAGAGATACCGGGCAACCCACTGCGGCCCAGATTTTGGCGCACAAAGACGAGCGCGGCGTTTTCATCCATCAATTGTAAGGGCCGATTCTCTTTGCGCGCATCGTCGAGCGTACTGTTAAGCAGATTAAACGCCGCATTCAGCCCTAAGTTGTTCAGATCTGCATTATCGCAGTAATAGGCTGCACTAATCTTAATCGGGTTATAACCCAAACGACCTCGCGCACCCAGCACGCAAAGTCCGGCAACCGGCAGCCAAAGGGCCAAACTAACGCCTCGCTCCCGCCAATTTTTTGGCAACGCAGGTAGGCGATGCCGGAAATACCGTCGCCATCGGAAGAGCCCATAGGCGTAAACCGCGGTCACGCCGGCCCACAAAGCGATATATTTCCACCAAGTGGCCTCTCCGAAAAGCATACCTACCGTCTGCGAAGGGTAAGCGGCCCACTGCCAAATCGTGGAATTGAGGGGTTGATTAAAGTAATTGTAAAAAGGAATGTTGGCCGCAGCAGCCGCAAAAGCCAAAGCGTAGAAGCCGCCCATCCAGATATTCAGGAAGCGCAGCAGACCTTTACCGCCACGCCCACAAAGTTGGGCAACCAACACGACCAATAAAGGCAAGAGCAGGATGTAAGACCCTATCACATTGTCCAGCCACAGGCCGCGCAAGAAAGCGGGCCAAGCCGACGTCGTCTCAGCGGCCAAGGCAGAATGCAAGGAAAAGAAAAAGCAAAGCCGAAAAACCATTAAGCAGACAAGCCCACCGAGGTGGGCTGTCGCTAAGTAGGTTAACAAGGTCAGGTGCTTCTTCATTAATGTGTCTTTCGGGAGGCAAAATTAGCAAGAATTTCGAAGGAGACGTATGCAAGTGTGTTAATTTTTTGTACAGTCTACATTACACTTTCGCCACTTATGTGCAAAGCCAGGTCTGCAATCGAGCATAAACAATTGACAATTAGCAAGCAAAGGGAAGGAGTCAGCGCGAGAATGTGTGAAATAAAAAAATCTATAAAAAAATTTCGCATTCAGATATCGGGGTTTGCAGGACGCTATTATCAATTTTTCCCCCATGCGCGCCCCCTTATTTCAGAGGAGAAAAAGAAACAGGCCGAGCACCTACCAACCCGCACAGCAAGCCTTATGATTTTTATGAAATGACGAAGGACATAGATCGCTTAACATTCGAAAATAATACCATCTAAACCGCAAACCTCATTCCCAAAAATGGAGATTTTCACACTTCCCCTCACAAATAATCGCACCATATTTGCCCTACTTCCTATTCACATTGAAGTTTCAATGCTTCCCACCTCAAATGAGCTTATAACATTCGTTCCACACGCCACGCAAGGCGAACTTTCAACGCCTTCCGCCAAAAATAACCCGGCCATATTCGCCACGCATTCCACGACAGTCGAACTTTCAACGCTTCCCACCGCAAATAACCCCATCGGGGTTAGTCTCTTGGCAGGGCAGGGTTAAGGTGCGAAGCGACTTAACCCTGCCTAACGTACCGCCGTATTGGCAACCCCTTAGGGTTGGTCTTTCAAAAACGGAGGCAAATTGACGTGCACAAACTTCCCACCAAAAAGAACCTCATCACATTCACCCTACATCCTACGCAAACCGAACTTTCAACGCTTCCCGCCGCAAATAACCCCATCGGGGTTAGTCTTTTGGCAGGGCAGGGTTAAGATGCGAAGCGGCTTAACCCTGCCTAACGCACACCAGAATTGACAACCCCTTAGGGTTGGTCTTTCAAAAACGGACGCTAACCGAATCGCAACGCAAACAAACCTAATTATAACTCGCACGAGCAACGACTTACGTCGTTAGTGGCTAGGTTGCCGCTTCGCTCCTCAACCCTGCCACAGTGAAAGA
>ERZ1674246.1-NODE-1-length-214824-cov-32.779214_pt1 | contig 214824 bp, 165 predicted proteins | sample MGYA00581200_ERZ1674246 | MGnify/ENA primary metagenome ERZ1674246 (study PRJEB41354, sample SAMEA4873323) | human saliva metagenome | biome: human-associated habitat [ENVO:00009003]; feature: mouth environment [ENVO:08000002]; material: saliva material... | reverse complement strand
CTCTTTCTGCTTCTTCTGCATAAAAGTCTATGGAATTCTTTCAAAGATCGCTTTTTCAGATGCTCAACCTAACGCCTCAGCGCTGGAAAGCGAGTGCAAAAGTAGAACAAAATATCATTACCACCAAGCCCGCAACAAACTTTTTTCCCGCAAAAACAAAAATAAATCCGGAGATGGCAAAATTTGACATGTGGAAATGGCAGAATCAAAGGAAATGTGACCGAAAACAGGCTAAAAAAGGGAAAGAAAAATAGTGTGCGAGTAAGGCTTTTTATCGCGCAAAATCCACGCTCGCCCCCCAAAGTACAGTATGCGACGACTCAAAATCTGCTCGCAGCGAGCAGAAATCGGAAATTAATCTCCGAAGCAGCGCTTGAGCCGCGCAAGTAGCCCTTGCCTACCGCTAAAAATCACACCGCCGCACCCCCAAATCTAGTTACCCTATATATATAATGTGTAGGAGCGGCAAAGTCCGGCGCGAAATCCTACCCCTCATCGGCTTTTCAGTTCGCAAAATCGAGACCGCTTTGCGAGAAGTGCCACCAGCGGCGGGTTTTAACAGCAAAGGAATGGAAAAATAAGGCAGAAAAGCATACTTTTGCAGAAATTAAGGTGCAGTGACCGCGATCAGCGCGCCCGAAAAATGGTTTGACGTATTTGATTATGCAACACGAAATGAAAAGACTTTTAGTATTGATGGCATTCGCCGCGGTGTGTGCGGTAAGTTTTGCGCAGCGCACGGAGCGCCTTTTACGCGATTGGCATTTTAGCCAAGGTGCGTCGGAGATGGTCAATTCCGAAACCGGCTGGCGCCCTGTGAGAGTGCCCCACGATTGGGCCATCACCGGTCCGTTCAGTCGCGACAACGATTTGCAACGCGTGCAAGTGACGCAAAACAACGAGACGACAGCCTCGGAGAAGACCGGCAGAACAGGCGGCTTGCCTTACGAAGGCGTGGGCTGGTATCGAACGACCTTTGACGCCGATACCGCGGGCACGACGACCTTAGTTTTTGACGGAGCTATGAGTGAGGCGCGCGTCTATTTGAACGGCGAAGAAATCTGCTTCTGGCCCTACGGCTACAATTCTTTTTATTGCGATGCCACGCCCTATCTGCGCGGCAATGGAAGGGGAAACCGACTGGTTGTAAGGCTTGAAAATCGACCGCAAAGCAGTCGATGGTATTGCGGTGCAGGTCTTTATCGGAATGTGCACCTCATTCATACGAACAAGATACACGTCCCCGTTTGGGGAACGCAAATTACGACGCCGCAGGTCAGCGATACGCTAGCTGCGGTCGAACTGCGCACGATGATCGCCGGCGCCGGCGATCGGGAGTTAACGCTTTGCACGGACATCATCAACGCGGCGGGGCAAATCGTAGCGGCTAAGAGCAACACGCGCCGGGTGCGCGAGGGCGAAGTTTTTACACAGCATTTCCTGATTCGCCAACCGCAACTCTGGTCGCCGGAAAATCCGTCGCTCTATCGCGCCGTGACGAAAATATACAGCGCCGGCGGCCGATTGGAAGATACTTACGAGACGCGCTTCGGCGTTCGCAGCATAGCATTCGTTGCCGACGAAGGCTTCTTCCTCAACGGCAAGCGCCGGAAGTTTAAGGGCGTCTGCAACCATCACGACCTCGGCCCATTGGGTGCGGCGGTCAACACCTCCGCATTGCGCCACCAGCTACTGATGCTCAAGGATATGGGCTGCGATGCCGTTCGCACGTCCCACAATATGCCTGCGCCCGAACTCGTCGCGCTTTGCGATTCATTGGGTTTGATGATGATGATCGAGCCGTTTGATGAGTGGGACATAGCCAAGTGTCTCAACGGCTACCATCGTTATTTTGCCGAATGGAGCGCTAAAGATATGCGAAATATGTTGCGCCATTATCGCAACAACCCCAGCGTCATCTTGTGGAGCATTGGCAACGAAGTGCCTTCACAACATTCGCCCGAAGGCTATAAGGTTGCAAAATATTTGCAGGATATATGCCACGAAGAAGACCCCACGCGGCCCGTCACCTGCGGTATGGATCAGATCGACCCTGTCCTCAACAACGGGTTCGCGGCTTTGCTTGACATCCCGGGCTTCAACTACCGCGCCCACCGCTATACGGAAGCCTACGAGCGCCTCCCGCAATGCTTATTGCTGGGCACGGAAACAGCCTCTACCGTCAGTTCGCGCGGCGTCTACCATTGGCCAGTCGAGCGCAAGGCCGATGTCGTAGCCAAGGATCATCAGAGTTCGTCGTACGATGTAGAGGTCTGCAACTGGTCCAACACGCCCGACGAAGACTTTGCTTTGGCCGACGATCACCCGTGGACTTTAGGGCAATTCGTATGGACGGGTTTCGACTACTTAGGTGAGCCTACGCCCTACGATACTGACGCATGGCCCAACCACAGCAGTCTCTTCGGCATCATAGATCTGGCCTCGCTGCCCAAAGATCGCTACTACCTCTACCGCAGTCAGTGGAAGGAAGGCGAAAAGACGCTGCACATCCTGCCCCATTGGACTTGGCCGGGGCGCGAAGGCCAAATCACGCCGGTATTTGTGTATACCGATGCACCCAGCGCCGAACTCTTCTTAAACGGGAAGAGCCTGGGGCGCAGAATGAAGAACGACAGCACGACGATGCACCGCTACCGACTGATGTGGAACGACGTTGTCTACGAGCCGGGCGAACTACGCGTCGTGACTTACGACAAAGCGGGCCATAAGTATGCCGAAGCGAGCATTCGCACGGCGGGGAAGCCTGACCACTTAGTATTAAAGGCTCACTACGAGCCCTCACTCGTAGCTGACGGCGACGCGCTGAGTTACGTCACGGTGAGTTTGGTCGACAAAGATGGCAACCTCTGTCCGCAGGACGGGCGCGAGGTGAAGTTCAGCGTAAGCGGCGCCGGCCGATTTGAGGCTGCTGCCAACGGCGACCCCACTTGTTTAGATAGTTTCCAACGCCCACAAATGCACCTCTTCAGTGGCATGTGCACAGCTATTGTTCGGGCCGGAGAAAAGGCCGGCACGCTACGCCTAAAAGCCACAGCGGCGGGCGTAAAAGAGGCTTCGCTCGACATACCGGTCTTACCCGAAAAGCGGCAGTAGCTCTATGGCTTTTTAAGCGCTATTTTTAGGCGAAAAAAGATAAGGCTTCCCGAACCGATCAGTAGGTTTTGGGAAACTTTCTTTTTGAAACACAACGACTTCATAGCAAGCGACGGCCGCCTTCGATTCGTTTCATATCGATTCGCGCGAAATATTCCATCCGACAGCCAAGCACCGGCAAGGCGACCCTATAAAAAGAGTGTACAAGGCCTTACGTTTTTATATCCGGAAAACTGATTTACAATGGTTTGCCACGCTGTTTGAAGCCTCTTAACCCAACTAACAACCTTTTTCATCACGAGCGTAAGTACTTTTTATCACGAGCGCAAACCTTTTTTCTCGTGAGCGTAAGCCTTTTTCATCGTGAGCGCAAAGGGCATAAGCGGGAGGCAATTCGTGCAAAGCAGGGCAGTGTAGGTCCGAAAGCAGAAGATCGGGGCGACGCAAGACCTTTGCCGCGCAGCAGAAACAAGGGGGAAGGATGCAACCGTAAGCGTCAGATGGCCGGCGGGCCGTTTCAGTTGGATAAAAACGAAAGATGCGAGCACCCCTTCAGAAAAGGAATGCTCGCATCTAAAAACTTATAGCCTACTTATTTTAATGCCGCTAAAGCAGCGTCGTAGTTGGGCTCCTCAGTTATTTCCGGAACAAGTTGCTCGTAAATGATTTTGCCCTCTTCATCGATCACAATGACAGCGCGCGCCAATAGTCCTTTGAGCGGACCTTCAGCTATTTCAAGCCCATAGCGCTCCGGGAAATGATGGCAGTGAAATACGCTCACGGGAATCACATTTGTCAAACCTTCAGTCGTACAGAAACGCGTCTGTGCAAAAGGAAGGTCCTTGCTCACGCAAAGTACTACTGTATTTTCCAACTCGGATGCAACCTTATTGAAATGGCGAACAGAGGCCGCGCACACTTCTGTATCAAGGCTGGGAAAAATATTCAAAACTACGCGTTTGCCGCGCAATTCAGGCAGCTTTAATTTAGTCAAATCGCCACGTACACCGCAAAACTTCGGTGCTTCTGTGCCCACTTCGGGCATTTCGCCTGTCAATGCTACAGGCGTTCCTTGCAAAGTTACTTCCATCTTTATTTGTTTATTGATTAGAGTGATACATTTTCAACCATTTATTCACACCTTCCCTTATGGAGGGCAGGCCAAAATCGGCCGGACATACTGCGCAAACAGGCACCCAAAGGAGTTCGGCCGCATCGTCGGCAGGCGAAAGGCGCGCTACATCGCGCAAGGTGCAACAAAAGAAGAGATCCGTCGTATGTACGATAAAATTAGAGAACTCATACATGTTGGGCAACGAAAAAAGATAGTCGACTTTCAAGCATTCTCCGCCCGTCTCCTCTCTTACTTCGCGCATCATGCCCGCTTCGGCCGTCTCTCCCGGATTAACGAAGCCGCCCGGCAAGTCCAAAGTGCCGGCTGCCGGGGGCAAGGCACGCCTCACGGCGAGCAACTCCTCGCGTTCGTTGAGGATAATCGCTGCCGTAGCGCAGGCTGCGTTGGCGTAATAGGTAAAGCCGCAATCGGCGCAGCGCTTTGCGCGCTCATCGTGCACTTCAAACTGCGGCGAACCGCAACAAGGGCAATGCGAAAAACGCGCTAAGGGGTGATTTTTCGTCATTTATTGACCTCTTGTTTAGTTGTAAATCAGCGTAGTCAAGCGATCCTCATTCAGAAGTTCGCTCGCCAAACTGCAAAGTTCATCAGCCGTGACGTCGCGCACGTGCTCCAATTTTCGCCGTATGCTATACACGCGTTCATAATGGGCAAAAGCTTTGCCGAGGGCCAGCGCATAGCTCTCCGCATTGCTACATGCGATGCCCGTCTGCCCACAATATTGCTTCTTAGCGGCAGCTAATTGGGTCGGCGAAAGCGGATATTCGGCCATTCTGCGCAGTTCGCTCACCACAAGGCGACGGCAGCGACCGACATCAGACGCATCGCAGCCAAAATAAACCTGCCAAACGCCCGTATCAGGATATGCGTAATACGTAGCGTCGACGGAGTAGACCAAACCGGCCTTCTCGCGCAGCCTGACATTGAGGCGGGCATTCATACCCGGGCCGCCGAGGATATTGGTTAAGAGACTGAGCGCATGGCGCCGCGAATCTCTGCCGGCTAAAGCGCGCGCACCGATCAGCACATGGGCTTGATGCGTCTGCATTTTAACCTTTCGCACCTCCGGAACATAAGCGGGCAAAGTCTGATCCACAACGGGCGCTGCCACTGATGGGAGATCGGCGGTCAAGCGCTCGAGCGTGCGGACCACGCGTTTGAAATCAATCTGCCCATAGACGTAAAAGACGGCATTTTGCGGCACATACCAGCGGCGAGCGTGGCGCAAGGCGTCGGCCGTGCGATAGGCGTGTAAGCGCTCCTTGCTGCCCAGAATGTCGCGCCCGAGTCCGTGGCCGCGAAAGAGCATGGCCTCAAACTCATCAAAGATCAAGTCGCCCGGCTGATCGCGGTAACTGTCGATTTCGTCGCACACCACTTCCACTTCGCGGTCCATCTCTTTCTGCGGATAGGCACTGCGAAAGACGATGTCAGTGAGCAGGTCGGCCGCGCGGGTGAAATCTTCGCGCAAAACAATAGCCGTAAAGGCCGTTTCTTGCTTGTTGGTGAAGGCATTCAAGTCGCCACCTACGCGCTCCAAGCCATTGGTGATCTGCCAAGAGCGCCGGCGGGCCGTACCCTTGAACGAGAGGTGTTCCAGAAAGTGGGCCAAACCGGAATCGGCATCTTCCTCGTGGCGCGTTCCGGCTTTGACGATGTAACCACAATAGAGCACGTCGGCCGTTCGCTCCTCGCAAACGATGCGCAAGCCGTTGGGTAAAGTAAATGTATATTGTCGCGCACCGATCGCGCTTTGCTGCTCTTCTTTCTTCATTCTGCTTCGAAAAGATCTCTCTCGCCGCGCCCGCAGCCGATAGTTGTCGTTTAGTAAGTCGGATTTGCTGATCCGAACCGGCGAACTATACATTATATATATTGTACGTGCGGCCGGCGAAACGCGTGAAAAATCCGCACAAAGATAAACAAAAGGTCTGCATTTCGCGTCCATTTTCCTGCAAGTTTGCACTTTCTTGCCGGAAATCAAGAGACGCCGGACGGCTTTCTGTTACTTTCAATCCGAAAGTGCGCCCTGAGGGCTACATTCGTTTGCGCCAAAGGCTCAAAAGCGGCAACTCGGAGGAAGAAATGTAGCGCATTGCTCTTTTTTAGGAGGCAAGGAGGAGAAAATCATTGGAAATTATGTAATTTTGAAGCCTCAATGCAAGGCAAAACAAGAGAACGGCGCGCTGCCGCTCTCGTTTCTTTGTACAAAAATATGGAGATAAAGATCATCAATAAGTCACCTTATGAGTTCCCGGCCTACGAAACGCCGCTGAGCGCCGGACTCGATTTACGCGCCAACCTACTTACGCCGCTGACATTGCAGCCGATGGAGCGCAAACTCATCCCTACGGGACTGTTTATCGCACTGCCGGCGGGCTTTGAAGCGCAGGTGAGACCGCGATCCGGACTGGCGCTGAAGAAGGGCGTGACCGTGCTCAACGCACCCGGTACCATCGACGCGGATTATCGGGGAGAAATCGGCGTAATCTTGATTAACTTGTCGCAGGAGGCTTTCGTCGTCAACGGCGGCGACCGTATAGCGCAGTTAATCGTGGCGCGTCACGAGCAAATCACTTGGCGTCCTGTGGAAAGTCTTGATGAAACGGAACGCGGAGCGGGAGGTTTTGGGCACACAGGGCATTAAAATTGGCGTATGAAGCAGATTCCGGTCCTCTTTTCCTTGTTCGCCTTCACGCTGGCAGCCACTTTGGCGGCGGGGTGTGCATCCTCGCGGCGCGTCAACGCGCCGCAGGCCGACGCAGATCCGATAGTCTCAACGCGCCATTTGACTTGGGAGGAGCGGTTTCATTATAACGAACGCTTCCTCGAAAGCGAGTGCCAAAAACTCAAGGGCAATTACGATGCACAAATAGCTTTGCTCGAAGCAGCTTTGGAAATAAATCCCGATGGTCCGGAGGCGCTGGCCGATTTAGCAATTGCAAAATACGCGACATTAGGCTCGGCAGATTCGATCACAAGCGCAGAAATCGATTCGCTTTTACGACGCGCCATAAAATTGGACCCCGGCAACCTGAATTACCACGAAATACGCGCCGATATCTTAGCTCGCAGCGAGAAATACAAGGAAGCCATCGAGGAACTTGAAATTTTGGCCGCGAAAAAACCGACTGCGGACGTGCTTTCCTCGCTAGCGGATCTCTACCGTGTGGCCGGAGACGCGCAGAACGCCATCCGGACGATCAACAGACTGATCACCATCGACGGATTAAAGGAAGAATACGCTTTAGCTAAGTTCCAAAGCTACATAGAACTTAAAGATGACGGACGAGCGTACAAAGCGCTCGAAGATTTGTGCGCCAATTATCCAAACGAACTGAAGTATCGCGTCCTACTCGGTGATATGTTTTTGCAAAATAACCATCCCGACCAAGCCCTACGCGTTTACCGAGACGTTTTAACGTCAGAGCCGCAAAACGCCTTTGCGCGTATTTCGATGCTGGCTTACTATAATCGGACAAAACAAGACTCTCTGTACAAAGACTACGTAAAGCAAATCGTTTTAGACTCGATGGCGGCGTCCGATGTCAAGGCTGAAGCGATGCGGGGATACGCTTTTGACAGACGCAATGAGGGCGACAGCCTACAAGTGCTTGCCCTCTTTCATCAAGCCTTACAACATCCGCAAGCAGATCGCAGTATGGCCGAACTCTGTGCCGCTTACATGGAAACGCTGCGGCTTCCTGAAGCCACCAGAGTGCCTATTTACGAGAAGATCTTAGAGATTGAGCCCGACTACCTCCGAGCGCGCCTGCAGTTGCTCAACATTGCGATCCGCAAAGTCAATCTTGAGCAGATCATTCATCTATGTCGCGAAGGCTTAGCGTACGATCCTGAGCACCTATCCTTCTATTATTTTTTAGGCGTGACGCTTTCTCAGAAGGGCGACGACGCGGCGGCGATTCGCATCTTACAGGATGGCGTGAAGCAAATCACGATTTATTCAAACTCCGATGAGGTTACCGAGATTTATGGCGCACTTGGCGACCTGCTACATCAAGCCGGCGACAAAGCGGGAGCTTTTTCCGCCTACCAAAAGGCTATCGAAGCCAACCCCGAAAACTATCCCTGCCTCAACAACTACGCATATTTCCTCTGCCAAGCAGGCGAACGCATTCCCGAAGCTGTGGCCATGAGCAAGCGAACGGTTGATGCAGAAGCCGACAACGCCACATATTTAGACACTTACGCCTATGCGCTCTTGTGCGACAAGCAATATGAGCAGGCCCTCATCTACATCGAAGAAGCCTTGCGCCGCACGCCCGAAAAGGATCTCGATTATACGCTTTTGTTGCACGCAGGCGACATCCATTTCCGCCTGAAGCAGCAGCGCGCAGCCCTTGAAACCTGGCGCAAAGCAGCGAAATTTGCCAAGACCAAGGCGCAACAGAAGCAGATCAAGCAGCGCATCCGTCGTCGGCGCATTTAATATTGTATCCGCGGCGCGCATTTTTACAAACACACATCACAAAACGAAACATATGAAATACTTCCTCCTCACCACCTTGGTCTCCCTCGCCTTTCTGACGAGTTGCCGCACGTTGCAGAATACCCAAAAGCCATCTGCCGGCGCCGCACATCAATCGCAGGAGCAGCAATATAAAGCAGCCGTAGTCTCCAAAGCACAGACCGCCCAATGCGTTACGGCCAAAATCAATATGGATGTAGACGCCGACGGCAAGCAAATCTCCTGCGGCGGCTCACTCAAAATGAAGCGCGACGACGTTATCCAACTCTCGCTCACCTTCCTCGGTTTTGAAGTTGGTCGTCTGGAGTTCACGCCTAAAGATGTCCTCGTCGTAGATCGCATCCACAGGCAATACAGTCGCGCCTCCTATGCCGAAGTCGACTTCCTCCACCAAGCCGGTTTAGATTTCTACGCCCTGCAATCACTCTTTTGGAACGAAATCTTCACCCCCGGAAGCCGCGATGTACGCTCGCAGCTCAACCGCTTTCGCTTGGCGGCGAGCGGGGACTACACTTCGCTCCTCCTGACTGATGCACCGAAGCTCAACTACCAATTTCTCACACGCACGAGTTCAGCTCTGCTCGACCGCGTCACGGTCGACGGCAAAACCGCCGCAGATCAGGGGCAATTCGTTTGGAAATATGACAATTTTACGACGCTCGGCGGCAAACCATTTCCCACATCGATGGCCGTCAGCATCAGCGGAATGGGCAAGAAAGCCGGTTTTACGCTGGCCCTCTCGCGCCTCAACAACGACACCGACTGGCCCACGCGCACGACGATCTCCTCAAAATATACGCAGATCAAAGCTACGAGCTTGCTCGATAAGTTAGCCGGAATGGCACAATAATATATAAGGCGACCGACTCCCAACGGCGACCGGCGCGAATCAACTCCCGTATGAAACGAACGCTTATTTTACTCATCCTTACCTGTTTAGGATTCACCTACGGTGCTGCACAGACAAAGCAGATCAAGAACCTGCAAAACCAGAAAGCAGCCTTGCAGAAGGAGCTATCAGCTTCGCAAAAGCTGCTCACGACGACGAAGCGCGACGTCAAATCGCAGCTCAACAACCTCGCCGTACTCAATAACCAGATCGGGGAGCAGAAAAAATATGTCGATGGTATTCAGAGCGAAGTGCTTGTTTTGAGCAACAATATTGCCGTCTTGGAGCGCCAACTGCAAGCTTTGGAGGCCGACTTAGCCCTCTGCAAAAAGCGCTACGAACACGGTGTGATCTACTTCTTCTATCATCGGATGTCGCTCAACAAGTGGCTGTTCGTCTTGAAGGCAAAAGATTTTCGCGAGATGAGTCGCCGCCTCCGCTATGTCTCGGAATATACGCGCTATCAGCAAATGCAGGCGAAGATCATCAAAGAAAAGGAAGCCGCGGTGCAGCAAAAGAAAAACGAGATATTGGGCGTAAAAGCCACTAAGGACAAACTCCTCGTCGAGGGCCAACAGCAACAGCGTCAGCTCAACGAGAAACACGTGAAGCAGAAGCAGGTTGTCGACGATCTGAATAAGAAGCAGCGCCAACTGCAAGCCACTATCGCGCAGCAACAGCGCAAATATGCCAACCTGAACGCTCGCATCGACCAACTGATCCGCGCAGAAATAGCCAAAGCCGAGGCGCGGCGCAAGGCCGAAGCCGCACGCAAAGCCGCCGAAGCCAAGCGCCGGGCGCAGGAAGCCGCAGCCCGCAAGGCCGCAGCAGAGAAAGCCGCACGCCAGCGCGCAGCAGCCGAGAAAGCGCGCCTGGCTAAGATCGCCGCACAAAAGGCGGCCGCAGCCGAACAGGCGGCGAAGCAAAAAGCAGCACAAGCTCGCACCGCAGCAGCCAAGGCCGAAGCGCAACGGGCGCAAGAAGCGGCCCGCCGACAGCAGCAAGCGGCGGCCCGACAACAGCAGCAGGCAGCAGCCGAAGCGCGCAACGCAGCGCGGACGCCTGCCGCACCGGTCTTCAGAGCTGAATCAGCGGCCGACGATGCCTTGAGCGGTGGCTTCGCAGCCAACCGCGGACGTCTGCCCGTCCCGATTACGGGTTCTTATGCCATCACGGCGCACTACGGCACTTACAATGTGGCCGGCTTGCGCGGCGTACAACTCAGCAACAAGGGCATTAACCTCACCGGGCGTCCGGGCGCGCAGGCGCGGGCCGTATATAGCGGCGAAGTAACGGCCATTTTCAATATGAACGGATTGTATAACGTCATCGTTCGCCACGGTTCTTATATGAGCGTCTACTGTAATCTCTCGAGCGTCAGCGTACATCGCGGACAGCAAGTCGGAACGCGCCAGACGTTGGGTAGCGTTGCGGGCGACGGCACGGGCAATTGCACGCTCCATTTCCAATTGCGACGCGAAACGTCTCCACTTAATCCGGAGGCTTGGATCGGCCGATAAAGGCCGCCCTCGCCAACACATCTCCCCAAAGCGCTCGAAGCCTCGGCTTCGGGCGCTTTTTTATGGCGTAAGGTCTGCGCCGCGAAGCGGAAGGGGCCGGCAGTTCTCACAATGTCCAACTCACCGCGACCTGCGCACAAGGCCGGGAAGCCGTAGCGCCCATAAGCCGACGGCGAAAGTTTGCCGCGCCGCGCGAAGGCCTGCTTTCTGAACAACGAAGCTATGGGCGCCGACGTTTTTTATCGTGAGAAAAAAGCTGTGCGCTCGTGATAAAAAGTACTTACGCTCACGAGAAAAAAGGTTTACGCTCGTGAGCGTAAACGAATTATCGGGCATACTGCAGTCTTAATAACTTATGTTTTATAGCTTTATCTATTGCTTTGCGCGGCTACAAAGGGGAGTAAGGCAAACGCCGATAAAGTTTAGTGGGCGCGTCGTCTGCTGCGCTTGATGCTTAGTCTGTCGGCCGTTTGTGCATTTGCCTTTCAGACGCCGCAAAGGGCGCTACGTTGATCGCCACAATAAGCGAACAAAAACGCGCGGGAGAGGTACTGATCCGGAGGCCGCACGCGCGAGACCAACGCCAAAATTAGTCCACAGAAAAACAGTATAACAGCATTAGAAAGAGGAATATAGAACAGAAGAAGAAAAACTTAACCGACAATCAGCGGGCGCGGCAGGGGTGAGACTGCGCCTTCAGCGTCATGAGAATAACGCCTGTGGGGTGTAAATTTGTACGACAAAATTTGCCGTCCACCTCCAAATGTTGTATTTTTGTGCGATTTTAGATTTATTGTACCCTTATGGCTCGAAAGAAAAAACGTGTGGGCGGCCGATTCGGCGCTTTTATCTCGGTGATCAGTACGACGCTTGTACTTATCTTGCTTGGGGCGGACGTGTTCTTCGTTACCGTGGCGAGCAACTTTAGCAAGAACTTACGCGAAAACTTCGCTGTGGAGGTACTTCTGGAAGATAACATTCCGCAACACGACCTCTATCTCTTGCAAGAAGACTTGAAGCGTCAGCCGTACACGCTTCGCACGAATTATATCTCAAAGGAGCAGGGCGCAGCCAATATGAACAAAGCGCTGGGAACGACGGAGGACGAATTTGGCGGGGTCAGCCCCGTCTCGGCCGAGTTTGAGCTTTTTCTGAAAGCCGACTACGCGCAGCGAGATAGCTTGGAGCGCTATCTTCCTATGATCAAAAACAAGCCGTTTGTAAAGAACGTTATTTATCCGCAAGAGACGATGGACTCGCTCAACGCCATTATTCCCATCGTAAGCTTGGTCTTGCTGATCGTAGCCTTGCTCTTGACGCTCGTATCCTTTGCTTTGATCAACAATACGGTGCGTATGAGCGTCTACGCGAAGCGTCTTTACATTCATTCGCTTAAACTCGTGGGGGCTAAATGGAGCTTCATCCGCCGCCCTTTCTTATGGCAGGCTTTTGGCATCGGACTGACGGCTGCCATCTTGGCAAGCGCACTGCTCGGTGCGGGGATGTATGTGCTCATTGATATGAACCTCTATTTGAGTTCGCTGGTTACGCCGGAAGTAATCGCACTCACGCTGGGCACAATCTTCGTCTGCGGCCTTTTGGTTACAATGGTTTGCACATTCTTTAGCGTGAATCGCTTCTTGAGAATGAGCACGGACGAACTGCTTTTGAAATAAACAAACGTATTACGCAATCATTCTTCATATTATATAATGACAACAGATAAGAAACCGGCTACGGAGAAACACGTATTTGCCTTCGGACGCACAAATTTCATCGTTCTGACTATCGGTATGGCGATCGTGATCCTCGGCATGATGCTTATGTATGGCAAAGGCTCAACGGAGACGCATTTTGATCCAAACATTTTCAGCGCCATGCGCATCAAAGTGGCGCCCGCTGTTTGCTTTTTGGGCTATATTACCATTATTTTTGGCATCATTCATCGACCTAAAAGCGATGAAAAAACGACAACAAAAGAATAACCACAGACTTTATATATGTTAGATATGACCTGGTGGCAGGCACTCGTGATAGCTATCGTCGAGGGCTTGACTGAATTTTTGCCTGTTTCGTCGACGGGCCACATGATCATAACGGAAGGAGCGATGGGTATGCAGAGCACGCCCTTTGTCAAGGCCTTTACGGTAATTATCCAGTTTGGCGCCATTCTTTCCGTGATCTTGCTCTATTGGCGGCGCTTTTTCTACCCTGAAAGTATACGCACGAAAGGCTATACTTGGTGGCAGGCGATTTGGCGCTTCTACTTGCGGCTGATTGTCGGCGTCTTGCCGGCGGTAGTCTTTGGTTTGGCGTTTAACGATCTGATTGAAGAGAACTTGGGAAGCGTTCGGCTCGTGGCCGTGATGCTCATCGTCGGCGGTATTTTTATGCTCTTTGCCGATAAGCTGTTTGGCAATGGGTGGAAAAAAGAGCCGTCATATAAAAATGCATTCATCATCGGTCTCTTTCAATGTTTGGCGATGATTCCGGGGGTATCTCGCTCGATGGCAACCATAGTTGGCGGTATGCAACAACGTCTGACGCGAAAATCGGCGGCGGAATATTCGTTCTTTCTCGCCGTGCCGACAATGGCGGGCGCTACATTGCTTGAAACGTATAAGCTCTTGAAGCACGATAGCGGGATGCTGCTGAGCGGCGACCATCTCTGGCTGCTCTTGCTGGGGAGCGGTGTGGCGTTTGTCGTGGCACTGTTGGCCATACGCTTCTTCATCGCTTACGTGAGCAAGTATGGCTTCAAGGCTTTCGGGTGGTATCGCATCGTAGCCGGCAGCCTGATTCTGCTGCTGATGGCTTGCGGGGTCGAACTTAATATGGCAGGCTGAAATGGACTTCCTTTCCGGCCGCATTTTGGCCTTTGATAAGCCTTATAAGATGACGTCTTTTGGCGTCGTGGGACGCGTGCGACGCTTACTCACACAAAAGATGAACGGAAGAAAGATCCGCGTGGGCCACGCCGGCACGCTCGATCCTTTGGCTACGGGCGTCTTAATTCTATGCACGGGGCGGGCGACGAAACAAATAGAGTCGCTGCAAAAGGATACAAAGGAATATATCGCGGAATTAAAACTCGGCGAGACGACGCCCAGCTTCGATCTTGAACATCCTGTAGATAAAACCTTCCCAACGGCACATATCACGGCAGAAAGCTTTGAGGAAGCCGTCAGAAAGTTTGAGGGCGATATCCTGCAAGTGCCGCCTGTTTTTTCTGCCTGCAAGGTTAATGGCGACCGCGCCTACGATTTGGCCCGCAAAGGTAGGGACGTGCAACTCGCAGCCAAGCCTATCCGCATCGAAAAGATTGATATCCTCGAACTGCGTCTGCCCGATTACGCAAAACTACACATCGTCTGCGGAAAAGGTACTTACATTCGATCGCTGGTCCGCGACATCGGCGAAGCATTGCAAAGCGGGGCGCATATGACGTCGCTCCGGCGCACACGAGTTGGTGGCATCAGCGTTGAAGATTGCTTCACGCTCGAAGCATTTGAAGAATGGCTCGCCGCGCAGACGATCGAAATCCCCGCAGAGTTTGCCAACGGACCACAAATTAAAAAGCACATCAAAAAAGACTGAGTCCCGCCGCCGCGGCATCGAGGCGCCAACAGGCGAAATTCAAACGCCGCCAAGCCAAGCCGCAACGCCGCCGGACGAAACTCAATCCAAAACGCACATTATATTATTGCTGTATGAAACTTTCTCAATTCAATTTCAAACTACCCGCCGAAAAGATTGCCAAATATCCATCGCCCTTGCGCGACGATTGTAGAATGATGGTGCTCGACAAGACTACGGGCAAGATAGAACATCGAAAGTTCGACGAACTCTTGGACTACTTCGACGAGAAAGACCTTTTCGTCTTCAATGATACAAAAGTCTTCCCCGCTCGCCTTTACGGCAACAAGGAGAAAACAGGTGCACGCATCGAAGTCTTTCTCCTGCGCGAGTTGAATCAAGAGTTGCGCCTTTGGGATGTACTCGTCGATCCGGCGCGCAAGATTCGTATCGGCAACAAACTTTATTTCGGCGAAGACAACTCAATCGTCGCCGAGGTAATCGACAACACCACGAGCCGCGGCCGCACCCTGCGTTTCTTGTACGACGGCGACCACGATGAATTCAAGCGCTCGCTCTACGCGCTCGGAGAAGCGCCCATCCCCCGCGAGATTAATCGCCCGACGGAGTCGGAAGATTTGGAGCGCTTCCAGACTATTTTCGCCCGCAACGAAGGTGCCGTTACCGCCCCCGGAGCCGGGCTTCACTTCTCCAAAGTTATGATGAAGAAGATGGAGCTTAAAGGCATCGATGCCGCGTATTTGACGCTTCATTGTGGCTTGGGCAACTACCGAACGACTGATGTGGAAGATCTCACGAAGCACAAAATGGAGAGCGAGCAAATGTTTGTCGACACCAAGTGCTGCCGGCACGTCAACGCCGCCCAAGATGCCAATCGCAAGATCTTAGCTGTGGGCTCCACGGTTATGCGTGCTTTAGAGGTGTGCGTAGGTCCCGACGGCCATATCAAGGAATTTGAAGGCTGGACCAACAAATTCATCTTCCCGCCTTATGAATTCTCCGTAGCAGATGCGATGCTCGTCAACTTCCAGTTCCCTTATTCGACACTCCTTATGCTCGCTTCAGCTTTCGGAGGCTACGATCAGGTTATGGGAGCTTACAAAGAAGCCATCAAGGGCGAATATATGTTCGGCCCCTACGGCGATGCGATGCTCATCATCTAAGTATGCAGCTACTAATCGCTTTAGGCGCCAACATAGGTTCGCGTGCAGCGGCGCTTCGAGCAGCGATAGCAGCCCTCACGGCTGAAGTGGGCCTCCTCGTGAAGTGTTCCGCCTTTTACGAGACGGAACCTGAGGGATTTCAATCGTCCCACGCCTTTCTGAATGCCGTAGCCCACTTTGAGACGACCCATTCAGCGCCGCGCATATTGCAAATAACGCAAGCCATAGAGCGGCGCATGGGCCGCACGACCAAAAGCCAAGACGGCATCTACCATGATCGCCCAATCGACATCGACATCCTTGCCTTGGGCGACACCATTTGCCACACGAAAGACCTGACGCTCCCCCACCCCCACATAGCAGAGCGCCGCTTTGTCTTAGAACCATTAACCGAAATCTTGCCCACGTGGCGTCACCCGCTGACCCACGCAACCGCAACAGAAATGCTTAAAAGATATGAACAAAACACGAATTAACCCAGAAAGAGAATTCAGCCCCGAGCTCTTAGCCGCGGTCAACCACCTCTTACCCCAGCTCACCAGCAGTGCCACGCCGATGACCGAAGACGCTCTGCGCACACTATTAAAGACCGACGCCACGCGCCTCTACACCATTCGCGATGAAGAAGATCGCATCTGCGGTATGTGTACCCTTTGCTTTACGCTGATGCCCACCGGAAAAAAATGCTGGTTGGAAGATGTTGTGGTCGACGACGCCTGCCGTGGCAAGGGTTACGCCAAACTCCTCGTGGCCGAAGTCTACGAAGAATCCAAGCGGCTCGGTGCAAAATCGCTCAACCTCACATCCCGCCCCGTCCGTGAAGCGGCTAACAGGCTCTACACCGGGCAAGGATTCAAACTACGTGAAACTAACGTTTATCGACGTCAAGACTAATGGTTATCTTCATCAAAGGAATGGTTTGCCAGCGCTGCATAATGATTGTGGGGCAGCTGCTGGAGCGCATCGGAATCGAAGCTGTGAAAGTCGACCTCGGGCGCATAGATCTCTACGACGTGCCGACCAGCGAACAAATGCAAGCTTTGGACAGAGGACTCAAAGAACTCGGTTTTGAACTTGTCTTTGACAAACGACCGCAACTGATTGAAGCCATCAAACTGGCTACAATCGACTACGTTTACGCCAATCCGCCGAGCCGTCAGAACTTTTCCGACTACATCATCGACCATCTTCACTACGACTATCACTACATTAGCGACATATTCTCCTCAACAGAAGGCATCCCGCTCGGCAAATACGCCATAAAAGTACGCATGCGGCGCGCCCGTCAGTTGCTCCGCACGACGAACGACTCCATTGCCGACATCGCATACGCCTTAGGCTATACGTCGCAAACCTATATGAGTACACAGTTTAAGAAGGAAACGGGCCTCTCGCCCTTACAATATCGCAAGCAGAGCCGAAAATAGCAGTCGCACATCAAGACTACAGCCAAGGCTGAGTCATCTTTTTTTTAGAGAGACAAGTTGAACGTATCGCATCCACGCCTATAGCGAGCGTTTAATCTTGTCTCATTTTATACCCCTCCCGATTGTCGGCATAAACAGCTTTGTTTTTCACAAACTACCACCGAAAATAACCCCTTAGGGTTAATCTTTTGGCAGAGCAGGGTTAAAGCGTCAAGCGCTTTCACCCTGTTTAATGCAACATTCCTTTGAGCAACCCCTCAGGGTTGGCCTTTCAAAAACATCCGCAAATCGGAACACAACGAAGAGTAACCAAAATGTACATCGGAAATTGCCTTTTCACCCACCAAACCTTTGACTTACAAACACACAACAACCGACTTTAAACAAATGCATGCCCACGACAAACCTTTGTCATCACGAGAGTAAACCTTTTTTATCACGAGCGTAAACCTTTTTCATCGTGAGCGCAAATAGGAAAACTTCGACCGACGACGAACGAAAGAAGGGTGTGAAGGACAGAAAATCCGAAACAAGAAGTTCTCTTTTGGCCTTTGTAGGAATATAAAATGTGTGTCCACATTTTGCGAGGAAAGTAGTGGCACGCAAAACACCTATCAGGCGAAAACATCTTCAAGTAGAAAGAACACCGAAGCGCGACAGCCTGTAAACCAGACAAGCACAAAGCCTGTACAAAACACGAAATTGCATCTCGGCAATCAATCGGAGCGCATGAAGCATCCAAATTTCCAAGTCGAAATTAAAAATAGCTCAAAAATCTTCGTTAAGTAGTTCTAAAAACAAGCGCTTCAAACCATTAAAAACAACCCCTCAGAGCGCCTGATTCAAGCTGCAAACAAGCGATTTTCAGTTGTCCGAAAAGCAGAAAAAGAGAAAAGAAGATTCTTAAAAAGACGTGTTAAGTTTTCTAAAACGGAAAACTTTCACAACTTTAGAGCGCCTTGTAATTTTCTCAAAAAATATCTCTTGTCTTCATTGGAAAAGTCCGATTTCTTACTTACATTTGCATCGAAAAAGGCGACACGGGTCCGCAAAATCCAAACGGAGATGCCGCTAAAGGCGCTCCAAGTTAGCCCCTAACAGAGCATCGCAGAAGCAACATAAAATACGGATAAACAAGGCATTACGCGCATCAATGGAAAACTGATCAAAGCCTTTTTTACTCCCACCCGAAGTGCCGCGCGGGCAAGCGCCCACGGCCGGCAGTTCAGCATCAACACGATGAAAATAAATACGAATTTGTGGCAACGAAACGGGTCGGCCTGCAAAAGGCTGCCGGCGAAACTGCCCATAACAACAAAATAACACGAAAACCTATGTGTACTGAAAATTTCATCATTACCAAGCGAGACGGCACCACAGAACGATTCTCACTGGATAAGATTAAGAGTGCTATACTCAAAGCTTTCACCTCGCTGCATCAACCGATCGATGCGCAAGGCTTGCAGCGCATCGTAGAGCACCTGCGTTTTTGCAACGGCATGAGCGTTGAGGACATTCAGAACCAAGTGGAAGTGGCCTTGATGTCGGAAAAGCACTTCAAGGTAGCCAAAGCTTTTATGCTTTATCGCCAACAGCACACGGAGGATCGCGACGTGGCCGAACGCCTAAGCTTTATGTTCGACTACTGCGATGCGGCCAACCCGGCCACCGGCTCAAAGTATGACGCCAACGCCAACGTCGAAAACAAAAATATCGCGACGCTGATCGGCGAATTGCCCAAACGGAGCTTCATCCGCCTCAACCGTCGCCTCCTGACAGACCGCATCAAGCAGATGTATGGCAAGGCTTTGGCCGAGCGCTATCTGTATCTGCTCGACAACCACTTTATCTATAAAAACGACGAAACCAGCCTGGCCAATTATTGTGCGAGTATCACGATGTATCCGTGGCTCCTCAACGGCACGATGAACATAGGCGGCAACTCTACGGCGCCGACTAACTTGAAGAGTTTCTGCGGCGGCTTCGTCAATATGGTGTTTATCGTCTCCTCTATGTTGTCGGGCGCTTGCGCCACGCCGGAGTTTCTGATGTATATGAGCTATTTCCTCCAGCAGGAATACGGCGATGACTTCTATCTGCGCGCCGACGAGGTCGTAGATCTTTCCAAGAAGCAGCGCACGATGGACAAAATCATTACGGATTGCTTCGAACAAGTGGTCTATTCCATCAATCAGCCGACGGGAGCGCGCAACTTCCAAGCCGTATTCTGGAATATCTCTTATTATGATAAGAACTACTTCGAGAGTATCTTTGGCGATTTCCGCTTCCCCGATGGCCAAAAACCTTCTTGGGACGCGCTGAGTTGGTTGCAAAAGCGCTTTATGCGTTGGTTTAATGCGGAGCGAACGCGCACGGTCTTGACCTTCCCGGTCGAAACGATGGCCTTGCTTTCGAAAGACGGCGACGTGCTCGACAAGGAATACGCAGATTTCACGGCCGAAATGTACGCTGCGGGTCACAGTTTCTTCACGTATATGAGCGATAATGCCGATTCGTTGGCTTCTTGCTGCCGCTTGCGCAATGAGATTCAAGACAACGGCTTCAGCTATACGCTCGGTGCGGGCGGTGTATCAACCGGTTCGAAGAGTGTGCTGACGATCAACTTGAATCGCTGCGTGCAGCAAGCTACCCGCGAGGGTTTGAACTACACGGAATACTTGGCTTCGATCGTAGATCTCGTACATAAGGTGCAATTGGCTTACAATGAGAACCTGAAAGCCTTGCAGGTAAAGGGTATGCTTCCGTTGTTTGATGCCGGATATATCAACATTCAGCGCCAATATCTGACGATTGGCGTCAACGGTATGGTCGAAGCGGCAGAAAGCTTGGGCATACAAATCTCCGACAACAAAGAATATGAGGAGTTTGTCGGCAGCATTTTGGGCCTTATCGAGCAGTATAATAAGCAATACCGCTCTAAGGATGTGCTCTTCAACTGCGAGATGATTCCGGCTGAGAATGTGGGCGTGAAGCACGCGCGCTGGGATCGCGAGGCCGGCTACTTCGTGCCGCGCGATTGCTACAACAGCTATTTCTACATCGTGGAAGATCCGAACACGGACATCATCGAAAAATTCCGTCTGCACGGCCGCCGCTACATTGAACACTTGACGGGCGGTTCTGCGCTCCACATGAATTTGGATGAGCACTTGGGCGAAGCACAATACCGCCAACTGCTCCGCGTGGCAGCTAAAGAGGGATGCAATTACTTCACGTTTAACATTCCTAACACGCTTTGCAACGAATGCGGAACGATTGATAAGCGCCACTTGGAGGAATGTCCGCACTGCCACAGCCATAACGTCGACTATTTGACGCGTGTGATCGGCTATTTGAAGCGCGTATCCAATTTTTCCGTTGATCGCCAGAAAGAAGCGGAACGCCGCTATTACTCGCTCAACCCTGAGAAGGTAAAACAATAAGGCAAACGAAAGCGGAATAGGACCGGAAGAAAAATCGTCCTTACGCTCTATATATAATAATGTATCGGAGCGGAAGCACAGCGCACCTCGACGGCGCCCGCTTCCGCTCCGATAAGATAAAAGTAAAGTTCGATCAAAAATCGACGGACATCTTATGCTGAAATACGTTAACTACGATATTGTTTTTCAAGAGTTCCCCGACGAAGTAACGCTTGCAATCAACCTCTCGCTGTGTCCGGTCTGCTGCCCGGGCTGCCACAGCCAATTTTTGCAGACTGACGTGGGCGAAGCGCTTACGCCGGAGCGACTGCAAGCGCTGATCGACTCGTATGATGGGGAGATTACTTGCGTAGGGCTGATGGGCGGCGACAACGATCCGGCGGCGGTGGGCGAACTTTTTGCGCTTGTGCGCCGCGTTTATGGGGATAAGTTGAAAACGGGTTGGTACTCGGGGCGGGCGCAGTTGCCCAGAGATTTCAATCCTCGATTGTTCGACTACGTAAAACTGGGGCCTTACATCGAGGAGCGCGGCCCGCTCAAAGCGCCTACAACCAACCAGCGCCTTTATCGCTTCGTCGAGGGGCAACAAACGGACATCACCGCGCGCTTCCATAAACATTGAAAGCGGCTAAGCAGACTTTATTGGCCGCGCGCAGGCTTTCATCAAGCGGCCCGCAAGCTGCTCACCTATAACAAACGCCGCCCGTTCTCTTGAGCGGGCGGCGATCTTTATTTCTTAAAGTATTTGCCAATGATGGGCAAACGCTTGATCGGGAAATCGTGGTAAAGAACGTGGGCGATGTAAAGGATGATAAACACCGTATTGATACTCATCGTGAGCCAAGCGCTCCAAGCGTCCGGTTCGAGCTGCATCAGCGTAAAGAAGAAGGCCGTGAGCAAGACATAACCGGCTATGCTCTTCAGTGGATACTTGATCGGATAATATTTCTGGCCGACAAAGTAACTCAAAATCGTGGCTACGCCGTAGCCGGCCACACCACCCCAAGCGCAAGCCATATAACCGAAGCGCGGAATGAAGAGGACGTTGACGGCTACTAAGACGGCACAACCCGCAAAGGAGAAATACATACCGTAAATCGTCTTGTCGACAAGCTTGTACCACAAGGAAAGGTTGAAGTAAACGCCTAGCAGGATGCCGGCAACCATCACGATAGGCGTCACGCACAAACCTCCCCAATAATCGGGCGCAATAATGTGCTTGAAAAGCGGCAGATAGGCGACGACAACCAAGAAGGCGAGCAAGGTAAAGATGATAAAGTACTTCATCGCCGCGGCGTAGGTCTCCTTACTATCGCGGTCGTGACTCTTACTGAAAACAAAGGGCTCGTAGGCGTAGCGAAAGGCCTGCGTAATGAGCGTCATGATCATCGCAATCTTCACGGCTGCGCCGTAAATACCCAGTTGCACGTTAATCTCTTTCCCAACGTGGGTGGTGACAAAGGGAAAGATGATCTTATCGGCCGTTTGATTGAGGATACCGGCGACGCCCAAGGCCAATATAGGCCAACTGTAGTGCCACATGCGTTTGGCCAAAGCTTTATCAAAGACCCACGGGAAGCCGGTCAACTCTTTGTAAAAGAAGAAGGTGACGGATGCTGTGCAGAAGAGGTTGATGTAAAAAGCCCAAGCTAAATCTAATTGTCCGTCGTAGAAACTACTTACAAGCGGGCGGCCCCAATCTTGAGCGTACAACCAGGGAACAAGGAGGAAGTAGGCCAAGTTGAGCAGGATATTGAGAAAAATGAAGAGCAACTTTAGGGCGGCAAACTTAATCGGGCGATGGTTGCGCCGCAGATGTGCGAAGGGCACGCACTGAAAAGCATCGATGGCAACGCAGACAAACATTGTCCCGACATACTCGGGATGGTCCGGATATTGCATCCAAGCGGAGATGGGTTGCAGGAAAATCAAGACGAGCGCAACGAAAGCCAGACAGACGCCGCCCACCATCAGCAGTGTGGTAGAATAGACGCGCTGCGGGTCGTCTTTCTCGTTGGTTGAGAAGCGAAAATAGGTCGTTTCCATACCGAAAGTCAGCAGCACGAGCAGCAAAGCCGTGTAGGCATAGACATTCGTTATGACGCCGTAAGCGCCGGTCGAAGCCGCCATCTTCGCCGTGTAGAGCGGCACGAGCAGATAATTGAGAAAGCGACCGATAATACTGCTCATCCCATAGATGAACGTATCCTTGGCCAATGATTTCAAATTGGGCATTGTCTCGTATGTGTTATGGTTTGTATAGCGCCGTAGCTTGTAGCAACTTGTTTGGTCGGGATAGTGGCAATACTTGGGCGCCTAACTTGTAGCAAAGAATAAATAGCAAACACCTATGGCGGCAATGACGCCGGCTAAGTCGGCCAGCAGGCCGCAAGCCACGGCGTGGCGCGTATGGCGCACACCGACACTGCCGAAGTAGACCGCAAGGATGTAAAAGGTGGTATCGGTAGAGCCTTGAAACACGCAACTCAGGCGGGCCACAAAGGAGTCAGCGCCGTAGGTGTTCATCGCGTCGACCATCATCCCGCGTGCGCCGCTCCCGCTCAGCGGTTTCATCAGCGCCGTTGGTATCGCGCCAACCCAATCTGAAGGCGCACCCGTCCAAGCCACGAGTTGGTGCAAGCCATCAATGAGCCAATCCATCGCTCCCGAAGCTCGGAAGACGCCGATCCCTACCAGCACGGCTATCAAGTAAGGGATGATGCGCACAGCCGTAGAGAAGCCCTCCTTAGCGCCTTCTATGAAAGCATCGTAGACGTTGATTTTTTTGCGTATACCGGCCAAGATGAACAGAATGATAATGAGCAAAAGCAGGACATTGGCTGTCGTACTCCCCGCAATGTTCATCGTCGCCGCGTCCATCCTGCTAAAGATCCAAACAATCGAAGCCATAAAGATCGACATCCCACCCAGCGTCAGCAAGAGTGTACGATTGAAAAGATTGATTCGCTGATAGAGCGACGTAATAATAATGCCGGCCAGCGTAGAAACGAAGGTGGCCAGCAGGATCGGCACAAAAATATCCGTAGGTTGGGCGGCGCCACACTGAAACCTATACGTCATAATACTTACCGGAATTAACGTGAGGCCGGAAGTGTTCAAGACGAGAAACATGATCATCGGATTCGACGCCGTATCCTTTTTGGCGTTCAATTCCTGCAAGCCCTCCATCGCCTTAAGTCCCAACGGCGTCGCCGCATTGTCCAAGCCGAGCATATTGGCGGCCAGATTCATAAAGATATTACCCACGACGGGATGCCCCTTGGGCACGTCGGGGAAGAGGCGGGCAAAGACAGGACCAAGCAGGCGGGCCAGCGCATTGACCACGCCGCCCTTTTCGCCCACTTTCATAATGCCGAGCCACAACGAGAGTACGCCGGTCAGTCCTAAAGAGATTTCAAAACCCTGCTTCGACGTATCAAACGTAGACTGCATAATGGCCGGAAAGACCATAAAGTCGGCAAAGAAGATCAACTTCACCAATGCCACGATAAAAGCAATGAGGAAAAAGGCAATCCAGATGTAATTGAGTACCATAAGTGTGTGTTCAAACAACGTGCAAAGTTACGTAATCTACACAAGAAACGGCTTATTCTGCCACTTATTACTACAAAAAAGCGGCTACGTGCCCGTTTTCAGCGCAAAGCTATCCCCGCAAGGACGAAAAGAGGATGTGTCAAAATAGACACACCCTCCAAGCTTATTTGCTACCGGCTGCCTTAAGGCGGCCTATCTTACCGGCTACGAGAGCCGTCGGTGGTTAACCTAACGAATCAAATCAATCGAATTATTCTGAGACTGGACGCACCGCGTACCCACAAGCCCAAGGATGTAAGAACAGCGGGGTCACGTAGCCCACGGCGAACCTCAGGGAGCAACCGTAGGTCGTGCCGAGCGGAACCGCCGACCAAAAGTAACCGGTGCCAGCGACGCCACCGACGCGATCCAGCGAACCATCAACGTCACTGCGCTCGCCCGAAGCAGGGAAGAAGATTGTAGCTGTCTTACTGCTGTTTGTCCAGAAATTATAACCAAAGTTGTTTGCGAAAATCTGCTCATCGACTGTACCGTCAACATTCATTGTGCCAAAGTTTTGACCATTCGTCGTGAAACCGGTGAAGGCGTTAGAGGCGGGCATGTGGAAACCTGCGGGGCAGGGATCGTAGATGGTCTTGACGACGGCATTGTCATTGAAACCAGTTGTGGTGTTGTTCATCGACCAGAGATTGTACCGATTGTAACCGTGATACCAACTTGGACCCCATCTATAGAAAGTCTCGGGATGCTGGATGCCGTTCGTGACGGACATAATATCACCGCCGTTCTTGTTGAAAGAACCGTCGGGAGTGGTATCGGTGCCGGGGAAAGCATCCTTACGACCAAACTGATAAAGGGTGGTAGCACCCTGTTTTCCGCTACCAGGATTCTGGATAATATTAATGACGGTTTCCTGTTTTGTGCCGTTGTTTGCAACGGTCTGTTCGACCTTGACCTTCACTGTACGAGCACTAGAATAAGTAGAACCACTCCACCCGGTTGGCTTCCAACCCAAAGCTTCCTTGGTGAAGTAATAATTTACGTTCTGATGGTTGGTAACCTCGATCTTATCGAGCGCATCCTTAGGAGCAAACCACAAATGCCATGACCAAACAACGGTGCCACCCTTTGTAACAGCAACGACAGCGTTACCACTCTTGATGTCGGCTGCCTTGACCTCGAAGTCTAAGAAAGCATCACCACCTACATGTGTGATAGGGGTAGAAGCAAGATGAACAAGGTTGGCTTCATCAGCCCAAACTATCTTGGCTCCATTGACACCGGCATTAGCACCGCCGTGGGTCTTCTCAATCCAAGGGTTATCTATGGCGTGGCCTGCATGGTCCTGGAAGTTACTTAGAATATTGGCGCCTGAATTGCTAGTTTGGTAAGAACTTGGATTATTATTACCATTCTTTATTGCATTACCATAAACGAGTGGGATACGATAATGGCCGGGAGCTGAGATAAGGTAAGAGTTAGCTGTGCTACGACTTACAGAGCCGCCCTTAGTAGAAAGGTCGTAAGGAGCAGAAGCCGTACCTAAAGGAGTGGCATTCTTAAGTCCGTCGTTGCGTGGCTTTAAAAAGTCTTTTATGTCTTTGGTGAGCGTGGCTGTACCCTGGTCGGCAGCTGTACCACCATCGCCACTTTCTTTGCTAAGGGCGGTCATCCAAGTAGGCTTGTTGTTGGTCCAAGTTGCACCATTATCCTCGCTGTAACCAACGACCTTCCATGCCACTGCCTGCTTTGTATGTGTTACAGGGTCTTCACGATAGCTTATAATACCGTAAGGTTGTGATGTTGTTTCGTTGAATTTGGCTGCACGTGAAGGATCTTCAGCCGTTAGCGTATAAGTCCACGTAGAGTTGATCTGGCTTAACTTGTAAGTACGCGTAGTGCCGGCCTTCCATTCACCCTTTAAGGGTACGGTGATTTCTGTGCCATCCGTGAAATGAACATAAGCAATAACGTTATTGCCCGTAAGCACTTGCGGAATCATATAGAAAGTATAGTTGTCGCCGGTTGTACCCATAATGGTGACGTTAGGATTTTCGCTTGTGCTAACACTGACACCGGAAAGCACAGCAGTGCCACGCGTATCACTAGCGTGATCCCAATCAGCACCCGTTCCATCAAATTGCTTTGAAAGAACATACTTGCTCTTCATTACCGCATTGCGCAGCTCCACCTTATCGATGGTCTTATTCCAAGAGAGGTTCTGACCTACGGCAAAGCGAATGCCGGTAAGGGCGTGGCGAAAATCGAGATTGGTTTGAGGCTGCACGCCACGTGTGGCATACTCTACATCACCGGTGCAAGCTGTCATCAGGTCGACTTGCTGCTTTACGTTTGATTCTACCTCAAAGTCAATACTCGGACTACCGGTCGTAGCTGTATTGCTGATCGTCATCTTTGTATAGCTCTCTGCATTAGGATGAACCGCAAAGAAGCGAGCCTTAGGTTGATCAAAGTCCCAAAAGATCGGCGTATAGAGTTCACCGTTGGGCTTCGCCTTCTTGGTATGAAACCATTCGGGCGTGGTGAGAATGCCGGAGGAAGCTGTTCCGCGGATACCTGACACGGAGAAGTCTCCCAGCGTCGCCGTTTTGATAATCTGAGCACGGGTCTGATAGTCAGCCTTAACGGGATTGACACCCTCGACAGTGGTTTCAATCAAACACACATTGAGGTTGTGGTTACTATGGGCAGCCAACTTGCGGCCCGCAAGATCATGGCTGCCCAAGCCGGGCGCCGACGTGCCGCGAAGCATCTTACCTTGGTTGATCGCTCCCTCCTGCACGTCGTTCACGCTGAAGCGAACGGGCATGCCTTTTCCATCGAGGCCATCCACATCTATATCGTCAGTACAAGATACAGCCATAAGTGCAAAGCCACCGATGAAGAGTGACGAAAGCACATAATAAAACAGTCTTTTCATAAACTTTTTCATAAAACCCCATCTCCTTCAACGCTTCACCCCTTGAAAGGAGGCGCACACAGCTGCCTCTAAAGGCCGGTTTAAGAAGAAGGGTGGTAAATAACTTATTTTTTCTTGCTTATGCTTTGTGAAGTTTGCATTCTAGGCATCTACTGCCTAACCTTCAAGGTTATCATCGTCGCCTCCATCCACTTCAGTTGGATCAATTACCTGAACGCTGCCCTGGCTACCGGCGCTACCACCTCCACCGGGGCGCACCTCGAGGCTTGCCTGTAAAAAGCGCCCTTCAACCTCCACCTGAAACACGTCAAAAGACGGGCGGACATAGGGTCTCTTTGTTGTTCTGTTTGATTTCTTCATAATCTATTCTGATTTGTTAAGTAAAAAAATATTCATCCAAACCTACCGAAAGCAAATGATAGAGCAGACATACCGGCCTTATACTGAAAAAAACAATAAGACCGTGTGACCCCTGCGCGTCTCTCATCCACCACCAAAGCGTTGGAAAAGACTGTACAGGGGATAAAAAAACACATCGACAAAGGAAACGCTTGGCGAATCCTTTGTCGATGAATCTGTTTTACCTGCCACAGATTGCAGGCATAATTCTCTAATAGAGAGCTACTTAATAAGCGCGCTCCCTGAGAGAGAGAGAGAGAGAGAGAGAGAGTATAAAATTATTTGGAACAGCCAAACAAATTCCCATCATTCTTTCAATAATTTTCATTAGTTTTTGCCTGTAATCACACAAGCGTGCCGAATACTGATGTATACCATACCGATTAATAGCATGAAGGCTACGCTGCTTTAAGCATCTTATATGTAACAATATAACAGCCGGAACTACCATTGCCACTTATTTAACACTTAATCGTCCTTTATCCGGGTGCAAATGTAATGCTAATTTTTAATAGCAGAACACAGTTTTATAAAATTTTTCGCAAAACAGTTCAAACTCATTCCCTATCACACAAAAAGGCATACGTAAAAACAAAGCCGCAATCTGTCTGCAAGACACGACACGAACGGCAACCGCCAAGGAACTGTACAAGTAGCACGATAAGTAATGGAGGCGACTTCAACCCGGTAGGATTATTCATTAAACCAACCGCACATACTTATGAGAGAGCAGTTCAAGCGACGAACTTCGCGCTCTCTACAGAAAAGAAGCGGACTTTTCACGTAAAAGGTACGGACGATCCTTCGAAAAGGAGCGTACTTTTACCCGAAAAGGTACGGACTTTCTACCTAAAAGGAACGCTCCTTTTCGAAGGGAAATAGACAAAAAGAAAAAAACTGAGGATGTAACACATCCTTAGTTTTACCTTCTCAACAATACCATTCTTTTCTCGTTGTAAAAAAATGCCAAGACTGCTAAAGATACATAGCTGTCTCGGCATTATATGATTGTAGATGTTGTCTGCCTTTTAAGAGGCCTCACACATCGACCGGTTTATTTGATATAAATCGGACGGATGCTGTACATATTATACTTCGGGTTGTACGGGCTGCGCCCCTTCGTCGTTCCATAGTGGAATTGGTTGCAGTGGAACATAAATTTGCCGGCGAAGGCAGCAGCTTGCATCTGATTTGATCCATCAGCCGTCCAATACATACCCCAGTTGCCCGGATTTGAGAGGCGGCGCCAGCCTTCATTGTAGTCCGTATACATACCGCCGAAGGGGAAGAACACGCCTTTGCTAATATCTTCTTTCGTAAAGCACTTCATGTAGCAGTTTGCTCTGCTGATGTAGCCTGCGTCCTGATTAGAGCGACGGAGTCTTCTGCCATTTCTATCCAATACGTAGCCTTTCTGACATTCGTCTACCGTCGGGTCGAAGAGTAAGCCGTAAATACGATGACCTTCGTAACAATAGTAGCCAAAGTACTGGCCGGTATGGCGCATCAAACTCTCAAATTGAGCCTTTGTAGGCAGCGCATATTTGCCTTTTGAAGCATAGTGAGCCAAGTCGCCGAGGCGCTTATCTGAGTTGTAGCGAGTTTGGATATTTCCCCACGTTCCCCAGTAGCTGCTAATAGCAACGCGGCCATAGTTGTGTCCATAAACAATGTCGCCCCAACGGAAGTGGTCAAACTTTGAATTGCAGTAGTTGTCAGGAAGCGCGATCGTACCGATAGAAAGTTCGCCTTTCTTCTCCATGTAATAATAGTCCCACGGATTTTTAGCCAAGTGATAGCCCGGTTCCCAGCCGGCAATGCTCACCGTCGGATCATATTGGAGGTTTGATCTACTCCACTTGATGCTATCGATCTCGATCCAAGGCTCTTCCTCGTCCATTTTGAGCGTATACGTGTAATATTTTGCACGCTCTACGACCATATCTTGCTTAACGCTTACGATAAAGGTTTCGCCATCAGCAGCCTCTACTCTGAAAGTAGGTCGGAAATGATTGTCAGGGAAGACAGCTACGTCCATCTGAGCGACCGGTTGTGCCGTTTCGACCGTATAGCCATCTTTGCTAGCAAACTTATAGTTGCTCGTGCGCAAATCAAACTCAGCTTCGTCGGGGACGTTAGAAATCACGACGCGCTTTACGTTCGTAAGAAATCTATCGTTGATTTTGAACTTCAAGCGCAAGATCGTGTATTGTTTCTTCATATCTACGTGGCCCACGCCGGCAGCGCCGTTTAAGCGAATGTTCTGCGTGATACCCCACGTATAGTCAATGTGTTTCATACCCTGCAACGTACCATTCTGGCCTTTCATATCCAACTGTAAAGTGCCGGGCTTTTGCTCTCTGGCGTTAAATCGTGCCGGATAGAAGAGCGCCACGTCATCACCTTGTTTGCAGTTTACCTCTCCGGAGAGGCGAGTGTCGTTTCCGCTCTCTTCAGCCGTCAGGATATCGAAGCCCTGCGGATCTGTGAGGTTGTATGCAAGGATTTTGTCACCTACTTCCCATTTTGATCCTGTCGTCAGGTCAATAATGGAGCGCAATGCCGGTTTTCCGTCAGCACCAGTTGCACCCGAGTTGCCCACGGTAATCGTTACCGGACGCTTCGCATTGGCATCGGGGTTCTGCGTGTTTGTATTTTCGCCGCCTACATCATTAGAGCAAGAAGCCAATCCTAATGCCAATGCAGCAGATAACAAACTAAAAGTAATGATTCTCATATTTCGTAGTATTTAATTTGGCCGTTAATGTTTAGCGGTCTTTAATTTAAAATTTTGTGTTTTTGCCTTGTTAAGACAACTCAAGTCCTTCAGAAATACTTACAATTCCTCCTCTTCGTCGCCTAAGAAATCGGGCTTCTCCGGCATAGGGGTAGGCCGCTCACCCCCACCGATTGTACCACCCCCACCGGGGTTAAAACCACCGCCACCCGCACCGGCGCCCGGGCTGGTGTTGATCATCGCTTCAATTTCCATTTCGAGGACCTCTACTTGCGGACAGAGATATGCACATCTCTGTTCCTTACTCTTTGTTAAGTTCATAACGATTAATATAACTAACTTTTTTGTTCTTGTTTCTTAGTTGTTGTAGGCTCCTCGAGCAACCAAAGTCGCGGGTGGGCGAGTCAAAGGTCGGAGCACTGAGGGCGCAGAAGCGGAAAAAGAGTAGGAGCAATGGAGTTCGACGATCGCCTCGTCCGGATTCTGTTTGCCGCAGCACATCTTTCAACCTTGCTGTTTACAGGATTGTGCCGCTCTGCAAAGCAAGATGCCTCTTACATCTTTACAGCGCACGTCGCAACCTAAATACTGCTTTCAAACCGCCGTTATGTATGATAGATAAGCAAATTGGGGAAGGAAGACGACAAAGCACTTTTCCAACTCTTTTCATCGGCAAAAGTAGGACAAAAGCAACAAAGTCGCACTAGCGTTTTTTGTAAATTGAGAATATTTACAACTGATTAAGTATGTTGTAAATCAGACATAAAGACTTAAAATTTGTGACCCGTAACAATACGATAGAACGTCAGCCAAAGGATCTTTAAGTCTAAAAAAAGCGAGCGATGTTCAAGGTAATAGAGGTCGAGCTCGAGCCGGCGCAGCATCTTCTCCGGCGTATCTGTATAGCCATTATAAAGCGTGGCATACGACGTGACGCCCGGGCGGATTTGATACAAGAGCGGATAGCGCTGATCTTGGCGCACAATCTGCTCAATATAGAAGCGTCGCTCGGGCCGCGGACCGATAAAGGCCATATCGCCGCGCAGGACGTTCCACAGCTGGGGCAACTCATCCAAATGATGCTCACGCAAGAAGCGGCCTACGCGCGTCAAACGGGGATCTTTCCGCCCACGACAAAGCTGCGGGCCGGCCGCTTCGGCGTCATTGTGCATGCTACGAAACTTATACATGCGAAAGGGACGGCCATAGCGGCCAATGCGCGTCTGCTTGAAGAGAGCGGGCGCGCCATCGTCAAGCCTCACGGCAAGATAGCAGGCCAGCATAATCGGCGCAAAAAGCAATAGGCAAAGGAGCGCGATGGCTATATCGGCCATCCGCTTCAGCAGGCGCTCTGCGCAGTTCATACCATCGGGTATTGCGGGTCTGATCGTATCTCTCTTCATGGGTTTGGGTCTATCCCCGCAGCCCTTGCATAAGCGGGCGTCTGAGCGGCTTCGGGATCGTAATCGGCAGCGCGCAGCGGGTAGACGAAAAGAACCTCCGGCGCGGGCAACGCAGCAAGATCTGCCATGGGGAAGTCCCAAAACCTGCGCGGGGTCTGCATGAAAAAAACAGCAAAACAGGGGCTTTTATTGTCATCAGCACCCTATTTTTTTGCAAAAGTACAATGAAGAAATCAAAAAACGGCAGTTTGGGCCGACTTGATGTCATTTTTTTTGATTCGGCCGACCCGTTTTCCGACAAACAGCCCGCCATCAAACGCCGCAAGAGTTCGGCGCGGAGCCGCCGAAACTTCGATTGCGAAAGCCTCGCTCTTTTGCCTTTATTTTGAGCTTAGGCCTCTGATTTGTTATCTCTAATATGGCATATTAAAGCGCCCGCTTGTTGACCCATCCATCCCTTCATAACCATATTTTTGTTTACAAATGGCTACACTATACAAGGTTAACGTCCTTTTACTTCGTCATTTTTTGCTCGGAATCGTGCGTAGTACCAACTTTTCCGCGCTTTGCGCCCACAAAAGTGTGCCTACCAATAGTCAATTCTTCGCTTTCGGAGAAGCATTGCCCCATTTTTCCCACACGCAGTTTTGAACAAAACGTTTACGCTCACGAGGGTAAGACTTTTTTATCACGAGCGCAAACCTTTATCCTCGTGAGCGCAAACCTTTTTTATCGTGAGAAAAAAGTCGACTGCCGATACTGCAACGCAAGAAAAGTCCATCGGCCGCGCTTCGAAAGTGAGTCGGCAGCCATAAAAGGCGAACTGGCCGCATCGCTACAAGCGCCGGCAGCGACCGCTGCGGCCGACTGCGAGGCGCGAAGCCTACGACGCCAAACACCGCGCTACACATTATATATTATATATAGGTCGGCGGCAATGATTAACGACCACCGCGCCGAGCGAAAGCTGACGACCGGAAAAAACCGGCGCAGCGGCAGGCTTCACGGGTAAAATCTGCGCGACGCCATGCCGACAGAAGGCTGCACCAAAAAGGCAAGAAGCGGCGGGCGATAAACAGGCCTGAATTTGCAGCCGACTTAAATAATTTCAACATAAGGCACAACTTGTAAGAAACGCCACTTTTCCCCTCGTAATGGGAAAAAGTTGGCCTCGAAACCAAAAAAAAGCCCTTTTTACCTCTTATTTTGTAGAAAAAAGATGGAGAAATGTAAGGTTATTTCTTTTTTGATTATCTTTGTAGCTGCTTAAGCAATAACAAAAGATAAATGGAAAAAGTTGATAAATTAGATTTGAAGATTCTGAGCATCATCTCCGGCAACGCTCGCGTACCGTTTAAGGACGTGGCAGCCGTATGTGGTGTTTCGCGTGCAGCTATTCACCAGCGCGTACAGCGCCTTGTTGAGAATGGCGTTATCACAGGTTCCGGCTTTACGGTGAATCCGAAGAGCGTAGGCTTTAGCACGTGCACTTATGTTGGCATTTCGCTTGCTCGCGGCTCGATGTATCGCGAAGTAGCTGAACAATTGGAGAAGATACCTGAAATTGTAGAGTGTCATTATACGACGGGCAATTATATGATGCTTGTCAAACTTTACTGCCACGACAACGAAGATCTTATGCAATTGCTCAATGGTAAGATCCAAAGCATAGAGGGCGTGACGGCAACCGAGACTTTGATCTCTCTGGAGCAGACCGTCTCTCGCAATTTCCCCATACCGGGCGCCGACTTTGAGCTCCCGCCGCGGCAACGCAAGCCGGGACGCCGTCCGAAGGATCCCATTAATTAATGTATTACGAAGGCGCTCTTCTCGGACTTTGCACGTTTCTTATCATTGGCGTGTTTCACCCGATCGTCATCAAGTCTGAATATTATTTCGGCACACGCGTCTGGTGGATCTTCCTTGTGATAGGATTAGCTTGCCTTGGCGCTTCGCTCTTTGTGGCCTCACTTTTTTGGTCTTGCCTATGCGCTATTCTGGGCGTAACAAACTTATGGAGCATCCTGGAACTATTTGAGCAAAAAGAACGCGTGAAGAAAGGATGGTTTCCTGAGAACCCGAAAAGAAAAAGCCGTAAAAGCTAAATTGTATCATCGTCGAAGGCCGAAAGGCTCTCGACGATGATTGTTTGCAACCACGACAAAGCGAACCCAAAACGCGCCACCATGGCCGCCCTCCCGGCCGAACGGAGAGAAACTTCAGCACTTCAAGCTGCGATCCGGAGCACGGACCTGCGTCGCCCCTTTTGTTTTGACGCGCGACAAGGACGGCTCACTCCATTATATATTGAGGACTATGAATTTCGATATTAAAGCTGATTATTTGTCGGTCACGGACCATTTTCCAAACCATTCCGCACGCCCAATCATAGGCATTACGGGCAATTTTGGCAAATATGGCTGCCAACTCGCCGAAGGCTATTACGCCAGCATCGAAGCGGCGGGAGGCATACCTTTGGTTATTCCGCCGTCGGACAACCTTCTGTTGCTGCTTTCTATGCTCGACCGCATCGATGGCTTGATGCTCTCAGGCGGAGCCGATATCAACCCGCTCTATTTCGGGGAAGATCCGCTGCCGGCCTTGGGCGAAATCAATCCGAAACGCGACCGCAGCGAATTGCTTTTGATTCAGCTCGCCTATGATCGGCAGATCCCGATGCTGGGTATTTGCCGAGGCATTCAGTCGTTAGCCATAGCACTCGGCGGAACAGTGTACCAAGATTTGCGCACAGCTATGCCCGAACCGGCGCCGCTCCTCAAACACGACCAAGAAATGCCGCGCGGCGTACCATCGCACTATGTGACGGCTGAACCGGACTCCATCGTCGCTCGCCTGCTCGGCGAACGCTTTGCGGTCAACTCCGTGCACCATCAAGCAGTGGCCGATCCCGGAAATCGCTTCCGCACGACGGCTTATGCGGCCGACGGCGTCATAGAAGCCATCGAGAGCAACGAAAAGAAAAGCATCGTCGGCGTACAATGGCACCCCGAATGCTTTTTGCAAGAAGGCGACAAGAGCCAGTTCCCCCTCTTCCGCTGGTTTGTGGAAGAAGCAGAATCGTATCGCCGCGCCGTAGCCACGCATCGCCAGATCGTGACGCTCGATTCCCACACCGATACACCCATGTTCTTTGATCAAGGCATTCGTTTTGCGCATCGCGACCCTAAAATCTTGGTCGATATGCACAAATTAACGGAGGGTCACATCGATGCAGTGGTTATGGCGGCCTATCTTCCGCAAGACGAGCGCAGCGAAATAGGACATCACAACGCAGGCGCCAAAGCCTATCACTTGCTTGGGGCGATCAAGGCGATGGTCAACGAGACCAAGAACGCGGTATTAGCCAACAGCCCCAACGATATTTTTAGGGCGAAGAACCATGACAAGCGCGCCATCCTTCTGGGCATTGAAAACGGCTACGCCATTGGGCACGACCTTGCAAATATAGAACTCTTCCGTCGAGAAGGCGTGATTTATATGACGCTCTGCCACAACGGCGACAACGATATTTGCGATTCCGCCGTGCGTTCCAAGAATGAGCACAACGGTTTGAGCGACTTTGGCCGCGAAGTCGTGCGCGAAATGAACCGCGTCGGGATGCTAATCGACCTCTCCCACGCCGGCGAGAAAACCTTTTACGACGTCCTCAATTGCAGTAGCGTCCCCGTGGTCTGCACCCACAGTTGCTGCCGCGCATTATGCGACCACCCGCGCAACCTTACCGATGCCCAACTCCAAGCTTTGGCCGAAAAAGGTGGCGTTGTTCAGATCACATTCTACAAAGGCTTTTTGCGCGAAGACGGCAAAGCCACCATCGACGACGTCGTGGCCCACATCTTGCACGCGATAGACGTTGCCGGCATCGATCACGTAGGCATCGGCAGCGATTTTGACGGCGACGGCGGCGTACCCGGATTAGCGTCAGCCGCAGAAATGATCAACCTCACCCGACGCCTGATGGCCGCCGGCCTAAACCAGTCCCAGTTGCGCAAAATCTGGGGCGGCAACTTCATACATATTATGAGTCAGGCTCGCTTTCAGGGCGAAATCAAATTATAATCCAACTTCCCAACGTTCATACGGCCCGCTTTCAAGCCCACAATCCAACAAAAACATTCCCAATGAAACATACAGCAACCTTCCTCGCCACCCTCTTCGCCGCACTTTTGCTCAGCGCCTGCAAGTCCGGCAAGAGCGCCGATAAGTCTACGCCCGCCGCCGACCTATCGGCCGTGCGTTTCAACGCCGATTCAGCCTTCGCCTTCGTAAAAGCCCAGTGCGATTTCGGCGCCCGCGTCCCCAACAGTCCGGCCCACGACCGCTGCGCCGCCTATATCGTCGCGCAGTTCAAGCGCTACGGCCTGCAAGTCCAAGAGCAGAAGACCACCCTCAAAGGCTGGGATGACAAGCAATTGAAATGCAACAACATCATCGCCTCCTACCGCCCCGAACTCAAGGACCGCATCGTCCTCTGCTCACATTGGGACAGCCGCCCCTGGGCCGACGCCGACCCCGATAGCAGCAAGCACCATGAACCCGTGATGGCCGCCAACGACGGCGCGAGCGGAGTAGCCGTTTTATTGGAAATTGCCCGCCAAATCAAGGAAATCAACCCCTCATATGGGATAGATTTTGTCTGCTTCGATACAGAAGATTACGGCGCACCCTACTGGGGCAAGCAGAGCCCCGACCAGCAAGACTGGTGCTTAGGTTCGCACTATTGGGCCTCACATCTACCCAAGGGCTACAAGCCGCGCTGCGGCATACTCTTGGATATGGTTGGCGGAAGTGACGCTCGCTTCCCCTTCGAGTATTTTTCGATGAAATACGCGCAAGATGTCGTAGCCCGCGTGTGGGCTGCCGCAGCAGCAGTCGGCGCCGACAATCTTTTTGTGCAAGACGACGGCACAATGGTAGAAGACGATCACATCCCGATGAACCAAATCGCAGGCATTCCGACCATTGATATCATCCCCAATACCGGCACAGGATTCAGCGAAACCTGGCATACGACGCGCGACACACCGGAAAACATTTCCGTCGACGTGTTACGCGGCGTAGGGCAGACGCTTATTCAATTCCTACACGAAGAAAACAGCCGCGCGAAGTAAATTTGCGGCCCGCAAAAGCGCAAATCTCACGCAGCATCTCCCAACTTAAAAATACACACAATGACGATCAACGAAATACAAGACGAAATCATCGAAGAATTTTCCCAGTTAGACGACTGGATGGACCGCTATCAGCTCCTCATCGATATGGGTGAGGGCGAGGAAGCCCTGCCCGCCGCCGACAAAACCGAAAGCAATCTTATCGATGGTTGCCAAAGCCGCGTCTGGCTCGTATGCGACGAGCACGACGGCCGCTTACAGTTTCGCGCAGAGAGCGATGCACTCATCGTAAAAGGCATTGTCAGCCTGCTTATTCGCGTTATGACAGACCATACACCCGACGAAATACTCGCCGCCGAACTCTATTTTATCGACCGTATCGGTTTGCGCGAGCATCTCTCCCCGACGCGCTCCAATGGGCTCTTGGCTATGGTCAAACAAATGCGAATGTACGCTTTAGTATATAAGACAAAAGCGGCCCAATAAGTCATACATACATTACCTACGAGGCATCTATGGTTGCACAGCGCTGCCGTTGATGCCTCAATCTTTCGATATGCGCCGACTCACACCCATTTTCCTCTTGCTCAGTCTGCTGCTGCCCTTGACTCGCCCCGCGTTTAGCCAAGGTCTCGAGGCCGGCTACGCCAACGGGCGTATGATCGGCATCGACCCCTACATAAAGGTCACGCGCGGCGGACCGATCCACAGCTTCGAAGGCGCATATATTTATATACCGCGCGCTACGGCCGATGGCTACGATGCGGCTTACGGGCACCCACACTTCCGCTTCGGCCTGCAAGTAGTTGATCTCTCACGCATCCGCCTGAAAGACCCCGACTTCCGGCCCTTGGCCGCCCCATCGCGTTTGGGTACGTCAGTCCTACTCTTTGCCGCCTTTGAGCGCCCACTCTTTCGCACGCCGCAAGGGTGGAGTTTGGATTATACACTGGCCCAAGGCCTCAGTCTGAACACGCACAAATGGCATCGCACGCGCAATCCGGAAAACGAAATGTTAGGCGGCCGCTTCGCGATCTACTTCGGCGCAGGCCTTCACGTTGCTTATCGGCGCGGCGGGTGGGAATTTCGCGCCGGTCCCGACTTCCTTCATCTTTCCAACAGCGCACTCCATCGGCCTAATAAAGGGGCAAACGCCTGGCTGTTTCAAACCTCCGTGCGCCACTACTTCGATGCCGCTTCGCCCGACAGTCTTACGCACCTACAAATCCCCTTTACCGACCGCGGCTTCTTGGTCGATGTCGATTATCGTTTAGGTTTAAAAACATCCGTCGGCGAATGGCTCTACGACCACAATGCGGAACGCTACGGCAACCCTATTCGCTATGGTTCTTACGGACTCTACGCCTCTCACGGCTTAGGTCTGGGCCTCCTCTACCGATACAATTTAAAGTATGCTTCGGGTCTCGGCCTCGACCTCACCTATGAGCCCTACGCCGGTCGTATTGAAGTGCAAAACCCCGCACGCCCCCACGACATCGGCAAGACGACCATCGGTCTGAGTCTGCGCCACGAAGCCCGCTATCGGCGCTTGGCCGCCACCTTCGCCCTCGGCGTCTACCTACTCCGCCCACTGAAGCGCTACGCCTTGACCGACGAGGAGTATGGCTACTACGAACGCATCGGCCTCCGCTACGATTTCCCCTGCGGCTTGCACACGGGCTTCAACATCCACGCCCACCGCACGAAAGCCTATGCCGGCGAGTGGTACATTGGCTTTCGCTTCGCACCACGCAAGCGAAAACCGATCGTTCCCTACCACCCATAGTTGCCAATTCCGCATTTTGCATCCCCCAAGTGCCCGACCGCCAACCCCGCCGGCGCACACGCTTAAACGAACAACGCAAAATGCCCCAACAAATGTATATCTGTAATCTACAAAAGGCCCATTTCCCTATCCTTCCCACCTAATTTCCTTATTACACGTCCAGACATAGCCCCCACAAAATCTAACCGTACACAAAAAAAACACCCAAACGCCAACCCAGCCATCCCATTTCCGCAATCGTACACCCAAATAAACTCTCAAAATTCCAACTCTGCACACGCTAACGCCCAAACGCTAATCCCGCCAACCCATTTCCGCAACCGCACGCTCAAAAATAACCCCATCTAATCCCAATACTACGCTCACTAACACTCAAACACGAACTCTACCAACCCGTTTCCACGACCTCACATCCGCATATTACCCCATCGGGGTTAGTCTTTTGGCAGGGCAGGGTTAAGGTGCGAAGCGGCTTAACCCTGCCTAACGCGCCCCAACGTTGACAACCCCATAGGGTTGGTCTTTCAAAAACATCCACTCGTCCAAACGCAACGGACACCCTCCAAATAACAATCGACAAGATCAACGACATGCGTCGTTAGTGGCTGGGTTGCCGCTCCGCTGCTCAACCCTGCCACGATGAAAGACCAACCCTATGGGGTTGAGCACTATGTATACTTGCTTATCCGGGGTTAAGGCTCACTGTGCCTTAACCCCGGCCTACCAAAAGACCAACCCTAAGGGGTTGGGGTCGCTATTTATTGCATCGGGGTCGAATTATGCACGTCCCATTGTTGTATATATGCAATTGTCGATTGGTTTCTTTATGGATTAGCTTAAATGCGGTACGCTTCACAACACAAATTCCTCAATAGAACTTGCACCGCTTCTGCCTAAGTCAAACTACCAATGCTTCCCCGCTTAATCTAATCCCAACACACTCAACCCATATTCCGCACAATCCCTCCACCAACGCCTTCTGCCGCAAATAACCCCTTCAATCCTCACATCTTGCACCAAATGAACCCCGAACGCCGACACGAATTTCCCAATCTCCACAACCAATGCCGCAAATAGGCCCAACAAATTCGCCCCACACGCCACGCAATTCCGCCCGCTAACGCTTTCCGCCTCAAATAACCCCATCGGGGTTAGTCTTTTGGCAGGGCAGGGTTAAAGCGTGCAGCGCTTTAACCCTGCCTAACGCGCCCCAACGTTGGCAACCCCTTAGGGTTGGTCTTTCAAAAACATCCGCTCATCCAAACGCAAGGGATAACGGCAAACAAAAAACGTTGGAAAACCCATTATCACCCACACGATCATTGACTTAAAAACGCCCCCACCCCACGCCCGACCTTTTTTATCACGATAACACACCTTTACGCTCACGATAAAAACAGCTTACGCTCGTGATGAAAAAGGTTTACCCTCACGAGCGCAAACATAATCGTTGGCCGCAGACGCTTAAAAAAATAGGCTTTGTTGCGTTTATTGCAAAACCCCATCCTCGCTTTTCCAAACAAAAAATCGGAGCGGCAGGTGTTCCTGTCGCCCCGATTTATATGGGCAGGCCGCAAACAGGTCGCGCGGCCTCAATAAATGTTTGTAGCTAACGGCTATTCAGTTGCGCCGACTTTGACAATCTCAACTTTGAAGATCAAAGTAGAATATGGCGGAATGCTACCCGTACCATTCTTGCCATAAGCCAAATCGTAGGGAAGGTAAAGCTCCCACGTGCTGCCCTCAGGCATAAGCTTGAGTGCTTCTGTCCAACCTTTGATCACTTGATTCGGCTTAAACTTAGCGGTCTGTCCGCGCTTGTATGAGGAATCAAAGATGGTGCCGTCCGTCAGGCGACCTTCGTAGTTGACCTCAACGAGCGTTGAATCGGTAGCCAAAGCGCCCTTACCGGCTTTCAAGATGCGATATTGCAAACCTGAAGGCAGGGTTACGACACCTTTCTTCTGCTTGTTGGCCGTAAGGAAGGCCTCATTTTCGAGTTTGTACTTGTTCTTGTAAAAATTAAACTGACGCTCGACGATAGCTTGTGCGCTATCTTCACGCAAAGCGTGTGGGCGCTTAAGAACCACGTCTGCAAGGCCGCGAACAAAGGCTTCCTTACTCATATACGTGGTATCGGACTTTCCCGTTGCTGCCTTGTTGACCTCGGAAATGACGCGTTCGTCGTTCATTTGCGCGATTTTTAAGCCGGCAGCTTGAGCTAAGATTAATTGGGCTTGCTGTTTGGGCGTGTTTCCTTGCATCATCTTGATGGCTTCTCCGAGATAAAGCGAATCTACGCCTTCTCGCGTCATCAAATAATCGCGCAAAGATGAGCCTTGGGCAACACCCATCGCATAACTAAACTCTTCTGCGCCTACGGGCTTGATATGCGTAGCAGCTGCTTCAACTGTAACAGCTTTTTTAGGCGCTTTCTTGCGCTTCTGCGCCGTCGCGCTGCAGACGCATGCTGCCAGCGCGATGACGAATAGTGATCTGAGTTTCATAATATCAATCGGCGTGATATATTATTTCACGGAGATGAGTTTCATCTTAAAGATAAGCGTAGAGAAAGGTGGGATGTTCTGGCCCGCACCGCGTGCGCCGTAACCCACATTCCAAGGAATGTAAACCTCCCACTCACTTCCGGCCGGCATATGTGTAAGCACGACTTGCCAACCCTTGACTACGGCGTTGACAGGGAAGGTCACAGGCTTCTCTGACTTGTCGAAGATGGTGTCGTTAATGAGGCGGCCTTCGTATTCTACCTCCACGGTCTGGTTTTCTTTGGCGATTGGGCCGCTGCCTTTCTTAATTTCTTTGTAAAGAACGCCTTCGGGCAACTTCTGAATGCCGGCTTCTTTGGCTTTATTGGCCATATAAGCTTCGTTTTTCTGCTTGTCGGCGCCGTGTTGCTTAGCCATCTCAACTTCTGCTGCGGCATTGATGCGCTCTTGGATGTACTCGTTGGCCGTTTCGCGCGTCAAAGGCTTGCCTTTATATTGCATTGAGCTCTTGTGATTGAGCGCATCGTAAACGCCGGCCAGATAGTTGGCGGTGCTAATCTTCTTCGTGCTGTCGGTAGCATAGATCTGCTGCTCTACGCCGGGGAAGAGGTTGTTCGCAATCTGCAAGCCCATCATCAAGCCGAGCGACTCAGAAAGTTTTTTGCTGTTACCGCGCGACTTCAAACCGTCCTTCATACCTTCGAAAAACTTGTCCAAGTTCTTCGCTGCTACGCCGGAACTTTGCATCATCTGCTTCGCGCCGGATACAGCCGTGAAGCCCATATCGTAAGCCAGCTTCTCAAACTCGTCATCCTTCATCTTAATGCTGTCTTTTGACTGCATTAGCTTCATCATTTTATCGTTGAGTGTTTTGAAAGCTTTTTCTATTTCGGCGTCCGTCTTCTTTTGTCCGTCCTTAAAGCCTTCAATGAACTTGTCAACATTGACTTTCTTGTCTGTTTTCTCACCAAAGAGTTGCTGTTCTATGGTCGGGAAAGTTTGTTGCGTCATCATCATACCCGCTTGCAAGCCAAAGAAATTTGCTTGCTTAGTCGTATCTTTGGCCATTTTAAGACCTTCTTCCATACCATCAAGGAGCTTTGTGTTGTCAATCTTGATGGTGCTGTCAGGAAATGCCATCGCAAGCTGCGCGGAATCGGGCGCAGTGGCCATTCCGAGGGCATAGCTTAGCGAATCCACGTCGTTCTTTAGCGACGCTGTGTGTTTGGAGCAGCTCACGCCCATCAAGGCTGTGAGCAACAACAAGGAAAGAACTTTGAATTTCATATTGTGTGTTGAAATTATCGGCCTCGCCCGGCGCGGTTTTAATCGCGTTGTTTGCTGCGCCGTGCTCAAGGCGTGCCGGATAGGTTAAAGATATTTGTTCGTGTGATGTATTTGTAAAATATTGGAGTCAGCGTTCTGTCGATCAGGACTTTGCCGGACCACAGGAAGTCGGGCGCATTAGCTACCCGCACCGCCTGCCGCGCGATCAATTCCGTCGAGCTGAATCTTAAATATGACGTTGGCAAAAGGCGGAATTGGTCCTGTGCCCTGCCCGCCGTAAGCTTTATCGTAAGGGACGTAAACTTCCCAAACGCTGCCCACAGGCATATGCGTCAAAGCTATTTTCCAACCTTCTATGGCCGTACCAACGCTCATTTTAACCGGCTTGCCCGGCTGCCGCTCTATGGATGAGTCGAAAACCTTTCCGTCAACGAGCCGCCCTTCGTATTCTACTTCGACAATGGACGTATCTGAAGGAATTGCGCCCCCACCGGCCTTGATCACGCGATAGAAAACGCCGCCCGGGAGTCGTTTTATGTCTTTTTGGCTCGCCAATTGCTTCAAGTAAGCATCGGCGGCTTTCTTCTGCGAACCGTATTGTGCCTCCAAAGCCTTTGAAGCCATCAGTTTTACGCGCTTATCGGCGTCCTGTCCGGCCAATGTCGGCGTAAGCTCCTGCCCATTTACTTTAAAGGCCGACTTCTTATGCAATCCGGCGGAGAAGCCTGCGAGGAAGTTTTTCAAACTGAGCATACGCGTCGTGTCGCTGCCGAAAACCTGACGCTCAATTGTTGGAAACATCTGCGTCTTTATCTGCAATCCGGCTTGCACGCCGGCATAATAAGCCATTTGTTTCTTATCATCGCCGGCCAGCGAACCGTCTTTCAGGCCGCGGATAAAGTCGTCGACATATTGAGAATCAATGCCCATCTGCCGGAAATAAGCCTCAATGCCTTGCGTATTGGCCATACCGATCTCATAACTGAGCGTATCCACATCGGTTTTCATCTCAGCCCTCGGCGCACTTTTATGGCAAGATGCGAGAAAGATGCCGCCAAGCAACGGTAATAAGAATAAGCGCTTCATTGTAGCAAACTTTATTTAACCTTGATCAATTCGATATCAAAGACCAGCGCGGCATAAGGCGGAATCTGCTGCCCTGCACCGTGCGTGCCATAAGCCAGGTTATAAGGAATGAAGAGTCGATACTTAGCTCCTTCAGCCATAAGCTGCACGCCTTCCGTCCAGCCCTTGATCACTTGGTTCAAGCCGAAAGTAGCCGTCTGGCCGCGTTTATAAGATGAGTCGAACACCGTACCGTCGATCAAGCGACCCTCGTAATGACACTCCACCGTATCCGTTGCCGTCGGCTTACGTCCGATAGCGCTACGCAAAACCTCGTATTGCAGACCGCTGGGGAGCACGGTAACGCCCTCGCGCTTCGCATTGTCAGCCAAGTAGCGTTCTCCGGCTTCGCGCATAAACTTACCGCGCTCAGCCTCCTGCTGTTCCATAAACTGCTGCACGAGCATTTGCGCTTCCGTTTCGCCGATTTCCGGCTGTTCTCCTTTCAAAATATTGTCGATGGCTTTGCTGAAATCAGCCGTTACGAGGCTGTTCACGCCCAAGCCCTTAAGATTATTGGCGATGACTACGCCCAATGCATAACTGAGTTTGTCCATTTTCTCTATTGCTATCTTACTTTTTATCGGGCAAATGTACAACTTTTTTCGCTACCTTTGCGCAGTAGCCTATAAATTTAAGCAAGTATGAGACAGAAATTAGTTATTCTCTCAGGAGCCGGTATGAGCGCCGAAAGCGGCTTCAGTACTTTTCGCGACTCTGACGGTCTTTGGGAGCGATATCCCGTGGAGCAGGTCGCTACGCCCGAAGGTTGGCGGGCAGATCCCACTTTGGTGACAAACTTTTACAACAACCTGCGACGCCTGCTGGTTGATGCACGCCCCAATGAGGGCCACCGCGGACTAGTTGCCTTGGAAGAGCAATTTGATGTGACCATCGTAACACAAAATGTGGACGATCTGCACGAACGAGCTGGCAGTTCGCACGTTATTCACCTCCACGGCGAACTCATGAAAGCATGCAGTTCGCGCGATCCTGACAACCCACGCTTATGGCAGACGCTCACTCCCGAACGCGTGGAGATACATCCCGGCGAGTTGGCTGCCGACGGCTCTTTATTGCGCCCTTGGATCGTATGGTTTGGCGAAGCCGTGCCCAACCTTGAGCAAGCAGCCAAAGAAGTGGCTAAAGCCGACATATTTGTCATCATCGGCTCATCCTTAAATGTTTATCCCGCAGCCGGATTGGTGCGCTATGTGCCCGACGGGGCCCAAATTTTCTTGATTGACCCTGCCGAAGTGTGCGTCCCTTCCAACCGCACGATCACCGTCTTGCGCCTACCGGCCTCCGAGGGTGTGAAAGAATTGCGTCGGCGCCTGCTTCCCGAATCTGAGATCTGACCGCCAAAGTGCGAAATTCTTATTTGCTTCATTTTTTCTCACGAGGATAAGCCTTTTTTATCACGAGCGCAAGCCTTTTTTATCGTGAGCGCAAACAGTTTTTATCACGATAAAAAACAACGCAAGCGGGATATGGCGGCGAAGTGGACGACTTAAAGCATTGATTTATGGAGAAATATAAACCATAAAACAAGAACGAAAGTCATTGCGCTTACGGCAGTCGATATGGATCTTGAGACTTTTTCGATGAAAATCGGCGATGTGCAGAGCAGGAAAGCGCCTCGCGGCCTACCTTTTAGTCGCAAGTTTGCCAAAAGCAAACCTGCATACTTGTTATATTCTATCAGATTTTTCTGACAATTCGTCATTCGAAACAAATTATCAACACACACGCATCACACCTCATAGTAGGACATAAGGAAAGCTCGATGTCAGCTTGAAAAAGCAGAAGGGAAGAAATCGGAACCATCCTATTTATGCCTCAAATACAGGACTTTAAACTGCCACAAGCGGGACCTGATTCTCCGAAAAGGCATAAAAAAAGGGATACCTCTGTATCCCAACCTTGTTAACCTTAAATCTAATACTATGAAAAACACGATGCAAAGATACAAGGTTTGGATTCAGAATGCAAGTAATAAGACCTATTTTCTTTCAACATTAAGATTTTTTGCAGGATATGGAAACTTATATGCAATATCCACTTTGCAATATTTCCGTTTCCAAGACCTTAAAAATCAAATCCTGCTCAAAACCGCGCCCGGCTGCGTAGCGGATGAGTTTTTGCTGCAACTCATACGCAGAATCCGCTTTGACGCTTCTCTTCTTTGCCTGTAAGAGATTTTTCAGCGTATCGTAATAGACCTCTGCATCTATCTCCGCAAGCGCTGCTTCGATCTGTTCGCTCCCAACTCCCTTCAGCGCCAACGCCTGTCGCGTCTTGAAGCGCCCCCAGCGGTCGTAGAGCGTTTTGTCGTGGACAAAAGCTCGCGCATAACGCGCTTCGTCGATGTAACCTTCAGTTTCGAGCCGATTGAGCAAGGTTTCTGCATCAGCGTGCGTCAGTCCGCCTTCGATAAACTTGCGCGCCCATTCGGATCGACAGTATTCTCGCTGCGCACAGCGGGCTGCTGCACGTTTGTAAAGCTTTTCGGGTAAAATTTTCTCCTTTGTCATTTCTTCAAAAACGCTCGGCAAACGAACCATAAGTGCTGCTTCAGCGCCGTGTCCCAACCGAAGTGGGTTGCCATTATGCGTAGGCGCTCCATCAAGCTGCGACGATGATTGCGCGTAGTAGTCCCTTCACTCAAATAATTGGCCACGACGAGGTGTGCATTCAAGAGTTTCAAACCGCGGCGTTCGGCTTCTTGCATAATACGCAAAGTCCAATCGTAATCAGCCGAGAATCGGTAGTTCGTATCATACAAACATTCGCGGGCCAAATCAGTGCGCGCAAAAAAAGCTTGGTGACAGACGAGCATTCCCTCCTTAAAGTCGCGCCACGATAAGCGCTCCGGCGGTATCAGACGCCGACGCCGCAAAAAATTGCCAAAGCCATCGACCAAGTGAGTATCGCCATAGACCACAGCCGGCTGGGCCTCCTCTTGCGAAATGGCGCAAACGATGCGTGAAAGCGTATCAGTCGCGTAAAAACAATCGCCGGCGTTAAGAAAAATCACATAGCGCCCGGTCGTTAAGCCCAAGGCTTTGTTCATAGCATCGTAGATGCCTTTATCAGGTTCGCTCAGGCAGTTTATTTCATGCTTGATTGGCGCCGTACTGTTGCGCTCCATATAATGATGTATGCGATTCAGCGTGTCGTCGGTCGAATTTCCGTCGATGATCAAGTGCTCTACGTAAGGATAATCCTGCTCCTCGACGCTGTTAATCGTGCGCCCGATGAGAGCGCCTGCGTTGTAGGCCACGGTGGCCACAGTTATTTTCAAAGGTTGACGTGCCATAGTCGGAGAGTATGCAGCTCAACGGCAGCAGCATACATATATAGCTGGTTTAAGATGTTTCGTAAATAGCGCGATAACGTGCTGCCACGCGCGCTGCTCCATAGTTGGTTTCCGCCTTGCGGCGCGCATTGAGCGAAAGTTGGGGATAACTGTGCGTCGTTAAGACCTCAAAGAGTCGGCGCGCCAACGCTTCGGCGTCAGCCAAGGGTACTAAATAGCCGTTGAGGTCATCGTCTACCATCTGCGGCAGACCTCCGACGCGGAAGCCCACGCAAGGCAGGCCGCAAGCCATCCCTTCAGCAATCGTGTTGGGCAAATTATCCATCAAAGTGGGCATTGCCAGCACATCGGCCGCTCTGTATAAGAGTCGCATCTGTTCTGCTTGCGAAATATAGGCCTGCGGATAAACCGAACAAGGGAAGCGCTCCGCCGCTATCGCGGCTTCGCGGCCCGCCAAGACGACGCCCCAGTCGGTTTTTCTCTCAGGCTGCGCCGCTATCAAGCGCTTTGCAGCTTCAATCAAGTGTTGTATGCCTTTTTTTTCATCCGTCACGCGATAAGCCACAAAGAGAATCAGCCGCTTATCTTGCGGCAGGCCGAGCGCAGCCCGCGCTTCGGCTTTGCTACCGGGCGAAAAGAATTGCGTATCTATGGCGTTGGGGACGCTAAACACTTCCGAAGCTTGCAGCAGGGGGGCTTGGCGAGCCAGATCAGCAAGCCAATTGCTGCAAGCCACAATCTTCAAGCGCGCCGCACCGTAAGTAAGCATTTTTTTCTCAAACGTTTGTCGCGATAAGTCCTGCGCTGCAGGGCGCAAAAGCTTGGGGCAGTTGCCGCAAGAAGCCAGCCAGCCGCGACAATCTTCGGCGTGGTGGCAAATACCTGTGAGCGGCCACATATCATGTAGCGTCCACACAACTTTTTTTCCCGCCTTTAGCAGTTGAGCAATGGATCGAAGGCTCATCATTCCCTGATTGATCCAATTCAGATGCACGACATCAGCCTCTTGCACCAAAGTTTGGCGCAAGATGTTCGTACCAAAAGCGGCCGTGTCTACGACAAAAAGATTTCGCCGTCTGAATCCGTTGGCCGCCCATACGCCGGCGCGCTCAGCAAAGAAGTTAAAACGCTGCTGAAATCTACCCGGCAGCGCCACGACGTGCGGATCGGCCGACGTTTTGTCGCGCACGAGCATCGTCGCGTCCAGTCCGTCGCTTCGCAAAGCCTGCATCAGGCGCTTCGTAGCAATAGCCGCGCCGCCCATATTCTCAGCTGTATTTACAAGAACTATCTTCAAAGCGAAAAAGTCAAGGAGTCTGCGCCCCTATATATAATAATGACTCGACAAAGGTAATGAGAAAAAGCCGCGCCGCCAAGTTTCTATCGATTCCGAAGCGTCGCGAAGGCCGCGAGAGCCACCCTGCGGCGCGCGAGACTTTCCTGCCGGCCGCGCGGCCTTGTTGCCCCAAAAGCCCGCTCAGACAAAACCGCCGCACAGTTCGTCGCGCCGCCGCCCACACCAAAGTCTGTCGGCGCACAGCCCGAAAAAAACGCCGCACAAATAGATACAAAACGCGCACAAACGCAACAAAAACTAACAAAAACGCAGGAAAAATTTAGAATCTTCTTTCATTTTCACCCTTCATATACGTTCTTTTCGTATATTAGCCGCAAATAAACCTCCTTAAATTGGTATAACGTAAAAAAACACCCCGACTATGGACACCATCGCCTCCTTTTGGATGCAGCTTTGGAGCGACACGCAGACGCTCCATCAAGCCTTGACCATCCTCATCTTTGTAGTTACGATCATTTTCTTTTTAATTGGCAAAATCAGGTCCGACATTGTCGCCCTCGGCTGTATGGCTGCGCTCATGCTCTGCGGGATTGTGACGCCCAAGGCCGCGCTCAGCGGTTTCGCCAACACGGCCGTCATCATCATGGTCTTCCTTTTCGTCGTCGGAGGTGCCATTTTCCAGACCGGATTGGCCAAGTATATTGCCGGGCGCTTCCTCCGTCTGGCCGGAACCAGCGAGAAAAACCTCTTCTTTGTCGTAATGATCGTCACCGCAGTTGTAGCCGCCTTCGTCAGCAATACGGGTACCGTCGCCATGCTCCTACCTATCGTCCTCGCCATGGCCAAAACGGCGGGCGTAAATCCATCCCGCTTGATGATGCCTTTGGCTTTTGCCTCGAGTATGGGCGGAATTTTAACCCTCATCGGTACGCCGCCCAACTTGATTGTCGATGATTACCTCCGCGACAACGGGCGCCCGGGCTTCGGCTTCTTCGAATTTACGCCGATTGGCCTCGTCCTGCTCCTCGTGGGCTTGATCTGCCTCTACCCGCTCTGCAAGTTTTTGCTTTCGGCCAAGGGAAAGGGCAACGAGGATGGAAACGACGACAAATCTCTCAACGAATTGCTCCACGAATATTCGATCGACAACAAAATATATCGCCTACAGATCAAAGGAGAGAGCCATCTCGTGGGCCATTCCGTTGGCGAGCTCGAGATCCACCAGCGTTACGACGTCCGCTTACTTGAAGTAAGACGCGCCAGAAAGTCGGCTTTTTTCAATGCCCACTTGCAAGAAGGCGTCTTGCCCGATACAATTTTCCGCCTCGGCGATACGCTCTACGCCGTGGGCAAGCTGGAGAGCGTCGAGGCCTTTGCCAAGCATTGCGCGCTCACTATTTGCCACGACAAAGCTACTGAAGAGAACAGCCAATTAGACTTCTACGAGCTGGGAATGGCTGAAATGCTGCTCCTGCCCGACTCCCATTTCATCGGCCAAACGCTACGGGGCATGCAGTTTCGCAAGAATTTTGGCGTCAACGTCGTAGCCATTAAGCGCGGCGACGAATATGAATACGACGAAATCCAAGATGTGCCATTAAAAACGGGCGATATGCTCCTCGTTCACGGTGATTGGCACGGCATAGAAGGGCTTTCTCGAAAGCGTCGCGAATGGGTTACGATCGGCCGCCCTCAAGATATAGCCGAAAATGAGCCGCTCACCCACAAAGCCCCCTTGGCCAGCATCATTATGATCTTGATGATTATCGCGATGGTCTTTGCAGATCAGATCGGCGTAGCGCCTGTCACGTCCGTCATTACCGCCGGCGTCCTCATTGTCTTGACGCGCTGCATCCGATCTGCCGATGCCGCCTATCGAGCCATAGGTTGGGAGAGCATCGTGCTCATCGCAGCGATGATGAGTATGTCTGTAGCACTGAGCGAGACGGGACTTTCAAAGATCATAGCCGACTCTATCGTCACCGGCCTCCAATCGTTCGGCCCTTACGGCGTATTGGCAGGCGTCTATCTCGTCACTTCGCTGCTCTCAACTTTTTTAAGCAATTCGGCAACGGCTATCCTGGTAGCCCCGATCGCTTGGGAAGCAGCCGCCAAACTGGGTGTCGACCCCCACGCCTTTATGATGACGGCAGCCGTGGCCGCAAGTGCCGTCTTTGCCACGCCGATCTGCACCCCGCCCAACGCCATGGTCATGACGGCCGGCCGATATACATTTGCCGACTATGCACGTGTGGGCCTCCCGCTCCAGCTTATTATGATGATCGCCTCGCTCTTGGTCATCCCCCTCTTCTTCCCGCTATAAGCAGAGCGGATCAGCCGTTGGGCGCAGCCGTCTGAAATCGGCCGATGCTCCAAATAATAAAGCAACCGGCGCACGCGATTTCTCCGTGCGTCGGTTTTTTGCCTATCGAGGAGCAGCTTTTTCTTGCTGCGCACGCACGCTTTTAGAGCAACAATGCGCCCGCGCCCCTCCCGCATAGCCTGCGCAAGGGTTCTGAGGCTTTGCCTAACGATTCCAACGCATTATCTATCTATAAAACATTGATTTCAAAACGCACAACGCTAATCCGCACGGCGCCTCGCATCGGTTTCAGACGTTTTTCATCACGAGCGCAAACCCTTTTTATCACGAACACAAACCTTTTTTATCGTGAGCGCAAACCCTTTTCATCACGACAAAAAACATCCGCAGCCCACGCTTCAAGCTCCGAGTTGCCGTAAGCCGTAGAGCAAAATCAAGTCCTACAATCTTATTTTGCAAATCTGCTCATTCGCCCGCAGTGTGCAGACTCCTCGGCGATCAACGCAAGACGTTCAGAAATGCGTAAAAAGAATGAAAAGCCTTTGCCTATCAAGCGGTTTGCTTTAATTTTGCAGCTTAAATGATGATATAATTGATGAAAATTCGAGTTCACTTCGCTTTATGTTTGCTCCTTGCAGCGCTCTTCTCCACGTCGTGTATTCGCGAAGAAGCGGCCAATGCTGAATGCGACATACTTGCGGTCGATAGCACTTGGCTCGCTACGCAGCCGGCAGGATTTATTACGGGCAATCCGCTGATTCGTAACAACAGTGTGACCTTTTTAGTGCGTAAAAATGCTGATTGCACGCACCTTAATCCGACTTTCGAGATCACGCCGCGCGCCCATCTCTTTTATAAAGACGCTTCCGGCAAACGCCCCTTTGACGCCACGGAATATCATGACTTCACTACACCTCAAACTTACGTCGTGGTCTCTGAAGACGGCGCTTGGGAGAAGGAGTATAAAGTGAGCTTTGAAGATCCGCAACCCATCGACAGCACAGACTTTGAGCATTTTGGCTACGATGAACGTTCGCAATATCAAATCCTGTATCAAACGCAAACGGATGGAAGCTTGAACGCCAACATCTGGGCCAGCGGCAACGCGGGCTTTGCGCTGACGGGTATGGCCCACACGCCGGAAGATTACCCGACAACCTTCGTCGACGGCGGACTGAAGGGCCGCTGCGCAAAGCTGGAGACGAAGAGTACAGGCTCGTTTGGCAGTCGCGTGAAGATGCCCATTGCCGCCGGCAACTTGTTTATCGGCGAGTTTAAGGTAGCCCAAGCGATGCTCTATCCGCTCAAAGCCACGCGCTTTGGCCTCCAATTGGTCAAGAGCGAGCCACTTTCGCTCAGCGGATACTATAAGTATAAAGCGGGAAATACGATGACCGACAAAAATGGCCAAGTATTGGCGGGCCGTAAAGATACGTGCGACATTTATGCCGTACTCTACGAGGTCGATCCGACCCACTTCGTGTCCTTGCAGGGCGATGATGTCACGAGCAATCCGCGCGTCGTCTCCATCGCAAGGCTCGATAACCCCGGCGAACCCAACCAATGGACGCACTTTAACGCGCCCTTCCGCTACAAAAACGGGAAGTCGATTGACGCCGGCCGTATGCGGCGCAACGGATACGCCATCGCCATCGTTATGACGTCGAGCCGGCAGGGCGCATTCTTTGAGGGCGCCATCGGATCCACACTCTATGTCGACAATATTAAGATTACGTGGAAGCAATGAAAAGACGCTCTATACTCTGCACCCTACTTGCCGCTACGCTCTTCGGCTCTCTTTCGGCCCAGACGGCAGATACGCTTGACGTAAATGGCGCGGCGCCTTCAAAACGCTACGCAAAGGACACGGATCGCAACCTGATTCGCGCCGCACTCAAAGGGTGGCACGTCTCGATCGGAGCCGGTGTCGCAATGGGTGGAGCTGCGCCGCTACCAATGCCACGCTCGATTCGAAAAATCGAAGGCTATGATCCGCTACTCAACCTCTCGATCGCCGGCATGGTACATAAGCGCTTCGATCATTCACCCTTCGGACTCAATATCGCACTGCGCTTGGAAAACAAAGGGATGAAGACGCGCGCCAACGTGAAAAACTATCACATGGAAATGACGGCCGACGACGGAGGCTATATGGAGGGCGCCTGGACCGGACATGTGATGACGAAATACAAGGCTACGTATCTCACCGTTCCGATCACGCTGACTTACGACGTATCGCCGCGGTGGATACTCAATACCGGGCCCTATTTTAGCTTGCTGCTCGAAGGCAATTTCAACGGCGAGGCGTACGATGGCTATATCCGGCACCACAATCCTACGGGCGAAAAAGCCTACGTCTCGCACGCGACGTACGATTTCGGACGCAAGCTGCGCAAATTCGCGTGGGGCTGGCAGATTGGCGGAACTTTTCGCGCCTACAAGCATCTTTGCGTGACGGCAAATTTGGACTGGAATCTCAATGGTTTGTTCCCGACAGATTTTGAAAGCATCACCTTCCCGCTCTATCCCATCTACGGCAACTTGGGCTTTGCTTATCAATTCTAAAAATAGGACCGCCGCAAACAAAACAAGGACATTTAACGATAACAATAAATTATGAAAAGAACATTACTCACCTTGCTGCTTTTAGTTGGCGTCTTCGCGACGATTAAAGCAGAAGATTTGACGCCCAAAGCTGAGGGCACGTACACCGGATCGCTCTTTATTTCGCTCGGATCACCGATTGACGACTCCGCAACGGGCTTGCCGAACCAGACGATCAGCATTGAGCGCATCGGAGAAAACCTCGTGCGCTTCACACTCAAGAATTTTTCCTTCGCAGCCGGAATGGAATTGGGCGACATCGTAATTGACCAAGTCAGCATTAAATCAGAAGCCGACAAAATCAAGTTTGCCACGACTGCGCCCAAGAATGTATCTTTTATGGGCGGAGCCGTAGAAGCCAGCGTTAAACTCAACGGCGACAACAGCTTTATCCAAGGCGACAGCGCCAGCATCGACGTCGACGTAGTTTGGCTCAACGACGGCCAAGGCGGAAGCGGAACGCCGATCTACGTGCGTTTTGCCGGCAAAAAACAAACTTCAGCCATCGAGAACGTGAAGGCCGACCGCCGCGATGCGAAACTTTACGACCTGCAAGGCCGTCCCGTGCAAGGAGAACCCAAACGCGGCGTCTTCGTACGCAACGGCAAGAAAGTAATTCTGCGTTAAAGCCCCCATTAAGCCTTACATCGCCGCGCGGAAGCACATCTTTCGGCGCGGCGATCGCATTTTCAGCCGCTCAAGCCCCAACATCCTCCGCCCAAGCCCCAACATAAAAACACGCATCACGCACTGCCGCATCACTTCTCCCCGCCTTCACGCGTTAAAACATTGAATTTGTTGTATATTTGCATAGATATTGACGCTCAATAGCCCCATATACAACAACAAAAAAGGAATTCTCGTGAAAAAAACCGTATATATAGCGCTCGCATACCTATTAAGCATCGTCTTACTCGTAGCTTTGATGCCACGACAAAAGAAAATCGCCTTCGATTATGAGGAAGGACGGCCCTGGAAACACCTTCCGCTAATCGCCAACTACGACTTCCCGGTCTACAAAAGCGAAGCTACGATCGCCATGGAGCGAGATAGCGCGATGAAAACTTTCCAGCCGTTCTACAGTGTCAACATGCAGACGGCGCAGATCGAAGTGCGCCTCTTCAGGGCCGACTACAAAAAGGGAATGTTCCAGAAAGTGCCCGACAACTACGCACACTACATCGCCGAAATGCTCGCAAAAGTCTACGAAGCCGGAATCGTATCGACCGAGGGTATGAGCGAGCTGATGCGCAACGGCTCCACGGCCATCCGCATCGTAAACGGGAAAGAGGCCGTCTCAGTTCCCATCTCCGGCATCTACTCCACGCGCACCGCCTACGAGTATATTATGCACAACGATACGATCAATTATCGCCGAGATATACTTATGCGCTGCAATATCAACAACTATCTGACGCAAAACCTACTTTACGACGTCAAACGAACCGACGGCGCGAAAGCAGATCTCATCAGCAGCATATCAGCGGCCAACGGAATGGTCCTCAAAGGCCAGCGCATCATCGACCGCGGCGAGATTGTCTCGGCGCGGCAAAAGCAATTGATCGACTCGTACACAAAAGAGAGCAAGCGGCGCAGCGAAATACGCACCGACTTCTGGGAGCAAGTCAGCGGGCAAGCACTTTTGGTCTTCCTCATCTTGGGTTTCTTCCCCATTTATCTGAAAATGTTCCGCCCCGACTATTTCCGGTCGACCTCCACCTTGCTCTTTTTCTTCACGCTGCTCGTACTTTTTCCGCTGCTGACGTACAGCGTCGTGCGTTTCTCCCTCGCGGCGGTCTACATTATCCCCTACGCCATCGTCCCCTTCTTTATCCGCATCTTCCTCGACTCGCGCACGGCCACGATGGCTCTGATCGTCGTCGTCTTGCTTTCGGCTATCGGGGTGCAGATGTCGTTTGAGTTTATCTTACTCCAACTCTACATGGGCCTTACCGCGATTTACGGCATCCGCGAACTGACGCAGCGCAGCCAGATCATACGCGTCGTCGGCTTAGTCTTTGTCGTAGGTCTGACGGCACAGCTTGGGCAGGATATGCTCGAGGGCCTCTCATTCTCCCAACTAAGTCTCTACCGCTACCTCTACATCACCTTCAGTTGTTTCCAACTTCTCTTTGCTTACCCCTTGATGTACGTCATCGAGCGCGTATTCCGCTTCACCTCGAGCGTGACGCTCATTGAGTTGACCAACATCAACCACCCCCTGCTTCGGCGTATGTCCAAGGTGGCCCAAGGTACGCTCAACCATTCTATGCAGGTGTCCAACCTGGCCGCCGAAGTGGCGCTGAAAATCGGAGCCAGCTCGCAGCTTGTACGAACCGGCGCCCTCTATCACGACATTGGGAAGATGCTCAACCCACTCTTCTTCACGGAGAATCAGAACGGCGTCAACCCCCACGATGCGTTGGAAGCGAAAGATGGATTTTCGAAAGAGGAGCGCAGCGCACAGATCATCATCGGCCACGTCACGGAAGGCCTCCGCTTGGCTGAAAAGCACCATCTCCCGAAAAGCATCTGCAACTTCATACGCACGCACCACGGGCGTGGAAAAGTGAAATACTTCTACATACAATGGCAAAACGAGCACCCCGACGAGACGCCGCGCGACGCGCTTTTTACCTACCCGGGTCCTAATCCGACAACCAAAGAACAAGCTATTCTGATGATGTGCGACGCCGTAGAAGCCAGTTCGCGCAGCTTAAAAGAATACACGAAGGAGAGTTTGACCGAACTGGTCAATCGCATCATCGACACGCAAGTAGCCGAAGGCGCCTTCCTCCGATGCCCCATCACCTTCCGCGACATTTCCGACGCGAAAGACGTATTGATCGACAACCTCAAGACGATTTACCACACGCGCATCGCCTATCCTACGCTCCACCCGCACCAAGAAGAGCGCCCGGCGCGCACACGCCGTCGCGGCGGAAGCCTTTTCACCTCCTTGCGGCGCAATACGTAGGCCGGCGGTGGTGCATCGTGGCCCCACACATCTATATATAGGCACACGCCGTTTGCTTTGTGCTTGATTCCTACAAAGGTCTGCTTCGGCAGGCCTTTTTTGTAGCCTGTCAGTGGGCCGGCGATGATGCGGCCATCGCACTTTCGGAAAATAATAGTCGGAAAACGGCGGCCGGACCATTTACCGCTCATCGCTGCCGGCAAGCCGCTGCACGCTGCGCGCCCATCCGCGGCCAACGCTTCGGCAAGGGCGTTTTCGAAGGTTAGGCAATGCCTCACAATAGGGTGCATATAAAAACTTACAGCTCAACGATTTGCAGCACAAAGCATCGACTTCGACCCTTTTTGATCACGATGAAAAAGGTTTGCGCTCACGATAAAAAAGGCTTGCGCTCGTGATGAAAAAGGTGTACGCTCGTGATGAAAAAGGTTTTAATTGCGACGGCGAATGCAAAAAACACACCGGAGGCGCGCGCAAAACCCCATGTTTGGTCCATAAAAACCAATGGTTCATCGTCGAACATCTCTATTTCCTTGATCACGTGTCAACCCCGCCGGCCGCGCACAAAAGTGAGCATCGCCGCCCCCTTGCCGAAAGGCTAAAAAAACCGATGGCCGTAATCTGAAAACAGACTACGACCATCGGCCAACCAAACGCTGAGGCTGCGCGTGCCTCAATTTATTTTTCCAATTTCCACGTTGCGCCGTCCTTCGTATCCTTTACGGCGAAGCCAAGCGCGGCCAAATCGTCGCGAATCTTGTCGCTCGTAGCCCAATTTTTGGCGGCCTTGGCCTGCTGCCTTACGTCGAGCAGGAGATCTACGGCCTTGCCAAAACTTTCCTCGCGCTGCGCGTTGCCGTCAGCCTCAGGCTTGAGTCCTAACAAGTCGAAAGCAAACAGACTGAAGACGCGCTTCAGAGCTTCCAAGCCGTCGGGCGTGATCGTCGTCTGCTTGTCGGCCACTTGGTTGATCAGTCGGCACGCGTCGAAAAGGTGACTGATCACGATGGGCGAGTTTAGGTCGTCGTTTAAGGCTGCATAGCAGCGCTCCGACAGACCTTCGGCATAACTTTCCGTAATTTCGCCGCCTTCGTTACCCGCTAAGCGCCCCAAAGTGGCGAAGCCCTCCATCAGGCGATCGAGGCCCTTGCGACTGGCCTGTAGCGCTTCGTTGGAAAAGTCGACCGTTGAGCGATAATGGGCTTGCAAAATAAAGAAACGAATGGTCATCGGCGAATAGGGCTGGTCCAGTTTCGGGTGATCGCCGGTAAAGAATTGCTCCAGCGTAATGAAATTGCCAAGACTTTTTCCCATCTTCTGGCCGTTGATCGTGATCATGTTGTTGTGCATCCAGTAGCGCACCATTTGTTCCCCTTCGGCCGCGACGGCTTGCGCGATCTCGCATTCGTGATGTGGGAAGACGAGGTCCATTCCCCCGCCGTGTATGTCGAAATGATCGCCCAAGTACTTGCGTCCCATAGCCGTACATTCGCAGTGCCAGCCCGGAAAGCCGTCGCCCCAAGGAGATGGCCAGCGCATAATATGCTCCGGACGAGCTTTTTTCCAAAGGGCGAAGTCTACTTGATTGCGCTTTTCGTCTACGCCGTCCAATGTTCGGCTCGCGTTAATGGTATCTTCGAGGTTGCGCCCCGAGAGTATGCCGTAGCGATACTTGGTGTTGTATTTTTCTACATCAAAGTAAATCGACCCGTTGCGCTCATATGCGTAGCCGTTATCAAGGATTTTTTGCACGAGCGCTTCTTGTTCGATAATGTGGCCCGAAGCTTGCGGCTCAATGCTGGGCGGCAGGACGTTGAGGTCGTCCATCGCTTTGTGAAAACGGTTACTATAATGCTGCGCAACCTCCATCGGCTCGAGCTGTTCGAGCTTCGCCTTCTTGGCAATCTTGTCTTCGCCTTCGTCGGCATCGTGCTCGAGGTGGCCAACGTCAGTTATGTTGCGCACGTAGCGCACCTTGTAGCCTTCGTTCTTTAACAGGCGAAACAGCAGGTCAAAGGTGATGGCCGGGCGGGCGTGGCCCAGATGCGGATCGCCATATACCGTCGGTCCGCAAACGTACATCCCGACGCGGCCGGGGTGTAAAGGCTTAAATTCTTCTTTCTTGCGCGTCAGCGTATTGTGGATAAATAATTTGTGCTCAGTCATAACCTAATCTTAACGTTGATGAAGTGCAAAGTTACGAAACCCCAACGATTTATAAGTAAAAGGCGGGCTGAATCTTTCCGACAACGGCTTCAGCTGATGCTGATTGCGCGCTGCGGGAAGCTGGTTGCGTTCGCTCAAAAGCGAGAGGGCGGCGGCCGATGGTGGGAGCGCGACACGAAAAAGCCGACCCGCGGCGTGCGTGGGTCGGCCCTATATATATAATAATGTGTCGGGGCGGGTCAGAACAAAGCCTTCTGTGTGCTGTGGAGCGTCAGCATATCGCGCGGCACGACTTTTCGAACCTCTTCAACAATAAGATCGCGCAGCGCCGTGCGAATAAAATCTTTGTTGGTCAACAATACGATTTTGCGCGTCGGAACGGGGATGGCGAAAGGACGAACCAGCGGGCGCCGACTCTCATCTAATTGCAGCATAGCCAACTCGGGGATGAACGTAACGCCCTTTCCTTTCTCGACAAGTCGCATAAAGGTTTCTATACTTCCTAAGTTGTAGGCCTTTTTGCTGTGTGAAGCGGCTTTAAGTTGGCAGAATTTGACCAGCTGATCGCGGAAACAGTGGCCTTCATCCAACAGCCATAAATATTCGTCTTTAAGATCTGCGGATTTAATCGAACTCTTGGCGGCGAGGGGATCGCTTTCGGCGATGTAGGCCAAGAATTGTTCGTAAAAAAGCGTGTGTGCGCTGAAGTTGTCCATATCTTCGAGTTCTGCCACAATGCCGGCGTCGATCTCGTTCTGATCCAAGGCGCGCTTAATCTCGGCCGTCTTCATCTCAATAAAGCGCACGTCGGTGTCGGGATAGGTTTGCATCAACTGCGGCAAGAATCTTGGCAATAGATAAGGCGCTATCGTGGGCAGAATGCCAATGCTAAAAGTGCCTTTGAGCGAATGTTGCGCCTCGTTGACGGCTTCTTTGAGGCGCTGAGCACGCTGCAGAATTTCCTCAGCCCGCTCTAAGATGATCAAACCGACAGGTGTGGGCGTCACGGGTTGCTTGCGGCGCTCGAAAATCTTTGCGCCCAATTCTTCTTCCAGCTTTTGTATCATCGCGCTGAGCGTCGGCTGCGTCACGCCACACGCATCGGCGGCTTTGGCAAACTGGCGGTGGCGCGCAAGGGCGATGATATACTCCAATTGTTGCAGGGTCATAGTAAGAAATTATGGTTTGCAAATATACAAAGTTTGAGTTTATCGGCGCGAAGTCTTGACGGCTTTCTCCGAATCGGCTTTCGCAAAGATCAAGTTTGAATCTGCGGCGCCACGCATTTATTTTAGCGCTGCAGCGTTTTTGTTTTTCTCGCTCAATATGCTGATATTCGGGTGTTTATACCCAATTATAGATTTCTTCAATAAGGATATAGAAATTCTCTGTTGCGAAAGAAAACATACTACTCTAACTTTGCATCACCAAACAGAAAGAAAGCGGCAGCGAAAGTCGACTCTACGATTTCAAAACCGCAAACATAACAATTAAAAGAGAAAGATTATGAAGAATGAAATGCCAAAACTGCCCTACGAATTCGGCGCGCTTTCGCCGGTAATCAGTGAGCAGACGATGAACTTCCATTACGGAAAACATTTGCAAAACTACGTGAACACCTTGGGCAATCTTGTGAAAGATTCTGACTTGGAAGGAAAATCCGTAGAAGAGATTGTGAAGCAAGCGCCCTTGGGCCCGATCTACAACAACGCAGGCCAGGTGCTCAACCACACGCTTTACTTCACGCAGTTCAAGCCCGCATCGGCCGATAATCGTCCGGAAGGCCGCTTGGCTCAACTTATCGAAGAGGCTTTCGGAAGTTTCGACGACTTCAAGCAGCAATTCGCGCAGGCAGCCGCTACACTCTTCGGCTCCGGCTGGGCTTGGCTTTCGCAAGACGAAGCAGGCAAACTCGTCATCACGAAAGAGCCCAACGGCGACAACCCTTTGCGCGCCGGACTCAATCCGCTCGTCGGCATCGACGTATGGGAGCACGCTTACTATCTTGATTTCCAAAACCGCCGTGTGGATCACATCGCATCACTTTGGGATATCATCGACTGGAAGGCCGTTGAAGCACGCCTCAAGTAAGAAATTTTCGGAACACAACAATCACAACATACAATTACATTAAAATAACATCACAATGGAATCAATAATCAATGCACAAATGCCCGAATTCAAAGTTCAGGCTTACCATAACAACGAGTTTATAACCGTATCCAGCGAAGACTTGAAAGGCAAATGGGCCGTTTTCTTCTTCTATCCTGCCGATTTCACCTTCATCTGCCCGACGGAACTTGAGGATCTCGCCAGCAAATATGAAGAGTTGAAGAAAATGGGTGTCGAAGTATTCTCCGTAAGTACCGACAGCCACTTCGTACACAAAGCTTGGCACGACGCTTCAGAGCGTATTCGCAAGATCAACTACCCGATGTTGGCCGACACGAAGGGCGATTTGAGCCGCGGCTTCGGAGTTTACATTGAAGAGGAAGGCATGGCATATCGCGGCACGTTCCTCGTAGATCCCGAGGGCAAGATTAAGCTCGCCGAGATCCAAGACAACAGCATCGGCCGCAATGCAGACGAACTCGTAAGAAAGGTTAAGGCCGCTCAATTCGTAGCTGCGCACCCCGGCGAGGTATGTCCCGCTAAGTGGAACGAAGGTCAAGAGACCCTCAAGCCCAGTATCGACTTGGTTGGCAAGTTATAAGGAGCACAACAACCATAATATATTCCCTTTAAGCCTCTCTCTTGCAAAAGCAATCCTTTTTAGGAGAGAGGCTTTTTGATTCTCAAAAAAAAGACTTTTCATTATGCTGGAAGCAGGTATCATACAACAATTGCGAGAGATTTTTTCTACGCTCGCTCATCATATTACGTTTCGCGCGACGTTGGCTACGGGCCGACCGGAGAATGCAGATTTGCGCGCTTTCTTGGAAGACGTAGCTGCCGTTTCTGATCACATCGACTGCACCTTTGAAGAGGCGCAGACGCAGCAAAGTCTTTTTTCGATTTTGCTCGACGGGCAAGAGACGGGCATCCGCTTTCGCGGCATCCCCAACGGGCACGAATTTACGTCGCTCCTTCTCGCCGTGCTCAATGCCGACGGGCAGGGCAAGAATCTCCCCGATGAGAGCACCGCGCGCCGCATCAAGGCTTTGCAAGGCCCGGTTCGCCTGACGACTTACGTATCGCTCACGTGCACCAACTGCCCCGACGTTGTGCAGGCCCTCAACGTGATGGCTTTGCTCAATCCGGCCATCGAGCACGAAATGGTCGACGGCGCCCTGTATCAAGAAGAGGTCGACAAGCTCGCCATTCAAGGCGTGCCGGCCGTATATTTGGACGGTAAACTCCTCCACAGCGGGCGCGGCAATCTGGGCGAACTACTCGAAAAACTGAGTGAGACGGTTGGCGAGGCGGAAGATGCCGACGCGCAACCCATCGAGCACCATTATGATCTCCTCGTCTTAGGCGGAGGTCCGGCCGGTGCTTCAGCCGCCATCTATTCGGCTCGAAAGGGGCTGAAAGTGGCTGTCGTAGCGCAACGCATCGGCGGACAAGTAAAGGAGACGACGGCTATCGAGAACCTCATTTCCGTGACACGCACCACCGGCGAAACGCTGGCATCCGATTTGCGCAAACATATGGACGCTTACGGCATCGACATCTTCGAAAACAGAACTTATCAAAGCCTTTCGCTGGAAGGAAAGGAGAAGAGTGTCGAAGTAGGAGGACGAGAAAAATTCTTCGCTCCGGCCGTGATTATCGCAACGGGCGCCAATTGGCGAAGACTTAACGTCGACGACGAGGCCAAATACATCGGTCACGGGGTGCATTTCTGTCCGCATTGCGATGGCCCGTTCTATAAAGGAAAAGACGTGGCCGTAGTGGGTGGCGGCAACTCCGGCATCGAGGCGGCCATCGACTTGGCCGGCATCTGCCGACACGTCACGGTGCTTGAGTTTCTCGACACGCTGAAGGCCGACACCGTGTTACAGGAAAAGCTCAAACAGCTGCCCAACGTCGATGTCTATCTCTCTACCGAGACGAAGCAAGTCATCGGCGATGGCGAAAAGGTCACGGCGATCCGCATTGCAGACCGCACCAACGGCGAGGAGAAAACCATTGACCTTGATGGCATTTTCGTACAGATAGGCCTGATGCCCAACAGCGCCCCCTTTGCCGACAGCCTGGAGACGACGCCACGCCGAGAAATAAAGATCGACGAATACTGCCGCACCTCCCTCCCCGGCGTCTATGCAGCCGGCGACGTTTCGAGCGTGCCCTACAAGCAAATCGTCATCGCTATGGGCGAAGGCGCAAAAGCTGCCCTGTCGGCCTTTGAAGATAGAATGAGAACATAGACATACATATTATCGATTTGACATATTTCATTATCTATTCTCTATTTGTGAAAGTCCCGCCTCCACTTGTTGAGGGCGGGACTTTTCTCTTCGTCTCTCGCAAGCGGCCGATCGGTCTCCGCGGCCTTATCCGTGCGCGAGGCGTCGCCTCCGGCCCGCAGCGTTTGCCGTCAGCCCATTCTTCTACTTATTTAGGTTAAGATACGCCTGCAAAACATCTTGCAGGTGTTCTGCCCAAAGCCTATGCATGCAAGGCCGACATCCGACGCCGTACCTTTTCGCTCACGATAAAAAGCGTTTGCGCTCGTGAGAAAAAAGGTTTCATCTCACGATAAAAAAGGTTTCACCTCACGAGCGCAAGCCTCCGCACCCAATGCGGCGGCCACTAAAAGTCAATGCGCGATGCACTTATGGCCAACGATTCGTCATTTGTAGCCCATCATCGCCCTCAACCCCAAGCCACCTCGCCGACCAAGTGTCCGAGTGAACCATCGGCAAAAGGGCCGAAAAAAAGCGGGCCGCCCACCAAGGGGTCAGCCCGCTCCGACTTTATCAATTTGAGGTTTATTTCAAAACACCCAATTCCTTGCCCACCTTGATGAAGGCTGCGATGCACTTGTCGAGATGCTCACGCGTATGGCCGGCACTCAATTGCACGCGGATGCGAGCCTCGCCCTTCGGAACGACAGGATAGTAGAAGCCCGTCACGTATATGCCCTCCTCTTGGAGTCTGGCAGCATACTTCTGCGAAAGCGGAGCATCGTAGAGCATCACGGCGCAGATGGCGCTCTGCGTCGGCTTGATGTCGAAGCCGGCAGCCATCATCTTGTCGCGGAAGTATTCTACGTTTTCTACCAAGCGGTCGTGGATTTCGTTGCTCTCGCCCAACATCTTGAACGTCTCGATGGCAGCACCGACAATTGCGGGCGCAACGCTGTTGGAGAAGAGATACGGACGACTGCGTTGGCGCAAGATGTCGATAATCTCCTTGCGGCCTGTCGTGAAACCGCCCATTGCACCGCCGAAAGCCTTGCCCAGCGTGCCGGTGTAGATGTCTACACGGCCGTAAGTCTTGAAAAATTCGCTGACGCCGTGACCCGTTGCGCCGACAACGCCGGCTGAGTGGCTCTCGTCGACCATTACGAGCGCGTTATATTTCTCTGCTAAATCGCAGATCTTATCTAATGGTGCTACATTGCCATCCATGGAGAAAACACCGTCAGTACAGATGATGCGGAAGCGTTGCGCTTGCGCCTCTTTCAAGCAGCGCTCGAGATCTTCCATATCGGCGTTGGCATAACGATAGCGCTGCGCCTTGCAGAGGCGGACGCCGTCGATGATGGATGCGTGGTTGAGGGCGTCGGATATGATGGCATCATCTTTCGTCAAAAGCGGTTCAAACACGCCGCCGTTCGCGTCGAAGCAAGCTGCGTAGAGGATGGTATCTTCCGTCTTGAAGTAGTCGGAAATAGCCTTCTCGAGCGTTTTGTGTCCGTCCATCGTGCCGCAGATGAAGCGCACGGACGACATACCATAGCCGCGCTTGTCCATCATGTCCTTGGCAGCTTGAATAAGCCGAGGATGGTTGGAAAGGCCGAGGTAGTTGTTGGCGCAGAAGTTGATCACCTCCTTGCCGGCTACGTTGATCGCCGCTGCTTGCGGGCTTTCGATGATACGTTCACTCTTGTAGAGACCTGCATCTTTGATCTCCTGCAACTGAGCTTGCAGGTGCTTTTGAAATTCTCCGTACATGTGTGTATAGTATTAAATGAATATAATCGTTACCATAGATTTCGGTCGGCGCAATCTTATACGGCGAAGCCTTCGTGCGGGTTAAAAGGCGCATAAAAAGCCCCCATCTCCGCCGAAAATCGCGCTAATCACAGCACAAAGTAAGCCCTTTTTATCGAATTTATCAAGTCGGCGCTATGAAATCTTGAAAAAAAAACGTTACTTTGCAACAACTTTAATTTAACTCTTAATTTCCTTGGTATGAAAAATATCCTTGTCATTGGCTCTACGGGCCAAATCGGCTCAGAGCTGACCATGAAACTGCGCAGCATTTACGGTAATGATCACGTAGTCGCAGGTTACATTACAGGACAAGAGCCTACGGGCATTCTTTTGGAAAGCGGACCGTCGGCATTGTGCGACGTAACGGACGGCAAAGCTATTGCTGCCGTTGTGAAGCAATACAATATCGACGCCATTTACAACTTGGCGGCGCTGCTTTCCGTCGTAGCAGAACGCAAACCGCTGCTGGCGTGGAAAATCGGCATCGATGGGCTGCTGAAAGTCTTAGAAGTAGCGCGCGAAAACAATTGCGCGGTCTTCACGCCCAGCTCTATTGGTTCGTTTGGTCCGGAAACGCCGGCCGACAGTACGCCGCAGGATACCATACAACGACCCCGCACGATTTACGGTGTGAGCAAGGTGACGACAGAGTTGCTCAGCGATTATTATCATCGCAAGTACGGCACGGACACGCGCAGCGTACGCTTCCCGGGTTTGATCTCCAACGTAACGCCTCCGGGTGGCGGCACGACCGACTACGCTGTCGACATTTATTATAGCGCTGTGCGCGGCGAGAAGTTTGTTTGCCCGATCGGCAAAGGCACCATGATGGATATGATGTATATGCCTGATGCACTCAATGCCTGCGTGCAGTTGATGGAAGCTGATCCTGCTCGCCTCGTACACTACAATGGCTTCAACATAGCCAGCATGAGTTTCGATCCGGAAGCGATTTACACGACAATCAAGAAGTATCGCCCGCAATTTGAAATGGTTTACGAGGTAGATCCTTTGAAGCAAAGCATCGCAGATAGCTGGCCCAACAGTTTGGATGACACTTGCGCGCGTCAAGAGTGGGGCTGGAATCCGCAATACGACCTCGATTCGATGACGAAGGATATGTTGGAGAAACTGGAAGCGCGCTTGCTGAAGTAAGAATCTGACAAAGCAATCTTTTAATTTATCTGTGTGGAGGCGATCAAGCCGCTTCCGCCGGATAAATTGCGCCTTGCGCGCACAATATATATAATGTGTACGACCACGGCCAAGTGCTGTGGTCGTATTGTTGCTCTGCGCCGGCTATAGAAGGGCGTTTGGTGTGCCGCAAGGGGGAATCCGGAGGCGCGGGGCAAGATATAGCGCGCGGCAATGCCCAACGCGAGCGGCGGAACATCGGAAAGAAGCGCCGCGCAGCAAGAATGGCGCAATCAGAAGTGGGATCAGCGAAGCGACAAACACCTTGTATGCGTAAAAATAACGGCGCAGATGTTTGGCAGTTTCGATTATTATTGCGAATATTGCAAAATTAAAAAGGTAGATATATGAAAAAAGTAACTCTTTTCTTGCCCCTGCTTTTGCTATTCGGCTTTTTGTTGACGTCTTGCGAAACTAACGAGCCGAAGGTACCGGACAACGTGCGCCAAAGCATAAAAGGCAACTACAGCGGCCAAGTAAATTTGATCTCTTCCGGCAATAATCGCGACACGCTCCGAATAGCAGCCTTAGCGACTGTGAATGATAAAGAAATCAACATTGATCGCGTGCCCGTAGGTGCGATGATCGACACGATTTTCGGTAGTGGTACAGCAACGACGTCGGGCATAAACACGCTTCCGATGAAGATCAAGTATACGATGTACGCTGCCAATCAGGCTTACTTTCCGATGACGTTTGAAATAGCTGATTTTAACTTTACCGTCAACTACGGCGGCTCGTCGCACAACGTAGTTGTCGCTTTCGAGAAGCCGGTTTTTGATAACATGGTCTTCTACTTCCCGGGCAAAGGTCAGATCGAATTGGAAGCTCGCACGGCTCGCATCGCGCTTGATGGTGATGACATCCAAATGCTGGGCAATAAGATTAAGCCCAATCGCAGATTCAGTTTCCGATTCCCCGCAATCTTCAAAAAATAATAGACCCTTTCGGCTATAAGTATTTGCGTCGAGCACGGCACGTCAAGGCCCTGCTCGGCGCTTTTTATAGGTTGGCTATGAAGCGCCGACTTGCCGCGAATCGGCCGTTTGGTTGAAATTTTCGGCACGTAGCCGCTACCCGCCGACGGGCTATTGCGCTACTGCTAGGTCCGCGTAGGTTGCAGCGAGTACGGCCTTCGGCGGCAAAACAGCTCGATCGGCGACGCTCAAGGATAGGCGCGGTGCGCGTTTGGCGGGAGCAAATCATCGTTTGGCGGGAGCAAATCATTGTTTGGCGGGAGCAAATCATCGTTTGTTCGGGGCAAACCATCGTTTGGCAGGAGCAAATCATGGCTTAGGTGTGCAGATAACGGTCGAATGAAGAAGCATCGGTCGTCCTTTTTAAGGAGGCATCGTGCACTATGAAACCCGTCTTCACTGAGCCAGAGACCTTGGGGGGGGCGCTTGGCGGCAAATCGCGTCAATTGATTAATGGACTTAACAAAATGAGCGATCAAAGCGCCCGTTTGCAGCTATTTTTCGGCGAATTTTATAAGTGTTAGCATTTTGCGTTCCGTCAATAATAAAAAATGTTAGCCTTTTCTTCTGTGAAAAAATTGGAAAATCGGAAAGGAATATGTACATTTGCCAGACTAAATAAGACACAGCCGCTATCCCTTGAGAGTTGAGTGGCTGCTTGAGTGTAATAATAAGACTAAGGAGACGATGTATAAACAATTATTCACAGCTTACGGACTGCTGACCCTATTGATCACGCTGGGTAGCTGCTCTTCCGATGAAACACTTGCTCAGGATCACACCGCAATTACGTTTGAGGCGGGCGTAGCACGAAGAGTGATGAATACGACTTGGGATGCCGGAGATAAAATAGGCGTCTTTATGGTGAAAAACGGGACCGGGCTTGATGCTTCCGGCATCGTGGGCGGAGGAGATAACGTGGCCTACACCACGACAACGGGCAACGGCACGTTTACGCCGACTGCCGGCGGACTGAAATTTCCTGCTGATGGTACAGCGGTAGATTTCATTGCCTATTATCCCTACACCGGTAGTTTGGACAATTACACTTATGCCGTAGATCTGACTGATCAAAGGCGTCCCTCCACGATTGATTTGCTTTATGCAAACGATGCAAAGGGCTTTAGCCAGTCATCAAACATCGTGCGCTTGAATTTCCGCCACCAATTGGTGCGCGTAGAGTTGACTATCAAGTCGGCAGACAACAAGCAACTGACGGGGGTGAAGGTAGCCTTGAACGACCAACCGCTACGCGCGACTTTTGATCTGAATACCGGCACATTCTCACAAATAGCTGCGGATCGGGGAACGATCGCAATGAACGCAACGAGCGCCGGCACGCTCTTGACGGCCACGGCTTTCATCTTGCCGGGCCAACGCGACATAACGGTAACAATCACGGCGACCGACGGAACAACTAAGCAGATAACGCTCGATGCAAACAAGAACTTGAAGCAGGGCGATAAGTATACGAAGAAAATCAGCGTGAAAAACTTAGGGTCTACGGAGACGCCGGCACCGACGTATACGCACTGGACGGAGACGCCTACGATCACTACGCAGCAACTGAAAGACTACAAATACATCTCCCACTACTTCTCGGACAAGGGCAAGCAGGTGAGGAGCTACAGTATGTTGTATGATACGCAACTAAAGATGGCTTATTGGGTGGCTTACCCCTTGTGTAATTATTATACGATGAAGGGCGTGGAGCGCACGAATGCTTGGGCTTATGATCCGTCACTGAGCAGCGAAGAACAGGCTACGATGAAGCGCGGACTGAACGGCTACGACCGCGGCCACCAGATACCGAGTGCAGACCGCGTGGTGACGCGAGAGGCTAACGTGCAAACGTTCTATTATACCAACATGACGGCACAGATCGGCAAGGGTCTGAATCAGAACATCTGGCAGAAGTTGGAGACAGCCGTGCGCGGATGGTCCTCAAACATTGATACGCTTTACGTCGTGACAGGCGCTATGCCTACAACGCCGGAGAATACGACGATTAGTTATACGCAAGACAACGATGGCAAGCAGATCGCCGTACCAAAATACTACTTTAAGGCGCTCTGCCGCATCAATCGCGCTACGGGCGAGGCTTATACGATCGCATTCAAGCTCGAAAATAAAGCTTATGCAAACAATGAGCCGTATATGAACCACGCGCTTTCCGTAGCTGAACTCGAGCGGATGACGGGTTTTGTCTTCTTCCCGATGATTCGCGAGCAGGACAAGCAGACGTATGACAAGAATAAATGGAATTAATTATTAAAACAATAATGTTACCTGATATGAAAAGCTTAATTTTGAATCGGTTGGCAGTAATCGGACTCGGCCTTGCGGCTTTGACGTCTTGCACCAACCTGAACGAGAACAGCGAATGGGGCAATGGCTCTAAAGTGAAATTTTCTTCTTACATCGCCGGCCAAAAGGCAGTGCGCGCAAGCGGCACGGCTTGGACTAATGGCGACCAAGTGGGCATCTTTATGAAGCAGGGCGCAACGGTAAAAAGCGCTAACGTGAAGTATGTGGCTGATGATCGCGGCAACTTGACTGCGGCTACGGCTTCGGAGGCTCTGGCTTATCCTTCGGACAACTCGGCGGTAGACTTTGTGGCTTATTATCCTTATGCGGCTTCGGCAGCAAGCGGTACGTATGACGTAAACGTAAGCAACCAAAGCAACTTGCCGGCCATCGACTTGCTCTATGCGAACAATGCTACAAACAAGACGGCTGCGAGCGGCGAGGTAAACTTGGGCTTCACGCACCAGCTTACGCAGATCGTGCTCAACATCACGACGGACGCTACGATCCCGACGACTGCGGGCTTAAGCGTGACGCTGAACGGCACGCCGGCGACGGGTAAGTTTGACCTGAACACGGGCGCACTTACGGCAGATGCGGCTACGGCAAACATTGCGATGAACGTAAACGCAGCAGGAACGACGGCTACGGCTATCGTATTGCCTGCAGCAGCTACGAGCGGCAAGTTGGTCTTCACGCTTGGCGGCGTAACGGTAGAAAAGGCGCTCTCTGTGAGCACACTTGGCGCCGGCACGAAGGTGGTTATCCCCGTAAAACTTACGAAAGGCGGAACACCGAGCACCATGAACGTTAGCTTCGGCTCAGCTACAATTGCTGACTGGACGGAAGTAGCGGGCGGCGAAGTAAACGTAGACTTCAAGCAAGGCGAACAACCGCAACCGGGCGAGCAGGAAGTAGTGATCTTTGAGGAAACTTTAGGCGCAACGCCTATTGCAAAGGGTGGCAAAGGCTGGCCTTACTTGAAAGACTTCACGGGCTGGAGCAACCCTTCATTGACTTTTGAGGATGTGAACAAGAATTTGTCTGTGCGCCATCATGCCGGAAAGAATTGCATTTGGTTTGCTGCAAACAAGGATTGCGATCTCCACATTGGCAACATCCCGTCAAATGGTTACAAGAAATTTAAGCTGACTTATAAGGTGAACGGCGGCGTCTTCAAAGATGGCGATACGATGAACCTCAACCTGCTCAAGGGTAAGTTTAACGACACTACATTCACGACGCCGGATAAGGTCGTGAAGGCTCCGGAAGATAAGGAAACCTATTTCGAGTTTACGGTAGAGCTGCCCGCAAATGATACAGAAGCACTCGGCGATCTGCACTTCCAAACGAATATTCCTAACGGATCATTCGGCATGCGCTTGGCTGAGATCAAGCTCGTAGGCATTAAATAAAAAACAATCTCTTCTGCGCCTGTCCTCTTACGGTGAAGAGCCGGAGGACGGGCGCTTTTTCTCCAACTTAAAGTATGAAAAAGCGGAAAATCTTAATGGGAATGGTACTCTTTCCTCCTGCCATTCTTGCGCAATCGGTCACGCCCGATTCGTCTTTTGTGCAGGACCTTTCCCTTGTAGGAGTCGTCGACGCTTCAACGCTTGACGACATCGGCGAAGATGGCGTCGATGGCGCATCACAGAACATCACGACGACGGTTCTCACGTCGCACGACGTCTACCTTAATAAGGCGGCCTACCAACTCTCTTCGATGCGCTTCTTGGTGCGGGGTTATAAGAATCTGTATCAGGATACATACATCAATGGTTTGCCTTTCAACGATCAACTCCGAGGCGTATTCAACTTCTCTGCCATCGGGGCGCTGAATATCCTTACGCGTAATGGTGACCAACTCAATTATACGCAACCGGGATCTTTTGGTTTCGGCAACATTGGGGGGGCTAATAATATATTAATGCGTGCCGGCGACTTTAGGAAAGGAAGTCAGGCGACGCTAAGCTATACTAACCGCACGTATTATCTGCGTGGAATGTATGCTTACTCAACAGGACTCTCTCGCAAAGGCTGGGCTATGACGGCGCTCTTGGGCGGACGCTACTCTGACGAAGGAAATATTCAAGGTACATTCTATCGTAATGTGGCTTATGCCTTGCTCCTCGAGAAGCGCTTCCGCGGCGATAACCACCGCCTCACGTTTACGACCTTCGGTTCTCCCGTTGTGCGCGGCCAGCAAAGCGGATCGATTCAAGAAGTGTACGACTTGACGGGTAACAACTTGTATAACGCCAACTGGGGTTACCAGAACGGAAAAAAGCGCAATTCTCGCGTGGTTCGCGCCATCGACCCAACGGCGGTTTTAGCTTACGATGGCAAACTCTCCGACAAGGTTACGCTCAAAACCGGTCTGTCTTTCCATTTCGGAAAGTATGGCAACACGTCGCTCAACTGGTTTGACGGCGCTGATCCTCGCCCCGACTATTATCGCTATCTGCCTTCCTTCTACTTAGCCAATGGAAACAAGGCCACAGCAGAGGAATATGAGGCGCTTTGGCGCTCAGGCAATCCGGCTTTCACGCAGGTCAACTGGGACAATATGGTGAATGCGAACTACAACAACAAGCGCAACGGCAACGGGGCTGCAATTTATATGGTAGAAGAGCGCCGCAGCGATTTGTTTGAAACGACTTTCAACACTACGATCTCTGCGCAGCTGAGCCGAATATACACCCTGACGGGCGGCTTGACGGCGCGCAATACCATCTCTCATCAATACAAGAAAGTAGACGACCTGCTTGGTGCCGACTATGTACTCGACATCGACAAGTATGCCGACACAGATTACCCCGGCGACGCAGATCAGTCGCAAAAAGACCTCAATCGCCCCAACCGACGCGTGTTCAAAGGCGGCATTTTCGACTACGATTACAAACTCAACATCAACTCTGTAATGGGTTGGTTAAACAATCTGTATAACAAAGGCCGTTGGGAAGGCTACTACGGCGTTAAACTCACTTATACCGACTTCTTCCGCGACGGCAAAATGCGCAACGGACACCACCCCAACAACTCTTTCGGGAAAGGACGCCATCATACATTTATTAATATGATGCTCAAAGGCGGCTTAACGTATAAGTTTAGCGGCCGCCATCTGCTTCAGGCTAACTTTGTATATGGCTCTATGGCACCTTTGGCCAACAATGCCTACATTTCCTCGCGTTATAGCGATCAGACACCTACGAATTTGGAAAGCAGTCGCGTGTTCCACGCCGACTTGAGTTATATTTTCTCTGCCGGCAAGCTGCAAGGTCGCTTCTCACTCTTCAACACCAACTTCTACGATCTGGCTGAGCGCAGCACCTATTATTATGATGGTGTGACGCTCGTCAACCAAGTGATGACCGGCGTCAACAAAGTACACCGCGGCATTGAGTTTGGTATGTCCTACAAGCACGACCAGCACCTGACGATCGACTTAGCCGGCACCTTGGCGCAATATTATTATGCCAACAACCCCATCGGAGAGTTTTCGGCCGACAATGGTCGCAGCTTAGCCGACTACAACGTCGCCGATCAAGAGCGCGTATATATGCGCAACATCATGGTGGGCGGCGTGCCGCAAGCGGCCGGCACCTTGGGCGCACGCTATTTCATCAAATACTGGTTTATCGGCGCTAACCTCAACGTCTTCGGGCGCAACTTCATCGACGTGAGTCCCTCGCGCCGCGTTTCCTCGCGTTATAATGGCAACCCCGACTTAGGCATTCCCGCCGTGACGCCGAACAATCAATATTACGAAGCCTACAAGCAGTTTACGCACCAAGAGCGTTTCGCTGCGGGCTGCACGCTCGACCTCTCCATCAGCAAAATCATCTATATGGGTCGCAAGCGTTCGCTCAACATCAACCTCTCACTCAACAATATTCTCAACAAGAAAGACGTCCGCACGGGCGGCTTTGAGCAAGGGCGCATAGACCTTAATCGCCCCACCCTTTACGCCAACAAATACTTCTACATGCAAGGCTTCAACTGCTTCCTCAACCTGAGCTACAAGTTCTAAGCCTTTCATCAAAAACATAAAGTTATGATTAAGTTCCAACATTTGAATAAGATTTTCGCCGGTTTCTTGACGTTCTGCCTCGCCTTGGGCTTTGCGTCCTGCGACAAGACCTACGAACTCCCGCCGCTCAACGAGCCTACGTTTACGCTACCCAGCGGTGCACAAACGATCACCATCAAAGAACTGCGCACGCGCTATGCTAATGCCACGCAGGAAAATCCGATGACGATTGCCGACAGCCTCTGGCTCAAGGCGCGCGTAAGCGGCGATGATCGCTCCGGCAACATCTTCAAGCAAATCATCTTGCAAGATGAGACCGGCGGCATCTCGTTCCTCATTGATCAGAGCAACGTCTACAACGACTACCCTACCGGCCAAGAAGTCTACATCAGCCTCAAAGGACTGTGCGTTTCCGTCTATGGAGATGAGCAGCAATTGGGTTATCCGACCGGCATTCTCTATCGCACACCTTATGTTGATTTCAAGAAACACGTACATCGCAACGGCTATGCCGATCCTGCCGCGCTCAAGATCAAAGATTTCTCCGACATCTCCAAACTTAGCGATGATGTAGCGGCCAATAAGTTCACGCTTGTTCGCCTTACCGGCGTACATTTCAAGGAAGGCGGCAAGGCCAACTTTGCAGAAAAGAAGACCACCGGCGCACACGATTTGGTCGACGAATATGGCAACACCATCTCCGTCCGCACCAGCAACTATGCTGCCTTTGCAGCCACGCAGCTTCCCGTAGGTACGGGTAACGTGATCGCCGTACTCGGTCGCTTCCGCGGCGCTTGGCAACTCACGATTCGCAATATCGATGATGTATTTGGCTTTGACGGCATAGCACCGACTGAACCTCCCGTCACGCCGCCCTCAACAGACGAAACAATTATCTTCTTCGAAAAAATGGGCGATTCGAAAGTGGCGAAGGAGGGCAACTACTGGCCGTACGTCTCAAAGTTTACGGCTTGGAGCAATCCGAATCTGTCGTTCACCGACGTCAATTCCACCCTCTCTGTCCGCAACTGGAGCGACCTCAACTGCATCTGGTTTCCCTCCGGCAAGTCCAACGACTTCAAGATCGCCGGCTTCGACACATCGGGCTACCAAAAACTGACGCTGACTTACAAGGTCAACGCCAACTTATACAATGATGGCGACCAAATGGACTTGACCGCCATGACCGGAACATTTAATGGTGTAGCCTTTGCCACGCCTTCTAAAATCGTAGTCGGTCCGGCTGACAAAAACGAGTTTACGCTCGTCACGATCGACTTGCCTGTGGCTTCGGGTGCTGCCAATTCTGAGCTTCATTTCTTGGCCGGCGAGGCGAACAAACAGGGCTTGCGTCTGGCTGAAATCAAACTTACGGGTAAGAAATAAAACGATGGGCTTCGGCCTACTGACTTTCCGCCTCGCCGTGCTGATAAGCACGCGAGGCGAAAGCAATAACAACCAAATCCAATGGAAAAGATGAAAATGATCTCCCGCCGAGCAGTCCTCTTCTGCCTCTTGGCCTTCATCTTGCAAGCACCGCTTCGAGCGCAACTCAAGCAGGTGCAGCGCTCAGCCGTATATGCCGTTGCCTTCTACAACCTGGAGAACCTCTTCGATACAGAAGACGACCCCAACAACAAGGGCGATGACGACTTCCTGCCCAACGGCCCCTACCAATGGACGCCGGAAAAATATCAACAAAAGCTCCACAACATCGCCAGAGTCATCGGCGATTTGGCGCGCGACCATTGCCCTTCCGGACCGGCTTTTATCGGCGTTTCTGAAGTAGAAAATGCGCGTGTATTGGAAGATCTTTGCAATACGGAGCCTGTAAGATCTATGGGCTTGAAGTATATTCACTTCGATTCGCCCGACCATCGCGGCATCGATGTCGGTTTACTCTACAACCCGCGCTCGTTTAAGATCGTGCGGGCTGTGCCTTATGCTTATATTAAGCCGGATCAGCTCGACTTTAAGACGCGAGACGAACTCATGGTGAGCGGCATTTTGGGCGGCGAGCCGGTAAGCGTCATCGTCAACCACTGGCCCTCACGCTACGGCGGCAGCAAATCTGACCCGATGCGTGCTCACGCTGCACTATTGGCCAAGACGATCACCGACAGCATACGGCAAGCTGATCCTGCCAACAAGGTTATTATTATGGGCGACTTAAACGACGACCCCAAAGATGCCTCCGTGGCCAAAGTCTTAGGCGCTGCACGCACTGTGAAGTCCACGCCCGTGGGCGGACTCTTCAATGCTACGTGGCCTCTCTACGACAGGGGAATCGGCACGCTTTGTTACCAAGATGCTTGGAACTTATTTGATCAGCAAATCATCACAGATAATTTTATCCACGGCGCAGAAAACACACTCCGCTTCTGGAAAGCGGAAGTATTCAATCGCGATTATCTGATGATCAAAGAGGGAAAACGCAAAGGCTATCCGCTGCGCAGCTTCGACAATTCCACTTGGCAGAACGGCTATGCGGACCATTTCCCTACGGTCACTTACTACGTCAAAACCATCCCCGACCCCGCGTCGGCTGAAGACTAAACGAATGTATACAACATCGCGGAAGCAAGCAAAAAGCGCTTACTTCCGCGATTTTTTCATAAGGAAAGGCTGCCGAACTTTTCTTTTTTACCTTGCCGATAGTTGAGTGAGATTTTCCTACTTCACCTTAGCAACTTCCATTATGCCTCGATACACCTATTCGCGCCGAAGCGGATAAGCGCCGCGCAAGCGTTCGAAAGCTTCCGGATTATTTTTGAGCGCCTCGCTGTCGCGCAGGGGATCATAGCGTCGCAAGGCTTCACACGGAGGTGGCACTGCCGGATTGTAAGCATAAGTTTCCGGCAACTCAGGGGGCGCAACGCAAAACTGCAGGAGCAACCGGAAATGCTGCGCTACGGCTTCGAGCGCCATACGCGTTCCGTTGGCTTTGCCGTCGGCCGAATAGCCGGCTATGTGGGGCGTCCCGATGAACGTGCGCGCCAAAAGTTGGCGGTTGATCTCCGGCTCTCCCTCCCACGTATCCAAAATCAGTGCGCGGAAGTTGTCAGCGTGGCGCAGGAGAGCCGCGTTGTCCACCACCTCGCCGCGCCCCGAATTGATCAGGACGGGCCGCCGCGCCGGCAAGCGCGAGAGCAAGGCCTCATCGACCAAATGATACGTAGCGTAAGGCCCATCATAAGTAAGCGGCGTATGGAAAGTCAAGACGTCAGCCTCATCCCAAAGTTCGGCCAAGGTCATAAAACCCGACTCGTGCTCGGCGCGCGGCGGGTCGTTGCGCAATACGGTGCAGCCCAAGGCGCTGACGGCGCGCTCCACCGCACGCCCGACGTGGCCCACCCCGACGATGCCCACCCGCGCCTCGCGCAGCGTCAACCGGCCCGCCATTTCGAGGCGCAACAAGCAGGCAGCCACGTATTGGGCCACACTATTGGCGTTGCAGCCCGGACAATTGGCCCAACTGATGCCGGCTTCGGCCAAATAGGCCGTATCTAAATGGTCATAACCGATGGTTGCCGTAGCAATAAAGCGCACAGACGAGCCGCCAAGCAACTGCTTGTCGCAGCGCGTGCGCGTCCTTACGATCAGGATGTCGGCCTCGCGCACATCCTCAGCCGATATTTTGCCGCCCGGCAAGTAGGTGCAGCGGCCTATCTTTTCCGCTTCGCCGCGAATGTAGGGAATCTTATCGTCGATGACTAAGCGCAGCGGCCTCGATGCTTGGTTGTCCGGCATACGTTCCATTGTTTTTTGCATATAAAAAGCGCTTTTGGCCTGGTCGTCTGCTGGAGCCGTTATCGTTTGGCGGCAGCAAACCATCGTTTGGCCCGAGCATACTATCGTTTGGTGCCGGCAAACCATCGTTTGCTCCCACCAAACAATGCTTCGGCCGTGCTTGGCCTTATAAAAGTCGACCGGCGGCCGACTAAAACGAAACATCGGCCGCCGGCGTTACACCTTAGCGGCCGATAGTCGGTAAGTTTTATTTCTTAATGATAGACGTTTGCGGATTGCGCACGCCCGTACTGCCCGTAAGGTAGGCCTTAGCCGTACCAAAATTAAGATTCATATCGATGCGAACGGGGAGATGGTTCTTATCATCCGTGACGTAGAAGGTGACAATCTCTTTCTCCTTGTCACCGTCCTTTTCGAGGTAGGAAAAGACTAAGCAGCGGTAGGTCAGGGTGCGGTTGTCCAACTTAAAATTCTTTTTGCCGCGATAGATCAGGCTGCGCCACTCAGCGTGTTTCCCTTCGGCCATCACAAAATTGATGCGCTCGCCCACTCTCATCTTGCTCCCGTCGAGCGAGCGTGCACGCAGGAGCATACTGAGCATATCATAGGCGCAATATTTCCCTTTGTGGTTGTGCCACTGCGCAGGCTGCTTGTCGCGCTGGTAAAACATCTTGAGTGCCACTTGATTGTCGGGATAAGAATACCAGACTTTCTCTACGCGGTGCGCATTGCCCTCGAAGGCATCCTTTTCATAATAAAGCGGAATGAGGTCGAGCGAGGTGTAACTCGTCAGTCGGTCGCGCATCGTAAAGTATTTGTCGGCCGTGCCCGAGGTGCGGGTAGTCAGCGTCGTACGATAGGCGGCTTGCTTGCCGTAGACAGACTGCGTAATATTGAACGTGGCTGTACCGACCTTGAACCACACGAATTTCCAATTGAAATGGAGGTCGTAAACCAAAGTCTCGCCACTCTTGAATGCAGAGTTTTCACTCGAACACTGGGCCGCTGCTCGGTCGCCGATAGAGCAGGCGAAGCAGAGGAGGACCAACGTGCGCAAAAAGTATGTTCTCATTGCTTTGGAGTTTTATCGCCCTTGCGCTTTAGATTCTTCATGTGCGCCGAGGGCTGTTCGTTCTTATTTGTAGCTTGACGCAGGCCGGTGGGTTTCTGAGCCGTGAGCGGCCATTGCTTGATGTCCCAAGCTTGATCCGTATCCCAGTTGGCTCGCACTTCGATGGCCTGCGGATAATAATAGACGGCCTCGGGCTGTCGCCGCTGCTCGTAATCGCCGGTGTCCCATTGGTTGTTGCCGTTTGCATCAAAGAAGCAGCGCAAAAAGTATTTGCCGGGCTTCAGATAATAGAAGTCGGCCCGTCCCGCGTCGACGCGCACTTGGCGAACGATTTCTTTTTCCGATTGCAGGAGTTGGACGATGGTAGTCGAGTCGGCATTGGTCAGCGTCACAAACAGACTGCCCATTTCATCGGACTTAGCGATCGAGAAATCGCGCTGCAGCGGCTTGTTAACCATTCCGCTCAGTCCGACAACGGCTGCTGAATCGACGACGATGCGATACTGCTGCCCCGGTCTCCACGATCCGAGCAGCGTATAGCGCAGCAGTTGGCGGCGCTCCAAGATGAAGGGGACGGCGTGCAAGTTGCTATCTTTGCGGAGGAAGAGGTGAAACTTCGTCGTGTCGACTTGGACGAGTGGCTCTGCGGGAAGAAAATCGATATTCTTATTGGGCGGAAGCGGACTTTCAAACTTCTCGTTGAAATTCAAATGGGCCACGGGTGGCTGCTCACGCGAATAATCGCCCTTCTTATGGCGGCGCTCCAATTCTTTCTCCCAGCGCGCCTTTTCCGCCGCCTGCTGTTGGGCCAGACGGGCATTGGTCAAGCGGGGTACGATTTCGAGCGTATCGCTACGAAGATAGTTGACGCCGGTAGAGTCGTTAGTCGCCATATATGAATACAGCATACGCAGCGAATCGATCGCGGCGACATCGCGCCGACGTATCCAATACGTAATCGTGTCGTTGCCGGCCGAACGCTGCTCTATGAAAGCATCTTTTGCGTCGAAATTGAGACCACGCACAGTCGGAATTTCCTTGGAGGGAGCGGTAAAATAAATGGTGAAAGATTCCGGCCGCGCCCGCACGGTCTTAAGCAGTGCGCGGGGCTGATCTGCTCCGCGAAAAGCCAGCAGAACAACGTCGTCGGGCAGGAAATGGGTGTAAGCAACCGTACGAATAGAATCGTAACGCACGGTATCGGCCCACAAAGTATCGTTGCGCGTATCGGCAAACGAACTCGGCTTGATCTCTTGCGTGCTAAAAGCTATTTCTTCTCCACGACTATACTTGAAATCTCCATCGCGATCGCTCAACGCGTAGATGCGATAAGTGCCGGGCGCCACGCCTTTAATCGAAAAGTGGCCGCGCTCATCAGTGCGGGCGACGCGGTCGAAGGGTAGTTTGCTGAAAGCCGTATCAGACAAGTTGTGGTGCAAACCAACTAAGATACCTTTGACCGGGTTTAAGTCGACCGCATTGAGCACATTGCCCGCCACTTCCATCGTATCGACCGACTCGCCCGTAGAGAAATAATAAGTGAAATTACCCAAAGGGTTGCCTTCCGTAGCGTCCTTGATCGCATCGGAAAAGTCGATCGTGTAAGTGGTATTTGGGAGCAGCGAATCGACCAGTTCGACGGTGATGCGCTTCCCTGAAATCTTAATCTCCGGCTGCTCGTGTTGCGGCGGCGAAACGACGATCTTTTCGCTCGGATTCTCTACTTTAATGGCCTCGCTAAAGCCCAAAGTGACCTTTTTTATCTTCTTGACGTCGCGCTCCCCCATCTGCGGCGAGAGCAAAGTAACCGTTGGCGGCGTCTCATCATAAGGTCCGCCGTCGGGCCCTTGACCGGGATTGGCGCAAGCGGCAACGAGCGCACACATGATTATATAATAGAGGAGCGAAAGGGGCTTCATAGGGCTGAAAAGTTTAGCTGTGAGCAGGCGCTACGGCATCGCCGCCACGCGCTGCGCGCTCGGCGAGCATCTCTGCATTAAGCTGAAGGATTTCGTCGATGACGTTTCGATTATTGCTTAAGCGCGGCACTTTATGCTGCCCGCCGAGTTTGCCTTTTCTGCGTAGCCATTCATCGAAAAGCCCGCGTTCGGCTACGATTACTTCGAGCGGCTGGAGCGTAATACTCTTGTCGCGCTTGGCTTCGTAATCGGAATTGAGGTGTTGCAAAGTTTCGTCGAGAATGCGCGCGAAATGGTCGCGATTATCCGGTTCGCGGGCAAAGTCAATCACCCATTGGTGCCGGCATTTCGCACGCTCGTCCATATAAACCGGCGCGGCGGTATAATCTTTTACGACGGCGCCGGTCTGCCGACAAGCTTCAGCCAAGCCGCGCTCAGCATTATCTACGATCAATTCCTCACCAAAGGCATTGATAAAGCTCTTTGTGCGCCCCGTAATCACGAATTTATAAGGATTGCGCGAAGTAAACTTGACGGTATCTCCAATCATATAGCGCCAAAGTCCGCCGGAAGTCGTGATGAGCAAGGCATAGTTGCGCCCGGTCTCGATGGCCCATAAGGGAAGTATGGTGGGGTCGGTCGAATCTACCTCCTCAAGCGGAATAAATTCGTAGAACACGCCGTAATCCAGCATCAAGAGCATCGCCGCATCGCTCGGATCGTCTTGTAAACCAAAGAAACCTTCACTGGCATTATAGGTCTCCATATAATGCATTGACGGCGTGGGCAGCAATTGCCGGTAAAGCTCGCGATAAGGCGTGAAAGCGATGCCGCCGTGAAAGAAAACTTCCAGATTGGGCCACACTTCGGCAAGATTGTCTTTACCTGACAACTCGATGACGCGTTGCAAGACGCTCAACATCCACGACGGAACGCCACTGATGCTCGTTATATTTTTATGGAGCGACTCGCGGGCAATGCGATCGCGCTTCTCTTCAAAATCGGCCAGCAGCGCGGTATGCTTATTGGGCACGCGAAGCAGATTAACCAAGGGATTGATGTTCTCAATCAAGATAGCACTGAGATCACCTACGATGGAGTGCGGCGTATTATAGTTGGGCGCGTGACTACCGCCGAGAATCAAGCCCCGCCCCGAGAAAAAGTTGCTCGAGGGATGATTCTGTAGATACAAAACCACCGCATCGCGACCGCCGGCATAGTGCGTATCGTGCAAACCCGCTTTCGTCACGGGGATAAACTTACTCTTGTCGTTCGTTGTCCCCGAAGATTTGGCATACCATTTAACCTTGCCCGGCCAGAGCAGGTCTCGCTCGCCGTGGCGCATCTTATCGATGTCGTCTTTCAAGTCTTCGTAAGTACTAACCCTAACTTGTCGGGCGAAATCATCGTAGGAGTCGATGTCTTCAAAAGCATTTCTATGGCCGAAAGCCGTATCTTCTGCCGTCCGAATCAATTTGGATAAGACGCGGCGCTGGATTTCCTCGGCCGCCTCTGCATAGCGATCTATGGCAGCCTTGCGCTGCGCGAAAAAAGGACGTATATAGCGGGTCAAGCCCATTCGTTTGATTGTTCTGATTTGTGGCAAAATTACCACAAGAGGGGGGATAAGCCAAAGAATTTGCGCTTTTTTAGCGAGAAGCCACACTTTCCACCACGTTTGTCAAGGCTGAAAACGGAAAAAACAGGCGACAGAGGCAGCAAGCGTTGGCGGAGAAAATATAAAAGTGTAGCGAGAGCAATGAAAAATCAGTGGCCTACCAACAGAAATAAAATATTCTATGCGCAGACATATAAGTCTAATGGCCAAGCACATACGCACTTACAACTGCACTTTGATTAGTAAACTAAAGGAACTAAACGATTTCTTAGCCCACAAGCCCCAAGGCTTGGTCTTTTACGCTTTCCGGCGGCGGACATTCGCTTATTTTTGAAAGACCAACCCTATGGGGTTGTCAATTAACCTATGCTCCGAGGCAGCGTTGACGTTGCACGTCAACACTGCCCTACCAAAAGACTAACCCCGATGGGGTTATTAGAGGGTGAAAGTGCGCGGTGAGTGGGCGATTTTGGGTCAAAGGTTTTACCATCAAATAAGCCAATGATCGCAAAACAATTACCAACTCAATTCAACAAAGCTCACTCCCGCACCGCAAGCCCTTAGGCTTGGTCTCTTGGCAGGGCAGGCGTCGGAGCGGAGCGACAACCCTGCCACAATACGCCGCAAATGCCAACCCCTTAGGGTTGGTCATTCAAAATCATCCGCATATATCAATGGATATGTTCAGAAAAACTCAATCACCAAAGCTCACACACACCCAACAAGCCTTTAACCTTGGTCTTTGATGGTTTCCGCCGGCGTTGGTTGGCTCGTTTTGAGAGACCAACCCTAAGGGGTTGACTTTACCGCTACTTACTGATGCAGGGTTGACGATTTGTGTCAACCCTGCCCTACCAAAAGACTAACCCCGATGGGGTTATTAGTGGACGAAACTATGCGGGAACGATACAAATTCACGCGGAAAACCAATACGCGTATACGTGTTATTGAGCCCAAGCAATTATAAACTCGAATGTAAACGCGCAAAACATCTCCAACAAGCCCTTAGGCTTGGTCTTTTGGCAGGGCAGGTGTTGGAACGAAGTGACAACCCTGCCATAGTTCGCCGTGAGAGGGCAACCCCTTAGGGTTGGTCTTTCAAAATTGTCCTTGTCTCAGCCAAGATGCAAGCTGTTCAGGGGATTCTTCGGGTATTTCGGGGCGTTTGGTCGGCTCAATAGAATTGCTTACCTTTGCATACGCAAGGGCGAGGAGCGTCCTTGGTTATATTATTCATCTATTAAATCTATACCACAATGATTAAATTCGTTATTAGAGCGAAGAAAAATCCGCTCAAGAGAGATCAAGTAAAATTTTATCCGCAGATGGCGCCGGGCGTGCCCGTGATGTTGCGCACGATTGTCGGGCGCATCGAGAAGCGTTCGGGCGTATCTTCTGCCTCCGTCAAGGCGGTATTGGATGCCCTGCAATATGAGATTCTCCAAACACTTGCGGATGGTAATTCGGTTCGCTTAGGAGACCTTGGTTCTTTTCGCCTGACGATGCACGGCGAGGGCGTAACGACGGCGAAAGAGGCCAAGGAAAAAGGAGCAAATCTCATTAAGCGCGTGAGCGTGAGGTTCATGAAAAGCAGTACGATGCGTATGGCTCTCGACAAGCGCAACTTAATCTTCGGTGCGCAGGACGATATCCGGAATGCGAAGTAAGCAAAGGGGTGGCACAGCTTAGTGCCGGCAAAAAATTACATTTAGCAAAGGCCGCGTTTCCGTTTTCGGGAGCGCGGCTTTTTCGTGCTTTGTCAAAAAAAGGCCGTTTTTCGGCGGTGCAGGGATAGGGATTAGTCAAACTTTCACCTATGATCGGAAAAAGTTTCTTAGGTGAAAGTTTGAACTTTCTTATAGGCAAATTAAAATTGTCTTATAAGAGAAATTTTCCGATCATAGGTGAAAGTTTGGCGGAGGTGCGTAGTGGGTTGGAGCGGGGTGGTTTATTCGGCGTTTTTATAGCCTAATATGCGATGAAACCGCGGTTTTTTGAATAATTTTGTTTTTGTGTTGATGCATTTTCGCTTGTTTTTGAAAGACCAACCCTAAGGGGTTGGCATTTTTACGGGGCTTCGAGGCAGGGTTGACGCATCGCGTCAACCCTGCCCTACCAAAAGACTAACCCCGATGGGGTTATTTTTGGATGAAATTGCACGGCAAAATGGATGTTTGGGATAGTATTATGCCATTTGGTTAGGTGCAGAACAGAAAAATTGAGGTTGTTCGGGGATTGATTGCGCTTGCAGGCGAGGATTTTTGAGTTGTGAATTGTCACTTTTATACGCATAATAATGTCTTAGTTGTACTTTATTGAGATGGAAGGGTGCAGCCTTAAAATACGGATGCTGAAGAAGGTCTTTTATAGCCAAATCTGCGATGAAACCGCCGTTTTTTGCACTTTTCTTCGTTTTTTGCTTGTATTTTTTGTAGTAAAAACGGAGGAAAATACCTAAGGAAGAGGATTTTTTAGGTTTTTCGACCCTGTTTTGAGGCGAATGATCTGTGTCTTTTCGTCTATCCATCAAACTTATTTGGGGGATCTTGTGGGCGCACAATGCATTGTAAACGATTGAATATAAACATATAACACACTTTTATTATTCTCGAGAGATCGCCAAATTTGGATGGCCGAACGGGAAGCTGGGGCACTGATAAATGCTCATTTTTGTTTGTAAATAGTCTCCTATTTTCAGGACTATGAAATTGCGAGTATTTCAAGCAAAAAAAGTTTGAAGAAAATTGCTGAAGAACTGAATTTTCTCTTTCACATTTGTTTACATGTGATGTGTTTTTGAGACAACTTTTGTTCATTATCAGCGATTTAAGGTATACCCCATGTCCGATTAGAGCAAGTCGGGAAAAATGAAAAATGTCCGATTAGAGCATATTTTTGTCCGATTAGAGCAAGTCGGTTGGGGCTAAATCGGCCGAACTTTGCCATAGTCAAGCAGAGAAAATCTATGACCGCATTCAAAAACGACAAACAATCGAAAAAAAGTTCGCAAGAACGTCAAGCGGCCGCGCAACGCTTTTTGGAAGATCGTTTGGCGAGTTTGGAGACGATCAGAGATATAGTCAATGCAGAATTGGATCGGCGCAAAGAAGCGTTTCAGACTCATGCCAACGATGTGCATCGGCAGCCACCTGCGAAGCGGTGCAAGTTGGAAGAATGGTTGGACAAATTGTGGGAGTGAGGCGCGACGACCGATCTATAATCGGTGTGAACAGGATGTGCCGCTCCTTTGCCACTCAAAGAATATACAAGTAGTACAAGCAATACAATAAAAACCAACGCCCGGGCCTTCGATACGGCGTTGCTCTGAGAGGAGATTCAACAGGGAGGCTTATATATTATGAAACAACATTTAGTTAAACACAGTTATGCAGCGATCATCGCGCTGCTCATCGCCTTGTTTGCCCTGCCGGTGCAGGCGCAGAGTATCGCTAAACCAGCTCTCAAGAACAACAGTGGAGAAATGTCGATAGTCGGCAACAAAAACAAGAAGGCATCAGTCAAATCCTCCGAAACGCTTCCTTTGTTTGAAGATTTCGAAAGTGGTGAAATACCTGATGGGTGGACTGTGATAGACGCAAACAATGATGGAAAGAACTGGATGGTATTTAGCAATGAAAAAGTTGCTTGGGTGACACCCAAGTCGGGTAAATGTGTTATCGGTAGTTTCTCAGACGACAATGGAAATCTCGATCCGGACAACTATCTTATATCTCCGAAGCTTTCCGGGGCAACCAGACTGACTTATTGGTTTTCTCTGAATACTCTATATCCTGATGATCGTTATCAGGTACTCGCATCGACTACCGGTAAGGATATTTCCGATTTCACGATAGTATTGAAAGACGAGAGACCTACCGGTCTGAAACCTATTAAGGATGGTTCGAATCAGTCAGAGTGGGTTAATCGCACGCTGCAGCTGCCTGTCGGCACAAAATATATTGCGTTCAGACACTTCGACAGCAACAAGAGCGGGGAGGAGGGCAATTACATTTTACTGGACGATATAACGATAGATGATAAAGCAATAAACTATGATCTTTGGATTGCCGGCAAGCAGGTAACCTCTGACAATTGCAAAGATCTTGCTACAATTGACGGCGTAAGCGGAGTCGTGATATACAGCCCGCAATCCAACATTCTTACGTTAGAAAACGCCACCATCGATACAACATCCCCAAATGCCATCGATTCGAGAATCGACAACTTAACGATAAACCTTATTGGTACAAACAGGCTGGTTACTGCCAATACTTCAACGCTCCGCATCACAAAACCATTGACCATTACCGGCGGCGGCACGCTCAATGTAAATAGCCTGTCAAGTTGCGGGATCTTAGTCATTCATACTGATCTTACGATTACCAACTGTATTGTAACTGCCGTGGGACACGAAGGTATTACGGGATCATATGGTACTGGTTCAAAGTTACTTATCAGAAACGCTACGGTAACAGCAGAGGGGGGAAACGGCTCTATCAGCGACTTCGCATCACTCACGCTGGAAGGTTGCGCCATCACGCAGCCGGCGGGCGCTGCGTTTGACCCCTCTCAGAATGCTGTCGTACTCAATGGAGAGATGGTAACGAGCGAGGTGGTGATTACTCCTCAATCTACGGATTACGATCTTCAGATTTGCGGCACGCAGGTAACTTCAGACAACTGCGGCGACCTCACCATTTTTGACGGAGTAAGCGGAACGGTGAAGTATGACCCAACCAATAAAGTTCTTACGCTGCAGAATGCTACAATCAGTTCAACAACCACAAATGCCATCGTTTCAAACATCGACGGTTTGACTATAAACGTCATTGGCACAAACAGCCTAACAACTACAGACAAAGCTACGATCAGCTTCAGACGTCCGCTGACCATTACCGGCGGCGGCACGCTTAATGCGAAAAGCGGGTCAGACTGTGCTGTCTATGCAAATGAAACCAACCTCACCATCAACAACTGCACCGTGAACGCTGAGAGTCGCGCGTATGCCATTGCCGGAAATGACGGCACGCGCGAGACGCTGACGATCAATAATGCGATGGTCACGGCAGAAGGAAAAGAGAATGGCTCTATCTGCGACTTTGCCAATGTTGTGCTGGTGGGCTGCGACATTCTCCAGCCGGCGGATGCCGCGTTTGATGCGGATTTACGCGGTATTGCACTCAATGGTGCAATTGTCAAGAGCAAAGTGATCATTGGAGACCCATCAAGCATCCATACGCCAACCATCGACAACGCTGCCAAGCAAGGCATTTATACGCTCAGCGGCGTGAAGCTCAACAGTAAAGTAGAAGATCTGCCAAAGGGTATCTATATTGTCAATGGCAAGAAAGTGGTGAAGTAAGTTAATCGTTGTAGGGATCATAATCAGCAACTACAACAAGCAAGTAAAGCCTTCCGCCCCTCAAGCATAGGGAGCGGAAGGCTTTACCATTGATGCTATCTTTACAACAATCCGGACAGCTATATATATATTGTGTCGGCAGCGAAGTGGACCGCAATATTTAAGGCGCAATATACGCCTGTACGAAACGAAAATGATATATTTGCAACATCATCAATACTTATTTTTCTTACTATGGTAGACTTCCCTTTAATTAACATCATCATTGCGGTCGGCGTAGTCGTACTGCTAAGCATTTTCTTCCATTTTGTGCCTTTCTTCCTTTGGCTGAGTGCAAAGGTGTCAGGCGTAAAAGTATCGCTGATCCAACTCTTTTTGATGCGCATCCGTAACGTGCCGCCTTCGGTTATCGTGCCGAGCCTCATCGAAGCACACAAGGCCGGTTTGGGCTATATTACGCGCGACAATCTCGAAGCTCATTTTATGACGGGCGGGCATGTGCAGCGCGTTGTCCACGCTTTGGTGTCAGCCTCTAAAGCCAATATCGACCTTTCTTTTGAGAAAGCTACGGCGATCGACTTAGCGGGGCGCGACGTCTTCGAAGCGGTGCAAACCTCCGTCAATCCGAAGGTGATCGATACGCCGCCCGTAGCCGCCGTGGCCAAGAATGGTATTCAGCTCATCGCAAAAGCGCGCGTCACGGTGCGGGCCAACATCCAGCAACTCGTAGGCGGTGCGGGCGAAGATACGATTCTGGCGCGCGTAGGTGAGGGTATCGTCTCGAGCATCGGTTCTGCCGACTCTCACGAGCAGGTGTTGGAAAACCCCGATAGCATTTCCAAACTCGTATTGCGCAAAGGATTGGACGCCGGCACGGCTTTTGAGATCCTTTCGATTGATATTGCCGATATTGACGTGGGTAAGAACATCGGCGCTACCTTGCAGATGGACCAAGCCAACGCAGATAAAAACATTGCGCAGGCAAAGGCGGAAGAGCGCCGTGCGATGGCCGTGGCCACGGAGCAGGAAATGAAAGCGAAGGCGCAGGAAGCGCGCGCCGAGGTGATACAAGCCGAAGCCGAAGTGCCCAAAGCCTTGGCGCAAGCCTTGCGCGAGGGCAATATGGGCGCGATGGATTATTACCGCCTCCAGAACCTGATTGGCGATACCGATATGCGCGGCGCCATCAGCAAGTTTGCCAACAACAAGAGTGGCGCCGGCGATGTGCCGCCTACCATTCCTCGCAATTAAGTAAGCCTTTTGGCGTCAGCCGCGGCGCCAACCATACAGCCGATGAGGCGACTTCCCGCAAGCGCAGCGCAATGCTGCCGGAAGTCGCCTCATTTTCTTTTGCCTCTGACGCCGAGCCGCAGCATCATCACGCAGCAAAGCCGGACAAAAAACCTTCCCAACCGCAAGCAGTCGGGAAGGCAACCATCTAAATCTAAAATCTAATATTTTGGATTACTTCAAATTCGGGTTAATCTCGCCCCATTTTTCTACCGGAGGCATCACGCCGAGGCCGATCACCTCATCGCGCATATTGCAGAGGTGCTCGTAGCTCTTGCGAAGCTCAGCCATCTCTTCGGGCGTGCCGTGAATTTCTTCGTAAGCGCTGCCGTTCTTCGTGATCGTTGCTTCCATCGCCATCATAATATGGTCATAGCCTGCGAAGCTCACATAACGGCCTGCGGGCCAATTGAACGGTGCGCCGCCCATAGCAGCTTCGATCATACGAACGCTGACGTAAGCCGGACTTTGGAACGAGCTGCGGCCGCGCAGGTTGATGATGTTTGCACCACCCTTGATGGTGCGCTGCTTGATTTCAGCCCATTTGTCAGCAGGCAGGCGATCCGTGCCGATCAAGTCGAGCAGCGGCGTGCCTTGAACCTTTGCCGTAGAAGCAAATACCGCCATCTGTTCGCCGTGACCACCATACGTGCGGCAACCGGTTACATCGCTTTGCGGCACGTTGAAGTGCTTTGCCAATTCGCTTTGCAGGCGGATAGAATCAAGCGCTGCGAGCGTAGAAACTTGCGACGGCTTCAAGCCTGACCACAAAAGCGTAACGAGACCGGTAATATCTGCCGGATTAAAGATAATCGTCACGTGTTTTACGTCCGGGCAATACGTCTTAATATCCTTACCAAGTTGTTCTGCCACTTCGGAATTGCCTTTCAACAAGTCCTCGCGCGTCATACCCTGCTTGCGCGGAGCACCACCTGATGAGATAATATATTTCGCATCTGTCAATGCCTCTTTCGCATCTGTCGTAAACGTGAAGTTAACGCCCTCGAAACCGCAATGACGCATTTCTTCCGTAACGCCTTCGAGGCCCGGCTCGTAAACGTCATACAGGCAAATGTTTGGCGTGAGGTGAAGCATGGCCGCCGTCTGCGCCATGTTAGAACCGATCATCCCGGCAGCACCGACGATGGTCAACTTTTCATTCGTAAGGAAATTCATATTGCTTTAATTAAAATGTAATGCTAAATAATCGACGCAAGCCGCTCGGCGGCAAGGTCGCAAATTGTTGTTGCAAAAATAGCAAATAAAAAACTTTTTGGAAATGAAAACGGGGCAAAAAGATGGGTAAAAAAACGACGCGCACCGCCCGATTTCTGTTTTGCGCCGACGCGGGGCCGGTTTTGCCTCTTTTCCATCGCCCGCGTGGGCTGAAATCGAGGCGTCGGCAGCTGTTTTTCTTGCTGCTGTCGCGCTTTCGACGGCCTTTGCTCCTGATTTCTTTTTGCGAAAATGCACACACGAAGGCCTTACGCCGGAGCAGCTTATTGTTTGCTGCCGCCAAACTATCGTTTGCTCCCACCAAACCATTGTTTGCCCCCACCAAACCATCGTTTGCTGCCGCCAAACAAAACGCAAGCGGCAGTAAAATCTTGAAGAAAAAGGACTTGCAAGGGGCAGAATTGCAGCTACGCATCGGCAAACGGCAAAGACGCCGCGCGCCGTAAACGCGAAGCGCCGCCCAAAGAAACTACCGGCAAACGACCTTGCGAAGTGGGGCGCTGCAAAAGCACTTGTCAAGGTCTTTCTTCCGTTACCGCTTATTTTTATTTTTTTATCGCTACCTTTGCCCTACGTCAATGGGCCGTGCAAATTCTGCACCGATGAGTGCCCACTGCATTGCGGCCTATGGCGCAACGGCCTGTGGTGGAGGCAACTCTGCGGCCGACCGGACGCACATCGGCAGGAAGCATCTCCGTTAGGAATATAAATAAGAAAACCGGGAGAGCCCTAAAGCGGAAAACACGATGGAATGGAACCAACTTTTATCAGACCGACGCTTCGGTAAGGAATACGTTGCCAAATCTGCAGCCGAGCGGCGCACAGAGTTTCAGCGCGACTACGATCGCCTGATCTTCTCAGCCGCCTTTCGACGTATGCAGAACAAGACGCAAGTGTTTCCCCTTCCCGGTAGTGTCTTCGTCCACAACCGCCTGACGCACAGCCTTGAAGTATCAAGCGTAGGGCGCAGTTTGGGCGCAGACGTGGCCGCCCTTTTACAACAAAGAGATTCCGCAGCGGGAGAGCGCACGCCGGAAGCCCTCGGGGCGATCGTCTCCGCTGCTTGTCTGGCCCACGATATGGGCAATCCGCCTTTCGGCCACAGCGGCGAGCGCGCCATACGCAGCTTTTTTGCCGAGGGGCAGGGCCGCGAATGGCAGAAAATGCTTCCTGATGGTGTCTGGACAGACATTGTCAACTTCGATGGCAATGCCAACGCGTTCCGACTCCTGACGCACCAATTCAACGGCCATAGGGCGGGCGGCTTCGTTATGACTTACGCCACGCTGGCCGCGATTGTAAAGTATCCCTTTGCCTCTGATTGTTGCCGCGGCAAGTCGAAGTTTGGCTTCTTCCAAAGCGAGGCGGCCGACTTCCAACGCATCGCCGACGAATTGGGCCTCCCCAATTGCGCGGCATCGGACGAATCGCTGCGCTTTGCGCGCCATCCGCTCGTGTATCTCGTTGAAGCGGCCGACGATATTTGCTATCAGATTATGGATCTCGAAGATGCCCATAAGTTGCGCCTGCTCTCCGACGAACAGGCAGAGGCCTTGCTACTCGATTTCTTTACCCCCGAAGCGCGCGAACGCCTCAGGAGCGCCTATCCGATGGTGACTGATGCCAACGACCGTATGGTTTATTATCGTTCCTCGATCATCAACGCCTTGGAGCGCGCCTGCGTCAACATTTTCGTAGACAACGAAGCGGCGATCTTGGCCGGCACCTTTGAAGGGTCGCTCATCGACCATCTGCCGGAGCCGCTGCTGGGCGCTTATCAACGCTGCGCCGCACTGGCGAAGGAGAAAATCTATCGAAGCAAGGAGGTGATGGACGTAGACTTGGCCGGATACCATATTATATATACGCTACTCGAACTGATGACGGAGGCTGTGCTCGCGCCGCAAAAGGCGTATTCGCAGATGCTGCTCGGTATGGCTTCCAAACAATACGAACTCAGGGCCGAGCGCCTCGAAGTGCGCCTGATGGCGGTCTTAGATTATCTTTCGGGGATGACAGACGTCTACGCGCTTGACCTCTATCGCAAAATATCGGGACAGAGTCTGCCGATGGTTTGATGCGCCGGTTTGTAAACCTCTCCGGTTTGTCGCCGACACCGACTTTCTCTACCTCGTTATTCTCTTCCCGCCCGCACTTTGTGCTTCGCCAAGCTGCTTATGCGGCGGAAGTATCTCTATTTATGACGCATAAAGACGATTCTTATAATCACGTACTGAAATACACCGGTCTGCTGGGCGGCGTACAGGTCTTTTATGTCCTGATGTCGATCATTCGTAATAAGTTTACGGCGCTCTTTATCGGCACGTGGGGCATGGGCCTCGCCGATTTATATAACCGAACGGCCGAACTCATTGGGAATACGACCAACTTCGGCATTGCTTTCAGCGCCGTGCGCCATTTGGCCGAACTGCAAGAGCGCGGCGAGCAGAAGGCGCTGACGCTCTACGTAAAACTCATACGCACGTGGACGCTGCTTACGGCTTTGCTGGGGGCTGTGACTTGCTTGATTCTCTCGCCCTGGCTCAGTCATCTCACGCTGGGCGATTATCATACGGCCAAAGGCTATGCGCTACTCTCGCCAATGGTAGCGATGACGACGCTCTTGGGCGGCGAGGCGGCCATTCTCAAAGGTATGCACCGCTTAAGGCGTATGGCGGCCGTCTCAGCCTTGGGCGCTTTGCTCACAATGGCGGTCACGATACCGCTTTATTGGTGGTTGGGCGTACACGGCGTAATTCCCGTCCTGCTCAGTACGACGACGGTCGTTTTTCTGCTGAACCTGCACGCTGCCACGCGCGACTTCCCTTATCGCGTGGGCCTTTTCAGCAAGCGCTTGCTATCGCGTGGTATGCACATGCTGAAGTTGGGCTCCGCTTACATTGCGGCGGGCATCTTAGGCTCGGGCGCGGAGATGGGCGTGCGTTCTTTTATGGTACGCACGTCGTCATTGGCTGAAGCGGGTCTGTATACGGCGGGCTTTACGCTGATCGTGAGTTATGCGCGCTTGGTGTTTGTGGCGATGGATGCCGACTACTTTCCGCGCCTCTCCGCTGCCGGCGACGACGTAGAGCGCCGCAACTTCGCCATAAACCGACAAATCGACGTATTGGTCTTACTTATGGCGCCTTTTCTCATACTGTTTACGCTCTGTTTACCCCTGATCATTCGCTTACTCTATACGCCGGAATTTCTCCACGCGGTGCCGATGGCGCTATGCGCGGCGGGCTGTATGTTCTTCAAATCGGTCTACGCGCCGATCTCATACCTCTCGCTGGCGCGCGGCGATTCCTTCGTTTATCTGGTGATGGAGTTGCTCTACGATGTAGTCTTCGTGGCGGCAGTCATAGCAGGCTTTTATTATGGCGGTCTTTGGGGCGCCGGGCTCGGACTCTCGCTGGCTAATCTCTTCGACTTGATCGCTATTTTTACAGTCTACTCGTGGCGCTACGGCTTCAAGATGGAACGAACTACATTGCGGCGCTGCGTATTGCAGTTTGGCCTCTTACTCGTCGGCCTCTTCGCGGCAGCACAACCTGTTTGGGGCACAAAAGTGGCCTTGGGCGGTGTGGTCTTTACCATTAGTGCGGGTTTATCCTGGGACCTGCTACGGCGAGAGACGTCAATTGCGGCGCGATGGGCAGCCTTGCGGCAACGCTTTTTGCACAAGAAATAAATAGAAATAGAAGATGGTACCAGATGAATCGGGCGGCAAGGCGGTAAAGTTTTCGGTATTGGTGGCAGTTTACAATGCTGCGCCTTATTTGCGCGCTTGCCTCGATTCTATTTTGCATCAATCGGTCGATGACTTACAGATTTTATGTGTCGATGATGCGTCGACCGACGACTCTCTTAGCATCCTTTCTGAATATGCTGCGCGCGACAAGCGCGTGGAAGTCATTCGCCTCGATCAGAATCAAGGACAGGCGGCGGCGCGCAACGTGGCACTTTCGCGGGCCAAAGGCGAATGGGTCTTAATGGTCGATGCTGATGATCTTTTAGGCGAAGATACGCTGGCAGAAATAGAACGCACGATAAAGCGTTTCCCTTCGGCAGATTGTATCGTCTTGCAATTGGTGCGTTTCGGCGCGGCGCAAGCTACCGAGCGCGAAGACGGAGCGATGCCGGACACGACGTTTACGGGCGAAGAAGCTTGCAAGGCGGCGATCAATTGGGCGCTGAATGGTTTATATGCAGGGCGGCGCGATTTGTATCAGCGTATGCCGTTCGATGCTTCGAGTAGAGTTTATAGCGATGACAACACTTCGCGCATACATTATTTATTGAGTCGACAAGTTGCCGTATCGGCGGGCGAATATCTTTACCGGCAGCACGAGGCATCGGCTACGCACCGTTTTGATCTGCGCCGGCTCGACTTCTTGGCGGCTAATCGTTCGCTGCGCTCACTCTTGGAGCGTTATCACGCAAACACGGAGCTACTCTCGGCTTGCGAGGAGCATTGCTGGCGAAACTTCGTAGGCTTGTATCTACAATTTCGTCGGCATTGGTCCGCATTTTCGCCGCAAGCGCATCAACAGATTCGCGATGCCTTCAAAGCAAGTTTGCAGGCAATGCATCCGGAGCGTTTGCCGCGCGGCTTGCGCTGGTCGCCAAGTTGGCTGTTTGTGCGTCCTTTCTCGCTCTTCTGCGCTTACCGCCGACTGTTAAATGGTTTAAAGAAGATCTTTAAGCCCATATAATTTCGTTTGCTTCGACTCATTCGAAGCAGCACTCTACACAATATATATACAGGTCACTACCACGGCAACTCCTCAGGGCTTTTCCTTAAGCTTGTTAGCTTACTGCTCTACCGATCGCCGCCGCATTGCAACTTGCCATAAACAAACAACTGCACGCTACGAGTAGCATGCAGTTGTCGATTATTTTCATCAATAGCGCGAGGCTATTACGCTATGTTGCTATTGCTTTATCGGAAGCACGTTGTGAGCGAACGACGGATTCGTATAATATTGTTTATCCTTTTGAATCTTCAAATCTGTATCGCTGACGGCATAAGCGTGTACGCCTAAATAAGCCCATGTGCCTGTACTGTGTAAAACAAAGGTCTTTTCACTCGTCCAATAGTAGCCGTAGCCTGCAAGTGTAGGCTTCGGAGTATTATGGTTAGGTTCTCCTTCTTGAGAGATGGCTCCCATTCGCAAGGCCGCTTTTCTTCTGTCCGGTTGCATCTTTGAGAAATCAGCAGCTCTGGGTACGTGGAAGCCGGCCGGACTCGGATCGTAGATGGTTTTAATAAATCTGCCGGTATTGTTACCCAGAACGTCTACAGAACTTGCATCCCAGAGATTGACATAGGTATTTCGTTCCTCAGGCTCATTGCACCAATCCCACGTGCTACCCCACATTTCGTGACCATCAGGCTCAACTGGTCCTGCCGGAACAGAATAGAACCTACGGTTATGGCCCATCATGTAGGGTTTCTGCACGGCTTCTGTTAGTGATATACCACCATCATACTGATTTGGAGAGGCCGAAAGCCTGGGCATTCCGTACCAGAACGGATCTTTACGTCCCCACTGATAGAACATTGCCGTACCTTGTGCCTGCTCTTGGTATGCAGTCTGTGTGAAGATCGCCGTAGCCGTCTTTCCGGAGCGAGGTTGTTTAACCGTGACTCTCACTTGGCGGCTCTCAGCATAAGAGGTACGCACCCAAGTCGTAGGAACAAAACCGATAGGCTCACGCATAAACTCACCTGACTTCACGTTGGCTACGTCCTTTCCGGTCACCCAAATGTGCCAAGACCAAATAATCTTACCGCCTTTCCAGATAGCAATAGACGCATTGCCCATTTTTATATCGTTCTTGTCAATTTCAAAATGAACATAGCCTGATCTTGCCTTACCGGTAATGGAAACATTCTTAACAAGGTTTGCAGAACTCCTCCACAATACCGTAGCACTATCCATTTGCTGGTAGATATCGGGATAAGGGATATAATAGCCATAGTCATAACCATTATCGGCTACATTTCGAATACCTCCCTTAAACCAATACATGGTCTTGTTTGTGTTGTTGCCATTATAATAAGAAGCCTTCACATCCTGATCATCTACACGACTACTTCCATAGTAGGTCGGGAATTTATACTTACCGGGTGCGGAGACAATGTAGCAGTTGGCCGTGTTTTGCTTACCGCTTACCATAGAGAGGTCAACCTCTCCAGAAGGGATCGCTGCATTCTTCAACTCTTTGTTACGATACTGCACGAAGTCTTGCACGTCATTAGTAACAGTCATCATACAAGCTTCTGCACTTGTTCCGCCTACACCACGCTCTGTGATAGAAGCAACCATACTCGGCTTAGTAGTCGAAAGCGGCGTCCACTCACCATTATCCGCTTTATACTCATAACCAGCAACGACCCAAGGCTCAGCCTTATCGCGATCCGTACCGCTATATTCTTTGAGGTGTTTGTAGCTTGTCACGGTAAAGGGCATGTTCAGTTTATTATATTCCGTAGAATCCTTTACCGGCTTGATCTTCAATACAAAATCGCGGTCTGACAAATCCTTGCTGTTAGAGATCGTATAGGTTTTGGTCGTACCTTCCACCCATTTCTTATCGTTGCCGCTCTTGTCCTTACCGCCAATCTTGGCTTGTACGTATTTGCCACTCTCAAAGGTAATCTTTACATAGGCATTGGCCGGCAGCGTCTGCGGAATCATAAAGAATGTACCATCACCACCATTCATCACGGCGCCAATGTCCGTTGCCGTAGAGAAACTCGGGTTAAGCGTCAGTTTGTAGTTGTTTGTCGTCGTACCCAAGGTCCATTTCTTGGCAGCCACGTCATAAGTACCCTCGCCGATAACGCCTAAGATCTCAATCGTCTTCACTTTCTGGTTGTAAGAAAGGTCTTGGCCGATCTGGAATTCTATGGCCGTCGTAGCGTGTTTGAAGTTGACGGGGAGCTTCTTCTTACGATCTGTTTCGTAAGAGAACTCATCCGTCTTGGCCACCAAAAGGTCGGTCTGCAACTTTGCATCTTCATTGGGCTTAAACGAAATAATCGGCGTCTGACCTGAAGTCGTTGTAATGCGCTGGTATGCATTGTCTTCTGCAGGGTGCACGGCATAAAATATCAATTTAGCCGCATCGCTCCTCTTCCATTGCACGGGATTAACCATCGTACCATCAGCATTGATCTTCTCATTATAGAGGAAGTCGGGCGTTGCACTGCCGTCCCTGCAACCAAAGATCGCAAAAGGCTTATTGATCGTCGTAAAGTTGGCATCCGACGTTATCAAGCCGCGCGTAACCGACGTATGCTGTATAGGCAAAACGCCTTCTACAGTCGTCTCAACCAGCTCAAGCCCCGTTACACCGGCGCCTTTAAGCGGAGAAGATTGCGTCTCATAAACAGATGGATCTTTAGTCTGTGGCAACGAATTAGCGTCAGACATATTCTGCACATCGTTCACATCAAAAGTGATACCATCAACTACTTTTCCTTGGTCTGGCACGAGTTCTTCATCGCTACACGAAGCCAACAGGAAGGATGCCAAGCCTACGAAGCCTGCCATCGAAATGAATCTTAAGTATTTCTTTTTCATTTCCTTGTTTATAATTTCCAGGGTTTGTTACGAAATAATTTTTGAAAGTGTGATGACTGTTGCGCCAAAGCACCCGATCAGTTTACAATCAAAGAAACGCCGGATGCAGTCACTTCAATTTGAGTACGCTAAGCACTTTACTTGTCACGGCTTGTCACAAAACGCAGCGTGACTTATTTTTTTACGCTTTTAAATAGTTCTCTTTTTAGTTCTTTTAATTGTATCCGGCATCGCATAGGCGTCATGTAATCTGAATAACTACAACCTCCCATCTGTAAAAGCGGCGGATCTTCACAAAAAGTGATCAGATTATGATTTGCCATACAGTAACACACGCTTGTGAGTGTAGGCATTAATCGCGAGCAAAGTTAAACATTAATTCTAAAATAAACACTTTTTTCTAAGTTATTTCGCTCACAAACAAAGAGATATGTTAACAGCTAACAGCAACCCTCACTCGCCAAACGCCCGCCCTTAGGCTCGGCCGTTGGTGCTTTCTACCGGCGCACATTGGCTTGTTTATAAAGACCAACCCTAAGGGGTTGTCAATTTAGTTATTCCTCGAGGCAGTATTGACGCTCTGCGTCAACACTGCCTTAGACCGCCGCAAACGGCGAACCCTTAAAGTTGGTCTTTATAAACGGCCATACGTTGCCGATGGAATATGCCAATAAATCAAGCTCACAATGCTCGCGCGCGAAGCGGAAGCCTTATTCGTTGCCTTGACCCAATCAAAGTAATCGCGAAAGTGCGATGGTAAAATCTATCTTGATAAGCACCCCAAAAAACAGCGCTCTATGCGGGGAATGCTTCGATTGAAAAAAACGCCCTACCCCCCCGCAATAAATAATGAAAAATATTTACAGTAAAAAAAGGACGAGAGAACCCGATCCGGGCTAATAGGCGAAAATACCCACTCATAATGCATTGACTATCAAACAATAGTGTGTCCAAAAAATCTCTTATAGGAAAGTAAAAATTGTCTTAGGAGAAAATAAAAAAACTCCTTAGGACAGTAAAAATTGTCTCCTAAGACAATTTTTACTGTCACCTAAGCTAATTTTTAGGGGGTGCGGAATGAATGAGAAATATTGACAGGAAAGGGAGATTTGAAGCCTAAGCGAAGCGAAAATAAGCTGGAGAAGATAGCGACATATCGGCTCTCCCTCTCGCGCGGAAAGGGGCGAAACAGGCCGCCAAAGGCGGGGCGGCGTAAATACACCATATAGAAGGCGCCACCTGCGGCGTATGGCAAAAGACAAGCCACAAATAGGAGGCAATTCCAATGACCATTCGCCTTAAAAGCCACTGGCAACGCAAACAAAAAGCGAGGCGGCGGCGGGGAGCAAGCAGCCCCAAAAAAAGAGGCGGCGAAACGCTTTCACATTTCGCCGCCTGATGCATATGCGCCTTAGCGCTATTTCAGTTTGCTTAAGCCAAGAAGCAATTGGGCTTCAATTGCTTAAAGAAGTCATTGCCTTTGTCGTCCACAAGGATAAAGGCTGGGAAGTCTTCTACTTCAATCTTCCAAACCGCTTCCATTCCTAATTCGGGATATTCTACGCATTCGATACTGCGAATGCTATGTTGCGAAAGTACAGCTGCCGGCCCGCCAATCGAACCCAAGTAGAAGCCGCCGTGTTTCCGGCAGGCATCTGTCACGGCTTGCGTGCGATTTCCCTTGGCAATCATAAGCAGTGAGCCACCCTTACTTTGGAAAAGATCGACATACGGGTCCATACGATTAGCCGTAGTCGGACCCATAGAGCCGCAAGGCATTCCCTTCGGCGTCTTAGCCGGTCCGGCGTAGAGTACGGGGTGATCTTTGAGATATTGAGGGATGTCTTCGCCGCGATCCAAGCGTTCTTTGATCTTGGCGTGGGCGATGTCGCGCGCCACAATGATCGTACCGTTCAAGCTCAAGCGCGTGCTGACGGGGAACTGCGTGAGTTGAGCCAAGACTTCCTTCATCGGACGATTGAGGTCTACTTTTACGCCGCCGCCTTCACCGGCTTCGCGTAAAGATTCGGGGATCAAACGTGCCGGATTATCGTCGAGACGCTCGATCCAAAGGCCGTCTTTGTTGATCTTACACTTGATATTTCTATCGGCTGAGCAACTTACACCCATACCGATCGGGCAACTTGCGCCATGGCGCGGCAGACGAACGACGCGAATATCGTGGGCGAAATACTTGCCGCCAAATTGTGCGCCGAAGCCGATGTTGTGCGCTTCGCGGAGCAGTTCTTTTTCTAATTCCACATCGCGGAAAGCGCGACCGGTCTCGTCGCCGGTTGTCGGGAGTCCGTCATAATAATGCGTAGAAGCCAGTTTCACCGTCAAGAGGTTGCGCTCTGCCGACGTACCGCCAATGACAAAAGCGATATGGTAAGGCGGGCAAGCGGCCGTACCTAAACTGCGCATTTTCTCTACGAGGTAGGGCTTGAGCGTGCCGGGGTTCAAAACGGCTTTCGTCTCTTGATAGAAATAAGTTTTGTTGGCAGAACCGCCGCCTTTCATTACGCAAAGGAAATGATATTCGTCGCCTTTTCCGGCCTCGATATCGATTTGCGCCGGCAAGTTGCAGCGCGTGTTCACCTCATCATACATATTGAGCGGCGCGTTCTGCGAATAGCGCAGATTCTCCTGCGTATACGTCTCGTAAACGCCGCGCGAAATCGCCTCAGCATCGTCGCCTTCGGTCCACACCTGCTGGCCTTTGTCTCCGTGAATAATGGCCGTACCGGTATCTTGGCAGAAAGGGAGCTGGCCCTTAGCCGCAACTTCAGCATTACGCAAAAAAGTCAGTGCAACATACTTGTCGTTGTCAGAAGCCTCGGGATCGGTGAGCGCTTTAGCCACTTGCTCGTTGTGCTCACGGCGGAGCATAAAGGCTACATCTCTAAAAGCGTGGCGAATGAGTGTAGTCAAGCCTTCGGGCGCTACTTTGAGCATCGGCTTGCCTTCAAACTCGCTTACGCTGACGTGGTCTTTGGTGAGTAAATAATACTCCGTCTCATCTTTGCCCAACTGAAACATCGGGGCGTACTTGAACTCGGGAGTTTGTGCCATAGTTGTTATGTATTATGTATGTTATGTTCGTTGTTTGTATGGGTGGGTATGGGCGCGAGCTGCTTTTTTCGAGCGCGACCGCTTTATTCTTCCTCGCTCTTGTTGCTGCGCTTGCGAACGAGATGATCGAGAATGATTTTGCGCATACGCATACTCTTGGGCGTCACTTCGACATACTCATCTTCTTTAATGTATTCCAAGGCCTCTTCCAAAGAGAAAATCAGCGGTGGAATAATGCGCGCTTTCTCGTCCGTTCCGCTGGCGCGGACATTCGTGAGCTGTTTGGCTTTCGTAACGTTAACAACAAGATCCTTTTCGTGTACATGCTCGCCCACGACTTGGCCCGCATAGACCTCATCTTGCGGAGAAACGAAGAAACGTCCGCGGTCCTGAAGTTTGTCAAGCGCATAAGCGAAGACCGTACCCGTTTCCATCGCGATCATCGAGCCGTTTGTGCGGCGCTGAAGTTCGCCTTTGAAAGGCTGATAGGCTTTGAAGCGGTGCGCCATAATGGCTTCGCCCTGACTGGCAGTTAAGACGTTCGTGCGAAGTCCGATAATGCCGCGCGAAGGTATTTCAAATTCGATATCAACGCGGTCACCCAAGTTTTGCATAAAGGTCATTTCACCCTTACGGCGCGTGACCATATCGATCATCTTGGAAGCAAACTCTTCGGGGACGTTGACGGTCAACTCTTCGATAGGCTCGCAGCGCACGCCGTCAATCTCTTTATAAATTACTTGTGGCTGCCCTACTTGCAACTCATAGCCTTCGCGGCGCATCGTTTCGATGAGGACGGACAAGTGAAGCACACCGCGGCCGGAAACAATCCATTTATCGGGCGAAGGCTGCTCGATGCGCAGCGCAAGATCTTTTTCCAATTCGTGCTGCAGGCGATCGTTGATGTGACGCGAAGTACAATATTTGCCCTCCTTACCAAAAAACGGCGAATCATTGATCGTAAAGAGCATAGACATTGTCGGCTCGTCGATGGCAATAGGCGCCAGCGGCTCAGGGCTATCGAAGTCGCAGATCGTATCGCCGATTTCAAAATTTTCTAAGCCGACAACGGCACAGATATCGCCACAACCTACACTTTCAACCCGGCAACGCCCCATTCCCTCAAAGGTATCCAACTCTTTGATCTTGACCTTCTCCATCGACCCATCGCGATGAGCGATCGTAATATTAGTGCCGTCTTTAATCACTCCGCGATGCACGCGCCCCACAGCGATGCGGCCCGTATAATTAGAGTAGTCGAGCGAAGTGATCAGCATTTGCAGCGTCCCCTCATTCGTCGGCGGCGCCGGGATCGTATCGACAATCGTATCGAGCAAGTAAGTAATATCCTCCGTAGGATGTTGCCAGTCCTCGCCCATCCAGTTGTTTTTCGCCGAACCATAGACTACGGGAAAATCAAGCTGCTCCTCCGTAGCATTGAGATCGCACATCAGGTCGAAGACCATCTCATAAACCTCTTCGGGGCGGCAGTTGGGTTTGTCCACCTTATTGACAACGACGATAGGCTTCAAGCCGATCTGCAAAGCCTTCTGCAAGACGAAGCGCGTCTGCGGCATCGGTCCTTCAAAAGCATCGACCAAGAGCAAACAGCCATCGGCCATATTCAAAACACGCTCTACCTCGCCGCCAAAGTCAGAGTGGCCCGGCGTGTCTATGATGTTGATTTTAGTATCTTTATAGTTGATAGAAACGTTTTTGGAAAGGATCGTTATACCTCGCTCACGTTCCAATTCATTATTGTCTAATATAAGTTCTCCGGTCTGCTGGTTTTCACGAAAGAGATGCCCGGCCATTAACATCTTATCCACGAGTGTCGTTTTCCCGTGGTCTACGTGGGCAATGATTGCAATGTTTCTAATGTCTTGCATGTACTTTTTTATACCTTTTTGTCGGCTGCAAAGTTACTGAATATGAAAGAAACAGCGAAGTAAGTTGCCGGCTCATTTCGGGCTTTAACAGCTTTTGCGCGGCAAAGTTAGGCTCCACGTCCGGCCGATGCTCCGCTTCGTATCGCCACTGCTGTTCGCCGCGCTTCCGGATTAAGCCTGTCTTAGCTCGCCCAAGACAAAAGCCTCCCGCGCTCTATGCTTGAGAGGCGGGAGACTTATGCGTCCGGCCGGATGGTTAATCCGGAGCCGTTTTCGACTCGATTATTTCTTCACCATCTTCTTGCCATTCACAACGTAGATGCCCTTCGGCAGATCTTTCACGTCGGTTTTAAGTTGCACGCCGCTGAGCGTATAGACGCCTCGCTTCGCCGCAGCGTCGATGACCGGCGCTTGAATGCCGGCCGGGTCGCCAATGATCACTTTACTCGTGACGATTGCGCCGTTCAGTGCAATGCCGTGTAAATCCGAATCGAATGCTGCTCCCGCGGGTTGGATGATGTTGCAGCCTACCAGCATAACATTGGCGAAATCGCAGATAGAACCATTCTCTTTTCCTTCTGCCGTCACCGTCGCATTATTGATTCTCAGCGTTTCTCGCGTGCCGTCGCTTCCGGCAATAGCATACGTACTGCTCTCGGCGTTCACCCGGCAATTGTCAATAGCGAGGTCTACCCCATTGGCATAAAGCGCGCAGTCGCGATCGCTTTTCACGTAAAGCGTACCGCCGCCGGTAATCGTCGTCTGTGCAGCCAAACTGATCGTTGTATATTTTGACGATAGCGCGTTTGAACCAAGAATCTTAATAGTCAAGTCGTCAATGGTCGATGTAATCGCATTGTAGTCCTCTGCGTTGATGACAACATCCTGCAAGGTAAGCACCTTGTTTTCCGGATCGAAGCTCACGTTTCCACTCACGCCGGGAAATTCGAAAATATCTTTGTAATTGGCCGAAGTAAGTTTCACACCCGATATCGCCAAACCGAAATCGGTCACAGCTTCAGCTTCGATCACGACAGAGTCGGTCACCAACTGCCCATTGAGCGCCACACCAAGCAGCGAAGCATCATAATCGGCACCTTCGGGCTTCACGATGAAGCTTCTTTCGAGCGTGAGTTTTTTCAGGCCACACATCGTCGCTTTATCCTTACCCTTTGCCTTGATCGTAGCACTGCTGACATTGACCTCTGCGCCATCGTTGTCAGAGCCGAAAGAGCCGTCGCAATCGATCACACACCCTTTGAGCGTCACAGCACTTCCCGGCGCCGTATAGAAACCAAAGCTCTTGCCGGAAAGGATGATTCTTCCGTCGCCTGCTACGGTAAAGTGGGGAGCTTCATTTTGGAGTGCGGTGGCAGAAGTCGCCGTAATTACATTTAAGCCGTCCGCATAAATAGCCAAGCCGTCAATCTTCGACTTGAGGCCCTCACCTTCACCCGTAGGACTGATAATGGCATTCTCCAGAAAGAGTCGCTTTGAGAGTGGATCATACTGAGCCGTACCGTCCGTGACGGGCACGCTTTTGAAGTTTTCGGCCGTCACCTGCGTATCGCCAACCCAAAGATTAAACTTAGCCGGCTCGCCGTTCTCGGTGATTGTTAGCCTCGCGCCGTCGTTTTTGGCACTTTGCACGATGTGCATCGTAAAGCGATAGGTCTTGCCTGCCTCAAACTCGCAGTCGTCACCTCTGGTCGTTCCATCGGCGTCGCCGGCAATCCATATTTTCTGATCGGCCTGTGGCGCTACGATGCAGAAATCGTAGATGCCGGCCGGTATTTCTATGTAATCTTCACCATCCACGACCATATATTGAGGCGTCGTTGAGGGATCTGCATTGGCCGGAATCTTATACTCAAAGTCTTTGAAGAGTTCGGTCGGCGGATTATTGTTGTCCCACATCGGGCCGGAGGTGGGAATGACACCGCCGTAGAGGTTGTGGTCGGCATCCAAGAGCAATTGGTAGCCGCTGCCGTCGCCCCAGACGTTGTGCGCCTCAAGAATGATCCTGGCCATACCCGGCGCTTGTGCTCGAGCGGACGGCGAGAGTGCGAACATGACAACGAGTAGTGCGGTTGCTGCCGCATACGTGTGCTTACGTAGTCGTTTGATCATAGTAAGTCGTGCCTCCCCGTTAAAACTCTCTTGGAGAGCCATGCCGTATCGGAGACTTGGGCATTAAGGTTAAATGGTTACTGCCTGTTGGCAGACTTGTCTTTGCATTGATGGGCGCCGCCGGAGGCCTTGAAAAGGGATTTATACAGTAGGCCTTTCCTCCGACTTAGGGCTATGGGCTACGCTGGCAATGGGCCTGTTTGCTCATCGAAAATTATCAGGAAGCAGCGCCAAGTAGCGATGGAAAGCAGAGCAACCAGGGGGGGGGGAGCTGCCTGTGCAAAACTTTGCATTGTGCCATTTATCGCCGCTTTATTCTTTCGTATTATTGCAGCGTGCGGCAAAAACCTTCAATCGCAAAACTATACATATAAATTGTAAAAGACTAACTTTTAAGCAACTATTTTCAAGGCGATTCTCTTAAAGTATGTTGTGCTGACAGGGTGCTTGATTTTGTGAGCGAGAAGGCGTTTCATTGATAGGCCGCTTATATCCTATTTGCGCGGGCAGCAGACGACGTGGAAACAAGGCCTGCAAGCGCCTTTCTTTTCAAACACATCAAGTTGACGTACACTCTTTTACGCTACTTTTCGCGCTTTGCTTTCTAAAAAGAAAGACGCCGTTTTCATCCTTAACCATAGCAGAAAAGAATCTGCATGTGGAGCCGCTTTCATAGGTTTAGGTATGGATATATCGCAAAGGGGAAGCGGCTCTCCGCAAACTTTTCGGTGAAGCGGCTGAGGCTTTCTGCGCACGCGACAATAGGGTGCTTTCATCGCAGAACCTTACGCGTGAAAATTCTCCTTAGGGGAGTAAAAATTCCACCTATGGGAATAAAAAGTCCCCTTAGGGGAACAAAAATTCCCACCTATGGGACTTTTTTCCCAACACGTAGCAACTTGCAGTTACAAACCGGCGCCGCGCTCAAGGCTAAGGAGCGCCGATGCTTTCTGCCTTTTTTGACGCAGAAAGCACAAAAAAAGCCCGACTTCAAAGGGAAGTCGGACTTTGTATAAGGTTTAAGCTATCTTACTTTGCTTGCAAACGGATCGTGTTATCGACCTTCTGCACCGGCATCAGGCGGCCGAAAGGCTGCGTCGGGCCGTTGTAAGTCGTCGTCACGATGCGAGTAGCCGCCTTCACCGTCTTGGGCAGACCGCTAGGCTGAGCGGGCGTCGTAAATTGCTTGCTAGCCAAAGGACCCCATTCGTCTTTCGTATTCTTCGCGATGGAGAAAGCAATGTAAGTTTTGTTGGGCTCTGCATTCCATTTTACGTCGTCAACGCCAAACTGATCCCAGTAAGGATCTTGCGGATGATCTTCCTTGAGCAGTTTCAAGACGTAAGCCTCACCCTTGTCTGCTTGGTCGTAAACTTCCTTGTCCATAATAATATCGCGGTGGAGCGAAGATTGGTCATTGGGCGTGTAGATTACGCGCTGCCAATAACCTTCTGAAGTGCCGCCAAACTCTTTGATTTCGATTTCTACCTTCGCCACACCTTCGCCGCCGAGCTTCTTCGTCGTAGCATAAACGATCGCCATATCAGCATAAGTTCCCTTTGTGTCCCAAGGAAGCGCGTAGATTTCATATTCTGTATTAGGCTTCAAGCTGTTCCACGTGATGTTTTCTTCACCTATGTGATCCTTACCGCTGAAGCGTTTGATCATATCGCCCATGTTGGCAAAGCCCATCATAGGGCCCCATTGCTCAAACTGCGCCTCAGCTTGACCTTTCTCGAAGAGACAAACGCCATAACCGGCTACATCGGAGTTAGGTGTAAACTTAACCGTCAGGTTGTCCGTCTTCGTTTCAACTACCGTAGCGGTAATCTTCGGCGAGCCTACAAGCGTCTTGCGAGGCGTCGTGAAGTCGACGCGTTGCGCCGTGCAAGCGATGCCGTACTTATCGTAAGCGGCAACGAGGATCGTATAGTTGGTGTTGTCTTTCAACTTGCCGATACCCGTCATCTGCGCATTGGTGAAGTCTTCCGTAAAGAGCGGATTGTTGCTGCGCTCAATCATCGTGATGTACTGCATCTCGTTCTCGAGTTTGTCAGCCAACACTTTGGGGACGATGCTAAAGCGATAGCCAAAGCAATCAGCGCTGCGTTGGAAAGCGGCCCAGATCGTATCGCCATCAACGCCTGCGCCATACTTTAAGAACTTGGCTTCTACGCTAACCGGCCCCGCAATTTTTACGAAGTCGATGCTGTCAACGCGCTCCACGAGGTAACCTTTGACGTTGCCGTTTGTTTCGTGAATGAGCACACGCGTGTTATTGTTTTGCGCCCAAGCGAAGAGGGACGCTGCTATGAAGGTAAAAAGGAATAATAGACGTTTCATTTTTTCAAGAATTTGAATGTTTGGTTATTGACTTTAAGGACATAAGCACCTGCACTCAGTCGGCTGATGTCGATAGTGCGTGCAGTCCAATGCTTATTGCTCATCACGAGGCGACCGCTCGGATCGAAGAGCATAAAGGACGCGTTCGTCAGCGCGTCAGCACCTTTTAGGGTCAGTGTCTGCCCGTCGTTGAGCAGTTGCCAACCATTGTTGCCCACCTCAGTGGTGGGAGAGATGCCCGTACTGATCTCGAAATGGAGACGGCGGGTATCGTCGTACTTGAAATTAGCCATTGACGCGTCTTGACCGACAACCGTAAACTGATCTCCGGAGAAAATCAGCTTTTTTAATTGGCTCAGGTCATACTGCGTCTGTGCGCCGTTCTTCATCTGCACGACAAGGCGGTCTTGGGCTTTAAGGCCGACGGCCATCCATGCAAACAACGAAAGCACGATCAGGAATCGGCAGTTACGTTTCATGAATTTATAGTTTTTAGAAATGAATTGTTATGCTGCAAAGATAAAGCTTTAAGAACTAAAACAAGCTATATATATGTATTTATTTAGGAGAAGGGGCTTGTATTCTGCGTAGGTCGTCCGGGTTTATAACCTTTTGCTTGCGCAGGGCCGCTTGAGAGGAGGCGAAGGGCTAAGGCTGCGCTGCGCGAGGATGGGTGCGGCCGCGCAGCACCATATATATAATGTGTGGGGCGACCGGTGGGCGCGGCAGCACAAAAGCAAAGCAGCCGAGCATCTCGCGGGATACTCGGCTGCTTGTCGTATGAGGTTCGCTTAAAATCAGAAGAGGTAAGCGGCTTGCACTTGGAAAGTGTTAGCACGGAAGGAGTACGTACCGGCGCCATAGGTCTTGGCGTATTTGCTCAACAGGATGTTGTAGCCAATGCCCAACTCTACGTGGCCGGCCAACTTAACACCGACACCGATGTTCCAGCTCACGTTCATATTCTCGCGCTTGAAAGCGTCGGCAATACGACCTTCGGTAATGTCTGTTATGCCCCACTTGCGATTGCCAATATTGAAGCCAAACTGAGGACCGGTGGAAGCATAAACGGCTGCAATAGAACTCAAGCCCAAAGTATAGCGGAAGTTTACAGGCACTTCCACACTGCGGAAAGTTTTAGAAGTGTGGTCTGTCAAACTCAAGCGACGTTGATTGTAGAGCAGGGCTACGTCGCCACCAAAACCGAGGAAGTTGAAGTTCATCTTAGGCCCAACATAGAAACCATAACGATTCTGCGGGTCTGTAAACTGCTTCAAGTTCTTGCTCACACTGAGCTTACTCAAATTCATACCGGCTTCGATACCAAATTCAATGCCGGCTTTGGCCGGTTGCGCAATGCCGAGGGTCAGCATTACCGCAAAAATCAAAAGAGACTTTTTCGTAACGCAGTATATATAAAGTTTACGTGTTTAGGGGAAGATGTAATGACGCTCCACCCAATAGTAGGCGATGCCGGCTAAGTAGCCCACGAGTGCCACCCAAGAGATGCGCTTCATATACCAACCGAAGGAGATGTTCTCTAAGCCCATCACGACTACGCCTGCGGCAGAACCGATGATCAACATAGAACCACCGACACCGGCACAGTAAGCGAGCAATTGCCAGAAGACGCCATCAACCGCCATATCGCCTGATGGTGCAATAGGATACATACCCATACAGCCGGCAACAAGGGGCACATTGTCAACAATGCTGGAGGCTACGCCAATAATACCCGTAACGAGGTAGTGGTTGCCACCTGATGCGCCATCGAGCCAAGAGCCGAGGCTATGGAGCACGCCAACCTCTTCAAGACAAGCTACGGCCATCAAAATACCGAGGAAGAAGAGAATCGTGGACATATCCAGACGTGAGAGGAGCTTGGTCACGCGCTTCTTCATACCATCAGAGATATGGTGCTTATTGCGATAGAAGAGTTCGGTCGTAAGCCAGAGCAAACTCAAAACGAGCAAGATGCCCATAAAAGGAGGAAGGTCGGTCAGGTAGCGGAAGATGGGGACGAAGAGCAAACCACCTACGCCAAGGAAGAACACAATCTTGCGCTCCGCAGCCGAGAAGTCGAGCGAGTCGCCTTCAGTAGCAACTTGCACCTTTGAGAGTTCGCCTTTGAGCGACATTTGGAGAATTAACGTGGGAATAATAGCCGAGATCAACGAAGGTATGAAGATCTCCTTCATAACGCCTGCCGTCGTAATCGAGCCTTTAATCCAAAGCATAATCGTCGTGACGTCGCCAATCGGTGAGAAAGCACCACCACTATTGGCTGCGATAACAATGAGCGAGGCATAAATAAGGCGGTCCTTGTGGTCACTAACGAGCTTACGCAACACCATAATCATCACGATACTCGTCGTGAGGTTGTCGAGCACGGCTGAGAGGAAGAAGGTCATAAACATAATCTTCCAGAGCAATTTGCGCTTTGAGCGAGTTTCTAAGGCGTCGCGCACAAAGTTGAAACCACCATTGGTATCTACAACTTCTACGATGGTCATAGCGCCCATTAGGAAGAAGAGCGTCTCTGCCGTGCTGCCCAAATGGCCTTGTAAGATTTCACTTACGGCTTGACCTACGGCGGCTGCGCCGCCTTGGTAATCGGGGTGCATCGCAGTCAGGAAACTGAGCGGATCGATCATATACAATACCCAGACAGCTACGCACATCAGAAGTGCAAACGCTGCTTTATTAACTCTCAAACTGTGCTCGACGGTGATTCCTAAGTAGCCGAGCACAAATGTTGCCACGATGGCTATGGTTAATGTACCCATTGTTATTGATTGGTTAAAAATCTGCGTGCAAAGGACAAGAAAAAAAGTCAGAAGACCAAATTCCTACCTACTTTTTGCCTAAAAATACGTATCTTCGCACCGATTTCATCGCTATAAGCGGTGCGCATTGCATCAGTTTGCTTTTGCCTGCAATGATTTTGCGAGGCTCTCTGCAGACCTTTGGCCTTGCAGCCCTTAGCAAAGACGGCGAAGCGACCCGCTTTCGACGCAATGTTTATAGCAAAGTGAAGGTCCTGTAGTTCAACGGATAGAATAGAGGTTTCCTAAACCTTAGATTTGGGTTCGATTCCCAACGGGACTACCAAGCATCGTGCGACACCATCCGGATCGCGCGATGCTTTTTGTATAAAAGAAGCAAGAGGCAACACGCCAATACCAAAACTTTATGATGCACACAAGCCAAAAGACCAAGGAACATACGGCGGCCTCCTTAATGGTCTATGAACGCCGGCTATGCGTTGTCAATCTTTAGATTGGCAAAAAAAGCAAAGATTTGTTGCGATATTAATGAAATTTACAGACCTTTGCGCACAGAACTTTAATTTTAAACATTTAAGGGTATGAAGAAGTTATTTTTGACGCTTTTTGCTAGCGTATGTTTCGCAACCGCCTTGCAGGCGCAAACCATTACGGTTGAAGAGCCTGAGTTTGCAGAGGAAACTTTGTTGCTCACTTCAAACACGAAGGGTGAGAAGTTGAATCGTGAAAATGGCACCGTAAAATCCAAGGCCGGAGCAAGTCTTTACCTCACCGGCATAGGCAAGGTGAAAACGCGCTTAACGCTACAAGGCGCACAATCAACCAGCAAAGCGAAGGGCGCCTCTACGACGAAGCTTATCATTAAAGCCGTAAACAATACGACAGACCCGAACTCTTTTATCAGCATCTTCAAATTTGAAGTTAAGGGTAAGGAACGCAGATATCAACTCGCAGAGAGCGGAACGCTTTCTAAAACGGAAGAGAACAACTTGTCGAGCGTAGAGTATAAGGCCAAGAAGTATGGCCAAAGTTCTTACCTTCTCGTGTTAGAAAATCTTCAACCGGGCGAATATGGTATCGTAATTGGCGATCCCAATAATGCGAACACGAAGAACACGATGAAAGTCACAACCTTTACGGTTGAATAATTTGCTACTGCACCCATAAGACTTCCGCCCACACAACCTCGCTTGTGTGGGCGGAAGTCTTAGATACCGTCCTATATATAATACAGATGTGTATAGCTTGACTTGAGCACTGATTCCGATAAGGTTATTCGCGAACAAAGCACCAAGGCGCACATATAAAACAAGAAAACGACACACGAATCTATTTGAGCGACTGACTTCAAGCCGCAGATGGAAAGCTACCGCTCCACCAAAGATTTTTTCCAGTCATATAAATTATGAGGCCGTTTTTCTCAGAACGACGTACAAAAAATCGGCCTTTTTTGGCTACTTTTGTAGCCGATTATCCCCTAATATTTCAGCTACAACTATGACTTTTAGTATCATAAAGCGCGACGGAACAATAGAGAAATACAAAGCAACTAAGATAGGCGACGCTGTGTGTGCAGCCTTTGCGAGCATTGGCGAGGTATGCCCGACGGAAGCCCTTAAAACGCTCATCGCTGACATCGAAAAAGAGTTGGAAGGCATTGCAGAAAATGGCTCAGTTCGCGTAGAACAAATACAAGACAACGTAGAAATAGAATTGATGCGCGCGGGCTTCTATCGCCAGGCACGCCGCTTTATTCTCTATCGCGAAGAACGCGCTAAAAACCGCGCTTACATCAACGAAATAGAGCAGACCATCGGGCTCGAAGGTATGCATCGTCTGCTTAAAGACGTACAGCGCGATTACCCGCATTTGTGCAAATCTTTCGGCAAGTTAGTCAGCAAATATCACGCTTTCCATAAGCCATCTATGACGGCCGAGGAGGGACTACACGCACTCACAAGGGCCGCGGTAGAGTGCATTACGGCGGAAGAGCCCGACTGGGAGTTTGTAGCCGGCCGGCTATATAGTTTCCAAAACGACTTGAACATTCGACGCAAGATGGAGGGGCTGCAACTTCAATCGCTCTACGACAAACTTTCGTATCTCACGACGGAGGGCTATTACGGTGCCTATATTCTTGAAAGTTATACAAAGGCGGAAATCGACTTGGCCGAGACTTTCTTACAACCCGAACGCGATCGACTGCTGACGTACAGCGGCTTGGATCTACTCTTGCGCCGCTATACGGTGCGCAACTTTGTGCACGAGCAGCTGGAGACTCCACAAGAAATGTATCTCGGCATTGCGCTGCATTTGGCGATGCGCGAAACGCAAAATCGGATGGATCACGTGCGCGCTTTCTATGATATGCTGAGCAAGCAGCAGGTGTCGATGGCAACGCCTACTTTGGCCAATGCCCGCAAGCCTCATCATCAGATGTCCAGTTGCTTCATCGATACGGTCGACGATTCGCTCGAAGGCATCTATCGCAGCATTGCCAACTTTGCCAACGTCTCCAAGTTTGGCGGCGGTATGGGCTTGTATTTTGGTAAAGTGCGCGCCAACGGCAGCGACATTCGCGGCTATAAGGGCGCGGCCGGCGGCGTCATCAGATGGATTAAGCTGGCCAACGATACGGCTGTCGCGGTAGATCAACTGGGTGTGCGCTCAGGCGCCGTCGCATGTTATTTAGATGTATGGCACAAAGACATTCTCGACTTCTTGCAGTTGCGCACGAACAACGGCGACGACCGTATGAAAGCACACGACGTCTTCCCCGCCGTTTGCTATCCCGACCTCTTTTGGAAAAAAGTGCGCGAAGGCTTGGATCAATCGTGGTATCTGATGTGTCCGCACGAAATTCAGACCATCAAGGGTTATGCCTTAGAGGATAGCTACGGCGACGAATGGGAGCAGCGCTACAACGATTGCGTCAACGATGCGCGCATTACGAAAACAGAAGTCTTGCTCAAAGATCTCATCCGCCTGATCCTCAAATCGGCCATCGAGACGGGTACGCCTTTTGCCTTCTTCCGCGACCACGTCAACCGTATGAATCCCAATAAGCACAAAGGCATAATCTACTCTTCCAACCTCTGTGTAGAGATTGCACAGAATATGTCGCCCATCCAATCGGTTAAAACCGAAACGATAAAAACAGCTGAGGGCGACGATATCATTGTAGAAAAGACAAAGGCCGGTGACTTCGTTGTGTGCAACTTGGCTTCGCTCGTTGTGAGCAAGATCAATTTCGACGACGAAGCGGAGGCCAAGCGCGTCATCTACGCAGCTGTGCGCGCGCTGGATAATGTCATTGACCTCAACTATTATCCGCTCGAATATGCTCGCGTGACCAATCGCCGCTATCGTCCGATAGGCTTAGGTATTATGGGCTACCATCATTATCTGGCAGAGAAGGGCATTATCTGGGAGAGCGAAGCGCATCTCGAAGCAGCCGACCAATTGATGGAGAAGATCAACTACTATGCGATCCGTGCTAGTATGGAATTAGCCAAAGAAAAGGGTCACTACGAATATTTTGAAGGCTCCGACTGGCAGACGGGCGATTATTTCCGTCGCCGCCAATACGAAAGTGCAGATTGGCAAGCTTTAGCCGCCGACGTAGCACAAGCCGGCGTGCGCAATGGCTACTTATTGGCCGTCGCACCGACAAGTTCCACGTCCATCATCGCCGGCACTACGGCTGGGACAGACCCCGTTATGAATCGCTACTTCCTCGAAGAGAAGAAGGGCGCAACGATTGCCCGCGTCGCACCTTCATTGTCCGACAAAACGTGGTGGCTTTACAAGAGTGCCCATACGATCGACCAGACTTGGAGCATCCGCGCCGCCGGTGCGCGCCAACGCCACGTAGACCAAGCTCAATCTGTGAATCTCTACATCACCAACGACTTCACCTTGCGCCAAGTGCTGAACCTCTACATCAAAGCCTGGGAGTGCGGGATGAAGACCATATATTATGTACGCTCGAAATCACTCGAAATAACCGAATGCGAATCCTGCGCCTCTTAAGTACGGAGCAGTCCCCGACAAAATAAGCAACATCTATGTCTACAAACGAATTCGTAACACGCAAGCCGCTCTTCAACGAGCACGGCGATACGGAGACCGCCAAGAAGCGGATGATCAACGGCAATACGACCAACCTCAACGACTTCAATAATATGAAGTACAAATGGGTTTCCGATTGGTACCGCCAAGCGATGAACAACTTCTGGATTCCCGAAGAGATCAATTTAGGGCAGGATTTGAAAGACTACAACAAACTCTTGCCGGCCGAGCGCACGGCTTACGATAAGATTTTGTCTTTCCTCATCTTCCTCGACAGTATTCAGACGGCCAACTTGCCCAACGTTAGCGAGTACATCACGGCGAGCGAGGTCAATCTCTGCTTGAATATACAGACCTTCCAAGAGGCCGTCCATTCGCAGAGCTATAGTTATATGCTCGACACCATTTGTTCGCCCGAAGAGCGCGACGCCATTCTCTTTCAATGGAAGAACGATCCCATCCTTTTGAATCGCAATAAATTCATTGGCGACCTTTACAATGCGTTTATGAACGACCGCTCGACCTTCCAATTTATGAAAGTGCTCGTGGCCAACTATATTCTCGAAGGCATCTACTTCTATTCCGGCTTTATGTTCTTCTACAATCTCGGCCGCAACGGGAAGATGCCCGGCTCGGCCCAAGAAATTCGCTACATCAATCGCGACGAGAACACGCACCTCTGGCTCTTCCGCAGCATCTTGCTCGAACTAAAAAAAGAAGCGCCCGAAATGTTCACGCCCGATAAGGTCGACGTATACCGCCAAATGATTGCACAGGGCGTAGAAGAAGAAATAAAATGGGGCGAATACGTTTTGGGAGACAAGATCGAAGGCTTAACCTCCGAAATGATTCGCGATTATATCAAATATTTGGGCAATTTGCGAACCACCTCACTCGGTTTCGAGCCGCTTTATGACGGTTACGACAAAGAGCCGCCCTCCATGTCTTGGGTTTCGCAATATTCTAACGCCAATATGATCAAGACCGACTTCTTTGAGGCGCGCTCTACGGCCTATGCGAAGTCAAGTGCTTTGGTCGACGACCTATAAAGACTTCTTTTCGGCGCTGTCGGCGGCTGCAAGGCTGCGACAGCGCCTTTATATATACCGATTCTCGCCGCCTTCCTCCTATTTTTAGTATTCCATTGCTATGCACAAACTGACCGTAGAAGAAATGAATCGCCTCGACGTCGCAGCTTTCAAGGAAGCCCCCAAACTTCCGCTCGTCGTTGTCTTGGATAATGTGCGCAGCCTGCACAATGTCGGCTCAGTCTTTCGCACCGCCGACGCCTTTCGCCTTTCCGGCGTCTGCCTATGTGGCATCACGGGGCGCCCACCGATGGTAGAAATCCACAAAACGGCGCTCGGCGCAGAAGATAGCGTTGATTGGGAATACTTTGAAGACCCCTTGGCGGCCGTCGAAGCCTTGCGCCGCCGCGGCTACCTCATCTTTGCCGTCGAGCAAGTCGCAGGCAGTCGGCCGCTCCATCAGCTTCGCCTCTCGCCCGATCAGAAATACGCCCTCGTCCTCGGCAATGAAGTCAAGGGCGTGACGCAATCCGTCGTCGATGCCGCAGATGCCGCCGTCGAAATCCCACAATACGGCACAAAACATTCCCTCAACGTCTCCGTCAGTGCCGGTATCGTACTTTGGGAGTTTGCGAAACAGTTAGGTTTCAGCTATGAATAACGACAAGCCCCGCCTGCTTATTTTCCACCCCGCCCTTGCGCCCTATCGCTTGGACTTCTTCAATGCGCTGGCCGACCGCTTTACCTGCCACGTCGTCTTGTTGCAACGCGAGAATCCCGCCCTGTTCATAAAGCAGGACCAACTCCTTGCCGAAGCGCGTTTCACCTACGCCTACCTCGATCGCCATTTCACCTTGGCCGGCCGCGATATCAACCTCGGCTATGCAAGTGCCATTCACCACTTCCGCCCTGACATCGTCTTGTGTTCGGAGTTCAACCTCTCCGTCCTCTCCGCCGCCCTCTATCGTTGGCGCCATCCTCGCCGCTTCCGACTCTTCACCATGTGCGACGATAGTATCGCGATGGCCGAACGCTGCCAAGGCGGCCGCCGTCGACGCCGCGCCGCCCTCATCCGTTGTTTAGACGGCATCGTCAACATCAGCGAAGAGACGGCCGCATGGTTCCTTCGCCATACCCCCGCCCGCCGCACCTTTAGTTTCCCGATTATACGCGCCGAGCAAAGTTTTGTCTGCCATCGGCCCACCGCCGCCCGCTACGTTTCGACCCACCAATTAGCGGGTATGAAAGTAGGCCTTTTTGTCGGCCGTTTTGTCGACGTCAAGAACCTCCCCGCCCTCATCGAAGCCTTCCGCCGCGTTTGCGAGCGCAATGCAGCAGCCGCTAATTATCGTTTAGTACTCGTCGGGAGCGGCGAGCAAGCGAGCCGCTTGCAAGCCCAAGCCGCCGCAGCCGGTTTAGCCGACCGCGTGATCTTCCCCGGCGCTTATACGGGCCAAGATTTATGGGCTTGGTATGCTACGGCCGACTTCTTAGTGCTGTGCAGCAGCAGCGAAGCCTTTGGTGCCGTCGTCAATGAAGCCCTGCTGGGCGGCTGCCGCGCTATGGTTAGTACTTATGCCGGTGCGCGCGAACTCATCGGGCGTGATAACGGAAAAGTCTTCGACGCACTCGACGCCGAAGACTTCTATAATACCTTACAACAAGCTTATGCTTCAGCCGCCCCCACGCCGGCCGAAGCCTTTGAGCGGCCTTCCCGCATGCCCATCTCTTTCACGGAGCGCCTCGAATCCCTCAGTCGTTTTCTTTTGTCCGATTAAAGTTTTTCCAGATAAAAGACCGCGTGCCCACAGCGTTGATCCTCGGGCGGCAGTTGGCGCCAATCGCCAAATATCTCCCGCAGGTACGTATCCCCATCGCGCGGCCCGCTGAACAGCTCGCCTTCAAATTCCACTTGTTGCAGCGGAAAAATCGCTTCGTCCAAGTGGTGCACGCCATAACCATTATTATTGAGATAATTACCCCGATATTTTCCTTTCTTGGTAAACCATCCGCCTACGCGCCACGCCAATCCGCAGAGCGCGCGCATTGTGCCGAAATACAGGAATTCGGCCGCCGAGCGCCAACTATAATAATGCTGCGAATGGAGTATGGCGTTGGCCTTACAATAGCGCTTGGCCAGACGCTTCACCGTAGCCGCCGAAAAATCAGGATAAGGAATCAGCGGGAAAATGTCGACATACAAACCCTTGGCATAGTCGCGCTTAAAATCATCGCCATATTCTACGATAAACGAATGCTTATCGCGCACCTTATAGATCGGCGTCCCGCTGTCGGGCTTCAAACCCGGCCCTTGCAGCACCAAGTTGTCCGGCAATTCCGCCTGCGCTATTTTGATAAAGCGCTCCACATCCTCGCCGCGCATCGCGATGTCGATGTCGTCGTCCCAAGGAATGAAGCCCCCGTGGCGCAATGCGCCGAGCAACGTTCCCCCATCGAGCCAATAAGGTATATCGTGCGCGTCGCATAAGTCGCGCACCTGCTTCAAAATGTCCAACTGTTTGAGCTGAACGGGCCGCAAATGCTTCGCTTGATAAGCCGCCAAGTCCGCGCCATCGCAATCGGCGCCGCGCGGCAGCAGCGCCTCCAGCGTTAGGAGGTCTTCCTTGTAGGTCAGTTTGCGGTTGCGCTCATCGCCGGCCACCTGCGCGATATCCACCTCCGGACAATACGTGCTCACCACGCCGCAATCGTCCGTCGCGGCAAAGTCGGGATCGGCCAAAGCCTTTTCGTAAGCCCGCTCGAGCAGTTCGCGGCGAAAGCCCTGCGGCGTTTGCACGCGGCGCAGACTATTTCGCGGCAGCGTGTGCGTCGTTTGGCCCTCCACGCGCACAATCGTATCGGTCACGGGTTGCAATACGTTGACCGCCTCGGCCGTTTCCAAGGCGCGGCATACGGAAGTAATGATGCCTTCCGTCACCAATGGGCGCGCAGCGTCGTGCAATAAAAGGTTGACCTCGCGCCCTTCACAAGCCTTGAGCGCCGCCAGCGTGGAGTCGTAGCGTTCTGCACCGCCGGAGATCACGTTTTTCACTTTCTCCCACCCATTTTCCGTCACCATACGGCGCACTTCCTCGACATAATCGGGATGAACGACGATGATGACTTCTGCAATCAGCGGGTGCAGGGCAAAGGCTTCGACGGCATACGCCAAAACGGTGCGCCCCCGAAGCTTCAAAAATTGCTTTGGCTGGCTTTCGCCGAAGCGCTTCCCACTGCCACCGGCCAAGATGGCGGCTATATTTTTTCGCATAATCTTAGATTTTACAAACGACAAGCAAATGCGCATCGGGCGCAGTCGGCACGGCGCGCGCAAGTGTTCGTTTCGTGGGCAAATTTAATGGTTTTCTACGCGTTTTCGCCCTTTTCTTCGTTTTTCTCCTCGCAGATGCCACCACGAAGTAGCGCCGCGCTCCGCCGCAGCCTTGGATATTTTGTTTCCGTGACTGATAACGGGGCGCACGAAGACGCAGCACGGGAGCTTTTCATCGTGAGCGCAAACCTTTTTTATCACGAGCGCAAACGTTTTTTATCGTGAGCGCAAAGGTTTACGCTCGTGATGAAAAAGGTGGGCGGCCAATGATAGGCGCGCGAAAATCTGATATAAGACGCTTGAAAACAAAGCATTGGGCCACAAAAACGCATCTTCCGCTTACCGGTGGACGAGCAAAGGATGCGCGCGAAGGATAGAGCGGCCGGCAAAGCTTAAGATTGCGCACCATGCGCGCGGCTGAACCATCGCCACTTGCGGCAGAAGAATCGGATAGTTTACCCGAGATTTTTACGTATCTTTGTCCGCTGAAAGATTATATAACACTTCATCTCTCCGTATGCAATCACGTCAGACGTATATCGATTTTTTCCGCCCGCTGCTCCGCGTAGTCGGGCTCACAGTATTGGCCGGATTCATCCTCCGCTTAGTATTGATCTTCAATCCGCAAACGATTGGCAGTTTGCCGTTTGGCGGCCTCGTCTTGGCCTTTGTGCGTGGCGCTCTGACTGACGCTTGCGTGGGCTTGTTGGGGGGATTCGGTATTTTCCTCAACTACCTCTTTATCTCCGAAAGCAAATATCGCCGGCCGCTCAATTACGTCTTGGGCGGACTGCTCTTGGTCATCCTCCTCTATTTGTCGTTTTTCGATAAAAGTTTGACGGAATTTAATAAGGGCCTGACGCGCGTTCTGACTTACCTGGCCCTCTATAAGGCGGTGAGTTTCGGCCTTCGTTGGGCCTTTCCCCGCATTCGGCCGGTGTATAATAAGGTGGTCTTCTTCTTGACCGTGTTCGTCTTCGTCACGGCCTTGCTCGTCGATACCGTTTCGGCTTATTTCTTTTGGGGAGAGTTTGGCGTGCGTTATAATTTTATAGCCGTCGACTACTTGGTTTACACGAATGAGGTCATCGGAAACATCTTTGAATCTTACCCGATGGTGCCGCTGCTGATCGGTTTGGGCATTGCATCACTGCTGATTACGTCTTTCGTGGTACTGCAAAAGCGAAAAATCGTTGTACCGCAGGCTTCGCTCGGCGTAAAACTGCGGGCGGCGGGCCTTTATCTGACGGCCTGCATCGTAGCCTTGCTCGGGGCGGTAGGACTCACGTCGTTGCGGCCGAGTAGTAACCGGTATGTCAACGAATTGGGGGACAACGGGCTCTGCAAATTTGTGGAGGCGTTTCGCTCCAGCCAACTCAATTACGACCAATTCTACTTGACCATGTCGCTGCAAAAGGCGAAGGAGATGATGCAGCGCTTGTATCCGGCTAAGGTCGAAGATCCGCTGCCGGAGGAGCGCAAAAATATTGTGCTGATAATGGTGGAGAGCTTGAGTGCCGACTATATGGCGGCCTTTGGCAATCAGGATCATCTGACGCCTTACTTGGATAGTTTGGCGCAACATAGTTTGTTCTTCGAAAGCCTTTACGCCTGCGGCAATCGCACGGTGCGCGGCTTGGAGGCCGTCACCTTGTGTCAGCCGCCTTGTCCCGGCGAGAGCAGGATCAAGCAGCCCAACAACACGGGCTTGTACACCGTGGGCACGATCCTGCGCCAAAAGGGCTACCGCACGCAATTCCTCTACGGCGGCGACAGCTATTTCGATAATATGCGGGCCTTCTTCGGCGGAAACGGCTACGAGATCATTGATAAGACGACGATGCGGCCGGAAGAGATAACGTGCAGCACCGTCTGGGGCGCTTGTGATGAGGATTTGTTCAACCACGCGCTGCGCGTATTCGATCAGAATGCGGCACAAGGCAAACCTTTTTACGCGCATCTGATGACGACGAGCAACCATCGCCCGTACATTTATCCGGAAGGTAAGATCGACATTCCGCCCACTGCACGCTCGCGGAGCGGCGGCGTGAAGTACACGGATTATGCCATAGGTCGCTTCTTGAAAGATGCAGAAAAGCACGCGTGGTTTAAGCAGACGGTCTTCGTCATCATAGCCGACCACTGCGCTTCGAGCGCCGGCAGCACGGAAGTACCGCTCGAACGCTACCATATTCCGGCTATGATCTACGCGCCGGGCTTTGTGAAGCCGGGCAAGGTGGGCCATCTGGTGAGTCAGGTGGATATGATGCCGACTGTATTCGGACTCTTGCACTTCAGTTATCAAGCGCCGTTCTGCGGCCGCAATGCCTTGCATCCCAATTATGTGCCGCGCGCCTTCGCCGCCACGTATCAGGATATGGGTTATCTGCGCGAGAATGTCTTTACTTTGCTCTCACCAACGCGCCGCGTGATGCAGCAGATCGCTACGCCGACACCTCAACATACTTACACGCAGCGCCCGATGCCGCGCCCGAATCAAAAATTGGTGGAAGAAGCCGTGGCGCATTATCAGACGGGAGGCCGGCAATAAATAAAGACGGCGACCCGCAAAATATGCTGACCGGAGCGGTGGGAAAAGGACTAAAAATAGTGAAATATACGCCTTTAGTAGTCTCTTTTTCCAAAATCGGCGATAAATTTAGGATGCTACCGGAGAAAAAGTGAGAAATGGGGCGGGTGGCCTTAAACTTTTTATAAATTTGCGGTTTACTATGCTGCTCTACTGAAGAGGGTAGAGACAGAAAGAGTAACTTTTTAATCTAAATAGAGAACGAAATGAAACCTGCTCAAGGTAAACTTGGCGTGCTGTGCGTCGGAATGGGGGCTGTGACCACTACTTTCATCGCCGGAACGCTGATGTATCGGAAAGGACTCGGACTACCGGGCGGCGCCGTGACGCAAATGGCAAAAATTCGCGTAGGTCGAGGCGATAAAAAACAGTATAAAAAGGTCGGAGAGATCGTCCCGTTGGTTAGCATGGACGATATGGTCTTCGGCGGATGGGATATTTTTACGGACAATGCTTACGAAAGTGCCCTGAATGCCGGCGTTTTGTTGGCAAAAGATGTGGATCCGGTGCGCGACGAATTGAAGGCTATCCGCCCGATGGCGGCTGCGTTTGACCCGAAATTCGTCTCACGCTTGCACGGGGAACACATTAAGAAAGGTACGCGCCTCGAACTGGTGGAGCAACTGCGTGAGGATATTCGCCGCTTCAAAGCGGAGAACAACTGTGAGCGCGTTGTGGTGCTGTGGGCGGCTTCTACGGAAATTTATGTGCCTTACTTTGAACCGGTACACGGCACGTTGGCCGCGCTCGAAGCGGCGATGGCGGCTGACGATCAGGAACACGTGGCGCCTTCTATGTGCTACGCTTACGCGGCGATGGCGGAGGATGCGCCTTTCGTGATGGGTGCGCCGAATACGTGTATCGATATTCCGGCAATGTGGGAGATGGCTGAAGCTAAACAGTTGCCCATCGCCGGAAAAGACTTCAAAACGGGACAAACGCTGATGAAAACGGTGCTGGCTCCGATGCTGCGCACGCGCTGCTTGGGCTTGGCGGGGTGGTTCTCGACTAACATTCTCGGCAATCGCGACGGCGAAGTGCTGGATGCGCCTGAAAACTTCCACACGAAGGAGGTGAGCAAGCTCGGCGTGATAGATACGATCTTGAAAGCTGATGAGCAACCGGAGCTTTATGGAGATATTTACCACAAGGTGCGCATCAATTATTACCCACCACGCGGCGATGCGAAAGAAGGTTGGGACAACTTGGATATTTACGGTTGGATGGGAAAGGATTATGGGATGCAGATCAAGGTAGACTTCCTCTGCCGCGATTCAATCCTTGCTGCGCCGATCGTTTTGGACCTCGTCGTGTGTGCCGACTTGGCGCATCGCGCCGGCTTAAAAGGCATTCAGCGCTGGATGAGTTTCTTCCTGAAGAGTCCAATGCACGATTTTACGCAGGGAGAAGAACCTATTCACGACCTTTTCCAACAGTATATTCTCTTTAAGAACCAGATCCGATTGCTGGGCGGCTACGAAGCCGATGAGGAATTGGACTAAACGGAATGGCAGCCGGATACGCCGGCAATCGTCTTTATAACAAAAAGTATTTTCAGGCTTCACGTTGCGTTAATCTTTGACGCCCCGTGAAGCCTGATTGACCAAAAATAAACAGCGCTTTAACCTGCTTCGCCCTAACAAAAACTTACGCAAAGAAAGATAGGCAGGCAAACGGAGCAAGCGTAATTAAAATGACAACTGACAAGGCTTAAATGAACAGGCTTTTATTCTCACTTCTCTTCTCTTTGATGGCGATCACGGCCTTTGCACAACGGATCGAAGGAACGATTACCGACGCGCGAACGGGAGAACGATTGGCTTTCGTCAATGTGCACTACGATCGGGGCACAGCTACGCAATCGAACATCAATGGTGACTACTTCATAGAGTTTAAACAGCGCAAACTAACCGTTTCGTTGGTCGGCTATAAGACGCAAACTTTCCGGCTAACGGCTGCGCAGCACTTAGACATTCGCTTGGAGCCTTCGAGCGAAAACGAACTGGGAGAGGCGGTAGTCAAAGGGCGAAAGGATAAGTATTCGCGCAAGAATAACCCGGCCGTAGACTTGATGCGCAAGGTCATTGCGGCGAAGAAGGAAAGCGACCTTCGACAGCACGACTATTATAGTTATGACAAGTATTCCAAACTTACGTTCGCGCTCAACGATGTTAGCGAGAAGATGTTCACGGAAGGGATTCTCAAGCGCTTTTCCGTATTGCAAGATAACGTAGAAACCTGCAACGAAACGGGTAAACGTATTCTACCCGTATCGATCGACGAGACGGTATCTCAAGAAATCTACCGCCGCCAGCCGCGCTCGGAGAAAAGCATCGTGCAAGGCAAGCAAACGTCGGGCTTTAATACACTCTTCAATACGGGCGATTTGCTCACCGAAGTCTTAAACGACTGCTTCGCGGACGTAAATATATATGAGGACAACATACGCCTGCTCAAGTTGCAATTTATCAGTCCGCTCGGCGGCAATACGGCGATCAACTTCTACCGATATTTCATCGTCGACACACTGGATATGAACGGCGAAAAGACCATCGAACTCAACTTTACGCCCAACAATCCGCAAGACGTCGGCTTTAGCGGAGCTTTGTATATCGCCGCTGATTCTACCTACCGCGTAGTAAAGGCCGACTTAACCCTACCTAAAAAGTCGGACGTCAATTATGTCGACAACATGCGCATTATTCAAGACTTCAAACGCTTGGAGAGCGGCGAGCAATTTCTTGTGCGCGACGATATGATCGTCGAAATGCAAGTCGTTAGTTTCGTACAAGCCTTGATGGTGCGGAGGATTACGGAGAACAGCAATTTATCTTTCACAGCCTTGCCCGACAAAACGTTTAAGTTCAAAGGCGATAAGATGACCGCAGCTAACGCTACGATTCGACCGGCAGAGTTTTGGCGGCAATATCGCGCCAACGATCCGATGAGCGAGTCGGAAGAACGCATGCAAGAAATAATGGGGCAGGTTGGCCAAGTCAAAGGTTTCCGCGGCATTCTTTGGGTAGCGAAAGCCTTTATCGAAAACTTCGTCGAGACCACTACCGACCCGAAGAAGGGCAGCAAGTTCGACGTCGGCCCCGTCAATACCACCTTCTCCTACAACTTTGTCGACGGTTTCCGCCTGCGAGCCGGCGGCCAGACTACGGCGAATCTGAATCCGCACCTCTTTTTCCGCGGTTACGTGGCCTATGGTTTCAAAGACCGCCGCGTGAAAGGATTGGGCGAGGTTACGTATTCGTTTCTGCCCAAGGCCTATTTGCCGCGCGAGTTCCCGGTCAATAATCTGACGTTCACATATAACAACGATGTGATGGCGCCTTCCGACCGCTTTCTACCGACGGATAAGGACAACGTCTTTACCTCATTAAAGTGGACCAAGGTTAATCATATGCTCTACTACACTTATTTCCGCCTACTTTGGGATAGGGAGTGGGAAAACAACTTGCGCCTCAACGTCCGCCTCAATCACGAGAAAGACGAGCCCACGGCTGCTCTCTTCTATCAGCCGCTCGACGGACGCGGAGCGCCAAGCAACGACCCAAGTCGCTGGTTGCATCATCTAACGACGACCGACCTCACGCTTTCACTCACCTTCCAGCCCGGTGCGACGTGGATGAACACGAAGCAGCGGCGCTATATGATCAACAAAGACGTGCCGGTCTTCTCCTTGTCGCACACCATCGGTCTACGCGGCGTATTGGGGAGCGACTATACCTACAATTTCACAGAAGCAAGTATCTACAAGCGCTTCTGGCTGGGCTCGTGGGGAAAAATAGAGACGCGTTTGGCGGGCGGCATACAGTGGAATAAAGTACCTTATCCGCTTTTGATTATGCCGCGGGCCAATTTGAGCTACATTTTGCAGACGAATATGTTCAACTTGATCAACAATATGGAGTTTCTCAACGACCGCTACGCTTCGTTGATGCTGTCTTGGGATTTCAATGGTAAGATATTCAACCGCATTCCACTCTTAAAGCATCTGAAATGGCGCGAATACATCGGCTGCAATATGCTTTGGGGTACATTAACTGATAAAAACAACCCCACACTGGCGCGCCACGCGTCGGATAACAAGCTGTTCTACTTCCCCGGCGAGTTCCAGCCCGACGGCAGCTTCCGTTATCTCTCCTCCGTGATGGACAAACGCACGCCCTATATCGAAGTATTTGCCGGCGTTCACAACATTTTCAAGATCCTTCACGTCGAATACGTGCGCCGTCTGACGTATCTCAACATCCCGAAGCGCCACCAATGGGGCATCAGGGCTATGTTGCGCATCTCCTTCTAAGACATTTTGCGCCGTCCGCACACATTATATATATAGGCACCGCCCGCTACGCTTTCTCATCTGCGTAGCGGGCGGTGTAAGTTTTGGTGGATAAGCGCCGGCGGGGCCTCTTGCTATGCGGCCTTCTACCTTGCGGCGCAAAGGGCTTCAGCACCTTATCCCAAAAGCCCATAAGCGGGCGGCGAGGGCCGAATTTAGTCGACGGCCTCTCCCAAAAGCGTGGCCGACGAACTGCCTGTCACGCGAACACGTATGAATTCGCCGGGATGATGATTGCCGCGGTCGAAGATCACCACCTTGTTCTGCTCCGTGCGTCCGAAGAGTTGATCCCGACTGCGCTTACTCGTGCCTTCAATCAAGACCTCGTAGACTTTACCCTCGCAGCGGCGGTTGGCTTCCGCACTCTTACGGTTTTGCAGGGCTATGAGTTCTTCCAAGCGCTCTACCTTTACGGCCTCCGAAATGTCGTCCGGCAGATGCTTGCTCGCGTAGGTGCCCGGGCGCTCACTGTATTTGAACATAAAAGCACTGTCGTAGCCCACTTCTTCCATCAAACTCAAACTCTCTTGATGGTCTTCCGGCGTCTCCGAGCAGTAACCTACGAAGATGTCAGTCGACAAACCGCATTCGGGCACTATCCTACGAATAGCGGCCACGCGATCCAGATACCACTCGCGCGTATATTTGCGGTTCATCAATTTCAAAATGCGATTACTACCGCTCTGTACGGGCAGGTGAATGTGCCGACACACGTTAGGTTCTTCCGCGATGACGTGGAGCGTCTCGTCACTCATATCCTTCGGGTGGGGCGTCACGAAGCGAATGCGCATATCCGGAAAGGCGCGCGCCACGCGGCGGAGCAAGCCGGGAAAGTTTACCGCTTCCGACTGCTCATCTGCTTGCCAACAATAGCTGTTGACGTTTTGCCCAAGCAGGGTTACTTCCTTAAAATGTTTGTCGTGCAGGTCGGCCACTTCGCACAAGATGCTCTCCACATCTCGACTACGTTCTCGTCCGCGCGTATACGGCACGATGCAATAGTGGCAGAAATTGTTGCAACCGCGCATGATGCTCACAAAGCCCGAGAGTTTGCTGCCGCAGACCCGTTCGGGCACGACGTCGCGATAAGTTTCGCTCGTCGAAAGCTCAATATTCATCGCCTTATGTCCCGCTTCCGCTTGCGCAATCAAGTCCGGCAAACTCAGATAAGCGTCGGGACCGGCCACGAGGTCGGCGTGGTGATCGTGGAGGAGGCCTTCTTTTACGCGTTCGGCCATACAGCCCAAGACGCCGATAATCAGTCGGCGCCCGTGCTTACGCAGCGCGTGGAGCGCGTCGAGGCGGTGAATGATGCGCTGCTCTGCATTGTCGCGCACACTACAAGTATTGAGAAATACGGCGTCAGCTTCGTCGAGGTTCTCCGTAGGCTCGTAGCCCGCCATTTTCATGACGCTCGCCACGACCTCGCTATCGGCCACGTTCATCTGGCAACCATATGTTTCTATCAGAAGATGCTTCATTGTCTTTTTATTTGGGGCTGCAAAGTTAATGAAAACGACTGACTTAGCCGCCTCCTTTGCAGCCCTTTCGCCGCGCCGTTTACCGACGAACTACTTCTACTCGGGCTTCCCGTAGGTCTGCGGGGCGTTTCCTCTCCGGCGGCGAGCGGCGGCAGCGCAGCTTTTTTTTCGTTTGCCGGCAGCAAACCATCGTTTGGTGGGAGCAAACTATTGTTTGGCGGCAGCATACCATCGTTTGGCGGCAGCAAACGATGGGCTGATGGGCTCTCCGCCTGCGTTGGCTCATCGTAGCACGACTCTTACACTACGGTCTTCGCATCGGAGTCGGACGCCGGCAGCCACTCCCGCATCGGCCGCGTTCGCAGGCTTGCGCTTCGGTGTCAGCAAGGGGCGCAAAGGGCCGTAAAGGCTTGATCGGCAAGCGCAATACGGCCGCAGCAGCCTTTTTAGCTCAGCTTTTACCGCCGCAAACGTCCGAAGCGTGCGACTAAAAAGTGGGAGCGATGAAGAAACATTTAACACATATTGGCTAACGAAGAAAGACTGTGTCAGGTAATGTCGCGTTTTATGTCGTCCTTTGCACTGTCAAAAGGAAATCAGAATCGATTTTACGAAGGCCCGGCCGGCAATTCCTGCGACGCAATCAATGAGTTACTAACCTCTAATCAATTTCATTAAAACTATGCTGAAGTATAAATTAGTGAGCCGCGCGAACCCGCGCAAGCGAAATGAAAAACAATTTTACGCCCAACTGACCGGCGTGCAAACCATCAAGCGTCCCGACTTCCTGAGTCTGCTCGAAAAGCGCTCGTCTATGTCCTCGGCCGACGTAAAAAGCTTCCTCGACGCCCTTGAGTTTGAACTGATGCACCGCCTGGCCAACGGCATTAGCATTCGATTGGGCGACCTCGGCTCTTTTCGCGCCACGATCCGAAGCGTCGGCGCAGTGACCAAAAAAAATTATGACCAGCGAAGGTACATCAAAGGCATCAACGTGCGCTTCCGCCCATCGGCCAAATGGATGCGCGAGAAGAGCAAGACCGGCGAACTCATCAGCTTTGAAACGGTGGGCAAGGCTTAACGCTAACCAACGCTCGCGGCGTGCTGAAGAGTGGGCGCCGCTCATTAACAACTTAAATCTGTAAAATAACATTGAAGATTATGCTTTATTATTTAGTATCACGTAGAAATCCGCTGAAGCGGGAAGAAATAAAATGGTATGCGCAGCCCGTGCGGGTAAGACCGATCGAACTGCAAACTTTGGCTACGGACATCGAAAGCCGCACGACGCTGAGCCGCGCCGACGTAAAGGGCTTGCTCGATGCGGTGGAGCACGAGCTCATCGCACAATTGGCGGCCGGAAACCGCGTGGCGCTGGGCGATTTGGGCGCTTTCAAACTCAAAATCCGCAGCAGAGGCGAAAAGGAAATGAAGAAATTCACGCCGAAAAACATCCTCGGCACGCGCGTTGTCTTTCGTTGCAGCACGAAGTTGCGCCACTACTTTTCGCTGCAAGGCGGCAGTGTGCGCCTGATGCAGGTAAAGAGCGAAAAGGACCAGACGCCCGCACCGAAAAGCGGACAATAATCACTCCAATCTCTATACTCGCCCTCCGGTATCGCAGCCGGAGGGCGGGTAAACTAACCGACATCGTTTTTATCTAAACCTTACAACAATGAAACAACAACCTTCTACAAACGCTAACCGAAAATCGCGCTCGCGCGGCGAGACAATCTCAGCTTTCGTCTTGATCTCGGCCGGCATCTTGCTGGCTGTGGCGGGCTTCATCACGCCGCCACTGGGCGAAATCTCCGACTCGGTCTTGTGGTTTTTCGCGCAGTGTCTGCTCTATGCGGGCAGCGTGTTCGGCTTGCGGGCCTACGTCGACCGGAAGTTGGCCGACGTGCTGAAAGATTAAGTCGCAAGCGGCAAGTTTTCTTTATCTAACCTTAAAATGAAACAACAATTATGGCAGAATTTGCACTTTTTGCGCCTCGACTCCTGAAGTGGGAGCGGGGCTTTTCCTTCGACGCAGCCGATAGTGGGGGCGCGACGAAAGATGGCGTGACGCTGCGCACTTTTGCGGCTTATTGCCGAAAAAAACATTGGCCCGAACCGGGCATCGATCAGCTCTTGGCGCTCACGGCGCTGCAATGGACGGAGATCATGCGCGACTATTGGGATCGCTGCCGGGCCGACCAATGGCGGGATCAGCGCTTGGCCGACTTTGTGGTCGATTGGTATATCAATGCGGGGCGACCGGCGATTCGCGCACTGCAATGGGCAGCGCACGTTCAGGCGGACGGCATCGTGGGGAGCAAGACGCTGCGCGCGGTCAATAAGGCGCCAAGCGTCAAACTCCTGCAAACGTTGCTCGTAGCGCGAAAGGCGTTTTACATCAACTTGGTGCGCCGACGGCCGGATCAACGCCGCTTCTTGCGCGGCTGGCTGAATCGGACGGAAGATATGGCAAGAGGAGTGAGAAAGGAGGAGGGATGAAACAAGATATGGCTTTTGTATCGAAGATTATCGGACTTTTGCGCCGCTTGATGGGGCGGCATCAACGGCTTTTGCGGTTGAGGCATTCGCGCTTGGGAGCGAAATGGGCCGTTGGCTTGTTGCTCTGTTTGCTTTGCGGGGCTTGCTCGACGCATCGGCGAACGACGGAGGTGCAAATCAAACGTGAGGAGACAAAGGCGGCACACGAGCGCTTGGTTTTCGATTCGATACGCGTCAGAGATACGCTCTTGGTGCGCACGGAGCGAGATACGGTGCGCGTGGAGCGACACGTACATTATGAACATGCCGTCAGGCAAAGGCTGAGAGATACGCTGGTGGTGATGCGTACGGATACGGTGCGCCTGCAAACGGTCAGCGCACCGCCAAAATCGCCGGGTCGGCGCTTATTTTCAAGGTGGCTGCGCACGATATGGGGCACGATCATCGCGCTCTTGGCCCTCGGCATGCTGTGGTCTACCTTGCGCCACGCCGTAAAGCGTCCGATCTAAGCTAAACCGAAAGGCTGCGACGAAAAATGCGCCCCGTCTGCTTGCTTTTTCATACGATAAATCCCCGACTTGCAGGTCGGGGATTTGTCGTATAATATTACTGCTCCACCAAATAAGTAGGCGGAGTGGGGAAATAAACTGCAAAGCGCTCCAAGGGCGTCTACCAGTTTTTATATGGGTTGCGGCGCAATTGGGAATTGTAATAACGGGCTTCACCCGTCACTTCTTGACCCAGGAAATCAGGCTTGAGATAAGGCTCATCGGGCGAATGTAGCTCGATTTCTGCAACAACGAGGCCTTCATTTTCGCCCAAAAACTCGTCAACTTCGATGGTGTGCTTTCCGTTTGGGATGAGCCAGCGTACTTTCTCAACCAAGCCGGGTTCGCAAAGAAACAAAAGCGCTAAGGCTTCGTTCTCGGTAATTTCCTTCTCAAACTCGAAGCGCGAAAGTCCGCCGTCGAGCGATGGGCCTTTGATCGTCAGAAAGCCTCTCTCACCGCAGAGCCGCACGCGTACCGTCCGGCCGCCACCGCTGCAAATGTAGCCTTGACGAATCGTGTAGTGGGACGTGGCAAAGTCTTTGTAAGGCCCCACCACAAGAAACTTGCGTTCAATCTCCTGTGCCATCGTTTAACTGAAAAGCCAGTAATAGAGGATCAAAATCAGAACGACTAAGGAGATAAGTCCGAAGAAAATCCCGTTGATCACGCGCCGGGCTTGGTGAGCGGCCTTGCGGTCGCGCTCAATCTTTCTCATTTTACTCTTTCCGCTCATAATTCGTAATGTTTTTCAAAGTGTTGGTAATGAATTTTATGCTTCGCCGCCCCCATTTTCCATGAGGTAGGCCTTAATAAAGCCATCAAGTTTGCCATCCATCACGCCGTTGACGTCGCTTGTCTGGAAGTTAGTGCGGTGATCTTTCACGCGGCGGTCGTCAAAGACGTAGCTGCGGATCTGACTACCCCATTCGATCTTCTTCTTTCCCGCTTCGATCTTGGCTTGGGCAGCCCGGCGCTTCTGCAAAGCGCGGTCGTATAGTTGAGAGCGCAGCAAGCGCATCGCATTTTCACGATTTTCCAATTGCTTTCTGCTCTCCGTGTTTTCGATAAGAATCTCTTCGGTCTCTCCGGTATCGGGATCGGTGTATTGATATCGGAGGCGCACGCCCGTTTCGACCTTGTTCACGTTCTGGCCGCCCGCGCCGCCGGAGCGAAATAAATCCCAACTGATTTTAGATGGGTCAACGTAAACTTCAATATTGTCATCGACGAGCGGCGTCACAAAGACGCTGGCAAAAGACGTCATACGCTTGCCTTGCGCATTGTAGGGCGAGACGCGCACCAAGCGATGCACGCCGTTTTCGCTCTTGAGATAACCGTAGGCATAGTCGCCCTCGATTTCGATTGTCACGGTCTTGATGCCCGCTTCGTCGCCGTCCTGCAAGTTAGAAATGCGCGTCTTATAGCCTTGCGCCTCAGCATAGCGCAAATACATACGCATCAGCATCGAAGCCCAATCCTGACTTTCCGTTCCGCCGGCGCCGGAGTTGATTTTCAAGACCGCATCCATCGAATCTTCTTCGCCGCGGAGCATATTTCTGAGTTCGAGTGCTTCGATGGCATCGATCGCCTTTTGGTAATCGGCATCTACTTCCTCTTCCGTGACCAACTCATCCTTATAGAACTCAAAGGCCGTCTCGAGTTCACCGACCAAAAGGCAAACATCGTTGTAGTCCGTCACCCATTTTTCAATACCTTTCACCTTTTTCATCTGCTCTTCAGCGCGCTTCGGGTCATCCCAGAAGTCGGGCGCTTGCGTGCGGAGTTGTTCTTCTTCCAGTTCAACCCGTTTAGCGTCGATGTCCAAGTATTTATGTAATGCTTCAGCGCGCGTCTGCACGTCCTTCAATTGATCAGCTGTAATCATTGTCTGTAGTTCTCACGCGGCCGTCGGTCTATAAAGCCAGCCCGACGCGCCGGCGTTTTTGATTGTCCTTATATATAATGTCCACGAGCGTAGTCAGCCGCTCGGCCTCTCATTCTCGCCTTACGGCTTAAAGTTTTGCTCCGCCTTCCGGTAGAGTTGGTCGATCATATCAGCGTATCTTTTATAGACTACGTTGCGCTTCACCTTGAGCGTGTTCGTCAGTTCGCCGCTTTCTACGCTAAAGGGCGTCGGTAGAAGAATAAAATGCTTGATGCGCTCATAGTCCGAGAGATCTTGCTGCAACGTATCGATCCGATTGCGCAAGAATTCTACGATTTCGGGCTTGCGGCAGAGCTCTTCGTGCGAGGCAAAAGCTATTCCGTTTTGATTCGCATACGCTTCGAGCGCTTGAAAATCCGGCACGATCAGCGCCGATACAAATTTGCGCTCATTGGCCACGACGACGCATTGATCAATATAGCGATCAATCGTCATTTTAGATTCGATCTGTTGCGGCGCGATATATTTGCCGTTAGAGGTCTTAAACAAATCCTTGATGCGTTCCGTCAGATAGAGTTCGCCATCTTTCATATAGCCCGCATCGCCCGTGTGAAACCAACCATCGGCGTCGAGCACCTCTTTCGTGGCCGACTCCTTCTTATAATAGCCCGGCGTGATCGTATCTCCGCGCAAGAGGATCTCATTGTTCGCACCGATCTTCAGCTCCAGTCCCGGCAGGACCTGACCCACAGAACCGAGCGTCGCCCGTTCGCCCTTACGATCATTGGAAACGGTGGCCGTAGATTCCGTCAGGCCGTAGCCCACCAGCATATAAAGCCCCACAGCGTGCGCAAATTTTTCCACCTCGGGCGAAACGGCGGCACCGGCCGTCGGGAAGAAGTTTGCGCGGTCCAAACCCAGCGTCTTGCGGAGCAGTTTGTAGACCGTCCGATCATAGAGTTTATACTTCATCTTCAGCATCATCGGCGCCGGCCGCTTTTGCGAAGCGTAGTCGGCCCAATAGCGCATACCCGTCTCCAGCGCATCTGTCATCAGGCTGCGCTGCACTTTGGGCGAAGCGGCAATTTTTTCCTGCACGCCTTGATAGATTTTCTCCCACAATCGAGGTACGCTCGACATACACGTGGGGCGAATTTCCTGCATCGACTTTAAGACGTCGGCCGGGCGCTCATTGATCGCCTGACATACGCCGGCCGAGAAACCCAGATAAGACCAACCGCGCTCGAAGATGTGCGTGAAAGGCAGGAAGTTGAGAAAGACGTCATCCGGCGAAAGCGGCAGGTTGGCGCCGTTGCCATAGACCGCTCCGCGATACATTTTATAGGTCAAGATGACACCCTTACTATTGCCCGTCGTCCCACTCGTATAGAGGATGTCTGCCATATCGTCGTAATTGGCTTCCTTCATGCGTTGCCGATATTCTCCGCGCGCGGCTTCGGGCGAAGCCAGCTCGAGAAACTCGTCGAAATAGATGCTCAAGTGGTCCGTCTCTTTGCGTTTGACGGACTTGTCGAAGATGACAATGCGCTCCAAACTCTTGCAGAGGCTCAGGACGCTGAACGCAACGTCGTATTGCTGCTGTTCGCCTACGAAGAGGAGTCGCACCTCGGCATCGTTCATCATATAAGTAATCTGTGCGCCGCTCGAAGACGGATAAAAAGGCGTGGTCACTGCACGTATGCCGTAGCCGCCAAAGCTGACGTACATGCACTCCGGCTTATTTTGAGAGAAGACGGCGATACGCTCCTGCCGACCTATGCCCAGCGCCAGGAGGGCATAAGAAACGCGCAAAACACGCGCTGAAAATTGCCGCCACGACACATCGCGCCATACGGAAGCCGCATAATCATAATGTTTCAAGGCTGTTTTATCGCCATAGCGCTCCGCTTGGCGATGAATAAGTTCAGACAGGTGTATGTTATGTACCATAATCTTTCTCTGATTTATTAGCAAAGATAAAGAAAACTCCCAAGCAGGGCAAATAATCAAGCTATTTTAGCCCCATCGGGGCAGATTCCGCGCCAGCCCCAACCCTTTTGCGCCGGCTTCGGGTGCTACTTTTTAGGCGAATCGTCGGCCTTTCTTCGCGCAAAAGGGCTTAGAATAATAATCCGTATTTATTTTTTATAAAATCCAACGCATCCTCTGTCGGCCTCGATGGGCTATCGTCGCCGCCGGGGTTTTGTCGGCTTCGCGGCCCGCGTCGCCGCCTGCACGGAGAGTTTGCCGCCGTTGGCCTCAGTCGCTCCCTACCTTGCGAAAGGTGGATTTTCCTACTGACGAAAGCGGAAAATGGCGACCGACCGCGCAAGACTGCATCAACCGAAAATCTTACGTCCGAGTTTTTTTATCACGAGCGCAAACCTTTTTTATCACGAGCGTAAACCTTTATTATCGTGAGCGTAAACCTTTATCATCGTGGGCGTAAACGCCCCGCATTGAATGTGGAGCATTTATTTCCCAACGTTGCAGACCTAAAATCCCCATTTGCGCCCGTTTTTGAAAGACCAACCCTAAGGGGTTGCCAATGCGGCGATGCGTTAGGCAGGGTTAAGTCGCTTCGCACCTTAACCCTGCCCTGCCAAGAGACTAACCCCGATGGGGTTATTTGCGGCGGTGCGGTCGCGGAAATGGGGTGGCAGGGTTGGCGTTTGGACGTTAGCGCGTGCAAGATTGGAGTTTTGTAGGATTATTTGCGGACGTGCGGTCGTGGAAGTGGGATGGTAGAAGTCATGATTTGTGTATAAGCAAGGAGCATGTTGCGTTCAATGGAGTATTTGCAGCGAGGATGCGTAAAAAAAATGATGATAATAAACCATAGGTCAAGTTAGGGTGAGGCATTTTTGTGAAGATTGCGCACGAGACCCGACATCGATTCGATAAAAAGCGACGACAACCCCTTAGGGTTGGTCTTTTGGCAGGCCGGGGTTAAGTTGCGCAGCGGCTTAACCCCGGATAAAGCAATGGAAATGAGTGCAACCCCATCAGGGGTTGGTCTTTCACCGTGGCGGGGTTGAGGAGCGAAGCGGCAACCCAGGCACTAACGACGTGAGTCGTTGCTTTAGCACGATATTAGCGGGCTTGTTATCGTTGAATTTCAATCATCGGACGTCTTTGAAAGGCCAACCCTAAGGGGTTGCCAATGCGGCGGTGCGTTAGGCAGGGTTAAGCCGCTTCGCACCTTAACCCTGCCCTGCCAAAAGACTGACCCCGATGGGGTTATTTGCGGACGTGCAGTTGCGGAAACGGGGTGAGCAGATTTCGCCATAAAGTCTTAAAATGCCGGGGGCGGTAACAAGTGTTACAGCCTCGCGGACGGCAATGTTGTAAGTTTGCACTCGTAATCACATAAACAACATAACAATTATGGAAAATCAGATGTTTTGCTACCAATGTCAAGAGACGGCAAAAGGAACGGGCTGCACGCTGAAAGGCGTTTGCGGCAAAGCGGCTACGACTTCGGCGGCAATGGATTTATTGCTGGCCGTAAGCAGGGGCGTAGGGATTGTTAGTGACGCGCTAAACCGTGCGGGAGCGGCGAAAGATGAGAAGGAGATTGGTCATTTCTTGTGCGACGCGCTCTTTTGTACGATCACGAATGCCAATTTTGACGATGATGATATTCTGCAACGGGTGGAAAAGGGCATCAGGCTGCGTGATCGGCTGATCAAACTGGCAGATGAAAACGGCGTGGCGCTACCGGAGCGTGCCGAACTGCGCTGGGACGGATCGAAAGCTTCTTATGCGGAGGAGGCAAAGCGGCAGGGCGTATTGCGCATTGCGAACGAGGATATTAGATCCTTGAAGGAGTTGACGGTATATGGACTCAAAGGAATGGCGGCTTACTATGAGCACGCGTCAAACTTGCAGCAAGCGGATCTTACGCTGATTCATTTTATGGCGGAAGCCTTGGCTATCGTGGCAGACCCTGAGGCGGATCAGGCTACGCTGGTAGATCTCGTGCTGCGCACGGGACAGGCGGGCGTCAAAGCTATGGCCTTGCTCGACAAAGCCAATACGTCGGCTTATGGTTCGCCGGTAATCACAAAAGTAAATTTGGGCGTGGGGCGCAACCCCGGGATTTTGATCAGCGGGCACGACTTGCACGACCTCGAAGACTTGCTGAAGCAGACGGAAGGGATGGGCATCGACATTTATACGCACGGCGAAATGCTTCCGGCTCACTATTATCCGCAGTTGAAAAAGTACGCGCATCTGGTAGGAAACTATGGGAACGCTTGGTGGCAACAGAAGGAGGAATTTGCACGCTTTAACGGGCCGATTATTTTTACGACCAACTGCATCGTACCGCCACGCCCCGATGCGAATTATAAGGATCGCGTCTTCACGCTCAATAGTACGGGCTTCCCGGGATGGAAACACATCGAAAACGGAGCCGACGGACACAAGGATTTTTCAGAGGTCATCGCGCTGGCTAAGACTTGCCAAGCACCGGAGGCGCTCGAAGCGGGTGAAATCGTGGGCGGATTTGCACACGCACAGGTCTTCGCGCTAGCGGATCAGATCGTAGAGGCGGTGAAGAGTGGGGCTATTCGTAAATTTATCGTGATGAGTGGCTGCGATGGACGTATGAAGAGTCGCCAATATTATGCTGACTTCGCACAACAATTGCCCAAGGATACGGTAATCTTGACTTCGGGCTGCGCAAAATATCGCTACAACAAATTAAACTTGGGCGATATCAACGGCATTCCACGCGTGCTCGACGCCGGACAATGCAACGATAGCTACAGCTGGGCTGTGGTGGCTATGAAACTGCAGGAAATCTTCCAAGCGAAGGATATCAACGACCTGCCGATTGTCTTTAACATCGCTTGGTACGAACAGAAGGCCGTAATCGTGCTTCTGGCGCTTCTGAGTCTGGGCATTAAGAACATTCACATCGGCCCTACGCTGCCGGCTTTCGTATCTCCGAACGTGCTGAAGGTATTGGTTGAAAATTTCGGCTTAGGGGGTAACACCACAGTCGACGAGGATCTTAAGGCATGGGGATTGGCTTAACCCCCGTGCTGATGTTGCGGCGGTAGTTCTTGTTCGTCGCACCGGCTGTTGGGTTCGCCGCGGTGGCTGTTTGGCTCGCCGCGGCGATTGTTTTGTTGGAAGCATGCGTTGTTTTGCCGGAAGCGGCAGTAGTATTGTCGTAGGCGATGATAATTTGGACCGCCGGTACACACTTTGCTATTTTCTACAAAAAATAAACTATCGTATGATTCGCGTTTCCTATTTCAAGCGTATCTTTGCCAAACCAACGAGATATAAATGCCTTATGAGACGAACGTTATTACTATGTTTCGCCCTGCTATGTGCACTTGTGGTGAGCGCACAAGCGACGGGCGAAGATTTTGTTCGTAGCTTTTACGAAAAATATCTGAGCGAGGATCCGGCCGCCCAAGCCGATGCCTTGCAAATGCTGACGCCGCGCCTGCAAGCTAAGGTTGCACGCCTACGAGCTGAGATGAACGGCGACCCTTTTACAAGGACGGAGGGCATTACGCCGGAAATGCGAAAAACGCTGCGCGTGGTAACGGCGGAAAATGGCTGGTTTGTGGCTTCGTTTACCACTTCTTTTGAGGACGAATTGCTGGCGGAAACGACAAAAATTCCGGTCTATCCGGAGCAAATCGAGGGCCGCTGGCAGCTGGCTCGCATCGCCGCGCCTTGGGAAGAGGATTTGGAGCAGCTCAATAGCCCCCTTGATGCCCCCAAAGCCGTAGATGAAAGTTCGCCGGCCAAGTTTGTCGAGACTTTTTATCAAAACTACGTCACGCCATTTGCGGCTATGGACGTCGATGCACCGGAGCGCGCCAAACAATTACGGGAAAAATACCTCACAAAACCGCTACAAAAGGTCTTCAACGACAAGGCGCAGGCGGGCGAAGAACCGGTTATCAATCGCTATGATTGGATCTTGGGCGGCTACGACTTTGATCGCAGCGCACTGGCATCACTCTCTGTCACGCCAATGAGCGACCAGGAAGTGCGGGTGCGCTTCTTGAAGGCCGGCGATATCGAATTTGTGTACACGATAAAGGTAGAAAAAAACGCGGAAGGTTATCGGATAGCTGACATAAACACGACTTCGGACGAGGAAGTTCCGGCGGTCGATGACGAACCTACGATATAAAAAGCGAATCATCAAACTAATATGAACAATAAAGCGATGAAATTCATAAAAAGCTTAGTCTTGCTGCCGCTGGTCTTACTCTTGGTCGGCTGCGGCACAACTTCGACTGTCCCCATTACAGGACGTAAGCAACACCTTTTGGTATCTAACGAGCAGGTAATGAGTTTGGCGAACGAACAATACCAACAGTATATGCGAACGGCCAAACTCTCGACCAACGCAAGCAATACGGCGATGGTCAAACGTGTGGGCCAGCGACTCGCAAACGCGGTTACGTCTTATCTAAACCAACACGGCGAGGGCGAAGAGTTGAAACAATATCGCTGGGAGTTTAACCTCGTGCAAGACAATTCGGCCAATGCGTTTTGTATGCCCGGCGGAAAAATCGTAGTCTACGAAGGTCTGCTGCCGATCACAAAGAACGAGACGGCGCTGGCCATAGTTTTGGGTCACGAAATCGCACACGCTGTGGCGCATCACAGCGCAGAGCGCCTCAGTTCCCAACTAAAAGCGCAATATGGTGCCGCCGCGCTCGGACTAATCCTAAGCGGCAGCGGCGCATCTCAAGCCACGCAGGAACTGGGTCAACAGGTTTACGGCCTCGGAGCGCAATATGGCGTGATGTTGCCCTACTCTCGAAAAAACGAAAGCGAAGCTGATTATATGGGACTCATCTTTGCGGCCATCGCAGGTTATAATCCGCAAGAGGCAGTCGCGTTCTGGCAGCGTATGAATGCAGGCGGCGGGCAGAGCGTCCCGCAATTTATGAGCGACCATCCCTCTCACGAATCCCGCATTGCGGCACTTCAGCGTGCAATGCCCGAAGCGATGAAATATTATACGGGAAAGGCGGCGACGCCAACCGGGAAATCATCCCCTAAGACGCAATCCGGCGGCAAGACTGTCCCATACAACAATCTCTCCGGCTTGCGCAAAGGCGGCAAGAAACGATAAGTCTGCTCGCCGAATCGGCAAACAGACTTTCTAAATTCAAAAGGCGGATCCGACAATCGGGTTCGCCTTAAAACAAGTGGGGAGGTATGCGTTCTTGGGCGCATTGAAAATCTTCAACGGTATCAAGTTCGATCGAGAAAAACGAAGTGGTGTCGATCGCCTTAAAGAAATGGTTCGCTTCAGTCAGACGCTGAAAAGCGGCTTCATAGAACACGTCGACCAAGCCCTCCGTTTCGATCATCGGGCTTAGTATTTCAAAAAGCGCGGCACTGTAATCAGCCGTCATCTTTTCGATACCGACAGATTCGCCAAAGGCTTCATCGGGCGCATATTGTTTGCCGATGCCTACCACTTGGCCCGCCTCGTCTACAACCGCCTTCACCTCTTCCTCGCCCAACTCGTGGCGATTTACGGCCAAAGCCGCCGCCGGCGTATCCAAAAGTGGACGCAGCAAAGCCGGATCAAAGAGGATGTCGCTATCGAGTAAGAGAAAATCTTTCCCATCCGCGAAGGGGCGGGTCAGCCATAGCGAGTAGATGTTATTGGTTTTATCGTAGACTGCATTGTCTATGAAGTGGAAAGTCTGCTCCGGATATTGCTTGGTCAAGAATTGGCGGATCATCTCTCCGCGATAGCCCGTAACAACGACAAACTCCCGCATACCGGTTTCCAACAAAGCATCGACCGTGCGCTGCAAAAGCGTGCGCCGGCCCACATTCAGCAAACATTTCGGCCTATCGTTGGTCAGCGGCCGCAAGCGCGAAGCCATGCCGGCCGCAAGAATCACGGCGATCATTGGGCTTGCGCGATTTTAAGTATCACGTCAGCCACCTCACGATTCTGCTTGGCGCGACCAAGCGTTATGCGGAGGTGCGTTTCCAGTCCCGGCTCGTTCATAAACTTCACTTTGTAGTGCGCCTGTGCGAAAGCACGTTGCAGCGCGTCCTTTAAGGCCGGCGGATATTTGATCAAAATGAAGTTGGCCACAGATCGGTAGACCTTAAAACCCGGCAATCGGCCGATTTCCTCCTTATACATACGTCGCGCCTCGTTCATCACGGCCGCCACGTGTCGATAATGTTCTTCCGAGCGCAAGGCTGCGACGGCGATGTCCTCAGCCAGCCGATCGTAGCCCAAATATTTGTTCGCATAACGGCAGAATTTATCCATCTCTTCCGAGCGCCCCACGAAGGCGAAGCCCATCCGCAAGCCCGGCAGGCCGTAAAATTTCGAAAGCGTCCTACAGAAAATCATGTTCGGATATCGGCCTACGAGTCGGGCGATATAACTTACGTTGTCCGTCACGAAAGAAGCGTAAGCCTCATCTACCAAAATAATCGTATCAGTCGGCGTAAACTGCCCCAACCGATCCAATTCGTCGGGCGTCAGTCCGTTTCCGGTCGGATTATTGGGCGAAGCCACGAGCACCACTTTCGGCCGGTGCTCCTCGATGCTTCGGCGCAGCGCCTCGAAGTTGTAAGCAAATCCATCTTCCTCCTCATTGACGGAATATTGCAGCGTGCGCCCGTCGACCTCGTCCGCGATCGACTGATAATACCACCAAGAATATTGCGGAATGAGCATCGTGTTGCGCCCCGGCGTTTCGGTCAGGAAGAAGTGCACAGCCTGCTTCAAAATGTCTTCAGCCCCATAGCCCAAGACGACCTGCGATTCGTCCACACCATAATCTTCAGCGAGCGCAATGGAGAAAATACTTTTCTTCCCTTCATCGTAAAGACGCGTGTAGAAGCACAGTTTGTTGACGTCGAAGTCTTTAATGGCCTTGACCACCTCCGGCGAAGGCTCAAAGTTGAATTCGTTTCGGTCCAAGTAATTTATATCGTCAGCCATAATGCTATCACATTTATGCCGACAAAGTTACACAAAAAGGCGCAGGGGTGCGGGCGATGCTTGCGAAAATCCTACCCTATCAGCAAAAACAGTGCGCCCCATGGCGCAGATGCCCACAAAACCGCCTCGCCACCCCAATTTCTATGCCCACAAAACCTCACCCGACACCGATGGGCAAGTGCTTTCGGCGCAGACGAAGCCGATTTACCCTGCGCCCATCCCCAAAAGCGAGGTGCAAAATAGGCGGACAAAAGATGAAGCGCAGAAAAGGGGAAAATACAGGTTGCAATTGGAATTTGCAAATTACTAAATCATCGCCACCAGAGAAAAGAATACATTTTTTTACGCTTGAAATTTGCATTCATTTAGGTTTCTTTTTATTTTTGCACTTACAAAATTGCTTCAATATGGGCACAATCATCCAAAAATACAGCCAACTTCTGCTGTTGGTAAGCTGCGTCACACTCTTTTCGTGTTGTGATTTTAAGCCTGCATCAGCGTCTTTGGAAGGCACTGTGTGGGAGCACGAATTTTCACAAGAGGAGCAAAATCCGGACGGCATCAAGAAGGCCGTACTTTACTTTAATAATCAAACGCTTACCTACTATGCACTGAGCGCCGATGGGCGTAAAAAGCACCTCATAGCTTCATATCCCTACACGCTCGAACAGCATCTGCTCACCGCCGGCAATCAGCACGCCATCGTGGGTGGATATTCGTTTTACTTCAACGAGATGTTGTTTGTCAAAACCGACAAAACAAAATTTTAGATCGGGCCATCTGTGCGCCCTTGTATTTTTACGTTTATTGATCTTTCTACTTTTACATTTTTTAGTGGTACACGGAAAGGTGCGCCACTTTTTTTAGCCGCTCTACCTTTGTTTTTTGTGCGCTCAGCATCGACATTTTGACGAATATAGTCTATCCCACAAGCGCCGCCATCTGCCCTTTTCAGTGTGCGCTCACGAGCGTAGACCTTTTTCATCGTGAGCGCACGGTCTTTTCATCACGAGCGTACACCTTTTTTCTCGTGAGCGCAAACGTCCCAAGCGAGGACGAAGCTGCACGAAGGGCGGGCGCGGCGCTCAGCGAGCAGGGCGGCGGCAGGCAGCAATGCGCGTGACGGTTTTTTGTCTACGTCGGTCGTGGCGGCAAGGCTGCGTAAGGGCGGTCGTGAACGGAAAGGGCGTCTATACAAGGGCCACCTGCGCTGACGAAAGGCAGGGCGCGGCGTGGCTTGATGGCGCGGCATAAAGCCAAAGGGGTGCATACGCTTAACCGCTGCAAAGCTTCTGAGGCCTTGCAGCGGTTAAAGGGTTCAGATAGCGCCGAGTGCGCTTATTTGATGACAACTTTCTTGCCGTCGATCACATAAACGCCGCGCGGGAGTTTGGAGCGCACGGCATCGACACGCTTACCGTGAACGTCGTAGACAATCGGCGTGTGCGCGGGCGAAGCGCCGGGCGCGATCAAGGCCGTGACGACGTCGAGCACAACGGGTAGCGACTCTGAAGCATCGGCATATACAGCCGTCACACTGTACGTGTGTTGCCCATCAGCTTTTGCTTGCGTATCGGTATAGCCCGGTTGCTCAGCAGCGCCCAAGTATTGACCATCGCAATATACGCGATAGCCCGTAGGCGTATTGCCGCCCTCATACGTAATGTCGTCGATCATGAACAAAAAGGCCTGATCGGCGCTCGTCGTATGGCGAATAGCGAAATAATTCGTACCCTCAGGCAGGTCTACATTGATCTCTGTCCAACTGCCACCGGTCTGCGTGTAGATGTCGCCAATGAGTTGGAAACTCTCTTGCGCTTTATCGGTTGAGGAAACCAAGACTTCGAACGCTTCATTTCCGAAGTCCTTGCCGGCATAGTTGTTGACGTAGAAACGAACCTTTTGCGCCTTGCCTGAAAGCGGAGGACTGATGAGCCAGTTGTCAGCCTTTACGTAAGTCTTTCCCGTCTGATCCGTCTGATAAACAGCTACGAGTGCTTTCGTGCCGGAATGGGGGTCGAGGCCTTGACCGGTTCCGTAAAGATCACTAGGCTGCCAATTCATAAAAGCAAACTGCTCTTGCTGATGCGGATAGCGCGACTCTTTGGAAAGCGGGCACGCGTAGCCCTTATCCGCATCGATCGTGGACCAACGGCCAAAGCTTGTGGCCCAAGGCTCATAGGCTTCGAAGTCGTCAGTCAACGTGACGTATTCTACTGTGGGCGCGGCCCAATCTAATTCGACCTTTGCGGCATCTTTGTATTTGAGCACGAGATCGCGCGGCGTGGGGACGTTGCCCTGAACAGCCTGCACCTCGGCGCGCGCTTCGTTGTTGGTCGCCAAAGCATCACCATCGGCCACGACTTCAGCCACTACCGACAGGGTCGTGGCAGCATCGAGCGATGTCGTCCGATAATTGACCGGAATCGTTGCCTCCTTAAAGCGAGCGAGGCCACCCTCAACGGCTTTGTCATAGACCTGCTTGCCGTTAATCTTCACCTTCACCTGCACTTTGGTGAGGTCCTGCAAACCTTTGTTGGCCACCTTGAGCGAAAGCGGCAGGTCTTGGCCCTTCAATACCGACTTGGGCGCGGTGAGCGTGATCTCCGCATCCTTGGCGACAGGTTCGGCGAGGTTGATATTGTCGACGTAGAGCGGCGTTTCCTTCATCGAAGCCGTAGCAATGGCCGCAAAGCGCACGAAGACGTATTCTTCCTGCAAATATTCTTGTGGTATGTCGATTTCTTCCGTATGCCATTCGGCCTGACTCACACCGGCTTGCGCATAATCAAAACTGCGAAGGAGCGTTTCTCCCTTCTGGTTTTTCTTGCGTATGCTGATCTCCAAGCGACCCGGCACTTGCCCAACTTGTTTGTGGTCGAAAATCAGTTTGGGGTGGGCCGCACCCTGCAAAGAAATCTTACCTGTGCTGATCACAGACGAACCTGCGCGATCGGGATTGAAGACGATGCTGCCGCCGTCGGCATCTACGGCTTCCTTGCTACTGATTTCCCAAGCCACGTTGCCATCGGGCGTCTCGAGCGCGATAAGCTGGCCTTCGGTAGAGCTACCTTTGAAACTGTTGTGGAAAGGTAGTGCGTAGGGCTTACCTACGATGATCGAGCCAACGCCATATCCGCTTTCGCCGGCCTTGTTTTTTGCACTGATGGCCCACTGTGCGTAGCGCTGGTTGCCTTCGGCGGTCTTCTGATCGGGCACGACGTACTCCGTCTTGCCGCCCGTTACAGTTGCGATCAGATCTCCGCGATAGCCGCCGTCGCGTACATTATATATATTGTAGGTCACTTCTTCAGGAATGACGAGTCCGCCGTTCACACCGCCGACAGTGGGCCAAGAGAGCCGCACGGCGTTAGTCAAATCCTCGGCAGCGATGACGGGCGTGGCGGGTTGGTCCTGACCCACGTAGATGTTCTTGGTCGCCGTAGCGCCGGCGCCATCGGCATTAAAGGCGATAACGGTGTAGACGTTGTCGCCGGTCGTCGCCCGATTGTCCGTAGCAGTCAGAGCAGCACCGGGCGTAGGCTGCATAAAGGCCTTGACGAGTCGGATGCCGTTGCGCACCTCGATACGCTCAATGTTGCTAAGCGCCGTCCCATCTACCTTGAACTTCGGCGCATCGAAAGTGAGCGTCGTGAGGAGTTTGCCGGACGGATCCGCCTTGCCCTTTAAGTTTTCTGCGGCTGCGGGCGCTGCAGCAGCAACGGGCGCGGCGATGCTTACAGAGTCGATATGCAGATAATAGCCGCCGGCATCGGACAATGCGTGGAAGCCAATGTAATACGTGCCGTCGGCCTGCGGGTGAAGCTCATTTGTGAACGTTTGATACTCATCTGTGCTCACCTCCGTCGGGTTTAAGATCACCGTCGTGAGCCCTGCTGGATTGGGCGCTTGCCCCCATTTTACCTCAAAGCGCTCGGTATAATCCGTACCGTTGGATTTAGCTTTGAATTGGAAGGTATAAACCGTGCCGGCCCGCAAGCGAAGCGGCGGAAGCAGCAACCAGTCGTCGGCTTTTTCCGTATCGCTCCAATGATAACGATAGGCCGTCTGTTCGGTATAAGGATCTTTGTCCCAAGCCCAAGAAGCTTGGTCGTTGTTATTGTCGATAACGGTGTATAATTCTGCATCGGCCGCATTGGCAAACTCATCGAAGAAGGGCGGCTCTATGGGCGAGCCGACTACAGCATTGTTGCTGTTTGTCCACGTCGTAACCTGCGATTGATTATGTGCTCTCACGGCGTAGCGATAGCCCATCAGCGGGCCTTCGGGCAAGACTTCCGCAAAATGAACATCGGAGATACCGTTGGCCACTTGCGTCGTGTCTGTTCCGGTAATGCAGATCAAGTCGTAAGTAAGCGCACCGAGGAAGCCGCCGTGCTCAGTGGCGGTCGGCGCCGTCCAGGTTAAGTCGGCGCGACGCGCAGCATCAACATTCAACGTCAGTTTTTCGATGGGCTTCGGCGTATCATAGCCGGCATAGGCCGAGAGGCGTGCCTTCGGACTCGCTCCCGCAGCATTCGTAAGCGTAACGACAAAGGTGTTCATCCCCTCGCAAGCTTGCACCGGCACGACAGCGCTGCTACCGGCATTGACCTTGCCCGTCAGCGGCGCGGCGTCGTTGACATAAACATTATAGGAAAGTTCGCCACTTAGCGCACTACCGCCGTAAGTTTTTGTAGGTGCGGTAAAGGAAAGTTGGCCGGCCGTGGCTGCTGCTGCGAATTGCGCGTGCAAATCTGTGGCCGCGCTCGGTGCATCATCGGCCGCTTTGGGCTTAGGTACGACCATACCGGTCACCGTAACCTCATTGCCGATACTACCCAGCAGTGTGGCTTGTCCGTTGTCGAGACTGACTTTGTATAAGTCCGTATGGTGCTCGCCATTGGTCGAAGCCCAGTAGAACGTATTATCTTTCGGATCGATCTCGCCGCATTGCGAGCGCACTTTTCCGTCAGCATCGGCCAAGGAAACACCCGTTGGGCCGACCAAGGTTTCTTTTCCGTTCGTGCGATCTATGGCGTAGAGGTTGCCATCCGTAGCGACGCCGTAAGCCTTTCCGTCTTTGTCGATGCCGAGCGCAATATAAATGTGTTCAACGGGGGCAATGCCGGTGCGGGTCAGCGTGAGGTAATCTATAACGCCCCATTCGTAGCCCGTGCCATCCTTACGCAGAAATGCGCCAAAGACTTCGCCGGTCTTCGGATCGGTGGCGGTTTCTTGGGCAATCAGGGAAATGTCTTCTAATTGATGAGGGGGAACGTCCAAGGCCCAAGTTTCGATGTCGAAGGCATAATGATAGACCATAATAATGCCCATATCGGCGTAACTAAGGTCGTAGAAAATGCCGTGCATACGGCCATCGACGATGGCTGCACCGCCATTAAAGGAGGCTTTGCTATAGGCGGCCAACCGGGAGAAATGAACCTCGGTCGCCGGACTGAAGGCATAGATACCTTTATATTGATCGGAGATGACATTCGCCCAAAGTTCGGTGCCGGCGGCTGCCCCTAAGAGTTGGCGCAATATGGGTTTTTGCAAGGGCCGGGGCGCAGCGCTCATCGGGCGCAGCTTACTTTCGGCCGGCGAAGGCGCGGGAAGCGTGCGGATAGCTGCAGCCGGTTGCCGGAGGCCTTGTGAGGCGGCAAAAGGAATACGCAAAACGTTGGTGCGCAAAAGCGGCGAGCGCTGCGAAAGCTTTGTCGGCGACTGCGCGAAGATGGGCAAGCTACCGGCAAAAGCCAAGCAACTCACCAGAAAATGGGCAAATCGTAAATGCATAACGAGTGGCAAAAGATTTGAACACTGTAGCGCTGAATTAGGTTTAGGCAAAGCGATGTCACACGTGGTTAGTTTTCGGTAGCCATCACAAGGCAAATCGAGGCTAACGCTTTATCGATGCTACAGTATACCGACATTACGCGCCACGAGATTGGACAAAAGTACAAATCCTACAAGAAAAACTACGTCCTTTGTTGTATTTTTTCGGCTATACTGCCATTTTTTATGCTTAAGTGCCTTATTTGGCGCGACCGGAGTTCTCTTGATACGCTTTGCGGCGGCCTGATGGGCCGCCGCAAAGTAGCAGGAAGATGCGTTTGGTTAATTTTAAGTCGTGGACGCCGGCGCTGAATTTCCTGCCGATGCTTTGGCCTTGGCAGAAGATGGGCGGTTGGGTGCAACGGCTACGACATATTCGTCGCTTTGGGTGTCGATAAGCAGCGTATGATAATGCTTCGGTTTCCAAAACTTATCGAGCGCTTCGCACCAACGCGGGACGTAAGCGGCCTCATCTAAGGGCGCATCTGAAAGGTTTAGGCCGTAACGTTGCACGCGCTTGAGCCTGGGCATCATCCCCTGAAAGCTATCCAGATCAGCTTTCCAGTCGAACCGAACGATAACGTGCAGTTCTTCTAACAAGACAAGCAGTCCCTCACTGCGCAAAATATCGGGCTTGTCTTTATAGGTGTCCAACATTTCATAATACTCGTCGGCATACTCGCCCTCCGGCTCGCTTCGGGCGGCATAGAAGGCTTCGGGCGACGCCAAACTATCCTTGACCAGCTGCATCACCTCGACATCATCGCCGGCAACGGTCTGCGCCAGTTTAAGCAAGTCGGCCTTGTCTGTGGGCCAATCTACTTTCGTGACCACGGGCTCCGGCTCGGGCTCTTTCTTCGTGATAAAGAGTCCGGCCCACAAAGGTGAACTGAAAAACACAGCGCCGATTACACCGATCGCACCGATTAGCCACGATCCTCGCTGAAACATTATGAAGGCCATCCAGCCCGAGCCTCCGGCAAAGAGGAGCAGGAGCAGTGCGCCCAAGAAGGCGCTAAACGCATCTTTTATCTTATCATTTACTTTAAACATTGGGGTAAAGTGTTATTGTTTATCTGCGGTGTGCACGACCATAGACTTTACGTCGCGCCCCGTTATGCGGCGGATGAGGGCATCGTCGATGCACTCTTGAGGACTCCAAATATCTTCCATCACGACCTTCTGCCCATCTCGCAGATAGTAGCAGGTGTAATCGTCGAAGTCAAACTCGTCTTTCCCTTTTACATAGAAAGTGGTAGAGAACTCGTAGCGATGACCATCAACACCGGTCACGCTGAAATGGTTACCGGCTCCTTGCACTTGCAGGCCGCTTTGCAGACAGAAGGATCGCAGTTGGGGGCAGGTGAAGAAGATCATCTTCTCTGAGCCTTCCTTACGCTCCGAAGAGTAGACGAACATATAGGGCTTTTGACCCGTATCGATAAATATAAAGCCATCACCTTTATCTTTAATGCCAAGCGATGTTTCCAGCGTATCGCGCTCTTGCGGCGTTGCCGCCTGCAGGCGCGCCAATAGTTGGAGGTAGTCTTCTGCCCACGCCTGCATATTTCTCGCATTCACACCGTTGCCTTGGGCGGCCATAAGCTGATAGTAGCTCATCACTTCGTTGTAAAATTGCTGACACACGACCTGCCGATTAACCTGATTATAGATCTGAAACTGTATATAATAAGGCCGCTTCTCGCTGGGCTTTGCTATGGTCAGGCCACTCACGAATTTGATGCTATCGCTGGTCGGCGTCAAGGCATAACAAGGGCCTTGAATATACATACGTAGGAAATAGCGGACATCGCTCTCTACTATCTCTTCGCTCAAAAACTGCTCGAAGAGGTCAATCAAGTGCTTGGCGCGCCATACGTCATCGACCGTCTCTAAGTCTATGTAGAGAGGCTTCAGCCACAATTCTGAGGAAGAAAAGCTACGCCAAAGTCGGCGCGTCGGCGCATCAAGCGTTTGCAAAGGGCCTTGCTCAAATTCGCGCGCTCGGCGCAGAACCACTACCTTTTCAAAATTGTCGAAGATGCTGCGTTCTGTCTTCAACATCGGAACGGGATAACTCTGGATATAGCTGGCTACTTGAAATGTATCTTTGGGATAGCCCGACAGGGTGAAGGACCAGATGCGCCAATCATCCACTAAGCTTCGCTTCGTCGTATATTCGGAAGAAAGCACAATATGCTGGTCGGGATACTTCTTTTTGAGATAGGCCATAACCTCATCGCGCGAATTGAAACCGGGGAAACAACCACTCAGCATAAGTATGCTCATACTCGCCACCGTCCATAGGAAGCATTTGTGCAGAATTGTCTTTATCTTCATCGTTAAATCAAACCTTTTTATCTTACTTACAGCAGGCCAACTACACTACCGCACTTGCAAAATTAAGAGATTGGCCGGAAGAAACTATGTTTTGATAGAAAGAATCAGAGTTTAACGCTTGCTTTTGAAAACTCTCCGTCATATCTGCGCAATCTTCCTGGTAGAAATTTGGATTGTTAATGGTGTAGTCTTAGCTTTGCCTCGTCAGTTTCCGCCAAGCCTCTCTACGATGCTCAAATCGTGCGCGACTTTTTTATGATCGTAATCTCTCTCTCGCCAACTTTCGTCTTAGTACCGGCGGAGCAAGCGCTCGGATAAGCAACAAAATAAGCCGCCGGAAATAAATCCGACGGCTTACTCATATTTTTCTAATTACGTTTAGAAGACGAGTTTTACAGATTGATTGCCCACCTTCACAACGTAAGCGCCGCGCGCCGCGAGGCGAACGCGAAGATTAGCTTCACCTGCTTGGTTGTTGTAAACCAACTGTCCGGCTGCGGTGTAAATTTGCACTTGTTCGCCCTTAGCGTTGTTAATGCATACATCGTTGCCATCGAGCTGTACAAGCGCCTTTGTGAGGCTTACGTTGCTGATGCCGTCGAATACACCTACTTCGCGGAGCGGAGAGAAGGGACTTTCTGCGTATCTCTTCTTCACGTTGCGGTCAGAGTTAGCTTTGTAAGCTGATACGCGGTGCGTAATCATTGATTGATCTACAAATCCGGGCACGGTAACTTCAGCAGAAGTACCATCAACCCATCTGAGGTAACGGAACGGATCGTTCAAGCTCTCGCCGGCTTGATAGTTTTGCGTGATCTTCAGGTCATCGACGTAGAGGTGCTCATCTGCATAAACAGCGTAGATACCAATGATCGACTTCTTAGAACCCTTCGTAAAGTTGATCGTAAACTCTTTCCAGTCTTTAGTAACTGCTTTAGGGTAGCCTTCCGGATAGATCAACTCAGCCTGCGTGTAGTCACCCACAGTCTCATCATAGTTGAAGAGCGCGAAAGCTGCTTGCGCGTTTACCGTGACTTCCTTGCCGTCAGCATCCACGCCTGTCGTAGCAGCACCTGCGAGCTTCACTTTTACCGTGAACTTACCGCCATCTTTCGACATATCCAATTCAGGAGAGATAAGGCCTGCGTCGGTATGGTTGTGGTAATATTGCCAGCCATCCAAGCAGATGTAGTCTGTGTAAGGCGCATAGTTTGTACCTTTCCAGCCGCCTTGCTTCAAATCACGAAGATACAATTCGCTGTATGAGTTGTAGCTAGGATCTTCCATTGTCCATCCGGTCAAGTTGCCATCAGCGTCTTTTACGCCGGTAAAGTCTTCCTGCGTCACAACAAATTCGCCGGTCTGCGTAGCCTTGCGGTCGTAGTAAGCAATGTAGTTGTAGCGTTCAGCTGAAGGCACAGCGCTCCAGTTAGCCGTATACTTGCTTCCATTAAAGTTGCTCACAGCTTGCATCTCGGGTGCTACGAGGTCATAGACGTAAGTTTGTGCTGACGGAATAGACTCATAGCTATCTTTAGTAGCTGAAGCATTGTAGAAATAAGTCTTGCCGGATTCTGCACCGGTTACGTGGAACATATTGGTTGTCACCGGATGGTTTTCGAAGAGATAAACAGGCGCGTTCGTCTCTTTGTCGATAGAGAAGACATTAACCTTATAGCCGGTTGCACCCTCTACGGCCGTCCAGTTGGCATCAAAGCTCGTGCCTTGATAGTTCGTATACGGACGCATCGTCGGCGTGCCTACGTGTTGCTTAACGGTAAACACTTCAACATCGTCGATATATACAGGTGCACCTACAGATACTATATTGAATATCGTATACTCACCGCCGCCATAAAAATACATCGTGTATTCCTGCCATTGCTCGCTGATTTGCGGAAGCTGTGCACTGCCCATCATATCCCACGTAGGCGACATATTGTGCGTCTCAGCTGCCTCGACCATCACTACGGGAAGTTCTTCAGCACTCTTAGCGCGGGCCTTGAAGCGTACCCAAGCTATGCCGCCGTTAGCGCTTACGTTAAGCATCGGCGTATTGATGTGCGCCATTTCTTTGGGAGCAGATGCAAGGTAGACAACGCCACCTGCTGAGTAGGCATTTCCTGATCCCCAGCCCGGTGTCTTGAAGTATTCATCCTTTGTGTTAATCCAAGGATACTCGAATTCTTCTTTGAGAATGCTGTTGTCGAGATCGGGGTTCTCGGGGGTGCCCGCCGTCATCTTGGCGAAATCCTCCTTCATAACGACTTGCTCTTCGCCATACTTGTTGGGCGTACTCTTCAAGTGTGCTTGCGGAGCGCCGGCAGCGCCCAAGCTAAATGAGCCTTTTGTAGAAAGATTCATTTTGATTTTAGGCAGGCCACTTTGTGTCCGTGTCTGTGTTTCCACCTTATTGTTCTGGGCAGAAACGGGGCTTGCAGCTGCTAAGGATAAGGCAGCCAAAAGCGCTAAACGTGTAATGTTTTTACTCATAATGATATGATTAGTGGTAGTTACTTAGTGTCTCTTTCTTTTCCGCTATATCACGCAAGGGGTGTTTTCCATAAAAGTAGCTCAACAGCAGTGGGTTCGAATCGTTTTGAGATGGTTTCCTATCAAGCACTTTACACTCTCTCTATGATATGCACAAGCGATTTGCACAGTAGATATGGCAAAGATACAGATAAAATCAAATAAACTTACTTCTTTAGCAGAAATATTCCATTACATATAAAAAAAATGGGGGTAAGGCCTGCCGAGCGAGGCCGAAGCGCTTTAAGGCTAGGCCACATACAATAATCCGCACACGGAGGCCGGGCGCTTTCGAGCCGGTTGCGGACTTGCGCTAAGTTGTCAGCGCGTCAACCAAACATTGCTTCGCGCGGCGCAGAACCCGGCAGGCGTAAAAATCTCATGATGTACTTGCAGTTACGTCCGCGCAGTAAGGTCGATGCAATTTCAAGGCTATGAAAAAAAATTCCTATAGGGCGAATTTTTGTTCCTAGCCTTGGAATTTTTTTCTCAAGGTATAGATACACGATACTTTAGCCTATTTTTGTTTGCTAAGCTAAGCATAGGCAGGATTTTATCAGTAGGAAATTATACTTCGCCTAAGCCAATCAAACTAATATTCTAATATTTACGCACAAGTTTTTAGCTTTCTCTTCCATATTAACAACCTCATTCATCGCCACGGCTTATTATAATTTATATTAATCGCTCAAAACTTCCTGTCTTGCGCATTTTCCTCCGTCGTCCTCCTAATAAGTAAGTAAAAGTACCGCGTAGCAAAGGTATGATAAAATATTAAAGCAGAAACATATGGCAACTTTTTCATCCTTCCGGCACGTGAAAATATTTAGACACAATAGATAAAAGATGCAGACAAAAGTGGAATTTTAAAAATAAAAATATAATTTTGCGGCAGAAAATTTTAGGAATAGCCGGACATAGCGTCTAATATTCTTATAAATAAGCTGTCCGAATATGTTGCGTACCATAATAGATGGCTTATGATTATTGTAATTAAAATTTAGCTCAAAGATGAGAAAAAACAAATCGTACGATTTGCAGCAAACTAACCCTGCTGCAGGTCATCGTTATTCTGCCCCGCAATGCCATGTATTGCAGCTTGGCGGAAACTCGCTCTTAACCGGATCTCCTTTCAAAGGAAATGCGGGAACTACGCAAGATAGTAGCGGCGAATGGGAGGAGGAAGAGGACGACAACTAAGAATGAAACAACACGAACAACTCTATTTAAGGTAGCAATATGAATAAAGTGATAGGAAAATTATTCTTCGCAACCATTGCAGCGGTAAGTTTTTCTGCCTGCTCGTCGGATCTGACCGAAGAACACAAGCAAGACAATACACAGGGCCAAGCCAAAGGCTACATAGCCTTTGTAGCTGACCAATCGAACATACCGGAGGTGGCGAACAATGCGCCCGAGACGCGCACCGGCGGCGAATACTCCTCCAATCCTTCTATCTTCAAAGGAATAATCTACTATTGGAACAAAGGGGATCATATGTGGATCGATAAAAAGAACGATGGCACTTACGAAAAGAGCGATAGCAGCAGCATTGGCAATAGCCCGAAGTTGGCCGATGCCACGTTCTTCTTCAAAGGCGACTTTAATGAGGCTTCATATAAGATGCGCTACACGGGTAACAACAGCACCTCGGCCGACGAAGTGACCTTTGCCGAAGAGCAGATTCAAGATGCCCCCGGAGATGCCGGTCGCTTAGGCGAATATGGCGACTGCGGCGTGGCTGACGCTATGAAGGGTACGGATGTAAAATACAAGTTTACGCTCAAACACAAAGCGGCTTACTTGGTCTTGACGCCGTATTCCGACTACGCTTTCTCCTCTTCCGTAGGCATTGCTTCCGTTTACGTTACGGCCGACAAACCGATCAGCGGAAAGTTTGCCTTCACCGACAGCGGCGTAGGTGCGCCGAAAGCCGGTGCTAAAAATACGATTGCCTGGTTCTACCAAGAGCGTTTAGCCGGCCGCGAGTATATCTCTACGATGTCTACGATGAACCGCACCAACTTCTTACCGATTCCTCAAATAGCTAACGCTAAGCAAAACGGCATCATCATCGTATTGCCGCCGGGCACGTACAACGAACTGACAATCGAATATGGATTGATCGACAATGCTACGGGTGGCTACGGCTATTACAAGCAGACGTTTAAGAACAATAAAGAATTGAAGGCTGGCGAAAACCGCGTCTTGAAGTGCAACATTAAGCTCAATGAAGAGTACGACCCGAACCAATATTACGCTTGGGATGCCGGCATTGATGCTTACTATTGGAAGGGCAACAGTGCATATATGGCTTCGCGCATATTCGCTCCGATGAGAAGTTCCGGCTATGCCACAACCGCAGCAGACCCAAGATTTCAAAACGAAACACCGGGCGGATCTACGACAAGCGTAGCAGACAATGCGGCTAATCGCAGCGGAGCAGCGGCCATGAACATCAACGAGGCGCTCTGGTTGGTCAATAAAGGCGCAGCGAAATGGGACGAATGGAAGATGTTCGTAATGAACAAGCACTTGTACAACGGCGGTATTTGGATCAAGACGCTACAGCAGATTGCCGGCGAAACGGGCAAATCGCTCAACGATCTGAAGGAGGCTTACAACGGCCTCGACTATCGCACAAAAGTGATACCTTTATCGATCAGCCGAAAGGATTTTGACGAGACGGCGTCCAACTATGTTCGTCCGGCTAAAGCCGTAAGAGGTCAGTATATGTTCCTCCCCGCCGTGGGTTACTTCGGTCGTCCGGAGGCACAACCGAACTTCAGAGTTCTTTTATTCTGCGGCGATCAAGGTTTCTACTGGACATCAAGTGCCGGAACTGTGCATAAGAATGGTGGTATGGCATTTTGTTTTGAGCGCACGGATTTAAACCCGGCGGCGTTCGATGACGAGTTGCGCTACGATTATGCTGAACCAAGCTATTCGGTATCTGTGACCAACTTTGATAAATTCTCCGGTGCGCCTTATCTGGTAAACTTAAACAATACAGGCAAATTCTGCATCAAGTAAAGCTCATTGCGCATACAAGGATCATGGGGGCACAAAGCGGCCTCTTACCCAACAAATACAAAACAACCTTCCGGATGCATAGAGCGTCGGGAAGGTTGTTTGTATCTATGAAGTGCTTGTGCGGGCGTGCTTAGTCGGCAAAAGTAAGTAGGTAAGACTTCAAGCTACACATACATATATATATGCGTAAGCCGCCCAATCATTTGCCGCGTAAGCGACAAAGGAGATAGACAAACCACAAGCGGGGAAGTAGGCGTAGGCGTTCGAGGAAACTGTCGGTTTCGTTGACGACTTTGATGTTATCATAAAGGCCTTTCGAGCGTTGACGGTTAGAGATGCCGCCGGTATCAAAGAGCGCAATGGGGAAGTCGACGTAAGCAAACGTTTTGCCTTGAAGGCCCAATAGTTTGAAAAACTTAAAGTCGGCTGAAAAGGGATGATTAATATCAAAAGGCGTTGCGCGCAAACATGCGATGCGAGCAAGCGAACTTTGATGGCAAAAACACATACGATGGGCATTCTTAAAGGGATGGGCACGCGACAAAACAGGCGCGCCATCGGCAGTAGCTTTTAAGACGTCGCCATAAATCACATCCGCCGTGCGGGGCGTAGAAAATATGCGTTGCAAGACGTCAGTAGCGGCAAAGCAATCGCCGGCATTCATGAAGATCACCCATTCTCCCGTTGCGCGAGCCGCGCCCTTGTTCATCGCATCATAAATGCCTTTATCCGGCTCCGACCACCACTGCAAAGGGGCTTGCAGAGAAGAAAGATAAGCCGGCGTACCATCAGTAGAGGCACCGTCAATGATGAGATACTCAAGCGGCGCATAGGTTTGCTGCAAGACATTCTCGACGGTATGGCGCAGCAAAGGCAGAGCATTGCGGCAAACGGTGATCACCGTAACTTTAGGAAGGCGATTCATAGGCGAAATTTGCGCTGATCCTTATACTCGCTATAGGGTTGGTTATAGTCTAAATAGTAGAAATTGTGCTGACGCTGCTGATTGGTAGCAGGTATCTGCATATAATCCCCGTATTTCTGCGTCAAGTAGCGGTCGTATTGCGCTACGCCTTTTAATTCGTGTCCTTCGAAGCTAACAGGTGTAGGCTCTCCGAGTAGCGTTTTAGCAAAAACGCCTTTCAAGCCATCATCATAATCGGCCACGAGTTGGGCATCTTCATAGTTGTATTTCAACATCAATCGCCGAAGCTTCTGCTGCACGCCTTCGTGGGTAAAGCATTTACGACACAAAAGCGGTAACCAACTGCTCGGACCGCGACCGTGCTTGTAGGGATCGCGATGGAGAAAGTAGACAATGCGTTTGTAAAACTCGAAACGCATAAAATGCAGGCGCCGCCGCCAAGCGCTTTGCGGCACGCCATCTATGGGGAACACATCTATATATATACCGCTCAGGTAAGCATAATGCGCACGCTCGATTAAGGTGGTACTGCTATCGATTATTTTTCCAAAGCTACCCGGATACTTCTCGTTGGTCTCGGCCGACATCGCTTCGTAAGGCGCCGGCAACCATTCTTTAGCGTGCGCCATCAAAGTATCATAATCCGCGCGCGGCATACAAATGTCCACATCGTCGTCCCAAGGAATAAAACCTTTGTGGCGTACAGCCCCAAGCAAAGTCCCTGCCCAAAGATAATAACGCAAACCGTGCTCGCGGCACACTTTATCTACAGCCAGGAGAATCTCCAAGATGCGCAATTGCAAGGGACGTATTTCGTAAGCGGGCATAGTCGTCGATAAATTATAAGTGCCGTTTAAGCCTTTTGCTGATCGCTTTTCCGATCTGCGTCATAAGCGTGCTTCGGATAATCTATGGTATAATGCAAGCCGCGCGATTCTTTGCGCTCGATGGCTTGCCGCGTAATGAGATAGCCTACGTTGATCATATTTCTCAATTGGCAGATGTCGGGCGTAGCCTTTACGCGCTTAAACAACTCTTCGGTCTCTTCGTAAAGCAGATCCAAGCGCGTCCAAGCCCTTTTCAAGCGCAAATCGCTGCGAACAATGCCGACATAATTGGACATTACCTGCCCCACTTCGCGCACATCTTGCGCAATCAATACCTGCTCTTCGTTGGTCATCGTCCCCTCATCGTTCCATTCGGGCACACTTTCATTAAATGTATATTCGTCGATATGAGCTATCGTATGTTCAGCCGCCTTTTCTGCGTAGACTACGGCTTCAATCAGCGAATTGCTGGCCAACCTATTGCCGCCGTGCAGGCCCGTGCAAGCACATTCACCAATCGCATACAAACGATTGATCGAAGAGCGCGCATCCAAGTCGACCTTGATGCCGCCGCAAAGGTAGTGTGCACAAGGCGCAACGGGAATATACTCCTTGGTAATGTCTATACCGATCGACAAACATTTGGCATAGATGTTTGGAAAGTGATGTTTCGTCTCTTCCGGATCTTTATGCGTCACGTCTAAGCATACGTGGTCTATGCCGCGATTCTTCATTTCCCGATCAATCGCACGGGCCACAATGTCGCGCGGAGCAAGACTCAAACGCTCATCATATTTCTGCATAAACTCCTCACCGTTGGGCAAGCGCAAGATGCCGCCGTAGCCGCGCATTGCCTCCGTTATCAAGAAAGCCGGATGCGTTTCCTTTGGATGATAGAGCGCCGTCGGGTGAAACTGCACAAACTCCATATCCTTTACCGTCGCCTTAGCACGATAAGCCATCGCAATGCCGTCGCCCGTGGCAATATTCGGATTGGTGGTAGAAGCATAAACCGCACCTACGCCGCCGGTGGCAATGACCGTGACGCGCGAAAGCAGCGTATCTATTCGCTTTGTTTCCGGATTGTAAACATAGGCCCCGTAACATTCAATGTTAGGCGTTCTTCTCGTCACATCTACGCCCAAATGATGTTGCGTAATGATCTCTACAGCAAAATGGTGATCCATTACCGTGATGTTAGGCGAGCGGCGCACGGCCTCAATTAAGCCTCGTTGTATCTCATAACCCGTATCGTCGGCGTGGTGTAAGATTCTAAATTCAGAATGTCCGCCTTCCCGGTGCAAATCAAATTCGCCATCGGCTTTTTTATCAAAGTGTACGCCCCAACTAACCAATCTGCAAATGCCCTCGGGCGCACGTTCAATCACCTGCTGCACGGCTTTCGGATCACTGATATAGTCGCCGGCCACCATCGTATCGTGAATATGCTTCTCAAAGTTGTCCACAATGCGATTCGTCACGGAAGCTACGCCGCCTTGCGCTTTCGAAGTGTTGGCTTCTTCAATACTTGTTTTACAGACAAGCCCTACTGTTCCTTTTCCTGAAGCAGCCACTTGCAATGCATAACTCATTCCGGCCACACCGGAACCTATTACCAAGAAATCGAATTTGCGAATCATTATGCTTACTTTTAACCGATTCGGGCCTACATCTATTTAGCCCGGCCTAAGTTTTTGACAATGTGCAAGCAAAAGTAGTACTTGCCGCGCGCCCCACAAAGGAAAGCGCAGAAAATCATCAGTTCTTACTATCTACCAATGCCTTTTACCTTTTCCGAATCAAGGTTAAGCCATCACGAAGGGGTAAGATGACGGTTTCTACACGCTCATCGTGCGCCACGCGACGATTAAATTCGCGTATGCCCTTTGTTTGCGGATCATCATCATAGGCCGGATCGATCACGTGTCCGTCCCAGAGCGTATTATCTGCCAGCAAAAGGCCGCCCGAGCGCAAACGCGGCAATACGAGATCGTAATACGTGCAATAGTCGCGCTTATTGGCATCAATAAAGGCCATATCATAGACCTCATTTTCTTTGGGTAACAAGTCTAAGATGTCGCCAATGATCAATTCGATGCGCGGCGGATAGGGTGCACCTTCCAGCCACGGCCGCGTGAAGTCTTCTTGCTCATCATTGATCTCGTAAGTGCGTATGAGTCCGTCGGCTTCCATTCCCGCCGCAATGCTTAATGCACTGTAACCGGTATAGGTACCGATTTCCAGCACCTTCTTGGGGCGCAGGAGCTTGGTCAGCAAGCGCAGCAGCGTCCCCTGCCAATGTCCGGAAGCCATACGCGGGCGCAGCAATTTCGTCTGCGTGGCGCGATAGAGGCGGTGCAGGTAATCGTCTTCCGGCGTTATCATTTCTGTAATGTAGGCTTCCAGCAAAGGGTCGCAGCCGTCTGCACCCTCAAACGTATTGCCGCGTTTTTCCGGCAAACCTATTTCTTCATACTTCATACGAAATTCTCTTCAAAAGCAAATTTCAGCACAGCAAAGTTCGCTTATTTCCCGACGAAATAAAAGTTACATTGCAAAAAATCCCTATTTCAACTATCAAATGATAAGTTTTAACCTAAACGCGTTTGTTAGGGTAAAACAGATATTAAACCTCCATCAAGCAAATAAATTCTTTTATATTCTTCCATTTATCCTATAAAAGTCTTATCTTTGCAACCAATTCACTCAATTAAGTCCTTTTATCATGAAAAATCGTTTCTGATTCAGCATCTGCCATTCGGCCGATTTTACCATCGATTGAGGCGCGCTGACGGACAACGATTTTTTCAGTCTCATCCGTCAGCCGATTGCTGCGGAGCGACTTAGGCAATGGCAGCATCACAGATAAAATGCAGAAAGCAGAAAAAACAAAAGCTGTTTGCCTACACGCAAGGACAAAATCTTTAAGCAATTCAAACGCAAACCATCAAGTTATGGAAGATATTGCACAACAAACAAGCGAAACTCAACAAGCTATGATAGAAGTAAAGGCTGAAAAAGGCGTAGCACACATTACCAACCAACAAAGCGCGGCTGAATGGATACATATATATAATATGTCAGGACAATGTGTATATAAAGTGACGCTCAGTGCGCAATCTGAAATAACCATTCCCCTTGCTCAAGGTCGTTATGTCTTAAAGATGTCGACGGCCGACGTTGAAATCAGCATCGAATGAGGCGCTAATGATACATCAATGCGCCTTTTCCGTAAGCGCCCGCTTTTCTTCCGCTTTCTAAGACGGAAAAGGCTCTCTACACCAAGTTGTTTTCTATTTTTACGCGTCTGAAAACAATCTACTTCAGCAATTATTTTCCCCCTTTTGCACCATTTCTGCGCCCTTTTCTTGCCGTCAAAATAAAGTTTGACCTGATTTCAAACCTTATGGCTACGATTTTCTTCGTATCTTCGCTACGATTATGCAAGAAGATACCTTCGACATACGCTCCCGACAAGCTTCACCCACGCCGCAAGAGCGTGATTTTGAAAATGCTTTGCGGCCCTTGCGCTTCGACGACTTTAGCGGACAGCAAAAGGTGGTCGATAATTTGCGCGTCTTCGTAGAAGCAGCCAAGTATCGCGGCGAACCGCTCGACCATACTTTGCTTCACGGCCCGCCGGGCTTGGGTAAGACGACTTTGGCCAATATTATTGCCAACGAGTTGGGCGTAGGTTTCAAACTGACTTCAGGTCCTGTGCTCGATAAACCGGGCGATTTGGCCGGACTCTTAACAAGTCTTGAGCCCCACGATGTTTTGTTTATCGATGAGATACATCGGCTCCAACCCGTCGTAGAAGAATATCTCTATTCGGCTATGGAAGATTACCGCATCGATATTATGATCGACCGCGGTCCGGCTGCTCGCTCCATTCAGCTTGATTTGAATCCGTTTACATTGATTGGTGCGACAACGCGCAGCGGATTGCTGACCGCTCCTTTGCGGGCGCGCTTCGGCATCAACTTGCATTTAGAGTATTACGATGCACTGACTATCGGCAGTATTCTTATGCGCAGTGCCGGCATCTTGGGTGTGCCGCTCAAAGATGAGGCACGCAAGGAAATAGCCGGCCGCAGTCGCGGAACACCGCGTATTGCCAATGCACTCTTGCGCCGTGTGCGCGACTTTGCACAAGTAAAGGGCACGGGAACGATTGATCCGGAAATCGCAAACTTTGCTTTGGAAGCACTCAACATCGACCGTTACGGCCTCGACGATACGGATAATAAGATTCTGCTGACGATTATCGACAAATTCAAAGGCGGACCTGTCGGCATAGGTACGATTGCTACGGCCATCGGTGAAGATCCGGGCACACTTGAAGAGGTTTACGAACCCTTCCTTATCAAAGAGGGCTTTATCCGCCGCACGCCGCGCGGACGTGAGGTCACTGAATTGGCCTTTAAGCACCTTAACCGCCCGCTGCCTCGCACGCAGCCGGAGCAACCCTCGCTTTTCTGAACGCGACCATCTGGAAAGGAAAATCGTTAATAGCATCGAACCATCGTCAACCGTGCTGCCACGTTGTGCAGCAACTAAATTATTAAAGCTGATGATTTCTTACAATACCGTCAACGTAAACATGCCGCCCATCAAGCGCCGTAACAATACGGCTTGGGTGCGCCGCGTAGCCGCCACTTACGGAAAAGAGGTCGACGAGATCGCATATATTTTTTGCGACGATGAGAAAATATTAGAGGTTAACCAACAATATTTGAATCACGACTATTATACGGACATCATAACCTTTGATTATACGGAGGGAAACGTCCTCAGCGGCGACCTTTTCATCAGTTTGGACACCGTCCGAACCAATGCTGAGCAGCGTAATATCTCGTATAGGGAAGAACTTGATCGGGTTATCATCCACGGCATCTTGCACCTTTGCGGCATCAACGACAAAGGCCCGGGCGAGCGCCAACTGATGGAAGCAGCTGAGAACAAAGCGCTCAACCTTCGCGATAAGGCTTAAAGCCGACTCAATTCGCTTTTTTTTAACGGACTACTATGCTTTTGATCCTTCCAGCAAGGATAGTCGGCACTATAAGCATAAACCTCGGTCAACACATTTTACCGGCGTTTATGCTTTTCTTTATTTGAGAAAATAGTAAGGCCTATGATGAGGCTTACAGCTTTTCTTTTTCTTCCGAGTCATTATTTTTTTGTGCGCTTTCCGGCCATCAAAAGGCCGAATATTTGACCGGCGCGGTTTTTCATCACGATAACAAACCTTTATTGTCGTGAGATGAAGCTCTTTTTCTCACGAGCGCAAACCTTTTTCATCGTGAGGTGAAACAAAATAGTGGCTATTTGAGTGGCCGAAAAACGGATAGATCGTTGTCAGAAATCTGTGGATAAGTAGGTGGAAAACCCGTTGAAAAGACTTGTATAAAGGTTGGAAAAACTACGGTTTCGGATGGTCTCAATGCGCTTTCAGTTTTCCACAAATTAAAGCCGTTTTGCAGCACTTATCCATAGGATTTTGAGTGGTTTTTAGCCGTACTTTTAACTTTTATTTTTCAACACTAAAAGTTATCCACGGCTTGTGAATAAATCGGCAATCAATCTTCCGGAAATGCTTTTAAGAAAGGGATTCTTCAAAGGTTTTAATCTGTGGATAATAACGTGGATAAGTGAAATAAAAATGTGGACAACGAAATGAGCAAATTCCAATTCAAAAAATTATTAACAGTTTACACAGTCTATCATGTACATCATAGATTTCTCTCTTTCTTTTTAAAAGATAAAATAGAAAACATGTATTGTTATATATGCGGGAAGAAAAAACGGTGGATAAGTCAATGCTTGTTGCGCGGAAAGTGGTCGAGGATCTGCTGCCGGATAAAGCGGCGGTCAATGTTGGTGTAGACCTGCGTCGTGGAGAGATCCGTATGGCCCAGCATCATCTGAATGGCTCTGAGGTTAGCGCCGCCTTCGAGTAAATGGGTGGCAAAGGTGTGGCGAAGCGTGTGCGGACTAATGTTTTTCGTGATGCCGGCTTCGGCTGCGTATATCTTTAAGTTGTAGAAGACGGTAATGCGCGATAAATGCTTGCCGCGGCGAGCACTTACAAAGACGTAATCTTCCTCGCCTTTTTTTATATTAATTTCGTGGCGGATAAGTAGCCAGTTTTTCAATTCTTTGACTGCACGGGGCGATATGGGCACAATGCGTTGCTTGTTGCCCTTACCCGTAATGCGGATAAAACCTTCGTCAAGATAGAGGTCGGAAAGCAGCAGAAAGCACAATTCGGATACGCGCAAGCCGCAACTGTAGAGTATTTCGATGATGGCGTGGTCGCGAGCGCCTTCCGTAGTGCTCTGATCAATGACTGACAGCAGGGCATCAACCTCTTCGAGTGTAAGAACTGTAGGTAAGTGAGTGCCTATCTTAGGCGATTCGAGGAGTTGGGTAGGATCTGTCTCCAAATAGCCTTCGAGTAAGAGAAAATGATAGAAAGAGCGCACGCCGGATAGGATGCGATTGATGGAACGCGCCGTGATGCCTACGTCGGAAAGGGCTTTCGTGAAGCGATGGAGGTCGTCGAGCTTTACATTTAAAATATCTATGTCTTCTTGTTGCAAGAAATCGATTAGTTTTTCCACGTCGTGCATATAAGCTTCGCGCGTATTGTCGGACAAACCTTGCTCGAGCAGGATGTAGGTCTTGTATTTGTCGGTCAATTCCATCAATTGTGCTTCTATTTATATGCAAAGATAATGTAAACTTAAAGCAATGGGGAGCGTTTATGGGTAGAGCTTTTATTGATTTGATATATAGTATATTTATTGTCGATGCTAAGGGCTGTCGGGAAAAGTAGGGCAAACGTCTGCTTCAATCTTAAAATTTTGGAGCTCAAGTACGGAAATCTGAGATAGTTTAGTATTTTTGCGGTTATTATCCATTAATCTTAATAATATGAAACTAATCTACGCTAAATGCATGGCCTTTATGGCATTGTTTTGCATGAGTTTGAATCTTGCGGCACAAAGTAAAGTGACGCTTAGTTTTGAATCGGAAGTACTCAATTCCAATGTTCACGTTTATACGACGCTTGGCTCAGATCCTGAAAAGGAAGTGATGCCGGAAGAGGACACCGGATCTTATATCATTGATTCGGGCTGCAAATTGAGAGTGAGCGTCGTTCCGGAACAAAACTACGTGGTCTACGTATGGAAATCGAAACTTGGTGATGCAAGTATGGAGGAAATCAACGAGTCATATAGCGCGACAGAACAAACTTTCAATAATGTGACGAAGAACTTGGCGCTCGTCGTTGATGTTGTAAGGCTTGTTCCCGTCACCTTTATAGTGCCGGAAGAAGGCACTAATGGACCGGAAGTCAATGTGGAAGAGCAGGGAGACTTTGGTCGTGTCATTAAAGCTGAGAGCGACGGTAAGACATATTTGTTGCCCGAGAATCGCGGTGCTTACTTTGATCCTTGCATTAAAGATGGTTACAATATTTTAGCTTGGAGTTTTGGCGAAGGTGCTTATTTTCCGGCGCGTCCGGATCAATTCTATAAGAATAATGTGCCTGAAGACTTCTTCTTAACCGTACTTTTCTATAAGGATGGCGAAACGCGCACCGTGACGTATGAACAACCGAAGACGGCTGTCTTGACTTGTAAGAACAGAAACTTGGACGACAGTCCGGAATTGGCTTCCGGAGAGACTTGCACACCGGGTGATCAGATTTTGTTTGAAGTGGCTCCGGAAGGTAATCCGGACGGTAAAGTAGAATTGCACCATTGGTTGGTAAACGGAGAGGAATATCGCTTGTCGGATGGTGACTTTTATGTAGACAATTCGTTGACTTTGATGGCCATTAGCAATTTGGACGTGAAAGTTGTGCCGATGGAAGAATATACAGATGCGATTCAAAGCGTGGCAACGCCTGTTGAAACAAGCATTGTAACGGATGCTACTGCCGGAAAAATCAATGTGACGACGACGGCAAAGAACGTATTTGTATATAATGTAGCAGGTAAATTGCTCGCCATGCAAGCCGTAAAGGATCAAAAGGCGGAGATTAGCGTGCCGGCTTCAATGCGCGGCGAAACGCTGATTGTGCGCACGGCTGAAAAATCGTTTAATGTTGTCTTCAAATAAGTCGGACGATGGAGCAAATAAATAAAGTATGTCGCCGACATCGATCTTGGTTGCTGCTATTCTTATGCTTTGTGGCTTGCCAATCAGTTGTGCAGGCGCAAGGTTACTATGACGCTGCACAAAGACCTGATGGAGAAGGGACGGAAGCACATCCTTATGAGCTCTTTTCTACGGAGCATTTTCTTTGGATTGCGCAGCAGGTTAATTCGGGCAACGACTTGCGCGATGAATATTTTGCTGTAACGCAAGACATTGACTTCAGCGATACCAGAAATTGGGACGACGGCCACGGCTGGAGAGCCATTGGCGGGTTGTTTATGAAAAATGGTATAGCTAAAAAGTTGGCCTTCCGCGGTCATTTAGAGGGAAACAATCACGTTTTCTATAAATTGTATTGTAACCGATCGGATATTGATTACCAAGGGCTTTTCGGTTATGTGGACAATGCGACGATTAAGAATCTGCGTCTCCGCTTTTTCGAGGTGAAAGGTAGTGAGAATGTGGGTGCTTTATCAGGCTACACCTTTGAAAGCAATATCGAAAACATACAACTTGAAGAGGCTGACGTGAAGGCTTCGCACTTCTTTGTCGGTGGCGCGATCGGCTATATGAATGGCGGGTACGTAAAAGATTGTAGCTTGAAGGGAGCAGTTGAAGGCGTTGATTATGTCGGCGGCTTGCTGGGCTGGTGTCTCGATGGCTTAGTTACCGGTTGCCGTGTTTGTGCTGATGTGAAGAACATTGTAAACCCTGACAACGGAGAAATGGGTCGTATGGCCGGCGGTTTGGTAGCTTATCTGAACAAAGGTCGTATTGAGTACTCCGGTTTTTGGGGTAACGTCGAAGGCGGAAACCAGATAGGTGGCTTGGTTGGCGATGCTACACACAGCAAAATCAGTGATAGCTTTGTATCTTATATAGATAGTCCGGATATCGACGGACAAAAGACGATAAAAGGGCAAACTTATGTCGGCGGCTTGGTAGGTAAGAATGAAGATACGCCGGTTTCAGACTGCTTTAGCCATATTTCGGTGGAGGGTAGCGCTTCCGTGGGCGGCTTAATCGGATCTTCGGATTATACGGATACACGCGTCGTCCGCTCTTATGCGGCTTGCGCGGTAAAAGCTGAACAGAAGGATTTGGCCGGCGGGTTCATCGGCACGAAATCGTATAGCGGGAGCGTGGATTCTTGTTATTACGATAAAGAATTAGCGCCCGAATTGTCGGCAGTAGGCGGCTATTCGCACGAAAGCGTTAACTGCGAAGGTAAGACGACGGCCGAAATGAAGCAAGCCGCGACTTACGCGGGCTGGAATTTTGCCTCTCATTGGTTGATTGATGCTAAAATCAACGATGGTTACCCTTATCCGAGCTTCTTTATCAACACGCATATCCAAGAAGCGCCGACCGTGGCGCAGCAGATGGAGATTCAGGCGAAAATAAACGGAACACTATGCGAGGTTTCTGCGAATCAACCGTTGTCGTCCGTGAGTCTTTATTCGACTGACGGCCGTTTGAAGTTGCACAAGACGGACCTTAACGCCTGCTCGTTAACTTTCCGCTACCCATTTAAACGCAATAAGATTTTTCTGTTGGTTTGCCGATTCAAAAATAACCGGACGGAAACTTTAAAATTGACGATCAAGTAAAAAATAATTCCGCCGCTCTGTCTGTTTGAGCAGATTTAGGAGCGGCGGATAGCATCATAAATGGTATTATAAAGCACGAAATGCGCAGATTTCGGCCCTTTCGTTGCCATTATCTTTAAGAAATCATTCGTTATGGAGAACAACATCATCTCAAAACGTGTGGAAATCGTGCGGCAGAAAATGCACAAATTTGGTGCGGCCGCCCTTGTCGTTCCCACGAGCGATCCACACGACAGTGAATACATCGCAGAGCGCTGGAAATGCCGCGAATGGCTCACAGGATTTACCGGATCGGCCGGTTTGGCGGTCCTGACGCTCACCGATGGCGCGCTATGGACTGATTCGCGCTACTTCCTGCAAGCGGAGCACGAACTTGCCGGTACGCCTTTCCAACTGATGCGTGACGGAGAAGCCGAAACGCCGACGCCTTGCGAATGGTTGTCCCGTTTACCCGAAGGAAGTAAAGTTTGTTACGTAGAAGAAATGATGCCAGAAAGCCTTCATAAGGCGATTTTCGCGACCGAAGGCTTAATAGATTTCGGTTTGAGCGAAGATTGTTTTGATGAAGTGTGGACGGAACGCCCCGCGATGCCCGCCGCGCCCATCGAAGCCCAACCGCTGAAGCTGGCAGGCGAATCTGCGATCGAGAAAATCGAGCGCATTCACAGCAGTATGCAAAATAAAATGGGCGCATACGATTATCTTTTCCTTTCCGACTTATCTGAAATCGCTTGGACGCTCAATTTGCGCGGCGCAGACATAGCCTACAATCCCGTGTTCTACGCTTATTTACTGCTGTCGCGGACGGGGCGTTCGACGCTCTTTGTTGCGGCCGACTCCCTATCCACAAAAGCGCGAAAGAACTTGGAAGAAGCCAACATCGACGTAGCTCCTTACGATAAATGGAGAGATTTTTTGGCGGAGATAGCGGAAGCAAATATCGTTTTCTTTTCCGGCGTCAACTGCAAAGTGATGCGTGCGGCCAAGGAGACGCTCACCCATTATACCGTCGTAGATTCGCCCGTTGCAATGATGCGTGCGCTCAAGAACCAAGCGGAGCGCAAAGGCTTCCGTGCGGCGATGGAGCGCGATGGCGTGGCTTTGGTCCGCTTCCTGCGTTGGTTGGAAACAGCCGTGCCGAAAGGCGTCGAAACGGAGTGGACCATCGGCGAGAAATTAGCCGAGTTTCGCGCCGAAGGGGATAAGTTTCGCGGCTTAAGTTTTGCTACCATTGCCGGATATGGCCCTAACGGCGCCATTGTTCATTACGAAGCCGAAAAAGAGACCGCTTCCCCGATTCAGCCTAAAGGACTTTTGTTGCTTGATTCCGGTGCGCAATACCAAGACGGCACAACCGACATCACACGCACCATTGCCCTCGGCCCGCTCACGCAAGAAGAGCGCCGCGTGTACACATTAGTATTAAAAGGACACATAGGGCTGAGCGATATGCACTTTCCTGAAGGCATCACGGGCCTACAGCTCGACACCGCAGCCCGAATGGCGATGTGGAAAGAAGGCTACGATTTCGGCCACGGCACAGGCCACGGCGTCGGCAGTTTCCTCAACGTCCACGAAGGCCCGATGCAGATTCGCAAGAACAAGCGTGCCGATACCCTCATTGGCTTTCAAGAAGGCATGACCATCACCGATGAGCCGGGAATCTACATAGCCGGCAGTTTTGGCGTAAGAATTGAAAACGTCTTACTCGCCGTTAAGGCTCGCAAAAATGCTTTTGGGAAGTTCCTCAAGTTCGAACCCCTCACGCTATGTCCGATTGATACCCGCCCAATCGACCTCACGATGCTCAATAAATCAGAGATCAATTGGCTCAACGCCTATCATGAAGAGGTCAGAAACCGATTACTTCCCCTTCTCGATAAAGAGGAAGATCGCCGATGGCTTATCGAGCACACGAAAAAGCTTGTCAAATAAACCGCCGCATAAGGATCATACACAAAGCGTGGCCGCAAAAAGAAACGAACTCCTCTTTGCGGCCACGCTGTTATTATATTGTGTCCGACGCTTCACCTTTCCCTCCTCGCGAAAGTCGAGCGGAAGCGTTGCGCCTTTTAATTCTTCAGCTTTTCGGGGCCTTCTTTTGCAAACAAGTTGCCTACAATATTCATTTCCATAAAGCTCGTACGCTGTTCCTTTCGCTGACTACCGAGATAGCAAATACGATCTTGCTCGTGGATCATTCTATCCGTAAGCAGCTTGCGCAATGCAGCCAGCAAAAACTCGTGGCCGTAGCTCTTCATCGGCATATAAATGGCGTAGACGCCGTAGCAGACCGCCAAGTGTCTTACGGTATTGGCTTTGTAAGCAATGGCAAGCACGTGCGTCGTCGGGCGGAAACTCGAAACCAAGCGCGCCGTGCGCCCCGTGTAGCTATCCATAATAATAGCCCGCAAATTCATCTTGTGCGTTGCCGATACAGCCTCTTTCGCAAAAAATTCCGTCGCGTCAGGGTTCTTTGAGAGCGGAATCTCCACCTCGCTGAGCGAAAACTTTTCCATATCGCGTTCCGCCTGTCGCGCAATGGTAGCCATAGCGCGCAGCGCTTCCACCGGATATTCGCCATAAGCCGTCTCCCCGCTCAGCATCACCGCGTCAGCGTGGCTATATACAGCATTAGCGATGTCGGTCACTTCCGTACGAGTTGGTCTCGGGTTATGAATCATACTTTGCAGCATCTGCGTGGCCACGATGACCGGCTTGTGAAAGTTAATGGCGCGCTGAATGATGTGGCGCTGAATGCCCGGTATGCGCTCCTGCGCCACTTCGATGCCCAAGTCGCCGCGCGCCACCATCACCCCATCGGCCGCATGAAGTATTTCGTCGATATTGTCAACGCCCTCTTCGTTTTCTATTTTGGCAATGATGTGTATGTCGCTGTCCGCCTCGTCCAGCATCCGGCGCACCTCTAAAATGTCCGCCTTCGAGCGCACGAAAGAGTGAGCGATAAAGTCTACGTCATAATCAATGGCAAAGCGAATGTTGCTTTTATCCCTTTCCGTCAAGGCCGGCAGATTGATCCTGCTACCCGGCACGTTCACGCTCTTGCGCGCACCGAGCGTAGCGTTGTTTTCGATCGTGCAATAAAGTTTTCCGTCTTTCCGATCATCGACCGTCAGTCCCAGATCACCATCATCGATCAAGATATGCGCCCCAATCGGCACGTCTTTGACAAAGTCCGGATAAGATACGGCAATACGTTCGCGCGTCGTCTCCAGTGTAGAATCGCCCACGATGCAGACTTTATCGCCTTCCGCAAAAGAAATGGGCGCCGCGCAAGCGGTAGTTCGCACCTCAGGTCCTTTTGTGTCGACCAAAATAGCAATATGACTCGATACTTGCCGCACATTATCAATCACGCGCTTCATTCCTTCCGGCCCTTGGTGCGCCGTGTTGAGCCGCACGACGTTCATGCCCTCATCATACAATTGCTGAATCATCCCGACGTCGCAGCGCGCATCGGAGATCGTCGCAACGATCTTTGTCTTTTTATACATAACTATCGTTTTATTATTCTGAGTGAGTAGTGTTAGTCTGCTTCAAGCCGAGCAACGCCTCGATGCCAAGGCGGTAAACGTCGATACCGAAGCCCGAGATCGTTCCGGCGCACGCTTCAGCTATCAATGATTGGTGGCGAATAGGTTCTCGAGCGGCCACATTGCTAATGTGAACCTCTACGACGGGCAAACCGATGGCCCGTATGCAATCAGCCAAAGCCAAGGACGTATGCGTGTAAGCGCCCGCATTGAAAACAACCCCAAAAGTGCCATCCTTCGCCGCCAGTTGGAGGCGATCGATCAAGGCGCCCTCCGAATTATTTTGATCATAGACCAACGAAAGCGAAGGAAAGTTGGCGCGCAACTGCGCACAACACGCTTCCATCGACGTCGTACCATAAATATTCGGTTCGCGCGTGCCCAGCAAGTTCAGGTTAGGTCCGTTAAGAATCAGTATTTTCATCATGATGTAGCTTTTACAAGTTTATCCGTAGCCCTGCTCATCGGTTTTTTCTTTCTGAAGTAGGCCTTGCGCAGTCGCACATCTTACGTTAGCCGCACTGTTGCGCCCGTTTTCGCCGTGCTGCTCCTATCGCTTCAGCCTCATCTCGCCCTATCCCTTGCTTCCGGCAGGATCGCTGCTTGCCGAAGCGGACTTTAGGGCTATGCAGATGCAAAGTTATAAATTCTTTTACTAAAGCGCTTGCTTTCAAACTCGATTGTAAGCTCTACCCGCTCCCATCTCCCTATGCTTCCGCTCCGTTTGCGCACCAAAACCCTCCATCTGAAGGCCGCCAAGCGCAGCAATGACGATGAGAAGCGCCTACCATTTTTAAGCACACAGCAAAAACAAACTACCGACAAACCGCCAAACGCCATCGCCATCAGCACTTTAGCCCAATCAACATTGACGCCCGACGTTTTTTATCACGACAACAAAGGTTTGCGCTCGTGAGAAAAAGAGCTTCATCTCACGATAAAAAAGGTTTACGCTCGTGAGCGTAAGCTATCTGCGTCAAGACTTGCTGCAAGCAAATCAATAGGTCGATGCCGGAAAAATAGGATGCGAGCGTGGCAAAAATACCGCTGCGTCAGTGTCCATCGCCTGTGAGGCGGCTGCATTTTTGTCGGCCGCTTCGTCAGGCTGATCGCCGGCCGCTTCAAGGGCGATTTTTGCTTCTGAAAAGCCGTGAATCTTTAATTTTATATAAAAAATAAAGTTTTGTAATTGATACAACTTTACAGATTATCTAAGTGCAATAATTTCTATATTAGACGTCTGCATTGTAAATTGCGGTAAAAAATTGCGGTAAAAACGACGATTAAGCACCATATTTGGATGTTTTCTTAATTTCTAAATTTCTTTATTTACTATTTTTTGGTACTTTTGCGCTATGAAACGTATAGGTAAGGCCCTAAAAAGCTTCTTTCATCTTTATATTGATGGCTTCAGGCAGATGACTTGGGGCCGCGTGCTTTGGGGTATTATTTTGCTCAAACTCTTTCTGATGTTTGTCGTTTTGCGCTTGTTTTTCTTTCGCCCCGCATTGGGCGGACTCGACGAGCAGCAAAAGGAAGAGGTTGTGGGCAGCAATTTAGTGAATAAGTCAACAGATAAAACACATTGAATATATGGAACCATTAACAGCTCTACTTGACTGGTCGCGGGCGCAGTTTGCGCTTACGGCCTGCTATCACTGGCTTTTTGTGCCGCTAACGCTCGGCCTCGCCGTGATTATGGGAATTATGGAGACGATCTACGTCGTGAAAGGCGGAGAAGTCTGGAAGCGCACTGCGCAATTTTGGATGAAGCTTTTTGGCATCAACTTCGCCATCGGCGTGGCCACGGGCTTGATCCTCGAATTTGAATTTGGTACAAACTGGAGCAACTACTCGTGGTTTGTGGGCGACATCTTCGGCGCTCCGCTCGCGATCGAGGGCATTTTTGCCTTCTTTATGGAGGCTACGTTTATTGCCGTAATGTTCTTTGGCTGGAACAAAGTAGGCCGCAAGTTTCACCTGGCGTCTACGTGGCTTACCGGCCTCGGCGCCACTATTTCCGCTTGGTGGATTCTCGTGGCCAACGCTTGGATGCAGCACCCCGTAGGTATGCGCTTTAACCCCGAAACGGTGCGCAACGAGATGGTTAGTTTTTCCGACGTGGCACTTTCCGGCGCAGCCGTGACGAAGTTTGTGCATACCGTGACGTCTTCTTGGATGGTAGGTGCCGTCTTCGCCGTGGGCGTTAGTTGCTGGTTCTTGCTCCGCAAACGCAATCAGCAGCTCGCATTGCGCAGTATCCGCGTAGCTGCGCTGGTCGGCATTAGTGCTACGATATTGACGATTATTACCGGCGACGTGTCGGGCATAGAGATGGCGAAGCATCAACCGATGAAGCTCGCCGCAGCCGAAGGCTTGGAAAAGGGCGGCACGCGTGCAGCCTTCTCGATCGTGCCCGGTGTGAAAGTGCCCGGCGTATTGTCGATCTTAGCAACACACGATATCGACGGCTTCGTGCCCGGTACGCAGGACATCATTGACGGCTACACGACGCCCGATGGCCAAAAGGTGATGGGTGCTGCCGAGAAGATGGAGCGCGGCAAAAAGGCCTTGGCTGATTTTACGACGTTCCGCAGCAAAATAAAGACCGACTCGGTCGGCGCACAAGTAGCGCGCGACTCGCTGATGAAGAATGTAGACTATTTCGGCTACGGCTACATCAATGACAAAGCCGAGTTGATCCCGCCCGTGGGCCTCGTCTTCTGGAGTTTCCGCGTGATGGTCGGTCTGGGTATGGCTTTGATGCTCGTCTTGATCCTTGTTTGGTGGTTTGAGCGCAGAGGTACGCTGACGAAGAAGACGTGGTTGCACCGCATTGGCGTATGGAGCATTCCGGCTGTCTTCATTGCGAGTCAGGCAGGTTGGATTGTGGCCGAATTGGGCCGTCAACCGTGGGCCATCCAAGACTTGTTGCCCGTCGGTGCCGCCTTGTCGGATCTCTCCGTAGGTAGCGTGATAACGACGTTCTTCCTCTTCTTGGTGATCTTTACCGTGCTGCTCATCGCGGAAATAAGCATTATGACGAAGGCTGTGCGCACGCAGGAGGAAATTTCCGATTAAAACGGTGCGAATGCTTAGCCTTGGTTTGCAGCCATTGCGCATCGTGGTCGCAACTGCCGACCTCGCGCCACTGCTGAGAGGCGAAGCTCACTGAAATACATTCAAAAGCAATTCATAAACAGACAAAAACATTCCTGAGGCCCGATCCGCTGCTGCAAGTCGATAGACATATTATATAATGCCTGCTTGCGGCGCGCCGGGATAAAGGATGCAAAGACCTATGATAACTTACGATTTCTTACAACACTATTGGTGGCTGCTCGTAGCTCTGCTCGGGGGACTCCTCGTTTTCCTCTTTTTCGTGCAAGGGGCTAACACGTTAATCTTTCGCTTGGGACGCACCGAGGAAGAACGCTCCCTGATTGTCAACTCTACGGGCCGCAAATGGGAATTTACCTTTACGACGCTCGTAACCTTTGGCGGTGCTTTCTTTGCCTCGTTTCCCCTCTTTTACAGTACGAGTTTTGGTGGCGCCTATTGGGTTTGGATGCTGATTCTCGCAAGCTTCGTCTTACAAGCCGTGGCTTACGAATACCAGAACAAACCCGGCAACGTCTACGGACGCAACGTCTTCCGCCGCTTCTTGGTCTTCAACGGCTTTGCAGGGCCTTTCCTCGTTGGTGCAGCGGTTGCCACGTTCTTCACGGGCTCGGCTTTCGTCGTGGATCATAGCGCGATGGACGCCAAATCGCTCGTTCCGGTCATCAGTCGCTGGGCAAATGATTGGCACGGCCTCGATGCCTTGTTTAATGTGTGGAATTGGGTGCTCGGTTTTGCCGTATTCTTCTTGGCACGCGTATTGGGCTCGCTCTATCTTTTGAACAACATCGACGATGCCGACTTGCAGCCGCGCATTCGCCGTCAGATTTTGATCGATACGGTGCCCTTCTTGCTTTTCTTCTTGTCGTTTGTAGGCTATCTCTTGACGGCTGCCGGGTTGGCCGTTGACCCTGCGACGGGAACAGTAGCGCCTGAAGCTTACAAGTATCTCCACAATCTCTTGGCGATGCCTGCCGTGCTCGGTACGTTCTTGGTAGGCGTGGTGCTCGTACTCTATGGTGTGCTGACCGGCATATTTAGCAAAACTGCTCGCAGAGGCATTTGGCCGGCGGGCGTAGGCGTGGTACTCACGGTGCTGGCCTTGTTGCTCTTGGCGGGCTATAATAATACGTGCTACTATCCGAGTTCGGCCGACATACAGAGTTCGCTGACAATCACTAATAGTTGCTCAACAGAGTTTACGCTCCGCACGATGGCTTACGTCTCTTTGTTGATCCCCTTCGTGTTGGCCTACATTTTCTATGCTTGGCGCGCGCTCGACAAAAAGTCGCTGACGCGTAAAGAGTTGAAAGATACTGACCACAAATATTAAATCGGCGCCGCCGGCTTGCATCCTTAGCCGTCGGAGCTTAGATGCGTTGCGCTGATTATTTCGAACTTATTCCTCCGTGTCGTGCATAGGCTTGTCGATTGCACGACACGGATTTTTTTTCTTTCTTCCGCCGCAGCGAACGAAAAGCACTAAGCCTTGTAAAAATTCCCACCTAAGGGAATTTTAATTCCCCTAAGGAGATTTTTTTTCCTACCTAAGAGAATTTTTACGGTCACCTAAGAGAATTTTTACGGTCACCTAAGAGAATTTTTGCGGTCACTAAGTGTAAGTAAAACAAGCCCTTATCCTTGCAGAAAAGGGACGTTATAGTTGTAAAAACGTAGTAGATAGCGAGCCGTTATAAAGGCGCGTTGCTCCCTGCGACGGTGGCTTTAGATCGTGGCCGCCGCAGCGTGAAGCGTAGCGCCTCAAGTAGTGTGCACATAGGGCTGGCAGTTCCTTTTCGGTAAGGCGTAGAATGCATAAGGAGAGGGTCGCTACCTCATTGTCGCGTTGGCGGCAAGACTTTTGATCGTATCATCGAATCGATGGCTGCCGGTTTGCCGAAGATCATCGCTAGGTTTTAAGTCCTCAATCGTAGTTTATGAGTATCAAATACCTCTTTTCGCTCGGTAATGTGTAAAATAATGGATAAAAACTTTTCTTTTATAGAAAACCTTTTTATCTTTGCTATGATTTTGGGAAAGGTTTGAAGATTAACAACACCACAGCCTCCGATAAGAAGGCTGTGCATTCTACGCTTTTAATCGCAATGATTTACCTTTATAATTGTACTCGGCCGTTGCCGAGATGGGTTGCATGGCTAGTAAGGTAAAAATAGCTTAGCCCCTTACGTTGAGTTGATAAATACGATATTATACACACATCATTCACTTAAATGACACATCTAATGAAGAAAAGAATTCTTTTCGCCGCAATGGGATTGGCCCTCAGTGCCGGTTGCTTTGCGCAGAGTGCGTCTGACGTTATCATTAAGACGACTTCAGGTGATAAAACGTACAAGATCAGTGAAGTTAAGAATCTGCGCATCGAAGGCAATGCGCTTAAGGTCAATAAAAAGACCGGCGAAGCCGCAGATACTTACAACTTCGACGAGATCAAGTCGATTATGTTTGCACTCTCCACAGGTATCGACAATGCTCGCCTGCCCGAGAGCAACTTTACGATCAGTTCGCCCGCAGGTAGCAATATGATTTACGTGAAGGGCAACGAGCCGGGCAAGCGCTACGACGTAGCCATCTACGACGCAGCCGGCAAGTGCGTAATGCGCGATGCCAACTGGCAAGGAGCGCCCATCAACGTAGCCGGCCTGAGCAAGGGCGTGTTTGTATTCAAGATCAATAAAACGGCTATTAAATTCAGCAAGTAATCTTATGAAGAAGTATATTTTTCTCCTTTTGGCCGCTTGCCAAGGTTTAGCAACCATGGCGCAAGAGAATGTGGCTTACAAGTTAAAAGTAAATTTGGCTTCAGGTGAGAAACTCGCCTTCAGAGCTGATGAAGTAGACTCCATCACCTTCGCCAACTACGAAAAGGTGCAAGTAAATCTCTCCAAGCGCTTCGTGACCTCAACGACGATAGCCGTTAACATCGACTTGCAAGAAAACTCAAAGCGCTTCTATGCCCTTTGCTTGCCGGCTGATCAGCAGATCCCCGAAGACCAAGTGAAGGATTACATTCTGAAGAACAAGACGGTTGAGGCCGAAACGTCATACAAGAAGTCGTTTGACCTGCTTAAGCCGGAAACGGAATATACGGTTTACGCCTTGGCTTTTGATATGAACGACATCCCGAGCAATGTGAGCAAGCTGACGCTGAAAACGGGCGCTGTGGCTGATGATCCGTTTAGCATTGCGATCGATAAAGTGAGCAATCGTAGCGTGAAATATACTGTTACGCCGAAAGATCCGAGCATCAAATATTACACGCTCTCCTCTACGCTCGACAAATACAATGAAGACTGCACGGCCGGCGAAAACGCAGGCGACGTCATTCAGCACTACATTGCGATGTGGACGCAGTTTGCTTCTTGGTATGGCTCTACTTGGCAGGAGATGATGAAGCTCGATATGAAGACGGGTACCTTCACGAACGAACAAAGCGAGCTCCTCTGGGATGCTGATCAGATGATCGTGGCTTTTGGTATGAACGATGCCGGCGAACTTGTTACGCCGATCGTTACGAAGAAGTATCGCACGAATAAGCCGACACCGTCTGACATCGAAATTAAGCTCGAACTTGCTCGCACGCCGGCTTATCGCGACGTGGCTGTAAAGACTACCGTCAACAATAATAAGGACTACTTCGTGAGTGTGCAACCGGCTTCTTATGTAGACAAATTTGCTACTAAAGAAGAGATGATCAACAGCCTTTGCTACAATACGCACAGCATAGCCGGACTGACGCACAACGGCAGTAAAGAAGAAATCGAGTTCAGACCCTTTAAGCCCAACGAGTACTACTACGTAATCGCAGTAGGTTTGGACGAAGGCGCTCCCTGCTCAGAGCCGGTGCTGCTGAAGTTTTTGAACCCCGGCAACTAATCCTTTCGGATGCCCAATCAAAACCGTATTGACAAACTTTGATTAAAGGAACACACACGAATGAAAAAAATAATAGTTTTAGCGTTGGCGGCCTTAGGCTTCACCTTCGCTTCAGCCCAGACTGAAAACAGTGAAATTGTGCGCATTCACAAGAATGACCATACGAGCAAGGCTGTCCTGCTGAGTCAGGTTAAAGACATCACCTTTGAGAAGATTACGCCTTTGAAGATGGATGTCGACTTTGAGAACATCAAGAGCGACGAGTACACGGCAGACTTTAAGATGCCGGCAGGCTGCAAGCGCTGGTTCTTGAAGATTGCTACAACGCCGCTTACCGGCACGGAAGCTGAAAAGCGCGAGCAAGTAATCATTGCCCACAACAATGAGTTTACGGAGAGCAAATACTTCCGTATGCAAAACGCAGAGGCAAGCACGACTTACTACTTCTATATGCTCCTCTTCGATGAGGACGACGTGGCAGTAGGCTTGTCAGAGGCTTCTGTGAAGACTTTAGCGCCCGTGAGTGACGAATTTAATATTGCAGTCAGCGAAATCACTTCCAACAATGCTAAAATCGAGATCACTCCAAAGGATGAGAATATGCGCTACTACCGCTTCCTCGTTACGGAGGATGTTCGCGAGCAAATGATTGCAAGAAACGGTAGCATCCAAGCGGCTGATTTGGCTTTCTGGAAAGAGATGGCGCAGCAGTCGGGCGTAGAGCTTGACCAGTATATCACGCAAAACACGAAGACGGGCTTCTCTTCTTTTGAGGCCAAAGACTTCCTCGGCTCTCCGCTTAAGGCTGAGACGAAATACTATGCATATTGCTATGGTGTAGAGCCGGATGGCACTTTCACAACCGGCGTTTACGAACAAGAATTTACTACGGCGGCCGCAAAACCATCTGATAATGTTGTCACCGCAAACATCGTAAAAACGTATACGGACGGATGCGACATCGATGTGAAGACGACGAACAACGATCCCTACTTTATGACGATTCAGAAGGAGAGCGTTTGGAACAACTTCGTTTCAAAATCGGGTAGTGAGAAAGCTGCAGCGCAAGACCTTGTCGACCTGATCCTTTCGCACGGTGGTAATCTTGATTACTATACGCACCAGGGCAACTACCAAGGCAAGCTGGAGACCGGTATGGACAACGAAGACTGCGTCGTAATCATCTTTGGTTACGAGGGCGGTGTAACTACAGCCGTGCAAACATTGAAATTCCGCACGGTCAACCAATAGTCGTATAGTTTAAAACGGCTATATACTCTGATTTATGGTTGAGGGAGCTGCAAGGCTCCCTCTTTTTTGTATCCTTACGAAGCCCGTCCTCCGGCGCATCATTTGCGAAGCGTCCTGCGCTACCCGCTTTTTCGCTCTTCAAAAGACACCCGCGCATCGTTTGCTGCCAGCAAACTATCGTATGACGGGAGCAAACTATAGTTTGGTGGGGTCAAACGATAGTTTGTCGGCAGCAAACGATCGAGCGATGCATAGTTGGCGGCGTTACTTTTTAGCATACGCTTCCATTTTGCAAGCCCTCTTGCCGCTCTTCCTTTTTGCTGAAAGCAGAGAATTGACTATTTTTGTGCTGATTTATACCCTTATGATTCACCGTTTGCTCCTGCATCGTCACGGGCAAGCATTTATGCCCCGATCTGCCGGATCGGGCAAACACAGAGACAATGGCAAAAAGCGAAGAGACCCCGATGATGAAGCAGTTTTACGACCTCAAGGCCAAACACCCTGATGCCGTTCTGCTGTTTCGTTGCGGCGATTTTTACGAAACCTATGCTAAAGATGCCGTTACCGCGGCGCAGGTGCTCGGCATTACGCTCACCCATCGCAACAACAAGGGCCGCACGCAGTCGGTCGAGATGGCGGGCTTCCCTTATCACGCCTTGGATACGTATTTGCCCAAACTCATCCGCAGCGGCTTTCGCGTGGCGATCTGTGATCAGCTGGAAGATCCGAAACTCACGAAGAAGCTCGTCAAGCGCGGCATTACGGAGCTCGTAACGCCGGGCGTGGCTTTGGACGATACAGTCTTGGAAAGTCGGAAAAACAACTTCCTGGCCGCGCTTACTTATGGTAAGGCCGACTTAGGCATAGCTTTCTTGGATATTTCTACGGGCGAATTTCTCGTGGCCGAAGGATCGACGGAGTATATCGATAAACTGCTCAACGACTTTGCGCCCAAGGAGGTGCTCATCACGCAGGGAAGGAAAGGAAAGTTTGCCGAGACTTTTGGTAGTAAATACTTTGTCTTTGAATTGGAAGACTGGGCCTTCTCCGCGCCGACGGCCAGAACCCGCCTGTGCAAGCATTTTGAGGTGAAGAGCCTCAAAGGCTTTGGCGTGGACCATTTAGAAACTGCCATTACCTCTGCCGGCGCCATTATGGCTTATCTCGAACTGACGCAACACAAAGAGACGGGTCACATCACCCGCCTGTCGCGGATCGAAGAGGACCATTTCGTTCGGATGGATAAGTTTACCGTGCGCAATCTCGAACTCCTCCGCCCGATGGCCGACGATGGACGCTCGCTCTTGGACGTCATAGACCGCACACTCTCGCCTATGGGCGCTCGCCTCTTGCGCCGGTGGCTGCTCTTCCCGTTGCGTTCGGTCAAAAAGATAAAGCAGCGACAAGACGGCGTGGAATATTTCTTTAAAGCGCCCGAGTTTGCCGAACTCTGCACCGACTGCTTGGGGCGTGTGGGCGACGTGGAGCGCCTCGTTTCCAAAGCGGCCGTAGGAAGAATCAATCCGCGCGAACTCCAACAATTGCGCTTGGCGCTGGAAAGTATAGCCCTCATCAAGCGTGCTTGCGAGCACGCCGACAACGAACAGATGCGCGCCTTCGGCACGGCGCTCGATGCTTGCGAGGCATTGCACGAACTGATCGCGAAATCGCTTGTGCCTGATCCGCCCTTGCTGCTTAATCGCGGCCACGTGATTGCGGCGGGCGTAGATGCGGAACTCGACGAGCTGCGCAACATCTCTGCGTCGGGCAAAGACTACTTGCAGCAGATTCGCGATAGAGAAGCGGCCGCCACAGGTATAACAAGCTTGAAGATTAGTTTTAACAACGTCTTCGGTTATTACATCGAAGTGCGCAATACTTACAAAGATCAGGTGCCGGCCGATTGGATTCGGAAGCAAACTTTGGTAAATGCGGAGCGCTACATCACGCAGGAACTGAAGGATTACGAGGAGAAGATTCTCGGCGCTGAAGATAAGATTGCCGTCATCGAGACACGCATCTTCAACGAACTGATCGAAACGACGAAAAAGTATATCGCGCCCTTACAACTCGATGCTTCGACGCTCGCTGCTTTGGATTGCCTCTACGCTTTCTCCGTTGTGGCGCGCGAACACAACTATATTCGCCCTTCGGTCGACGAGTCTACGACGCTCGATATCCGTGCCGGCCGCCATCCGGTCATAGAAACGCTGCTGCCGCCCGGAGAATCTTACGTCCCCAACGATGTTCGGCTCGATACAACCAAGCAGCAGATCATCATCATCACAGGCCCGAATATGGCGGGTAAGAGTGCCTTGCTCCGGCAAACGGCGCTCATCACGCTACTCGCGCAAGTGGGCGCCTTCGTGCCGGCTGAGCAGGCGCACATCGGTATGGTCGACAAGATCTTTACGCGCGTCGGCGCCAGCGACAATATCTCGATGGGCGAAAGTACGTTTATGGTGGAGATGAGTGAGGCCGCGAACATTATGAACAACCTCTCGGAGCGTAGTCTCGTGCTCTTCGACGAGTTGGGTCGGGGCACGTCGACTTATGATGGTATTTCGATCGCCTGGGCCATTGTCGAACACTTGCACGAAAACGGAACTTGTCGACCGCGGACGCTCTTTGCGACGCATTACCACGAACTCAACGAGATGGAAAAGCTCTTTGAGCGCGTGAAGAATTGGAACGTGTCGGTGCGGGAAGTAAATGGGCGCATTGTCTTCTTACGCAAGTTGATGCGCGGCGGATCTGAGCATTCTTTTGGTATACACGTGGCGAAGATTGCCGGTATGCCGGGGCGTATCGTCAAGCGCTCGGAGCAGATTCTCCACGATTTGGAGGCGAACAACGCACGCAACGGCTCGGTAGAGAAGATGGAGCGCCTCCCAAGTTTGGGTGGCACGGACGGCATGCAACTTAGTTTTTTCCAATTAGACGATCCCGTGCTACAACAAATCCGCGACGAACTCCTGAATTTGGACGTAGACAACTTAACGCCCATCGAGGCGCTCAATAAGTTGAACGACATCAAACGCATTCTCAAGGGCGGTTGATGAGCTACACACTGCCGCGTACTACATTATTATATTACGCCCGCTCGGGATAAGATTTTGTCTTGAAGCACGCCAACTGCCGATTTATTTCATTGCGCAGTGGGCGTGCTTCCGGCTTATGCTTCAAGAGACGATGCGCTGCCCCTGCCGTGCAGCTTTTATAAGGAATTACTGCGCAGCACGCCGTCGGTCTACAAAAGAAATGCACTATTAAAAGAAAGGTATCTTAAATCCTTTCTCTCGAAAGTAAAGAAAAACGACAAAATAATTGGAAATACGAAATGTAAATGCTATGTTTGCATCGAATCATCATCTTTAATGTACAAACAAGATAACAACCTAATAAATCAATCAAACGCCCGCGCCTCTGAAACGGCGTTGCTCCAAAAGAGTTGTAATAGAGAGGCAATAATAGTATGAAAAATAATCTACTCAGAAACACGTTCGCAGTTGTCTCTGCACTTTTCATCACCATGTTTGCGCAGCCTATAACTACTATGGCGCAAACGGAGTACAATTTTCAAATAGGTGACGTAAAGGTTAATTCGGACAATTACACAGAACTTTCAAAAATTGATGGCGTAAGCGGAAGTATTACGTTTGATCCCACAACGAATACGCTAACCCTCGACAATGCAACTATAAAAACAGACCAATTCGTAGGTATCGTAATCAATACCAAACTCAAAATGGTGCTCATTGGCAACAACAGCGTTACTTCCACAGAAAGAATGGGAATCATGAATAATCTGAATGGAAATCTTACTATCACAGGCGGTGGTACGCTTAAGGTAAAAGGCGCTGACCAATCCAACGGAATTGGCGATATGATGGGCATAGGCAATTGGGGTATCATTACCGTGAGCGAATGTACGCTGGAGGCCTCCGGCGAAGTGGCCGGCTTGTACGGCGGCTTCTGGAAGTTCGACAGATGCAACGTCCGCGCTAAGGGCAACGGATTAGAAAGCAACCCATACTACGGCAGCATTTGTTGGCTATGGGATGAAGTACCCAAATTTGAAGGTTGCCAGATCATAAATCCCGCAGCAACCGGCTGGGAGAAGTTTAAAGACAAAGGCTACACGTACTTTACGCTCTTCGGAACCGACAATAAGTCCGTAACCGATTGGGTTACCATCTCAACCGGCGAAATTTCAAATATCGGTGGTATAACTACGACTACCACTATCCAAGACGGAATCTACAACCTCAACGGTGTGCGCCTGTCTGACGAGCTGCAAAACTTGCCAAGTGGATTATACATCGTAAACGGAAAGAAAATGATGAAACAATAAGCTTGTTTACGATCGCACGTGTCCCCTACACACTACGCCAAAGTGTAGGGGGCACAACGTCTTTCACGCATACACTTTGAAAACCTGTTTTCCACAAACTAAGGCCTTTTGCTGTAAGTATCCGCTTCGTTTTTTCACCACAGTATCGTTTCAATTGTGGCGCAAAGCACCTTTCCCGTCAGCCCAATAGTTGGCTTCAGGCTGTTTTAGACAATAAAAAAATGAGCGCAAATGGCTTGCGCTCATTTTAGAAAAGAAATTATCTAAACCCTAACGATGAAAAAACGTCTAAGCATCGATATTTTAAAAGTCTCAGAGCGTACAAAAGCGGTACCCTGCTCAGCCTTTATTTGCTAACGACTACCTTCTTGCCATTTACGATGTACAAACCTTTGGGCAATTGGCTTACACTGTCCGAGAGGCGCACGCCACTGATGGTGTAAATGCCTTGCGCCGCAGTAGGTGTTTGAACAGTTGTTGAGCCAATGCCGCTCAAGTCGGTCGTAATGGTCACCCAGTCGGTTATGGGTTTTTCTGCTGCGTCCACAAGCGTGTAGTTGACGCCGTATTCGTCGGAAAATTCCAGCCAGTGAGCACCTGCTTCGCCCGAGAGTACACATCCCGTAAACTCAGGTATCTTCGTCAGATAAGCCATGCTACCTGCAAACGGATACTTCTCATCGCCGTCCGCCTTAGCGCGAACATTGCAGCGGTCAAACTTCCATTCGCCGAAACTCAAGGCATTGATCCCTGCGCTCGCTTCCATATCACATTCGCTAATGGTTACCGTGCCGTGGTTTTGGAAGGCCTGGCGTCCTGCTTTATCTTTTGATACAAGGCCACCCTTCAGAATCAGACGAGCGTTGGGACCAACGACGCTGAGCGAACAATCATCATTATTGTATATCGCATTGTTCTGTTGGGCGTGAATCGTATTTGTCCCGGAAATCTTTATGGTTACATCGTTCATAAAGTTCAGTATGCCGTAGTATTTGTCTGTGTTGATTGACGCATTGTCTAACGTCAAGACCCGCGTCTCCGGATCGAAGTTTACCGTGCCTTCCACGCCCGGAATCGTTGTGAGATCCGCACAATTATCCAGCGTCACAATTTTCCCCGCTACCCAAAGTTGAAACGTAGTGGGCTTGATCACAATCTTTTCTTTGACCAATGCGCCGTCTATCGCTACGCCACGAAGATCATCGCTGAACTCAGCACCTTTGGGCGCCGTAATTTTGCAGCCCATCAGCGTAAGATATTGAAAGCAACCTATCGAGCCGTCCCTTTTACCTTCAGCTGTTACCGTCGCATATTTGATGGTAAGTTTTTCTTCGTTTTTACCATCCTCACCCACGATGCCGTAGTTCATACCCTTTGCGTTCAGCGTACAAGCATCTATGGTCAAGCTGGTGCAATTGGCGTAAATGGCATCGCCGCCGGTGCACGTCACGTCTAACGTACCGCTTCCGGCAATGATCATAGGTTGGAAAAACTGAATCGCCGACATATAATCGGATCTTACTTCGTTCTTTCCGGCCACGCGCACCGTAAGTCCGTCCAGTTCGGAGTAAATGGCGTTAGCGCCCTTCCCATCTATTTTTGCGTCCTTCAAGAACAACGTTTTCGTATTCTCATCGTAGCGCACCTTACCCTCTACCCCCGGAATCACGGTGAGGTCGTTGCAGTTTTCCGAAGTAACCCACGTGCCGGCAATGGCAAAACCATACTTGGTCTGGGATTTTGCCTCCTGCGCGAGGCTGAACAAGGAGATGAGCAAGGCAGCAAATGCGGTAACGGCGGTTTGTCTGCATCCTAAATGTAGCTGGTTTTTCATAATAAACTAGTATGCCTACCCTATTGATACTCTCGTCGAGTCACGCCATATCGGAGGCTCGGGCGTTAGGTTAATAAAATGAGGTGCTTATATCATATTTTCTTTTGACTTCTGTGCAAAGGAGCATCTGTTGCATCGCTACTTTTTCTTTTTCACTTGATAGACTAATGCTACAAATTTAGCAAAAAAATATCTTTCCTGCTATTTTGTGACCATTTTTTTTATGAAAATATTTAATAGGCTTTTGAAAGCAATTCTTTGCAAGGTTAGCGTTTGCGTGTAGCTTTCGATCAAGCCGAAAGCTGCTCTAATATATAATGTGTGCAGTTGCAGTTGGAGACAAAAAAGGCCGGATACGAGACGCGGGCATCTGTATCCGGCTTATTCGTTAAGCGTTTTCGCTGATCAAGCGAATGACTTCTTCGATCGTCAATGTCTTTTGCTCGCCGTTGACCATATCTTTGAGCGATACCGTTCCGTCGCGCATTTCGTCAGCGCCGACCAGCGCTACGTAAGGCACGTTTCTGGCGTTGGCATAACTCATTTGCTTCTTCATTTTCACGCTATCCGGGAAAACCTCCGTTGAGATGCCCGCCGCGCGCGTTTGGCGCGCCAGTTGCAGGCAGTAGTCGGCTTCAGCTCCGCCAAAGTTGATGAAGAGCAGGCGCACACTTTGCTCGATCGCAGCGGGATAAAGATCGAGTTGGTTCAAGACGTCATAAATGCGGTCCGCACCAAAACTAATGCCCACGCCGCTTAAGCCCGGCAAACCAAAGATTCCCGTCAAGTTATCATAGCGTCCGCCGCCCGTAATGCTACCTATTTCGACGTCTAAAGCCTTTACTTCGAAGATGCAGCCCGTATAATAATTGAGTCCGCGCGCCAACGATTGATCCAGTTCGCAGCAGTTTTGCAAGCCGGCTTTCTCCAGTCGCTCGAAGACGAAAGCCAATTCGTCTACGCCCAGCAAGCCCGTCGGCGACGTCGACAACCAATCGCGCAGCACGGCCAATTTTTCGCTGTTCTCCCCTTTCAGTTCGATGATGGGTTGCAATTTTTCCACCGCTTGCTCATCTAAGCCCGCTGCCATCAGTTCGTCCTTCACTTTGTCCCAACCGATCTTATCGAGCTTGTCCATCGCCACCGTGATCTCCACCAATTTATCCGCGGCGCCCAATACTTCAGCGATGCCGGAAAGCACTTTGCGGTTGTTGATCTTGATGCAGACGCGAATCTGCAGCCGTTTGAAAACCTCATCGATGATCTGCATCAATTCCACTTCGTTGAGCAGCGAATCAGAGCCGACCACGTCAGCATCACATTGGTAAAACTCTCTGTAGCGTCCCTTTTGCGGACGATCGGCGCGCCATACGGGTTGAATCTGATAGCGCTTAAAAGGCAGTTGGATCTCTTCGCGATGCTGTACGACGTAGCGAGCGAAGGGCACGGTCAGATCATAGCGCAAGCCCTTTTCGCAAAGCAGCGTCGCGAGGTGGCCCGGCTTTTCCTCGTTCCAATCTTCAGCGCTCAAACCCGCCATAAAGTTGCCCGAATTGAGCACTTTGAAGAGCAGGCGATCGCCCTCTTCGCCATATTTTCCCATCAGCGTCGATAGATTCTCCAAAGCCGGCGTTTCGATCTGCCGAAATCCGTAGAGCGCATACACCTCTCGGATCGTGTTGAATATATAATTGCGGCGCGCCATCTCTACCGGAGAGAAGTCGCGTGTACCTTTAGGAATGCCGGGTTTTGCCATAATCAGAGTAGCATTGAGTTTGAGCCATTGCCCCTCGAATCTTCACGCCATCAAGCGGCAAAGGGCCGCCAAACGCTCGTTAGCCGTCGAAGAGTTGTGGCATTATTTTTTCTTTCTGTGAAACGGTGACAAGCATCGCGCTGTTTGCGAAGCGTCAGTCTTGTCTTATTTTCGCTACAAAGTTAATACATTCAGCCTAAAACGCGCCAACGTGCGACCTACAATTGACGCTTGCCCAACCATTGCTCTTTCTCATAACCCTATGATCGGGGCGCAGCGAAGACAAACCGGACAATTATTCACAACAACAACGACTTGCATCGTTAGTGACAGGGTTGCCGCTCCGCTCCTCAGCCCTGCCACGGTGAAAGACCAACCCTAAGGGGTTGCACACGATGTATGCTTGCTTATCCGGGGTTAAGCCACGCTGTGCCTTAACCCCGGCCTGCCAAATGACCAACCCTAAGGGGTTGTAGTCGCTATTGGTTGCATCGAGGTCGTATTATACCACGTCCTATCATTGCACATTATCGCATTCTTCTTGACGAACTATTCAATCAATTTGAACGCACAATGCCGCTCCCTTAAATAATCCCATAAAACTCATCCTATACTCCGCATAAACCGAACCGCCGCACGCCTCCCGCCCCAAATAACTCCACCGCGCCTCACACTTACAACATCAAAGGTTTAAAAACCAACCCCGCCACCCTATTCCAGCGCCGCAACCCCCGCAAATAACCCCATTACATTACAATTATACGCATTTAATTTCCCAAGCCTATGCACACCATCTTATTCCTGCATCCGCACGCCAGCAAATAATCTCATCGCGTCCCACACTTACAATCTCAAAGGTTTAAATCTCATCCCCTCCATCCTATCCCCTACCAATTCCGCCTTAAATAACCCCATCGGGGTTAGTCTTTTGGCAGGGCAGGGTTAAAGTGTGAGCGCTTTAACCCTGCCTAATGTACACCGACATTGGCAACCCCTTAGGGTTGGTCTTTCAAAAACGTATGATGATTGAAATGTGGCGTAAATGGGATGAGAAACGCTACTATTTATCCCCTTTCTAACCATAAAAAACAGCGCGAACAAACCGTTGACGGCTTATTCGCGCTGTTTGTGCTCACGATAAAAAGAGCTTACCCTCGTGAGAAAAAGAGCTTGCGCTCACGATAAAAAAGGTCTGCGCTCACGAGCGTACATAAAATCGTTGGGAATCGCAGCCCTTCAAGGAAGGTTTATTGCTCTACAATTTCGACTTTCTTGTCTAAAGTTTCAAGCTTAGCTTTTAGTTTCTCAATCTTAGCCTGCATTTTGGTCAAAGTTTTTTGACTCTTCGCGAGCTTCTTGTTGATCGCTTTGGTCTCTTTGAGCTTTTTAGCAACCTTCTTTGCATCTTTTACGGTGCTTGCAGCATCAGATGTGTTGAATTCTGCCGTCATAACATTGGCCGAAGCGTTGACAGTAGAGGCTTTGGCGCTTAAGTCCGCGTAATTGGCTTGTTCTTTTGCGTATTCAATCTCTAATTTGTTCAACTTAGCCGTCAAGTTTAAGACTTTCTGTTGTTGTTTTAAGTTGTCTACTTTCGTTGCACTTTGGCTAAAAGCTGATAAACCAAACATTGCCATAATGCAAATTGCTAAAATCTTCTTCATTTCTGTGTTCGTTTTAAAAATTCTCTGCAAACTTAGTGTAAAAAGCAAAAGTCCGCAAACTATTTCCTAACAAAATTATAAATTGTCCGGCTTTTTAGGGGTGAAATATGTATTCTGCTAAATTCAGTACAATAAATCAGTGGTAAAAAATGAATACTCACAAGTTGTCGTCCGCTGCTTGTCGGCACAGGATTTGGAACTAAGCATCGGCTTAGGCCTCGTCGTCGTCCGCCGTTGCGTCGAGCAGGGCGTCGGGCATTGAGCGCGCGGGCGTCAGACCTTTCTCGCGCCAGCTTTCGAGCCGACTGATGATGTTGCCGCGGCCCGTTGTGAGGCGCTTTTGCGCTTCTTCGTAGGTGGTAGAGAGGGTTTGAAGGTTGTCGCCCAACTTTGCGAAACTTTCCGCAAAGAGCGTGAACTTGTTGTAGAGTTTTTCGGCTGAGGCATAAATATCTCGCACGTTGGCCGATTGCTTTTCGCTTTGCCAAAGGTTGTACGTCAGTTGCAAAGCCATTAAGAGATTGGTCGGATTTATGAGGATAATTTGTTTGCGATAAGCTTCCATCGACAAATCGGGCGCACTGCTGACGGCGGCAACGTAAGCTGCTTCGTTGGGAATAAACAGCAGAACATAGCCGATCGCACCCGGCACGAGTTTATCATAGCGCTTGGCCGAGAGTTCGGCGATGTGCTTGCGCACAGATTGGAGGTGCTCCTTCATAAAGCGCGCTTGCTCGACCTCATCCTCCGCATTGACGTAGTTGACATAGGCGGAGAGCGACACTTTCGCGTCGATGATCAATTCGCGCTTGTCGGGGAGGTGCACAACGACGTCGGGGCGATAATTGTCGCGTTGCTCGTCTTTCACGTTTACCTGCGTGTCGTATTCCTGCCCGATGCGCAGGCCCGAAGCCTCGAGTAAGTCGGCCAGAATCCCCTCGCCCCAGTTGCCTTGCACCTTCGTATTGCCGCGGAGTGCGCGCGTGAGTTCTTCCGCTTGCTTGCCTACGGTCTGCGTTTGGCGAATGAGTTGCTCAATATTGGTGCGCATCGCCACGTTGCCCTCAGTAAAGCGATCATAAAAGCGCTTGAGGTCGGCATCAAAGGGATGTAAGAGGGCGCGCAGGGCCTCCGTGTGGCGGTGTTGCAGGGATTCGCTCTCCGTGCGGGCGAGGTCGGAGGCGATGGCGTGAAACTCCTTCTTCAATTCTTCGGCTTGGCGACGCGCTGTTTCGGCGGCCTGCACACGCTCGGCTTGCAAACGGGCTTCGGCCACGGCCTTTTGCGTCTGCATGTCTTGCAGTGCGCGCTGCAATTCCGCACTGCGGGCATCGGCATTTGTGCGGGCGGTGAAGCGGCCGGCGAAATAACCGGCGGCAAGGGCCAGAAAGGCCACGAGAATAAGAATCGGGGTCATGGGATACAATATATAATCGTGCGCCGATGCGACTCGGGCAACTGAAATCGGTATCGGGCGGAACTTAATGCGACTCGGGCAGGAGTGCTGCTTGATATACTTTGTCGGCAGCGCCGGCGTTTTCGCGAATATAGGCGCCGGAGATCTCGCCGGCCTTACGCCGCGCCTCGTCATCGTGCAGGAGTTCGTCGAGCGTGCGATCTACGTCGGTCTGCGTGCGCACTTCGCGACAGCCGCCCGCTGCAAGGAGTTCGCGCGCCTCTCTGAATTTTCCATTATTCGGCCCAATAAGGACGGGAAGTCCATACACGGCGGCCTCCGGTACGTTGTGAATCCCCACACCAAAGCCCCCGCCAACGTAAGCTACGGCGGCATAGCGATAAATGGAAGCCAGCAGGCGATAGCAATCAATAATCAGACAGTCGGCCGTGGGAGCGGCTTCGGCCGTAGTTTGTGTATAGCGAAGGGAGGGGCGCTGAAGGCGGGCTTCAATCTCTTGCAAGTGCGCTTCATTCACGACATGGGGCGCTAAAATCAAGAACGTGTCGGGGTGCGCATTGAAATAGTTGATCAGCAACGCTTCATCGGGAGCCCACGTACTGCCGGCGACAATTACTTTCCGACCTTGGGCAAAGGCTTCTGCAATCGGAAGCGATTTGGCTTCGTGCATAATGTCGACAACGCGGGCAAAACGCGTGTCGCCAACAACGCTGACGCGATGGACGCCAATCGTCTTCAGCAGTTGCTCAGACTTGGCGTCTTGTACAAAAAGGTGGGTAAAGCGCTTCAGCACTCTTCGGTAGCGAAATCCATAGCCGCGGAAGAAAATCTGCTTCGGACGAAAAATACTTGAAACGCTAAAGACCGGAATATTACGCCGAGAGAGGACATTAATATAGTTGCGCCAAAATTCGTACTTGATAAAGAAGGCGCTTTCCGGACGGGCGAGGCGTATAAACTTGCGGGCGTTGAACGGCGTGTCGAACGGAAGGTAACAAATCACATCAGCGCCGGCGTAATCCTTTCTTACCTCGTAGCCGGATGGAGAAAAGAAGGTGAGAAGAATCTTCTTGTTCGGTTGTTCTCGACGCAGGCGCTCCATCAGCGGACGCCCCTGCTCAAATTCGCCGAGCGAGGCGGCGTGAAACCAAACGTAGTGGGCGCCATTTATCTGCTCGCGCAAGATACGCCAGGTGTTGCGATGGCCACGCATCATCTGCTGCGCTTTTTTATTGCCGCAAAGCGCGGCAATATTGACGCAAAGCATATAAAAATAGATGGCGAGTGAGTACATTTTATTTGTCGGCTGACAATTTTGAGGTTTCCGGCGTATCCGGCGTCCGCTGCGGTCGGGAAAGAAAGCCCCAGGACGCCGCCGGCGATCCTTGGAGCGCCGGCGGCGGGCTTTAACCCAGTATTTCGATGGCGCGGCGCATACGTTTGAGCGTCTCAGCTTGTCCGAGGAAGGACGAAATCTCATACATGTGAGGCCCTTTTCCCTCGCCGACGAGCGTTAGTCGCCACGCATTCATCACGTCTCCCATTTTATAGTCGTTTTCGGCCAGCCAAGCGTTGACGGCCTCTTCTTGTGCAGCCATCGAGAAGTCGGAAAGCCCTTCGAGCAACGCAGCAAGTTCACTCATTTGTCGTGCGCTGAAATCCTTCCAACGCTTTTTGGTTGTTTTTTCGTCGTAAGTTGTGGGCGCGACGAAAAAGAAACTACAGAGCGGCCACAATTCTTTGACGAAATTGACGCGTCCCTTCATCAGCCCGACCACGCGGACGATGCTTTCCATTGGCGCCTCGATGCCGTTGTCGCGCAAGATGTCGGCGAAGGTCGGCGCCAGTTTTTCGTCGTCGCTGTTCAGGATATATTCGTGGTTAAACCATTGCCCTTTGACGTAATCAAACTTCGCGCCGGCTTTAGAACATTTCGTCAAGTCGAAAAGTCTGACGAGGTCGTCCATACTCAGCAACTCCTCGTCGTTGCCCGGATTCCAGCCGAGCAAGGCCAAGAAATTCACCACCGCTTCCGGCAAGTAGCCGCTCTCGCGATAGCCCGACGAAGTCTCGCCCGTTTTTGGGTCAGTCCATTCCAGCGGGAAGACGGGGAAGCCTAGACGGTCGCCGTCCCTTTTCGAAAGTTTCCCTTTCCCATCCGGCTTTAAGAGCAGCGGGAGATGCGCGAAGCGCGGCATCGTTTCCTCCCAGCCGAGCGCACGATAAAGCAAGACGTGCAAGGGTGCGGAGGGCAACCACTCTTCGCCGCGGATTACGTGACTGATTTCCATCAGATGATCATCGACAATATTGGCCAAATGATAAGTAGGCAAGCCGTCAGCGTTTTTATAGAGCACCTTATCGTCCAGAATCGAAGAATTGATGACCACGTCGCCACGGATAATGTCGTTGACGTGAACATCTTCGCCCGGCTCAATCTTGAAGCGCACCACATAATTGACGCCTTCCTGCAAGAGGCGCGCCGTTTCGTCCGCAGGAAGCGCGAGCGAATTGCGCATTTGCATACGCGTAGAAGCGTCATACTGAAAATTCTGTATCTCCCCGCGCTTGGCATCCAGCTCTTCGGGCGTATCAAAGGCGTAATAGGCCTTGCCTTCGTCGAGCAACTGATCGACGTAGCGGCGATAGATTTCGCGCCGTTCGCTTTGGCGGTACGGCCCGTATTGACCGCCGAAACTTACCCCTTCATCAAAATCGATGCCGAGCCATTTGAAGCTCTCCAAGATATAGTCTTCGGCTCCCGGCACAAAGCGATTGGAGTCGGTGTCTTCGATACGAAAAACGAGTTTCCCGCCATGCTGGCGAGCAAATAAGAAATTGTAGAGCGCCGTGCGCACTCCGCCGATATGAAGCGGCCCTGTAGGACTCGGAGCAAAGCGTACGCGTACTTCTCGTGCTGACATACTGCTGGTTTTATTCTAAGATGGGTAGAGACGCGCGCAAGAAGGCAACCCCAAGGGTTGAAGGCGCAACGATGTGGGCCTGTTTGTGCACAAGGCCGACAAAGATCGGCCCGCACAAGTCGCGGCGACTCGTGAAATAATCACGCAAAAGTAGGCATTTTTCTGCTTTTGCCCAAAGTTTGCTCCGCAAATAGCCGCACTTAAAAGGTATAGCCAATGCCCACCATCAAGCGGTCGAAGTCGGGATGCGTAATATAATAGCGGAAAGTCACATCCAAGTGCTTGAAGAATTGGATGCCGACTTTCGGCACCAAGACCGGATGGAGGTGCATCCCATGGCCAAAGATACCCTTCCCAAAATTATCAAAAGAAATACCGGTACCAAGGCCCACGTAAGGGAGTACCTTTTTCGTCTTCAAAGGAAACAGGTAGTTTACTCCGGGCACGATGGCCAACGTGGAGGTTTCTTCAATAGATGTGTCGAGATTTGAAGCACACTGTTCGCCATGCAAGCCTAAATCTACGTTAATACGATCCGTCAATCGGTAACTCGCATTAAGATAAATGCCGGGATAGCTCAAATCGTTGCATCCCTTTTCGATAGGAATGGGATAATTTAGGCCTAAGCCAAAGCGAAATTTGCGTTGAGCTTGTGAGGACAACACGCAGAGCGTAAACAGGAGGAAGATGATGGTTCTTTTCATTGCTTATGTGGCTTATGGAAATGTCGTGGCCCTGCTTTAGTCGCACTTAAAACGTGTAACCAAGCGAGAGCGTCAGGCGGTCAAATTTCTTATCCGTGATATAATAGCGAGCCGTCAGATCTAAATGTTTGAAGAAGCGAACGCCGGCCATCGGCACTGCGACGGGGTGGAGCTTATGCCCGTCAGAAAATACGCCACCTTTGATATTGTCAAAGGAAACACCTAATCCCATCCCGACAAAGGGCAACACTTTGGGCGTCTTGAGCGGGAATGCGTAGGTCACGTTTGGCACAAAAGACAGCGCGTACGTATCGTAGCAGAGCACCGTCCCATCCGGTTCGTGAACAGCGTAAGATGGTTCGTCCAAACTCGCCGTTAGGCCTACGTCGAGGCGGTCTGCCAGTCGATAAGTTCCGTTTAAGTACACGCCGAAACGTGTTTCTCCGCCGGTATAGCGCTCGATTGGCAGTGCGTAGTTGATACCTAAGCCGAAGCGAAATTTGCGTTGCGCCTGCGCCGTCAGGAAGCAGAACGAGAGGAGCAAGAAAGTCAGTGCTTTCAGTTGAAAAGTGTGTGTGCGTTTCATAAGACTATGCGGTTTTATGTCGATTTTATGCGTAAAATGAGGGGAATTTTTTATCCCCGCCAACACTTTCGACGCTCCGAGTGTCTGGTGTTTGCGCGCAAAGGTAAATAAAACAAAGGAAAAGTGTCCCGCCCTACTCCCATTTTCTCTAAAAAATGAAATAAAACGTTGGTAAATGCGTTGCTCTCGCCCACCGCTGTACGCTTCTTCCCCACTGTGACACGCTGCTCTCTCGCTGCGACATCCCTTCTTTTTTCCATAGCATCCCCCTTTTCCGCCGTGGCATTCTTCTCTCTCGTCGTGACATTCTTTCCGTCTGCCGCTGTCTTCCTCTTTCCCACCATCGCCCTCCTACCATTTTCTGCTGCATTTCTTCCTTTTGTTGCCTCATTTCCCTTTCCCATCGTGGTATTTTTTTCGTTCGCTGTAGCATTCTTTTTGTCTGTTGCATTACTCCTCTCCTCTGCCATCATTCGCTTCTTTTTCGCCGCCATACGTTTATAGTTCGCTGCAAAAGGCCTTTCTCCCGCCGGGGCATGCTTCCCATCCGCCCATAAGTCAGAAAGCCTATGTTACGCCCCCTGCAAAATCCTCATACTACCCCTTCGTATGCATTGCTGAAGACGAAAGATTTGAATGCCGGCAACGAGCCGTTGTTTCGGCCTTTTTACGCATCGACAGGTTGATGCGAAACGCTTTGCGGCGCACCTTTTTTCTCTACACACCTGCCCCGCACCGCAAGTTGCAACGAGACCGGCCCTACTCCCCTACCCGCTCTCCGAGCGGCGGCGCTGTTTGTCGGAAAATGTTGTCCTCGAAGTTTTGCCGGAAACTTATTTCGCCTTGATATTGCGCGCCTTTATGCCCATTCAACGCATTGCACGCCTCTCCAATTTGGTTTACGCTCGTGAGGGTAGACCTTTTTTATCGTGAGCGCAAACCTTTTTTATCACGAGGGTAAGCTCTTTTTATCGTGAGCGGAAGCTCCGCGAATAGGCCGCCATCGGTTTGTTCGCGCAGTTTTTATGGTTAGAAAGGGGATTTGGAGCATCGTTAGTTTGTCATTTTTCGTTGCGTTTCGACCATCGGATGTTTTTGAAAGACCAACCCTAAGGGGTTGCCGATTCGGTGGTGCGTTAGGCAGGGTTAAAGCGTTGTCGCTTTAACCCTGCCCTGCCAAAAGACTAACCCCGATGGGGTTATTTGCGGCGGAAGACGTAGGCATTCAATATGATTGATTAGTAGGTCAAATAAAAGGTGCATACACACAATGACAGGGCAGGCATAATTCGACCCCGATGCCACAGATAGCGATAACAACCCCTTAGGGTTGGTCTTTTGGCAGGCCGGGGTTAAGGCACAGCGTGGCTTAACCCCGGATAAGCAAGCATACATAGTGTGCAACCCCTTAGGGTTGGTCTTTCACCGTGGCAGGGTTGAGGAGCGTAGCGGCAACCTGGCCACTAACGACATAAGTCGTTGCTCATGCGAATTATAATTGGGTTTGTTTGCATTGCATGTCAATCATTGGATATTTTTGAAAGACCAACCCTAAGGGGTTGTCAATGCGGGTGCGTGATAGGCAGGGTTAAAACGCTGCACATTTTAACCCTGCCCTGCCAAAAGACTAACCCCGATGGGGTTATTTGCAGTGGGAGGCGTGGGCGGCGCGGATTATGTGAAAATCGGATTGAATTTGATGAGGTATTATCAATGATCAGAGACGAATCGTTTGACACAAAAACATTCAAGGCCGCACGTTGCGAGGAGGGCTTGGGACACGATGCCCGACCGAGCGAGACTTTCGCTTGGGGGTAAAAGAAATTCGCCTGCTCCGAGAAGAGCAGGCGAATGATATGTTGGTCGTTTCTCATCGCACCTTGAATAGCGGGGGCGATAAGGGGGACTTATGCCTTGGCTACTGCGGCCTCGATAATGCGCTTCTTGCCTAACGTGCGGAAGGCGATGGGCGCTGCGAGGAAGATGGAAGACAGTGTGCCGAAGACAACACCCAGAATCATTGCGAAAGCAAAACTGCGGATGCTGTCGCCACCTAAGAAGAAGATGCAAAGGAGGACGAGCAACGTCGTAGCTGAGGTCATAATCGTACGAGCCAAAGTCTCGTTGAGCGAATCGTTGAAGAGGCGCTCCGTTTCTCGCTTCGGATAGAGTCCTAAGTTTTCGCGGATGCGGTCAAATACAACCACCTTGTCGTTGATTGAATAACCGATAGCCGTCAGGACTGCTCCGATGAACGTCTGATCGACTTCGAGGGAGAACGGCATCCATCCCCAGCAGATAGAATACATACCTACAATGATCAAAGTATCGACCGTGAGGGCCAAAACTGAGCCTATGGAGAAGGCTACATTGCGGAAGCGGGCGAGGATGTAGACGAAGATGGCGATCAGCGAGAGGATGACGGAGATAATCGCACCCTTGGCCATATCGGCTGCTACTGCGGGGCCTACTTTCTGGGCACTTACGATCGACCCGCCGGTGCGGTTTTCGCGATCTTTAAAGGTCTTGTAGTCGGCCGTGATGAGTTTGCCTTGCTTTAAGGCTTCGTAGACGGTTTTTTCTACTACTTCGTCGGCGTCTGCTGCGTCGCTGTCGATCATATAGTTGGTCGTGAGGCGCACGGCGCGTTTCTGAGCCGTTACGACCTCGATGGCGCTAATCGTAGCGTTGGGGTCTTTGGCTTTGATCACACGCTCTACGGCTGCATCTACTTTCTCGGGGGTGATGGCTCTGTCTTCAAACTCGATGACAAAGTTGCGACCGCCTGTAAAGTCGATACCCTTCGACAGGCCGCGCGTAGCCAGTGAACCAATGCAAACGAGAACGATCAAACCGAAGACGATCATGGCCTTGGGCGCGTTCTTCATCAAACGGAAATGGGCGTCGACGAGGAAATTTCGCGTCAAGGGGGTTGAGAAAGTGAGGCCTAACCAGCGCTCGTGGTTCATCTGACGTTCGTAAATCATACGTGAGATCCACACGGCCGTAAAGAAGCTGGCGCAGATACCGATACCGAGCGTCAAAGCGAAACCGCGGATAGGACCTGTACCGAAGTTGTAGAGGATAATAGCGGTGATGATTGAGGTAAGGTTGGAGTCGAAGATCGCGGAGAAGGCGTTTCCGTATCCGGCAGCAAGGGCTGACTTGATGTTTTTGCCGCTACGCAACTCTTCTTTCGTACGCTCGTAGATCAATACGTTGGCATCGACGGCCATACCTAAAGAGAGGACGAGACCGGCTATACCGCTCATCGTCAAAGCTGCTTGGAAGGAAACCAAGACGCCGAACGTGAAGAAGAAGTTGAGGACCAGAGCGACGTTGGCTACCATACCGGGGATTAAACCATAGTAGCAGCACATGAAAATCATCAACAGGATGAACGCTACAATACAAGAGTAGAGTCCGGCTTGAATGGAGGCTGAACCTAATGAGGGGCCGACGGTCTCTTCTTGGACAATGTTGGTCGGCGCCGGCATTTTACCGCTCTTGAGCACGTTGGCCAAGTCGCGCGTGTCGTCGGTCGTGAAGTGCCCTGAAATCTGCGAACTTCCGCCGTTAATCTCGTTCTGAATCTCCGGCGCACTGTAAACGTAACCGTCAAGTACGATGGCTACCGGTTGGTGCAGGTTCTTCTTAGTTATGTTTGCCCATTCGCGCGCTCCATCGTTGGTCATTGTCATAGAGACAATCGGACGGTGATATTGGTCGAAGTCGTCCTTTGCATCAGCGATTACGTCGCCCTGAAGCGCAGGTTGTCCGCCGTTAGAGCGGAGCGCGTAGAGCGCAAAGGCTTGCCCCATCTCCGGCTTTACACTCCAGTGGAGTACAAGGTCGGCCGGCAATTTGCTCTTGGCAGCTTCGCTATATATAATATTATCTATAGCGGCCGTGTCTTTGGGAGTTGCGTAGCCTACGATGCAACCTTGCGGGTTGGTGTTTTGTTGGCTGAGCATCTGGAAGAGAGGTTTGCCGCTCTTCTTTTGCTGCTGTGTGGAGTCAGACGCTGTTCCGATTTCGTTGATGCTTTGTAGTGCGGCGTTTATCTTATCCAGTGTGTAAGTCTCCCAGAATTCGAGGTTGGCACTACCTTGCAGTAACTTGCGTACACGTTCCGGTTCCTTGATACCGGGCATTTCGACCATAATTTGACCGATCTGGCCTTTACCACGAAGGATTTGAATGTTAGGCTGCGCGACACCGAAGCGGTCGATACGAGAACGAACGACTTCGTTTGAGTTGGCCACGGCTGCGTCTACCTCTTCTTCGAGCGCCTTTTGCACTTGCGCGTCCGAGGAGTTGAACGTAATGTTCTTTTCCTTGAGTCGTGCGGCGAAGAGCGCACCAAGCTTGCCCGCACCGTTGGCTTCGGCGTAATCCTTTACGAAGAGCTCAACAAAATCTCCGTCGCCTTTTTTATAACCTTCGTGTGCTTGCTCTACTGCTTTTTGGAAAGCAGGCGCTTTGGCGTTGTCGCCAGCCAAGTTTTTCACTACATCGGGCACTGATACTTCGAGTATGACGTTCATACCACCTTTGAGGTCCAAGCCCAATCCGATCTGTAACGATTGACATTCTTTCAGCGTCTTCCAGTTCAAATAAACCTTCTCGTTCATCATTGAGTCGAGATAAGCTTTGCCGGCCACAGGGCCCATAGCTTCAGCTTTTCTCTCGTAATGATTGGTTACGAAGGAAAAAGAGAAATAGAAGAGGCAAATCAACGTTAGCAGAATAGCAATTGCTTTAACAAATCCTTTGTTTTGCATTTGTCGATTTTATTTATTGATTTGATTTTTGCTTTGGTTTTCCGAAATGTTGCAAATAGCATGCAAATATACGGTCTTTTTTCAACAAAGCAAGCGCTAACGAATAAAAAAGGCGTGCCTCGCCAGCTTTCCGCCATCGAGTGCGCTCCGGAAGATGCCTTTTTCCGGCTTCTTTTGTACGTATTTTCCTTTCATTTGGTGCTATTCAGCTATTGTTTTACCATCGCGCGAGTCTTTTTCCGCTCAGTATCCGTCCGACTTTTTGTCCAAACTATTCAGCAGTTCACATTTTTAGTTGCTAAAAATTGTGAGAATCTTCTTCAAGTTTGTATATTTGCGCACAGAAAAGGCATATCGACTTTGCATAGTTGCCGGTTAGCGTAGCCGCCGCAGCGATCACAAGCCCATTGCCCGCTCTTAATAGATAACATTGGTCTACCTTAACCTAAATTTTTATGAGTAGGAAAAGTTTACTTCTTATTTTCGCCCTATTTATGGGCTTGAGCAGTCTGTTTGCTCAAGAACAAAAGCAGCTCGCGCTCGTCGAAGAGTTTACCAACACGAGTTGTGGTCCTTGTGCCGGTTTCGCACCTTATTTAGATGCCGCCCTTCGCAAGACTGTCGGCAAATGCGTGGCCATTAAATACCACGTAAGTTTCCCCGATCCCGCTGATAAGTTTTATCGTTGCGACCCGCAAAACTTCAATACTCGCCGTTTCTACTACGGCGTCAACGGCGTACCCAGCTGGTACGTCAACGGAGCAAAGCGCAACACTGATTGGGACGAAGGCAAGCTTGTGAGTTACATCAATCAAGGCTACAAAGAAAACAAACCCGTCAAGATCGATGGTTTAATTAACATCAAAGACCACAAACTGGACGTTAGAGTCAACCTTACCGCCCTCGAAGAGATCAACGACGAAAAGATGCACCTCTTTATCGTCCCCATCGAAGAGGAAGTAAACTGGTCGACGCCTGCTCGCAACGGCGAAAAGCACTTCTATTTCTGCGCACGTAAGATCCTTCCCCACGGACAAGGCGCTACCCTCGCCGGAAAGCTTTTCAAAGGCCAACCATATACCTATGAGACCGACTGGGAAATCAGAAACTACACCAACGAGCAGCAATTGGGCGTCGTAGTCTTCGTGCAAGACGATACCAACAAAAAGATCGTCGGATGCACTTATTTCCCCTACCCTCACAACGACACAGATGCAGCGCGCATCCTAGAAGTTAAAGGCCTCCCCGATGATATCTGCATGCCTAACCTCACGGCTACCGTCAGCTTCTGCAACCAAGGCAAGAGCCACCTCAAATCAGCGACCATCAATGTCAGCGTTAATGGCGAGACGCAGCAGACTCCCTGGACGGGCGACTTAGATGTTTCGCAGCAGACAACCATTACTACGCCCGCTTTCACAGATTTCGAACTCAACGAAAAGACTTACGAAAACAAGGTACAGGTTTGGCTCAGCGAACTCAATGGTTCATCGGAAGTAACGCCTAAATACGAACTCATTTTCAAGTCTGCACCGACGGCCAACAACGCTGTGCGTCTCAACTTCTTCACCGACAACAAGCCCGAGGAATCTTCTTGGAAGCTCTTCAACTCATCCGGCGACCTCGTACAAGCAAGTGAACCGATGACGGAAAAGCAGAAAAACTACAAGACAATGCTGATGCTCGAGCGCGACGACTGCTACTCCATCGAGTTCTACGATAAAGGCAAAGATGGTATAGCAGCGGGCTACTTCCGCTTAGATGAAGTAGGCGCAGATGGCAAAACGAAGCGTATCAAGCAAGATCGCTACACCGGCGAAATGTATGTTGCCCACTTCCTGTTGAAGAATTGCGGCACCGTAGGTATCAGCCTCGTAGAAGTGACCGACGACGCACAAGTCGTGTTGACCAGTCTCGATGGCAAACTCGTTCGCACTATGTCATACGGCACATTCCGCACGCTGGATCGCAAGACGCTCCAACCGGGTGTTTATGTTGTGAAGATAAAGAGCGGTGATGAAGAAGTGACGCAGAAAATTTCGATCACGCGTTGACGCTTCGCCTCACGCTAATCCACGAGCCTGCCTTTCGAGGCAGGCTTTTTTGTATCCCCTCCCCTGCTCTCGCGCTCACCACCTTAAATAACCCCATCGGGGTTAGTCATTTGGCAGGGCAGGGTTAAGGTGCGAAGCAGCTTAACCCTGCCTAACGCACCGCCGCATTGGCAACCCCTTAGGGTTGGTCTTTCAAAAACATCCGCAAGTCGAATCGCAACGGAAACAAACCCAATTATAACTCGCACGAGCAACGACTCACGTCGTTAGTGTCTGGGTTGCCGCTTCGCTCCTCAACCCTGCCACGGTGAAAGACCAACCCCTGATGGGGTTGCACTCACTTCCATCCGTTTATCCGGGGTTAAGCCGCTTCGCACCTTAACCCCGGCCTGCCAAAAGACCAACCCTATGGGGTTGTTGTCGCTATTGGCCACCCTTTATTGTTGATAACAAACATTATCGTCTAAGAGAGAACTTACCGACGACCATTCTAACGGGGTTGTTGTCGCACATTATCGAATCGATGTCGGATCTCGTGCGCAATTCTTTACAAAACAGACTCGCCCAAACTAAGCTTATGAGTCATTCCAATCCATTTTTTAACGCGGCCTTGCCGCAAACGATCTATCGAAGCCAACATACTCTTCGCATGCAACTTAAAACTAACCCTGCCGCCCTATTTCCACGATCACACAATTACAAATAACTCCGCAAAATCCAACCTTGCCCACGCTTACGCCCAAACGTTAATCCTGCCAATCCATTTTCGCCACCACACAATTACAAATAACCCCTCAAAATCCACCCCTACGCACGCTTACGCCCAAACGTTAACCCCGCCAATCCACCTCCACAACCACACGCCTGCAAATAACCCCATCGGGGTTAGTCTTTTGGCAGGGCAGGGTTAAGATGCGAAGCAGCTTAACCCTGCCTAACGCACCGCCGCATTGGCAATCCCTTAGGGTTGGTCTTTCAAAAATATCCGCAAGTCGAATCGCAACGCAAACAAGCCCAATTATAATTCGCACGAGCAACGACTCACGTCGTTAGTGTCTGGGTTGCCGCTCCGCTCCTCAACCCTGCCACGGTGAAAGACCAACCCCTGATGGGGTTGCACTCGCTTCCATCGCTTTATCCGGGGTTAAATCGCTACGCAACTTAACCCCGGCCTGCCAAAAGACCAACCCTAATGGGGTTGTGTTCGCTATCTGTGGCATTGGGGTCGAATTATGCCTGCCCTGTCAATGTGTGTATGCACCTTTTATTTGACCTACTAATCAATCATATTGAATGCCTACGTCTTCCGCCTCAAATAACCCCATCGGGGTTAGTCTTTTGGTAGGGCAGGGTTAAAATGTGCAACGTTTTAACCCTGCCTATCACGCACCCGCATTGGCAACCCCTTAGGGTTGGTCTTTCAAAAACGGATGCAAATGGGGTTTTTAGCGCTGAAATATTGGGGAATAAACGCCCTACATTCAGCGTGGGGCGTTTGCGATCACGATGATAAAGGTTTGCGCTCACGAGAACAAAGGTTTGCGCTCGTGAGAAAAAGAGCTTCACCTCACGATAAAAAACGTCGGAGGTGGGAAAGGCGTGCTGCTAAGTGGGCAAAAATGTGTGGGATAACGGGAGGAATAAAGCACTTTATTCCGACTTTGACAATGGGCAACGAAGGGGCGGGATGTGCTTACGGACACTGCGGGGCTATGGGGGAAACTTCGCCCTTTGGCAATAAGTGGGCGGGATGCAAAAACACGTGATGCGGCCTGCCGAGGCCGAAGATGGGCGATGAAAAATAAGGGTGAAGGGTGGGCGACGGCGGCCGACTTAAAAACTTTCGCCCCAGTCGGCGCGGTCAAGGTTGCGATAGCTGACGGCTTCTGCAATGTCGTCAAAACCGATCTGATCTCTGCCGGCCAAATCGGCTATGGTGCGCGCCATTTTCAAGATGCGCTCATAGGCGCGGGCCGAAAGGTTGAGTTTTTTCATAGCTCCCGCCAACGCGTTTGCACCGGCCGCGTCGGGTTGTGCAAACTGCTGAATCTGCGCCGCAGAGAGTTGCGCATTGCAGTGGAGTCCCGGAATGTCTTTGTAGCGCTCCGTCTGCACGTCGCGCGCTTTGATGACGCGGGCGCGGATACTTTCGCTTCGTTCACCCGAAGGTGCGCGCTGCAATTCTTCAAGCCCGACGGGCGTAACCTCAAGTTGTAGGTCGATACGGTCTAATAGTGGCCCCGAAATCTTGTCCATATAATGCTGAATCTTGCCGGGCGGGCACGTGCATTGGTGGGCCGGGTCGTTGTAGTAGCCACAAGGGCAGGGATTCATGGCCGCTACGAGCATAAAAGAGCAAGGTAGCGTGGCGGCATAGCGCGTGCGGCGTATCGTAATCTCACGATCCTCGAGCGGTTGGCGGAGCGTCTCGAGCGCCGACCGGCTAAACTCGGGGAGTTCGTCAAGGAAAAGAACGCCGTTGTGGGCCAGCGAAATCTCGCCGGGGCGCAGCGTCATGCCGCCGCCAATCAGGGCGACGTCGGATATGGTGTGGTGCGGACTGCGAAAAGGCCGGCGCGCTATGAGCGACGTCTCTGCCGGCAGTTCGCCTGCAATGGAGTAAATCTGCGTAGTCTCCAGGCTTTCCGCTAAAGTCAGTTGGGGTAGGATAGAGGGGAGGCGTTTGGCCATCATGCTCTTGCCGCATCCGGGCGAGCCTACGATCATCAGATTATGTCCACCTGCGGCGGCCACTTCAAAGGCCCGCTTGGCTGCCGTTTGGCCCTTGACGTCGGCAAAGTCGAGCGGGTAGGCCGTTTGTGCGGCATAGAAATCGGCGCGCGTATTGACCGCTACGGGCGTTAAACTCAGGTTGCCGTTGAGCGCGTCGACCACTTCTTTAAGCGTCTTCACGCCGTAAACTTTCAAGTGATTGACGACGCCGGCCTCACGCTCGTTGGCCTTAGGTACGAAGAGCGCCTTAAAACCCTGCTGGCGCGCCTCGATGGCTATGGGCAGGGCGCCGCGCACTGAGCGGATCGTGCCGTCGAGCCCGAGTTCGCCGACAAAAGCCACCTCATCGAGGCGTTCGGCCTTGACAATGTCGGTCGTCTTCAAGAGGCCCACAGCCAGCGGCAAGTCGAAGCCGCTCCCCTCCTTGCGTATGTCGGCCGGCGCTAAGTTGACCGTCACGTTCATCCGCGGCAGGCGGAAAGCCGAATTGGCCAGTGCACTCAGTACGCGCTGCTTGCTTTCGCGCACAGCGTTGTCGGGGAGTCCGACCATAAAGAAGGTTGATTCCGTTCCGTCGCCGCCTTTCGTCAGAAAGGCATTCACTTCGAGCGTTACGGAGATGGCTTTTAGTCCGTTGAGCGCGGCACTGTTGATTTTGGCAAACATGCGGTTTTTCTTAAGATTTCAGGCTGAAAAAATGCGTGGGTCTTAGTGGACGACGGACTGCAATTGAGCGTCCCATTGACTGACGGGGAGATCGCGTGCGACGATGCGGCCGTCTGTATTGATGATGAAGCCCGAAGGCACGCCGCGCACGCCCAGCAGTCGGGCCGGCGGCGTTTGAAAGACTTTGCCGTCGCAGACGAAAGCGCCTGTGTAGCCTAACGACTCAACGTATTTGCGCGCGTTTTCAGGATCCGGATCGAGACTGATGGCGACGACGTTTAGCCGGTTGGCGTATGTCGTCTGCAAGCGTTGCGCTTCGTTGAGTGCCGTCGTACTTTCGCTGCTCCATCTGCCGCACCAGAAAAGCAAGGTGGGCTTTCCGGTGAGGGAGGCGCGCGAGAGGGTTTTTCCGGCGAGCGTCTGCACAGAAAAATCGGGGAATGTACGCCCCACGGCGTAGGACTTGAGTGGGCGTAAGGCGGCATCCAGTGTGACCAAAGCCTTACTTTGTGGGAGGCCTTTACGCAATAAGTTGAGCAATTCGAGGGCCACGTTGGCATCGGTCGCATCGTTGTCTACGTAATATTTGTAGTAGATTGCGAGTCCGTCCAAACTTTTGGCGTGATCTCTAATATATTGCGTAGCGGCCATCAGTTGGTCGCTTTTCGTTTTCTTGACTTGCCGCTGCCGAAACTTGGTCAGGCGCTCGTTGAGTTCGCTTCCGCTGATGTCAACTTCGTCTAAGCGCCCTGCATCTCCATCGATTTTGATCGTGGCGCCGGGTTCGCCGATGAAGGTCGTGGTCGTAGCGTTAGGGTAGAGGATTGTTAGCAGGCAGGCTTCAGGCAATTCTTTCTCCAACTTAAACTTTCCGCCGCTGATGATAATGGTGTCGGGCTTTGAAAAGTCGCCTCCTTCGGCGTAAAGATAGCATTCGGCCTTGTCGAGGTGTTTTAATTTTCCCTCAATTCGGATGCGGCCCTTCCCCGGCCCGCAGGCGGTGAAGAGAACCAAGATGAAGAGTAATGAAAAGCTGATCCGCATAAGTGCACAATGGGAAAAATGCAGCCTCTCTGCACATCCGAATCAACTAAACCGCGGATGGCGAGAGGCTGCATTTGTTTATTTTACAGTTTGCTTAAACTGTGGGTCGTTAAACAAGGCGGAAAATTCTAAATCGTTGGCAGCGCGGCTGCGCAAAGCTGGATCTTTATCGATCGCTTTCCGGAGATGCGTGAGCGCCGTCGAAGATTGGCGCATCCGCATCGCAAGAATGGCTTTGAGATAGTCGGTCGTTGCCGTCGGGCGGGTTACTTTGTCGAGCGTCTCTTGCGCTGTGACGTAGTCTTTATTGAGGATTTGCGCCAAGGCGGCCGAGTTGGATCTGACGCCCTTCAAATCGGCTGCTGCCTGCGCATAATTGCCGCGTGCAATATTAAGATTGCCGACCACGGCGCCGTAATTCTTGGCGGCTACGGCGCTTCCTAAATAGTTTTCAGCGCCTTCTATGTCGCCTTTAGCCAAGGAAAGGAGGGCGTAGTTAGCATTTACTTCTGTCGCATTTCCTTTTCGCATCGCTGCTTGTCGGAGCCAATCTTCGGCAGCATTGAAGTCGGCGCGCTCATAAGCGGCAATCGCCAAATTATTGTAGGCTCTGTAGTCGTTAGGGTAGAGGCGTGTCGCCGTGCGGTAGATATTTTCCTGCTCCGCCTTTGACTCCGTCAGCGTAGCATAGTAAAGGAGTTCTTCGATAGAAAGTTTGGCGGGATCGGCAGCGTATTGCGCTTGTATTTCATCGTCGCTGCGACCGATTAGCAAGTAATTTATCGTCAAGCGAGCGCGGCGTAGTTCCGGCAAAATCTCATCTGCCAACTCGCGGAAGCCTGCTGAGAGGTTGCGAATCTGCCTTTCGCGCTCCTCAGGATCGGGATAAAGACTCAAAACGCGGAGAATAATGTCCTTATCTTGGATATTGCTCTGCGAAACGAGTTGCTGGAAGCCCTCCCAGTCTTCTGCCGTATATTTTGCCTCAACCTCGCCGGCCATTTTGAGCCGCTTCAGCTCTTGTTTCACGTAGTTTGCTGACGACGATTCGCGGTTTTTGGCCAAGTCAGTATTGAGTTTCATACCGCCATCCGGTGATGCGTAAGCCGAAACTTCGATGCTGCCCAACTCTAAGCTTTTTCCGTCGGCTTTAATGTCTTTCAGCGTGCGAATAAAGTCTTGGATTGACGTCGTTTTAAGCTCCGAATTGCGAATTTTGGCTTGTTGGATAAGGTAGCGGATTTGCGCTTCTTGCTTCTGTTCCTTAGTATATTGGAACGCGTCCTCACCAAGGGCCATCTGCGTCTCAGCAGCGGTGCGCTCCAGCAAGGTTGCCGTAGCCAAAACCCCATATCCGACTTTCACTTCCGGTATCTGCACTCTTTTTTTACCCAGATGCGCGTCAAAAGTTAGGAACAGCTCGCTCGAAGCCATTTCCGGCCGATAAGCGAAACTTGTTTTCATCATATAATTGCCGCCATTTGCGTAGCTCACCATTTGATCATTGCTCATGACATTCTCACCTCTGAATGTGGCCGATGCGCCTGCGGTTTCGCCGTTCGCATAGCGCAATACCGGTGTTATGGTTACGACGGCTTTCTTCTTCATATATTTTGCCGGAAAGCGTGCTGCAATCGTTGCCGGTACTTTTCCGTTGGTCGCTTCGAGCGGTTGCGGCGTCACGGTGAAGCGATCTGCCGTAAGATTGCCCAGTTTGCTACAGGCCGTGAGCGTAAGCGTCGCAGCCAAGACTAAGGGAAAGGATAATTTGTTTCGCATAGTGATATTCTAATAAAGAAGTTTGATGGCTAATGTTTGATTTCGGCCCGCTGCTTAAGCCTTTTGAGTCGATTGGGGCTTTTCGCCGAGGCGGCGGCAGCGCTTTCCGCCGGTCCAACAGTAGACGCCCAAGATGATAAACGGCAAACTCAGCAGCTGACCTTGGTTAATCCCGATGTAAGAGACCATCGTGCGCTCCCACGGCTCTTGCACTTCTTTGAGAAACTCAATGAAAAAGCGGAAAGAGAAGATGCACGTGAGCACCCAGCCAAAGAACCAGCCCGTCGCGATCTTATCTTTGTATTGGCGATACAATAAAAGGCCGATGGGGAACAATATAAAATAGAACGCAGCCTCAAACAGCTGTCCCGGATAGCGGGCAAAATTTTCGTGGTTGTGCACAAAAATCACCCCAAACGCCGACGTCGTCGGCTTGCCCACGATCTCTGAGTTCCAGAAGTTGCCCATACGTATGCAAGCCGCCGCTATCGGCGTAGCAATGGCGATATTGTCGAGCACACGCATCAAATTGACCTTCGTCTTTCTGACGTAGAGCCACAAAGCTATCATTAAGCCGAGCGTACCGCCGTGACTGGCCAAACCCGTAAAGCCCGTAAACTGCCAATGTCCGTCGACCTTTACAGCAGGCAAGAAGATCTCGAGCGGATGTGTGAGAAAATAAGCCGGATCATAGAGCAGGCAGTGACCCAATCGTGCGCCGAGGATAATACCTACGAAGGCATAGAAAAAAAGACTATCGAACTTCTCATCGCCCAACCCTTGGCGCTTATAAAGTCTTTGTACGACGAGATAAGCGATCATTAGTCCGATCACCCACCAAAGGCCGTACCAGCGCACACCGTATCCGAAGATGTGAAAGGCGTATATATCAGGATCCCAAACCATAGTTTGTGCGTTTAAACGTTGAAGCGGAAGTGCATAATGTCGCCATCTTGCACGACATATTCTTTACCCTCGATGTGGAGCAAGCCGGCTTCTCTCACAGCGGTTTCACTGCCGTATTTCAGATAGTCGTCATACTTGATAACCTCTGCACGAATAAAGCCGCGCTCAAAGTCGGTGTGGATCACGCCCGCACATTGCGGCGCTTTCCAGCCTTTGCGGTACGTCCAGGCCTTCACTTCCATTTCGCCGGCCGTGATAAACGTTTCGAGTTGCAACATCTTGTAAGCCGCCTTTATAAGCCGGTTCACGCCGCTCTCATCCAGTCCCACGTCATTCAAAAATTCGCGGCGCTCCTCGTAGGTTTCCAGTTCGGCGATGTCGGCTTCTGTCTGTGCAGCCACGACTAAGATCTCCACCCCTTCGTCTTTCACCGCCTCGCGCACCTGTTCTACGTAAGCATTGCCCGTTGCCGCACTCGCCTCATCGACGTTGCAGACATAAAGCACGGGTTTAGCCGTCAGCAGGAAGAGGTCGTGAGCCGCCTTTTGCGCTTCCTTGGTCTCAAAACTCACCGTGCGCGCACTCTTGCCTTGATCCAGCGCTTCTTTATACGCCTTCAGCACTTCATACTCTACCTTGGCGTCCTTATTATTGCCCATTTGCGCAATTTTCTCCACCTTCGGCAAGCGGCTCTCAATGCTTTCCAAGTCTTTGAGTTGGAGTTCGGTGTCGATAATCGTTTTATCGCGAATCGGGTCTACACTACCGTCTACGTGAACTACGTTATCGTCGTCAAAGCAGCGCAGGACGTGAATAATGGCATCCGTCTCGCGAATATTGCCTAAGAATTGATTGCCCAATCCTTCACCTTTCGAGGCGCCTTTCACCAAACCGGCGATATCGACGATCTCAACCGTGGTCGGCACGATGCGCCCCGGGTGAACAAGTTCGGCCAAGCGGTTCAGACGCTCGTCGGGGACGGTGATGACGCCTACATTCGGTTCGATCGTGCAAAAGGGAAAATTTGCCGACTGCGCCTTAGCGTTGCTCAAACAATTGAATAGTGTGGATTTGCCCACGTTGGGCAGGCCTACGATGCCGCATTGTAAACTCATGAATCTTATCTCTTATCTTTGAAGTTTCCCCGCGCCGGCATCCGGCCGCACGGGCGGTCCGGCCGGATGGGATGGGGGAGAATATGCTTATAATAATGGTGGCCGACGCCCCACGCTGCCTTGCGAAGGAAGCGCGGCCGCCGCCTGATGTAGGGCAAATTTACGCTTTTTTCGGGAGATGCGCCCATTTGCGCGTCTCTATTTCCGCTTTCTTATGACTTCGCGCGGATCAGGACTGAACATGCCAGTCGTCAGCGCCGGCGGTGGGGGAGTGCCGTTTGCACGGCGCGGCGGGCGTCTCCATCTCGTGCACCCGCCTGCCGAATGGGCTTGATGCGCATTGATAAAAGAGGCGGAAAAGGCTGCCGTTTGTCGGCCGATGCCTAAATAAAAATGAGGCCGAACGGATGAATGCCCGCATTGATCTGCTCCAGCACGCGGCCGGTCCAATCATAGCGAAAGACGTAGCCCTTTTGCGTATAGCCCGTCGCACTCGTATCGCCACACATAAAGATTTCGCCTGAAGCCGGATTGATACCTACGTGCGTCACGCTGCCCGGATAAGCCGAAAAGTAATCTTTGCGCGCCGGCTGTGCGGAAATCATCATTCGGTTGTGGTACAGTGCCGAATTGATCTTTGTCTGATACGTCGTCCAATTGGTCACGGAGTTGACAACGACAAGGTCGTAGCCATGCGTGGCTACGTGTGTGCCGTCGCAGTAGTCGTGTGCGGCGCCGTCACTCCTAATCCACCAGATGCGCGACGGCGTTGCGCCATAGTCGCCCCGACAGACGACGTAGACCGTCCCGTTGGCGTCGGCGCAGAGTTCGCCGGGGTTCATACCCACCTTGATTTCGTCGCGCTTCTGCAAGGTCCGCGGATCTAAACGCACCACGCGGAAGCCGTTGGCATAGCCTCCCGAAGAATTATATCCATCGGAAATGCTCACATATAGTAAGCCGTTAGCCCCCGCCAAAGCTGCCGGATTCGGCCCTACCGCTACGGAAGCCTGCTTGCTCCATGAGAGCGTATCAAAGCGCGTTACGTAGCCCGTATTGTCGGCCACGTAAACGCTTCCGGCGCCGGCGTAGACGGCTTCGGGCTGACTGATGCTGATCGTGGCTTTCTGGCGAAACGTCGTGCGGTCAATCACGCGCACAAGGTTGTCGCCATAGACGGCAAGGTATATATTTGAGCCATAGGCGATGCCGTTTTGCGGCGACATGCCCAAGCTATTGCCGCCGTTGGCTTGCGCAAAGACGCCCTGCTGTTTGGTGTCGCGCTGAAAATCTACGTAATCCAAACTTCCCGGAAGGCTTGTGTAAGCATTGCCTTGGTTGATGATGACGACGCCCTGCTGCCCCGGCAAGTTTGGCTTGGGTAGGGGAGTAGGCTCGTCGCTCGTACAACTGCTCAGGAGGGCGCCGGCGCCCATCAGGAGGCACACGGCGAGGCGAAATGGTCTGATTCGTTTCATCGTTGTTGATTTTTGAGGATACAAAGAAGTGGCCGGCGCGATCTTTCGTCGGCCCGTTTTTGCAAAGGTCTTACAATTTTTCGACCTAACCCCGCCTTGACCTTAAAATATTGCGTTTCGCGGCGTAAAGTGTAAAATCCATTCGCCTTATCGTGCCCTTTAGGATGCTTCTCGCTCGTTTGCCTTGCATTAAGTTCTCACCGCTTTGTGCCTTTGATGGCGTTGCGGAAAAGTAGTGTAAAGTTGGTTGCGCAACAGATTGTATAGGGCGCGCTGCCGCCCCGCTTTCGCTTACCGTCATCAAGCCTTTTTGTCGTTTGCCGGCAGCAAACCATCGTTTGGCGGGAGCAAACTATGGTTTGGCGGCAGCATACGATCGTTTGGTGGGAGCAAACGAAACGCGGCGGTGACAGATGCAAGGCGAAATGACTTTCGCTTCGGCTGCTTGCGGCAGTATGCGTTTGATAAAAAGCAGCTTAGCCGTGCGGCCCGGCGACATAGGCCGGTGGAATGATGGGTTGCTGCGGCTGCTTGTGCGATCTTAAAGAGCGCTATGAGCGGCTCTTTTGTGCGTTTTTTGCATTTGGCGATATTTTGACCCGCTGAAGCTGTGCATGTTGTCTGTTTTTGACTTATCTTTGCGCATCAACAATCGTAAAAATTATGAAACTAACAAACAATATCCATTACGTCGGTGTAAACGACCGCGTGAAGCATCGCTTTGAAGGACTCTGGCTCTTGCCTCACGGCGTCTCTTACAACTCTTACCTTGTTGTTGACGAAAAAGTGGCGCTTATCGACACGGTAGAGGCTGATTTCTTCCCAATTTTCTTGGATAAAATTCGCGAAATCTTGGGCGAGCGGCCCATAGATTACCTCGTCGTGAACCATATGGAGCCTGATCATTCCAGTAGTATAGCTTATATCCGCAAATACTACCCCGAAGTGAAGCTTGTGGGCAACAAGAAGACGTTTGATATGATTGGTGGCTTCTATGGATTGACCACAGAAGATGATGTAGAGGTTAAAGAGGGCTCAGAACTTTCGCTTGGCAACACGACGCTGCGCTTTCATCTCGTCCCGATGCTGCATTGGCCGGAGACGATGGTCACTTATTGCGTGGAGCAAAAGGTGCTCTTCTCGGGCGATGCGTTCGGCTGCTTCGGCGCTTTGAACGGCCATGTGCTCGATACGACGATGGACATCGAACGCTATATTCCGGAGATGGAGCGCTATTACGCGGCGATTCTTGGCAAATATGCGAAACCCGTACAGGCGGCGTTGAAGAAATTGGACGGATTGGAGATAAACATGATCTGCTCTACGCACGGCCCGGTTTGGACGGAGAATATTCCGCGCATTATCGAGACGTATCACCGCTTGAGTGCGGGCGAAACGAGCGAGGGCGTGGTGATCTGCTATGGATCTATGTATGGCAATACGCAACTCGTGGCGGAGGCTATCGCAGAGGGCGTGGCTGAAGCCGGTATCCGCAATATTATTGTTCACAACTTGAGCGTTTCGCAGCCGTCTAACGTCTTGCGCGATGTGTTTAAATATCGCGGCGTGGCGATTGGCGGACCTACGTACAACACCGGACTCTTCTCTTATGTGGATGAGTTCGTAAAACACTTGGCCGAACGCGAAGTAAGTCACCACAAGTTGGCCATTTTCGGCGGTTTCTCGTGGGCAGGACAAGCTGTAAAGATCCTGCGCGCTTACAATGAGACTATGAAAATGGAGGAAGTGGGCACAGGTCTTGAGTGGAAACAAGGCGCTAAGGCTGAAGTGCTCGAAAAAGCGCGTGAATTGGGCCGCCAACTCGGTGAGGCGGTGAAGAATTCCGCAAATTAATTAGGCTGTTTTCACCCTTGGATACTCCATAGGTAAAAGAGTTTGTTCATAAAATCTGTGTCGCACGCCGGAGCTTAAGCGCCGGCGTGCGACCTTTTTTATCCGTGCGGTGCGGCGCGTAGGGTAGGGCGCGTAAAATCAGTGCGCCTCGAGCCAGTTCTTGCCCGTGCCGCAATCGGCTTCTAAGGGGACGCTCATTTGATAAGCGCTTTCCATTTCAGAAACGATGATAGCCTTCGCGCATTCCAATTCTGCGGGTGGAATGCTGAAGTTTAATTCATCGTGCACTTGTAGGATCATCTTGGTTTTCAACCCCGCTGCGCGCAACCTTTGATCGATGCGAATCATAGCCAACTTGATAATGTCGGCCGCCGTCCCTTGGATGGGCGCATTCACAGCTACGCGCTCCGCATAGCCACGCACGACCGCGTTGTGCGAATTGATGTCGGCCAGATATTGACGCCGGCCAAAGGCAGTTTCGATATAGCCGCGCCGGCGCGCTTTTTCGATGCTGCTATCCATATATTCCTTCACTTTAGGGTAGGTGGAGAAGTAATTGTCTATGAGTTCGCGCGCCTCCGTCCGACTTACGTCCATCCGCTCTGCGAGCCCGAAGGCCGAGATCCCGTAAATGATGCCGAAGTTCGCGGTTTTCGCCTTCCGGCGCTCGTCGCGGCTCACTTCCGACAAATCTTTCTTGAAAATGCGTGCGGCCGTGGCGGCGTGAATGTCCTCTCCCTTGTTGAAAGCCTCGATCAGGTGCGGGTCTTTACTGAGATGGGCCATTATTCTCAACTCTATCTGCGAGTAGTCCGCACTGAAAAATACGTCGCCCGCTTCCGGAATAAACGCTTTCCGAATCTCGCGTCCGTCTTCCCCGCGCACCGGAATATTTTGCAAGTTCGGGTTGCTCGAAGATAAGCGCCCCGTCGACGTAACCGCTTGATTAAACGTCGTGTGCAAGTGTCCCGTCTGCGGATTCACAAGTTTGGGCAAGGCTTCCACATACGTGCTCAACAGCTTCTTGAGTCCGCGATGCGCCAGTATCTTTCCGACAATTTCATGCTTGTGCGAGAGGCGCACGAGCACTTCTTCCGACGTCGAGTATTGGCCGCTCTTCGTCTTTTTCGCCTTCTCGTCGATTTTAAGTTCGCCGAAAAGCACCTCGCCCACTTGCTTCGGCGAGGTAATCATAAACGGGTGGCCCGCCAACTGATATATTTCCGCCTCCAGCTTGACCATACGCGCCGTAAACTCGCTGCTGATTTCTTGCAGTGCGCTCGTGTCGAGGCAAACCCCGTTGCGCTCCATCCGCGCCAAGACCGGCATCAAAGGCATCTCAATATCATAGAAGATTTGTTCGACCCCGTTCTCGCGCATCGCCTTCTCGAGCGGCGTCATCAGTCGCAGCGTGACGTCAGCGTCTTCGCAGGCATACTCATATACATCTTTTGGGTCCAAATCTCCCATGTTGCGTTGCCCGCGTCCCTTCGGTCCGATCAATTGTTCGATCGGAATCGGCCGATAGTTGAGATAGACGCTCGCCAAGTAGTCCATGTTGTGCGCCAGTTCCGGTTGCACAACATAATGGGCCAACATCGTGTCGAAAAGTCGCCCCTTAGGTTCCACACCATAAGAAGCCAGCACCGTGAGATCGTATTTCAGATTCTGCCCAACAATCAAAACGTCCGCCTTTTCCCAAAATGGGCGAAGGAGTTCCAAGCGCGCTTTGACCGCATCCGTTTCACGTGAAACCGGAATGTACCATGCGCGCCCCGGAGCCGTAGAAAAACTCATACCAACCAATTTTGCCTTGATCGCCTCCTTATCTGTCGTCTCCGTATCTAACGCAACTTTTTCAAATGTCAATAATTGCGCGCAAAAATCTCGTATTTCATCCTCGTTATCAAGCAGATGATATTCGTGATCCGTGTTTTCTAAGGTCGAAATACTGGATTCTTTTGCGTCGCCCGCATCTTCGTCCGCAAGCATCGCAAAGAGATCGCCTTGGACGGCTTGATTTTTTTGCAAATTTTGACTTTTCTGCCAGCGGCTCAAAAACGTGCGAAATTCGAGCGCTTCAAAAATCGGTTGCAGTTGGTCGAAGTCCGGCTCTGTCAATTTCCACGTTTCCCAATTTACGTCGAGCGGCACGTCCGTCTTGATTGTCGTCAAAAATTTCGAGAAACGGATTTTCTCCGCATTGTCTTCCACCTTTTGGCGTTGCGCCCCTTTCAACTCGTCCGTATGCTCGAGCAAGTTTTCAATACTTCCGAAGCGCTGAATCAAAGTAGTGGCCGTTTTAGGTCCCACGCCCGGACAACCCGGTATGTTATCGGCCGCATCACCCATCAAAGCCAAGTAGTCGATGACCTGTTTCGGATCCGTCAGCCCATATTTTTGGCAAACCTCTTCCACGCCCAAAATTTCCCAAGGCGTATTGCCGTGACCGGGCCGCTGCATCAGCACGTTCGGCCCCACTAATTGCGCATAATCTTTGTCGGGCGTGACCATTCTAACCTCAATGCCCTCTGCCGATGCCCGTTTAGCCACCGTTCCGATCACGTCGTCAGCCTCGAAACCCTTCACCTCGATGATGGGAATGTTGTACGCACGGATAATGTCTTTAATGATGGGCACGGCGCGCTTAATATCCTCCGGTGTCGCTTCGCGCTGCGCTTTATAGTCTGGATAAGCCTCGTGGCGAAACGTAGGACCGGCCGGGTCAAACGCAATCGCGAGCATATCGGGCGCTTCTTTGCGCCGAATATCCTCCAGTGTATTTACAAAACCATAGATGGCCGACGTATTTTCTCCTTTCGAGTTGATACGCGGACTACGTATGAGGGCATAATAAGCCCGATAAATGAGCGCGTAAGCGTCCAATAAGAAAAGTCTCTTCATGATTCAGTGCTGCGTAGGGCAGTTTCGTGGTCAAATTATCGGTAAATTTACGGAAAAGAATCCGTCTGTTGGCTTTTTATTCGTAATTTTGTCACCTAAACCAGCGAATGAAAGTGGACAAACTTGCTGAAATACGTCGCCCCATCGAGGCAGAACTTAACGAGTACGCCCGTCTTTTTGCCGAGTCCCTTACCCACGAAGATGATTATTTGGGTCAGGCGCTCAACTATGTGCGCCGGCGCAACGGCAAGATGATGCGGCCTATCTTAGTACTCCTCGCGGCCAAGGCTTTCGCGCCCATTAGCGAGAAAACCTTGCGCTCGGCCGTCACACTCGAACTCCTGCATACGGCCAGTTTGATCCACGACGATGTTGTCGATGATAGCGGTGAGCGGCGCGGACAAGCCAGCGTCAATGCCTTGTTTGGCAATAAGGTAGCCGTACTCGTAGGCGATTATCTCCTTTCCAAATCCCTACACCAAGCTTATCTCACTAACGACCTACGCATTGTTGAAATCGTAGCGCGCTTGGGTGGCACATTAGCTGAAGGCGAGGTGAAGCAACTGGCCAATATTCGTCAAGCCGTGGCCACGGAAGAGGCGTATTTCGACGTCATTCGTCACAAGACGGCTGCCCTTTTTGCGGCTTGTGCCCGCTTGGGAGCGATCAGTGCCGACTGCGCGCCGGCTACGGTAGAGCAGGCGGCCACGTTTGGCGAGATCATAGGCCTTTGCTTCCAGATACGCGACGATATATTTGATTATTACGACGACGAAATCATCGGCAAACCGACTGGTAACGATATGATGGAGGGCAAACTAACCCTGCCGGCCATCTATGCGCTTAACCATACAGACCGCACCGACGTGCAAACGTGGGTAGCCCACGTAAAAGCTCGCACGGCCACACCCGAAGAGATTAAAAGTTTGGTTGATTTCACGAAAAGTTCAGGCGGAATCGACTATGCTCATCAGCGCATGGAGGAGCTTCGGGAAGAAGCCGATGAAGCGCTTAATGCTTTCCCCGATGAAGCTGTAAGGCGTTCATTAGCTGCTTATTTGGCGTACACGATTGATCGTAAATTATAATCAACCACTGGGCTTTCAACCGATCAGCCTTTGTTGAAGAATTTAAGTGTAGGACTTTCATGGGCGAAAGTCCTTTTTTTATCAACCCCAATTCGGTTTAAGGTCACCTCCTTTTTACTCAGGTTATAGCCCACAACGATTCTTTCGACCTGACTGTAGGCCGAAGATTCATTGTTTCACGCAAGTATGTTTTGTTCCACAAAGCGGGTATACGAAAGTAGGTTGGGGAACTCTTCTTTTAGTTCTCG